>Ga0102595_100032_pt1 | contig 402214 bp, 395 predicted proteins | sample Araplaol_mTSA_r2_2_FD_76864 | JGI IMG/M metagenome (GOLD analysis project Ga0102595, IMG submission 76864) | Arabidopsis root microbial communities from North Carolina, USA - plate scrape MF_Col_mTSA_r2 (SPADES assembly) (version 2) | ecosystem: Host-associated > Plants > Roots > Endosphere... | reverse complement strand
CCTCCATCGTCACCCCGGCCTTGTGCCGGGGGCCACCGTGAGGCGGGCATCGAACAAGAGGCTCTACTGTCCGTCCGGGAGGTCTGGTGGACCCCGGCACAAGGCCGGGGTGACGACAAGGGCGAAGCGCCCGCAACGCCACTTTCCGCTTCCAATGTTGGATTTCGTCTGAGACGCTTTTCCGCATGGCCAGCCGCTCTCTCCGCATCAGGCCGTCCGGTGGGACGGGAAGCCTCGCGCGCGTGGATGTCGTGACTTTTGTGACTTTCCGCGCCGCATGACCCTCGATCTGCCTTCCGCCGCACGGCTTTACCTCCGCCCCGTCCAGCTTGCCGATTCGCCCGTGGGCCGTGACGGCGAGGTCGTTCGGCTCGCCGGGGGGCTCAGCTGGTGCTCGGCCTTCGAGCTGATCGCTCGCGCGGGCGGGAAGCGCATCTTCCTGCGCACCATCCCGGTTGCCGATCTGCCCGGCGATCCCCGCATCGCCGCGATCCTCCAGCGCATCACCGCGCCGCGCGCGCCGCTGAAGCTCGGAGAACGTATCGTCCGGCTCGACCAGCCCCAGGTGATGGCGATCCTGAATCGCACGCCCGACAGCTTCTCCGATTCACGTGCGCTCTGCGAGGATGTCGATGCCGCGGCGAGCGCGGGCGTGGACATGGCGGCGGCCGGCGCGGCGATTCTCGACATTGGCGGCGAATCGACACGGCCGGGTGCGGCCGAAGTCTGGGAGGGCGAGGAGATCGAGCGCGTCGTGCCGGTGATCCGCAAGCTCGCCGCCGGCGGCGCCGCGATCTCGGTCGACACCCGGCGCGCCGCGGTGATGGCGGCCTCGCTCCAGGCCGGCGCGCATTTGGTCAACGACGTCGCGGCCCTGCTCTACGATCCCCAGGCGCTCGACGTGGTGGTCAAGGCCGGCTGCCCGGTCGCGCTGATGCATTCGCCCGAGCCCCAAAAGGGCCCGCATGGCGGCGATGGGTACGCCGATGTGTTGCTCGACGTGTACGATTGGCTCGAGAAGCGCGTCGATGACGTCGTCGCGGCAGGTGTCGACCGGTCGAAGATCCTGGTCGATCCGGGCATCGGCTTCGGCAAATCGCTCCAGGACAATCTCGCGCTGATCAACGGGCTCGCGCTGTTCCATGGCCTGGGCTGTGCGATCCTGCTCGGCGCCAGCCGCAAGCGGATGATCGGGGCCCTGTCGAACGAGGCGCCGGCCGACCAGCGGCTCGGCGGCAGCCTGGCGATCGCGCTCAAGGGTGCCGATGCCGGGGCGCAACTCATCCGTGTTCATGATGTATTCGAGACGGTTCAGGCGTTGAGGGTCTGGCGGGGCCTGCGCGATTCGGCGCTGATCGCCCGCTAGAGAAACGGAGAAACTACATGCGTCTCGCCCTTGCCCTCACTTTGCTCGCCGCGCCCCTTCCGGCATTCGCCCAGGAGCCGGGCCCGCAGGATGCCCGCGACACGGTCCAGGCCTATTATGCCGCGATCGAGCGCGGCGACTTCCGCGCCGCCTATGGCCTGTGGGACCGGGGCGGCCAGGCGAGCGGCAAGAGCTTCGCCAGCTTCCGCCAGGGCTTCGCCGCGACCGCGCACAGCCGGGTCGAGACGCGCAATCCCGGGCGCGAGGATGCGGGCATGAGCCAGCGCTGGATCACCGTGCCGGTCGATGTCTACGCCACGCTCAAGAACGGCAAGCGCCAGCATTTCCGGGGATCGTACACGCTCCACCGCGTGGTGCCGGGGGTGAGCGCCAACCGCGCCGATACGCGTTGGCATCTGTCCAGCGCCAAGCTGGTCGCGGTCCGCTGAGCGCGCTTGCAAAATAGGATTTCGTCCGGTCCTCTCGGGCGGCTGGCCTCGTGGCCGGCCGCTCTTTGAGGCCGTCGGAAAATAGGATCCCGCACGCGCAACACTATTGCGAGATGCGCGGCGAACCCGGGAAAATCGTGAAAATAGCCGCCCGGAAAACCCGCTTTGGCGTGTACTTCGTGGACTTTGGCGAGTCGGCTGCCGGCGCGGTGTTGGAGGGCTAGAACCAGCCCTGCGCCTCCAGCCCCGCCACCTGGGCGCGGGCCACCGGCGCCTCGATCGCGCCCGTCAGCACCAGCCGGACATTGCGCCCCTCGCGCCGTGCCCCCTGCACGGCGTCACGGGCGACCCACCAGCTGCGGTGGACCAGCGCGCCGGGCAGCTCGTCGAGCTCGAGCACCGCGTCGCGCATCCGCATCAGGAGGAGCGCCGAGCCATGCTCGGTGTGCACCCGGACATAATGGTCCTCCATCTCCAGCGCGATCGGCGCGGCGCGGAGGTGCGGGGGCAGGCGTTCGACCAGCCGGGGCATGCCGGGCTCGGCCGGCTCCGCTGTCGACGCCGGCTCGGATGCGGGCTGGGCAATATGCCGCTGCCGGGCGAACCAGAACAGCGCGCAGACGAGTGCGCCCATGATCAGCACGTTGCCATAATGGGCGAGCGCCTGCTCCAGCGTCGGCCAGCTCGGCGGGTGCCAGACGAAATTGGCGATCCACACCACCGCGCTCATCGGCAGGGTGACGATCAGGCAGGCCGCCGCCCACAGCGCCGGCTCGGGCAGTTGGAGCCGCGGGGCGAGCGCGACCATGCCGCGCATCGCCGGGAAATAGAGGAAATAACCGGCATAGCTCATCGCCAGCCAGTAGAGCAGCCGCAGCTCGAACGGCGCTGCGAAGCTGCCGAACGGCCCGACCAGCGCGAGCACCAGCCCCACGCCGAAGATGATCGCGCAGTCGATCAGGATTCGCCGTGCCCCGCTCACTTGTTCGCCCGCTCCCCGTCCCGTTCGCGCTTCGCCAAATGGCAGCGCCCGGCGCGCCGCCGTCCGTCCACGCAGCAATCGGCCCGGCCACGCAGCCGCGATTGCGGCCGGCCGGCGCCGCGCCATCCTGGTCCCGCCAATAGCGTCGGGAGGCAAGCAATGGCCAGTCATGCAGTTGTTCGGGAAGCCGCGGCGATCGATCTTTCGCGGGCCGCCAAGGGGATCATGTTCGTCGCGGCGGGGGCGCTGACCGGGGCGACCGGCTATGCGGTGGCGCGGGTGCTGCTCGGGCTGACCCCGGCGACCTATGAGATCCGCCAGGTCGCGATCGCCATCCACCTCGCCACCGTGCTGCCGGCGATCCCGCTCGGCCTGTGGGTGCTGCTGTCGCGCAAGGGCGACGCGACCCACCGGATGCTCGGCCGAACCTGGGCGGTGCTGATGGTGGTCGGCGCGGGCTCGGCGCTGTTCATCCGCCACCTCAACCACGGCCAGTTCAGCTGGCTGCACCTGTTCGTGCCGGTGGTGTTCTTCACCCTCTACCGCGCCATCCGCCAGGCCCGGGCCGGCCAGATCGCCGCCCACAAGGTCAATATGTGGCGGCTCTATGCGCTGGCGCTGCTGCTGCCGGGCATGTTCGCCTTCCTGCCCGGCCGGCTGCTCTGGCAATGGCTGCTGGTCTAGCCGAGCCCCGCCTTGCGCCGCGCCGCCGGCCGGGCGAGGTCCCGCGCCGCATCCCGTCCGATCCAGCGGGCGGCAGGGACGGGGGAGGCGGCGAGCCGCTCGGCCAGTTCGCTGGCCGCGGCGTGCAGCGTCGGGTTGCGCATGCCGATCGCCCGGAGCGCCCAGCTCACGCCCTTCTTGACGAAGTTGCGGGCGTCGCCAGCCGCAGCCTCGACCAGCGGCAGCGCCTCGAGGAACGGCGCATCGGGCAGCTTCTTCGCATGCAGCGCCAGACCGGCGAGCAGCGCGAAACTGGCGCGGCGGACGAACTCGCGCTCGTCCCCGGCCCAGCGCCGGACGGCATCCCAGGCGAGCGGGCTCTTGTCGAACAGGTCGAAACAGGCGGTGTCGCAGGTCGCCCAATTGTCGAAGCCGGCAGCCCAGCGATCCATGCCGCTGGCGGTGAGCTGCCTGGCCTCGCCGACGAAGCAGGCGAGCAGCCGCGCCTCGTACACACTGGCATCCCAGAGCTTCTCGGCGAGCGCCTGGTCGCGGCCCAGCCCTTTGGCGATGCCACGGATCGTGCCGACCTTGATGCCGATCACCCGGTCGGCGGTGGCGATACCGAATCGCGCCATGCCTTCGCCGATGCCGGGTTCGGCGGCGCGCTCGAGTTGGGCAAGGGCGTCGGCCAGTGTCGCCATGGCCGAGAGGTTAGGCTCAGGCGGCGCTCTGGTCGATCCCCAGCTCGCCGAGCTTGCGGTAGAGCGTCGAGCGGCCGATCCCCAGCCGCCGGGCGACCTCGGTCATCCGGCCGCGATAATGGCCGATGGCGAGGCGGATCACATCGGCCTCGATCTCGTCCAGCGCGCGCAGATTGCCGTCGGGCCGGAACAGGGTGACGCCGGCATTGTTGGCACCGGGTGCCTGCTGGCCATTGCCCGAGGGGCGGCCGGCGGCAAGCTGGGCGATCTGCGGGAAGTCGGCGCGGGTCAGCCCGTCGCCGTCGCAGAGCACGGCAGCGCGGAACAGCGCGTTCTGGAGCTGGCGGACATTGCCCGGCCAGTCGTACGAGCCGAGCAGCTGGAGCGCGTCGTCGGTGATGCCCAGCTCGCGCAGGCCCGGCTGCTCGGCGATCCGGGCAAGCAGGTGGCGGGCGAGCGCCGGGATGTCGCCGGTGCGCTCCCGAAGCGGCGGGATCGTCACCTGGACGACGTTGAGCCGGTAATAGAGGTCCTCGCGGAAGCGCCCGGCCTCGACTTCGGCCTGCAGCGTCTTGTTGGTCGCGGCGATCACGCGGACATCGACCTCGCGGGCATGGCGTGCGCCGAGCGGCTGGATCTCGCCCGACTGGAGCACGCGTAGCAGCTTCACCTGTGCATCGAGCGGCATCTCGCCGACCTCGTCGAGGAACAGGGTGCCGCCATCGGCTTCGGCGAATCGGCCGATCTTGCGCTCGAAGGCGCCGGTGAACGCGCCCTTCTCATGGCCGAACAGCTCGCTCTCGACCAGGTTGGCGGGGATCGCGCCGCAATTGACGCAGACCATGTCCTTCTTGCTGCGCGGGGAGGCGGCGTGGACCGCTTCGGCGACCACTTCCTTGCCGACGCCGCTCTCGCCCTCGATCAGCACGGGCACCCGGGCGCGGGCGGCCTTGGCGGCGATGGCGAGGGCCGCGCGGAACTGCGGCGCGCTGCCGACGATTTCGTCGAAGGCGAGCGGGGCGGAGAGCTTCTCGGTGAGCGGGCGGAGCTCGCCCGCGGTCTTGCCGCCGACGGCAGCCTCGAGCGCGGCGAGCAGGCGCTCGGCGGCGAGCGGCTTGACCAGGAAGTCGGTCGCGCCGGCGCGCATCGCGGCCACGGCGTTGGCGACCGATCCGTTGGCGGTGAGCATCAGGATCGGCAGCTGCGGCCGGCGGGTGCGCAGCTCGGCGATCAGGCCCGCCGCATCGGCGTCGGGCGAGCTATGGTCGAGCAGGATCGCGTCGAGCGCCATCCCGTCGGGTGTGCCCAGCGTGGCGATGCCGGTCTCGGCCTCGCTCGCGAAGATGGTGCGCCAGCCGCGGCGTGCGGCGATGGCCGCGACGAGGCGGCGCTGGGCCGGCTCGTCGTCGATCAGCATCAGGAGGCGCTGGCCGTTGCGCGTCATCGCTCTTTCTGTCCCCAATGTCCCGTTTCAGGGCGTCCGTCTTAAAGCAGATGGGTAAAGGCGGGCTTAAGCTTGCCGAAGTCGCACCGGGGTTGAGGGAGCGGGGACTGGGGGTTAAGGTCCCGCCACATAGTTTCAGGGGAGAGACGAATGGCCGACACCGGTGACAACGCCGCGCAGCTCAAGGCACATGAGCAGACGTGGCACGGTTTCAAGGCGATGATGACCTGGGGCACGGTGGGCGTGGCTCTGGTCGCCGCCCTTGTCGTCTTCCTGATCTCCGCCAAGTGAAGATCGCCATATTGAAGGAGGCCGCCGCCGGCGAGCGGCGCGTCTCCGCGACTCCGGAAACGGTGAAGAAGTTCGTCGGCCTCGGCGCCCAGCTGGCGGTCGAGTCGGGTGCGGGCCTGGATGCTTCCATCGCCGACCAGGCCTATGCCGATGCCGGCGCCAGCGTCGGCGCGCGGGCGGATGTCCTCAAGGACGCGGACATCGTGCTTGGCGTGCAGGGCCCCGATCCCGCCAGCCTTATGGGCACGAAACCCGGCGCCTGGATCGTCGCCGGGCTCAATCCGTTCGGCGAGCGCGCCCGAGTCGATGCCTATGCGAGCGGTGGGTTCGAGGCGCTGGCGATGGAGTTCATGCCGCGCATCACCCGCGCCCAGTCGATGGACATCCTGTCCTCGCAGTCGAACCTGGCCGGCTACAAGGCGGTGCTCGACGCGGCGGCCGAATATGGCCGTGCCTTCCCGATGATGATGACTGCGGCGGGCACCGTCTCGGCGGCCAAGGCCTTTGTAATGGGCGTCGGCGTTGCCGGGCTCCAGGCGATCGCCACCGCACGGCGCCTCGGCGCCCAGGTCTCGGCGACCGATGTGCGCGCCGCGACCAAGGAGCAGATCCTGTCGCTCGGTGCCAAGCCGATCTTCGTCGAGGCGGTGAAGGGCATCGAGGGCGAAGGCACCGGCGGCTACGCCACCGAGATGAGCGACGAATACAAGGCGGCCCAGGCCGAGCTCGTCTCCAGCCACATTGCCAAGCAGGACATCGTGATCACCACCGCGCTGATCCCCGGCCGGCCCGCGCCGCGGCTGATCAGCGACGCGCAGATCGCGACGATGAAGCCCGGCAGCGTGATCGTCGACCTAGCGGTCGAGGCCGGCGGCAATGTCGAGGGCGCAGTCGCCGGCGAGATCGTTGTGAAGCACGGCGTGAAGATCGTCGGGCACAAGAACGTGCCCTCGCGCCTCGCCGCCGACGCCTCGGCGCTGTTCGCGCGCAACCTGTTCAACTTCCTCTCCGCCTTCTGGGACAAGGAGCAGGGCAAGCCGATCCTCGACGAGGAGATCGGCAACGCCATCCGCCTCACTCAGGGCGGTAAGGTGGTGAACGAGAGGCTGCTCGGGTGAAGAAGAGGTGGGCGGTCGTCGCGGCTGCCTGTCTCCTGATGGGCTGCCAAAAGCCGACAGGGAATGAGAATTTCGATAGAATATTCGTCAGGCACTACGACGAAATTCTGCAATTCTGGAATTTGTACGCAAGGACGGAGTCGATCATCTCGCCATGGTGCGACGATACGGACCTGAATTTCAAGGTTCCGGACCCGTGGGTCAGATTCGGGCGCGCAAGGCGAAAATATGCGCAGAGCCTCGAGCGTGAGCGGCTCGTCGGCGAGATGTTCAACGTGGGAATGGTACTGCCATCGCGAACCGGGAAGATCATTGTTGATTGTGTCGCGCCACGGAAACTGTCCGATGGCGAAATGATCAAAGAAATGGACGAGAGATTGGACAAGCAGCATCAGGTCATCGAGCAGATGGAGAAGCTTTCCAGGATCGTCCTGAAGAAGGGTAGCTAATTCGATGGACTTCATCTCGATCCTGTCGATCTTCGTGCTGGCGTGCTTCGTCGGCTATTATGTGGTCTGGTCGGTCACCCCGGCGCTGCACACGCCGCTGATGGCGGTGACCAACGCGATCTCCTCGGTGATCATCGTCGGTGCGTTGATCGCATCCGCCGCGTCGGGTGCCGAGATCGCCAAATGGCTCGGCCTCGTCGCGGTCGCGCTGGCCTCCGTGAACATCTTCGGCGGCTTCGCCGTCACCGAGCGCATGCTCGCCATGTACAAGAAGAAGGGCTGAGCCGATGCACGAGGGGGCACCTGTCAATCCGTGGGTGGCGCTGGCCTATCTGGTCGCCGGCATCTGCTTCATCCTCGCGTTGCGCGGGCTTTCCAGCCCGGCGAGCAGCCGGCGGGGCAACCGGCTCGGCATGCTCGGCATGGCGATCGCGGTGGTCACCACGCTGATCACGCACGAGATCGCCAGCCCGATCGAGCTGGGCGCGGCGATCGCGGTCGGCGGGATCATCGGCTTCGTCACCGCGCGCCGCATCGCGATGACCGCGATGCCGCAGCTCGTCGCCGCCTTCCACTCGCTGGTCGGCATGGCGGCGGTGCTCGTCGCGGCGGCCGCCTTCCTCAATCCGGGCGCCTTCGGCATCCTCGGGCCGGACGGCGAGATCCTCAGCGTCAGCCGGATCGAGATGGGCCTGGGCGTGGCGATCGGCGCGATCACCTTCTCGGGCTCGGTGATCGCCTTCCTCAAGTTGAACGGCAACATGTCGGGCAAGCCGATCCTGCTGCCCGGCCGCCATGTCATCAACCTTGCGGTGCTCGCCGGCATCCTCGGCCTGGTCGGCTATTTCGTCACCGACCAGAGCCCCTGGGTGTTCTGGACCGTCACTGTGCTCAGCTTCGTCATCGGCTTCCTGCTGATCGTGCCGATCGGCGGCGCGGACATGCCGGTGGTCGTCTCGATGCTCAACAGCTATTCGGGCTGGGCTGCGGCGGCGATGGGCTTCACGCTGCACAATTCGGCGATGATCATCACCGGCGCGCTGGTCGGCAGCTCGGGCGCGATCCTCAGCTACATCATGTGCCGGGCGATGAACCGCAGCTTCATCAGCGTGATCGCCGGCGGCTTCGGCGCGACGGCGGATGCTGGCGGCGGCGGCGCGGCGATCGACCGGCCGTGGAAGCGCGGCTCGGCCGAGGACGCCGCCTTCCTGATGAGCCAGGCCGAGCAGGTCATCATCGTGCCGGGCTACGGCATGGCGGTCGCCCAGGCGCAGCACGCGTTGCGCGAGATGGGCGACAAGCTCAAGGAACATGGCGTCCGGGTGAAATATGCGATCCATCCGGTCGCGGGGCGCATGCCGGGCCATATGAACGTGCTGCTCGCCGAGGCGAACGTGCCCTATGACGAAGTGTTCGAGCTGGAGGACATCAACTCCGAGTTCGCCCAGACCGACGTCGCCTTCGTCATCGGCGCCAACGACGTGACCAACCCCGCCGCCAAGACCGACAAGTCCTCGCCGATCTACGGCATGCCGGTGCTCGACGTCGAAAAGGCCAAGACGGTGCTTTTCATCAAGCGCTCGATGGGCGGGGTGGGCTATGCGGGTGTGGACAATGAGCTGTTCTACCGCGACAACACGATGATGCTGCTCGCGGACGCCAAGAAGATGGTCGAGGAGATCGTGAAGAGTCTCGACTGACGCGGCGGGCCGGAGCGAACGGGGGAATATTCAATGGCGAGCGTGGGTTCGATACTGGGGGGCGCATTCCGGCTGCTGCGCGATCGCCCCGCTTCGGTAGTGATCTGGGCGGTCACCTATTGCGTCGGCGCGCTCGCCATCTCGCTGGTCATGGGGCTGCTGATGTACGGCACGATGATGCCGACCGCGGCCGATGCCAGCGCTTCGATCTCGGCCTTTGCAGGGCCGGCGTTCAGCCTGATATTGCTCCTCAACCTCTGCCTGCTGTTCCTCGTCGTGGTGCTGATGAACGCGGTGTTCCGCGCGATGCTGCGGCCGGAGGAGGGCGGTTTCGCCTATATGCGGCTCGGCATGGACGAGTTCCGCATATTCGGGCTGGTGATCCTGGTTGTCCTCGGGCTGTTCATCGCGGTGTTCATCGCCGAGTTGCTGCTGCTGCTGGTCATCGCTGCCCTGGGCTGGATCGTGGGGCAGAATGTGATCAGCGCCATCCTTTCGTTCCTGCTCGTACTCGCCTTTATCTGCGCGGTGATCTGGGTCGAGGTGCGCATCTCGCTGATCTTCCCGCTCAGCTTCTACCGCCGCCGGATCAGCCTCGATGCGGCCTGGGACCTGACCCGCGGCCGCTTCTGGCTGCTCTTTGCCTGCTATTTTCTGATCGGCCTGATCTTCGTCGTCGCCGGCGGCGCCGTCATGTCGTTCGTGATGGGCGATTACCTCGCCGCACTGTTCGCGGCCAATGGCGACCAGGAGCAGATGCGCGCGGCGGCCGAGGCATTCGCCGCGCAGCAACTGGCGATGCCGCTGGTCACCAAGATCATCTTTGGCGTGGTCGGTGCGATATTCTTCGCGATCGGCCTGGCGCTGGGGCCGGGCCTGCTGGCTAGCGCGACGCGCGAGCTTCTCGGCGATCCGAGCGAAGCTGCGGTATTTGCAGCCGAATCCGACGGATCAGTCGTGGACTGATCCGGAACGGACGGGCAAGGATTCCGGCGCCCGTCCGGGTCGCGCCATAAGCTCCGAAACGGAGCGGATCGAGCAATCCGTTCCGGAGGTTGGGCCTCTCCGGGAACATGACCCGAGAAGGCGATGGCGAACCTTTCCGCGGCACCCGAACTGGTTGGCGCTCCCTATGATCTGGTGGCCAATGCCCTGCTGATCGCGGCAGCGGCGCGGACCGATGTGATCGAGACGCTTGCCGCGGCCGGTTTCCGGGTGCGGGATGTGGCCGATCCCGCCACCGCCCCGGCCTTGCTCGACGGGCCGGTGCTCGATCTGGTGCTGCTCGATGCGCGCGAGGCCGCCGAGCCGGAGCTGGAGATCCTGCTCGATCTCCTGGCGGCGCGCGACGCCTCGGCCAGCCCGGCATTGGTAGCGATCTTCTCCGCCGGGCAGATCGATCTCGCCGCACCGCTCCTCGGCATGCCGCGCACGCAGCTGCTCTGCGATCCCGGCGCCACCGAGTTGCTCGGCGCGCTGCTCCGCTCCCGGGCGGAAAGCGAAGGCGCACCCCGCGCGCGCTGGACCGACATCACCCGCGATGCCGAGGTGGCGCGCCTGCGCCGGCTCAACGAGGAGGTCGCGCGCATCGCCGATGCGCTGGCCCGGCTCACCCGGGGCGAGCTGTTCGGCGACGAGGAGGATGACCGCGACAGCACCCTGCGCGCGCCCGAGATGGACTATCGCGGGCCCGACGAGCCGGCGTTCGAGATCGCCGCGTCCGAGATCCGCGCAGTGATTCGCTCGCGGCGGCTGCGCAGCCAGTATTTCGCGGCGGAGCTGTTCGCCGATCCCGCCTGGGACATGCTGCTCGACCTGTTCGCCGCCAATATCGAGCGGCGGCGCGTCTCGGTGTCGAGCCTGTGCATCGCCGCCGCCGTACCGCCGACCACGGCGCTGCGCTGGATCGGCACGATGCACGAGGCGGGGCTGTTCGGCCGCCACGCCGACCCGGGCGACCGGCGGCGCGCCTATATCGTGCTCAGCGAAAAGGCAGTGCAGGGCATGCGGGCCTATGTCGGCGCGATCCGCCGCGCGGGGCTCGGATTGGTCTGAGGGGCTTGCCCCGGCGCCCGAGCTTTGGCATCGGGCCTGCACTGGCGTTGCGCCAGGGCGCTTAGCTCAGTTGGTAGAGCATCTCGTTTACACCGAGAGGGTCGGCGGTTCGAGCCCGTCAGCGCCCACCATCTTCCCCAAATTGTCTTTCGTGCCCGAGGACTAATGGGCACTCCCAAAGCTTCTCGGTTCCGGGGCCGTCAGGGTCTAGGCGAGAACCGCTCAGCGGGCGGTCCAGCCGCCATCGACGAGGAGATTGTGCCCGGTTACGCCGGCGGCGGCGTCCGAAGCGAGGTAGCAGATCGCAGCGGCGACCTCATCGGCGGTCACCGGTCGGCCCAGGGGAAGATCATTCTTGATATCGTCGCGGATCGGAGGCGACTGGAGCAGTGCCGCATTGCTCTCGGTCTGCACATAGGTTGGGCTGACCGCGTTGACACGGATCGCTCGATCGGCCCATTCCACTGCCAGGGCGCGGGTAAGGTTGATCAGCCCGCCTTTGCTGGCGCAATAGGGCGCCCGGTCGCGATTGCCGACGACTCCGTGCTGCGAGCAGACGTTGATAATCGTGCCGCCCCTGGACAGTACCGATGCTGCGGCTTGGGCGCAGAAGAAGGCACCGCGCAAGTTCACGTTCATGATCGCATCGAACTCTTCTTCCTCGATGTCCAGCGCAGCCTTGAACAGCTGAGTGCCGGCATTGTTGACCAGAATGTCGAGGCGATCGGTCTCGGCGACGATGCGATCGAACACGGCCGGCATGCTGCGTACTGCCGTCACGTCGAGTTCCAGGGCGAGGGCGCGCCTGCCCTCCCGAGTTATCGCGCCGACCAGCGTGTCGAGTGCCTGCGATCGGCCCGGCCGATCGGTGGCCACGACGATCGCGCCTGTCCGGGCCATCATCGTTGCCGTTGCCCGGCCGATGCCGGTTCCGGCGCCGGTAATCAGCGCCACCTTTCCTTCGAGGGAAAAGGGAGACGATCCCGTCACTTGATATATCCGATCACATAGAGCTGGAAGAGCAGCCCCTGGAAGGAGCCCCAAATCAGGAGCAGCAGCGCAATCGCCGGGAGCCAGCCAATCGCGGCGGCGCGGCGTATGGCAAGGACCATCAGTGCCAGCGCCCAGACATCGAAGAGACTGAAGAAGTGGAGCGCGGCGCTGTCGAGCGGAAGGCCGAGCAGTTTCGGCAGCGCATCGAGCGCTACGGCCCGCCGCCACGCTTCCGTGTTGGCCGCAAAATACCAGGCGATCGCCTTCAGGAAACGCTCGGCGATCAGCGGTGCGCTGGCCACCAGCAGCGAGCCGGTCAAATCGGCGAAGCGGGCTTTCGCGCCGATGACGAATAGCGCCAGGAACAGCAGCACCGAGACGGCAAGCATTATCAGGAGATTGATCAACGAGCCGGCGAGGACCGCGACGCCGATTGTCATCACCTTGGTACCGGCCGCGATCCCGGGCGCGAGGGTCCATTGTGCTCGAAACGCCTGCATCAGGCTGGGCATAAGCAGCAGTGCCACGACGAAATCGATCGCGAGGATCGCGAAGATCAGCACCGCGGCATTGGACGCCGAACTCGGTTGGCGCAGCGTGGCGATCGGTCGAACGAGGACCCCCAGCAACCTGCCGACGACCGCCAGTCCCGGCGCTTGCCCAGGAGTGGCGTGGGCGGGAGCATCATTCATGCCCGCTGGTGCAACGCCGCTCGTCATACGAGCAACCGGAGGATGGAGACTAGGATATCGATCATGTCATCGACCTCGTCCTGAGAGATGGTGAGAGGAGGGTAGAGGCTGATGCCCGAACGGAAATGATAGACAAGCAGCCCCGCCTCGGCGCACAGGCGCCGTATCTCCAGTGCCTCGGTCTCGGTGAAGGGCGTGCGTTCGGGATCGAGATGGGCGAGCCGGAGACCGATCATAAGCCCGGCGCCGCTCACTTCGCTGAGCACCGTGCCGCCGACCAGCTCGCCGAACGCGGCGCGGATCCTCTCGCCGAGCATCTCCGCGCGCGCAGCCAGTCCTTCGCGCTGGACGATGTTGAGTACCGTCAGCGCGACGGCGCAGCCGATCGGATTGCCGTCTTGCGTGCTGCCGAACAGGATCGGCGCACCGGCAGACCGGAGCGCATCCACCACGGGGCCGGCAAACAAGGTCGCGCCCACCGGAAAATAGCCGGCAGCCAGTCCCTTCGCGAGCGCTATGATGTCTGGCTCAAGCCCCGCGGCATAGGATGCGAACATCGCCCCCGCCCGGCCGCAACCGGTTGCGACTTCGTCGGCGATGATCAGGATATCGGCATCGCGGCAGATCCTCTGGACCTTGGCCATATAGTCGCGTGACGGCACCACCACGCCACCCGTGCCGAGGATGGGCTCCAGGATGAACGCCGCGATACGATCCCCCTCGGAATCGACCAGCGCTTGCAGTTCGGCAAGCGAGCGCGCCTCGTCGGGTGGGCTTGCAATGCAAGTGAAATCGCCAAGCGCCACTTCCCAGTCCGACATCTCGGCGCGCATCGAGCCGCTGGCGGAAAGATTCATCCAGGAGCAGCCATGATAGGCCTCGTCCAGGCTGATGATGTGCGTCTTGTCGGGGCGCTGGCAGGCGCGTTGATAGGTGCGGGCCACGCGCAGAGCGACTTCCACCGCCGAGGTGCCGGTGGTCGAGAGATAGGCGCAGCGCATGCGCTCATCGGTCAGCTTCACGAGCAGCACGGCAAGTTGCTCGGCGGGGCCGTGGCGCGAATCGAACAGGCCGCAATAGGCGAGCCGCTCTGCCTGTTTTTGCATCGCTGCGAGGATCTCGCCATGGCCCAGGCCGAGCGCGACATTCCATAGGCCGGCGGCGGCGTCGATATAGTGCCGTCCGGCAGCGTCGGTGATCAGGCACCCTTGGCCGCGCTCTGCCTTGAGCGTGGGCGCAGCGCCCGGCGAAAGATAGGGGTGGAGGAGCGCTGGCGCGTTCATGTCCGTAGTTCCGTGGAGTAGCGCAGCGCCGAGCGAGCGAAACGGTACAATAGCATCGCTGCGAGCAGCCCGCAGAGCAGCCAGGCGAAGGTGAGCGACAGTCTGGAGGTGAGCCGATAGAGCGTCACCAGGCCGAGCGCCCAGAACAGCGGCAGCACGATCAGGTGCGCCACGCCGAAGGCGAACAGCGCCGGACGAGCCGGCGTGCCCGGCTTCGCGCGACCAATCAGCCGCCGGAAGCGCTGGTCGACCGCCTTCAGGCCGAGCGTCTTGAGATTGGGCTGCCGCGTCAGGTGTGACAGGATCCAATAGCCGTCGAGCTTGATCAGGGGAAAGAGGTTCATCACCGCGATGCCGGTGTTGAGCAGCGCGAGATAGGCGACGAGCGAGCTGCCAGTGAACAGCCAGATATCGACAAAAACCGCACTCACCAGCAGCTGGAACAGAATCCCCGCCGCGCTGACCACCACCTTGGGCCCGGTCTCGCGAAAGCGCCAGGCATCCGACACGTCGCAGAAGGGCACCGGCGTCAGGTACATGAGCATCAGGCCGATGCGCCCGACGCGCCCGCCGAAATGCTTGCATGCGGCGGCATGCGACATTTCGTGCCCGAAATTGATCGCGAGCATCGTCAGATAGAGCGTGAACCATTGCCAGAGCGGCAAGAGCGGCTGGTAGGCCCCGGCCGCCCGGACGGCCAGATCGGGCCGCAAAGCGGTCACGATCACGGGCGAGAGGAAGCAGAGCAGATAGAGCCCGACCGCCGGGCGGCTAAACAGAGCATGGACCACGGCGACGTGCCGTTCGAGGAACGCATCCGGATGGAAAAGCGTGAACCGCACGCGATCGTGGTGCATCAGTCCATCGAAGATGCGCCGGGGCAGGCTGATGCGCGGCGCGGGCTCGGCGAGCGTCTCGTCCTGCGCGAGCAGCCGGTGCTCGTGCAGGAATGCGACCATCCGCCGCACCTGCTCACCTGAGAAACCGAAGCGCTGCTCGTCGGCGAGGGCGTCGAGTGAAGTCGCGCCGTCGAGGCTCGCCGCGAAGGCTGCCTCACGCTCGCCAAGGCGGAAATAGCGGTTGGTCGCGCCGTTACGGACGATGGCGAAGGACTCGTGCGGCGGATCGATCGTGACTTGCCTGTCCAGCGCCGGGTAGGCTGCCGTCATCGTGACTCTCCCCTGTGGCCGACAATGAAGAAGCGCTGGTCTTCGAACAGCTGCTCCGCGCGAATGATCAGCCCTGCCGCGTCGAGTTCGCCTGCAAGCTGCTCGCGCGTGAACCAAGCCTTCTCGCTGTATCCCAGGCGCCGGCGGACATTGCCGTCCCAGTCGCCGGTTTCGCGATAGACGTTGAAAATGAAGCGACGCTCGGCTGGGTAGAAGCGCTGCCCGACGATGCCGATATCGAATTCGCCGCTCGTCGAGACCGACCAGACGTCGTGGAAGTGGTCGAGCTTCCGCCATTTGTCGTCTTCGAGATCGAGTGTGTCGAACACGAAGACACCGTCCTGTGCAAGGTTGCCGGCAACCGAGCGGAACAGTCCGACGCGCTGCTCCGGATCGAGCAGCAAGCTGATGCTGGTGATCCCGACGATGACGAGATCGTAGCGTTCGCCCATGTCGAAGCCGGTCATATCGCCTCGCATGAAGCGGACGCGTCCGCGCACCTCAGGCGTCTCGAGCGCGGCATTGGCGGCGGCGAGCTCGAGCATGGCCGGCGATAGTTCCAGCCCATCGACCGTGTAGCCAAGGCGTGCCAGGGCGAAGCCGATCCGCCCGGCACCGCATGCGAGGTCGAGGACCTTGGCGCCGGGCGGCGCGAGCTTCTCGAACACCGGAATATCGGCGACATACTCGGCCATGAACCCGTCGTAAAAGTCCGACATGCCATGATCGTAGAGGTCGGCCGGCGGTTCGTCGCAAACGCCGAGTGCGTTCAGCTTGGCGAACATTCCGTGGAGCAGGTCGGCGGGATAGGCGTCCTCATGCATGGCCACACCCCTCGAGCAACCCGCCAGCGCTGAGCTTGGCGAGACCAGCGGCGACGCTTTCCTCGGCGACCGCGCGCTCGGCCCCGAAGCGGGAGGCCAGCTCGTCGGCCAGATTCTCCTGGTTGGCGCCCATCCAGGCGCCTTCCAGGATCGTCGCCAGCGGTGCGCTCAACCGGCAGAGCGTCCGCGTGCCACGCATCCAGGCGAAATGCTGGGCGTCGATCGAGACGATGACGAGCCGACGCGGCGCTCCGGTCGGTGCACCGGCGCCGCTGAAATGCTGCGGCGGCAGCCCTTCGGCCGAGACCCGCAAGGTGTTGGCTCCGCTCAGGGGGCGCCCATGCTCGGCCAGCAGGCGGACGAAGTACCAGAGCTCGAAATAGAGCGGCGTGGCAGGATATTGGCGCCGCATCGCGCAATAGCGGCCACCCCAGGCATCGGGCAGGTTGGCGCACCGGCTGCAGGCATCGCGCACTGGACAGGTCGCGCAGCCGCGGCGGACCTCCTCCATTTGCTGATGGCGGCGGCTTGCGAGAAGCATCTGATCGATCGGCTCGCCGACGCGGCCCAACCGACCCGCGTCGCGACAGGCCATGACGTCAAGGTTGGCCGCCACCTGCATGCGGCGGATCGCAGCCAGCTTGCAATTGCCGTAGCCAAGCCAGCGGCAGCTATTCTCGAAGTGGAAGCGGCCGGAGGCATTGCCGACTTCCATCTCGCCGGTTTCGTGGAAACGGCTGAGTCGTGCGTCCAGTGCATCGATGTCATCGGCTTCGGAAAGCGTGACGATCGTCATGGCATCAGCATTCGCTTCACCGGCAGCGAGCGCGCGGAACGAGCTGCGCAGGATCGGGAACTCGCTTTCTTCCTCACCGTCGACCCAGGCTTTGCCGCGCGCGCCGCTGCCGACCGCATAGACATGCTTGGGCCAGCCGCCGGTCTCCTGATGGGCGGGCGCGGTAAAGCGGGGCAGTTCCGGTTCAAGCGCCTGCGGCTCGCCAAGCAGAATCGCCGCGCTCTTGGCCGACATGTGGCTGCCGGCCCACTGATATGTCAGCCGCCGATCGTCGGCGTTCAGCTCCAGCGGCAGCTCGAGATGGTACACCGCCGGCGAGACATTTCCATCGGCATAGGCGCCGGTATAATGCGCGACCAGGCCGTTCTTCACGAACATCGAGGCACGGCCGAGCGCGTTTGGCGGCGTGCGGCTCGCGAACATCTGGCGAAGCGCGTCGATGCTGCCCGCCTGGAGCGCCGGCTTGAAGCCGTCTTCCAGCATCACGCGCTGGAAGCTCGCCCGCGACACGGCACCGGGCGACGCTTGCGACAGGCCGTTTGCGTCCGTCCGCAACGTCAATCGGTCGGCTAGGCCGATTGCCTCGAGCCGCTCCACCAGATGGACGACTTCGCCGGTTCCCGCGCCTACGCCATCGACCAGGATTTCGCCCGCGGGCGCTGCTTCCGCGAGCCAGGCAAGGTCATCCTCGATCGAATTGGAGGCAGCATGCAGGCCGATCCGTGCGAGGTCCGCCTCGCTGAAGATGCCGGCGCGGTACAGCGATGCGGTGCGCGGGGGCGGCGCTTCGCTCGTGCCAGTCAGCGCTGCGGCGGCCGCGCCGGGCTCGACGGCGAGAATGGGCGTGCCAATCTCCGCCAGTGGCACCAGATCCGCGGGGAGAGCGCTCAGTTCCATCCAGAAGGCAAGCACGACTGTCGGGCGGACCTGCTGCAAGGCGAGCCCCAGCGCGCGCGCTGCCGGCGCCGAATGCATATTGACCGCGAAGACATAGTGATCGGAACGCGTCCGGGCGAGCTGACGCGCGAGATCGTTCAGGCTCGCTTCCGACTTGCCGACAAACAATTTGGTCTCGAGCCCCGCCTGCGCCAGGCTCCAGCACAGCTCGCCATCGGGACGCTCATATCCCAGGCCGACGATGTGGCGGGAGTCCATCAGCATCCGGGTGACGGTAACGCTTTTCATCTTCCCCCCTTTTGAAGTTGCGCGATCATTCGTGCCTCAGCGCTTCGATCGGATCGAGATTGGCAGCCTGTGCGGCCGGGATGACGCCGAACAGCACGCCGATCGCGGTGACAAAGACCACCGAGCCGACTGCTGCCGAGACCGGTATCGGGATTGCGGGCAGTTGCGGCACCAGGATCGGTATGATCAGATCGATGCCGCAGCCGACGAGTACGCCGAGCAGTCCGCCGAACAGGGACAGCAGGACTGCTTCCAGCAAGAACTGGAGCAGGATGTCGCCGCGCTGGGCGCCAAGTGCCTTGCAGATGCCGATTTCGCGTGTCCGCTCGGTCACGCTGGTCAGCATCATGTTCATGATGCCGATCCCGGCGACCAGCAGCGAGATGCCGACCAGCCCCACGGCGACCCCGGCGATCGCGCCGGTGATCCGGTCGAAGGACTGGGTCAGCTGCTTGGCGGTATCGACCTTGAAGTCATCCTCGTCGCCAGGGCGCAACTTGCGGTTCTCGCGCAGGACCTGCACGATCCGGTGCTGCACATCCTCGATCGCATCCGGATCGGCGACGCTGAGGGTAATGGAAAGGTCTAGCTTGCCGGGATCCGCAACGGCAATTTCTCCGGCCGAGAAGGGGATCGCGACATAGTCGTCCTGGCTGATTCCAAAGACATCGCCTTTCTCCTCCATGACGCCGACGATCTTGTACCAGTCGCCGCCGATGCGCAGAAACTGCCCGATGGGCGAGCCCGGCAGATCGAGATTCTCGCGGACCTTGGTGCCGATCACGCAAATCTTGCGTGCGGCCTGCTCATCCGCAGCGTTCACGAAACGGCCTTGCGCGGTGTATACCTTGAACGTGTCCTGATAATTGGGCGTGACGCCATAGACGCGCGTGAAGCCCGTCTTCCCGCCGGCCGCGACCCGCGTGCCATAGGCGCCGAACGGCAGCAGCACCGGCGTGACCTGCTCCACGCCATCGACCCGGCCGAGGATGGCGCGATGATCGGAAAGCGTCAGCCGGCGTGTGATGCCGCGCAGCTGCTCGTCGAAGCTCGTATAGGCACGCACGCTCAACGTGTTGGTGCCCAGCGAATCGAAGCTGCTGGTGATCGACTGGGACAGGCTCTGCACGATCGAGACGACGACGATGATCGCGGCGACGCCGACCACCATGCCGGCAATGGTCAGCCCACTGCGCGAACGGTTGGCGATCACGCCGTCCCATGCGGCCCGCGCCCCTTCTCTCAGCCTAAGCAGCAAGCACCTGCTCCTGCCGCCGGTCGTCGACGATGCGCCCGTCCGCCAGCGTGATCGCGCGCTTGCAGCGCGCCGCGATCGTCGGCTCGTGGGTGATGAGCAGGATGGTATTGCCGGCGCGGTGCAGCCGGTCGAACAGGCCGATGATCTCGTCGGCCGTAGCGGTGTCGAGATTGCCGGTAGGTTCGTCCGCCAGCAGCAGCGACGGTTCACCACATAGCGCGCGCGCGATTGCCACCCGCTGGCGCTGGCCACCGGACAGCTCGTTGGGCAGATGGCTGACCCGCGCCTCCAGTCCGACCAGGGCCAGCGCCTCGCGCGCGCGCTCCCGGCGTTCCTGCCGGGATATGCCGCGATAGACCAGCGGGCGCATGACATTCTCCAGGGCGGTCGCGCGCGGCAGCAGGTTGAAGCTCTGGAAGATGAAGCCGATTTCACGATTGCGCGTCGCGGCAAGCTCGCGGTCGTTCATCTTCGCGACGTCGCGTCCGTTCAGCAGGAACTGGCCGCTGCTCGGCGTGTCGAGACAGCCGAGGATATTCATCATCGTCGATTTGCCCGAGCCCGATGGACCGATGATTGCGACATAGTCGTTGTGCTCGATCGTCAGGTCGATGCCATCCAGCGCGAACACATCGGCATCCCCCATCCGATAGACCTTGGTAAGGGCCGAACACTGTATCAGCGCGGTCATCAACGGGCCTGTGGCTTGGTGCGGATGCGGTCGCCGTCCTTGAGGAACTTGAGCTCGCGATAGGGGCCCACCACCACCCGCTCGCCAGGCTTGAGTCCCGAAATCACTTGCTGAAAGCTGTCGTCCGAGAGCCCTATCGTCACGGTCCGGCGGCGGGCGACACCGCCATCGTTGACGAAGATGTAGCGCTGGTCGCCCTTGGCGGCTCGTGGCGCGCTATCCTCCGCGCCACGCCTTGGCTGACCGGTCTCGGCGTCGCTCTCCGACAACACGGCCTGCACCGGCAAGGCGACGGTTCGGCCACCGGTGCGCGTGTATATCTCCGCGCGGCAGGTCATGCCTGGCCGGAACGCAAGACGGGCGCTCGCCGGCAGCATGGCCTTGACGGTGTAGGTCCGCGCCTGGTTGCTGCCACCAGATACTGCCATCGCGCGTTCGTCCTGCCGCGGCGAAATGGCGAGCGACGTGATCAGCCCCTCGATCTGCCGGTCGGACATGCCGGCGGCGGTGATCGCAACCTTCTGGCCCGGGCGGACGGCGGCGATATCGGCTTCGCCCACGTCGATCTCGGCGATAAGCGAATCCAGGTTGGCGATGGTCATCAGGCTGGACCCCGCGATGCCGATTGAACTCGGCACTGCGGTCTCGCCTTCCTTGATGTTGACGGCGACCACCGTGCCGTCGCTCGGCGCGCGCACCAGCGTCTTGGCAAGCTCGCGCTGGGTGCGCTGCAGCGCCGCTTCCGCCTGGCGCAGCCGCTCGCTGCTCGACGCGATGTCGAGCTGCGCGGTCCGCAGCGCGCTCTGTGACTGGTCGAGCAGCGAGACGGTGGCGAAGCCGTTGGAGGAGAGCCGTTGTACACGACCGAATTCCTGACGGCGCAGGTTGGCGCTGACCTGGCTCTGCTGCACGCTGAGCCGCTGACTGCGAACCACTGCCATCTGCTCCGCCACCGCGGTGCGCAACGTGCGATCGTCGATGCGTAGCAGCAGGTCGCCCTTGCGCACCGTATCGCCTTCCTTGACATAGATCTTGAGCACCGCGCCGATAACTTCCGGCGAGAGTTGCACCCGGTTCTCGAAGTTGAGCACGCCCGACGAGATGATCGACGTGCTGACCTGGCGGACGGCGGCCGTTTCGAGATCGACGGTGCGCTCTTCCCCGCGTGTGAGGCGCGGGACCAGCGCCGCAAGCAGGATGACCAACCCAAGCACGGCGGGGCCGATAATGCGCCTGTTCATACCGCGGTCGCCAGCAGGACGATGGCGGCCCAGGTGCCGAAGATAAGGAGATAGGGCAGCGCGGCGATGAAGCTGCTCTTTGCGACCGTCATCCTGGTCCAGACATGAAGTCCAACCGCGGTGAGGAACAGCGTCCAGAGCAGCATCAGGCTGACCGCGTTGGCCAGGCTCGCCCACGGACTATCCGCCTCCAATCCCAGTATATTTCCAAGTGAAAGCGGGTTGAGTGCAGCCGGTAGCAGGCGACCATCGGAGCCCAATATGGCGAGAAGTCCGATCGGTAGCACGAGGACAACCGGCATCGACGCCCAGCTCACGAATACAAACCAGCGTGAATAGCTGTGCGGAATATTTGCGATCTTTCCGACAAGAAAGAAGTAAAGAGCAGTAATAGCTAAAACTATAGGCACCGATATAAAGATTACGATTGCGCTAGACGCGCTCATGATTGTCGGGGTCATCACCTTCATGATCGATGATTTTTGATCAACAGGGAGGCCATCCGTCATGCTTGAAAGCAACCACGGAAAATTCACCAAATGATAGTAGGAATAAAAAAGAATAATTGGGCAAATTATCTGCAATATTACTGGAATAAAGCTTTCGTTGAGATTAGATTTTTCTATATCCGTGAAGGTTTTCTGTGGATCTATCAATAGATCTTTGCTGCGATAGAAAAAATTCCGCAAAGAATGCCCCCGCAACGATGTGAATCGCTCCATATTCCAGTAGGATCACTTTCGTTATTTATGCCGTCAAGCAGGTTTATGCGCCATTTTGGGAGTATTCGACGTTGACTTGCAGGTCTCCGCATGTACCCCTCAGAATCCCGGAATAAATATTTGATTTCGGGGTATCTGTGTAAGTCTATCTACGCGTAACACTGATATGATTTCCTTTAAAAAGGGGAATTCAATGAATCAGTTTTCTTCTGACATCGACCTAAGCATCGAGTATCTGGATCAGATCGAATCCCCACAAGATTCGACTGCTGCAGCTCTTATCATGGGTGGCATTTTGGGCGCTGCCGCCGCTCTCGGTGTTGTACTGGTAGTGACCTGAGATAATCTGAAATGTATTTAGATATACATTTCAAGTTTATCATATTCCACTAAGGAGAAAGCAATGAGTGCGTTCGCTTCTGCTATGGATATTAGCCTGGAAGAGCTGGATCCGATCGAAACCCCGGAAATGTCCGGTGAAGAAGTACTTCTCTACAGCCTGCTTGCATTTGCGGGCGGCGTAATCCTCGGTGCGGCGATCGCTACCTAGTAGATACGTTGACTGAAAAGAGTAATATTGATCCTATTTTATTAAGGGATTGAAATATGTCAGCCATTCTTTTTGACCAGAAATCGATTGACCTCACCCTTGAGGAACTGGACGTCCTCGAAGCTCCGATGGACGACAAGGAAGCCGGAATTCTCGTCGGCATTGCCCTGGGTCTCGGCATCGTTGCCGGCGCCCTGCTGGCAACCTAGTCTTTCGAGCGCGATTTGGACGGATCCTGCCGTTAGCCGGCCGCCGTCCTTCGAAAATATTGGACAAGGAAAATCGATATGATCGAACTGAACATGGAAGAGCTTGAGCCCCAGGAAGCTCCCTCGACGGAGTTCTGGGAGGGTGTTGTCATCGGCCTCGGCATCGTCGGTGCCGGCGTCGCCATTGCCGTAGCGGTCGCGACCTAGTACGGGGCGCGGCTCGTGGCATCTGTCATGGGCCGCGTTCGCCTCAGCTGCATTTGAGCGATCTCGAGGAATGGCATGATTCACTCCGGCGGGACATATTCACCCATAACGGTTGCCGGGAGCTGACATGATGTGGTTCGGCTTCTCCCCCCAGCCGTTAGCCGCGGCGCTGGTGCTGATCGCGATACTGATCTGGTCGATCCGGAATGATGGCCCCGAATATCGGAGCTTCAAGGTCGCTGCCGGCACGCGTGAGCGGCAAGCTTATTTCCGCCGCTGGCTCATGAAGGGCATAGCCCTTTACACGTTGACGCCTCTCGCCGTGCTTGCCTGTCTGGGGAGGCTCGAAGCGTTGATCGCCGCGCCGGATGAGTTCGCCGCGTTTCGCAGCGTAGCGGAGCCAAGTGCGCGCACCGCGCGGGACCAGGGGTTCCCGCCCGCGCTGGTGGCCGGGATGCTCATAGCCGTGGTGCTCGGGGCCGTGATCGCAGTCGCGGCGGCGAGGCTGTTCGGTGGAGGCAAGCCGAAAGCCATCGGCGATGTCGAGCCCATGCTGCCGCGCAATAACGAGGAACGCCGTTGGTTGGTGGCGCTGTCGCTGAACGCAGGAGTCGGCGAGGAGCTCTTCTTTCGGCTCCTGCTCCCGCTGCTGTTGACGCTTGGCGGGATTCCGCTCGTGATTTCCTTCGCGATTGCAGCGCTCGCGTTCGGCGCCGTGCACAGCTATCAGGGCCTGGCGGGCGTGCTGGCCACGACGCTATTGGCTGCTTTCCTGTCGTTTCTCTACTTGCGCACTGGCCTGCTCTGGGCGGTGGTCCTGTTTCACATTGTGATTAATTTGAACGGTCTGATCCTGCGGCCCTGGCTAAGCGGTCAGAGAGGAAAGAATATCGGCGAAAACGCCGCCTGATGCCGGATGATAGGCGAAGGTGAAGAGGTCCCTGCCGCTCCGGCACCTACCCGGCTGAATCGCAACAGGTTTCTATGAGCCCTGCGCTGAGGCGCCGTTGTCCTCGGAAGTTCGATTTGCGGCGCGCCAAGCGGGCACGGCAGCCTTCCCGGAAACTGCTTCTCGTGGTTCTCCGTCATTCTCCTGTAGCGGCCTTGCCCGGTTACAACAGAATCCTTCGGCTCAGCGCGCGGGCGCCACGGCGACGGGCGGGGCCGCGGTCGTGCTGCCGCCCGAGGGCGGTGCCGACGTCGCGCCGCCGCCAGTGGGTGGCGCGGTCGTCGCGCCGCCGCCGGTCGGAGGCGCCGTGGTCGCTCCTCCTCCCGTCGGCGGGGGCGCGGTGGTACCCCCGCCGGCCGGCGGGGGCGCAGTCGTCCCTCCGCCGCTGCCGCCGGGCGTGGTGCCGCGCGGGGTGATTGCCGCCAGCGGAGGCGGGGTCACCGTCTGGGAGGGCGCAAGGCCCGAGCCGCCGCTGCTGGCGGCGGTGGGGGGATTGGCGGCGCCGGCGGCGGTGATCCGGGCGCGGTCGGTCTCGGCGACGATCTGCGCCTCGCGCTCGGGATTGAGCGTGTTGAGTCGCAGCCGCTCGACGGTGTTCTGCGAGGCGATGCGGTCGAGTGGCACCTGGTCGGTGCGGAAGTGCAGCTCGACCGAGCTGTCGAGATCGGCCGAGACATTGGTGCTCTCGTTGGTCGTCACGTCATCGGTGCGGACATAGCCGATCGTCGAGTTGACCGAGGCCGATGCGCTCCAGAAGCCGAACCCGCCCGATGCGCTCGCGCCCACCGTGGTGCGGGTGTCGAAGCCGCTATGCTCCTGCTCGCGTGCGGCCGATTGCGCGTCGATATGGAAGCGCATCGATGCGGCGATGCGGCCCGAATCGATCACGATGCGCTGCATGCCCATCTGCACCATCGTTGCCAGCATCTGCTGGCGGTTGCGGGCCAGGCTGCTGCGGACGAAGGGGATCAACTGCTGCGCATCGGTGCCCGGGATCGCGGCATCGGGCTCGAGATTGAGCGCGGCGCGCACCGCGTCCACCGTCGGCGGGGCGCCGACCGGGATCAGCCGCACCGGATCGGGCGTGTCCTCGGGATCGGGAATGTCGCGCGGGTCGGGGGCCTCGGGCTCCTCGATGCGGAAGCTCTGCGGGAACTGGTCGGCGAGCCAGCGCTTGGCCGGGTCGTCGCTAGATCCGCCGGTCGAGGCGAAGCCGTCGAGCGACTGCGACACGCCGCGGACCAGCTCGACATATTGCTGGAGCTGCTGCTGGTTGGTGTCGACCATTGCACGGAAGATGCCGTTGATCAGCTCGGCGACGAAGCGCGGGAAGCTGATTGCGCGCAGCACCGCATGGGTGGTGCTCGCGACTCCGGCGACGGCGGTGCCCGAATAATGGTCGCCTGCGGCCATGCCGGCGGCGGTCGCGGGCTTCTTCGGGGCAGCCTCGGCCTCGAACAGCTGGGCGGCATGGGCGATGCGGACGAGCGCGTTGGCGATCTCGCGGCGGTCGCCTTCCTCGAGATTGCCATAGCCTTCCGCCGCGGTCAGCGAATCGCGGATCGCGCCGCGGACCAGGGGCGGCGGGGTGGCGAGCGCCGCGGCCGTCATGCTCAGCTCCCCAGGTCGCGCCAGCTGGTGCTCGCGCCGCCGGAAGCGGAGGGGGAGGGCGGGGCGGCGGCGTTGGCGTCGGGGCCGTTCTGGCCGCGGACGATCGACAGCGTCTCGTCGACCCAGTCGACCGCCGAGTCGATGACGGGGTCGCTGGGCTGGACCAGGCTGCCGCCCGAGGTCTCGATCGTGTCGACATGCTCGGCGAGCCAGGCGAGCACCGCCATGCCGGCGCGGCCGCGGCGCAGCAGCGCGAGGGTGGGGCGCGTCTGGCGGCGGAACTTGCGGTCGATCGCGCCTACCGTGTCCCACAGCGTGCGGGCGTGCAGCAGGGTGCGTACCTGGGCGTTGTTGAGGATCGCGATCGCCTGGGAAAGCGTATCCAGTATCTGCCGCGCCAACATCAGCACCATACCGTTCGTCGCGCCGGAAATGTTCTCGGCAATCTGAATCCCTGCCTGCCGAGCCCGCCCCTGACTCCCTCCGTCCGCTGCTTTCATTATTGCATCGCAAAGGTTTAGCAGCAGTTCCTCGAATTCCCCGTTCGCGCGAGCGCCCAGATCCTCCGGGCCGGTCGGGGCGCCGAACAGCCGGCCGAACAGGGACAGGCGTTCGGCCTCGTTCGGTCGCTCGTCGCGGCTCTGCCAGAATTTCTCCACGACGGGTGCCGCCTCGCCGATGTCCCCGTCGAGCGCGCCGGTGCGCATCAACCGGGTGAAGTCGTCGGCGGCCTGGATCAGTCCCGCCATCTCCAGTGTCGAGGCGAGATAGAGGCTGGCGATGGCGCGTATCTGCATCGCGTCGGCGCGCGCGGCGGGCGGGAGCTCGATATCGCCCAGCTCGGCGAGCATCGTCGCATGCGCGTCGGCGGAGAGGAGCAAGCGCTCGGCGTCGTCGACGGCACGCATCAGCCCGTGCGGGACGGTCGGCCGTGCTTCGAGCGCGAGAGCGAGGGCGGGAGTGTGCAGCATGGGTCAGGGCCCCGTTGGCGCCGGGGTGGAGGTTGCCGGCGGCTGCGCTGCCGCGCCGCGCTGGGGCGGTGGCATCGAATTGCCCTGGATCGCGCCGATCATCTCGGGCGTCGCCATCTTCTCGAGCGGCAGATAGTCGGACTTGAAGTTCACCCGGACCTCGCCCTGCATCTTGGCGGCGAGCTCGAGCTGCGACTCGCTCGTCTCGTTGACGGCGGTGCTGACGGTGGCGACGTGCGACTGCTCGCTGGTGCTCACCTGTCCGCCGCCAAAGCCGAGGAAGCTGCCGCCGAACGCGCTCACCTTGCGGTTGCGGCTCGACTGGCGGTCATAGGCCGAGGCGCGATAGTCGCGCTTGGCCTGGTCGGTGGCGCGCATGTCGAATTTCACCTTGGCGGTGATGGAGCCGTCGGTGACTACGATACGGTTTATGCCCAGCATTACCATCGAAGCGAGGAGTTGCTGGCGGGATTTGGCCATGACGATGCGGGCTGCGTTGACGAAGGCGGCCTCGGTCTCGTCCTCGCTGAGATCGCTGGGCACCGGGCCGGCCATGGCGAGCGTGCCGTGGATCTCGGCCAGCGCCGCCTCCTCGTCCTCCCCGGTGATGCGCAGCTTCGACTTGCCGCTGTCCTCGTCGACATCGACCGCGAGGAGGTCGGGAAAGCGATCGACCATATAGTCGCGGCCCTGCCCCATGCCGATATTCTCGGCCATATACTCCTCGGCGGTCTTGGCCACCGCGGCGACCAGCTCGGCATAGGCGCGCATCTGCTCGATCGTGGTCTCGACGATCGACTTGAAGACATTGTTGATCAGCCCCCCGACAAAGGCAGGAAAATCAACATTGTGGACGAGGTTGGTGAACTGCTCGGTGCCCGCCGCCGCGGCACCCGCGACGAAGTCCTTGCCGGCGAATCCGGGCGACTTGGACAGGTTCTTGCGCGTCTGCTCGTTCGCATCGGCCATGCCGCGCGCCGCCGCCGGCGGAGCCGCCGCGGTGGTCTGCTCGACCACGCCGGCAGGATCGTCGATATAGGCGAGCACCTTGACCATGTCGTTGGCGAGCTTCGACTGCTCGGCCGAACTCAGCATCGCGAAGGCGGGGATCGCGGTGAGCATCTGCTGCACCTTGGGCCGCACCCGCGCGATCGCCGCGGGAGTCATGCCGCCCGGGCCGCCATAGAGCGGCGGCGCCTGCGGATCGGGATCGGAGGCGAAGGCCTGTGCCATGGCTCAGGCGTGGGCCGGAGCGGGTGCGGGAGTCGGCGCCGGAGCAGCCGGGGCGGGCGCCGGTCCCGGCGTATATTGCGGCTTGTTGTGATCGACCGGCTTGGAGCGCATCTGGATCGCCGCGATCATCTCCGGCGTCGCCATCTTCTCGAGCGGCAGATAGTCGCTCTTGAAATTGACGTCGACCACGCCGGCCAGGCTCGCCTTGGCGCTGATCTGGTCGACCGACTGGTCGCTCGCCACCGCCTGGGCGGTCATCACCGGCTTCTGCGAATATTTGTACTTGCCCTTGGTGTAGTAATCCGAGTCGTAATTGCCGCTGTAGCTCGACTTGCCGCTCTGATAGCTGCCGCTGTAATCGCCCTTGCTGGTGCCGCCGCGCTCGCTCTCGCCCTCGCCGTCGGTGGTGACCGCGAGATTGCCCGAGGCGTCCTTGGCATAGTCGCGGGCCATCGCGGTGCGCGACAGGGTGCGCTGGCTCGAGGCGTTGAAGTCGTAGAGGATCTTCGCCTGGATCTTGCCGTTGGTGACGACGATCCGTGACAGCCCCATCATCACCATGGTGGCGAGCAGCTGCTGGCGCGAGGTGGCGATCTGGCCGCGCGCCGCCTTGATCAGCGTCTCCTGCACCTCGGGATCGGTGACGTCGATCGAATCGATGTCCTTGTCGGCATAGCTGCCCAGCGCATCGCGGACGCTCTGCAGCCCGGCATCGAGATCGGCGCCATCCTTGACGCGCAGTTGCGGGCCGCCGCCGGAAAAGGCGTCCGCGCCGACATCGAACAGGTCGGGGAACTGCTCGCAGAGCTGGTCCTTGCCGTCGTCCGAGGAGGTGTTGTCGTCGCGGAACTGGTTGAGCGACTTGGACACGTCGGAGACCATCTTCGAATAGGCCTCCATCTGCTGGATGTTCGACGTGATGATCGAGTTGAACACGCCGTCGATCAGGCCCGAGACGAACTCGACGAAGTTCACCTGGCGCATGAACTCGCCGGCCGCCTGGGCGCCGGCCATCAGCGATCCGGCGGAGAATTCCTCCTTGCCGATATCGTCGACCGCCTGCTTGTTCGATTCCCACTGGCTTTCCGCCATCGGCCGCGCCGCGACCGACTGGCTGCCGGCCTCCGCCTGGCCGACCAGCGCGTCGGCGATCAGCGCCGTGTCGCGCGCGACCTGCATCTGGGTATCGGTCGGCAGCTCGCGGAACGAAGGCGTCGCGGCGAGCATCTCGCGCACCTTGGCGCGGACCTCCGGGCGCGGCGTCACCTCGGCCGGGGGCGGCGACCCGGGGGCGGGAAACTGGGCGGGAGCGTTCATCTCTTCGGTCCTTGGCTGGCCGGCCGGAGCCGGCGCGACATGGCTCAGGCGGCGGCGGGCATGGGCGCGCCGACCAGCGAGGCGGCCGGGCTGATCTCGAACTCGACCGGGCGCAGATAGAGCTTCACCTTGGGCGGCCCGGTGGGGCCGACGCGGATGCCGAGAATGGTGAACCGCCCGGGCCAGACATCGTCGGCCGGGGTGAACGCCTCGAGGAAGCGTTCGAGCGCCGCCAGCTCGCGCGGGCGCTCGCGCAGGTTCATCGTCAGCAGCTGGAGGAAATTGGGCGGCACGTCCGGGATCGCATCGAGCATGATCTGCAGGTCGAGCTCGACACCCTGCGGGCTGCGGCCAAAGGCGACGAGCGCCGCGCCGTCGGGCACGTCGAAGCGGCCGCCGAGCGCGACGCCGACGATCTGCAGGATGCTGCCCAGCCGCGCGCCCAGCCCCAGCTCGTCGAGCATCGGCCGCATGTCGGTGATGCGGAAGCGGTTGGTGAGCAGGAAGGTCACCCACTGGCTGCCATAGTCGCGCCCGGCGACCAGCGTGGTGAACACCGGGCGCAGGCCGGGCATCGCCGCCATCGCCTGGCCGATCAGCCGGGCGAGCGCGGGATTGACCTCGTTCATCGGATTGCCGTTGCCGCCTTCATAGGTGACGGTGGCGCTTTCCAGCCCGTTCTGGTCGAAGCTCGATCCGAAGAAGGCGCCGTAGCGCAGTCCGCCGGCGCGGGTGAGGCCGCGCTGGCTCTCGCTCGCACCGTCGAACCAGTGCAGCGCCTCGCGTCCGAAATTGTCGCCGACCAGCCGCCGCATCTCGCGGCTGGCGGTGTCGCGCCGCTCGCAGCCCGATGCCTCGGGACCGAGCGGCTCGAGATGGAAGGCGAGCGCGCGCGTCTGGTTCGATCCGAACACCGGCTCGATCGGCGCGGCGCCGGGGGCCAGCGCGTTGGCGGCATAGCGCGGATCGCCGACGGGCAGCTCGAAACTGTCCTCCAGCAATCGCCCGACAAAGCCCAGCGGATTGGCGGTTCGCAAGCAGCGCGAGGCGCTGAACAGCCGCCCCTTCACCTGCGTGCTGAGTGGTTCATAGCCCATGGCAATGCTCCTTCAGCCGGGGATCAATAGCCGTAGCCGCCGCGGGCATGGCCGTTCGACTGCGGTGCCTGGGCATAGCCCATGCCCAGGCCGAGCCCGGCGCTGTCGAGCAGATCGCGCGCGATCGACGGGATCTGGATCGGCCGGCTCGTCATGTTCGGCGCCTCGCGCGGCTGCGACATCTGCTCGATGCGGCCCTCGTCCATTGCCGAGTCCGCGAGCCACATCTCGCAGGCATTGACCAGATCATAGTCGTTCGGGTGCGACACTGCCGACTGGCCGCGCGGACGCGTCGGCGGGTTGCCGACCGTGCCGAGATCGATCATCGCCGCGGTGGGATCGCGCAGGCGATCGCTGTTGCCGGCGATCCACGAGGTGATGATCGCCCCGCTGGTGGCGAGCATGCGATACTTGGAGCTGTTGCGCGCGCCGCCCAGCTCGGTCTGCGCGACCTGATCGATCACGCCCCACATGTCGGTCGAGCCGAAGGCGGAGAGCAGCTCCTTGTCCTGGAGCAGCGAGATCATGTCGTTGATCTGCTTCTGCAGGTCGGCGGCTGCATAGAAGGCCATGCCATAGCCGTGCAGCGACATGTTGGTGGCAAGGTCGCGGGCGGCCTTCTTCACCTGCTGCTGGTTGACCGCCATCGGCGTCGCGGCGCGGATCAGCGCATCGACGCGCGCCTCGCGCACCAGAGTGGAGACCGAGGAGACGAAGCGCAGCCACAGGTCCTGGAACTCGGTGTTGACCTTCACGCCGGGCTGGCCGGTCGGCAGGCCGAGCATCATCGCGTAGAAGCCCTGGCGCTCGCTCTCGCTCATCCGGTTCGGCGCCTCGCGCCAATAGCTGTAGAGCTGGGTGCCGGCCGGTCCCTTGACCAGCGCGAGATCGCCGCGCTGCGACATCTCGACCAGCTTGTCGACCACCTGGAAGGCCTTCAGCTCCTCGAAGGCCGAGGCGAAGATGAAGGAGCCCATCAGCTTGCAATGGCTGGCGACGACTTCGAAGGAAGTGGTTGCCTCGAGATCGGGCAGGTCGATGACGATGTCGTGCAGCGCCTGGTCGTCACCGAGCGCCTGGACCTTGTCGAACTGGTCCTCGACCAGCCGCTTGAGGTTGACGTCGCGGGCGGTGACGCCGCGGCCGACCAGCCCTTCGAACACCTTGGCATATTCGGCGCTGGACACGCCCGGCTCCTGCCGGTCGCCCTGGATGTTGACCGCGGCGGCGACCTGCTTGAGCGTGCGCTCGGCAAGCTCGATCCGGCCGGCGATCCGGCCGACTGCCTGGAACAGGCCCTCGCCGAACGCGGCAGTGTTGGGATCCTCGGGATCGGGCTGGGGCAGCTTCCCGGTGGTGACGAGCCGGGGCAGCGGCGTGCCGTTATGCTGGAGCAGGCCGAGGATCAGGCCGATACGGGCGACTTCCCCGTCGCGCTCGGCCTCGGTCGACTTGTCGCCGGTCAGCTCGGGGAAGCGCAGCACGCCCAGCTCATGTTCGACGTCGCGCGGGCGCAGGCCGATCTCGGTGGACTTGAGCGCCGCGCGGGCGGTGGCGAACAGGGGATCGAAATAGAGCTTCCCCTTGTCGTCGTTCTTGACCAGCGCCTGCAGCGCCGTGACGCGGGCCAGCTCGGCGGCATCGGCCTGGCCGAGCTGGCCGAGCTTGGCCAGGCGCGCGGTGAGATTGTCGTAGCTGCTGGTGATCGCATCGCGGGCAGCCTGTTCGCGCTTGGCGATGTCGACGAAGCGGATGGTCGGGATCAGGATGTCGGCCATTTGAACGGTTCCTTTCGAAAATCTTTGTCCATCTTGGGGAGGGGCGCGGTGGGCGCCCTAGGGAGCGAAGCGGGCTCTAGCCGTCATCGGCGCCTCCCAATTCGGTGGTGTCGTCGGCGTCGATCGCGCGATCGAGCAGCTCGAGCGCGCGCGCGGCGTCCAGGATGCCGGCGCCATTGCCGGCGGCGATATCGGGGCGGTGCGGCTGGACGCTGGCGACCAGCAGCTTCTTGATGGTGTCCGGATCGACCGCCGCGGCGCGCTCCTGTGCCCGGGCGACGAGCAGGGCGGCGGCGCCGGCGACGAAGGGTGCGGCGAAGCTGGTGCCGGTGGCGCGCTGATAGCCGTCGAGATCGGCGGTGCGGATGTTCACGCCGGGCGCGCAGAGCGCGACATGGTCTCCGCTGGTCGAGAAGCCCGCCATCCGGCGGCCGGAATCGACGGCGCCGACGGCGATCACCTGGGGGAAGGCGGCGGGCCAGTAGACGCGCTTGTCGCCGCTGTTGCCCGATGCGGCGACGAGGGTGCAGCCGCGCGCGGTGGCATAGGCGATGGCTTCGGCGTGCGGCTTGGGCATGCCCGGCTCGATCGCCTCGTCATCGGTGCCGAAGCTGCAATTGATGACATGGGCGCCGAGCTGGGCGGCCATCACCAGTCCCATGTCGAGATCGCTGACCGCGCCGATGCCGACGGGCTTGTGATCGGGCGGCTGGGCGGCGCCGAGCGAGCGGATCGGCAGCAGGCGGCAGGCCCCGGCGATCCCCGGGGGCAGGCCGGCACCGCTGGCGCCGATGATCGCGGCGCAGGCCGTGCCATGGCCGACATAGCGATCGGTGGGATCGGTATCGGCGCCGCGATTGTCGCCGAGCAGCTTGATGCCGGTGGCGAGCTGGCCCTCGCTCAGCTGGACGGTGTCGTAGCCGCGGCGCAGCCGGTCGCCCATGCCGCCGTCCTGCGCATGGCCGGAGAATTCGGGGTGGAGCAGGTTGATGCCGCTGTCGACCACGCCGACGATCACGCCGCCATCGCCGGCGCAATAGGACAGCGCCCGGCGCGCATTGACCATGTCGCGCGGGTCCCAGCCCTCATTGTCGTCATCCTCGTCGCGGCGGGGATGGCGATCGGGCCCGTCCAGGCCGATCGTGCAGAGATAGTTGGGCATCGCCGATTCGACGATGTCGAGCTGCATCAGCGAGACGGCGAGCGAGCCGACATGGGTGTCGGGCGCGACGTCGAAGCGGAGCATGCGGGCGATGCCGCTGATCTCCTCCGCCTCGCTATAGCCGCGGTTGCGCGCGCCGATGCTGTGCAGCGCCTGGCCGGCGGCGTGGAGACGCGAGACGCGCACGGTGCCGCCGAACGACTTGACCACGCGGTCGAGGATCTGGTGCTGGGTGGTCTCGGCGGGCTGGGCGGCGCGGCGGCGCACGTCGAGCGCGGCGGGGATGCCGGCGGGGACCTCGCCGAGCTTGAGGCGGACGAGCAGGCTGCCGGGCGCGGCATAGGCGCCGGCGCGGTGCGCCCAGGGCTGGACGAGGCGGCCGAGCCGGGCGCTCATGGCTGGCCTCCGTCGAGGCCATAGCCGCCGGCATGGCCGTTGCTGGCCGGCTGCGCGAAGGGGCGGCGCGGCTGCTGGTCGAACCACAATTCGGTGGGCGCGCGCGGATCGTGGGTCAGGCTCATCTGCCCGGCGAGCTGGTCGTGGTCGGGGGCGAGGACGAGCTCGTTGTCGTGCGCCTGGACGACGTTGACCGGGCGGCCGGCGATCATCACCTGGGGCGGCATCCCGCCGCGCAGCAGGTTGCGGCCCTTGACCCGGAGCCGCTGGCGCAGCTCGTCGGTCTGGTCGGGATCGTCGATGCCGTCGCGGCTGACATCATCGACCATCGGGCGCGAGGCGCGGGCGAGCACCTGCTCGAGCTTGTCGACCGGCAGGCGGGTGATCCGCCCGACCGATCCGGAGATGCCGCGGCGCTCGAGCTCGTTGAGCTTCTCGACCGTGCGCACGCCGATCCCTTCGAGCCGGCGGCGCTCGGCCGGGTCGAGCTCGTCGCCGAGCGCGGAGAGCGGCACTTCGTTCTTGTCGTCGACCGACATCGGAACCGCATTCTCCTCGATCATCGGCTTGGTGATCGCGGTGAAGACGAGGTGGAGGACGGTCGGGTCCTTGTCGCTCGGGCCGGCGGGACGGATTCGGAGTTCGCCCTGGTTGAGCTCGAGATGGGCCTTGAGGTCCATCGAGATGTCCCGGATCGCGAAAGTGAGCGGCAGGCGGTCGTTCTGCGCCTTCAAGGTCATGCGCGCCTGGGCGGTATCGAGCTGGGACTGCACCGCCTGGATGAAGTCCTCGAGCGCCACGGCCTCGCCGGTCTCGCCGATCATCGCGCCTCCTCCACCGGCAGCGTGCCGATGTGGAGCGAGAGGCGGCCGACCGGGCGGTCGAACCAGGTGCGGGTGCGGGTGCGCGGCACGTCGGCGCGGACCATCGGCCCGGCGGGGCCGGTCTCGACCGTCGCCTCGACCGGCAGGTCGAACTCGACGCTGGTGGCGCGCAGCCCCGCCGCCGGCAGCGCGGTGACGCCGTCGAGCAGCTCGCCGATCAGGTCCTCGAGCGGGCGGCGGGCGGCGTCGGTCATGCCGGGCCTCCCGGCGGAGTGACCGGCAGCGGCGCGGGGGCGGCGGGCGCGGCGGGAGCCGGGGCCGGCGGGGCGGGGAGCGCTGCGGTGGCGGGCGCCTTGCCGGGGAGCTGGGCGGGCCGTGCCGCCCGTTCGAGCAGGGTACGCCGGGCATCGTCGACGAACCGGTCGAGCGGCAGGGTTTCGCTGGCGAAGTTGATCTTCACCTCGCCGAACAGCTCGGCATTGAGCTGGCTGTCGGTCTGGGCATTGACCCCGACGGTCGAGACCTTGGTGACCGGCGCCTGGTAGGAGGTGCTGCCGCGCGTCGACCAGCTGCCCGAGGGCGTGGCGTTGCCGGGGTCGTCGCTCACCGCATAGTCGATCGCGGTCTTGTCCGCCGCCGCCGCGCGGAAACGCAGCCGGGCGGTGATCGAACCGTCCTTCACGACGATCCGGTTCATGCCCATCATCACGAGCGTCGCCAGCGTCTGCATCCGGTCGCCGGCGAGGCGGTCGCGCGCGGCGGGGACGAGCTGCTCCTCGATCAGCTCGGGGGTGAGTTCCTGCCCGCCCAAGCCATAATCGGAGAGCCAGGTCGGCGAGTTGCTTTCCCCGGAATCGCCGCCGCCACTGCCGCCACGCGGCACCAGCGTGCCCTCGCTCTCGCCGCGGGCCAGACCGATATCGCCGGGATATTGCGCCATCAGCCAGTCGCGCGCCTGGTTGGCGGTGACGTTCTCGTCGCGGAACTGCGAGAGCGGCTTGGAGATCGCGGCGACCAGATCGGCATAGCTGTCCATCTGGCGGATCGACGAATCGACCATCGCGTCCCAGGTGCCGTGGATCAGCGACGCGACGAAATCGGGGAAGTTCAACTCGTCCGAAAGCGCCCCCGCACGCCGGCCGATCGTTTCCGTAGCGGGCGGCGCCTTGCCGCCCGACGAACCGGTGCTCGTGCCGGGCGCGGTCAGCTCGTCCTGCTGGGCAGGCTGCTGCGCGCCGTCGCCTCCCCAGAAGGAGCCCGCCATCGCCTGCGAGGGCGCGGCGACGCTCGCGCGCCGGGAGGTGGCGACAGGCGGCGGCGGGAGGTAGCGATCACCCGACATGGATCACGCCAGGGCAAGCGGGCGGGCGCGGTTGGTCGGCGTGCCGCCGCCGGGCCGCGCATGCTGTACCCAGCGGCTGGAAATGTCGTGGGTGCCGTCGGCGTAGAGCGTGACGCGAGTATTGGCGACATGGTCGTCGGCCACCGTGTTGTCGAACGTATAGGTGATGTTGACGTGCAGCGCCGGCACCTCGGCAGCGCCGGGTAGGGTCGCCTGGGAGCTGCGGGGATAGAGCCGCGAATCGTCCTCGATCGTCGCATTGACGGTGAGGCCCCAGTCGAGCGCATCGTCATGGCCGTCATCGTCGATATAGACATGGCTGATCGACGTGCCGTTGTACTGCCAGCGGATCTTCAGCCAGCAATAGATGTCGTCGATGCCGAAGGTGGCGCCGAGCACCGGCCAGTCGCGCAGGGAGATCTCGCCATTCTGGAACCTGGCGCTCGTCGCGGGGGCCACATCGTTCGGATGCTTGGTGCCGGCCCAGGCGGACAGGTTTGTCCGGATGTCGCCGCTGTTGCTGGCGATGATCTGGATCACCGTTCCGGCGATCGTCGCCGCCGCGCCGATATCGAGCGCGCGGCTGCGGGCGACCGGCGGCTCAGGCAGCGTGCCCGTCGCCCCCATGGCATAGCCTGCCGGCGCGGTCGTGCTGCGGTTGATCTGGCGGCCCGCGGGCACGCCGGCGCTGAAGATCTGGACATTGGCGGGCGTGCCGGTCGCCGCCATCTCATACTCGGACTGGAAGTCCTCGTAGCGCAGGATGTAGCGGCTGCCATGATTGTGCGTCGCCGTGTGGCGGCCGGGATTGCCCGGCGTGCCGACCGGCCGGTCCCAGGGATCGGCGACGCGGACATAATATTGCCCGCCACTCGAATACATGCCGACGACCAGCACGGCATGGCCCGAGCGATCGGCCGAGCTGGCCATCTTGCCGACATAGAGCGGGCCGTTGTTCTCGATCAGCTGGGCGAAGCCGTCGGTCGAATAGCATTGCGGGGCGTGCGCGGTGAGGCCGAGCTGGACCGCGGTGGCGGCATGATCGACCCAGGGCAGGATATTCTCGATGCTCCGGCCGCAGCGCGCGCCGATCGATTCAGGGGTGATGCTCTGCTGCTCGCGCCAGCCGAGCATCATCGCGATGGTCGTCGCCCAGCAGCCATTGTCGGTGGGCTGGGCGACCAGCTGGACATTGTCCCAGTTGATCGACCAGTCGGGCGCGGCCATCGCGCTGCTGGTGCGCGGCGCGGCCATCGCATAGCCGGCCGGCGGCGTGGTGCCGCTGTTGATCTGGCGGCCGGCGGGGACCCCGGCGCTCAGGATCTGCACGTTGACCGGGTTGCTGCCCGATGCGGCCATCTCATATTCGGCCTGGAACGCTTCGTAGCGCATGATGTAGCGGCTGCCGTGGTCATGGCTGTCCGGATAGGCGCCGGGCTTGCCGGGCGTGCCGACCGGGCGATCCCAGGGATCGGCGATGCGGACATAATATTGCCCGCCGCTCGAATACATGCCGACGACCAGCACGGCATGGCCCGACAGGCCGCTCGAGGTCGCCATCTTGCTGACGTAGAGCGGGCCGTTGTTCTGGATCAGCTGGGCGAAGCCGTCGGTCGAATAGCATTGCGGCGGATGCGCGGTGAGGCCGAGCCGGGCTGCTGCGGCGGCGTGATCGTCCCAGGGCAGGCCCTGCTCGATATCGTTGCCGGCGCGCTGCGCGATCGACTGCGGCGTGATGCTGCGCTCGTCGCGCCAGCCGAGCATCATCGCGATGGTCGTCGCCCAGCAGCCATTGTCGGTGGGCTGGGCGACCAGCTGGACGCCGTCCCAGTTGATCGACCAGTCGGGCGCGGACATCGCGCTGCTGGTGCGCGGCGCCGCCATCGCGAAGCCCGCGGGCGCGCTGGTGCCGGTGTTGGGCTGGCGGCCGGCGGGGATGCCGGCATAGATGATCTGGACATAGGACGGGGTGCCCGCTGCCGCCATCTCATATTCATGCGCGAAATCCTCGTAGCGCATGATGTAGCGGCTGCCGCGCTCATGGGTGTCCGGATAGGCGCCGGGATTGCCCGGCGTGCCGACGGGGCGATCCCAGGGATCGACGATGCGGACATAATATTGGCCGCCATCCTCGTACATGCCGACGACGAGCACGGCATGGCCCGAGTTGATCGTGTCGGACATGATCTTGCCGACATAGAGCGGGCCGTGGCGCTCGATCAGGCTGAAGAAGCCCTCGGGCGTGTAGCATTGCGGCTGGACCGTCCCGAGGCCGAGCGCGGCGGCAGTGGCGGCGCGTTCCGCCCAGGGCAGGCGCGAGTTGATGTCGCGGCCGCAGCGCTGGGCGATCGTCGCCGGCTCATAGCATTTCTGATCCTTCCAGCCGATCAGCATCGCCAGCGTGGTCGCCCAGCAGGCATTGTCGTTCGGCTGGGCGATCCAGTCGATCCCGTCCCAGTTGATGCTGCGGCCGACGGACTGGGCGCGGGAATAGGCGAGCGGCACGGGCCGGACCGAGCCTTCGAGCTTCTCGAACAGCGGGTTGAGCGTCGCCTCGGCCAGGCCGAGGTCGAGGGCCTCGCCGATCCGGCTGGCGAACTGGCCGCCGATGCGGGTGGCGCGATCGCGCGCGCCGGTGCCGGGCAGGCTCGGCGGCACATAGGCGGCCTCTTCCTGGCCGAACTGCAGCGCGAAGCCCGCGCCGATCGACACCGCGCCGCCGATCCCCTGATTGGCGCCGTTGAGCCAGAGCTCGGCGCCGACCACCAGCTCCTCGCCGACATTGATCGCGGCGACCTTGCGGAGGCTGGCGAAACCGTCGATCCCGCCGGCATTGTAGCCGAGCTTGAACTTGGCCTGGAGCGCCAGCTTCAGATGCTCGATGAAGTCGCCGATGCCCTGGGCGTCGAAATTCGAATCGGCGGTGCCGAACAATGCGGCCTGCCCGTCGGGTGCGAAGACCGCGCCGACCCCGCCGCCGAACACCGGCGTGTCGAGCGACGGCCCGATCGACAGGGTGACGCCGCTGCGCACCGCGAGCTGAGGCAGCGCTGCGAGGAAGGCGTTGAGCGGGTTGATCAGCCCGGTGATCCCGAACCCGGCCTGCCAGGCGGCGATGAAGGTGCTGCTCGCCGCGCCGAACCGGTAGAGGCTCGGCGGATTGACGTCGCTGCCAGCGACTGCCGCGGCGGCGCGGACCTTCTCCATGATCCAGGCGAGCGCGTCGTTCGCGCTCAGTCCCGACGCCATGGTCAGCGCGACATTGCCGCGCGCGGATTGTGCCCGGGAGAGGCCGGCGCTCTTTGCCGGGATATCGGGCATCGGCCCGAAGCCATCGTCATAAGTGCCGTTGCCGCCGGGCGCGGCGGGGGCGGGCGATGCGCCGGCCGGCGCGGGGCTGGCCGGTGCGGCGGGCCGGCTGCCCGGCTGCGGGACGTCGCCGGCCCATTCGAGCACCGGCGCGGTGCGTGCGGCGGTGTAGCTGCGGCGCAGGCTCCGCCCGCTGAAGCCGTTGAGCGCGACATAGGGGCTGCCCTCACGCGGCAGCGCGGCGACGCTCAGCTCGCGCGTGCCGGCATTGCCGGTGGCGAGGCCGAAATAGAGCCGGCTGTTGCCGATGAAGCGCGCCAGCACCTCCGGCGGCACGACGAACACGCCGTCCCCGCGCGGCACGGTGAGCCGCCCCTGCTCGTCGCTGCAATAGAAATTGGCGGCGGTGCGGTGCTGCCTGCTGCCCGGATCGAACAGGGCGACGTCGGTCGCCAGCACCACCTGCGCGTCGACATTGGGCTGATCGACGCGAACGGCGAATCCCAGCATCGGGAAACGATCGCTGACCTCCATGCGGTTTGGGCGGATCTGAGCAGTCATGGATCACCTGTCGTTGCTGGAAGGGGATTTGCGGCCGGCATCGTCGCCGGGAGCGGAATCGGATGGCGGGCGCGGCGCGCGCAGCGCGCGGGCGCGTTCCTCGAAGTCGCCGAGCGAGGAGAGGACGATGTCGAAGGGGGAGCTGTCCTGGCCGATCTGCACGATCGACCCGTTCTCGCGCTCATGTTCCTGCACCGAGCGGGCGAGCAGCTCGGACAGCATCTTGGCATAGGGCGGGGTGAGCACCAGCCGGGTGTGGATGCCGATCGCGCCCACGCCTTCATTGCCGCTGGGATAATATTGGCCGAGGTCGATCAGGAACTCGAAGGGGTTCTGGCCCAGCTCGAAATAATTGACGTAGCTGGCAGGGGCGCGGGGCGCGTCGCTGCGCATCGCCGCCTCCGTATCCACATCTGCCAAGCTGCCCTGATTCATCCGGCATGCCTCCTGCCGGATACGGAGCAAGCGCTGTGCCAGCTTGTGAAATGCCGGGATAACAACGGCTTAGGTTAGTGGCCTAGGTATAACCACGTAACAATGCGGCGAACCGGGCGTATCGATGTTACGCCGGGCTGTTACAACGCGGGATACCCCTCGGGGCCTTCCGGGCCGCCGCGGGTCATCTCGTACTTGGTCATCTTGCGGTACAGCGTCATCCGCGACCAGCTGAGCGCGCGTGCGGCCTCGGCGCGGTTCCAGTCGGTGCGGTCGAGCGCGGCGCGGATGCGGGCGCGCTCGTCCTTGCCCGAAGCGTCGAAGCTGCGCTGCAGCCGCACGAACGCGTCGGGGATGTGGTCCATGCGGATCGCGCCGCGCGGCGGGTCGATGAAGATCGCCTCGACGAAGTTGCGCACCTCGCGGATGTTGCCGGGCCAGTCATAGTGGAGCAGCACGTCGATCAGCTCGGCATCGGGCGCCGCCACCGTGCAGCCGCGCCGGCAGTTGAACGATTCGATGAAGTGCCGGAGGTAGAGCAAGATGTCCTCGGCGCGCTCGGCCAGGTCGGGCAGGGTCACGCGGGCGACGTTGAGCCGGTAATAGAGATCGGCGCGGAAGCTTCCTTCCTCGACCTGGCGCTCGACATCGCGATTGGTCGCCGCGATCACCCGCAGATCGACCTTCACCGGCTTCTCGCGCCCGATCGGCTGCACTTCCTTCTCCTCGAGCAGGCGCAGCAGCTTGACCTGGCTGAACGGCGAGAGCTCGCCCACCTCGTCGAGAAACAGGGTGCCGCCGGCGCCGGCGACCACGGCCTTGCCGGTCTGGCTGCGCACCGCGCCGGTGAAGCTGCCGCGCTCGAAGCCGAACAGCTCGGCCTCGAACAGGCTGTCGGGAATGGCGCCGCAATTGATCGCGACGAAGGGCGCGTCCTGGCGCTCGCTCAGGGCATGGATGGTGCGGGCGCAATGCTCCTTGCCGGTTCCGGTGGAACCGGTGATCAGCGTCGGCGCATCGCTGCGCGCGATTTTGGGAACGATGGTGCGCAGCCGCACCATCGCATCGCTATCACCCAGCAGCCTGGTCTCGAGCGTGTCCACCCCTGTTCACCCGACAGCACTGACCCTTCCGCGCCGGGAGATTCCGGGCGGTCGAGCATGTGAACGCGGAAGGATGCTGGGCATCTTCCGGAACTGGCAATGTACTTGTGAAGCAGCCGCGACCCGGTGGCGGCCATGATATCTAAGGCGACTCGATAATCTGTGGATAACTTTAGAAGACCGGTCAGTCGACTCCAATTAATGGTGGATATCTTATCTACTCTTCCATCTTGGACCTATTTTCCGATTCGAAAGGCTTCGACTCGGATGCTTTGGGCCGATCCGGTGCTGATCTGGGGGCGGGCGCCGGGATTCGCACAGACGAAAATGGCGGCGCACCGCATGCCGCGGCGCTCCGCCATTGGTCGATCCTCCGGCTGCGGCGCAGCCGGGGCGTTCAGTTCGCGGTGAAGGCGGGCGCGCCTGCGGCGTTGTACTTCACCGTGACATAGGAATTGTCGCAGACGTTGATGCCGGTCCACACGCCGCTGCTGCTGTCGGCGAAGCTGAGCTTCACGTCATATTTGCAGGTGGCGCCCTTGTCGAAATGGACGGTCATTCGGCCGCCCGGCTTCACCGTCGCGTCTTCCTTCTTGAACTCGGGATCGACCTTGTTGGGCTGCCAGGTCGTGGTGCCCGTCGGCGCGAGTTCGACGGTCTTGATCGGCTTGCCGCTGTTGTTGATCAGTACGAAATCCCAGTCATCGGCCATTGCGGGTGCCGCGACGACGATTGCGGCAGCTGCCGCCAGACCCAGTTTCAGCATGGTATGCCCCTCCTGCTTTTGCCCGGCAGACTGCGCCTGTCCGCGGCACTCCGCAAGGTGATTCAGAGGGGCCGGACGAGGCGGATCGCCTCCGCGATCCAGGGGGGATCGGCGACCACCTGCTGGCGGGCGCCCTGGCCGAGCGGGAGCAGATGAAGCCGGTCGCCCTCGCGCCCGATCAGCCGGCCGAACAGGAATCGGCCGGCGGGGCGGGGCACCAGCACATCCCGGTTGAGCGCGCCGGCAAAGCCCTCGGGCGCGAGCATGCGGCACCATATCTCGTCGCCTGCACGATAGTCGCCGATCCCGGCCACCACGCTGACCGCGACCATCCCAGGCTCGGCATGCGGCGGCACCACCACGGCGGTCCGGGTCGGTGCCTGCGCGCCGCTGCTCTCCAGCAGCGCCGCGACCGGGATCTCGGGGCGCTCGGGCAGCTTGACCAGATCGGCGGCATCCACGCCCAGCGCCGCGGCGATGCGGTTGAGCCACCCCACCGAGACGGTGCGCGTGCCCATCTCCAGCCGTCCGATCGTCTGCGCCGTGGTCGGCGGCACGCAGCGCTCGGCGACTTCCTCCAGCGTGAGCCCCTTGGCCCGGCGTACCTCGCGTATGGCGGTGATCATGCGACTATCCATCTAACCAGATCGGTTTCCCCCTTTCCTACAATCGAGCCGACATGGCAAGCATTCCGAATCGGAACAAAAGGAGATCGAAGATGCGGGAACTGGTCGAGCGGACGATCGAGGATCTGGACGGGGTGCGGCGCAGCGTCACGGTGAACCTGGCCGAATCGCCGATGGCCTGGCTGGCGTCGCGGGGCCATGTCAGCCTGCGCCAGCTCGATGCGGGGGAGAGGCTGCGCGGCGATTACGAGACCGCGGCGCTGGGGCCGCGCGTGACGATGCGCTGGGATGTCTCGCCGGCGGCGCGGACGCCGGGCGGCGTGTCGGAACGGCTCGATCCGACGCTGGCGCAGCTCGCTGCGCGCCGGCGGTTCGATGGCGCGGTCGCGGCGGCGGGGCCGGGTCTGGCCGATATCCTGTGGCGTGTGGTCTGCGCGGGGGAGGGGCTGGGGCCGGCGGAGAAGGCGCTGGGCTGGCCGAGCCGCGCGGGCAAGCTGGTGCTGTGCTTCGCGCTCGACCGGGTCGCCGATTTCTACGGGCTCAGATGACCGGCTCGGCCTCCGCCGCGCTGCCCTTGCCGACGAAGCGGCCATAGGCCCAGCCGATCCCGATCAGGGCGAGGCCGAGCCCGAGGAAGGAGAGGATGCGCAGCAGCCCGTCGAGCGCGGCGGCGTCTATCAGGAACACCTTGAAGGTGACGCCGGTCAGCAGCGCGAGGCCGAAGATGCGCAGGTCGCGCGCGCCGGTGGTGATGCCGCGCCACAGCCAGAACAGCGCCAGGGCCAGCATCGCGGCGCTGTATCCGCCATTCTCGGCCGTTCCGATCGGGCCGGTGAGCAGGCTTCCATGCGTCGCCTGGCGCACCGCCGCCAGCACGGCGAGGAGCGCGAGCAGTGCTGCGCCCACGCGCCAGCGCGGCGGCAGGGTCCACAGCCAGAAGCTGGCCAGCGCGAGATGCGCCACGACGGCATTAAGGAGTGGCAGCGGGCCGACCAGCTGTGGCTCCACCAGCGGCGTGAGAAGGAAAAGGTCGAACCAGAGGATCCGGAACAGGCCGAGCGCGAGCAGCGCATGGCCGAGCACCACGGCCTTGCCCTGGCGGACCAGCCACCAGCCGATGGCAAGAAACGCCTGGGTGAGCAATGCGCGCTCGAGGAAACCCCAGGCGACGAAACGGGGCAGGGTAGCGATCGCAAGAAGCTGCTTGGCGATCGCATAGAGCAGCAGAATGGCCAGTGCGATTGCGACGAGCGATACCGCGCGCCGGACCCGGCCGAACTGGGCGGGGTCGAACAGCAGCGCAATGGCAAGCGCGGTCGGGAGGGCCAGCTCGCGCAGCAGCTCGAAAAGGTCGGGGACCAGCGGATAGGTGAGGCGTTCGCCGGAGAGCGACGCGAGCACCAATTCGCTGAGGGCGCCCAGCGGCAATGCGCCCGCGACCAACGCGGCGGCGAGCGGATAGGCGGGCAGCGTATAGAGCAGCGGCGTGCGGATCTTTCGAGCCCACCAGGCCAGCGCCGCAGCGACCAGGGTTAGCGGCAGCGACAGCCAGTCGCCCGGCACGAACTGGCCGAGGCCCAGCCCCGCCAGGAATGCCGCCAGCGCCGTCGCTGGCACGAGCATCGGGTGCGCCGTCTCAGCACGGGTTCGCCAGGCCAGGCTGAAGGCGATAGCTGCTGCGCCCAGCTCGATCAGTCCCCATTGTGCGGCTGGTAGCAGGTCCGGCGCGCGCAGATGCGCGGCCAGCAGCGGGCCCGCCGTGCCGAGCAGCGCGATTGTCGCCCAGATCGAGTGACGGCGCGCGAGGACATGGCCTGGGACGGCGAAGATCAGGGTCGCGAGTATCGCGGCAACCGGAGTGAAGCCGGTATCGGGCGGCGCGAGCGCCAGCGTCTCCAGCATCAGCAGCAGGACGAGTGCGGCAAGCGCCCCGGGAAGATAAACGGTATCGCGCCAGGCGAGGAACAGCGCGGCTGCGGCTAGGATCAGGTAGAAGCTCCAGGCGAGCCAGCCAAAGTCGAGCGCCGGGGCGAGTATCGCCAGCTGGAGGCAGCCGGCGATCAGTGGCGCGATGCGCAGCCAGCGGCTATGGGCGCCGGTGGGGGGCAGGGCTGCGCTGGCCCCGATGGCGAGCAGCATGGTGAAGGCGCCGACCGCGGAGAGGTCCCCCTCGCGTGCGACCAGCATCGCGATCAGGAAGTTGATCCAGGCAAAGCCGGACACGCAGGCGGCGAGCGCCAGCCAGGCCCAGCCTCGATGGATCGCCAGGCCGAACAGGGCTGCGGTGAACAGCGCGAGATAGACCAGCAGCGGGCCGATACCGGCAGCGTCGAAGCCCGCGACCAGCGGCGCGGCGAACCCGCCGACTAGCGCCATCACCGCGGTGGGAGGGCCATGGCGCAGCGCCAGGGCGAGCGCCCCGCCGGTCACGACCAGCACGAGCAGGAAGGCAGTGAGCGGCGCGATAAGATGATAGAGGGCGGCTGCCATGTAGAGCGTGCCGTAGAGGCTGGCGATGCCCGCCCCGGCCAGTGCCTGGGCAACCCGCGGATCGTCCGCGGTCGCGGGAAGCCGCCGAGTGGCTTCGCTCCCCGCAATCAGGGCCACGCCGAACAGTGCCGCGAGTAGCGTGCGCGTCGACGGGCCGAGCAGTCCGCTTTCGATCGAGTATCGGACGAGGAAGAAGCCCGCGAGCACCAGCGCCGCGCCGCCGATCCAGATCGGCAGCCGTCCGCCGATCAGCGTCTCGAGGCTGAACTCCGGCATGGGGCGCGGTTCGGGGATGTGCGGACGGGCCGGTTCGGCCTCCACCTCCACCTCTGGCAATTCGGCGACGCGCGCGGGCGCTTCGGGCGTCGGGACCGGCGCAGCCTCGGACTCGGTTCGGTGAATCGGCGCTTCACGTACTTCCTTGTCGCGCGCGACGATCAGCGATTCGACACGGCGCAGTTCTTGTTCCAGAAAGGCCACGCGCCGCAGCACGATATAAAAGGCCGCAGCCGCGCCCAGTGCGAGAAGGAGCGTGAGAGCAATCACTCGCTTCGTCTTCGCACAGTGGAGCGCACCTGTCGCGCACAACCCGGTTGCCCCGTGCAATCGATCGGATAGCCTTTTGCCAAAGCCTAGGAGAGGTTGGCATGATCGTGTTTGGTTCGACGCTTTCGCCTTATGTGCGAAAGGTCATGGTGTTCGGCGCCGAAAAGGGCCTGGATCTCGAATTGCAGGCCGCCGGCATGGGCCGTGGCAGCCCGGATTTCGTCGCCGCGAGCCCGTTCGGCAAGATGCCCGGCTTCAAGGACGGGGATTTCCTGATCTCCGACAGTTCGGCGATCGTCGCCTATCTCGACGCCAAATATCCCGAGCCCAGCCTGATCCCGACCGAGCCACGCGCCCGGGCCCGGACGATCTGGTTCGACGAACTCGCCGACACCATCATGATGGCGGCCGGCGGGGCGATCTTCGGCCAGCGCTTCGTGCGTCCGCGCGTGCTCAAGATGGAGTGCGACCATGATGCGGCCGACGCCGCCGAGCGCGACCTGATGCCGCCGATCCTGGCCTATCTTGAGGGCGCGATCCCCGAGAGCGGTTATCTGGTCGAGGATCGGCTGACGCTTGCCGACATCGCCGTGGCGAGCCCGCTCGCGACTCTGGGCTGCATCGGCGTGACGGTGGATCCGGCCACCTATCCGCGGCTCGCGGCCTGGGTCGCGGCGATGCATGCGCGGCCGAGCTTCGCCACGATCATCGCGCGCGACAAGGCGGCGGTCGATGCGATGGGCGGTGCGGTGTCGCGCGAAGCGGTCGCCGCCGGCTAGCCAGCCGGGCCGCATGCGCCTAGATGGGCGCCATGCGGTTCGCCTTCATCAAATGCCATGGCTCGGGGAACGACTTCCCCCTGATCGATGCGCGCACGCTCGACCTGTCCGACGCGGACTGGGCCGGCGTGGCGCGTGCGCTCGCCGACCGTGCCGGGCCGGTGGGCGGCGACGGTCTGTTGCTGCTCACCGCGGGCGACGATGCCGGGCATGATTTCGGCATGCGCATGTTCAATTCGGACGGATCGGAGGCGGAGACCTGCCTCAACGGCCTGCGCTGCACCGCGCGGTTGGGCTTCGAGCTGCTCGGGATCGACCATGCCCGCGTGCGGCTGAAGACCAGCAGCGCCGAAGTCGCCCGCGCCGAGCCGCTCGCGCCGGGCGTGGTGACGATCCGCGAGACCGCCGGCCCGGCCTCGATCCGCACCGCCGATGTCGGCCTGCGCATCGATGCGGAAGAGATCATCGAAGCCGCCATTCCCGGCCTGCCGAGCCCGCGCACCTTCACCGCGATCGCGATGCCCAACCCGCATCTCGTCACATTCGTTGAATCGGTTGACGAGGCCGAACTGGTCGCGCTGGGCGACTGGTGCGAGGCGGGTCCGGACCTGATCCCGGCGCGCGCCAACGTCTCCTTCGTCGAGCTGCGTGGCCAGGACCTGTTCGTGCGCACTTATGAGCGCGGCGTCGGGCTGACCGACAGCTGCGGCAGCGCCATGGCCTCCTCGGTCTATGCCGCCGGGCGCACCGGGCGCGTGCCCTTCGGCACGGTGATGAAGGTATTCAACAAGGGCGGGCTGGTGATGGGATCGTCCGATGCCGCCGGCATGGTCACCATCCGCGGCAACGCGACCTTCCTCTACGATGCGAGCATCGAGGTCGATCCGGCCAGCGCCACCGCCGAGCCGCCGCTCGTCCATGCCCGGCGCGAGGACGAAGCCGAGGCCTGGGTCGCGGCAATCCCGTCCTAGCCGCCGACGAAGCTGGCGAGATTGGCCAGCGAGGATTTCAATCCCTGGAGATGATCCTGCTTGCGGATGCCCTGCGGCACGTCCTCGCAGGCGATGGCCACCCGCGTGCCGCCCTCTGCCGGCTCGAGCGTCCAGGTCATGCGCATCGTGCCGGCAAAGGCCGGATCCTCCGCATCGAACACTGCAGACTGGACGATGCCCCGGCCCGGGTTCAGCGCGGTGAAGCGCACCTCGACCACATCTTCATGTTCCGAAGTTTTGCCCGGTGCGTCATGCCCGGCTTCGTCATAGCGCAGCGCCATGCGATAGCCGCCACCCGGCCGCGCATCGAATTCCAGCATCTCGCCGGTCATCCCCTCGGGCGGCAGCCAGCGCACCAGTGCTTCGGCGTCGATAAAGGCGCGATAGATTTGGCTCGCCGGCGCCTTGATCAGCCGCGACGCGCGATCGGTGCGCGATACCGTCCTCACCCGAACTCGACCGCCTCGAACCGCACTGGCCGGCCGATAGCCCGGTTGGCCAGCTCGGCCTCCCACATCACCCGGTGCCCGCGCACGATCGTGCCGATCGGCTTGCCGGTAAGCTGCATCCCGGTGAAGGGCGACCAGCCGCAACGCGAGGCGAGCCAGCTCTCCTCGATCGTCCAGCGTGCCTTGAGGTCGACCACGGTGAAGTCCGCGTCATAGCCCACTGCGATGCGGCCCTTGCCGGCGATGCCGAAGATGCGCTGCGGCCCCGCGCTGGTCAGGTCGATCACCCGCTGTAGCGTGGTGCGGCCCTCGGCGACATGGTTGAGCATCAGGGGCAGCAGCGTCTGCACGCCGGGCATGCCGCTGGGGCTGTCGGGATAGGGCTTGGCCTTTTCCTCGCGGGTGTGCGGCGCGTGATCGGAGCCGAGCACATCGGGCACGCCCTGGTTGAGCCAGTGCCACAGCCCGGCGCGGTGCGCGGCCGAGCGGATCGGCGGGTTCATCTGCGCGAAGGTGCCGATCGTGGGATAGGCTTCCTCGCCCGCCAGCGTGAGGTGCTGGGGGGTGACTTCGCAGGTCGCGATGTCCTTGTTCTGGCCCAGCACTTCCAGCTCGGCCGGCGTGGTGACGTGAAGGACATGGATCCGCCGCCGCGCCGCCCGCGCCAGGCCCAGGATGCGGCGGGTCGCCAGCATCGCGCTCTCGTCGTCGCGCCACACCGGGTGACTGGAAGGGTCGCCAGGTACGCGCTCGCCCAGCCGGTCCTGCATGCGGAACTCGTCCTCGGCATGGATCGCGACGCGGCGATGGCCCGAGGCGAGCACGCGCGCCAGGTTCGCATCGTCCGAGACCAGCAGGTCGCCGGTCGAGGCGCCCATGAAGATCTTCACGCCCGCGGTGCCCGGCAGCCGCTCGAGCTCGGCAAGATGCTCGGCATTGTTGTTGGTCGCGCCGACATAGAAGGCGTGGTCGCACCACATCCGGTCGCGTGCGCGGGCGAGCTTGTCCTGCACCGCTTCGGCCGAATCGGTATTGGGCTTGGTGTTCGGCATCTCGAACACCGCGGTCACGCCGCCAAGCACGGCAGCACGTGCGCCGCTCTCCAGGTCTTCCTTGGCTTCGAGGCCCGGCTCGCGGAAATGGACCTGGCTGTCGATCACGCCGGGCAGCACGTCGAGCCCGGTGCAGTCGATCGTCTCGCCCGCTTCCAGCGTGCCGCCGATCGCGACGATGCGTCCGTCCCGGATGCCGATATCGGTTTCGGCCGGACCAGAGGGCAGATGCACGCGCCCGCCTTTGAGCTTCAGATCGACATTCATAACCGCGCCTCTTCCGTCGCCCCCGGCCACCCCCTACCTGTTCGGAATGAGCGATACCAGCACCTGGCTAGATGACCGCGCCCTGATCCGCATATCAGGCGAAGACGTCCGGGGATTTCTTCAGGGTCTGGTGACACAGGATCTCGCCCTGGTCACTGCGGAAACGCCCCAATGGGCCGCGCTGCTCACTCCCCAGGGCAAGGCGCTGTTCGATTTCCTGCTCTGGGCGGATGGCGATTCGGTCCTCGTCGATTGCGAAGCCGCGCAGCGCGAGGCGCTGGTCCGGCGCCTGACCCTTTATCGGCTGCGCCGCGCGATCACCATCGAAGCAGTGGACGGCGGCGTGCATTGGTCGCCCGTGCCCGGACAAGGCGTCCCTGACCCACGGCTCGCCGCGCTCGGCCATCGCTGGCTGGGGGTGGCTTCGGGGGAAGCTGCAACGGGTTGGCGCGCGCATCGCCTGCGTCTGGGCGTCGCCGAGGGCGTCGAGGAACTGGGCCAGGACAAGACACTGTGGCTCGAATGCAACGCTGCCGAGCTCGGTGGTGTCAGCTTCACCAAGGGCTGCTATGTCGGCCAGGAGAATACCGCGCGGATGCATTATCGCGCCAAGGTCAATCGCCGGCTGGTCGTGGCGCCGCTCGGTGAGCCGGGCGACCGCACCCGGGCCAGCTATCCGGATCTCGGGTTGATGGTGGAGTTGCGCCGGGTCGAGGCGCTCGGGGATGCGCTGGTGCCGGAGTGGCTGGCCGAGGCGCTGCGCGCGGAAGGCGGCTAGATCCCCAGCCAGTCGAGTCCGCCCGGCAGGGCGGTTGCGGCATAGTCGATCTGCAGCACGCGGCGGCGGGCCGGCTGGGCGGCTGCGTCCGATGCATGTAGGATCGGCGTTGCATAGACCCAGACATCTCCCGCATCGGCGAGGCAGACATGGACGCCATGGCTGGCCACCGCCTGCTCGATCTCGTTCTCCGCAACCAGCGTCCGGTGCGATCCGGGCGCTATCAGCAAGGGGGCATTGTCGCCCGGGACCGGGTCGAGATGGACCCGCAGCGTCAACATTCCGGCGAGCAGGACGAAGGGTGGCGTCACATGCTGCATGCCATGCTTGACGGTCCAGGGGCCGAAGCCGGGCACGTCGCGGCGGGCGGCCACGGCGATCGTGCGATCCTGGTGCCAACCCAGCGCCCAGTTGGTGCGGTCGGTCTTGTCGAACAGGATGGCGCGGACGGGCTGAGCATGGACGCCTATGCGATCAGCCGCGATTTGTCCGATGACACCTTTTGCGGCGAGCAGGGTATCCAGACCGGAGACCCCGTACAGGCGTGATCCGGGGCGATGGGCGGGCAGGTTTGCAAGCGCGGCCTTGAGCCTTTCCAGCGCCGCCAGCGCCGCGCCCGGCAGATGCTCCGCGCCATCGCGATCGAGCGAAAGGGGTGCCAGCTCGGCCATCTCGGATTGCTAGGCGCTCGGTGAGATCCGGTGCAACCGCCCAGGCGAAAAGCAGCCAAAGAAAAAGGGAGGCCGGTTTCCCGACCTCCCCAATTCTCAGTCCTTGCGGACGGGTCTGGCTTAGTTGCCCGAACCCGGACCGTAGGTGACTTCCACGCGGCGGTTCTGCAGCTCGCGGACGCCGTCGGCGGTCTCGACGCGCGGCTTGCTCTCACCGAAGGCTTCGGTCGAGATCGCACCGGCACCGATGCCACGGGCGGTCAGGTAAGCCTTCACCGAGTCGGCACGACGCTGCGAGAGACCAACGTTGTAGCTGGCCGAACCCGAGCGGTCGGCGTGGCCGGCCAGCATGACCTGCGCGTTACCGCAGTTCTGGTAGTTGCTGATGGCGTTGTCGAGGATGCTCGCGGCTTCCGGCGTGATGTCCGACTTATCCCAGTCGAAGAACACGATGTACGGTCCCGGGGTGCAGACGACGGTCGGCGTCGGGGTCGGTTCCGGAGTCGGGGTCCAGGTCGGCGTCGGAGTGGGCTCCGGCGTCGGGGTCGGAGTGGGAGCCGGCGCTTCCGGAGCGCCGAAGTTGAAGGTCAGGCCACCCAGGATCGAGTGCGAACGGAAACGACCGTCCCACACGCGACCCGCAGCGTCGGTGAGCTTCACATTGTCGGCGTTGAAGAAACGATACTTCAGCGACACGTCGATCGAGTCCGACAGCGGAGCGCGGATGCCCGCGATCGCCTGCCAGGCGAAAACCGTGTCCGAATCGTCGAGCGAGTCGGCGAAGGTGTTCAGGCCAACCTTGCTCTTGACGCGAGCGACGCCAACGCCGCCGCCGACAAAGCCCTGCACGCCGGTGTCTTCACCGAAGTCGAGCAGGCCGTTGACCATGAAGCTGAGCGCCGACGAACGGCCACCGGCATAGCTGTAGTCGCCCGCAGGCGCATTGGCAGCCGCACCGGTCGAGGTGCGGACCGGCTGGGTCACGGTGCTGGTGAGGCGGTTGACCGAAGCCGAACGATAGCCAACCTCGGCTTCCGCACGGAACGGACCGAAGTCGTAACCGACGGTGGCATCGGCATCCCAGCCAGCCTTGTGGTGCACGGTCGCGGCATCGGTGGCTGCGCCGACGTCGAACTTGATGTCCTCGACGAGCATCACGCCGCCTTCGACACCCACATACCACGCATCGTCGCGAGCGAGGGCGGGCGTGCTGAGCGCGGTCGTCGCGAGTGCCAGAGTTACGGCAAGCTTCCGCATCTTAATCCCCTTTCATGATTGTCACTACGGACAGCGAAAAACTCAGTACCGAAACGAAAGTTTCTGCGCAAGCGCACAAATCCGGGCACTGTTGCATGAACGTCACAGTCCGTCGGGTTCGATGAGACCGTGCGCGCGCAAGGCAACCAGTACCGCAGAAATTGCGGCCCGCGCTGGCGCATCAACCACCGGCCCGCCCTGTGGTTCCGCGATGGCCGCGGCGCGTTCGCCTACGACCTGCTGGCCTTCCACTTTCACGCGGCCGTGGATCTCGCCGGTCCGCCATTCGTCCCCGGTGAATAGCGCGAATCCTGCTTCCTCGCCCAGCCACAGCCGCATGCCCTTACGGGGCGCCAGGAAGCGCCAGCCGCCCTCGGTCCAGCCGGCCACTTCGCCGGCATGGCCCAGCCATGCGCTCTCCGGCGTGTCGCCAACGATCCAGCATTGGCCGGGCGCAGGCTCTGCCGGAGGTGCGTTCAGGCCGATGGCCTCGGCACAGGCGTGGCTGAGCAGATCGAGCCCGATGATCGCTTCATTGTGGTACATTTCCTTCTGGGCCTGCCCCGCGTTCAGCAGCGGCAGGCCGAATCGGTCGGTGGTCTCGGTCATGTCTCCCCTCCTTGGATCTTCAAGCTAAGTGTCGCGGCCGGCGAGGGGCCGGCGGTGCCCAATTGCCGGACCTCGATTCCGAGGCCGCTGGTGTCGGTTCCGATGGGCAGCGTCATCTCGGGTGCCAGCGTATCCACCATCCAGCTCGCGCCGCTCACGGGGATGAGGGTGACTCGGTAGCGCTCCCCCTCCGGTGCGGGGGCAACATCGACATGATCTTGCCAGAACCAATCGGTTCGGCTGCGTCGCGCCCAGCGTAACTGCACCCGGTCCCCGGACAAAGGTTGTGCGGCCAGATGCACCGGCGCGAGCGGCAGCAGGGAGATGCCGTCGACCGTCGCCCGGGCGCCAGCCGGATCGCCGATGTCCGCCGTGCCTTCCGCCAGCAGCTGCACCTCCGTGCCGACTGCAGTGTGGGGCAGGTCGATCATCGCGAGCGTGTCCGGATCGAGCAGCACGAAGCGGTCGCCCGCCGACTGGCTGCCGATCGCATGTTCGGTCCCGCGTCGTCCGCGCCACAGGCCCGAAAGCCGCCAGCGCCGGTCACCCAGAGGTTGGGCATTGGTGAACTGGATGAGCTCGTCCCCCAGCATGGCGAGATTGGCGCCCCGATCGACCTCTGCCGTGTCGGCGTTATCGAGCTGCATTCCGTCGTGCGCCAGCGTGACTTCGACGCTGTTGCGCCGGTCCTCGATCAGCGGCGAGGCCGGGCCGGGCGGAACGCGTATCTCGCCGATCACGGCAATGCCCCGGGTCCCGCCCGTCGCCTGCCAGGAAGTCCCGCCGTCCGTGCTGAGCAACAACGCTGCCCGGCGCCATGCCGGGCCGGCGCCGGCGGCCGCGACCGCCAGCCTGGGCACTGCCGGCGTGATGTCGTCGATCGGCGGTAGCTCGAAGGCGTGGACCATGGTCCGGCCGATCACCGCGTCGTTCGCACTCGACACCCGCCCGCTGGCCGCAGGAATCGGAGCCACCTCGGGCGCCAGCGCGACGCAATCGAGCGAGACGGTCATCGCCTCGAGCTTCCAGCCATGGACCCGCCAGATGCCGGGGCTCCCGGCGATCCGCACCCGCGCGCCAGGCGATAGGGTGAGCGCCTCCCAGCCAAGGTGCACGCTCCGCCGCGTCCGCTCGGTATCGGCGCGCAGCAGCGCTGCCTCGGCCAGCGTCCGCGCACCGCCGGCGTCGATCACCGCGGGCAGCTCGACCCGCCGCTCGCCCGGGCCCCCGCCAAGACTCCCTGCGCGCTGCACGCCGATCTGATAGTCGCGTGCCGGGTCGTAATGGCTGAGCGTCAGCGTCCGCGGCACGCTGCTCGCCGCCGCGATCGAGCGGTTCGCGCGGCCCTTCCCGCCGACGCCGTCATCGCTGACCATGATGGCCTCGCCCGCACCGCGGCGCAGCGCCGGCCCCTCGCCGAACCAGCCGCCGGCAGCATCCGCCAGCAGCTGCGCGACCGCGCCGAGATTCGTCCCCTGCGCCGCGAAGCCTGCCAGCGCCACCGTCGGGTCGCTCGCCTCCACCGCGCCCAGCGCCACCGCGATATCGCCCGCCGGCACCGGCGCGGCATCGGCCTGCACCTCGAAGGTCAGCGACGGTATCCGGTTCCCATAAGGGCCGAGCTCTAGATCCTCGAACACTGCATAGGCGGTGCCGCGATGCGCCGGCGCCAGCCCCGCGCCCTCCGCCGCGATGATCAGCGGGTCCGCCGGCTGGTCCTCGCCGCCCCGGTGCAGCCGGAAACCGGTGCGCGCCTTGAAGTCGCCCGCCGCGCCGCGCAGCAGCTGGCCGTCGGCCCATATCCGGCCCACCCCCAGGATCGGCCGGCCGGAAAGCGCCACCGCCAGGCTGGCCGTATAGCTGTAGGTCGTGCTGCTCGGCTGGCCCTTGCCGCCCGACTGGCGGTTGCGATGCTCGACCAGGTCGGTCGCCCAGATCACCGATCCCGCCACGCGCATCGTGCCGAACAGTTTCGGGATCTGGGTGCCATAGGAAGAGGTCTGCACCTTGAGGTCGCTCAGCCGCGGCCCCTCGCGCCCCTTGCCCCCGCCGAACACCGCATGGTCGACGGCATTGCCGATTTGCGCGCCGATCGCGGCACCCCAGGGCCCGCCGATCAGCCCGCCGGCCACGGTAAGCACCACGGTCGCCATCGCTTATTCCTCCCTTGTTCGCCAGCGGCCGATCACCGGCCAAGGCAGCGGGTCGGGCCGCTCGACCACCCGGCCCAGCATCGCGTCGGCATGGATCAGCCCCGTCCCGCTATCGATGCCGAGATGGATCTGCCCCGCGCCGCTCGCGAGCAGCACCAGATCGCCCGCCTGCCGCCCTTCTCCTTCGACCAGCCCGGCCGCCGCGGCGACCGCCCGCACGCGTGCGACATCGCCGCTCCGCATCGCATAGCCGCCCGGCACCGTTCGGCCATGCGCCCATCCCACCAGCCCGACACAGTCGAGCCCGCCCGCCGGCGTCCGTCCCCTTGGCCGGAAGCGCACCCCGATCGCCGCTCGCGCCCGGGCGACCACCTCCGCGCCGCTCATCCGCCCGGATAGCGGGTCAGCAGGTCGATTCCCGGCAGATAGGGTTCGCCCCGAAAGTTGAGCGCATTGCCGAACCGTCCCGCGCAGGTCGCCAGGGTCCGGTCGCATCCCTCGACCAGCAGCACCCGTCCCACGGCGTCGAAATGCGGCGGCCGGCGCAAGGTCAGCTGCGTTCCCGAGGAGCTGAGAATCCGCGCCTCGAGCCCCGAATTGGCCCCGCTGATCCAGCGCAGCCGCCCCTGGCCATAAGCATTGGCCACCGGCTCCTCGACATCGACCGTCAGCACGGCATCGTCGATCGCCGTCACCATGGCGAAGCGCCTGCGCCCCGCCATCGCCACCCGGCAGCGTCGGTCGCCCAGCTCGGCGCGGCATTCGGCCGAAGTTTCCTCCGCCACCGGCCGATCGAGCATCGCCATCGCGCCGCGCAGCTCGGCGGTGAGCATGCCGTCGCGCGTCTCGAGCGCGCCGATGTTGCCCTCGCCCAGCGCCACCCGGTTTGCGGGATCGGTCCAGTCGCAGGCGAAGATCGCCACCCGCGCCCCGTCCCAGCGCCCGGCGAGCAGGTCCGTCTCGCTGATCGCGTCGCTGGTCAGCGCGCCGGTCACGTCCATGCTCGCCGGCTCCATCCCGGCGCCGCGGGTGATCGCGCTCGGTACCATGCCCGGCGCGGCACGGTGGACCAGCCCGTCCAACATGATGTCCCGGTCATGCGCGGTAAGCCCGATCGTCACGCCGTCGCGCCGTTCGATCCGCCAGCACAGCGCCAGCGTGGTGAGTTCCCCGTCCAGCCAGCTCATTCGCGGATCTCGACCAGGGGCACCGAGGCGAGCGCGCCCGCAAGGAACGTCGCCCGGCTCACGCTCAGCCGGTCCTCGGCGAAGCGCACGGGCACGTCGAACAGGAAGCGTGCGGTCACCGCCACATCCTCGGCAGGCGCCAGGCCCAGCGTCACCACCCCGCCTTCGCCCAGCGTGAAGTCCTCGGTCTCGGCGCCGTCGATCTCGACCACCAGCGTCTGCGCCACCGGCCGGGTGATTCGTCGCACCACGCTGCCATAGCGCCGCACCAGCTGGAAATGCGTGGTCACCCCGTCGCCCACGCCGATCAGCTCATCCAGCGCGAAACAGTCGAACGGATCGCGCAGCCGGAAGCCGCGCGCCGGCCCCATCCGCGCCCGGAAGAAGGCGAGCAGCTCGGCTACGTCCATCTCGGAGCGCAGCCCCGGGCCGATATCATAGGAGGTCCGCGCCTCCGCCCATTCGGCATTGCGCTTCTCGCGCCCGCCCGCGCTGGCCACGATCGAAGTCGAGACCTCGGGCACCACTTCCGCCTCGCGACCCATCGCGAGCGGGAACAGCACGTCGTCGAACGCGTCCACGTCTTCCTCCTGGTCGAAATGCACGAAGCCGTCGCGCAGCACCTGGGGCAGCGCCCAGACAAAGGTGCGTGCCACCCCGCGCCGCCGGGCCCGTCCGGCTGCTGCCGCGACATTGGGCCATTGCCAGCGATCCTCGGGCCGCAGCACGAAGCCGGCGAGATAATGCTGGTCGTCTACCGGATAGCCCAGCCGCGCCTCGATCGCCGCGATCCCTCGCGCGCTCGCCGTCGCGTCGCCCGCCGCCGCCCAGTCATAATCCTCGAGCTGCAGCACGTCGAAGGCCGGTGCCGCCCAGCCGACCGGCACATTGGCCGCGGGCGCGGCCAGGGCGGTCGGCGCATAGACCAGCAGCAGCGTCTCCACCTCGGTATCGACCTCGCGCACCGCATCGCGCAGCGCCAGCGTCGATGCCGCGAGCAGCGCGCCCGCGGCCGTCTCGACATCGCCGGCGCCCGCCAGCGCAGCCTGGGCGACCGCATCATGGATGCACAGGCTGCCGTCGGGCAGCGTCCACCACCAGGGCTCGCCGATCTGGAAGCGCACTCGCAACCCCGCATCGCGCGCGATCCCGGCAAACTCGCGTGCCACCGCGCGCAGATAGGCCATCGCTCCGCCATGCGCGGGCGAGAGCAGGGTGGAGGGCGGATCCCAGCCGGTCAGCGCTGGCGCCCCGTCCGCCGCGCGCTGCTTCCAGTCGCCCCAGACATGCTGGTCGAGCAGCTCATAGGAAAGCGAAAGGATCAGCTCGTAGCCGCGCAGCCTGGCCCGCGTCGCGAAATCGGCATGCCAGGCCCGACACGCCACGTTCAGCGCCGTCGCACCCAGGCTCACATAATGGCCGCCCGAGCTGGCCTCGAGCCGGAAATAATGGCTCATTCCGACATAGTGCAGGATCGCCCCGCGCCAGCCGAGCTGGACGATGTTGCGCAGCAGCCGCTCGGGCGTCAGGTGATAATTGTCGTCATAGCCATTGGCGATGCTCAGCCCGTGTTCGGGCACGATCACGTCGCCCACCGCCAGCACTGCCCCCGGCCCCTCGCAGGCTATCGCGCTGAGCTCGACCCAGCCTTCGGCCGGCGCGGTCAGGTCGGCGTCCGCCTCGGTATAGCCCGGCGCCACCAGCGAGACGAACATCCGGTCGACATCGCCGGCCCAGACCGGGTCGGCCTCGTCGGGCAGCAGATACCCGCCCTGCACGGTCGCGAAGTCGATCGAGACCAGCGCATCCTCCGCCGTCCCGTTCGCATAGTTCCACAGCCGGACATACCAGGCACGCGGAGTGCCCGCGGCGTCGCGTCCCTCGATCGTCAGCACCGGGCCATGGACCGCATCGAGCGGCTTCACACCCGAGGAGCGCCAACGGAACTTCAGCCGGCAGCCACGAAAGTCCCGCTCGGTCGCGTAGCGCAGCAGCGGGTGGTCGTGCCGGTCCTCGGCTTCCCAGATCAGCCCGGCAAGATCGTCCTGGCGATAGAAGACCGCATCCACCCGCAGCGCATCGGGCGCGGTACTGGTCACCGCCGCCATCATCGGACGGGGAAAGTTGACCGTCCAGTACGCAGGGTCGAAGCGCGAGAGCACGCCCTCGGCCTGCCCGCGACGCATATCGGCGAGCCAATGGGCCATGTTGCTTCTCTCCTTTCCGGTGTGGCAGGCTGCCCGCATGACTGCAGAGCAGATGCTCGAATGGACCCATCCCGATGGCATGCACCGCGTGATCCTCGAGCGCGTGGCCGAGGATCGCTTTCGTTACGTCGTCTTCGAGCTGGTCCAGGATGAAGATTTTGGGAGCAGCTACGAATATTGGCGCTCCGATTATCCAGCGTCGGGCCTTTATGCCTCGGCCCTTGATGCCCAGGATGACGCGGCGAACCGGCTGCCCTGGCTGCGCGATCTGCTCGACGGCATGGCCGCGCAACACTGAAGCTGCCGCTCCGAAATCTGGACGGCTCGCTTCCCTGTGCTAAGCCGCCAGCATGTGGTTCTTTCTGATCCTGCCCGGCATCTTCCTGTTGCTGTTGGGGCGCGTGGCCTGGTTGCAGAAGCGGTTGCGCGATGCAGTTGCCGAGCGGCACCCGGGTGCGCTGCAGGTGATCGACAGCATGACCCGCAGCCTTCCGCGAGGCGCTCGCGCGCTCGATCGGCACACACGCTACCGGATGCTGCGGGATCCCGAGATTGACCGGCACATCCGTGGCCTCGATCGGATGCAGATCTTGCTGCAATATGGCCTGCTCGCCTTCTTCGCGCTGATCCTGATACTCGCCCTGTTCAGCGCACCGCGCCGCTAGCGGTCCCCCTTCACTCCGCCGCCAGCGCGGCTTTCACTGCCCGCGCTACCTGCCGGCTCGATTGGGCCAGCGCGCGAGGCGTAGCGTCTGCGCTGGCGTTCACCGTGATCGCCACCCGCACGTCGCGTCCGCCATTCGCCGCGGGCGCCGCCACGCTGCCCGCACTTGCCGGCACGAACAGTTCGGGACCGCGCTCGCCCACCCAATAGGGTTTGCCAGGGCTCACCGGTCCGCCGGTCGCGCGGCCCGGGGCGCCCAGCAACGACATCACGATGTTGCTCAGTGATCCGGCGCCCGATCCGCCGCCCAGCGAACCGATGGCAGTGCCAAGCGCCGCGCGGGCGATCTCGTCCATCACGCCCAGGGCGATACGCTTCAGATCGTCGAACCCGAACTTGCCGGTGCGCACCGCGCGCAGCAGCGCATGCTCGATCGCCCTCCCGGCCCGGTCGGCGCCGGCGCCCAGCGGACCTTCCAGTCCGGCGCGCATTTCCTCCACGTCGCGGGCAAAGGCGCGGGTATCGGCGCGCACGCTGACGATCAGCCGCTCGATCTCTTCTTCATCCATCGGGAAATTGCTCCTTGAGCCGGTCGAGCGTGCCCTGGTCGGGCGGCAGCTCCGCCTCGCCGCGGATCGCATCGAGCAGCGCCCCCAGCTCGGCCGGGGTCGCCGCCCAGAAATCGGCGGGCTTCCAGCCGAACATCGCCCCCGCCGCGCCGGCCAGACGACGGGCATTTTCGGCGAAAGCCCTGTCCTGCGCTTGTCGAAGGGGAGTCATCGTCCGGCCAGGATCTGGCCGATCAGCACGCGCAGGGCAGGGGTCAGCGCCTTGAGGCCGGCCGCCACCAGCGCCTCGCCGAATGCCGCCCGGTCCATTGCCGGCGGTTCCTTCAGGCAGTGCCAGAACAGTCCGGCGATCTCGGCGATGCCGAGCCTGCCCGAAGCCGCGCGCTCGACCAGCTCGAACAGCGGACCAAGCTCCGCCTCGGCAGCGACCAGCGCCTGGAAGCTCGGGCGCAGCATGTGGAGCGTGCCGTCCAACGTGAGCGCCGCCTCGCCCCGCTCAGGGTTGGCCGTGCCACTCATGCCGACACCACCGGGCCGGAGCTTTCCAGGCTCAGCGTATAGCTGCGCTCGCCGTTGAAATCGCCGGCATAGTCGAGCCTGGTGACCAGGAAGCGGCCGGTCATCGTCTCGCCGCTCTCGAAGCTCAGCCGGTAGTCGTCGAGCACGCCCGAGAGCGCGTTCGCCTTGAGCCGCGCCTCGGCCGCCGATCCGGTGAACACGCCGGCGCCCGACACGCTCACCGATCGCACGCCCGCGCCGGAGAGCAGCTCGCGCCACCCGCCGCTGTCCTTGGTGGTGATCGCCACCATCTCGCCATTGACGCTCAGCTGCGTCGTGCGCAGTCCCGCCACGGTCGCATAGACCAGCGGCACCGCGCCATTCCCCACCTTGAGCAGGAACGCGCTGCCCTTCTCTGCTGCCATTTGCCTCTCCTCTCAGAGTTCGCTGCGGAGCATCCGCACGCGGAATTCGCTCACCGATTGCCAGCGCGCCGTGCCGTCGCGGCTGATCCGCGCGCGCAGCAGCACCAGGCTGGCGATCGCCCATCCCTCGCCGAGCAGCCTCGGCATCGTCTCGATCGCTGCCTCGGCCTCGCCGGCGAGAGTACGCAGCCGTGCCGGCCGCTCCCCGGCGTCGAACAGGGTGACGGCGAAGCGCCCTTCGCGCCCGGCCATGTCCTTGGTGCTCCAGTCGGAAAGCCACGCCTCCTCGACCAGCGCATAGGGCCGCGCGGCGCGCACCGGCGGCGCGTCGAACACCGCGGTCAGCTCGAGCCCCGTCAGCGCCTCGACCAGCGCCGCCTGCAGCACTGCCTGCACGCTCATCGCAGCAGCCCTCCGATCCAGCGCAGCCGCTCGCGCAGACCGCGGCCTTCGATCGCCACGCCGTCGCCGCGTTCCTCGACCCGCGCGTCGGGCACGGCGGCGCGCACCGCCGCGGCGATCCGGGCGATCGCCCGCTCCACCGCGCTCATGCCGCCAGCCGCACACGGCGCCACGGCCGCCATAGCGCGCTCACCGCCGCCGGCGGCGCCGCGCCGCTCTCCCGGTGGTCGAACAGATGTGCGACGAGGAGCACCACCCCCGTCGCGATGGGCGGCGGCAGCTCGCTCCAGCCCGCCGCCGCCCCCGCGCGGTAGCCGACGGTCGCCCGCCCGCTCGCGCGCACCCAGCCCAGCCCCTGGGTGTCGATGTCGATCACCACGTCGAGCCCCGCGTCGATCGCCGTCACCGGCACCGCGGTGAGCGCCGTCCAGCGCCCCTTGCTCTCGACCGTCTCGCTGAAGTCCCGCGCGATCAGCGCGGTCCCGGTGAACCGCTCGGCCAGCGCCAGCGCGGTCCCGGCCAGCGTCTCGATCAGCGCATCCTCGCTCGCCCCCGCGATCCTGAGATGCGCCTTGGCAGCCTCGCGCGCGGCCTCGACCACCGCGCCCGGAAAAGGCGGAAAATCCATATCGCCTCCGCATGCATAGAGGATGGGGCCGCCCTCCCCGGCGCGGCCCCCGGAAGGATCAGGCCGCGAACTTCAGCAGCTTGATCGCCTCCGAATTGCTCACCATCCCGCCGACCCGCTTGGTCGCGTAGAAATGGACGAACGGCTTGTTGCTGTACGGATCGCGCAGGATCTGCGTCTCGCCGCGCTCGGCGATCAGATAGCCCGCCTGGAAATTGCCGAAGGCGATCGACAGGCTGTTCGCCGCAATGTCGGGCATGTCCTCGGCCTCGACCACCGGGTACCCCAGCAAGGTCGCAGGCTGCCCCGCCGCCAGCCCGGGCTGCCAGAGCAGCGCGCCATCGCTCGTCCTGAACTTGCGCACCCGGGCGAGCGTCGCCGAGTTCATCACCCAGCTCGCCCCCTGGCGATACGGCGCGCGCAGCGCCTGGACCAGGTCGATCAGCTTCTCCTCGGGATTGGCCGGGAAGCCACCCGCCGCGCCGCTCACCAGATATTGCAGCGTCCCGAACGCCCGCACCCCGTCGCCGGTCGCCGCATTGGGCGCGCTGAGGAAGCCCTTGGGCTTGTTCACCCCATTGCCGCCGACGAACGCCGCGCCCTCCGCCGCCGCGAACTCGCGCGCGATCTCGTCGCTCAGCCATTGCTCGACATCGAAGGCAGCATCGTCGAGCATCGCCTGGCTCGCCGCCGGATTGGCATAGAGGTCGCCCATCGGCGGCGCGACTTCGTTGAACACCGGCGTGTCGGTCTCGTCCCGGCTGGCAGTCTCCGCCGCCCAGCCGCTCTCGAAGCCGCCGCTCGCCACCAGCTTGCGGTATCCGCTCGACCCCACCCGCACCACGCTGGCGATGCTGCGGATCGGCGATACCGCCTTCAGCGTCGCATCGATCCGCGCGTCGAGCTCCTGCGGCACGGCATAGCCGCCCGCGGCATCGCTCGTCCCGCTGATCGCCTTGGCCTCGAGCCCGCCGCCCGAGCGCAGAAAGCTCTCGAACCCGCCGCCGGCCACCGGCCGCGCACCCTCGAGCATCGGCCGCTGCGGCGGCAGCCCTGCATGTTCTATCGCCTCGAAGCTCGCCTCGAGCGCATCCGCCTTCACTTCGATCATCCTCGTCTCCCGTCCACGCCAAAAAAAGCCCGGACGGGAAGCCCGCCGGGTCCAGAAATCCGTTGTCCTGAAAGCTCAGTCCAGCGCGTGCACCCGCGCCAGCGGCTGCATCGGGCTCGCCACCAGGCTCACCTCGACCAGATCGAGCGCCGTGATCTCTCGCACGCTCCCGCGTCGCGCGTCCTTCACCCGGTATCCGAAGCTGAGCCCGTTCACCGCGCCGCGCTGCAGCGCCTCGGCCAAAGCCGGCGCCTCGACCCGCCCGATCACCCGCAGCCCGCGCGCATCCTCGCCGATCGTCTCGATCTCGCCGACCGGCCGGCCCTGATGCTGCCAGAGCAGGGGCACCTTGCCCGCCCCGGTAAAAGCGCCTCTGCGGAGCACGTCGCCTCCGCGATCGACCGCGTCGAACACCGCGGCATAGCCCGCAAAGCGCACGCTCATTTGAGCCAGCCCGGAAAGCCGAGCTTCACCGCCAGCCCGACCAGCACCAGCGCCGCGAGCATCCGCCCCGCCCATTGGAAGGCGGCCTTGAGCGCCGAGCGCTTGGCATCGCGCCACGCACCCAGCAATTCGCGCAACTCGGCCATGTCCTTGGCGGCACCGGCATCGGAAAGTCCCATCCGGTTCAGCGCCCGCTCGGCGCCCAGCGTGCCCGCTTCCTCGGCGATCGCGCGCAGCGTCACCAGCTTGGCGCCTTCGCCTTCGGCCTGGCCGATCAGCTGCGCCAGCATCTCCTCGCTCATTTCTTGTTCCTTTCGGTGCCGGCCCGTTCCCCTACCCCGCCTCCCAACGGCATCATGTCTGGGAGGCGGGGTGGGGGAGCGGGCTGGTGCCGCCCGTCCGCCGAAGGCGGACCAATCAAGGGCGCACACCTACCATTTCACGTTTCTCGTCATCGCTGAGGAACACCGCCGCATTCACCTGCGCCCAGAGCCGCTCGCGGTCCTCGGCGAGCGCGGTCAGCGCGTCGAGGTCCACCGCCAGGCTCGCCTCGGGAAACCAGCCCGCCAGCCCTTCGGCGATCGCGCTCAATATCTTCTCGGCAAGCGGCAGGATCGCGAGCCGCCACAAGGCGCGATTGGCCTCGCGGTAATTGGCATAGGCGGCATCGCCCGGCAGCCCGAGCAGCATCGCCGGCACGCCGAAGGCCAGCGCGATCTCGCGCGCCGCCGCGGCCTTGAGCCCGACGAAATCCATGTCCGCCGGGGTCAAGCTCATCGCCTGCCATTTGAGCCCGCCCTCGAGCAGCATCGGCCGACCGGCATTGGCCGCACCGGCGAACCCCGTTTCCATCTCCGCCTTCAGCCGGGCGAACTGGTCGGGCGCCAGCACGCTGCCGTCACCCGGATCATGGACCAGCGCGCCCGAAGGCCGGGCGGCATTGTCGAGCAGCGCCTTGTTCCAGCGCGCCGCCGCATTGTGGATCGCCACCGCGCCCGCCGCCGCACCCAGGCAGCCCAGGCCATAATGATCGTCGATCGGCGAGAAGGCGCGGATATGCACCACCGCCGGCCGCCCGGCGCCGTCCTCCGCCGCCAGCCGGGCGACATTCTCGCCGACCTTGTAGCGATAGGCGACCGGCCAGCCCCGCGCATCGGGCTCCACGCTCACCCGCTCGGGGCGCAGCGCATAGAGCTCGCGCACCGCACCGCTGTCGTCGATCAGGATCTGGACATAGCCATTGCCGTGCAGGAGCAATTGGGCCGCCAGCGTCTCGATCAGCGGCTGCCCGCCGCTGCGCGCCGTCACCAGCGCCAGCAATGCCGGATCGCTCGCCTTGAGCGCGGCGCTGCCGGCGCCTTCGGCCACCAGCTTCACCGCCCGCTGCGCCACCGGATTGTGGCAATAGGCCTCGCGCACCTGCGCCTCATAGCTGCGCGGCCATTCGCCGACCGCGCCCGCAAAGGTGCCGGCGCGCGACAAGGCCGGCCGCGCGCCCTCGCGCACGGACTTCCGCCCGAACCATTTCATGCCTTATCTCCTGAATTGTCGGACGACTATGCCGCCAGGACCAGTTCCCCGGCGAAGGCCGGGGCCCAGTTGCAATGCCGTTCGAGAGGTGCCTGCACCTCACCAACTGCGTCGATACTGGCCCCCGGCCTTCGCCGGGGAACTGGTTGAACATCTCGTGCCGCGATTCCCGCCCTCGCGCGCGTCACCTTAGCTTTGCTTCCCGGAACCCGGCGCTTGCCGCCCCGGCCCCGCTATGGTCTGTTCCCCGCAGGGGGATATTCGATGCGCAGCTTCTTCACCGTGATCGGCAACACACTCCAGCCGGTCGGCAAGGACACGCTGTTGCCGGATGGCCGGGTGATCTTCGTGCCGCGCCGCGGCCCCAACAGCACGCTGCCGGACGACGGTCTCCAGCGCTACATCACGCCCCGGCAGCGGGTGCTGCTCGGCTGGGCCAAGGCACCCTTTCTGGGAATCCCGCTGGTCTTCCTCTTCGCCTACCTCCGCTATGGCTTCCAGGACGGGCGCGTGCCCATCGATTTCGCCCGGCCTGGCGAGGCGCTGTTCGTCGCCCTTTTCGCTGCGGTCTGGCTGCTCTCCGCGCTCGGCTTCCTCGCGATCTACCGAATCGGCTCCCGGGTCGAGGAGCAGTTCTACGAGCCCGGCGACTGATCGGCGCCGGCCCGGCCCTTTCCCAAGATAAGATCGTCATCCCCGCGAAGGCGGGGATCCAGAGTCACGAAGGACCACGCTCTGCCACTCTGGATCCCCGCCTTCGCGGGGATGACGGACAGCTTGTTCGGACAGGGAATCGCCAGCCGCATCCAGGATGGCCCCCACCGTTAGGCAATCACCCGCACGAACCGCTCGCCGCCAGTTCCGCCGCGGTCAGCCGGCCGTCCCGGTCGCAGTCCCGCGTCCAGTATCCCGCCGCCAGCCCGGCGCGTAGCGCGTCGCGCTCGGCGCCCTTGCCCGGCACGGCGGAGGCGACCATCGCAATCACCTCCGCCGGCCCGAGCCCGCCATCGCGGTCGGTATCGAAGCGCGCCACCAGCGCCGCGCTCCCCGCATCGAGCAGCGCACCCACGCTCAGCGCGCAGCCGCACAGCCCCAGCATCCCGGCAAGCACGATCGCCCGCCGGAACAGCTTCCGTTCCGTCATCTCGGTTCTCCCAATCCTGAAGACTCCCCTCCCTGCAAGGGAGGGGTTGGGGGTGGGTGCGCGCGTCTGCGCGCCCAAAAGGCTCTCTCCGCCCGCGCCTCCGAAGCGCCGGACGAGGCATCGAGCCTCGCCGTCGCTGACCCACCCCCGTCCCCTCCCTTGCAGGGAGGGGAGATTCGTTCACAACAGCCGTATCGCCGCCTTGCCCCGCTTACTCAGCATCAGCTCGGTCATCGCCCAGACCAGCGCGTCGGCGCGGTCCGGCGATCGGCCGGGTCCTTCATAGCCGCCGCCTGCCACCAGCCCGCACAATTCGTCCTCCAGCGCCGGGAAGGGCGCGGCGTGCCGCACCTTGCCTGCCTCGTAGAGCAGGCTCACCGGCTCGGCCCGGGCCGCCTTGCCTTCGCTGGCATGCACCAGGGTCACCGGTAGCCGGCTGTCGGCGCCGAGCAGCACGGACTTCACCATCGCGCCGCCCTGGTTCTTCTCGGCGATCACCCGGTCGGCGTCATGCCGCGCGGCACAGGCGGCCACCGCCTGCGCCCAGCCCTCGGGCGTCGCGCCCGAAACGCTGGCATCCTCGATCACATAGCCCTTGCCGTCGCGGCCCAGCCCGACCGCGACGATCCCGCAGGAATCGCCGCCCACGCCCGCCGGCGGATCGACGCCCACCACCCGGCGCACCAGCTCGGGCACCTCGCTCGCCCGGCAGGCCTCGATCAGCGGGCGGCTCCACAAGGCACCCTGCAGCTCGTCGATCATCTCGCCGTCCAGCTCCTGCCGGCCGAGTTGCGTGCCGCCATAATCGGCGGTCATCGCCTCGACGAAGCTGCGCGGCAGCCAGGGATTGCCTTTTGTGCGCCCGCGCGTCTCCTCGAAGCCCGGCAGCGCCATCACCTTGCGCATCAGCTTCACCGGGCGCGGCGTGGTGGTCACCAGCACCTGCGGCCTTTCGCCAACGCGCAGGCCCAGCATCAGATTGTCCCAGGCGACTTCACCCACACGCCCCCATTTCGCCAGCTCGTCGCACCAGGCAAAATGATGCTCGGGCCCGCGCAGGCTGTCGGCGGCGGCGGCCGAATAGATTTGCGCGTGGGCGCCGCTGGGGAAGACCAACTCGCCCGAGCTGCGGTGCCAGGCCAGAGTCTCGTCCCGCCGGGCAGCGGCTAGCAGGCCGCCGGTCCCCTCGATCATCACGCGACGCACGTCCTCCACCGTCGCGCCGACCAATGCGATATGCGCACCCGGATGCGCGCGTGCCCGGGCAAGGACCCATTCGGCGCCGGCCCGCGTCTTGCCGAAACCGCGCCCCGCGCGGATCATCCAGACGCGCCAGTCCCCCTTGGGCTCATGTTGTCCGCGGTGCGCCCATTGCCACCAGCGCTCGCCATATTCGCGCAGTTGCGGTGCGCTCAGCGCATAGAGCAGGCTCACCCGCTGGTCGTGCGGCAAAGCCAGCACGCGCTCGAACAGCGCCTCGGCGTCAATCATCGTCCTGCTCCAGGGCGCGTGCCCGGTCGATTGCCTCCAGCTTCTTCAGGATCGCCTTGTTGGTCTCCTCCGGATCGGCCCGGCGCAACGGCGGGCCGCCCCGCCATTTCCCCTGCAGGCTGTCGCGATGCATCCTGAGCAGAGTCATCACGTCCTTGACGTTGACGCGCACGCCGTCCGGCCGCTCGAAACTCTCGTCCGGGCTGCCCAGGAGCAGATGGCCGAGCAGTTCGGTCTCCAGCATCTCGTATCCGGCCAGCAGTGCCTCGTGCCATTCCTCGGCGAAGCCGGGGTCCCGGCGCCGCAGCCGATAGGCGCATTGCGGGGTCACTCCGGCAGCCAGCGCGGCCGCGCGGATGTTGCAGCTGCCAGCCAGCGCGTCGAGGAATGCGGCACGCTTCTTCAGGGTCCAGCGCGTCCAGCGCCGGTTGTTCTCCTCCACGGCTCCTCTCCCGAAAAGAAAAGGGCCGGAAGGCGTTACCGCCCCGGCCCGACTCGCAATTCTTCAGCGTGCTCTACTTGTGCCATATCAGCGTGACGATGTCAAGAGAAAGTGCCTATATGGTTCGTTATCGGCTAAAAGAACGGGTTCGCGGAGGGGCTATGGGTGGGGAAAGGTGCCCTTAGAAGGGCAGCCAGCGCTTCTTTTCGCTGAACTTCATATAGCCGGCGTTGACGCCGAGCCGCCAGCCGACGCCCAGGCGCACCGGGATCAGCACCACGTCGCCGCGGCGCAGGTACGAGGCGGAGAGGCCGCCGACGAAATAGGCCCGGCCCTCGCCCTGGGGGAAGCGCTTGTAGAGGTCCTGGCTGTCATAGAGGTTGTAGACCAGGACGAACACCTTGTTGGCGTCGCCGCCCAGGTCGAAGCCGATCGACGGGCCGGTCCAATAGACCTTCCGCTGGCCCTCGACCTTGTGGAACAGCATGCCCGAGCCATAGCGCAGGCCGACGCCGATCGCGCCCGAGGCTTCGCTGCCGGCGATATAGCCATTGGGCTGGCCCTGGTCCTTGAGGATGTCCTCGATCAGCTTGCCCAGGCCCGATGCGCCCTTGCCGAACACACCCTCGGCGGCGCCGACCAGCTCGTCGCGCTGATAGGTGGTCGCCTGGGCGCGGGCGCTGCCCGTCGGGCCGGCGGAGGGCGGCTGCTGGCCGGCCGGGCCCTGCTGCTGCGGATAGGGGTCCTGTGGTGGCGGGGCGGGGACGTCCTGCTGCTGTTGCTGCTGCGCGGGGGCGGCATAGGGGTCCTGCGCCGGGGGCGGGGTGTTGATGTCCGAATCGATCGCGGTGTTGGGGTCGATCGTGGTCATCTGCTGCTGGGCGGATGCGGGCAGGCTGCCCATTCCGAGCGCGGCGATTGCCGCCATCAGCATCAGATCACGAACGCGCATCGGTCGAATTACCCCAGCCCAGCAGATGTCCGTTCTATAGAGGGCGCGCCTGTCCCGGCAATGAACGAGCGGCGGGTCGAGTCGATTTTACGTCGAGGTGGGCGTTGCCTGTCGCGAAACGCCTCGCTATAGGCCCCGCTTCTAGCCGTTATCCGGAGACGTGGGTGAGTGGCTGAAACCAACGCTTTGCTAAAGCGTCATACGGGAAACCGTATCGAGGGTTCGAATCCCTCCGTCTCCGCCACCTCGCTAACGCGCTGATATTCCTTATATTTTAATACCGTAACTGCCCGGGTCCGGGGATTGGCCCCGATTCGCCCGGCTCTTGGCAGTTGCGGGCAAAGCGCTTAGGCAGGGGGCATGCCCAGCTGGCAGCCCAAAGCGTCGATCCCGCGCACAGAGAAAAAATCCCGGACCCGCAAGCCGCGGCCCCGGTCGCTGCGCCTGCACGGCACCGTCGCGCGTACGCTCGGCATCCGTATCGTCTCGGGAGAGCTCGCGCCGAACGAGATTCTCGAGGGCGAGATCGCCGCAAGCGAGCAGTTCAAGGTCTCCCGCACCGCTTATCGCGAGGCAATCCGTATCTTGGCGGCGAAAGGCCTGGTCCATTCCCGTCCGAAGATCGGGACCCAGGTGAGCCCGCGTCGGGAATGGCATCTGCTCGATCCCGATGTGCTCAGCTGGATCTTCGCAGGCGAGCCCGACGATGCGCTGATCGAGAGCCTGTTCGAGCTGCGCCGTATCGTCGAGCCCGACGCCGCCCGGCTCGCCGCATTGCGCCGCACGCCTGAGCAGCTCGCTCGCATGCAGCAGGGGTTGGCTGGGGTGGATCGGCATGGATTCGATTCCGAGGAGGGGCGTTGTTGCGACGAGGCCTTTCACTCGGCATTGCTCGAGGCTTCGGGCAATGATTTCATCATGTCGCTGACCAGCGGCGTCGCTGCGGCGATCGAGCTGACCACGGCGTTCAAGCAACACCGCCTGCCCGCCCCGCATGACGCGCTGCCCGTGCACCTGGCCGTGCTCGAGGCGATCGAGGCGCAAGACGCCGAGCGCGCGCATGATGCGATGGCGCGGCTGGTCGAGCGCGGCTTCCAGGACACGATGGAAGCGCGCAAGCCCGCCAACGCCACAGGCTACCGGATCGCCCGCTGAGCCGGACATAATTTCTATCGCTTCGGCAAACATGCAGACGATCACACGCAATTGCATTTTGCCATGGCGCTGCCTAAGTCCCCGCGCGAGCGGTGTTACCGCTAACTTCATCTGTCACACAGGAGAGCAGGCATGGCGCTGACCGGCGAATTGTTCATTGCATCGAAGCGCGTCCGCCGCGACGGACCGGGCTTCCAGGCTGTCGCCGCGTCGACCGGCACCCCGCTGGAGCCAAGCTTCAGCATGGCGACCAAGGACGATGTCGAAGCCGCCGCCGTCGCTGCCGAGACCGCCTTCCCGATCTACGCCAACCTGCCGCGCGAGAAGCGTGCCGAGTTCCTCGAGGCGATTGCCGAGGAGATCGACGCGCTGGGCGAGACGCTCACCGAGCGCGCGATGCAGGAAAGCGGCCTGCCGCATGCCCGCCTGACCGGCGAACGCGGCCGCACCTCGGGCCAGCTGCGCCTGTTCGCCAAGGAGCTGCGCCTGGGCGAGTATCTCCGCGCGCGCATCGACCACGCCATTCCCGATCGCCAGCCCGCTCCCAAGCCGGACCTGCGCCTGCGCATGATCCCGGTCGGCCCGGTCGTCGTCTTCGGCGCCTCGAACTTCCCGCTCGCCTTCTCTGTCGCCGGTGGCGACACCGCCTCGGCGCTGGCCGCGGGCTGCCCGGTGATCGTGAAGGGGCATTCGGCGCATCCGGGCACCTCGGAGCTGGTCGCCGGCGCGATCCAGCGCGCCGTGGCGAAGACCGGCATGCCCGACGGCGTGTTCTCTCTGATCAACGGCGCGGGCAATGAAGTCGGCTCGGCGCTGGTCAGCCATCCGGTCGTCAAGGCGGTGGGCTTCACCGGCTCGCGCGGCGGCGGCACGGCGCTGATGAAGCTCGCCGCGAGCCGTCCGGTGCCGATCCCCGTCTATGCCGAGATGAGCAGCATCAACCCGGTCTTCCTGCTCCCCGCCGCGCTCGAATCGCGCGCCGAGGCGCTGGGCAAGGCCTATATCGGTAGCCTGACCATGGGCGCCGGCCAGTTCTGCACCAATCCCGGCCTCGTCCTGGCGCTGGAAAGCCCGGCGCTCGACCGCTTCCTTGCGGCGGCGACCGAAGCGGTGTCGGGTGCGGCGGCGCAGACCATGCTCACCCCGGGCATCCTCAAGGCCTATGAGCAGGGCGTTGCTCGCTGGGCCGCCGCGCCGGGGCTGAACCAAGTCGCGCAGGGCCAGGAAGGCTCGGCGAGCTGTGGCCGCGCTGCGCTGTTCACGGTGAGCGGCGCCGACTTCATCGCCGATCCGAGCCATGCCGAGGAAGTGTTCGGTGCCGCCTCGCTGCTGGTGCGCTGCGCCAATGTTGAGGAACTGCTCAAGGTCGTCTCGCTGCTCGAGGGCCAGCTCACCGCGACGCTGCACCTCGACGATGCCGACACCGAAGTCGCAGCGCAGCTGCTGCCGCTGCTCGAGCGGCTCGCCGGGCGTATCCTCGCCAATGGCTGGCCGACCGGCGTCGAAGTGACCGACGCGCAGGTCCATGGCGGCCCATTCCCGTCGACCGCCGATGGCCGCAGCACCTCGGTCGGCACGCTGGCGATCGACCGTTTCCTGCGCCCGGTCGCCTATCAGGACCTGCCGGCGGCGCTGCTTCCGGCCGATCTGCGCGACGGCGATGCGGGCATCCCGCGCCGCATCGACGGCAAGCCGACGCTGTAAGGGTCACTTCCCCTCCCTGGAAGGGAGGGGATCGAGGGGTGGGTCAGCGCCGGGCGATACTGAAGCATCAAGCGTGACGGCGCCGTATCGCGCGTACCCACCCACCCCCAACCCCTCCCTTTCAGGGAGGGGAGTATGGGTTGTTCATCCCGCCAGCGGGACGTTCGGCCCGAGCCGGGTGCATACCCGGTCACCGGATGCTAGCATGGAGACCTTCCCGCAACGGAGGGTCTCCATGCGCTTCCTGCTCCTTACCGCCGCTCTCGGTTTCGCCGTCCTGCCTGCCCATGCGCAGGAGAAGGACGAGGCGGGCGCCCGTGCCGCGGTGAATCATTATCTTGCCGGGCATGCGACCGGCAGCGCGGCCGAATTCTCCGCCGCCTTCCATCCCAAGGCGATGCTCTACTGGAACCGCGACGGCGCCTTCGCCGAGCGGACCAGCGCCGAATATATTGCCGGCGCGCCGGGCAAGCCGGCCGCGGACGAGGCGCAGCGCAAGCGCTCGATCGAGAGCCTCGACGTCACCGGCAATGTCGGCATGGCCAAGGTCGTGCTCGACTATCCGAGCGTACGCTTCGTCGATTACCTTTCGCTGGTGAAGGCCGATGGCGAATGGCGGATCGTCAACAAGATCTTCCAGGCCGAGCGGAAGGCGAATTAGAGCGTGCAATGACTGATTTTGCCAAAGGTGGCTGAACCGCAGACATTGGATGGAAAGCGATCATTGCGGAAGTGAGGGGCCGCAGGCAAATCAAGCCAATGCGGAAAATCGTGTTCGGTCTGGTTCTGACATTGGTCGCGGGCTGTTCAGACCAAAAATATGATCTGGCGAAAATGTGCGGCGGGCGACTCGTCCGTTGGCATTCGCCTGAAAACGGAATTGCCGAACTGGCTGAATTGCAGCCAATTCGCGTGACGCGGCAGAACACGATCAGTTGGAATGGCACCCAAATCAAGATCAGCAAGCTGAACGATTATCTCGGCTCTGCCAGTCGTCTCAATCCTACTCCTCAGTTTGTGCTCCATGTCGAGGATGGCGCCGACTGCTCGCTCGTTCGACAGGTTCGATCTAGCATGGAAGCCAATCTCGGATGTTCGAGGACGGGAGCCTGTGGGGAAGGCCGAGGATGGCGACGTTGGCCCGGAGCTAAACCCGAGGATTAGTCCCTTATTGCGGCTTGAGCGGCCTGGCCGCTTCCGGTGCCGCTCACCAATCTCGAAAGGCCGGGAAGGGGTGGAGAGCGGACCTACCGGCCAGCGGGGACATAAATAGCGCCGGAAGGTGACGGGCGCCGAAACTCCCAACCAAATACGGCCATAGTAGCCTTCGCTGCCGTCCGTATGTGTTCCCAAGTCGGGTGCGACCGAAGGGCCGCCTCCGTCCAAAAGGCGGCGTTCTGCTCGCCGCTCATCTCCGAAATAAGCCTGTCCAGCGCGTCAATGGAGGCTCGCTGCGGTGAGGTGATTTCGTTCTCATGGCCAACTCATCGGCCTTGCAGACGAAGTCAGGGAATAACGAAAGCTGGATGCCCGCCGGCTGAGCCAACGCCAAAATCGCGCGTTGTAATTTTTCCCGCATTCGTGCCTCGCATCACTCAAGCGCGAATTGAGCGAGAAGTAGGAACGTCGGCTACTGGGGCGTTTGCCGCCAGGCAGCCTTTATCGGCCAACGATCCTAGCCAAAGGCCTGCTCGGCACTCTCCGCCGTCCGGAAGCGGAAGGCGATGTCGTGGCGATAGGTCTGGCCCGGATCGAGCCGTGCCGAGGGGAATTCCGGCCGGTTCGGGCTGTCTGGAAATTTCTGCGGTTCGAGGCATAGCCCCTGGCGTGTGGCATAGACCTTCCCGCTCGTGCCCGGTGCGCCGCCCGCGAGATGGTTGCCCGAATAGAATTGCAGCCCGGGCTCGCCGGAATGGAGGTCGAGCACCCGGCCTGAGCCTGGGTCGAACAAGGTCGCGACGCAGCGCGGGGCACCGTCAATCACGAAATTATGGTCATAGCCATGGCCGAGCTTGAGCTGTGCATCGTCCGCGTCGATCCGCTCGCCGACCCGGCGGGGAACGCGGAAATCGAAAGGCGTGCCGGTCACCTCGGCAAAGGCGCCCGTCGGGATCAGCCCGGGGCCGACGGGCGTGGTGCGGCTGGAGGATATGCGCAGCAGATGATCGAGGATCGTCGCCCCGCTCGCCTCGCCGGCTAGGTTGAAATAGGCGTGATGGGTGAGGTTCACCACAGTCGGTGCATCGGTGGTCGCGGTGAAACCGATGGCAAGGCCATCCGCTTCCATCGTGTAGCGTGCCTCCACCGCCAGCGTGCCGGGAAAGCCGTTATGTCCTGCCGGGCTGACATGGCGGAAGGTCACGGAGTCCTCGGCCCGCGCCACCACTTCCCAATGCTGCTGGTCGAACCCGAGCGGCCCCGAATGGAGGCTGTTCGCGCCGTTGTTCGCCGTGACCCGGTGCTCCACCCCGTCGAGCATGAAGCGCGCGCCGCCGATCCGGTTGGCATAGCGGCCGGCCACCGCGCCATAGAAGCGCGGCGTTCGGCGATAATCGTCCAGGTCGGCGAAGCCGAGCACGACATTGGCGGGATTGCCGTGCCGGTCGGGCACCTCCAGCACCCGCAGTGCCGCGCCGAGCGTGATCAGCTCGGCGCGGAACGGGCCATGGGCAATCGCGATGGTTTCGATTGGCGTTTCGGTCACTTGGCCCCGGGGCAGATCGAGTTGGCGGGATCCGACACGATTCGCGCGTCGGACAGGCTGAATACCAGCGGATCCGAGGCCGTCACCACCACCGGCGCCGAGACCGCGTTCATGTCGGTCCCATTTTGCTGGTAGCATTTGAGCAGGATCTTCACCGTCCGCCATTTGCCGGTCTCGCCGGTGAACAGGCTGGTGGCGTCGAGCCCCTTGCCATTGCCCATGCCGAGCGTCACCGGCCCGCTCGCTGCACGGTCGAGGCGATAGGTGAGGGCTAGCGACAGGTCCCCATTGGCTTCGCGGCCGAGGTTGATCGGAGACCCCCCGCCGATGCTCAGCCGCGCCTGGCCGCCGGTCCAGCTCAGCTGCTGCGCGCCTTCCTGCGTCTGTGGCCCGTCGATCGGCGCACGGGTGATCTTCGATTCGGTGGCGAAGGAGAAGGGCTTGGGCGTCACGCCCTTGGTGAAATAGACGCTGGTGTTGAGCGACGAGGCATCGAAGCCCGGCTCCTCGGCGAGCGCCGCGACCTTGCCCGGCTTGACGTAGCTCAGGCCATAGCCGAGCGCGAACAGCGGGTCGTACCCCGGCTTGCCCTTGTTGAGGGTGAACTGGCCTGCGGTCTTGGGCCAGCTGAACGACAGCGTGCCCTTGAAGTCCTTGCGCGGCTTGCCCGCCTTGTCGCCGATCAGCACGTCCGCAACGCCCGCGCCTTCGCTGCCGGGCAGCCAGGCTGCGACGAACGCGTCCGAGGCGTTGATCTCCGGATTCACCCAGAGCGGCCGGCCGGAGAGGAAGACCGAGACGGTTGGCACGCCGGCTGCCTTGAGCTTCTTGAGCAGCGCCAGCGCCTGCTTGTCGCCCGGCTGGAACTCCAGCGTGGGCACGTCGCCGCGCATCTCGGCATAGGGCTGCTCGCCGAACACCACGATCGCGACATCGGGCTTGGCGGTGAAGCTGCCGTCTGCCGAGAGGGTGGCGGTCCCGCTGCCGGCCTTCACTGCCTCGGCAATGCCGGAGAAGATCGTCTGGCCATTGGGGAACATCGAATTGTCGTTGCCGTCGCCCTGCCAGCTCAGCGTCCAGCCGCCGGTCTGCTGCGCCATCGAATCGGCGCCGGGGCCGGCGACCAGCACATTGGCGGAGGCCTTGACCGGCAGCACGCCCTGGTTCTTGAGCAGCACCAGCGACTTGGCCACTGCCTCGCGGGCGATCGCGCGATGCTCGGGGCTGCCGAGCACGCCGGCCTTGCCTTCGAACGGACGCGCCGGATCGAACAAGCCGAGCTTCACCTTGACGCGCAGGATGCGACGCACGGCGTCGTCGATGCGCGACATCGGGATAGTGCCGTCCCTGGCGTGGCGGACGGTGCTTTCGAACAGGCCCTTCCAGCTGTCCGGCGCCATCGCCATGTCGAGGCCGGCGTTGAAGGTCTGGGCGCAATCCTCCTTGGTGCAGCCCGGCACCTGGCCATGGCCGTTCCAGTCGCCGACGACGAAACCCTGGAAGCCCATCCGGCCCTTCAGCACATCGGTGAGCAGCGACTTGTTGCCGTGCATCTTGGCGCCGTTCCAGCTCGAATAGCTGGCCATCACGGTGAGCGTGCCGGCCTGGATGGCGGGGACATAGCCCTGGGCGTGCGTCTTGATCAGTTCGTCCTCGGGGACACGGGTGTCGCCCTGGTCGACGCCTTCGAAGGTGCCGCCATCGCCGAGGAAATGCTTGGCCGACGCGGCGACATAACCCTGCTGGATGCGGTCCTTGGTGCCCGGTGCGCCCTGCAGGCCGAGGATCATCTCGCCGGCATAGGAGCGTACCACGGCGGGGTCCTCCGAATAGCCTTCGTAGCTGCGGCCCCAGCGATCGTCCTGCGGCACGGCGAGGGTCGGGCCGAACGCCCAGTCGGGGCCGGTCGCGGCGGTCTCGGCGGCGGTCGCCCGGCCGATGCGGCGGATCAGCGCGGGATCGTGCATCGCGCCCAGGCCGATATTGTGCGGGAAGATCGTCGCGCCGATCACGTTGTTGTTGCCGTGCACCGCATCGATGCCGAAAATCAGCGGGATCGGCTGGTGCTTGCCGCGCGGCTCCATCGCCACCTTGCGGAAGGCCTTGGCGGTCTCGACCCAGGGTGCCTGGGGCGAGCGATCGGGCGCGCCGATCGGCGGCGAACTGCCGCCGGCCAGGACCGAGCCGACCGGGTATTGGCGCAGCTCCTCGGGCTTCATCGCGCCGATGTCGGCCTGGATCATCTGGCCGACCTTCTCCTCCAGCGTCATCTGCGCCATCAGATCGGTGACGAACTTCTCGGTCGCGGGATCGACCAGGCCCTGCGAGCCGGCGGTCGGCCATTTGGCGGGGTTGGCGACCTGTTGGTCAGACAGCGTTGTCGGCGCGTGCTGCGCAAAAGCGGGCGATGCGGCCCAGATGATGGTGGTCGACAGCAACAGCTTCAGGCCAGGCCGCATTGCACTCTCCTCTTTTCTTGTATCTGGTAGCGATAACAGAAGTTCATCGGGCAAGTCCACGCTCCAGCCAGCGTGCGGCCTGGTCGGGACTTGCTTTGTTACTGTCGCGATCGACCATGTAGTTGGCCTCGCGCATGCGCTCGACGCCGATCGCGCCGATCAGCGGCTTGAGCGCGGCCTGGAAGCGGACATCCTCGGCGCGTTTCGGGGCGAGCAGCAGGATCGCGTCATAGCCGGGGATGGCGCCCTTGGGGTCCCTCAGCACCGTCAGCCTGTCGGCGGCGATGCGGCCGTCGGAGGAGAAGGCGGGGATCACGTCGGCGGTGCCGCTGGCGAGTGCGCGGTACATGAAGGTCGGCTGATAGGGATGGGCGGACTTGAAGCTCAGGCCGTACGCCTTCCTCACCGCCGCCCATTCGGGACGCTCGAGGAACTCGACATCGGTGGCGAGGTTGAGGCTGCCGGCGACGGGCGCGAGGTCGGCGATGCTGGTGATGCCGCGCTTCCTGGCATCGTCGCCGCGCATCGCGAAGGCATAGGCGTTCTCGAAGCCCAGGCTGCCGAGCAGGGTGACCTTGTGCATGTCGCGTGCCCATTGCGAGACGCCCTGCACGATCGCGTCACGGGGTGGCACGTCGCGGCGCTGCATCTGGTTGGTCCAGATCGTGCCCGAATAATCGACATAGACATCGACATCGCCCGCCGCGAGCGCGCTGAATGCCACTGCTGACCCCAGCCCCTCACGGTAGCGGACCTTGTAGCCCGCCGCCTCCAGGCGGTGGCCGATCAGCCGGGCGAGGGTGTATTGCTCTGAGAAGCCCTTGGCGCCCACGGTGACGGTGCCGCGCGCGGCGGGCAAGGCGGGGACCAACGCGACAGCGAGCGCGACCAGCAGCGTGCCGAGGCTCGCCCAGACCAACGCGCGCTTGCGCTTCGCGATGCCGTGTTCGGCGAGGCCCAGCAGCCCGTCGACCGCCAGCGCGAGGCAGGCGGCGGCGATGCAGCCGGTCAGCACCAGCGACCAGTTCTGAGTCTGCAGCCCGGCGAAGATCAGGTCGCCTAGGCTCGGCTGGCCGACGGTGGTGGAAAGCGTCGCCGCGCCGATCGTCCACACCGCGGCGGTACGGATGCCGGCCATCAGCACGGGCAGTACCAGGGGAGTCTCGACCAGCCAGAGCTTCTGGGTGGCGGTCATGCCGACGCCGTCCGCTGCCTCGATCACCGCCGGGTCGATCGTGGCGAGGCCGGTCACGCCGTTCCGGAGGATCGGCAGCAGGGCATAGAGGGAGAGGGCGAGCAGCGAGGGCAGGAAGCCGAGCGCCGGGATTCCGCCGCCGACCAGCGTCGAGAGCGAGAGCAGGATCGGGTAGAAAAGCGCGAGCAGCGCAAGGCTCGGGATGGTCTGAATCAGGCTCGCGAAGCCTAGGGCGATTTTACCCAGGATACGGTTCCGCGAGGAGAGTACCGCTAAAGGCAGCGCGATCACGAGCCCAAGCAGCAGTGCCGCGAGCGCCAGCAGCAGATGCTGGGCCAGCAGCTCCGGAACGCGGGCGAGCGCGGTCACTTCTCGAGCTCCGCCAGCCGGTGCGCCTGCTCGCGGGGCACTGCGACCAGCGCGTCCGCCACGGCGCCGCCCTTGCCGGCGAGCAGGTCGCGCGGAATGGCATCGGCGACGATCCGGCCGTTCTCCATTACCAGTACCCGGTCCGCGAGGAGGAGTGCCTCGGCCATGTCATGGGTGACAAGGATGGTGGTGAGGCCCATCCGGTCGTGCAGCGCGCGGATCGCCTTGCCGAGGCCGTCGCGAGTCACCGGATCGAGCGCGCCGAACGGCTCGTCCATCAGCAGGATGCCCGGCCCCGTCGCCAGCGCCCGCGCCACACCGACCCGCTGGCGCTGCCCGCCTGACAGCGCATCGGGCATCCGCGCCGCCATCTCCGGCGAAAGCTCGACCAGCTCGAGCAGTTCCGCCACCCGGGCATCTCCGTCCTTCTCGCCCGCCAGCCTGAGGCCAATCGCGACATTCTCGCCAACGCGCATGTGCGGGAACAGCCCGACATTCTGGAAGACATAGCCGATCCGCCGGCGCAACTCCGGCGCGGGCCCGGCGTCCACCGGTTCGCCGCCGACCAGCACCTGGCCCTCGCTCGGCTCGATCAGCCGGTTGACCATCTTGAGCAGCGTCGACTTGCCCGACCCCGAGGCACCGACCAGGGCGACGAAACTGCCCGCCGTCACCTCCAGCGACACGCCGTCGACGGCCTTCACGCCCCCCGGCCAGACCTTGCTGACATTTTTGAAGGTAACGGAGCGGCTTTGCTCTGGCATCGCGGCGCTTTGTGCGGGATGAAGTCGCAAAGGTCAAAAGAACAGGAGGCGGGGACATGACGGCGAAGGCGGCATTCATCACCGGCGGCGCATCGGGCATCGGCCTGGCGGTCGCGAAGAGCCTGGCGGCGGATGGCTGGCTGGTCGGCCTGGCCGATATCAACGCGAGCGGTCTGGAGGCGGCGAAGGCCGCGATCCCCGGCGCCGAGACCTATGCGATGGACGTGCGCGACCGCGATGCCTGGAAGGCGGCGCTCGCCGATTTCGGCGGCAAGAGCGGCGGCCGGCTGGACTTCCTGTTCAACAATGCCGGGATCGCGGTGGGCGGCCAGCTCGAGACGATCTCGGACGCCGACGTCGAGCGCGGCCTGGGGATCAACATCAACGGCGCCGTCTATGGCGCACGCGCCGCCTATGCGCTGCTCAAGGCGACGCCCGGATCGGCGATGATCATCACCAGCTCGGCGGCGGGCATCTCGGGCAATGCCGGCATGGCGATCTATGCCGCGGGCAAGTTCGCGATGCGCGGCTTCGCCGAGGCGCTCAACGCCGAATGGGGACATGACGGCATCTATGTCGCCTCGCTGATGCCGAGCTTCATCGACACGCCGCTGCTCAACCACGTCACCCAGGATTCGAACCGCAACGTCCGCGAATCGGTGCGCGCAGCGGGGCTGGAGATCACCCCGGTGGAGGAGGTGGCGAAGACCGTTCGCGGCATGCTCGAGGCCCGCAAGGACGTCCATACCCGCGTCGGCAAGACCGCGCACCGGCTGTGGTTCATGGCGCGCTGGATGCCCGGCACGCTGCGCAAGATGCAGCGGCGCGCGTTCAAATGAGCGAGCCGCGGCGCCCGATCTTCCACCGCGACCGGATGGAATATTGGGCGTTCGTCGCCCAGATCGTCAGCGCGCTGGCGGTGGTCGCCTCGCTCGTCTTCGTCGGGCTCCAGCTCTACGACAGCAACCGGGTCGCGGCGCGCAGCGAGGCGAACGACACCCAGGCGCAATGGTCGTCGTTCCGCGCCTCGATCTACAGCTCGCACGATACCGCCGAGATGTTCCGCGCGGGCCTGGAGGGCAGCCAGGCGCTCGATCCCGCGGACCAGCTGCGCTTCGACTATCTGATGCGCGAGCATGGCTGGGCGACCTATCAGGTCTGGGAGCGGGTGCGCGACGGGCTGATGCCGCGCGCGCACTACGAGGCCGGCCAGGGCGCCGATTTCGTGCGGGTGATCTGCACCAGGGGCGGCTGGGCGGTCTGGTCGCGGATCAAGATCGAGCTGGCCAGACCCTATGTCGACGACATGGACCGGATGGCCGCCGCCTATGCGCGCGCCAATCCGGGCAAGGTCGGCTGCACCGGCTAGAGCAGGGCGTCGATCGCCTGGGCCATCTGGATGTCGCGGGTGGAGAGTCCGCCCGCGTCGTGCGTGGTCAGCAATATGTCGACCTTGTTCCAGACGTTCGACCATTCGGGATGATGGTCCGCCTTGTCGGCGAGCAGCGCCACGCGGGTCATGAAGCCGAAGGCCTGGTTGAAGTCCCGGAACTCGAAGCGGCGCGTGATCGCGTCGCGTTCGGGCTCCCAGGTCCAGTCGGGCAGCGCCGCGAGCGATTCCTCGCGAAGTCCGTCGGTCAACCGCGCCACCATCATTGCCTCCTTGCCGTAGCTCTGCTCCCCGGCCTATTCCCGGCGGCATGACCGGGCAAGCCCCAGACGCCGCCATTATCGAGCGCCTCGCCCGCGCCGCCCTTGCGCGCATCCCCGAGCCCTTCCAGGGCTATCTCGCCGACATCGTGCTGGTGGTCGAGGACTTCGCCGATGACGAGACGCTCGACGAAATGGGCATCGAGGACCCGTTCGACCTGACCGGCCTGTACCGGGGCCGCCCGGTCGGCGAGAAATCGGCCTGGGACGGGGTGACCATGCCCGACGAGATCCATCTCTATCGCCGGCCGCTGCTCGACGAATGGGCACATACCGGCGTGAGCCTCGAATCGCTGGTCAACCATGTCGTGGTGCACGAGGTCGGCCATCATTTCGGACTTTCCGACGACGACATGCACGCGCTGGAAGACTCGGCCGAGTGAGTGGCCTGGCCCTTCGCGGCGTGGCATGCCTGCGCGGCGGACGGCTGCTGTTCGAAGGGCTGGACCTGGCGCTCGCGCCCGGCGAGGCGGCGCTGGTGACCGGCCCGAACGGCGTCGGCAAGTCGAGCCTGACCCGCATCGCCGCGGGGCTGCTCGCGCCGGCTGCCGGCAGCGTCGAATGTGAGGGCGCCCGGGCGCTGATGGCCGAGGCGCCGGCACTCGATTCCGAGCTTCCGCTTGCCGCTGCGCTCAACTTCTGGGCCGGGCTCGACGGCCGGCGGGACGTAGTGTCCGATGTGCTGGCGTCGCTCGACCTCGGCCCCCTGGCGCAGGTGCCGGTCCGCATGCTCTCGACCGGCCAGCGCCGCCGTGCCGCGCTGGCCCGGGTGGTGGCGAGCGCCGCGCCGATCTGGCTGCTCGACGAGCCGGCCAATGGGCTGGATGCCGCTTCGGTCGCGCTGCTCGAAGGGCTGATCGCCGGCCATCGTGCGGCGGGTGGGATCGCCCTGGTCGCCACGCATTTGCCGATCGCGCTGCCCGATGCGCGCGAGGTGCGGCTGTGAGCATCTATGCTGCGCTGGTCTGGCGCGAGCTGCGGCGGGCCTGGAGCACCGGCGGGCTGGCGCTGCCTTTGGTGTTCTTCCTGCTTGTTGCGATCCTGTTTCCCTTTGCAGTCGGGCCCGATGCGAAGCTGCTCGCCCGCATCGCGCCGGGCGTGATCTGGGCGGCGGCGCTGCTCGCCGCGCTGCTGCCGGTCGAGCGGCTGGTGTCGCCCGACCTGGAGAGCGGGGTGCTCGACCAGCTGGCGGTGCGCGGACTGCCCGATGCCGGTGTTGCCGCGGCCAAGGTCGCCGGCCATTGGCTGGGCTTCGCGCCTGCGTTGCTCGCCGCCACCGTGATCGCCTCCGGCCTGCTCCAGCTGCCCGGCGAGGGGCTGGCGCCTTTGCTGCTCGCGCTGCTGATCGGCACGCCGGGGCTGGCGGCGCTGGGCGTTGCGACAGCGGCGCTGGTCGCGGGGTTGCGGGGAGCAGGCGCGCTGGCGGGGCTGGTCATGCTGCCCTTTGCCGTGCCGCTGCTGATCTTCGGCGCCACCGCCGAGCAGCCGGGCGCGCTCAAACTGCTCGGCGCGGTGAGCCTGTTGCTGGTGGCGGGCTGCCCGTTCGTGGCGGGGGCGGCGGTGCGGATGGGGCGGAGCTAGGCCGATTCGGGCCGCGCGCGGGTCATCGTGCCGTCGAAGAGAGCCTTTCCGTCATCCCGGCGAAAGCCGGGATCTCAGGCGAAGGCGCGGGAAAAGAGCCGCACGAGATCCCGGCTTTCGCCGGGATGACGGTAATTTGTCAGGTCCGGGGCGTCAGGCTTCCGGCGGCAGCTCGTCGCCGTACACCACCATCGCCGAGCCTTCGGCCAGCGCATCGGCGGCGGCGGCGCGCAGCACCGGGTCCTCGGTCGCGCCCGGATCCGCGACTTCCATGCCCTTTTCCAGCCGCACCAGCATCCAGCCGGTGCCGAGCGCGACACCGGCGGCCTTGGCCTGCGCTTCCTCGAAGCTGTCGGCCGAGACATAGATCAGCATCGCGTGGCGCCCGCCTGGGCGGCGGCCCTCGACGGTGTCGGCGACTGCCGTTGCGAGGAATACCGAGAGGCCCATCAGCCGCGGCTCCAGCGTGCGAAGATCGCGGTCGGCAGTTCGAGCCCGCGCGCTTCCTCGCGCACCGCCAGCTCGCCGCATTCCACCTTGCCGGGCAGATGCGCGACGTGCTGGCGCAGCAGCTCGCCGATCGCCAGCGCCGACATGCGCACCGCATAGACGGTGAGGAACAGGAAGCGGGAGTTTTCGTCGAGCAGCCGGCAAGTGTCGGCGATCAGGCCGGGCAGGCCTTCCTCGAGCTTCCACACTTCGCCGTTCGGGCCGCGGCCCCATTTCGGCGGATCGAGGATGATCCCGTCATAGCGCCGCCCGCGCCGCACTTCGCGCGCGGTGAACTTGGCGGCGTCGTCGATCATCCAGCGGATCGGCAGGTCCTCCATGCCCGACAGCGCGGCATTGGCCTTGCCCTCGGCCACCGATTTCTTCGAGGCGTCGACATGGGTAACCTTGGCGCCCTTGGCCGCCATCGCCAGGCTGCCGACCCCCGTATAGCCGAACAGGTTCATGAACTCGGGCGCATCCATCCCGTCGATCTGCGACCGCATCCAGTGCCAGACCGGCGACATGTCGGGGAAGAAGGCGAGGTGGCGGAAGGGGGTGTTCTGCGCGGTGAAGCGGACTTCTTCCCAGCGCAGCGGCCAGCCCTCGGGTGGCACCGGCTTGGTGAAGTTCCAGCGGCCGCCGCCATCCTCGTCCGCGCCGGGGACGAATTCGCCATGCGCATCCCAATTCTCGGACGCGGGCGCCCACATCGCCTGGGGCTCGGGACGGATGAAGCGATATTTGCCGTAGCGCTCGAGCTTGCGGCCATGGCCGCTGTCGACCAGCCCGTAATCGGCCCAGGGCTCGCCGGTGAGAGTGATGAGATCCATGGGGGGTCTTTAGACAACCGACCCAAATTCGTCATCCCCGCGAAAGCGGGGACCCATCTCCTGAACTCACCTGACGCAAAACGGCTGTGTTGCGCGGGACATCTGCACGAGATGGGCCCCGGCTTTCGCCGGGGTGACGGCTATTGGCGCGGCTTGGCGATGCCGGTGATGTAGTTGCGGACCGCATCGAGTGTGCCGGGCAGCACTTCATAGCGCTCCTGCCGGTCGAACAGATCGCCCACACGGGCGGGCAGGCCCGGGCGCACGCCAGTGGCGCGCTCGATGGCGTCGGCGAACTTGGCCGGGTGCGCGGTTGCCAGCGTGACCACGGGAACGTCGCCGGGCAGGTCCGCCCGGCGTGCGGCGGCGAGGCCGATCGCGGTGTGCGGATCGATCACCTGCGCGGCTTCGGCCGAGGCCCAGCGCATCGTCTCGCTCATCTCGTCGGGCGTGATCCGGTCGCTCGCGAAGATCTTCGCCGCGCCCTGCTGCTGCGCGTTGGTGAGGCGCATCGCCTTGGTCGATTCGAAGCCGGCCATCTGCTCGGCGACGCTGGCGCCGGCAAGGTCGAACAGCAGCCGCTCGAAGTTCGAGCTTACCTGGATGTCCATGCTCGGCGCCGCGGTCGGCGTGACGGTGCCGGCCGAATAATCGCCATTGGCCAGCGCGCGGTGGAGGATGTCGTTGACGTTGGTGGCGACCACCAACCGCTCGACCGGCAGGCCCATGCGCGCGGCGACATAGCCGGCGAAGACGTCGCCGAAATTGCCGGTCGGCACCGCGAAGGCGACCTTCTGCGCCGGGCTGCCCAAGCGGACGGCGGCGTAGAAATAATAGACCACCTGCGCCATCAGCCGGGCCCAGTTGATCGAGTTGACCGCGGAGAGCCGGAAGCGGCCGGTGAAGTCGCGGTCGTTGAACAGCGCCTTCACCATCGCCTGGGCATCGTCGAAGCTGCCTTCGATCGCGATGTTGTGGACATTGGGCGCGAGCACCGTGGTCATCTGGCGGCGCTGCACGTCGGAGACGCGGCCCTTGGGATGCAGCATGAAGATGTCGACGCCGTGCCGGCCGGCGACCGCGTCGATCGCGGCGCTGCCGGTGTCGCCCGAGGTCGCGCCGACGATGGTCAGCGGCTCGCTGCTGCCGGTCAGGAACTTCTCGAACAAGAGGCCGAGCAGCTGGAGGGCGACGTCCTTGAAGGCGAGCGTGGGGCCGTGGAACAGCTCGAGCAGGAAGTGGCGATGGTCGAGCTGGACCAGCGGGGTGACTGCGGCCTGCGAGAAGCGGCCATAGGCCTGCTCGCACAAGGCGCGCAGCTCGTCCTCGTTGAGATCCCCGGCGGTGAAGGGGGCCATCACCCGGACGGCGGTCTCGACATAGGAGAGGCCCTTCAGTGCCTCGATGTCCTCGCGGCTGAAGCGCGGCCAGCGGGTCGGGACGTACAGGCCGCCGTCGCTCGCCAGGCCGGCAAGGGTCACGTCACGGAAGCCAAGCAGCGGCGCAGTGCCTCGGGTGCTCTGATAGTGCATGAGCGCGGGGCCTAGCGGGGAGCGGGGAGGGGGACAAGATAGGCTATGTTTAGGGGCGCTATTCCCCCAAGCGCACGCCCCACTCCGTCATCCCGGCGAAAGCCGGGATCTCGTGCGGCTCTTTCCCCGGGCCATCTCCTGAGATCCCGGCTTTCGCCGGGATGACGATTATGGCTTCGGCTTCTGCCGCCATTTCAGCGCCAGCAGATAGATCACCGAAGCTACAGCTGCGAACAGGAACCACTGCACCGCATAGGCGAGGTGGTTGTTGGGCACGCTGGACAGGTCGGGCCTGGCGGTCGGCTCCAGCCCCGGTGCGGCGCTCTCCGAGATCAGCATCAGATGCTTGGGCTCGCTGTCGAACAGGCCGGCGAGCAGCGGGCGGTGGTCGGGGGCGTGGGTGATCGTGCCGGTCACCTGGCCACCCTTCCAGACGGGCTGGAACTTGGGATCGGGCGCCACGCCCATGTCGATCAGCAGTACCGCCCCTTCCGCGCCGGTGCGGCACTGGGCGAGGTGGCGATAGCCGTTGCTGCCGTTGATCGAGCGGCCGCCCTGGCTCTGCCAGCCGACCACCTGGAGGCAATAGGCGGTGGCGCGGCGGAACAGATACTGGTCGCCGACCGGCAGGCGGGGGAAGGCCATTTCGGGCTTGTCGAAATTGGCGGCATATTGCTGGAGCGCGGCCAGCTTCTCGCCGCGGCGCTCGAGCTGCCAGACGCCCAGGCCGATCATCGCGGCGACGGCAAGGGCGACGAGGATCGTCGGGATCAACGGAAAGCGCGGCATCATTCGCTCCGAACGCGCCCTTCGCCGGCGCGGTTGCGATATTCGAGCGCGAGCAGCAGGCCTTTGGAGAAGCGCAGCGCCAGGATCACCAGCGCGGCGGTGACCGGAATCCAGAGCAGCGCATGGATCAGCACGCCGGGCTGGAAGGTGAACTCGACCCACAGCGCCAGCCCGGTGACCAGCGCGCCGATGCCGAGGGTGAGGAACACCACCGGCCCGTCGCCGACGTTGAAGCGGGTGAAGTCGAGCCCGCAGCCGCTGCATCGGTCGGCAAAGCCGGTGAAGCTGCGGAACAGGGTCGGCGCAGCGCAGCGCGGGCAGGCGCCTTTGGTCCCCGAAAGGATCGGGGGAGGCGACACTGGGCCGCCTCCCCCGGGAGAATCGCTATCGGTGTCGGTCACGCTCAGCCGGCGTGGACCGGCGCGCCCCAGCCGCCCCAGACATAGATGGAGGCAAAGAGGAACAGCCACACCACGTCGACGAAGTGCCAGTACCAGGCCGCCGCCTCGAAGCCGAAATGCTGCTTCGGGGTGAAGTCGCCCTTATAGGCGCGGACCAGGTTCACGATCAGGAAGATCGTGCCGACGATCACGTGGAAGCCGTGGAAGCCGGTCGCCATGAAGAAGGCGCCGCCATAGCTCGAGCCATGCTCGGCCGCAGCCTGGAACGGGAAGGGCGCCTCGGCATATTCATAGGCCTGGAGGCAGCTGAAGCTCAGGCCCAGGATCACGGTGAGCCACAGGCCCTTCAGCACGCTGTCATTCTCGCCGACGCCGAGCAGGCCCCACAGGCCCTTCTTCTCGCCGCCGCGCTCATTGTGGATCAGGCCATGGTGCGCCCAGGTGACGGTGCAGCCCGAGCAGAGCAGGATCAGCGTGTTGAGCAGCGGGAACTTCCAGGCGTCGAGCACTTCCATGCCCTTGGGCGGCCACTGACCGCCGACCGCCTCGACGTGCGAGGGGAAGAGCGAGAAGTCGAACCAGGCCCAGAACCAGCCGACGAAGAACATCACCTCGGAAGCGATGAACAGGATCATGCCGTAGCGCAGATGGAGCTGGACGATCGGGGTGTGATCGCCGGCATGCGCTTCCTGGATCACCTTGCTCCACCAGCCGAACATGGTGATCGCCACCAGCGTCAGCCCGGAGAAGAAGACCAGATAGGCGCTCGGATATTTGTGCATCACCATGATGCCGCCCACCGCGAGCACGAATGCGGCAAATGACCCGAAAAGCGGCCAGATGCTGGGTGGGAGGATATGGTACTGGTGATTCTTAGCCCCGGCCATCGATCTTCCCTGTCCTAATGCTTTTGCGCGGGAGCTTAGGGCGCGAAATCGCATCCCGCAACAATCCTCGCGCGCGTTGCGGTTTCGATCAGTGCGCCTTGGCGGCGGCGTCCTTCACCGCCTGCGAATCGGCGGGGAAGAAGGTGTAGGAAAGCGTGATCTCCTGCACGTCGCGCGCGTCCGGATCGTCGAGGATCTTGGGATCGACGTAGAAGATCACCGGCATGCGCACCGTCTCGCCGGGCTTCAGCGTCTGCTGGGTGAAGCAGAAGCACTGGATCTTGGTGAAATATTTGCCGACGAACACCGGGGTGACGTTGAATGTCGCGGTGCCGGTCACTTCGCGGTTGGAGGTGTTGGTGGCGGTGAAGAACGCCATGTCGCGCCCGCCGATGTCGATCGTGTCCGATCGCCGCTCGGGCTGGAACTTCCAGGGAATGCCCTTGGCGACATTGCTGTCGAAGGCGACGGTGATCTTCTGGCCGACGCTGCCCGGCGCGCGCAGGCCCTTTTGCGTCGTGCCGTTGAGGCCGGTCGCCTCGCAGAACATCCGGTAGAGCGGCACCGCCGCGAAGCCGAGCCCGGTCATCGAGCACACGCCGATGCCGGCGAGGATCGCGACCCGCAGGTTGCGGCTGATCCGGATCATCCGCCGTGGCCGAGCTGGATCTTCACGATCGAGATGGCGAAGACGAGCACCACGAACAGCCCCAGCAGCACCGCCATCACCACGGCGCGGCTGCGCTGGCGGGCGCGGACCGCCTCCGCCTCGTCGACCGGCGTGGGCGGGGTCTGGATCAGATCATCGGTCATGCGAACCACCTGTCGACGACGAGCGCGCCGAAAACAATGAACAGATAGAGGATCGAGAATTTGAACAGCCGCTTCTCGGGAGCCATCGTGTCATCCGGCTCGGAGCGGCGGATCGCCACCTGCACCGCCATGGCGAGGAACAGGCCGGACATCACCGCGGCGGTGATGCCGTAGATCGCGCCGGTATAGCCGAGCGGCCAGGGCGCGGCTGCGCACAGGATCATCGGGAGGGTGTAGAGCCCGATCTGGATGCGGGTGGTGCGCTCGCCCGCCACCACCGGCAGCATCGGCACGCCGGCATTGGCGTAATCGGTCTTCACGAACAGCGCGAGCGCCCAGAAATGCGGCGGCGTCCACAGGAAGATCAGCGCGAACAGCAGCATCGGCATGGTGCTGACGTCGCCGGTCGCCGCGGCCCAGCCGATCATCGGCGGGAAGGCGCCGGCCGCGCCGCCGATCACGATGTTCTGCGGCGTCCGGCGCTTGAGCCAGATCGTGTAGACGAACACGTAGAACAGGATCGAGGCGGCGAGGATCAGCGTCGCCGCCAGGTTGATCGCGAAATACATCAGTGCGAGCGAAAAGCCCGCCAGGCCGACGCCGAAGTGCAGCGCCGACTGGCGGTCCATCCGCCCGGCGGGCAACGGCCGCTTGGCGGTGCGCTTCATCTTGGCGTCGAGATCGGCCTCGTACCATTGGTTGAGCGCCCCCGCCGCGCCCGCGCCCAGCGCGATGCACAGGATCGCGGTGAAGCCCAGGATCGGGTGGATCGGCACCGGGGCGGCGAGCATGCCGCACAGGCCGGTGAAGACGACAAGGGTCATTACCCGCGGCTTGGTCAGCGCGAGGAAATCACGCCAGTCGGCGGGAAGCGAAACGGTTGCTGCGGAAGTGCTCATGGTCGTGCAGGAGCTATAGGCCAGCCCGCGGCCGGTAGCAAAGTGGACGAATCGACCAGCCCGGCGTGTGCCGATCAGGGAGTCTTGGCCAGCCCCGCCTCGAGCACCGCGAGCGAGTCCCCGCAGCCTTGCCAAGGCTCGCCCGAGTCGAGCTTCGCGGTGACCTGGGTGGGATAAGTACGGCGGCGGTCATCCTGGCACGGCGCTTCCACCACCTCGATCGACAGCGGCTCCTCCTGAGATTCGACGAACATGAGCGGTTGGCCGTTTCGCGCCTTGCCACCCAGGGGGACGAGCTGGTCGTACACGATCGTCGCGTTGATTCGCACCTTGCCGGGGGCGCGCTCGACCGTGTCGATCGCGCCCCCGTCCCGGGTCTTCAATGGCCCAAGCTGGCGCAGCTCGAAGCGGCCCTGCGCGATCGTCAATCGCCATTTGGGGACCCTTCCCGCCGCATCGAAGCGGGTGTCGCCCTGCGACACCGCCGGGGAGCTCAGCGTCAAAAGCGCAACAAGGGGCAGCCAGCGCATCATGTGGCGAGCATATCGCGCTCGATCCCGGGCAGCAATCGACGCACTTGCCCCAACGAAAGCGCCCCGGAAGTTTCCTCCCGGGGCGCTTCGTGTTTCAGCCTTTCGGCCCGGCTCAATGGTGGCCGTGATCCTCGATCACCGGCAGCGTCTCGAACTGGTGGAAGGGCGGCGGGCTCGACAGCGTCCATTCGAGCGTCGTCGCGCCTTCGCCCCACGGATTGCCCTCGGCCTTGCGGCCGGCGAGCAGCGACAGGATGACGTTGACGAAGAAGAGGATCATCGATGCGGCCATGATCATGTAGCCGATCGTGGCGACATAGTTCCAATGGGCATAGGCGTCCGGATAGTCCGGATAGCGGCGCGGCATGCCCTGCAGGCCCAGGAAGTGCATCGGGAAGAACATCACGTTCACGCCGATGAAGAAGATCCAGAAGTGCAGCTGGCCGAGCAGCTCGTTGTACATCCGGCCCGACATCTTCGGGAACCAGTAGTAGAAGCCGGCGAACAGCGAGAACACCGCGCCGAGCGACAGCACATAGTGGAAGTGCGCGACGACGTAATAGGTGTCCTGCATATAGTCGTCGACGCCACCGTTCGCGAGCACGACGCCGGTGACGCCGCCCACGGTGAACATGAAGATGAAGCCGATCGACCAGACCATCGGGGTCTTGAAGCTGATCGAGCCGCCCCACATGGTGGCGATCCACGAGAAGATCTTCACGCCGGTCGGCACCGCGATCACCATGGTCGCGGCGGTGAAGTACATCTTCACGGTGACCGACATGCCGGTGGTGAACATGTGGTGCGCCCACACGACGAAGCCGACCAGGCCGATCGCGACCATGGCGTAGGCCATGCCGAGATAGCCGAACACCGGCTTGCGGCTGAAGGTGGCGATGATCTGGCTGACGATGCCGAAGCCCGGCAGGATCATGATGTACACTTCGGGGTGGCCGAAGAACCAGAACAGGTGCTGGTAGAGGATCGGGTCGCCGCCGTACTGCGGATCGTAGAAGGCGGTGCCGAAGTTGCGGTCGGTCAGCAGCATGGTGATCGCCGCGGCGAGCACCGGCAGCGCCAGCAGCAGCAGGAAGGCGGTGATCAGCACCGACCATACGAACAGCGGCATCTTGTGCAGGGTCATGCCCGGCGCGCGCATGTTGAAGATGGTGGTGATGAAGTTGATCGCGCCGAGGATCGAGCTGGCGCCCGCCAAGTGGAGCGACAGGATCGCCATGTCGACCGACGGCCCGGGCTCGCCATAGGTGGAGAGTGGGGCATAGACCGTCCAGCCGGTGCCCGCGCCAATGCCGACGAACGGCGAGGCGAGCAGCAGCAGGAAGGCCGGGATCAGCAGCCAGAACGAGATGTTGTTCATGCGCGGGAACGCCATGTCCGGCGCACCGATCATGATCGGCACGAACCAATTGCCGAAGCCGCCGATCATCGCCGGCATGACCATGAAGAACACCATGATCAGGCCGTGCGCGGTGATCAGCACGTTCCAGAAGTGCATCGCGTCGTCGAACTTGGCCTCGCCGTGCAGCATGCCGAGCCAGGTCGGCAGATACTGGATGCCCGGCTGCATCAGCTCGGCACGCATCAGGCCAGAGATCGAGCCGCCGATGATGCCCGCGACGATCGCGAAGATCAGGTAGAGCGTGCCGATGTCCTTGTGGTTCGTCGACATGAACCAGCGGGCGAAGAAGCCCGGCTTGTGATCGGCATCGTGGTGATCGTGCGCATGGTCATGCGCGTGAAGGGCGATATCGGTCATGGTCTCAGTTGCCCGTGGTGTTGCCGGCGGCGGCACTGGCGGCCGGCGCGGTCTCGTTGGTGGCAGCCGGTTCGGCGGCGGCGTTGGTCTCGGCAGCGTTCGCAGCGGCCGGCGCGGCGGCGTTCTGCGCAGCCTCGGCAGCCGCGGCCGCGGCGACCTCGGCCGGCATGGTACCGCCCTTCGACTTCACCCACTGGGCGAACTCGGCCGGCGACACGGCCTCGACCGCGATCGGCATGTATGCGTGGCGGGCGCCGCACAGCTCGGAGCACTGGCCGAAATAAAGGCCGGGCTTCTCGATGATGAAGCTGGTCTCGTTGAGCTTGCCGGGCACCGCGTCGAGCTTGATCCAGAAGGCGGGGACGGCCCAGCTGTGGATCACGTCCTGCGCGGTGGTGACCAGGCGGATCGGCACGCCGACCGGCAGCACGACGCGCTGGTCGGTCGCGAGCAGGCGGGGGCCGTCGGCGTCGGTACGGTAGCGCTGGCCGGCCGGGACCTGGCCCTGCTCCTTGAGCATGTTGGCGGTCAGCTGGATGCCGCCATTGTCCGGATATTCATAGCTCCAGAACCACTGGTTGCCGATCGCCTTGAGGGTGATCGCATCCTTGGGCGCGGGCTTGAACTGCGCGGCGAGCAGGCGGATCGAGGGGACCGCGATCGCGATCAGGATCAGCACCGGGACGAGCGTCCAGACGATCTCGATCACGGTGTTGTGCGCGGTCTTGGACGGCGTCGGATTGGCCGCGCGGCGATAGCGGAAGATCACCCACAGCAGCAGGATCAGCACGAAGATCGAAATCACCGTGATCAGCGGCACCAGGATATGGTTGTGGAAGTCGTGCGCTTCCTCGCCGATCTTGGTGACCTGCGGCTGGAGCGCGATTCCCTCGGCGACCGGCTGGCCGATGCCCGGGGCCGCCTTGGTCAGCGGCTTGCCCGAAGCGTCGAGCGTGGGATCGGCTACCGCCGGCGTGGCGGCTGCGGCGGGTGCCGCGCTGTTCGCGACCGGTGCCGCGGTGTTAGCAACAGGCTCCTGGGCCGAAGCGGGCGTGGCGAACGCCATCCCCGCCGCCAGGAGGATCGAAGTCAACCCAAGCATGCGCATCGTCTATCTTCACCCTGTTCCGCAAGAGCCCCGGGCTGGGAAAGGATTACCCCCAGTGCAACCGGGGTATACGAGCCGTGCATCCATTCTCAACCCTTTTTGATCGCCCGTTGCGGTGGATGGGAGGTGGTCCTAAGGGAAATCGACAGTCCCCGCGATGATTGGAGCGAGCATTGGAAGGCAACGCAGTTCTGGATGAGTTTCGTGCTGCAGGTGCGTTGCTCGAAGGCCATTTTGTCCTCTCTTCGGGCCTTCGTTCTCCCATCTTCCTGCAAAAGATGCGTATTTTCGAGGACCCTGCCCGAACCGAGCGTGTGTGCAGTGCACTAGGAAACTTGATTCGCGAGTCGTTCGGCGAAGTCGATATGGTCGTCTCGCCTGCGATCGGCGGAATCATCCCGGGCTATGAGACGGCGCGGGCGCTCGGCTGCAAGGCGGTGTTCGTCGAGCGCGAGGAGGGCGAGTTCCAGCTGCGCCGCGGCTTCGAGATCCCCGAGGGCGCGCGGATCGTGATGGTCGAGGACATCGTCACCACCGGGCTTTCGTCGCGCGAATGCATCGCCGCGATCCGCAAGCATCCGGGCAGGCTGCTTGGCGCCGCCTGCATCGTGGATCGCTCGAACGGCAGCGCGGATGTAGGCGTGCCGCTCGTCTCGCTGCTCAAGATGGACGTGCCGGCCTATCCGGCGGACCAGCTGCCCCCCGAGCTGGCGGCGATTCCCGCGATCAAGCCCGGCAGCCGGGCGATCACTGCATAAGGAGGCGCCAGAGGTGACCGGCAAGCTTCGCCTGGGTGTCAACATCGACCATGTCGCCACCGTGCGCAACGCGCGCGGCTCGGGCTATCCGGATCCGGTACGTGCGGCATTGCTCGCGGCCGAGGCCGGTGCCGACGGCATCACCGCGCATCTGCGCGAGGATCGCCGCCACATCACCGACGACGACATCGCCCGGCTCTCCGCCGAGCTCACCGTGCCGCTCAACCTCGAGATGGCGGCGACGCAGGAGATGCTGGCGATCGCGCTGCGCCACCGCCCGCACGCCGTGTGCATCGTGCCCGAGAAGCGCGAGGAGCGCACCACCGAGGGCGGACTCGATGTCGCCGGGCATTTCGATCACCTGGCGCCGATGGTGGCGAAGCTGCGCGACAATGGCAGCCGCGTCTCGCTGTTCATCGAGCCCGATGAGCGCCAGATCGACGCGGCGCTCCGCCTGGGCGCGCCGGTCGCCGAGTTCCACACCGGCCGCTATTGCGAGCTGGCCGAGGTCGACCGCGCCGCTGAGCTGCGCCGGATCGCCGATGCTGCGGCGCTTGCCGCCAAGGAAGGGATCGAGCCGCATGCCGGCCACGGCCTGACCTTCGACAATGTGATTCCGATCGCGGCGATCCCGCAGCTCATGGAGCTCAACATCGGCCATTTCCTGATCGGCGAGGCGATCTTCGACGGCCTCGCCCCGGTGATCCGCCATATGCGCGCGCTGATGGACGAAGCGCGGTGATCTCCCTCTCCCCCTGGGAGAGGGAAGGGGCCCGCTCGGCGCAGCCGAGTGGGAAGGGTGAGGGTGGCGTTGCCCTTCGACCCTCACCCTTCCGCGCCTTTGGCGCTCCCTCCCTCTCCCAGTGGGAGAGGGACAAGTGATCCTCGGCCTCGGCTCGGACCTCTGCAACATCGAGCGGATCCAGAAGTCGCTGGACCGGTTCGGCACGCGGTTCGAGCAGCGCAGCTTCACCGACCTCGAGATCGCCAAGGCGAAGACCCGCCCGCACAACTATGCCGCCACGCTGGCCAAGCGCTTCGCCGCCAAGGAGGCCTTCTCCAAGGCTGTTGGAACCGGGTTCAAGCGCGGCGTGTTCATGAAGGACATCGGCGTCGTCAACGCGCCCTCCGGTGCGCCTACGCTGGCATTGACCGGCGGTGCGAAGGCGAGGCTTGACGCCATCACCCCCGCGGGTCACGTCGCCGTGGTGCATCTGACGCTGACGGACGATCATCCCTGGGCGTTCGCCATGGTGATGATCGAGGCGGTGAAGGAAGGTTGATGGGGGCGGACGAGCTCGCGTTGAGTCACCAGGCGTATGAGGAGGGGGCCGAAGCCCGGACGCGCACCGACTGGTGGGCGGAGGCGCGCGGCATCCTGTGGCTGGTGCTCGCGGTGCTCGGCTTCCACAGCCTGATCGCCAAGCCCTTCTTCATCCCCAGCGAATCGATGCTGCCCGGGCTGCTCGTCGGCGACCGGCTGGTCGTGACCAAATATCCCTATGGCTATAGCTGGGTCACGCCGACCTTCCATGTGCTGCCCTTCATGCCAGGCCGCATCCTGGGCCGGCTGCCCGAGCGCGGCGACGTGGTGATCGTCACGCCGCCGGGCACCAACACCGATTACATCAAGCGCGTGATCGGCCTGCCCGGCGACACGATCGGCGTGCGCGGCGGTATCGTCTATCTGAACGGCAAGGCAGTCCCCCGTCGCGCGATGGGCGACCGCTACATCCCGGTCGATCCCAATACCCGCTGCGACGAGGAGCAATATCCCGGCTTCCGGGTGACCCGCGACGGCAGGGCCTATTGCCGCCTGCCGATCTTCCGCGAGACTCTGCCCAATGGCCGGTCCTACGACACGGTCGACCTCGGCTTCCGCCCCGGTCGCGGCGACAATTATCCCGAGATCCGCGTGCCCCGGGGCAAGGTGTTCCTGATGGGCGACAATCGCGACAATTCGGCCGACAGCCGCTTCCCGCTCAGCCAGAACGGGCTGGGCGGGCCGGTGCCCTGGGAGAATATCGGCGGCCGCGCCGAGTTCATCACCTTCAGCCTCGACGGCAGCGCCAGCTGGAACCCGCTGACCTGGCCCAAGTCCTTCCGCCCCGGCCGCGCCGGCACCTCGCTCCATCCGCAACGGGATAACCACTGATGAGCGATCCGCTCGCCTCGCAGAACGTCCATGTCGTCCAGGAGCCGGGGCCGAACGAGCTCCGCGATCCGGTGGTCCGCGCCGAGCTCAAAAAGGCGAGCGTCTGGTTCGGGCTGGGCATCGCGGTCGCGCTGTTCGTGCTGCTGATCCAGCCGATCCTGATCATCTTCGGCGGGCTGGTCTTCGCCTCGATGCTCGACGGCGGCGCGCGCTTGCTCGGCCGCATCCTGCCGATCCCCCGCACGCTCCGGATCGTGATCGTCATCCTGCTGGTGATCGCGTTCTTCGGCGGCATCTTCTACCTGACCGGCATGCAGATCTCGGCCCAGGCCGAGCAGCTGCGCACCACGCTGGAAGTGCAGGCCAACAAGGTCGCGCAATGGATCTCCGACCTCGGCTTGATGCCCGGTCGCTCGGACCTGACCGGCCTGGTCCAGCAGGCGCTGGGCAGCGTCGGCAAGCTCACCTCCGCGGTCGGCTCGGTGTTCGGTGCGGTCTCCTCGTTCCTGATGATCGTGATCATCGGCCTGTTCGTGGCGCTGGAGCCGCGGATCTACGAACGCGGGCTGCAATGGCTGGTGCCGAGCGATGCGCGCGACGCGTTCGCCGTGACGGTCAGCCGGATGGCGACGACGATGCGGCGCCTGCTCGCCGGGCGCCTGCTCGGCATGCTGTTCGAAGGCGTGCTCACCGCGATCCTGCTCTGGTTCGCCGGCGTGCCGATGGCGCTGCTGCTTGGCATCATCACCGGCGTGCTGGCCTTCATCCCCAATATCGGCGCCTTCATCTCGGGCGTGATGATGGTCTCGGTCGGTTTCAGTGCCGGCACCGAGACCGGCATCTGGGCGATCATCATCTATTTCGGCGTGCAGAATTTCGACGGCTATGTCGTGCTGCCGCTGGTCGCGCGCCGCACGGTCGATATGCCGCCCGCATTGACCCTCTCCTCGCAGATCCTAGCCAGCACGCTGTTCGGCGTGCTCGGACTGGCGCTCGCCGATCCGATCGTGGCGATGATCAAAGTCGCGCTGGAGAGCGAGGCGGAGCGCGCCGCCCGCGCCGCGGACGAGCATGGCCCGCGGCTCAAATGGCGGGTGCGGCTGCGCAAGGGCTATGCCGAGGATGCGCCGACACCGCTCGAGCCGCCGGCGGGCGCGGCATGATCCTCTATGATTACTTCCGGTCCTCGGCCGCCTATCGCGTCCGCATCGCGCTGAACCTCAAGGGGCTCGCCTATCAGCAGCAGGACGTGATGCTGCTCGAGAACCAGCAGCGCAGTCCCGAGCATCTCGCCCGCAATCCGCAGGGGCTGGTGCCGGCGCTGGAGGCGGAGGGCAAGGTGATCACCCAGAGCCTGGCGATCATCCAATGGCTCGATTCGCGCTATCCCGAGCCGCGGCTGATCCCCGCCGATCCCGATGCCCGCGCCGCCGCGATGGCGCGTGCGCTGGTTGTGGGGGCGGACATCCATCCGCTCAACAATCTGCGGGTGATGCGGCGGCTCAAGGAGATGGGGATCGACGAGGCGGGCCGGAACGACTGGACGCGCCACTGGATCGCCGAGGGCTTTGCCGCTTTGGAGGCGATGGCCGGGGACGGCCCATTCCTCGGCGGCGACGCGCCCGGCATCGCCGATCTCTTCCTGGTGCCGCAGATGTACAATGCCCGCCGTTTCGAGACGCCGCTCGACGCCTTTCCACGGCTCGTCGCGATCGACGCGGCGGCGACCGCGCTGCCGGCCTTCGCCGCGGCGCATCCTGACGCCGTGGCGCCCAAGTGAGGATCGCCGGGCTGGCGGCGGGCCTGCTGCTCGCCGCACCGGCCTTCGCGCAGGAGCAGGACGAGGCTGCTATCGTGGTCACCGGCCGCGGGCTCGAGGCGCCGCCGGGCGAAGCCGCCTATGACGTGGTGACGATTGATCGCGACCGGATCGCAGGCACCGCCAGCGGCCGGCTGGAGGACGCGCTGCGCGACGCCGCCGGTCTCGCCCAGTTCCGCCGCTCCGATTCGCGCTCGGCGCATCCGACTTCGCAGGGCGTCACCTTGCGCGGGCTCGGCGGCAACGCCTCCAGCCGTGCGCTGCTGCTGCTCGACGGGGTGCCCCAAGCCGATCCGTTCGGCGGCTGGGTCGCCTTTCCCGCCTATCTGCCGAATCGGCTTGCCGGTGCGCGGATCGTCCGGGGCGGCGGCAGCGGCTATGCCGGGCCGGGCGCGCTTGCCGGCACGATCGAACTGGAGAGCGGCGGCCCTGCGCAGCTCGGGGCGCTGTCGCTCGACGCGCTCTATGGCAGCCGCGACAGCATCGACATGTCGGGCGTCGGCGCGGCGAGGCTGGGTCGGGGCTTCGTGACGCTTGCCGGCCAATATGCGCGAGGCGACGGCTTCACCCCGATCGTCGAGGCAGATCGCGGCCCCGCCGATCGTCCGGCACCCTATGAGCAGGCGGCGGTCGCGGTCCGCGCCGTCGCCGATCTCGGCGGGGCTACCGAGCTCCAGGCAAACCTCTCCGCCTTCACCGATCATCGCGATCGCGGCGTCGACTTCACCAAGGTGAAGAGCGAAGGCGCCGATGCCAGCCTGCGCATCGTCGGGCGCGGCCGCTGGGGCTGGTCGGGGCTCGCCTATCTCCAGACGCGCGGCTTCGCCTCGGGCTTTGCCAGCGTCAACGACACGCGCAGCACGGCGACCGCGACGCTCGACCAATATGCCGTGCCGGCCACCGGCATCGGCGCACGCATCGAAGTCGCGCCACCCATTGGCGGCGGGGTGACGCTGCGGCTCGGCAGCGACCTGCGCCGCGTCTCGGGGCGGACCGAGGAGCTGTTCAACTATGTCGCCGGCTTGCCCACCCGCCGCCGGGTCGCCGGTGGCGAGAGCCTGACGGTCGGCAGTTTCGCCGACGCCAGCTATGAAAGCGGCCCCCTGACGCTCAGCCTGGGTGGCAGGCTCGACCATTGGAGCATCTCCAACGGTTCGTTGCGGGAAACTTCGCTCGCCCTGGGCCCGGTGCTCACCGATAGCCGCTTCCCGGACCGCGACGGGACCGAGGCGACCGGTCGCGCCGGTGCGGCGTACCGGCTGGGCCAGGTCACGCTGCGCGCCGCCGCCTATCGCGGCTGGCGGCTGCCGACGCTCAACGAGCTCTATCGCCCCTTCCGCGCCGGTGCCGACGCGACCGCCGCGAATGCCGCACTTGATCCGGAACGGCTGACCGGTGCCGAGATCGGTGTGGACTGGCGGCCGGCGCCGTCCTTGACCTTCCGCGCGACCGGCTATTGGAACCGGCTCGACGGCGCGATCGCCAATGTCACGCTGGCGCAGGGGCCGGGGACGTTCCCGGGCGTCGGTTTCGTCTCGGCGGCGGGCTTCTATCGCCAGCGGCAGAATCTCGATGCGGTGACGGCCAAGGGCGTCGAGCTGGACGGACGCTGGGTGGCGGGGGATCTCAGCCTAGGCGCTTCCTATGCCTTCACCGATTCGCGGGTCTCCGCCTCGGGCGTGTCCGCCGGGCTCGACGGGCTGCGTCCGGCTCAGACCGCGCGCCACCAGGCCAGCGCCACGCTCGGCTGGGTGCATGGCGATGCCGGCGCGTCGCTCACCGCGCGCTATGCCGGGCCGCAGTTCGAGGACGACCAGAACGGCCGCACGCTGAACGGCGCCTTCACCCTCGACGCCACCGCCGCGCTGCCGATCACGCGCGGCCTGGCGCTCCAGGCGCGGGCGGAGAATATCTTCGATGCCGAGGTGCAGGCGGGGATCAGCGGCCCGGGCGTGGCCGAGCGGGCGTTGCCGCGGACCTTGTGGCTGGGCGCGCGACTGCGGCTGCGGTGAGCCCAATTCGTCATCCCGCCTTCCAACCGTCATCCCGGCGAAAACCGGGATCTCGTGCGGCTCTTTTCCCGTGCCTTCGCCTGAGATCCCGGCTTCCGCCGGGATGACGGATTGGTAGTAGGATGACGGCTATTGGGGTCGTTGGCTGACAATCCGGTCGAACAGCGCAAGATACTCCGCGATCGGGTCGCCGCCCGTCGTGACCGGTGCGGGTCGCACCGCATCCGGCGCCAGCCAATGGTCGAGCGCCGCGACCAGCCCTTCGGCATCCTCGCGGTCGATCACCGTCCCGAGCGCGGGATCATCGACGATCTCGCGCACCGCGACGCTCGATTCGGTCGAGACGACCGGCGTTCCCACCGACAGCGCCTCGCGCAGCACGCCGGGCACGCCTTCATAGTCCGAGGTCAGCACCGCCACTGCCGCGCCCTTGATCGCGGGGAGGGGATCACCGGCATGGCCGGGCATCGCCACGCGGTCGCTCAGCCCGAGCGCCGCGACCTGCGCTTCCAGTTGCGCCCGGGCGCTGCCCTCGCCGAGCAGCAGCAGTTTCGCCTGGCGGTCGGCGAGGCGCGGCAGGGCGGCGAGCAGCCGGTCCCAGCGCTTCTGCGGCTCGAGCCGGCCGACGCCGATCAGATAGCGCCCCTCGGGGAGCGCCACCGGCGCCGCATCCGCGATCGCCGAGGCGGGCGGATTGGCGATCACGCTCACGCGGTCCGGCGGCATGCGCATCTCGGCGACCGCTTCGGCCGCCATTGCCGGGGTCATCGCCACGACATGGTCGAGGAAGCGCGGATGGAGGCGCAGCCAGCGGCGATAGCGCCACGCGGCGCCCGGCGAGAGTTCGGGGCGGACCAGCGCGTTGGATACTTTGGCGACGATCGGCGGGCTGCGCCGGCCGAGCCGCAGCCGCGTGGCCGCGGCGATGCCGCTGTAATGATTGCCCGCGCAGAAGATCAAATCAGGGCAAACATCGCGCACATGCGATGCCAGGCCGAGCAGCGCCGAATAGCGTGCATCGTTCAGCTCTATAAGATTGATTTCGCTGGGAATTTCTGAAGCCAGCGGGCCCTCGCGGCTGCCCAGTACCAGCGTCACCCGGCGCCCTTCGCGCAGCCAGCCGGCGGCCATGCGCAGCATCGCCCGTTCCACTCCGCCGCCCTGCAGGCGCTGGGCATAGGTGAGGATGTGCTGGGCGGACTCGTTTTGTGTGCGGTGCAACATAGACCTTGCGAATTGCCACTCTTACGCCCAAATCGCCCCCGCAATAAACCGTATTCTGCTGTCACCAGCCATTTTCGCGTCGTGTGAACTGGGGGCTGCAAAGCCGCATGGCGCCGGTAAGATACTGTAATACGCCCGTTCTTTGGGCAGCGGATACGAATCAGTGAACGAACCCAGTCTGGAGGCTTCGGTGAACACGAGCGTTGTCGAGGCCGTCCCCCTGCCGGGCGCGCCCGATCTTGCGGGCCTGGAGCCCGTCGAAAAGATCAAGCGTCGCTGGCCGGCACTGGTCGGCGGCGCGCTCACGCTGCTGATGATCGTGGCGCTCGGCCGCGAGCTGTTCGGCTCGGGGCTGGCGGGTCTGTATCGCACGCTGCCGACCAACCCGCTCTTCTACCTGGTCTTTGCGCTCTATTATGTCGGACCGCCGACCTTCGACTACATCATCTTCAAGCGCCTCTGGCAGATCCCGCTCGCCGGGCTCGCCGCGCTCCACAAGAAGCGCATCTCGAACGAAGTGCTGTTCGGCTATTCGGGCGAGGCCTATTTCTACGCCTGGGCCCGCCAGCGCACCCAGATGGTCGCGGCACCGTTCGGCGCGGTGAAGGACGTGATGATCCTGTCGGCGATCGCCGGCAACGCGATCACCTTCGTGATGATGATCGTTGGCCTGCCGCTCTATCTTGGGCTGGTGCCGCCGCAATGGAAGCTGGCGGTGATCGGCTCGGTCGGGGTTCTGGCGCTGATGTCGCTGCCGTTCCTGCTCTTCTCGAAGCGCGTCTTCTCGCTGCCCCGCCGCGAGCTGTGGTGGGTGTTCATGGTCCACTGCATCCGTATCCTCACCGGTTCGCTGCTCGTCGCGATCGCCTGGCACCTGGCGATGCCGGGCGTGTCGATCGGCGTGTGGCTGATGATGGCCGCCGGCCGCCTGCTGGTCTGGCGCCTGCCGCTGGTGCCGAGCAAGGAAGCCGCCTTCGCCGCGATCACCGGCGTGGTGATCGGCCAGGGTTCGGCGATGTCCGAGCTGATGGCGCTGATCGCCGGCCTGACGCTTCTCGCCCATGTCACGCTGATCGGAGGGTTCAGCGTCCAGGCCCTGCTCACGAGGAACAAGCAGCAATGATCCGTGCCCTGACCGCCAGCACCGCCGCAGCGCTCGCCTTTGCTGCGAGCCCGGCCGCCGCGCAGCAGGATCCGGTCGACGGCACCTGCGCGATTCCCGGCGGCGCGCGCCTCTATGTCAACGTCACCGGCCTCAAGGACCGGATCGGCCGGCTGAAGGTCGAGCTCTATCCGCCCAACGAGGAAGACTTCCTGCGCGACGACACCTCGCTCAAGAAGGAAGGCAAGCCGTTCCGCCGCGTCTGGGCGTCGGTGCCGCAATCTGGCCCGGTGCGCATCTGCATCCGCGCGCCCAGCGCCGGCACCTGGGCGGTGCTGTTCACGCATGACCGCGACGGCAAGAACAAGTTCAACTTCTGGGAGGACGGCGCCGGCTTCGCCAGCAACCAGAAGCTTGGCCGCAGCCGGCCCAAGGTGCGCCAGGCGCTGGTCAATGTCGGCCCGGGCGGTGGACAGATCACGATCAAGGCCCAATATCTGCGCGGCCTGGGCGGCTTCGGTCCGCTCGACGACTGAGGAGGCGCCTGCATGCGCATCGTCGACGTCAACGAGTTCTACTCGCCGACCGGCGGGGGCGTCCGTACCTATCTCGACCGCAAGATGGGCATCATGGCCGATATGGGCCATGAGCTGACCGTGATCGCCCCGGCGCTCGAATCGAGCGTCGAGGAGCGTCCCGGCGGCGGCCGCGTCATCTGGGTCAAGGCGCCGCCGCTGATCCTCGACCGCAATTACGGCATCTTCGTCAAGGACGAGCCGGTGTGGAACCTGCTCGACGAGCTGCAGCCCGACATCGTCGAGACCAGCTCGCCCTGGCTGCCCGGCTGGACCGTGGCGCGGTGGAAGGGCGATGCGGTCAAGGTGTTCTTCGCGCATGGCGACAATATCGGCGCCTATCCGCAGCGCTGGCTAGATAGCGTGGCGACCCCGATCCAGGTCGAGCAGGCATTCGCCTGGTACACGCGCTACATGAACAACTTCCTCCAGCATTACGATGCGTTCGTCACCAACGGCCCGGCGCTCGCCAAGCGCTTCCGCCGCCGCGGCATGACGGTCCATGCCTCGATGCCGCTGGGGATCGAGCGGCAATGGTTCTCGCCCGACCTGCGCGACGAGAAGCTGCGCGTCGCGCTATTGGCGCAGCTCGGCCTGCCGCCCGAGGGGCATCTGCTGCTCGGCCTGGGCCGGCACCACAAGGAGAAGCGCTGGCCGCTGGTGATCGACGCGGTCGAGGCGGCGGCGAACGACCTGCCGGTCGGCCTGATGCTGATCGGCGACGGCCCGCAGCGCCGCCAGCTCGAGGAGCGAATCGCCGGCAGCCCGCACATCAAGATCTTCCGGCCGGTCTATGACCGGGTGCGCTTCTCGCGGATCATGGCGAGCTGCGACGCGCTGATCCATGGCTCCGACGCCGAGCCGTTCGGGCTGGTCGCATCGGAGGCGCTCGCCTCGGGCCTGCCGCTGATCGGGCCCGACGAGGGCGGGTTCGCCGAGATTGCCGATCCGCTGTTCGCCGAGACCTATCGCGCGCGCGACGCCTATTCGGCGGCCGATGCGATCCGCCGCATGTTCGGCCGCGAGCAGAGCATCCTGCGCAACGCCGCGCGCATCGCCGCCGGCAAGGTGCGCAGCGACGCCGACCACGCCGCCGAGCTCATGGCCTATTACGAGGGCTTGCTCGAGGCGAAGCGCGGCGCCGGCGGCTTGGTGGCTGCCGGCAGCTCGTAGACCGAGATATAGAGATCGCCGAGCGGCCAGCGGCCGCGCAGGCGATAGCCCATCTCGTCCATCCGCTGCACCGCCAGCCGGTGCGAGTCCATGCGCTCGCCATAATAGGTCGGGCGCATCACCACGATCTCGGGCCGCTGGGTGAAGATGCGGTTGATCTCCTCCAGCTGGTCGACGCCCAGCGCGCCATTCTCGCGCTCGCGCGAGAGGTGGCTGGGGAAGATCCACGGCGTCACCGTGCAGCGTCCGGTATAGCTGTAGAGGATGGCGTTGCCCGAATAGACGTACATGCAGCCGCTGCCATGGCCGATGCCCTCGGCCAGCGCCTCGAGCTGCTCGGCATTGCCGCGGTGCCACTTGGCGCTCCACGCGGTGTATTCGCCGCCAAGCCCGGCCGCGAGCAGCATCACCGGGGTCAGCCATTTGCGGCCGAGCTCGGTGCCGCCCAGATAGCCGGCGCAGCACAGGCTCGCCGGCACCAGCACGGGCAGGGCGTAGTGGTTGAACCAGCTGCCGAACACGAGCAGCCCGATCACGGCGGCGATCAGCCAGCCGAAGAACAGCGCGCGCACCGGATGCTCGCTCGGGTCCTTCACCGGCACGTGGCGCGACAGGCCCGAGACGATCAGCAGCAGTCCCAGGATCAGCGCGATCTTGAGGAAGGCGCGCAGCAGCACCGCGGGCGGATCGCTCAGCCGATCGACGATCGAGCCGAAATTGGCGTAGAACCAGGGCTCGCCATGCCCCATCAGGATGAAGACGGCCCAGACGGCGAGCGTCGGCAGCCACACCGCCGACGCCCATAGGCCGCCGCGGCGCAGGACATGGGCGATGCCGGTGCCGAGCTTGATCTCGCGCCACATCAGCCACAGGCCGAGGAACATCGCCTCGAACACCACCGAATATTTCACCTGCATCGCCACGCCGACGATCAGCATGGCCAGCGTGCCGCGATGGATGCGGCGGCGGTCGCCGCTCTCGTCGCTCGGGCTCGGCACGACGAGCAGGAACGCCCAGGCCATCAGCAGATTGTAGAAGACCGGCGCCTGGCCGCCCTGGCCGTCGGCGAAGTTGATCATGAACAGATAGAGCAGCGCCACGGTCAGCGCGCCGCGTCCCCATCCGGCCTTCTCGGCTAGCCGCGCGATCAGCAGCGCGGTACCGACCACGGCCGCCAATGCCATCGCCTGGTAGATCCAGATTCCCGCCGGCACGCCGAAGGCGGCGGGCAGCAGATAGATCAGGAACAGGCCGACGGGCTTGCGATCCCATACGTCGACGAAGGGCACCGCGCCGTGCAGCATCTGCTGCGCCGTGACGAAGTAGAACTCCTCGTCGACATGGACCACGGGGTTGCCGAAGGTCAGCGCACGGACGGCAATGGCGACGAGCAGCAGGATCGACCAGCGCGGCAGCGCGGCGACGACTGCGGTGAGATCGGTCAGGCGAGTCGTCCGGCTCCCCAGCACTTCGGACTTGCTTGCCATCAGGAGCGCGGAGCCCCGGGCGGAAGGTGATGCGGCATGAAGTTGGACAGGGCCTTGTTGCGTGCGACTGCAGGCGTGCTTAGCGTCCATGGCGCGCGCTGTCACGAACTCGACACGTGGCGGCGGCAAGGCTTGCGGCGAAATAGCTTGGGAACGCCTCAAAATGACACTGCGCATCGATCGCCGCTCGCTCATCCTCACCGGCACGCTGGGCCTGGGCGCGCTCGCCATCCCCGGCTTCTCGTTCGCGCAGGCGCTGGCCAGCGGCTTCACCCATTCGGTCGCCAGCGGCGAGCCGGGGCCGGACACGATGCTGCTGTGGACGCGCTACGTCCCCGCCGATCGCGGCGCGGTGAAGGTGAAGGCCGAGATCTCGAAGACCGAGGATTTCGCCAGGATCGTCTCGGGCGGCGAGCAGATCACCGGCCCGTGGCGCGATCACACCGCCAAGATCACGGTCGAGGGGCTCGAGCCGGGCACCAATTACTTTTACCGCTTCGTCGCGCCCGACGGCAGCTTTTCGCCGGTCGGCCGCACCAAGACGCTGCCGGTGGGCAATGTCGGCAAGTACGGCATCGCGATCTTCTCCTGCTCGAACATGCCCTATGGCTATTTCAACGCCTATGGCCATGCCGCGGCGCGGGGCGACATCGACCTGTGGCTGCACCTGGGCGACTATCTCTACGAATATGCCGCCGGCGGCTATGCGCCCGAAAGCGGCCCGGTCGGCGGGCGCGTGCCCGAGCCGGCGGGCGAGATCATCCACCTTGCCGATTACCGCCTGCGCTATGCCAGCTATCGCAGCGATCCGGACCTGCAGGAGCTGCACCGGGTCAAGCCGATGCTCGCGCAGATGGACGACCACGAATCGGCCAACAACAGCCGCGAGATGAGCGCGCAGAACAACCAGCCGGGCGAGGGCGACTGGAATGACCGCCGCGCCGCCGCGCTCCAGGCCTACAAGGAATGGATGCCGGTCTCGGAGACGCCCTGGGGCAGCTATGACGTGGGCAGCCTCGCCACGCTGTTCCGCACCGAGAGCCGTCTCCTCTATCGCAGCGACGAGCCCGAACTCGCCCCGCTCTTCGCCTCTGCCGATGCCCAAAAGGCACTGGTCGCGTTCCGCGACGGCGCGCTGCAGGATCCGGCGCGCACCATGCTCGGCACCGAGCAGGAGGCGTGGCTCGGCCATGCGCTGAAGAAGTCGACCCGCGCCGGCCAGAAGTGGCAGCTGGTCAATTTCGGCACGATCATGGGCAAGCAGAACATTCCGGCCCAGGCGACGGACTGGCTCAAGCCCAATGCCTCGGCGCGGACCAAGGCCTATGTCCAGGCGGGCGTGATGGCGAGCAAGCTCGGCATCCCCTCGGACCTCGACAATTGGGGCGGCTTCCCGGCGGCGCGGGCGCGCTTCCTGAAGTCGGCCCAGGCGGCCGGCGCCAACCTCCTCGTGCTGTGCGGCGACAGCCACAATGCCTGGGCGTTCGATCTCGGCCAGGACGGCAAGCCGGCCGGCGTCGAGTTCGCCGGGCACAGCGTCTCCTCGCCGGGCTATGAGCAGGCGGTGGGCGCCGATCCGAAGGTGGTCGCCGCCGCGCTCGTCGCGGCCAGCCCCGAGCTGAAATGGTGCGACACCAGCCGCCGCGGCTACATGGCGCTGACGCTGACGCCGGAAAAGGCGAGCAACGACTGGGTGATGATGGACACGATCACCCAGCGGGTGCTCAAGGCGAGCGTCGGGCATACCGCCGTGGTGACGCGCGGACGGAATGTGATGGCCTAGTTCAAATTCTTCCCCCAGCTTGCTGGGGGAGGAATTTTGTGTTCAGCCCCGCTCCAGCTCCAGCAGGTACTCCTTCGCCGCGAGGCCTCCCGCAAAGCCGGTGAGCTTGCCGGTCGAGCCGATCACCCGGTGGCAGGGCGCGACGATCGAGATCGGGTTGCGGCCATTGGCGGCGCCCACTGCGCGGGAGGCCTTGGGGCGGCCGAGCTTCATCGCGATCTCGCCATAGGAACGGGTCTCGCCGAACGGGATGGCGAGCAGCTCGGCCCAGACCGACTTCTGGAAATCGGTGCCGCGGAAATCGAGCGGCAGGCCGAAGCGGGTGCGGGTGCCGGCGAAATATTCGCGCAGCTGCGCCTCGGCGGCGACCAGCACCGGGTGGGCGGCGTCCTCCTGCGTGGTGCCGAGCTTCACCCGGTCGGGAGAATCATTCTCCCAAAGGATCGCGACCAGCCCCTTGTCGCTGGCGACGAGGGTTAGTTCGCCGACGGGCGAGGCGATGGTCTTGGTCGACAGGGTCATGGTTGGTCTCCTTGACCCTGATATGCGCACAGGGGCCGCCAACTACTTCCTGCGCCTTGCGATCAAAGCCAATGGGTCAGTCCAGCGACTTGCTCGCCTGCTCGAACATGTCCTTGCTCAGCCCCGGCGTCGCGACGATCCGCTCGAGCTCGGCGCGCATCCGGGCGGCGCGGGCGGCGTCGAACCGCTTCCAGCGCCCGAGCGGGGGCACCAGCTTGGCGGCGGTCTGCGGGTTGAGCCGGTCGAGCGCGATCAGCTGGTCGGCGACGAAGCGGTAGCCGCGGCCCGAGACGTCGTGGAACGCCCGCTGGTTGACGCTGAACGCGCCGATCAGCGCGCGGGCGCGGTTCGGATTGGCGAGGGTGAAGTCCTTGTGGTTCGCGAGCGCCTCGACCGCCTGGGCAGTATCATCGCGCGCCGACAGCGCCTGGGTCTGGAACCATTTGTCGAGCACCAGCGCATTGCCCTGGTAGCGGTCGTAAAAGGCCGAGAGCGCCGCCTCGCGCCGGTCCGACACGCCGTTGACCAGGGTGCTGAGCGCGCCCTGGCGATCGGTCATGTTGTCCGCCGCCTCGAACTGGCCGAACGCCAGCGCCGCCGCATCGTCCGCGCCGCTTGCCGCGATATAGCCGAGCGCGACGTTCTTCAGGCGCCGCGCGCCCTTGGCCGCGGGCGAATATTCGAAGCGATTGGCCTGGGCGCCGTCATAGGCCGCGCGCCATTCGCCGGCGAGCGCCTTGCCCAGCTCGGCGCGCAGCGCCTCGCGCGCCGCGAAGATTGCGTCGGGATCGACCACCACCATCTGGTCGCCGATGAAGCTATCCGAGGGGAGCAGCACCGCCTCGGCGACGAACGCCTTGTCGAGCGCGGCATCGGCCAGCGTGTTGCGGACTGCCTCGATCACCGCGTCATGCGCGCCCTTGCCGCTGGTCACCGCGGCGACCAGCGTGTCGAGCATCAGCTGCTGCATCGCCTCGTAGCGGGCGAAGGGATCGTCGTCATGCGCCGAGAGGAAGGCGAGGTCCTTCGCGGTGCGGTTGGTCTCAACGATCACCGGGGCGGAGAAGCCGCGGTTGATCGACAGCACCGGCGGCTCGGACAGGTTCTCGAACACCATCTCCTGCGCGGCGTCCTTGAGCAGCACCAGCTGCTCGTCGCACATCGGCCGGCCGGTGATGCCGCCGAACAGCTTGACCTTGAGCGGCAGCACCATCGGCTCCTTGACCGGCTGGCCCGGGGTCGGCGGCACGGTCTGGGCGAGCTTGAGGCGAGCACGGCCGCCTTCCTGGCTCAGGTTCGCGTTGACGCGCGGCGTGCCCGCCTGGCTGTACCAGCGGCGGAACTGGGTGAGGTCGATGCCGCCGGCCTCTTCCATGCAGCGCACGAAATCCTCGCAGGTCGCCGCCGTGCCGTCGAACTTGTCGAAATACAGGTCGGTCGCCGCGCGGAACTTCTGCGGGCCGAGGATCGTCGACATCATCCGGATCACTTCGGCGCCCTTGTTGTAGATGGTCGCCGTGTAGAAGTTCGAGATCTCGATATATTCGTCCGGGCGCACCGGGTGCGCGAGAGGACCGGAATCCTCGGGGAATTGCGACGCGCGCAGCCCGCGGACGTCCTCGATCCGCTTGACCGCCTTCGAGCCCTGATCGCCCGAGAAGCTCTGGTCGCGGAACACGGTGAAGCCTTCCTTGAGGCTCAGCTGGAACCAGTCGCGGCAAGTGACGCGGTTGCCCGACCAGTTATGGAAATACTCATGCGCGACCACTGCGGCGATCGCGTCGTAATCATAGTCGGTGGCGGTGTCGGGATCGGCGAGGATGTAGCGGCTGTTGAAGACGTTCAGCCCCTTGTTCTCCATCGCGCCGAAATTGAAGTCGTCCACCGCGACGATGTTGAACACGTCGAGGTCGTACTCGCGGCCATAGACGCTCTCGTCCCACGCCATCGACAGCTTGAGCGCGTGCAGCGCGTGATCGGTCTTGGGGAGGTCGGCTTCGCGCACCCAGATGCCGAGATCGACCTTGCGGCCGCTCATCGTGGTGAAGCTGCCCTTGTTCGCCACCAGGTCGCCGGCGACCAGCGCGAACAGGTAGCTCGGCTTGGGGAAGGGATCGTGCCATTCGGCCCAGTGGCGGCCATCCCCGGCATCGCCCCCCTCACAATCTCCTTGGGCGATCGGATCGCCATTGGCGAGCAGAACCGGGAAGCGGGCCTTGTCGCCGGTCATCTTGACCTTGTACCTGGACAGCACGTCCGGCCGGTCCGGGAAGAAGGTGATGCGGCGGAAGCCCTCGGCCTCGCACTGGGTGCAGAGCATGCCCGACGAGGCATAGAGGCCCTGCAGCTGGGTGTTGCGCTCGGGCGCGATCGTTACGACGGTCTCGATCTCATGGGTAGAGCCGCTCAGCGGGATCACGAGGTCGGGGCCGTCCATTGTCCAGCCCTGCGCCTCGGCGCCATCGACCCGCACCGATTCCGCTGCAAGCGCGTCGCCGTTCAGCACCAGCGGGCGATCATGCGTGCCGTTGCGCTCGACCTTGAGCGTCGCGCGGACCTTGGTGGCGGTGGGATCGAGATCGAAGTCGAGCGCGATCTCGGGGACCAGCCAGTCGGGCGCGCGATAATCCTCGCGGCGGGTGATCTGCGGAGTCTGCGGAGCGATGCGTGCGTCTGCCATGATGCCTCGGATATAGGGGCAAGTGTTAAGCTCGCCACCTTGAAAATCTGCCGGCTTGCGCCTGCGCCAAGCCGTGCTACCGAAGCGATATACCGAGTTACCCCCGGAGAGGTTCCCCACATGATCCGCACCACCACGCCGCTCGCCCTTGCGATGATGCTGGCCATGCCCGCTTACGCCCAGACCGCCACGGCGCCGACTCCGGCCCCCGCACCGGCGGCTCCCAGCGCGGCGGAGCGCAACGCCATCATCAATGCCGAGCTTCCCGCCGACCAGGCCGCGCTCAAGAGCCATGTGATGTTCCTGGCGTCGGACGCGCTCAAGGGCCGCGAGGCGGGCAGCAACGAGTTCAACATCGCCGCGCAATATGTCGCCTCGCAATTCTATGCGGCGGGGCTCAAGCCCGCGGGCGACAATGGCTCCTATCTCCAGAACGTGCCGCTGATCAGCGCCAAGCTCGACGGCCCGGGCACCATGTCGCTCACCCGCAAGGGCGCCCAGCCGGTGTCGCTGGAATTCGGCAAGGACTTCGTCTCCTCGGCCAATCCGGAGACGCCCGCCTACACCGTCACCGCACCGGTGGTGTTCGTCGGCTATGGCATCGTCGGCCAGGGGCGTGACGACTATAAGGGCGTCAATGTGAAGGGTAAGATCGTCGCCTATTTCGGCGGCACGCCCGAGAACTTCCCCGGCGAGGTCGCCGCGCATTTCTCCAACCCGGCCGCCAAGTCGGAGATCGCGGCCAAGCACGGCGCGGTCGCCACGATCACGCTCGAATCGCCGCGCACTGCCAAGCAACGCCCCTTCAGCTTCTACGCCAACGCCGTGTCGCGCCCGCGCTTCACCTGGGGCAATCCGAACGGCACCGGCCATATCGCCGCCCCGGGCACGCCCTCGGCCGGTACGGTCAGCCTGGTCGGCGCCGAGAAGCTGTTCGCCGGCGCCAAGCAGAAATGGGCCGACATCGCCAAGGCGGCCGAGGCCGACAACGCCGTGTTCAAGGCAGAGGCGCTGCCGGTGACCGTCACCGTCGCCGCCAAGACCGCACTCACGCCGGTGCAGAGCTACAATGTCGCCGGCATGCTGCCGGGCAGCGACCCGACGCTCGCCAAGGAAGTCGTGGTCCTCTCGGCGCATCTCGATCACATCGGCGTCGGCCGCCCGGACAAGACCGGCGACACGATCAACAATGGCGCGCTCGACGACGCGGTCGGCATCGCCTCGCTGATCGAGGAGGCCAAGCGCTTCAAGACGGCGGGAACCAAGCCGCGCCGCTCGGTGCTGTTCCTCGCGGTCACCGCCGAGGAGAAGGGCCTGATCGGCTCGGACTATTTCGCCAACAACCCCACCGTGCCGCTGTCGAGCATCGTCGCCGACGTCAATCTCGACATGCCGATCATCACCTACAAGTTCCAGGACGTGGTGGTGTACGGCGCCAGCCACTCGACGCTCGGCCCGATCGTCGAGCGCGCCGGCAAGGCGATCGGCGTGCCGCTGTCGGACGATCCGCTGCCCGGCGAGAACATCTTCGTCCGCTCGGATCACTACAACTTCGTCCGCAAGGGCGTGCCCTCGGTCTTCCTGTGGCCGGGTGCCGGCGGCCCGGGCCGCGCGGCGATCGACGACTTCATGAAGAACCATTATCACCAGCCCTCGGACGAGGTCGGCCAGTTGCCGGCGATCGACTGGGAGTCGGGCGTGCGTTTCGTCGACGTGAACTACCGGATCGCGCGCGAGATCGCCGATGGCGACCAGCGCCCGCTGTGGAACAAGGGCGATTTCTTCGGCCTCACCTATGAAGGGCCGGGCGCCAAGTGAGCATCAAGCGGCACCTGCTTCTCGCCGCGAGCGCGCTGCTCGCGGCGACTCCGGCCTTCGCCCAGGACCTGGGCAAGGACGCGGCGGCGCTCAAGGCGCATGTCCAGTTCCTCGCCTCCGATGCGATGAAGGGCCGCGACACCGGCAGCCCCGAGCTGACCATCGCCGAGCAATATGTCGCGGCGCAGATGCTCGCGGCGGGGCTCAAGCCGGCGGGCGCGAACGGCGGCTGGCTGCAGCCGGTGCCGCTGATCGCCTACAAGTCGGCCGATCACGGCACGCTCGTGCTCACCCGGGGCAAGATCCCGACGCCGCTCGAATGGGGCAAGGACTATGTCGCGCGTTCGGTGCCGTCGAACCCCAAGGTCGCAGTGTCGGGGCCGGTGGTCTTTGCCGGCTATGGCAGCGAGGGCGAGTATAAGGGGCTGAACGTCAAGGGCGCGATCGTCGCTGTGCTGCGCGATTCGCCGCAAGGTCAGCCGAGCGACGTACGTGCGCATCTCGCCCAGCCCGATGCCCAGGCGCACACCGCGGCGGCGCATGGCGCTGTCGGCGTGATCCTGATCGAGGGCAACGCCCGCCATGCGATCTTTCCCTTCGCCGCCAGCGTTCCCTTCGCGCAGACCGAGGGCATGACCTGGCAGGGTGCCGATGCGGGCGCCAGTGCACCGGCCTTCGCCTATCTCGGCTTTGACGGGGCGGCCAAGCTGTTCGCGGGTTCGAAGATCCAGTGGGATGCGGTGCTGGCCGCGGACAAGGCCAGCGTGAAGCTGCCGACCGGCTCGCTCGGCGTCACGGCCACGGGCACCGCTAACACCGCGATCCGCACGCTCACCGCCAACAATGTCGCTGGCGTGTTGCCGGGCACCGACAAGGCGGGCGAGTATGTCGTGATCTCCGCCCATCTCGATCATGTCGGCGTCGGCCGCCCCGATGCGAAGGGCGACAGGATCTATAACGGCGCTATGGACAACGCCGTCGGCACCGCGTCGATGCTCGAGGTCGCCAGGCGCTTCCAGGCCTCCAGCAAGGCGCCGCGCCGCTCGATCCTGTTCGTCGCGGTGACAGCGGAGGAAAAGGGACTGGTCGGCTCCGAATATTTTGCCGCCAATCCGACGGTGGCCAAGGGATCGATCGTCGCCGACGTCAATCTCGACATGCCGATCCTCACCTATAATTTCGTCGATCTCGTCGCCTTCGGTGCTGACCGCAGCACGCTCGGCAAGCTGGTTGAGCAGGCCGCGGCGGCCGAAGGGGTGAAGCTCGTGCCTGATCCCACGCCGGAAGAAGCCTCGTTCGTCCGCTCGGACCATTACAGCTTCGTCAAGGCGGGCATCCCCGCCGTCTCGCTCGATCTCGGGCCGGGTGGGGAGGGCGCAGCGGCGTCGAAGGAGTTTCTCGACAAGCATTACCACCAGCCTTCCGACGAGGTCGGCCTGATCGACTGGAAGCAGGGGCTGCGCTTCGTCGGGCTGAACTATGCGATCGCCCGTGCCGTCGCCGATGCCGAGGACAGGCCGGTATGGAACAAGGGCGACTTCTTCGGCACGCTCTACAAGGGGCCCATGGCACCGTGACTTTCCTGGACCGCTTCCTGCTTGCCGCCACCGCGCTGCTCGCCGCGCCGCTCGCCCAGGCCCAGACGGCCGCGCCCGCGGCGCAGCTTCCGCCCGAACAGGCGGCGCTGAAGAGCCATGTCCAGTTCCTCGCCTCCGACGCGATGCACGGGCGCGAGGCGGGGACGCGCGACTATGAGGTGGCGGCCGAATATGTCGCGGCGCAGATGCTCGCGATCGGGCTGCAGCCGGGCGTGGAGGGAAGCTGGTTCCAGCCGTTCAAGCTGGTCGCCTACAAGCCGGCCGAGAAGGCCAAATGGAGCCTGGTGCGTGGCGGCAGCGAGATACCGCTCCAGTTCGGCATCGATTTCGTCAACACGCCGGTGTCCGCCACGCCCGATTTCAAGGCCGAGGGCGGGATCGTCTTCGCCGGCTATGGCCTGGTCTATCCCGAGGGCAAGCGCGACGACTACAAGGGGCTCGACGTGCGCGGCAAGATCGTCGCGGTCCTGCCCGGCGTCCCCGACGGCTTGCCCGACGCGGTCGAGGCGCATTTCAGCGACGACGAGCAGAAGGCGGCGATCGCGCAGAAAAAGGGGGCGGTCGCGGTGATCGTGCTGGAATCGCTCGCCCAGCGCGAGCAGTTCTCGTTTGAGGCGATCGTCCCCTACTACGACTATGAGCGGACCACCTGGGCGCGGCCGGACGGCACTGCCTTCGCCACCGCGCCGGGCGCGCCGCCGGTCGGCTATCTTGGCCCGGTCGGCGCCGAGAAGCTGTTCCAGGGCGCGAAGATCAAGTGGCAGGACGTGCTCGCCGCCCAGCGCAAGGCGACGAAGATCCCAACCGGCGCGCTGCCGGGCATCCTCAAGGTAGCGAGCAAGACGCGGCTGGTCACCAGAGCGACGCGCAACGTGGTCGGGCTGATCCCGGGCAGCGATCCCACGCTCAAGGCGGAATATGTCGTCCTCTCCGCGCATCTCGACCATGTCGGGGTGGGCGACGCGGTGAATGGCGACCGCATCTATAACGGCGCGATGGACAATGCGATCGGCGTCTCGACGATGCTCGAGGTCGCGCGCAAGTTCATCGCCTCGGGCGAGAAGCCCAAGCGCTCGATGCTGTTCATCGCGCTGGCGGCGGAGGAGAAGGGGCTGCTCGGCTCCGACTATTTCGCGCATTATCCGCCGGTGCCGAAGGACCGGCTGGTCGCCGACGTCAACATGGACATGCCGATCCTCACCTATCCGCTGGTCGACGTGGTCGCGCTGGGCGGCGAGCGCTCGAGCCTGGGGCCGGTGATCGAGGCGGCGGCGGCGAGCGAGGGGCTGAAGGTCGTGCCCGATCCGAGCCCCGAGGAGATGTTCTTCGTCCGCTCGGATCATTACAGCTTCGTCAAGGCGGGCGTGCCGGCGGTGTCGCTCGACACTGGGCCGGGCGGGGAGGGCGCCGAGGCGCAGAAGAAGTTCCTCGCCGAGAATTACCACAAGCCTTCGGACCAGATCGACCTGCCGTTCGACTGGAACTCGGCGGCGAAGTACATGCGGCTGAACTATGCCATCGCCCGCGCCCTCACCGACGCCCCCGAGCGCCCGCGCTGGAACAAGGGCGATTTCTTCGGGGTCCAGTTCGGGGGCCATGGGGCGGAGTGAGCGACTAATTCCTCCCCCAGTTGGCTGGGGAGGGGGACCGCCGGCGAAGCCGGTGGTGGAGGGGCCGCCGCAACGCGGCGATACCCGCCGCGCCCCTCCCCCCTCGCTGCGCGATGGTCCCCCTCCCCGAGACAAGCTCGGGGAGGATTTTAGCGAATGCACCTGTTGATCTTCGGCCCGGGCTACACCGCCACCCGCCTGATCGCCCGGCTGGCAGGGCAGGCGGACATCGCCACCGTCACTCGCGAGACCTTCGCCGATCGCGCGGCCGACATCGCCCGCGCCACCCATATCCTCTCCACCGTCCCGCCGGGCGAGGGCGACCCGGTCCTCGCAGCCTATGGCCGGGACATCGCCGCCTCGGGCGCGTGGATCGGCTATCTCTCGTCGACCGGAGTCTATGGCGATGTCGTCGGCGCCTGGGTCGATGAGAGCGCCCCCACCGGCACCGGCCGTCGTACCGCCCGCGCCCGGGCCGATGCCGCCTGGCTCGCGCTGCCGAATGCCCGCGTGTTCCGCCTGCCCGGCATCTACGGCCCGGGCCGCTCCCCGCTCGACAGAATCCGCGCCGGCGCCGCTGCCCGGATCGACGTGCCCGGGCAGGTGTTCAGCCGCGTCCATGTCGACGACATCGCCGGCGGGGTGGTCGCCGGGTTCGACGGTCCGCCCGGCGCCTATAATCTGGCCGATGACCTGCCCGCGCCGCAGAGCGACGTGATCGCCTATGGGTGCGCGCTGCTCGGGCTGCCGGTGCCGCCGCTGGTGCCGTTGGAACAGGCGAACCTCAGCCCCCAGGCCCGTGCCTTCTATGCCGAGAACCGCCGCGTCGCGAACGGCAAGGCGAAGCGCGTGCTCGGCTGGCGGCCGCGCTACGCCGATTACCGGTTGGGCCTGCGCGCCTTGAGCGCGACGACCAGTCCGGCCACCACCAGCACCGCCCCGCCCGCTGCCAGCGCCGACCAGCGATAGCCTTCGAACAAGGTCGAGAAGACCATCGCGATCACCGGGATCAGCACGCTGGTATAGGCCGCCTTGGCCGGGCCGATCGTGCGGATCAGCCGGAAATAGATGCTGAAGGTCAGCGCCGAGCCCAGCACGCCGAGATAGAGGATGCCCAGCCCATAGCTCGGCCGCGGATCGAACACCGGCGGGCCGACCGTGGCAAGCGCGAACAGCGCGTCGATCGCCGCGCCGCTCAGCATCGCCCAGCCCAGCGCGGTCGCCATGGGATAGGCCTTGGCGGTGTCGGTCGCCTGCATGACATTGGCGGTCGAGGCGGACAGCACGCCGAGCAAGGCGATGCCGATGCCGAGCAGTGCCGCATGCGGCCCCACCGGGCTCAGCCGCGCCTCGTGGACGAACAGCAAGGCCACGCCGGCCATCGCGATCGCCGATCCGATGATCAGCTGCCGCCCCATCTTCTGCCCGAGGAACACGCGCGCAAGCACCGCATTGGGCACCAGCAGCAGCGCATAGACCACCGCCACCACGCCCGAGGTGATGTGCTGCTCGGCGCGGTAGACGAAGTTGAAGTTGAACACGAACTGGGCGAGCCCGAGCAGCACTGCGAACCGCCAGCCGCGCGCATCCAACCGCAACCCGTCGCCGCGCAGCAGCGCCCAGGCGAGCATCGTCACGCCGGCCACGGTGAATCGGTAGGTCACCGACCAACTCGGCGGCACTACCGAAAGCTGGTCGCGGATCACGATCCAGGTCGATCCCCAGATCAGCGTGACGATCGCGAAGGGGATCAGGACCGAAAGGCGGGTGGATTGGGGCGGGGCGCCCTCGCTCACAGCGCCGCGATCGCGTCGGCCAGCGGCCGGATCGCGTCCTCGCTCTGGTCCCAGCTGATCACCAGCCGCGCCTCGCCGACACCCCAGTCATAGAAGTCGAAGCCCAGCGCGCGCAGGCTCGCGGCTTCCTCGGCGCTGACCTTGAGGAACACTTCGTTCGCCTCGACGGGATGGACCAGCCGGTCGCCCGCCGCCCGGGCGAGCAACGCCGCCCCGGCATTGGCCGCACGGCCGTTCCGCAGCCACAGGTCGTCCTCGAGCAGCGCGAGGATCTGCGCCGCGAGGTAGCGTCCCTTGGAGAAGAGCAGCCCCGCGCGCTTGCGGCGATAGAGCGTCGCGTCGGCCAGCTCGGGCTTGAAGAACACCAAGGCCTCGGCGCTCATCCCGCCATTCTTGACGAAGCCGAAGCTCAGCGCGTCGACGCCCGCGCGCCAGGTCACGTCGCCTGGATGGCAGCCGAGATGCGCGACCGCGTTGGCGAAGCGCGCCCCGTCCATGTGCAGGCCGAGCTTGCGCGCCTTGGTGAGCTCGCCGATCGCCGCCACTTCGTCGGGCGCATAGGCCAGGCCATATTCGGTCGCGTTGGTGATCGAGATGACGTGCGGCTGGACCTGGTGGACGTCCGGGCGGATGGGATCGATCACCGCGCGGATCGCGTCCGGGGTCAGCTTCGAGCCGCTGCCTTCGCCGACCAGCAGCTTGGCGCCATGCGTGTAGAATTCGGGCGCGCCGCATTCGTCGACATTGATGTGCGCGTCGCGGTGGCAGACCACCCCGCCATAGGGCGGGCAGAGCGCGGCCAGCGCCAGGCTGTTCGCCGCCGTGCCGGTCGGCACCCACAGCGCGCGCACCCGGGTCCCGAACAGGTCCGAGAAAGCGCCGTCGAGCGACTGCGACCATCTGTCCCCGTCATAGGCCGTGTCGAGCTGGTTCACCTTGCCCAGCGCGGTGAAGACCTCGGGGCAGACGGCGGCGGCGTTGTCGGAGAAGAAGCGCATGCCGGGTCCATGCGGAGGGTGCGGGGCGGCGTCAACAGACAGAATGTTGCGGTATCTCCAAGGCCGCTAACCCCGGCCGATCCCGACAGGCGGGTATTCGCGCGTTGGCGGGCGAGGGCTTTGGCGCCATACAGCTTCGCCAGCTTATCATGGCGAAAAGAGAAAGAGGGAAAACAATGCGCTTGTCCTGTCTCTTCGTACCGATCGCGCTGCTTGCCCCGGCGCTGGCGCATGCCGGCACCTGCGAGGAATCCTTCACCAAGGGCGGCAGCATCCTCAGCGGCCAGAAGTTCGCCGCCTCGGTGACGCTGCCGGGCCTGAAGCCGGCCAGTGCGATCGGCCAGATGCGCGGGATCGTCGTCGCCAAAGGCTATGACGTGCTGGCCGTCGAGCCCGAGGACGGCAGCATGCTGATCGAGCAGGCGCAGACCGGCAAGGCCCGCGCCTTTCCCCTCACCATCACCGCGACGGACGACGGCAACGTCCGGATGGAGGCCAAGCTGCGCGCCGGCATGTCGGCGCCGAGCGAGCCCGCCAAGGCCGAGATGTGCGGCATGCTGAACCAGCTCAAGACCGGCAAGGCCGGAACCGCGGCGGCCAGCGCGGGCATGACCGCGGCAGGCAACAAGGCGCCGCTCGAAATGGACGCGCTGTCGATCTCGCACCAGATCTCGAAGGACACCCAGCGTAACGCCGCCGCCATCCCGCTGCGCTACAAGGACAAGACCTTCATCGTCAGCGGCACGGTCAAGTCGATCGACAAGATGGACGACGCCTATGTCGTCACCTACGACATCCCGGAGCCCTATAACGAGGCGATCCGCCTGCCCGGCACCGCGCCGTTCAAGACCGACATCTTCTGCCGCCTGGCAAAGGGCCAGTCGGTGTTCGCGCTGCAGCTCAAGCCCGGCAAGCGGATCAAGCTGTCGGGCGTCTATGCCAATTTCAATCCCACTGCGCATGGCCTGCTGCTGGAGAATTGCCGCCCGGTGAAGTGATTGCGCGGTGGGGCGCGGCGGCATGCGGCTGCCGCGCCTTGCCACGATCGCAAGCCATGGCTTTGCGGCATTCCCAAAGCCCGTCACCCCGGCCTTGTGCCGGGGTCCACCGTGCCGTGTGTTCCCTGCCTGGAGCCTCCAGTCCGTCGCTCGCCTCCTAGTGGACCCCGGCACAAGGCCGGGGTGACGGTTGTGGCTCGCTATCTCTCTCCGCCTGATCGGACGCGATCCGTGGCGCCGGTGTGCAACTCGGGCCCGCGGCATTGCGGCGCTGGCTCGATGCCGTCACGATGCGAGCATGGATGGCTTCGACCTCATCGTGAATAGGATCTTGGACGACGGTCGGTATGTCGTGACGAACAATGGTCCGGACATATCTGTCGGAGCGAGCCTCCAGCAGGTGACAATTAGGAGAGGTCAGGAGGCGGAAGCCTCCCTCCAAACGGGCGTGGAGATCGTCGCGTCGGTGAATCTGACCCTGCACGCGGCTGACATTTATCGGGAATCCGTCGGCACGGTGCCCAGAGGCTGGTCCGCTGCCATTTCGTTGGCCGGCCTCGGGAGCGAGCTTCTGGCCAATGCGCTCACGGACAAGGGGGAGGGCGATCGCTTGCACCTCATCGGCTAGGTCGTGCCTGAACTCTACCGCTCCTCGCCCCGCCGGTCGTCCAGTCGGAAGCGATCCGGCGGCGGCGCGCTCGGGCCGCGGCCCGGCCGTCGCCGGTCGGTCGCCTCGCCGGGTTGTCCTTCCGCCGGCCGCGCATCGACCGGCGCCTCGCCCTGCTCGTCGGGGTCGACGCCCGGCGGCACCACCTGGGTCTCGATGCCCGAGCCCTGGATGAACTCGCCCACCCCATTCAGCACATCGTCGAGCGTCACGTCATTGGCGTCGGGCTCCACCGTCGGCTCGGGCGGCGGGATTCGCAGGTCGAGCGCGCGGGTCATGAAGTCGCGCCACACCCGCGCGGGCAGGCCGCTGCCTGACAGGCCCGGATTGGGCGAATTGTCGTCATTGCCCAGCCACACGCCGCAGACGATCCCGCCCGCATAACCGATGAACAGCGCGTCGCGATTGTCTTGGGTCGTGCCGGTCTTGCCATAGGTCGGGATCGGCAGGTTGGCGCCGCGACCGGTGCCGTCCTCCACCACCGTGCCGAGCAGGCTGCGCAAATCGTCGAGCTGGCGCCCGTTATAGCGGGTAGGCCCGCCCAGGCGCCTGGCCAGCCAGTCGCTCTCCGCCTCCTCGCCGCTCAGCCCCAGCGGGCGCACCGGATAGGTGCCGTTGGCGACCGAGGCATAGGCGGCGGTCAGCTCAAGCAGCGAGACGGTCGAGGTGCCGAGCGCGATCGAGGCATCGTTGCCGATCGGCGTCGAGATGCCGAGGTCGCGCGCCGCCTGGGTCACCGCGCGCACGCCGAACTTCTGGGTCAGTCGCGCCGCGACGACGTTGGAAGACTTGGCGAAGGCCTGGCGCAGCGTGATCTGCCCGGCATAGCTGCCGTGCGAATTCTCGGGCTTCCAGTCGCCGATCTGGACGGGGCTGTCATCGACGATGCTGTCCGGCTCCATCCCGCCACGCAGGGCCGCGAGATAGACGAACAGCTTGAAGGTCGATCCCGGCTGGCGCCGCGCCTGGGTGGCGCGGTTGAACGGGCTCTCGCCGTAATTCTTGCCGCCGACCATCGCGATCACCCGGCCGTCGGGATGCATCGCGACGATCGCGATCTGTGACTTGCGCAGCCCGGCATTGCGCGCCGCGCGCTCGGCCGCCTGCTGGGCGGTCAGTTCGAGCGTGGTCTGCACCGTCTGCTCGGTGCCGACGCCGCCGGCGCGGTCGCGCGCCTGGGGCAGCACCCAGTCGGCGAAATAGGTGCCGTTGGGCAAATCGTCCTCGGACTTGGTGACGTGGAGCACTGCGGGACGCACGCTCTGCCCGCGCGCCTTGGTCAGCAACCCGGCATCGACCATCGATGCGATCACCAGCTTCTGCCGCTCGCGCGCGCCCTTCAAATTGCCGGTCGGTGCCAGCCGCGACGGCGCCTGCACAAGCCCGGCGAGCAGCGTCGCCTGGCTCAGGGTCAGCCCCTCGGGCTCGACGCTGAAATAATGCCGCGCGGCGGCGCGCAGGCCGTACACATTGTCGCCGAAATAGACGTTGGAGAGATAGCGCGAGAGGATCTCGTCCTTGCTCAGCCAGGCCTCCAGCCAGAAGGCGATCAGCACTTCCTGCGCCTTGCGCCCGAAGGTGCGCTGCGAGTTGAGGAAGGCGTTCTTGGCGAGCTGCTGGGTGATCGTGCTGCCGCCCTGCGATCCGCCGTCGCTCGTCACATTATGGACGAAAGCGCGCAGGATGCCGCGCGGATCGACGCCCCAATGGCTGTAGAAGCGCCGGTCCTCGATGCCGACGAACGCATTGCGGACATGCTCGGGCAGCTTGCTGGCGTCCACGGGGGCGGCGATCACCGCCCCGCGCCGCGCGATCGGCTTGCCCTCGGCGGATAGCAGCGTGATTGAAGGCGGCGCCGGCGGCTGCAGCGACTTGGAGAGCGGCGCGGTCAGCGCCAGCCAGGCGACCGCGACGAAGAACAGCACCAGCAAGCCGGCGATGATCCAGCTCGCCCAGCGCAGCCAGTTCCGCTTCTTGAGCACCACCGGCAAATTGGTGGTGTAGCCGCCCGCCGGCAGCGGCTCGGCATAGGCCGGCTGGCTGGGCGGGGGAGGCGGTGGCGGCGGTGGTGCTGCTGCCCGGCGCCAGCGCGGAGCATAGTCGTCGGGCGCCGGCATGCCGCCCGACAGCTCGAGCGGTTCCTCGCGCGGCGGCTTGATCCGCTTGAGCGCGTCGCCCAGCCCCTCGCCGATCTTCTCTATCGACGGCGGGCGCCAGGCGCGCGGCTCCGGCTTCGGCGCCGGGCTCGGCGCGAAATCGTCGCCCGACCGGCGCAGCGGAAAGCGGACGTTCCTCGGATCGCTGCCGTCAGCCATCAGTCGGTGATTCTGCCGCTCGCATGCCGTCCTTTTAGCGCAGCATCTGTGTTACTACAATAATACAGTTGATTACGGTACCGGCACGAAGGCGAGGTGCTGGTAATCATAGCTGAAATCGGCGAGCGGCGAGAGCGGCTTCATCGTCACGCCGGTGACCTTGCCGTCCTTGATCTCGAAGGTCACCACCGCGTCCTCGCCGGCATCCTTGGCGAAGCGGGTGCGGAAGCTGTCCGGCCCCCAGGGCTCGAGCACGCTCTTGAACACCGGGGTGGGGGTGAAGTCGATCCACAACTTGCCGCTCTTGGTCGTCACCACGACATCGCCGTACCAGGGATCGCGGTAGCGTCCGGCATAGCCTGCCAGCGGCAGCGACGGGCTGCCTGCCGGCGCCTTGTCGATCCCGCCCTCGACGCTGGCCAGCGCCTCGTCCTGCGCCGCCTTGCTGCGCGTGCGATAGCTCGCCACCCAGTCGAACGCCGGCGCGTCGATCAGCCGGTCGAGGATCGCGTTGCGGATCGCGGCGGAGACGCCTTCCTCGACATTGCTCAGCACCGACACGCCGATCCCACGCGACGGCAGCAGCCCGGTATAGGTCACCTGGCCCGACAGCCCGCCGCTGTGCTGGATCAGCCGGAGCCCGCGATAGTCCTGCACGAACCAGCCCAAGGCATAGGCGGCGAGCACCGGGCGCACCGGGTTTTCCGCGGTCGGGCCGTCGCTCGACGAGGTGATCGTCTGCGGTTTCCACATCTCGCGGGCCTGCTGGACCGACCAGAGCTGCTTGCCGTCGGGCAGCTTGCCCTGGGCGAGCTGGACCTGGATCCACTTGGCCATGTCGCTGATGCTGGCGTTGATCCCGCCCGCGGCGTCGACCATCTTGCCTTCGTCGGGCTGGACGACCTCCTGCTTGCCGATCCCGCGCACCGGTGGCCCGAGCCGCGCATGGCGCCCGGCGACATTGTCGGTGGTGAGCGAGCCGCGCGAGCCGACCGCGTCCGCCATGCCGAGCGGGGCGAAGATCCGCGTCTCGACGAACTTGTCCCATGCCATGCCGCTGACGCGCTCGATCAGCAGTCCGGCGACGATGTAGAGGATGTTGTCATAGTCATAGCCGGCCCGGAAGCCGCGCGCGGGCTTCAGGTACGGCAGCGCCTTAAGCACATCGGCGGCGACATGCGTGCCGGCCGGGAAGAACATCAGGTCGCCGGCGCCGAGCGGCAGCCCCGAGCGATGCACCAGCAGGTCGCGCACCGTCATCATCTGCGTGACCGCGGGATCGGACATGCGGAACTCGGGGAGGTGCTGGATCACCGGATCTTCCCAGCCGAGCTTGCCCGCATCGACCAGCAGGGCGAGCGCGGCGGCGGTGAACGCCTTGGAGTGCGAGGCGATGCCGAAGCGGGTGTGCACGTCGATCGGCGCGGGCTTGCCGAGCGTGCGCACGCCGTAACCCTTGGTGAAGGCGGGCATCCCCGGCCGCACGATGGCGACGGCGACGCCCGGCGTCTCGAAGGCAGCGAGGAAGGGCTGGACGATCGCATCCACCGCCGCCTCGTCCAGCGCCGCCGCGAAGGCGAGCCGCGGAAACGCCAGCGCGCTCGCGCCGCCCAGCGACAGGGCCAGCGCCGTGCGCCGGTCGATGGTGAAACCGCTCATGTCATGCACTCCCCGGATTTTGCGGGGATGCTAGCGCGCATCCCCCCTGCCGTCACCCCGGCGAAGGCCGGGGCCCAGGGTTTCTCTGCCGGTGCGCTTGTTGCCCGAGATCCCGGCTTTCGCCGGGATGACGATCAGGCCAGCAGCTCCACATCCCAGTAGAGCCAGTCGCGCCAGGTATCGTGGAGGTAATTGGGGGGATAGCGCCGGCCATGCTCCTGGAGCTGCCAGCTGGTCGGCCGTATCGGCTGGAGATAGAGGGGCATCGCGGCCTGCTGGGGGGTGCGCCCGCCCTTTTTCAGGTTGCACGGCGCGCAGGCAGTGGCGACATTTTCCCAGGTGGTGCGCCCGCCCTGGGCGCGGGGAATGACATGGTCGAAGGTGAGGTCGCGGTGACTGCCGCAATATTGGCAGGCGAACTTGTCGCGAAGGAAGAGATTGAACCGGGTGAAGGCGGGAAACTGCGAAGGTCTCACATATTGTTTGAGCGCGATGACCGAAGGAAGCTTCAGCCTCGCGCTGGGACTTCGGACCTCGCGTTCATAATAGGAGACGACATCCACTCTATCGAGGAACAGCGCCTTGACCGCCGTCTGCCAGGGCCAGATGCTCAGCGGATAATAGCTCAGGGGCGTATAATCGGCATTGAGCACAAGGGCAGGGCAGCTGTCCGGATGGCGGATCAGATCGGGATGATACATGCGCTCCCTCGCCCGTTACGTGGTGGCACGCATCTCGCCGAGAAGCGTGACGCGGTGATGACACCATATCCCGCGACTCGCGGTCAAGGGCCGTTCTGATGGTTGTCCACACGAGATTCGCGCCGAGCCCCACCGGCCGCCTGCACCTGGGCCATGCCTGGTCGGCGATCCAGGCGCATGACTTCGCCCGTGCTGCCGGCGGCAGCTTCACCCTGCGCATCGAAGACATCGACGGCACCCGCTCGCGCCCCGAGCATGTCGATGCGATCCTGCGCGATCTCGAATGGCTCGGCCTCGAATGGGACGGGGAGGTCAGCTTCCAGTCGCAGCGCCTCGCTCTGTACGAGGCCGCGCTCGACCGGTTGCGCGCGATGGGCCTGCTCTACCCCTGTTTCTGCACCCGCGCCGACATCGCCGCGAGCCTGACCGCCCCGCACGGGCCGGAGGGCGCGCTCTATCCGGGGACGTGCCGCGGGCTCGAGGCGCCGGACCTGGGCAAGCCGCATTGCTGGCGGCTGGACATGGGGAAGGCGCTCAAACTCCCTCTCCCTCTGGAAGAGGGAAGGGGCCCGTCGCGAAGCGATGGGAAGGGTGAGGGCAGCTCGACCCTCACCCTTCTGCTGGCTGCGCCGGCTCCCTCCCTCTCCCAGGGGGAGAGGGATTTATGGTGGCGCGACGCCTTTGCCGGCCGCATCCTCGCCGACCCCGCCTCCGCCGGCGATGTCGTCCTCGCCCGCAAGGATGCCCCCGCGAGCTACCACCTCGCCGTCACTATCGACGACGCAGCGCAGGGCATCACCCATGTCGTGCGCGGGGTGGACCTGTTCGCCGCGACGCATGTCCATCGCCTGCTCCAGGCGCTGCTCGGCCTGCCCACGCCAGAATACCGCCACCACCCCTTGCTCCTCGGCCCCGACGGCACCCGCCTCGCCAAGCGGCACGGTGCGCCGAGCCTCGAGGCGATGCGGCTTTCCGGGGAGGATGGCCGCGCGCTGGCCGAGCGGTTACGCGCCGGACAACTGCCGGTTGGCATCGCCGCCGCACAGGCGTAGGGTCGGCGCATGATCTTCCTGGCCTTCCTGCTGATCGCGGCGATGCTCGCCACCCTGTTCATCCTCATCAAGGGGCTGGTGAACATGGCGCAGACGACCAGCCAGGACCTGGAGAACACCGGCGACGGCCCCAGCCCGCGCGCGCTCAAGTCGCAGAAGCTGATGCAGCAGCGCATCCTGCTGCAGGCCGTGGCGATCGCGATCATCGCGATCATCCTGATGATGATGTCGGCCAAGGGCTGACGCACCGGGCCGCACGGCCTTCTCCGAGATGCCAAGGTTGCCGCGATGACTCTCCAGACCTGGTGGCTGTTCGTCATGGCCGTGTTCCTGCTGTGCGGGACGCCCGGCCCCAACATGCTCCACATCCTCCAGCGCAGCGTCGATTTCGGCCTGCGCCGCACCGTCGCGGCAATGGCCGGCTGCCTCGCCGGGCTGGTGATGATCCTCGCCGCCTCCGCCGCCGGGCTCACCGCGCTGCTGCTCGCCATTCCCGGCGCGTTCGAAGTGCTGCGCTGGGCCGGCACCGCCTATCTGGTCTGGCTCGGCATCAAGGCCTGGCGGTCCGACCCCACGCCGCTCGACGTGACCGACGATGCCGCGCTCGCGGACAAGCGCCTCACAGCCGCCCAGCTCTTCCGTGGCGGCTTCGTGATCGCCATCTCCAACCCCAAGGCCTTGCTGTTCGCCGCCGCCTTCTTCCCCCAGTTCGTCAGCGCCGCCGCACCCAAGCCGCCGCAGTTCGCGATCCTGGTGCTCACCTTCGCGGTGGTCGAGTGCTTCTGGTACCTGGTCTATGCGCTGGGCGGCCGCGGCCTCGCCCGCCATCTCGAGCGGCCGGCGCTCAAGAAATGGTTCAACCGGATGACGGGCACGATCTTCATCGGCTTCGGCCTGTTGCTGCTCCGCTCGAAGCACGCCTGAGCGATTGAGATGGCGCGCGCGGGGGCGTAGGCTCCGCCGCGATGGTCAAGCTCAACAAGATTTACACCCGCACCGGCGACGACGGCACCACCGGCCTGGTCGATGGCTCGCGCATCTCCAAGGCCGCAGCGCTGATGGCGGCGATCGGCGATGTCGACGAGGCGAATTGCGCGATCGGCGTCGCCCGCGCCACGCTCGGCCATCACGCGTTCGGCGGCATGCTCGCGCATATCCAGAACGATCTGTTCGATCTCGGCGCCGATCTCGCCACGCCCGAGGGGATCCAGGGCGCGCTGCGCATCACCCCCGGCCAGGTCGGCTGGCTCGAGGAGCGGATCGACCATATCAATTCGGCGCTGGAGCCGCTGACCAGCTTCGTGCTGCCCGCCGGCGCCCCCGGTGCGCCCGAGCTCCACCTCGCCCGCGCTGTCACCCGCCGGGCTGAGCGTGCTGCGGTCGCCGCCGGTGCCGGGCCGCAGCCGCTCGCCTATCTCAACCGCCTGTCCGACCTGCTGTTCGTCGCCGCCCGCGCGGTCAACCAGAGCGAGGCGGGGGACGTGCTCTGGATACCCGGCGCGTCACGCTGACCGATACCTTGGCATAGCTGCCCGGCCATGGGCCGCCCGCTATCGGCAGGGCGTGAACAAAAGCCGGCGACGTAACGTTCTGATGGGGTACCGGGGGCTTTCCGCGAACCTATATCTGCCCCGGTTGACCGGCGCACCCGGCCGCGCTAGGAGAACATAATGCGAACGGAAACGGGATCCGCTCCGGCCTCCGGCGCGCTTGGCGCGAAGTTCCACCACACCCGCGCGCTGAGCGAGGCGCTGGTCCGCCCGCTCTCCGATGCCGACGCCACGATCCAGTCGATGGACGATGCCTCGCCGGCCAAATGGCATCTCGCCCATACGACCTGGTTCTTCGAGACCTTCGTGCTACGCGACCATGTCCCCGGCTATGCGCTGCACGACGAGCGCTGGCCCTTCCTGTTCAACAGCTATTACGAGGCCGAAGGGCAGCGCCATGCGCGTCCTCGCAGGGGAATGCTGTCGCGTCCCAGCCTCGCCGAAATCCTCGCCTATCGCGCCCATGTCGATGCCGCGCTGATCGATGCGCTGCCCGATCTGCCGGAAGCGGCCCGGGCGCTGGTCCTGCTCGGCTGCAATCACGAGCAGCAGCATCAGGAGCTGCTGCTCACCGACATCCTCCACCATTTCTCGGTCAATCCGCTCGAGCCGGCGGTCTGGCGCGGCGCGCCCAAGGTGCCGGTGGCGATGCCCGGCCCGATCGGCTGGATCGAGGGGCAGGCCGGCCTCGTGCAGCTGGGTGCCGATTCAAGCGATTCAACATTTTCGTTCGATTGCGAAGGGCCGCGTCACCAGGCGCTGCTCACTCCGCATGCCCTTGCCGACCGCACGGTGACCAATGGCGAATGGGCCGCGTTCATCGCCGATGGCGGCTATCGGGATCCGCGGCACTGGCTGTCGGACGGCTGGGCCTGGGTGCAGAGGGAAGGCATCGAGGCGCCGCTCTACTGGCGCCAGGAGCGCGGCGCCTGGACCCGCTTCGGGCTCGACGGCCGCCGCCCGGTCGATCCCGCAGCGCCGGTCACCCATGTCAGTTTCTTCGAGGCCGATGCCTATGCCAGCTGGGCCGGCGCGCGCCTGCCCAGCGAGTTCGAATGGGAAGCCGCCGCCGCTGCGCACGACCCGGCGGGCGGCAACCAGCTCGACGCCGCCGGCCCGGTCGAGCCGCGGCCCTCGGCAGGCGGCCCCGCTTTCTTCGGCGACGTCTGGGAATGGACCGGCAGCGCCTTCCGGCCTTACCCCGGGTTCAAGGCGGCCGAGGGGGCGGTCGGCGAGTATAATGGCAAGTTCATGAGCGGGCAGTTCGTGCTGCGCGGATCGTCCTGCGCCACCCCGCGCGGCCATTCGCGGCCCTCCTACCGCAATTTCTTCTATCCCCATCAGCGCTGGCAGTTCACCGGCGTGCGCCTGGCGAAGGACCTGTGATGGCCTTCCCGCACCAGCCCCTCTTCACCGCCACCTTCGCTCCCTTCCTCGTCATCCCCGCGCAGGCGGGGATCCAGGGTAACAGAGCGATGACCTTCGTGGCTCTGGATCCCCGCCTGCGCGGGGATGACGATCAAAACCGAAAGGCCGGCCAGTCATGCTGAAACAGGAACTCGAAGACGGCCAGGCCAGCCTCGCCGATCCGCATTTCCGCGCCGATGTGCTGAGCGGCCTCGAAGCGCGTCCCCGCGCCATCCCGGCGCGCTGGTTCTACGATCGCCGCGGCTCGGAACTGTTCGAGGAGATCACCCAGCTCCCCGAATATTATCCCACCCGCACCGAGACCGAACTGCTCCGCAAGACCGGCCCCGAGCTCGGCGCGCTGGCGGCGCGCGGCGCCGCGGTGGTCGAGTTCGGCTCGGGCTCCTCGATCAAGACGCCGCTGCTGCTGCGTGCCATCGATCCCGCAGCCTATGTGCCGATCGATATTTCGGGTGATTTCCTTCGCCAGTCCGCCGCTGAACTGGGCCAGGCCTTTCCCGGCCTGCCGGTGTATCCGGTCGAGGCCAATTTCCTCCGCCCGGTGCCGCTGCCCGAGCAGGTGAGCGGCATGCCCAAGCTCGGCTTCTTCCCGGGCTCGACGATCGGCAACATGCAGGCCTGGCATGCGGTCAACCTGCTGCGCGCGATGCGCGACTGGCTGGGCGACGGTGCGCGGCTGCTGATCGGAATGGACCGGGTCAAGTCGCCGGACATCCTGGTCCCCGCCTATGACGACGTCCAGGGCGTCACCGCCGCGTTCAACCTCAACCTGCTCGAGCGGATCAACCGCGAGCTGGACGGCACGATCCCGGTCGAGGCCTTCCGCCATGTCGCCTTATGGAACGACGATGCCGCGCGGATCGAGATGCATCTCGAGGCGGTGCGCGACATGGAGTTCAGCGTCGATGGCCGGCCGTTCGCGATGGCGGCGGGCGAGACGATCCACACCGAGAACAGCCACAAATATGGCCGCAACGGCGCCCGCATGCTGCTGCGCGCCGGCGGCTGGACGCCGATCCGCGAATGGACCGATCCGAACGACTGGTTCGCCCTGATCCTCTGCGAAGCCCAGCCGATCAGACTGGCGCCGTAAGGGGAGCCATTCTTCCTTCGTCACCCCGGACTTGTTCCGGGGTCCACTGGGAGGCGAGCGCTGACCTACAGGTTAGAGGCTAGACGCCGCGGCGCGGTGGATCCCGGCACAAGGCCGGGATGACAATAATTGAGGAGGTTCAGCTCAATTCAGCGCGCGCCTTTTATCCAGGCTGCGCCCGAACGCGACGAACAGGTAGATCAGCGCCGGCACCAGGACGATGCTCAGCACCACCTTGCTCAGCATCTGGCCGACCAGCAGCTCTCCGATCGGGAAGACGCCGTAGAAGGCGACGCTGACGAAGATCAGCGTGTCGGCGATCTGGCTCAGCACCGATGCGATCGCGGCGCGCAACCAGAGCAGCTTGCCGCCGCCGCTCTTCAGCGCCGAGAAGATGGTGACGTTGAGGATCTGCGAGATGCCATAGGCGATGATCCCGCCCAGCCAGATGCGCGGCGTGCCGCTCATCATCAGCTCGAAGGCGTGCAGCCGGTCGGGCGCCATGCTCGGCGAGGCGGGCAGCGCGAGGACCAGGATCGAGAGCAGCACCGAGGTGACCAGCGGCACGAAGCCGATCAGCACCAGCCGCCGCGCCGTGTCGGGCCCGTGCAGCTCGGCGACCGCGCTGGAGACTGCGACGAGCAGCAGGAAGGCGAAGATGCCCGCTTCCACCGCGAGCGGGCCGACGCCCACCCAGTCGCCGATCTGCGAGATCGGGCCGAGCGCGACCTGCTTGTTGCCGAGCACGCCGGCGATGCAGACCATGCCGCCATAGAAGATCGATAGGAAGAAGAGCGAACGCGGGATGCGAATGGTGTCCATGGGCGGACGCTAGCGAGAAATGCCTGTACCGCAAGTCCCGGGGCCTTTTGGGCTTGACAAAGTTCCTGTTTTGTTCTATTGGCAGTTTCGAGATCTCGAAAATCCCGTTTCTTCCGTCGCCCGTCCGGCTGTCCTCGCCGGGCGGGGCCGCGGAGCGTTGGCCCGCGCGTGCGGGCGCCTGCGATCGCCCGCGGCGATGTCGGGAACTTTGTGAACTTCCGCCACGCAGCTTCTGCGGGGAACGGAGTCGGCTGCCTCTGGCCATGCGGGTGCGAGCGTGTATGCTCACAGGCTTGGGCGTTTGCCTTGGGGGTAGAAGTTGAATCAGTTTCCGGTCGGCATCTTCGGCGTGCTCGCGATCCTTGGCATCGCCTTCGCGCTTTCGTCGAACAAGCGCGGGATCAATCTGCGCGTGGTCGGCGCCGCCTTCCTCCTCCAGGCGGGCATCGCCGCGCTCGTGCTGCGGACCAGCTGGGGCCAGGCGGCGCTGCACGGCCTGTCGAGCGCGGTCTCGGCGCTGCTCGGCTATGCCGGCGCCGGCACCAGCTTCCTGTTCGGCCCGCTCGCCAAGCCCGAACTGGGCGGCCAGAGCTTCGCCATCGCGGCGCTGCCGGTGATCATCTTCTTCGCCGCCCTGGTCTCGATCCTCTACCATCTCGGCGTGATGCAGTTCGTGATCCGCTGGATCGGCGGCGCGATCGAGAAGGTGGTCGGCACCACCAAGGTCGAGTCGCTCTGCGCGGCGGCGAACATCTTCGTCGGCCAGAGCGAATCGCCGCTGGTGATCCGCCCCTATCTCGCCCGGCTCACGCCCTCGCAGCTCTTCGCGGTGATGACCGTCGGCATGGCCGGCGTCGCCGGCACGATCCTCGCCGCCTATGCCAGCCTGCTCGGCGCGGCATCCTTGCCCTATCTCCTTGCTGCCTCGTTCATGGCGGCGCCCGGCGGGTTGCTGATGGCCAAGATCATCATGCCCGACAGCCCGGTGCAGGACGGCGAGCTGCCGCTCGGCGACGATGCCGAGGAAGCGGCGATCAAGGTCGCGGAGCAGGACATCGAGGAAGAGCGCGCCGCCAATCTCATCATGGCCGCCGCCTCGGGCGCTTCGACCGGCGTCAAGATCGCCGTGGCGGTGGGCGCGATGGTCCTCGCCTTCGTCGCCCTCGTCGCGCTCGCCAACGGCCTGCTCGCGGGGGCGGGCAACTGGCTCTATTACCAGACGGGTCATGCCGCCTGGGCGAGCTTCCTTCAGGATCTCAGCTTCCAGAAGATCATCGGCACGATCTTCGCGCCGGTGATGTACCTGCTCGGCATCTCCTGGCACGAGGCGACTGCGGCGGGTGGGCTGTTCGGCACCAAGGTGGTGCTCAACGAGTTCGTCGCCTTCATCGATCTCGGCGCGATGACCGATATCGCGCCGCGCACCCGGGCGATCGTCACCTTTGCGCTGTGCGGCTTCGCCAATTTCAGCTCGATCGCCATCCAGATGGCGGCGACCGGCAGCCTCGCGCCGAACCAGCGGCCGATGATCGCGAAGCTCGGCATCCGCGCGCTGATTGCCGGCAGCCTGGCCAATCTGATGAGCGCGGCGCTGGCGGGGCTGCTGCTCCCCTGAGTCGTTAACCTTTTGGATACCCTCGTTACCTAGATTCGGCCCAAATCGGCAGGACAACGCTGCGCCGGGGGCGCGCTGTACTAGCCGGGGACAATCGACATCGGGTGGAGAGCGGGTCGCGCGCCATCATCGGACCGTGCCGAAGGCCGGCCCAGGGATGTGCGCTCTCCAGGATAGTAGCTGGAGTGAAGCGTGACCAATTTCATCGCCACCGGTCCGGATGCACGTCCGCTCCGCATCCTGCGCCGCCCGCCGCCGACGCCGGGCGAGGAAGCGCTGGGCCGGGTGCGGGACTGCCTGCAGCTGGCCTTCCGGCCTGCCGGCGAGGGCAGCGTGCCCTCGCATCCGCCGCTGCCGCGTGCCGTTGCGACCTCGAAACGTTACAGACATCTGACGGACGCATATTCGCCGCGGGTCACAACAGAAAAGCCGTTGGAGGCGCACATTTCCCGCACCGAAATCTCCTTCCAGCCCGAAGTGCCGACCATGGAACGCCGAAGCGACGATCGTTCGAAGATCTCGGTCTATCGGTCCGCGATGCTGCGATGGGACGGCTATGAGGCGCTCTGCCTGATCCGCAACATCTCGCCCGGCGGGCTGATGGGGAAGCTCCACACCAGCCTGCCGCCCGGCGAGCCGGTGACGGTCGAGATCCGCTCGGGCAACGAGATCGCCGGGCATGTCGCCTGGTCGGCGGACGGCACGGTCGGCGTGCAGTTCGACGAGAAGATCGACGTGCTCGAAGTGCTGCACGCGCCGGTCCATGGCGATCCCGGCCTCACCCAGCGCATGCCGCGGTTGCGGATCGCCTGTCCGGTCAGCCTGGTCGCCGAGGGACTGCGGGTCAGCGTCACGCTGGTCGACGTGTCGCAGGGCGGTGTGAAGGTCGAGGCGGATTTCCTCCGCGAAGGCGATGAGGTGACGGTGGGCGTGCACGGGCTGGAGGGCCGCCGCGGCGTGGTGCGCTGGGCGCATGACGGCCGCGCCGGGATCGCCTTCCTCGCAGCGATCCCGTTCGACACGCTCGCCAAATGGGCGCTCGACCGCCAGGCCGAGCTGACCCAGGCTGAGGCCGGCGCCTAGCGCGTCGGCACCGGCTCCGCGCCGCTATAGTCGTAGAAGCCGCGCTTGGTCTTGCGGCCGTACCAGCCGGCCTCGACATATTTCACCAGTAGCGGCGCCGGCCGGAACTTGGGATCGCCGGTGCCTTCGAACAGCACGCGGGTGATCTCCAGGCAGGTGTCCAGCCCGATGAAGTCGGCCAGGGTGAAGGGCCCCATCGGATGGTTGAGGCCGAGCTGGCAGGCGGCGTCGATGTCCGGGATCGTCGCCACGCCTTCGCCGAGCGCGAAGCAGGCCTCGTTGAGCATCGGCATCAGCACGCGGTTGACGATGAAGCCCGGCGCGTCGTTGGCGTGGACGATACGCTTTCCGAGCGACTGGCCGAAGGATTCGACCGCTGCGACGGTGGTATCCGAGGTGGCGAGGCCGCGGATCAGCTCGATCAGGCCCATCACCGGCACCGGATTGAAGAAGTGCACGCCCATGAAGCGTGCCGGATCGGGCGAGGCCTGGGCGAGGCGGGTGATCGGGATCGACGAGGTGTTGCTCGCCAGGATCGCGTCGGCGCCCAGCACCTTGCCCACGCTCTCGAAGATCTGGCGCTTGATCGCCTCCCGCTCGGTCGCCGCCTCGATGACCAGGTCGCACGGCGCGAAGGAGTCGGTGCCGCCAACGCAGGTGATGCGGTCAAGCGCAGCTTCCGCATCTGCCGCACCGATCTTCTCCTTCTCGACCGCCCGGGCGAGCTGCCTGGCGATGCCGGCCTTGCCCGCCTCGGCACGTGCCTGGTCGACATCGGAGAGCAATACCGCATATCCCGCCTGGGCCGAGACCTGCGCGATGCCCGCGCCCATCTGCCCCGCACCGATCACGCCAACCGTCTTCATCATCGTCTCTCCTTTGGCGCCGCTCCTATCGATTCGAAGGCGAATCGGCTAGGCTTGCCGCCATGCTGCTCCTCGCCTTCCTCCTCGCCGCCCAGGCCGCGCAAGACGATCCCGAGAAACTCTATGGCGACTGGGTCGTGGCCTGCGACAATCTGCACCGTTGCGAGATGACTTCGCTCCTGCCGGGCGACCAGGCGATGCCCGAGGAAGGATCAGGCTATGATGCGACCATGTCAGTCATCCGTGAAGCCGGACCAGCGGGCGGCTTCACGGTGGAGGTCTGGCCGGCCGAGAAGCCGAGCGGCAGGGCCACGCTCAAGATCGACGACGTGACGATCGCCACCGCACCGGCCGGGGACGAAGCGGTGACCTTCAAGGGCGCCGACGCTGCGAGGATCGCCGCCGCCATGCCGAACGGCAAGGCGCTGGCGCTGGTCGGTGGTGACGGCAAGACCGTCGCGCGCATCTCGCTCGCCGGCTCCTCGGCCTCGCTGCGCCATATCGACGCCGACCAGGGCCGGGTCGGCACGGTGACCGCGGTCGTCGCCCGGGGAACAAAGCCTGCCGGTGCGGTTCCCGCCGCGAAGGTTGCCGAGAGGATCGCCGCGCTGCGCCCGAGCGGTGCAGCCGTGGCGGTCTCCAAGGCGATGCGCCTCACGCTGGAGAAGCAGAGCGATTGCGACGGCCTCTATGACGGTGTCGAGAGCGTGCCCGAGGTCGAGACGCATGCGCTGGGCGGCGGCAAGACGCTGGCGCTGCTGCCCTGCGGAGCCGGCGCCTATAATTACAGCACCGTCGCCTTCGTCATCGTTGGTGGCAAGCCCGCCCGCGCGGTCTTCGACGACGGCAATGACGGCATGCTGGTCAATGCCGGCTTCGACAAGGGTGAGCTGTCGACCTATGCCAAGGGCCGCGGCATCGGCGACTGCGGCGACAGCGCGACCTATGTCTGGGACGGCACCCGCTTCCGGCTGACCCGGGCGCGCTCGATGGGCGAGTGCCGCGGCTCGACCAACTGGCTCACCACCTTCCGCGCGACTGCCGTCTTCCGCTAGACATGTTCCGCTTCCGCTGAAAGTTGCGGGGGCGCCCCGGTGGCCCTATGGGGCCGCCATGACCAATGCCCCCGATCCCGCGCTGCTCGCCAAGGCCGAAACGCTCGTCGAGGCGCTGCCCTATCTGCAGCGCTACGCCGGTGCGACCTTCGTCGTGAAATATGGCGGCCATGCGATGGGCGATCCCGAGCTGCAGCGTGACTTCGCCGAGGACGTGGTGCTGCTCAAGGCAGTGGGCATCAACCCGATCGTCGTCCATGGCGGCGGCCCGCAGATCGGCGCGATGCTGAAGCGGCTGGGCGTCGAATCGAACTTCGTCGGCGGCCTGCGCGTCACCGATGCCGAGACCGCGCGCATCGCGGAGATGGTCCTGGCCGGATCGATCAACAAGGAGATCGTCAGCTGGATCGGCGCCGCGGGCGGCCGCGCCGTCGGCATCTCCGGCAAGGACGCCGGCCTGGTCACCGCCGAGAAGGTCACGGGACGCGAGGCCGATCCGCTGCAGGGTATCGAGCGCCATGTCGACCTGGGCTTTGTCGGCGAGCCGGTGGCAGTGAATCCGGCGATCCTCCATTCGCTGGCCGCGCAGGACTTCATTCCGGTGGTCGCCCCGATCGCGCTGGGCGCCGATGGGCATACCTACAACATCAACGCCGACACCATGGCAGGGGCGATCGCCAGCGCGATCGGCGCCTCGCGCTTCTTCCTGCTGACCGATGTCGCCGGCGTGCTCGACAAGCAGGGCGAGCTGCTTACCGATCTCGACAGGGCTCGGGTGGAAGCATTGAAAGCTGACGGCACGATCAAGGGCGGCATGATCCCCAAGGTCGAGACTTGCGTCCACGCCGTGGAGCAGGGCGTCGATGCGGCGGTGATCCTCGACGGGCGCATCCCGCATGCGATGCTGCTCGAGATCTTCACCCGGCGCGGCGCGGGTACTTTGGTCCACGCCTGAATTTCCTACATGTGCGGCCGTGCGACTCGGCGGGCCGCTGCTGAAAGTCACAAAAAGTCTCGACAGCCAAGCGTCACGCCTGGGCATGCGTCGGCGCAACTTTTCCATAGCGCTGCGCATCCGCGCGAATCCTATGGTTCCTACCTGTCAAAGAGCGGCTGCGTTCCGCGCGCAGCGCCGGGAAGCCAAACAGGTGGAATCCTACATTGCAAGGAAGGCCTGCGCCGGGGTTGTTGCGGGGCGCCGCCTTGCTTAAGTTCCCGCCCAACCTTTCTCGGAGATCGCCTTGTCCTTTCTCATCATGCTCCTGCAGGTCGCGCAGTATCTGCTGTGGGTGCTCAGCTGGATCATCATCATCCAGGCGATCCTGTCCTGGCTGATCGCGTTCAACGTGATCAACACGTACAACGACTTCGTCCGCTCGGTGTGGCAGACGCTGGAGGCGATCACCCGGCCGATCTACCGGCCGATCCGGCGGATCATGCCCGATTTCGGCGCGCTCGACCTTAGCCCGCTGGTCGCGCTGCTGCTGATCATCATCCTCAAGGACTTCGTCCTGAACTGGGCGATCGCCCAGCTCGCCGGCGCGATCTACTGAAGCCGGCGTGCCCGCCTGGCGGCGCATCGCGGACGGGATCGAGATCGCAGTCCGCGTGACGCCGCGCGCGTCGCGCGACGCTTTCGCCGCGGGCACCGAAGCGCATTTCGCCGCCCGGCTCGCCGCGCCGCCGGTGGAGGGCGCGGCCAATGCCGCGCTCGTCCCGCTGGTGGCGGCGGCGTTTGGCGTACCCAAGCGCGCCGTCAGCCTGATCGCGGGCGATACTGCGCGGCTCAAGCGACTTCGTGTCATCGGCGACCCCACAGCGCTGGAAGAACGGGCCCAACGTCTCTATGGCGGGGCGCATGACGGCTGACATCATCGACGGCAAGGCGTTCGCCGCGGGCCTGCGTGCCCGCGTGGCGGAACTGGTTCCCGCGTTCCAGGCAAGGACCGGGCGCGCGCCCGGGCTCGCCGTGGTGCTGGTCGGCGAGGATCCGGCCAGCGCGGTCTATGTCCGCTCCAAGGGCAAGCAGACCCGCGAAGCGGGGATGGAGAGCTTCGAGCACAAGCTCGGCGCCGACACCACTCAGGCGACCTTGATGGCGCTGGTCGACAAGCTCAATGCGGATCCGGAAGTCGACGGCATCCTGGTCCAGCTGCCGCTGCCAAGGCATATCGATGAGCAGGCGGTGCTGCTGCGGATCGATCCGGACAAGGATGTGGACGGCTTCCACCCGGTCAACGCCGGTCGCCTCGCCACCGGGCTCGACGGCTTCGTGCCCTGCACCCCGCTCGGCTGCCTGATGCTGCTCGAGGACCGGCTGGGCGACCTGGCCGGGCTCGACGCCGTGGTGATCGGCCGCTCGAACATCGTCGGCAAGCCGATGGCGGCGTTGCTGACCAAGGCGAGCGCCACGGTGGCGCTGGTCCATTCCAAGACGCGCAACCTGCCGCACTATCTGAAGCATGCCGACATCGTCGTGGCGGCAGTGGGCCGCGCGCATTTCGTCAAGGGCGAATGGCTGAAGCCGGGCGCGACGGTGATCGACGTGGGCATCAACCGCACCGAGGCTGGGCTGGTCGGCGATGTCGATTTCGACAGCGCGGCGAGCGTGGCGGGCGCAATCACGCCGGTGCCCGGCGGCGTCGGCCCGATGACCATCGCCTGCCTGCTGCGCAACACCCTGGTCGCCGCGTACCGCAATGCCGGGGTGCCGTTGGAGAAGGGGACGATATGATCCTTGCCGCACTGATCCTCCAGGCCGCTGCGCCTCAGAGCGCGGTCGATGCCGAACGTGCGTTCAACGCGGCGGCGCAGGCCAGAGGGCAGTGGACGGCGTTCCGCGAATATGCGGCGGCGAATGCGACGATGTTCGTGCCGCAGCCGGTGAAGGCGCAGGACTGGCTCAAGGATCGAAAGGACCCGCCCAAGTCGGTCGAATGGTGGCCGACGGAGAGCTATGTCTCGTGCGATGGCGATACGGCAATCAACACCGGCGGCTGGAAGCGCGCCGATGGGTCGGTCGGTTATTTCACGACGATCTGGCGGCGGCAGGCGGATGGCGGCTGGAAGTGGGTCTATGATGGCGGCGATACGCTCGCCTCGCCATTGCCGATGCCTTCCGAGCCGAAGCTCATTCGTCCTGAGTGCGTCAACAAGTCTCCGATGTACATGATGGCAGCGGTTCCCAATGGCGCTCCCGGCGCCGCGTCGGACTACAGCATGATGTGGGAATGGAGTGTCGCGCCGAACGGGGAAAGGCATCTTCGGGTTACCCAGTGGGACGGCCAGCAGCACAAGGGCGTGCTCAGCCAGACGGTGGTCCCCGCCAAATGATCGAGCTGTTCATCTCCACCTTCATCACCTTCTTCGTGGTGATCGATCCGCCGGGCTGCGCGCCGATCTTCGCTGGGCTGACCGCGGGGACGAGCGCGGTGCATCGCCGGGCGATGGCGGTGCGCGCGGTGATCGTCGCGGCCGTCATCCTGTTCGGCTTCGCGCTGTTCGGCGAGGCGCTGCTGCGCGCGCTGGGCATAAGCCTCAACGCCTTCAAGATCGCCGGCGGCATCATGCTGTTCCTGATCGCGCTCGAGATGGTGTTCGAGAAGCGCACCGAGCGGCGTGAGGACCGGGCCGAGAAGATCAAGGCCGAGGAACCGACAGACATCTCGATCTTCCCGATGGCGATGCCGATGATCGCGGGCCCCGGCTCGATCGCTTCGACCATGCTGCTGATGTCGCAGAACAACGGGCTGGAGCGCACCGCCGTGGTGCTCGCGGCGATGGCCGCGATCCTGCTGCTGACCTTGCTGGCGCTGCTCGCGGCGGGGCCGCTGATGCGCGTGGTCGGTGCCAAGATCGAAGCGGTGGTGTCGCGGCTGCTCGGCGTGCTGCTAGGGGCGCTGGCGGTGCAGTTCGTGATCGACGGGATCAGCGCCGCGCTGGTCGCCGGGCGGGCGGTGAGCGGGCACTGATTTTCTCCCTCTCCCCGCGAGCGGAGAGAGGGAGAAAAGATCAGCGCTTCGCGTCGGGTTTCACCGCCACATCCGGCAGATCGTAGCGGATCTTCCATAGCTTGAACGGCAGCGGCGTGCCCAAGCGGACCTGGCGGAGCGGAACCGGCTCGAGCCAGTTCGGCACCTCGCCCCGGGCGAGTTGCGCATAGAAGCCGTTCGGGCCGCGCGAGCGGTAAAGCGTCGTCTCCGACATGTTCGGGCAGACCAGCAGATATTGCGCGCCGTGCGCCCTGGCGATCGGGCGGAAGTTCGGGGTCGGCCAGGTGAAGGCGTGGTGGACGTCGAGGATCGCGCGGCCGTTGCGGTGATAGGGACCGGCGATGCCATTGTGATGCGTGGTGACGATAAGCCGCGGCCCGAGATCGACATGGGTGAAGATCGTCGCGGCGGGGATATCGTCGAGCACGCGCAAATTGCTCAGCCGCGCGCAGGCGGCGTTGGCCGCGGCGACCCGGTCGGGCGGGGCGGGCTTGCCCGGCTTCGCACCCTTGTCGGCCGAGAACCAGGGCACGGCCAGCCCGGCCCAGAGGCCCGAGAGCAGCAGGAAGGCAGCGACGGTGCCGAAGACGCGGAGGACGACGCCGAGGACCATCGCCGGGACCTCGCCGATCCAGCGCGCCAGCGGCGCCCTGAGGCCGAGGAACCAGGGCACGACGACGACGAGCAGCGCCGTCGAGCCCGGCACCGCGAGTAGCTGTGCGGCGGGGGCAGCGCGCACCTGCCAGAGCAGCATTGCGCTGGCGAAGGCGGTGAACAGCGCGATGGCGGCCCAGCCGACCAGCGCCTCGCTGCGCCGCGCGCGCCAGGTGGCGAACAGCGCGCCGATCACGCCGATCACCGGCAGCACGGCCATCGGGAAGGCGGTCTTGAAGGGGTGCTTGTAGATCGGCCGCGCCTCGCGGACATTGTTGAGCCAGGTATTGGCGAGCTCGTCCGACACCTGTTCGGGCCGGCCCAGGCATTGCGGGAAGAGCAATGCGAAGCCGGCGACGATCACGCCGCCTGCCAGCGCGGCGAGGGCGAGGCGGATCCAGCGATTGGCCGGGTTGAACAGCGACAGGCCGAACAACAGCGCGCCGGCGGCGATCATCACGCTCAGCCAGACCGGGGTCAGCGCGTCGCAGCGCAGCACCTGGTTGGCGTTGGAGGCGAACAGCGTGAAGCCGAGCGCCGAGCCGCCGCCCAGCGTCAGGCCATAGACCTGCATGCGGCGGACATCCTCGCGGTCCCAGATCCAGCGCAGCGCGATGATCGCCCCGGCCATCGCGCAATAGGGCAGCATCTCGAGCCCGATGGTGAGCGAGGCGGCGCTCGACAGGCCGACGGTGGCGCCGCCGCGGGCACGCTTCGGGTCGGCCAGGCCGGCGACGGTGAGCGCGAGGAAGGCGAGCTGCCAGCCATGGTGGTCGATGCGCAGGGGGGCGTACATCGACATGGTCGAGGTGCAGCCCATCAGCACGATCAGTGCGACCGGCCAGGCCCAGGGCGCGATCAGCCGGCGGACGGCGAGCGAGAGCCCGGTCATGGCGAGCGCGAGCGGGAGGAGGGGGGCGAGGCCGCACGCCCAGCGCTCGGCGGTGGCGGTGCCGACGAACGGCTTGAAGGCGAGGATCAGGCCGGCGATCGGCAGGTCGACGAGGCGCGACCAGTGGATGTCGAAGCCGCCCAGCGCCGGATCGAGGCGATAGTTGCGCAGGTCGTACCAGCCCTGGCCGGCGAGCCAGGCGCGGACCTGCATCAGCCGCATATTGTCGTCGGTGTCGCCGAGGACCAGCCAGTAGATGTTGCCCTGGCGGTCATAGAGGAACCACAGGACCACGCAGAGCCAGAACAGCCCCATCCAGCGCAGCCAGTTACGGTCCAGTTCCTGGTCGAGGCGGAACCCGCCCGGCACGTTCGGCTTCAAAATCGCTTCCCTCGCATTGATGCAGGCATTAGGGCCGCGTTCGGTTCCTGGGCAAGCGATAGTGACAGCGGTACTCAAGCGATTTGAAGAGATGTGGGCGAATGGCGTGCTGGGACAGCTCGTCCGCTTCGGCATTGTCGGGCTGGCGTCGACCTTCGTCTATGCCATGGTCTACTGGCCGCTCGCCACCTATGCGATCCCGCCGGTGCTCGCCTCGATCGCGGGCTTCCTCGTCGCGGTGGTGTTCGGCTATGTCTTCCACAGCCGCTGGAGCTTCAAGGGGCACGAGGCCGAGGGCGGGGTGGGGACCCAGTCCAAGTTCGTCGCGGTCCAGTCGGTCGGCATGGCGATGAACGCCACCTTCACCTGGGTCTTCACCGGGCCGCTGCACCAGCCGACCTGGGTGCCGCTGCTTCCCGTGGTCTTCGTGACCCCCGTCATTACCTTCGCGCTCAACCGTTATCTGGTGTTCAAATAAGATGGACCGCATCGTCTACGAGCGCATGGCCGCACATGACACCACCCATTGGTGGTACCGCGCGCGCCGCGAAATCCTTTCCGACTATCTGAAGCGCTATGCCGCGATCCCCCAGGGTGCGCGCATCCTCGAGATCGGCTGCGGCACCGGCCACAATTTGCCGATGCTTGCCCAGTTCGGCGAGATCGACGCGATCGAGATCGACGAGACCGCCGCCGCCAAGGCGAGCGAGCGGCTGGGCAAGAAGGTCGGCTCCTCGCCGCTGCCCGAACTCGCGGGCGTGGCGGACGGCAGCTACGACATGGTCGCGGTGCTCGACGTGATCGAGCATGTCGAGGACGATGTCGCGGCGCTGAAGGCGATCGCCCGGGTGCTCAAGCCCGGCGGCAAGATCCTGATCACCGTGCCGGCGCACCAGTGGATGTGGAGCGCGCACGACGTGGTGAACCACCACAAGCGCCGCTATTCCAAGGGCACGCTGGTCGCCTCGCTGCAAAAGGCCGGGCTGGGCTGGCGCAAGCTGCGCTGGTTCAACTCGCTGCTCTTCCCGGTCGCAGTGGCGGCGCGCCTGCTCGGCAAGCTGACCGGCAAGGACGACAGCGACGATTCGCCGCCGCCCAGGCCGCTCAATGCCGCGTTCGAGGCGGTGTTCGGGGTGGAGCGGCACCTGCTCGGCCGGCTGCCGATGCCGCCGGGGCTTTCGATCATCGTGCTGGCGGAGCCGAAGGGCTAACCTCCGCCGTCATCCCGGCGAAAGCCGGGATCTCGTGCGGCTCGTTTCCCGCCATTGCCTGAGACCCCGGCTTTCGCCGGGGTGACGGAATTGGATTAGTTCTCGCCCCGCGGCGTCACCGGCGAGACGCTGACTTCGCCCGAATCGGCATAGCGATAGCCGAGCGAGGCATGGCCCATTACCGGGCCGGCGACATCGGCGACGATGTAGAGCGGGCGGCGCTTGGACTCGACATAGAGCCGGCCGAGATACTCGCCGATCATGCCGAGCACGAACATCTGCACCGCGCCCAGCACCACCACGACCAGCATCAGCGAGGTCCAGCCCGGGATCGCCGCGCCCATCAGCCAGCCGGCGACGATGTAGAGCACCAGCAGCGCCGAGGCGGCGGTGAGGATCAGGCCGACATGGCTGGCGAAGCGCAGCGGCGCGGTCGAGAAGCCGGTGATCGCGTCGAGCGCGAAGCGGATCATCTTGCCGAGCGGATATTTGGTCTCGCCGGCATGGCGCTCGTGCCGGTCATAGGGGAAGGGCACCTGCTTGAAGCCGACCCATGCGACCATGCCGCGGATGAAGCGCGCCTGCTCGGGCAGCGACAGGAACGCGTCGAGCGCGCGCCGCGTCATCAGGCGGAAATCGCCGGTGTCGAGCGGGATCGGCGTGTCGGTGATCTTGTCGAGCATGCGGTAGAAGAAGGCGGCGGTGATCTTCTTGAAGATCGTCTCGCCATCGCGCTTGCGGCGCACCGCATAGACCACGTCGGCGCCCTGCGAGCGCATCGCGGCGCGCATGTCGGTCAGCAGTTCGGGCGGATCCTGCAGGTCGGCGTCGATGATCAGGATCTCGTCGCCCGAGCAGAGGTCGAGCCCGGCGGTGAGCGCGAGCTGGTGGCCGTGGTTGCGCGACAGGTTGATCGCGACGAGGAGCGGATCGGCGGCCGACAGGCGCTGCATGACTTCCCAGCTCTTGTCGCGCGAGCCGTCGTTGATCAGCACGATCTCGTAATCGTCGCCCACCGCCGCGCGGGCCGCGCCGGAGACGCGCGCGTGCAGCATCTCGAGGCATGCCTCTTCATTGTAGCAGGGGATGACGACGGAGAGTTGCGGGCGCTTTTGCATGACCGGACGCCTTAGCGGCGAGACGAGCCGACGTCGAGCGGCCCGTTGCGGACACTGTGGACGCGGAAGTTGGCCCGGTTCGCGCGAGTCGCAGCATGGTGGGGGCGGTAGCGAAACGCTGCGGGGAGTGCGGCGTACCCCGCGCGCGGACACTCCGGCTCACGGAAGTTGGCACGGCACTTCGACCCACTCCGCGAAACCCGCGCATTTCTGGCGCAGGGACAGTGCTCCACTTGCGATCCACGTGTTCAAAGAGCGGCCCTGAGGCTGACTGGAACATTAGCAGAACCAGGCCCTGTAGGACAGGCCCAGCCCGGCTCCGCCCGTCGTTACGGGGTTGACGCCAATCGTCCCGTCCGTCTAACGCAATCCGCGATTGAGAATCACTTGCATTAGCAGAAAGGATTTCGGGGCATGCGCGGCGCTTTGGGGGTGGGGATCAGCCTGTGGGCATTGGCGGCGGCGATGCCCGCGCTGGCGCAGGCGCAGGACAAGAAGGCCGACGCGCAGCAGGATTCGACGATCACCGTCACCGCCACCCGCATCCCGACCGACGTGAAGGAAGTGCCGGCCACGGTCAGCGTGATCGACGAGAAGAAGATCGCCGACCAGCTCGTCACCGACATCAAGGACCTGGTCCGCTATGAGCCGGGCATCAGCGTGCCGCGCGGCCCGACGCGCTTCGGCGCGGCGCTGGGCGTCACCGGCCGTGCGGGCAATGAGGGCTTCATCGTCCGCGGCATCGGCGGCAACCGCGTGCTGATCCAGGTCGACGGCGTGCGCGTGCCCGACGGCTTCACCTTCGGCGCCCAGTCCTCGGGCCGCGACTATGTCGATGTCGGGCTGGTCAAGTCGGTCGAGATCCTGCGCGGTCCGGCCTCCGCGCTATATGGCAGCGACGGCCTGGCCGGCGCGATCAGCTTCACCACCAGCGATCCCGCCGACTTCCTGGGCGGCGACAAGAAGGTCGGCGGGCTGGTCCGCGCCGGCTACAGCTCGGCGGACAACGAGTTCGCCGAGACCGGCATCGCCGCCGCTCGCTTCGGCGACCTGTCGGCGATGATCTCGTACACCCGCCGCGATTTCCATGAGCTCGACAACAAGGGCACGGTCGGGGGCAGCGGCGCGCTGCGCACCGAGCCCAATCCGCAGGACGGCCGCTCCAACGCCGTGCTCGGCCGCCTTGTCTACGAGCCCGATGCGCAGAACCGCTTCCGCATCACCGGCGAATATCAGGACAGTCATATCGACACCAATGTGCTGACCGGCCTCAGCACCACGGTGGACCTGCTCCAGGCCCGCGACAGCACCAAGCGCGGCCGCATCGCCGGCGACTGGTTCTGGAAGGGCGACGGCCTGTTCGACCATGCCCGGGTGAGCGCATACTGGCAGGACGGCGAGAACCGCCAGTTCACCGACGAGGACCGCACCCCGGCGGCGGATCGCGAGCGGCTCAACACGTTCGAGAACACCGTGTTCGGAGGCTCGGCCGAAGTCGGCATGCGCTTCGAGACCGGCGCGCTGAAGCACCGCGTGGTGTTCGGCGGCGACATCAGCAGAACGCATCAGGAGGGGCTGCGCGACGGCAAGGTGCCGCCGGCCGGCGAGGTCTTCCCGACCCGCGCCTTCCCGGAGACCGACTTCACCCTGGCCGGCGCCTTCATCGCCGACGAGATCGCGGTCGGTCCGCTGACGCTCTACCCGGCACTGCGCTTCGATGCCTATGACCTGTCGCCCGACAAGGACCCGCTGCTGCCGGCCTTCGCGGCGGCGGCCCAGTCCGGCTCGCGCGTCTCGCCCAAGATCGGCGCGGTCGTGAAGCTGAGCGACGAGATCCGCTTCTTCGCCAACTATGCCCAGGGCTTCAAGGCGCCCGAGCCGAGCCAGGTGAACCAGTTCTTCTCGAACCTGGCATTCGGCTACACTTCGCGGCCCAATCCCAACCTGCGGCCCGAGACCAGCGAGAGCTGGGAGGGTGGCTTGCGCCTGAACAGCGGCCCGGTGAGCCTCGACGTGACCGGCTTCATCGCCGACTATGACAATTTCATCTCGCAGGAAGTGACCGGCGGCGCCGGCACTGCGGCCAATCCTTCGATCTACCAGTTCATCAACATCGACCGCGCCAAGGTGAAGGGCGCCGAGGCCCGGCTCCAGCTGCGCTCGTCCTATGGCCTTACCGGCACGCTGGCGATCGCCTATGCCCAAGGCGACCAGATCGAGCCGAACGGCGCGCGCGTGCCGCTGTCGACGATCGATCCGCTCCGGGTGGTGCTCGGCCTCGGCTATCGCGCGCCGGACGGCCGCTTCGGCGGCGACCTGACCGCGACGCACGGCGCGCCCAAGGAAGCCGCTGCGGCCAATGGCGTGTGCGCCGGCGGGACCTGCTATCGTCCGGACGGCTTCACCGTCCTCGACGCGACCGCCTTTGTCCGGATCACCGACGGGCTGACGCTGCGCGCGGGCGTGTTCAACATCTTCGACACCAAATACACGCTGTGGAACGACGTGCGGGGGCTGACCCTGGTGACCAGGAACGGCGTGCTGACCGCGCCGGACAGCGCCGATTCCTACACCCAGCCGGGCCGCAACGGCTCGGTCTCGATCAGCTATCGTTTCTAACCGCTTCTGAGGACCAGGATCATGAAGCTTCTTCTCCCGATCGCATTGTCACTGCTCGCGCCGATGCCGGCGCTGGCCCAGGCGCCGGCCGCGGCGCCGGCGGCCAAGTCGGCGTTCGAGGCCGACCGGGCCGACATCCTGGCGATGGCCGGGACCTACAAGGTGAAGTTCGACATGCAGGAGAGCACCTCCTGGCGCGCCGACTATACCCCGATCCCGGTCAAGGTGTCGGGCGGCAACGAAGTCGTCCGGGTGATCGAGGACAATGGCAAGACCATCCGCCTCCAGCACCTGCTCGTCGTCGACATGGGCGAGGGCAAGAAGATGGTGATCAAGCATTGGCGCCAGGACTGGCAATATGAGCCGGCCAGGGTGCTGGTCTATTCGGACCGCGACGCCTGGACCTGGACCGACGTGCCCGCCACCGAGCGCAAGGGTGCGTGGTCGCAGACCGTCTATCAGGTGGATGACTCGCCGCGTTATGGCGGCTGGGGCAAATGGGCCGCGGTCGGTGGGCAGCGCCGCTGGGTGTCGAACGAGACCTGGCGCCCGCTAGCGCGCCGCGACGCGGTGCGCGGGCCGGTCTATGACCGCTATCTGGGGGTAAACCGCCACGCCATTGCGCCGGCCGGCTGGATCCACTGGCAGGACAATCTGAAGATGGACGGCGCCACCACCCCGGTGGTCCAGGAATATGTCCTCAACAGCTATACCAGGTTCAGCGACTTCGACGTGAAGGCGGCGGACGACTATTGGGCGGCGACCAAGGGCTATTGGGCGGCGATCCGCGGCGAATGGGACCGCATCGCCGCAGCCAAGGGCGGGATCCGTATCACCGAGGAAGCCGATCACGGCACCGTGATCGCCGGCCGCGTGCTCGAGATCGCCGACGAAATCCAGCAGGGCAAGACCAGCGAGGCGGACGGGATCAAGACGGCCAAGGCGCTGATGGACCAGGCGACGCGCGCGGCGCAGTAGAGTTTCCCCCTCGGGAAAAGGCCCTCTTTCCTTGGTCGGAGAGGGTCGGGGCGAGTCAGGCGGATCCCAAGCCCGTCGGACTCGCCCCTTTTTTGTGCGCCGACCCACATGGGTTGGCGACGCCGTCAGGGTAACGCGGCGAACTTGGCTTGCGCTTCCTTGATGCCGATCAGCGTATTCGCGCGCGTGAGTTCCGCCTGAAGGCGAAGAGTCTCGTTGGCATATTCCTTTGACACCGCCGGTTCCTCCGGGGGCGCGGGATTCAGCTGGTCATGGATCGCCTTCTCGGTCGCGAACTTGTCGCGCTGGAACTGCAGTTGCGACAACTGATCGTCGCGGATCGCCTTGGCTTCGGCCCGGTTCGCGGCGATCTCCGCCTTCGCATCGGCTTCCGCCTTGTCCCGGGCCGCTTCCTGGGCCTTCAGATACGCATCGACCTTGCTGGCGGAGGCGGAGATGCTGGCGAGTGCCCCGGCCATGACCGCAGACTTCTCCGAATATTGCATCTTCTCGATGCCGCCATCGAGCCGGAGGCTGACGCCCAGCACGTTGTTCTGGAAGGGGCCATTGCTGAACTGCAGGAAGCGCAGCTGCCCCTTTTGCGGCGCCATGACCATGCTGCCCTCGAAGATTGGCTTTACCTTCGTGTTCGCACAGGCCTTGTCCCGGTCGCAGAGCACCAGCCGGGCCAGCACCGGTTCCCGGATGAAGATCCCCTTGTCGTTGGTGGCGTCCCTGGCCGGGGTGAAGCCATTCTCCACGAGGCAAGGCACGCCGAATTTCACCTTCTTGCATTCGGGAGGGGCGGCCTGATCGGTTTCGAGCGAGGCATAGAGGCCAAGCCGCCTGCGCGCACAGCGCGATGCCTCTTCGCCGATGTCGCAACCGTCATCGGCTGCGACGCCTTCGAGCGTTACCTTCAATATCGATATGGTGTCCGTAGCGAGCTTGGCCGCTTCCGGCGCGGCGGCTTTGGGCGATGCGTCGAGCTGGTCGATGGCGGCGGCGAGTTTCACGGGATCAGTGGCCGAGTACGGAGCGATATCCACATCGACCCACTTGTCCGCCCAGGCCTTGAACAATTCCGAGCTGGTGATCGGGCCAGGTGTCGTGTCGAACGCGCTGGGCCAGCGGGTGGTCTCCGTGAAGGTCAGCTTCCCGTCATTCTCGGCGAGCTTCGCCTGGAGCTCGGTAAGTTCCTTGGACAAGGCGAGCTGGCTCTCATGCAGCTTGAGCAGCTTTATCGCGTCATTGGCGTCGCTGAGCTTCAGTGTCGCGCGTACCGCAAGGGTGTCGGCTTCCTTGCCGCCCTGCTCGAGCAACTTGATCAGTTCCTTGACGCGCTTGCGCGCCGTGACCGAGTCGGTGGTCAGCCGCTGTGCATCATCATTGCAGACGAGCTTGACCTTCTGGACGGTCGCGTTCTTGACGAACGCGGCAGCGGCCGCTTCGGCCGGGGTTACGCTTTGCGGAGTTGCCGGCACGCCGGTCGCCAACGAGGCGCCGGTGATCGCAGTATCCACGACAGCCTTGATGACATCGCCCGTCTTGTCTTCCGCGCTGGCATTGATCGCTTTGAGGGTTCCCGATCCGGGGTGCGTCTCGATCGAGAAGTCCGTGATCTTCAGCTTGTTGCCCAATGCCCGATAGTCGATGACATACCGTTCCCCAGCGATATAGCCCGAGGTGGCAGTTGCCTCGACGGTCATGTCCAGATCGCTCTTGGGATCGGCGCCGACGGCAGCGCGCGGACAATCCACGATCTTGTAGGTCGCCTTGATTTCGTATTGGAGCATGGGCAGCGCATAGGAAATGCCCGGCAGGGCATCGTGGCTGGATGTCCGATTGAAGTCAGGACGCGTCGAAAGGCTGGTGGTGCAGCCGCCCAGCAGCACAAGTATTGCTGCGCCACATGCGCGCATGATCGCGTTTCTCATGGAAATCCCCCTATTCCCGAGACGCGGTTTACCGTATTTTTATGGTTAATGCCAAGTCATATGCCAAATTGATCCGTTGTGGTCGGTTATTCCTTGCGCATCACAAGGAAAATCCCAGTGCGCTCATCACGGCACGGATCGGCGTGAAGTAACTTCCGATAGTCGAGGCGGCAAAATGCAGGCCGACGATCTTCCCGCTATTGCTGTCTAGCACGAGTGCGCCCGAATCTCCCTCTCTCGTATAGGCGGGTTTACAGAGGCATTGCTTCTCGAAGCCGACCAGGCCCGGCCCTGGATAGGGTACTCGAAGCGTGGCATCGGCATCGTCGATCGTGGATCCCACCGAACCACTCGAACGGCCTGTGAGTGTGACGGTCATGCCGCGGACCGGATCGGCGATGTCGAGGGGCGAGGCTGCGTTGGGAATGACGCGGCTGATCCGGTTCAGTGCCGCGGGCAGCAGCTCGGCCAGTGCGGCATCGACCCTGTTGACATACTGCCCTCCGGTCTTGAACGGCCGGAAGGCGGAGAGGAGCGCGATGCGGTCGGCGGGATCGATGCCCCCGTCGGGTGCGGCGGGATAGAGTATCGGGTCGCCGAACGCGGCGGTGCCGGCGGCGGCCAGCACATGCGAGTTGCTGAGGATCGCCGCCTTGCCGTTCTTGCTCACGATGGCGCCGAGGGTTCCCGCCTGGCCAGCGCCGCCCACGCTGTGGCCGCTCGCGATCGGGCTGCGGGTGGCCTGCGGCAGGACCTCTCCGATCTCGACGACGTCGGTGTAGATCGCCTTGCCGTTGGGGGCGGCGATGACGGGAGGAACCGTCATTTCGGGCGCAATCCTGGAGCCGTCCTCCTTGCGCCGGACATAGAAGATCAGCGCGAGTTCATCGACCTTGGTGCCGCCGATTTCCTTCTGGGCGATCCCCAGCCCGACAAGGTCGGGGCTCGCAACGATGCGGCGCGTGCGTTCGTAATGATGCCGTGTCCATTCGGGCAAGTCGGCTGGCGGCGGTCCGTCATAGTTGGACAGTAATTTCAGGACCTGCTTCAAATGGCGCGGCGTTGTCATCCTGCCCTCCCCCAACGCAGGGGACAGTTATTCCGAGATAATCGCAGCGCGCAATCGAGCCTGTATCCGTTTCGGTGCGCAAGCGCGGCGGTGCGCTAGGCCCGCTCGGCCGAGCTGACCACATCGGCCGCGCGGAGCGCCGCGAGCAGCCGCATCAGATGGGCGGCGTTGCGCACTTCCAAATCCATCGTGTTGGTGTGGAAGGTGGTGTCGCGATTGTCCATGCGCAGGCCGAGGATGTTGGCCTTTTGCTGGCCGATCAGCGTGGCGACCGCGCCGAGCGCGCCGGGCTCGTTCTTCAGGGTGATCTCGATCTGGGCGATGCCGCCTTCGGCCTTGTCGCCCCAGGTGAGGTCGACCCAGTCCTCCTCGGTGGTGTCGGCGAGGCTGGGGCAGTCGATGCGGTGGACCTCGATCGGCTCGCCGGGGCGGCGGATGCCGATGATGCGGTCGCCGGGGACCGGGCGGCAATCGACCGAGAAGTGGAACGCCACGCCGGGGGTGAGTCCCTTGATCTCGATCGCGTGCTGCTGCGGCGGCAGGTCGTGCTCATCCTCGCCATCGGTGGAGCCGGGCATCACCGCTTCCATCACTTGGCCGTCGGTGAACTGGCGGCGGGCGATCGCCTCCATCAGCGAGGCCTCGTCCTGGAGCTTGAGGCGCTTGAGCGCATCGGGGATCGCGGCCTCGCCCGGCGGGGTGGGCAGGCGCTCGACGATCTCGTCATAGAGCTTGCGGCCGAGCGCGATCGTCTCCTCGCGCTCCTTGTGGCGGATATGGCGGCGGATCGCGGCGCGCGCCTTGCCGGTGATCGCGAAGTTGAGCCAGTTGGCCTGGGGCTCCTGCGCCTTGGAGCGGAGGATCTGGACCTGATCGCCCTGGGCGATCTCGGTGCGCAGCGGCACCACCCGGCCGTTGATCTTGGCGCCCACCGCCTGGTCGCCCAGGTTGGAGTGGACGGCATAGGCGAAGTCGATCGGCGTCGCGCCCTTGGGCAGCTGGATCAGCTCGCCCTTGGGGGTGAAGGCGAAGATCCGGTCCTGGTACATCGCCATCCGGGTATGCTCGAGCAGCTCCTCGGGGCTGTCGGCATGCTCGAGGATCTCGATCAGGTCCTTGATCCAGCTGACCTGGGTGTCCGGTCGGACGTTGCTCGCCTTGTACGCCCAGTGCGCGGCGAGGCCGAACTCGGCCTGGGCGTGCATGTCGCGCGTGCGGATCTGGATCTCGATGCGGGTGTCGCCGGCATGGATGATGCTGGTGTGGAGCGAACGATAGCCGTTGCGCTTGGGCGTCGAGATGTAATCCTTGAACCGGCCGGGCACCATCGGCCAGCGGCGGTGGATCACGCCGAGTGCGCGGTAGCATTCCTCCTCGGTGTCGACGATCGCGCGGAAGGCCATGATGTCGCTGAGCTGCTCGAGCGACACGTGCCGCTCCGACATCTTCTTCCAGATCGAATAGGGATGCTTCTCGCGCCCGGTGATCTCGGCATCGATGCCGCCGCGCGACAGGAGCAGCTTGAGGCCCGAGGCGATCTTGGCGATACGGTCCTCGCCCTCGACCTTGAGGCTGTCGAGCCGCTTGTGGATCGATTCATAGGCTTCGGGCTCGAGCTCGCGGAAGGCGAGCGTCTGCATCTCCTTCATGAACTCGTACATGCCGATCCGCTCGGCGAGCGGGGCGTAGATCTCCATCGTCTCGCGGGCGATGCGCTTGCGCTTGTCGGGGTTCTTGATGTGGACCAGCGTGCGCATGTTGTGCAGCCGGTCGGCCAGCTTGACGAGCAGCACGCGGACATCGTCCGACATGGCGAGCAGGAACTTGCGGAGATTCTCGGCGGCGCGCTCGCTCTCGGTCTGCGCCTCGATCTTGGAGAGCTTGGTGACGCCGTCGACCATGCGCGCGACATTGTCGCCGAACAGGCGCTGGATGTCCTCGGGCGTGGCGACGGTGTCCTCGACCGTGTCATGCAGGATCGCGGTGACGATCGTCTCGTCGTCCAGGTGCAGGTCGGTGAGGATGCCGGCCACTTCGATCGGGTGGCTGAAATAGGGGTCGCCCGACGCGCGCTTCTGGCTGCCATGCGCATTGACCGAGAAGACGTACGCCCGGTTGAGCATCGCTTCATCGGCGTCGGGGTCGTAGCTCAGGACCCGGTCAACAAGTTCATATTGGCGCAGCACGGGAACTAGATGGGGCCCGGGGCTGTTGCTTTGCAATAAAATTGAGCGCGATCCGGAGGTTCCGAACCGCGCTCAACTGCTTTATCGGTGCTGGTGTGGCGCTGGCGCCATACCGCTCAGTGCGCCTTGGCGTTGCACTTCTCGAGGGCGGCGGCGTCGAAATCGGTGCCGTTGGCGCGGAAGGCCGAGAGCTTGCCGACTTCGCGGGCGACCAGCTCGCAGACGATGCCGTCGCGGGCATTGGCCTTGGCGGCGGTGCAGGTGCCGGCGCCGCACTTCCACAGCGTCGAGCGGGTGACGAGGCTGGTCTTGGCCGGCGCGGCGACCGGGGTGGCGGCGTAATAGCCGTTCGGGGCACCCTGCGCGATGCCGGCGGCGGGGACGAGGGCCAGCGTGGCCGCGGCCGCTGCGGCGAAGAAGCGGGTCATGGGAAATCCTCCTGGGGGTCGTGAACCTGCGACCGGAGTCGCGACTCAGTTTCTAATTGACATAGAAGTAAGTTGCAACGAGAAACTTTTGCTGCAATGCAAGAAGTTACGCCATTCCGTAGCGTCAGCTTTTGCGATAGGATGACAAGTCATGGGTGGTGCCATTCGAGAATCCCTGCGGCAACTGGCCAGTGACTGCAGCCTGCCGGCCGCGCTGGAAGCGATGGGCGAGCGCTGGTCGTTCCTGATCCTGCGCGGCTCGTTCAACGGGCTGCATCATTTCGAGGAATTCCAGTCCGAACTGGGCATCGCCCGCAACATCCTGGCCAACCGGCTGGCGCGGCTGGTCGACAAGGGCATCCTGGTCCGCGAGCCCTGTGCCGACGATCGCCGCAAGATCGAATATCGCCTGACCGACAAGGGCTATGCGCTGCTGCCGGCGATGATCGCGCTGCGGCAATGGGGCGAGCGTTGGGAGACGGGCACTCCGGCCTATCCGGTGCTGGTCGACGCGCGCGACAGCCGGCCGATCCGTGCCGTCCAAGTGCTGAGCCATGACGGGCGGGCGCTGGGCAAGGGCGACCTGCTCTGGGCGCTGCCGGAGGATGTGGTGAGCGACGACGTGCCCGAGGTGAAGGCGGCGGAGTAACGGTCCTTGCCGGGCTCGTCCAATTGCGGCATGATTGTGTCGCAATAAGGGCTGAGGTGGGGCGATGGCGTTGCGCGGATGGGTCGGGGCAGGGCTGCTATGCGCCGGATTGCTGGCCGGATGCACCGTCGGATCGGACCAGCCTTTCATCCCGCAGGGAGATATCGTCCCCGGCCTGGTCGATGGCGACTATCAGCGCTTCATGATCGTCACTTCCGCCCAGGCGCCGGCCGCCATCCGCAAGGATTGCGTGACATCCGGTTCCGTCTTCCTGATATCCGACGAGAAGGGCAAACGGCGGAACCGCACGGTGCGGCCGACCTATTGCCCCTATGACGGCGACCAGCGGCTGCCGCTCATCCGGCTCACGCGCGAGGCCGATGGCTATTGGCTGGCGTCGCCCGACCGGCGGCTGAACGTCCATTTCAAGCGGCTGCGTGACGGCATCTATCTGGTGCAGTCCGATGACCCGGAGAGCGATGGCCTGCGCTATGGCTATGCCCTGACCCGCGAGGCGCCGGGCGGGATCGACATGGCACTGCTCAACTGCGATTATTTCCCGGCGCTGAAATCGATCCATGAGACAGCGACCACCAATGCGGTCGAGGCATTGCCGTCGTCCGAGGCGGAGCCCGAGCCATTGCCGGAGGCCTCGCCCGAGCCGATGGCGCCGGAGGCGAGCGAAATCCTGCCCGGCGAGCGCGGCGATTGTCGGGCGCCTTCGCTGGCGGCGATCCAGCCCGAACTCGATGTGGTGGTCGACCGGTTCGTGCGAGGCCGCGAGATCGCCTGGTTCCTGCTGCGGCACGTGCGCTAGCCGCCCAGCCCCTCCAGCCGCGCGCGCACATTCTCCGGGATCGGCTTCGACTTGCGCGTCTCGAGGTCGACATGGACGCTGACCATCTCGATCTCGGTGTGCAACTCGCCGGTGTCGGCGTGGCAAAGCTCGATGCGCATCGTCATGCTCGAGGTGCCGACGCGCTCGACGCGGGCGAAGCCCTCGACCATGTCGTCGAACACGAAGGGCTTTCGATAGTCGACGCGTGCGCTGACGACGTTGAATTCGGCGTCGAGCCAGTCGGGGCCGATCTCGCCCAGGTCCGCCCAGCGCCAGAACTCGCCCAGCGTCACGTCGGCATATTCGAGATAGCGCGAGTTGAAGACGATCTTCTGGCCGTCGATCTCGGAATAGCGGACGCGGAAGCGGGTGGAGAAGCGGAAGCCCTGGCGCATGGGAGTGGGGTGGCGCGGTGTGGAGGGCGCGTCAACTAGCATCGATACGCCGTCACCCCGGCCTTGTGCCGGGGTCCACTGTGCCGCGCCCGCAGGTGTAGAGCCTCTTGTCCATGACTTGCCTCCCGGTGGACCCCGGCACAAGGCCGGGGTGACGAAGAGAGAGGCGGGGTCCTAGGTCAGCAACTTGAAGCCGACGATCGCCAGCACGGTGGCGAGGATCGGGGTCAGCACCCGGTCGGAGACGCGGGTGGCGATCAGGCTGCCGACGACGATGCCGGGGATCGAGCCGAGCAGCAGGGTGAAGAGCAGGCCGAGGTCGACCGAGCCCATCGACCAGTGGCCAAGCCCGGCGATGAAGGTGAGCGGCACCGCATGCGCGATGTCCGATCCCACCAGCCGGGCGACCGGCGAGCCGGGATAGAGGACAAGCAAGGCGGTCATCCCCAGCGCGCCGGCGCCGACCGAGGTGAGCGAGACCAGCACGCCGAGGACGGCGCCGAGCAGCACGGTCAGCGCCGCGACCTTCTGCTCGTCCAGTTTCGCGAAGCGACGCCCCGCCGCGCGGACGATGCGGACGCGGAAGAACACCGCCATCGCGGTGAGGACCAAAGTGACGCCGAGGATCGTCGAGATCAGATGGCCGGTATCCCGGGCGTCGCGGTGCGCGGCGGCGAGGTAGAGCAGGGTGAGGATCGTCGCCGGCACGCTGCCCGTTGCCAGCCGGCCGACCACCCGCCAGTCGACCGACCCGCGCCAGCCATGGACGGCGGTGCCCACCGCCTTGGTGCCCGAGGCATAGAGCAGGTCGGTGCCGACCGCGGTGGCCGGGTGGAAGCCGAAGACGAGCACCAGCAAAGGCGTCATCAGCGAGCCGCCGCCGACGCCGGTCAGCCCGACGAGCAGGCCGACCAGCACCCCGGCCAGCGAGTAGAGCAGGTCGATATGCGGCACCGGCTGGGGCTCAGCCCGCCTTTGCCGTGGTGTTGACGCCCATCGACTTGAGATACTGCTTCACGTTGCGCGCGGCCTGGCGCAGGCGCTGCTCGTTCTCGACCATCGCAATGCGCACGAACCCTTCGCCATTCTCGCCATAGCCGACGCCGGGCGCGACCGCGACCTTGGCATGGGTGAGCAGCTGCTTGGAGAACTCAAGGCTGCCCAGATGCGCGAGCGCGGGCGGGAGCGGCGCCCAGGCGAACATCGATGCGGGCGGGCTGGGGATTTCCCAGCCAGCGCGGCCGAAGCTCTCGACCAGCACGTCACGGCGCTTGTGGTAGAGCTGGCGGTTCGCCTCGACGATGTCCTGCGGGCCGTTCAGCGCGGCGCAGGCGGCGGCCTGGATCGGGGTGAAGGCGCCGTAATCGAGATACGACTTCACCCGCGTCATCGCCGCGATCAGCTGCTTGTTGCCGACCGCGAAGCCCATGCGCCAGCCGGCCATGGAATAGGTCTTGGAGAGCGAGGTGAACTCGATCGCCACGTCCTTGGCGCCCTTGACCTGCAGGATCGACACGGTCGGCTTGCCGTCGAAATAGAGCTCCGAATAGGCGAGGTCGGAGAGGATCCACACCTTGTTCTCGCGCGCCCAGGCGACGAGCCGCTCATAGAAGGCGAGGTCGACCGTCTCGGCGGTCGGGTTCGACGGATAGTTGACCACCAGGATCGAGGGGCGCGGCACGGTGAAGGCGATCGCGCGCTCGAGGCTTTCGAAATAATGCTCGTCCGGCGTGGTCGGCACCGCGCGGATCGTCGCGCCGGCGAGGATGAAGCCGAAAGTGTGGATCGGGTAGCTCGGGTTGGGCGCCAGCACCACGTCGCCCGGTGCGGTGATCGCGGTGGCGAGGCTGGCCAGCCCCTCCTTCGAGCCCATGGTCACGACGACTTCGGTCTCGGGATCGATCTCGACGCCGAAGCGGCGGGCATAATAATTGGCCTGGGCGCGGCGCAGGCCGGGAATGCCCTTGGACTGGGAATAGCCATGCGCGTCGGGCTTCTGCGCGACTTCGACCAGCTTCTCGATCACGTGCGGCGGCGGCGGCAGGTCCGGATTGCCCATGCCGAGATCGATGATGTCCTCTCCCGCCGCGCGCGCCGCTGCCCGCATCGCATTGACTTCGGCGATGACGTACGGGGGCAGGCGCTTCATGCGGTAGAATTCTTCGGACATTTCCTCATCTCTCAGGGGTTGGAGCGCGACACGATCTTGTGCCGTGCGCACCTCCTACGCCATGTTCGCGGCTGCGGGAATGACGAGTTGCCTGTGGTGCGCTAAAGCGGCGCTTGAAGAGGATAAGCATGGCCGAAACGACCAATCCGCCGATTCCCGACCTTGCGGACCTGCAGCATTGGACCTGGGTGCTGGGCCGAGCGCAGCAGATGATGCTCGAGCATGGCTTCGACATGATGGAGCATATGCCGGCGGCAGCGCCCTTCGGCGCGATGCTCGATCCGACAGCGGCGATCCGCGCGACCACCGATTTCTGGTCGGACACGATGCAGCTGTGGCAGCGCTTCCTCGATCCGCAGAACGCGGTGCCCTTCGAGGAGACGCCCGAGCAGGCGCGCGACAAGCGCTTCAAGGCGCCGCAATGGCGCGAGGAGCCGGTGTTCGACTTCCTGCGCCAGAGCTATCTGATGATCGCCGACCATATGCTGCGCGGCGTCGATGCGCTGGAGGGGATGGATTCGAAACAGAAGGAGCAGGTGCGCTTCGCGACCAGGGGTTTCCTCGATGCGGTGAGCCCGACCAACTTCCCCGCGACCAATCCCGAAGTGCTCGAGAAGATCGTCGAGACCAGGGGCGAGAGCCTGCTCAAGGGCCTCAGCAACATGATGGGCGACCTCGCCAAGGGCCAGATGACCCAGACGGCGGAGGGGGCGTACGAGCTCGGTCGCAACCTGGCGATGACGCCGGGCAAGGTGGTGAAGCGCACGCCGCTCTACGAGCTGATCCAGTACGCGCCGGCGGAGGGCGCCAAGGAAGTCTATGCGACGCCGCTGCTGATCTTCCCGCCCTGGATCAACCGCTTCTACATCCTCGATCTCAACCCCGAGAAGAGCTTCATCCGCTGGGCGGTGGAGCAGGGGCTGACCGTGTTCGTCGTCTCTTGGAAGTCCGCCGACGCGTCGATGAAGGACGTGGTGTGGGACGATTTCGTCGAGCGCGGGCAGATCGACGCGATCGACACGGTGCGCGAGCTGCTCGGCGTGCAGGGCGTGCACACGATCGGCTATTGCGTCGCCGGCACCACGCTGGCCGCGACGCTGGCGGTGCTGCATGCGCGCGGGGAGGCAGAGAAGGTGGCGAGCGCGACCTTCTTCACCGCGCAGGTCGATTTCTCCGAAGCGGGCGAGCTCGGCATGTTCGTCGACGACGACCAGCTGGCGATGATCCGCAGCCTGGGGACCGAGGGCTTTCTCGACGGGCGCTACATGGCGGCGACGTTCAACCTGCTGCGCGGGCGCGACCTGATCTGGAACTATGTCACCAACAACTACCTGATGGGCAAGGACTATGCCCCGTTCGACCTGCTCCACTGGAACTCGGACGTGACCAACCTGCCGGCCACCTGGCACATGAGCTACCTGACCGACCTGTACCGCGACAACAAGCTGGTCCAGCCCGGCGCATTGGCGATCGGCGGGACGCCGCTCGACCTGTCAAAGGTGCGGACGCCGACCTATGTCCAGGCCGGGCGCGAGGATCATATCGCGCCGGCGCAGAGCGTCTGGAAGATCACCCATTATTTCCAGGGGCCGCTCAAGTTCGTGCTGGCCGGATCGGGGCACATCGCCGGGGTGGTGAATCCCCCTTCGGCGCAAAAATACCAGTATTGGACCAATTCGGACAAGGTTGAGACGCTCACCGAGTTTTTTGCGGGAGCGAAAGAGACTAAGGGGAGTTGGTGGCCCGACTGGATCGGCTGGCTCGATGCGCTCGATGCCGCGAAGGTCCCGGTCAAGGGCGCGCGGATACCCGGCAAGGGCAAGCTCGAGGCGATCGAGGATGCCCCGGGGAGCTACGTGCGGGCGCGCTGATTTATCATCTAAATTGAAGGGCTTGGGTATTTTTGTGCACTGCACAAAAGTGCTTGCATTGCCGCGCAGAAGTCCCTACATGCTGCATCGCAGCAATAGCTTTAGGGAAGGCACATCATGGCCACCAAGGGACCGAAGTCCGGCGCGGCAAAGCCCGTCGTTCAGAAGCCTGCGGCGCGCGCCAAGGCCGCGCCAGGGAAAGTTGCTGTGCCCGAGGCTGAGAAGCCCGCGCCGGTCGAGGCCGCCGAGACGATTGTCCAGGTGCCCTTCGCCGAGCCGGTCCCGGTTCTCGAGGCAGCACCGCAGGAAGTGACCGAAACCGTTGAAGCCGTGGTCGAGCCCGTCATCGAGGCTGCCGCGGAAACCGCACCCACCGCCGTGGAAGCCGTCGAAGAGACGCTCGCCGCGCCGGCAGTCAAGGAAACCGTGAAAATGGCAACTACCTTCGACAACAGCACCGTCGAGAACGCCACCGCCAAGGCCCAGGCCCTGTTCGGCGAGTGGAACGAGCGTACCAAGGCCGCCGTCGAGAAGTCGACCAAGCTGGTCGAGGAAGCCAATGACTTCGCCAAGGGCAATGTCGAGGCGCTGGTCGAGTCGGGCCGCATCGCCGCCAAGGGCTTCGAGGGCCTGGGCCAGGACGCCGCCGAATATGGCCGCAAGTCGTTCGAGAGCGCGACCGCCGCGCTGAAGAACCTCGCCACCGTCAAGTCGCCGGCCGATTTCTTCCGCCTGCAGAGCGACTATTTCCGCGGCGCGTTCGACTCGTACGTCGCCGAGGCTTCGAAGAACACCGAGGCGCTGATCAAGCTCGCCAGCGACGCGGCCCAGCCGCTGTCGAACCGCGTTGCCGTCGCCGCCGAGAAGGTGAAGACCGCGGCGTAAGCGGGCGCTTCCGGCCAGCCGGAAGTCAGGAATCAGGGCGGTCCTTCCTCCGGGAAGGGCCGCCTTTCCTTTTATCCGGTCCCAATCGGGGTTTACGCGTTCGCCGCGGCCTTGCCCTAGCGGACGCGAACCCATATTTTCCGCACCGTGACAAATCCCGTGAAATTTCAGATCCGCATGGCCGAAGACGGCAATGACGACGATCGGGGGAACAACCCCTCGATCGGCCTTGCCACGCGCACCCGCACGCGGACCAAGAAGCCGACGCCCTACCGCGTGCTCATGCTCAACGACGACTACACCCCGATGGAGTTCGTCGTGCTGTGCCTGCAGCGCTTCTTCCGCATGGACATGGAAGAGGCGACGCGGGTGATGCTGCATGTCCACCAGCGCGGCGTGGGCGTGTGCGGCGTGTTCAGCTATGAAGTCGCCGAGACCAAGGTGAGCCAGGTGATCGACTTCGCCCGGCAGAACCAGCACCCGCTGCAATGCACGCTGGAGAAGGCGTGATCCCGGCCTAGGCTTCCGCCGTCCGCTCGCGGTACCGGCCGTTAACCCAATAGTCGAAATTCGCGTACCGGAGGGCGGATGGCGACCGCTCGCGCCGCGTGGGCGGCTGCATCGGCTGGAAAGCCGCGCCGAGAAAGCCATGGGCGCGCCACGCATCGGCCAGCACTTCGTCGAACACCATGTGGAGGCTGTACTCGGGCAGCAGGAAGACATGGTGGTCGGCGGGCAGGTCGGGCGCCATGTGGATGTCGTAGAGATCGCCGATCCAGGAATATTTCTCTCCGGTAATTCCGTCCTCGCCGTGCCTGATGGCGAACACCGATCGCGACTTGTCGAACCCGGGAGCGAGCCTGGCGACGTCCATCAGCCAATAGGGCTCGATCGGGCGCCCTCCCCGGGTGACGGTATCGCATTCGGCGAAGTCGAAGCCCTCCGGGTCGATTGCGTGGAGCAACTCCCGGGCCCGGCTGGAAACCAGCCGGCGGGTGAGGAAGCCGTAGATGTCCAGCGGCTTGTTGCGATGGGCGACGATCACCCGGGGCTTGGCCCGCAGCGCGGGCAGGCCGTAGCTGCTCTCGGTGCGGGATCCCCAGGCGACATATTTGCGCGGTCCCGCGGTGATCGGGACGGTGTCGCCGCTCAGCGTGGTCCTGACCGGATAGATTTCGAGCGGGTTGAGCAGTTCGTAATCGCTCGGATTGTGCCGGAAGGACGAATCGAGCTGGTAATAGCGCCTGCGTGCCGGATCGAACGGAATGTCCCTTGGCCACTTCATCGCGCATCCCCCTTGCCGGACCAGGGTGACCGCGCGCTCCCGTTCGTGCAAGCTGTCGTTACGCCTCTGCCTAAGGGCTTCCACCATAGGCGTTTTTCCGGGCGACACAGCCCGGTCGCGAATCGGTAGAAGGACCGCAGTTCCTGGGAACCGGGGGGTTTTGGCGGGAACAAAGGGCCGGGCGGCGCGAGCTTGTCACCGCAGACGTCCGGCCCACCCTTTTCCTCGAAATCACCGGAAGCCGTTCAGCGCCCCTTGGGGAGCCAGCTGAGGTCGAGCCCTTCGTAGCGGTTCACATAATTGGCCGCGCGGGCGAGCGCGCGCTCGTCGAGCAAAGTCACCCGGCCGCCTTCGCGCGCGATCAGATGCTCTTCCTCCAGCTGGCGCAGCATGCGGTTGACGTGCACTGCCGTCAGCCCGGTTGCGTCACCGACTTCCTCCTGGGTCAGGCCGAGGGTGAAGACGTTGGTCAGGTCCTTGTCGGTGCCGCGCAGGCGGTTGCGCAGGTCGAGCAGCAGTGCGGCGACGCGGGCCTTGGCACTGGTGCGGCCGAGCGCGGCGAGCCGATCGGTGAGCGCCACGCGCTCGATCTGCGAATAGACCAGCACCATCGCGCCGAGCCGGGGATGCTCGAGCATCAGGTCCGACAGCGCGGCGCGGTCGAACGGGCAGACGACGCAGTCCGAAAGCGCAGCCAGCGTCTCGGGAGCTTCGCGATAGACCGCGCTGGAGACGCCCAGCATGTCGCCCGGGAACAGGAAGCGCAGGATCTGCCGGCTGCCATCGTCGAGCAGCACATAGCTCATCATCAAGCCCTTGCGCAGGATGTAGAGCTCGTTGCTCCCTTCGTTCTCACGCTGCAACACTGCGCCCCGGCGCACGGACCGGTGGCGTTCCTCCAATTTTTCGAGCGCCTTCTGCTCGACCGTTGAGAGGTCGATCAGCTGACTCAACATTTCCGCGAAACAACTGCCCGACACGCGCTGGCTTCCCCCCGAGCGTCGATGCAAAGCAGTGCCGTGGAATCAATGCATTAAAATCGATCAAGCCCGTAAAAAACGCCTGCACTTGCGCGGCGCTGGCCAACGATTAGAAGCCCGGCATGGACCGTATTCTCATTCGCGGCGGCAACCGCCTCTCCGGCAAGATCCCCGTCTCCGGCGCGAAGAACGCCGCGCTCACCCTGATGCCCTGCGCGCTGCTCACCGACGAGCCGCTGACGCTGCGCAACCTGCCGCGCCTGGCGGATGTCGACAGCTTCGGGCACCTGCTCAACGAGCTGGGCGCCTCGACCGCGATCGAAGGCACGCGGCCGACCGATTTCGGCCGGGTGATGACGGTGCGCGCGGGCAAGCTGACCTCGACGGTCGCGCCCTATGACATCGTCCGCAAGATGCGCGCCTCGATCCTGGTGCTCGGCCCGCTGCTCGGCCGCGCGGGCGAGGCGACGGTGTCGCTGCCGGGCGGCTGCGCGATCGGCAACCGCCCGATCGACCTGCACCTGAAGGCGCTGGAGGCGATGGGCGCCGAGATCGAGCTGGCCGCGGGCTATGTGAAGGCGACGGCGCCCGGCGGCCGCCTCCCTGGCGGGCGATTCAGCTTCCCGGTGGTCTCGGTCGGCGCGACCGAGAATGCGCTGATGGCGGCGGTTACCTGCAAGGGCACCACGGTCCTCGACAATGCGGCGCGCGAGCCGGAGATCGTCGACCTGTGCAACCTGCTCGTCGCGATGGGCGCCAGGATCGGCGGCATCGGCACCGAGCGGCTGGAGATCGAAGGCGTCGATCGCCTGCACGGCGCGACCTATGCGGTGATGCCCGACCGGATCGAGGCGGGCAGCTATGCCTGCGCCGCGGCGATCACCGGCGGCGACATCGAGCTGGTCGGCGCGGCGGCGGGCGACATGCGCGCCACCCTCGACGCACTCGTCCAGGCCGGCGTGACGGTCGAGGAGACCAAGACCGGTATCCGCGTCGCCGCCAATGGCCCGCTCAAGCCGCTGACCCTGTCGACCGCGCCCTTCCCGGGCTTCGCCACCGACATGCAGGCGCAGTTCATGGCGATGCAGCTGGTCGCCGAGGGCGCCAGCGTGTTCACCGAGACGATCTTCGAGAACCGCTACATGCATGTGCCCGAGCTGACCCGCATGGGCGCGCATATCGACGTGCGCGGGCGCACCGCCGTGGTGCACGGGCCGACCAAGCTGGTCGGTGCCCAGGTGATGGCGACCGATCTGCGCGCCTCGATGAGCCTGATCCTCGCCGGCCTCGCCGCCGAGGGCGAGACCCAGGTCAATCGCGTCTATCATCTCGACCGCGGGTACGAGCGGCTCGAGGAGAAGCTTCAGGCGGTCGGCGCCGATATCGAGCGCGTCGGCGACGGCTAGGACCTTGCGGGGGCGGGGCACCAGGCTGGCGATTGCGGCGGCTTTGCTGCTGCTGGTGGTTGTGCTTGGCGCCAGCTGGCGCTTCGGCTCGATGGCTGCGGCTGGCCATGCCTCCGCGGTCGATCCCGTGCCGCCGCCCGCGCAGGCGGTGCGGCTCAAGGCGCGCGACGGTGTCGCGATTGCCGGGACATACTGGCCCGGACGCCGGCCCGATGCGCCGGCGGTGCTGCTGCTCCACGGCGTCGGCGCCTCGCGGAATCAGACTGCGCCGATGGCGGAGGCGCTGGTGGCGCAGGGCTATGCCGCGCTCGCCATCGATCTGCGCGGGCATGGCGAATCGGCGATCACCGACCATAGCTATGGCCTGGACGAGGGGCTCGACGCGCGCGCCGCCTTCGACTGGCTGAAGGCGCGGCAGCACCAGTCCAAGGTCGGGGTGATCGGCGTCTCGCTGGGCGGGGCGGCGGCGCTCGTCGGGCGCGACGGCGCGGTGCCTGCCGATGCGCTGGTGCTGGTCGCGGTGTTCCCCGACATCCGCCATGCGATCTACAACCGGATGGCGGCGATGCTGGGAAGCGTCGGCGGGACGATCGGCGAGCCCTTGCTCAGCCTCCAGTCGCTGCCGCGCTATGGCGTCTGGCCCGCGCGGATCGCGCCGGTCACGGCGATCCGCGATTTTCGCGCGCCGGTGTTCGTGATCGGCGGGGCGGTGGATCGCTATACGCCGCCGGTCGAGACCCGAATGCTGTTCGCGGCCGCGCCGAACCGCAAGGGGCTGTGGCTGGTGGTGGGGCTCGACCATGGCAAGGTCAGCAATTTCCACGATGAAGAATGGGCGCGCCGCGTGGGCGGTTTCCTGCGCGGAACGATCGGCGCGCCCTAGGCCGGCTATTCCGCGAAGTCGGTGCCGAGGGTGACCGGTTCCCAGCGATCGATCTCGTCGATCACCGCATCGAGCTTCTCGCGGGCCCGGCGCAGCGCATCGCTGCCGAGCAGCAGGTGGACCGGCGGGTTGGCCGAATCGGTCAGTTCGAGGATCGCGGCGGCGGCGCGAGCGGGATCGCCGAGCTGCCTGCCGGCCATTGCATCGAATGCCGCCGAGGAACGGCCGACCGCGGCATAGCTTTCGTCGGCGCCGCTCTTGCGGATCGAGCGATTCGACAGGAAGTCGGTGCGGAACGCCCCCGGCGCCACCGCGGTGACATGGATGCCGAGCGCGGCGATCTCCTGCGCGAGCGCGGCCGAGAGGCCTTCGAGCGCATATTTGGCCGAGGCATAAAGGCCCGAGCCGGCGCCCGGGGCACGGCCGGCGATCGACGTGATGTTGACGATATGGCCGCTGCCCTGCGCGCGCAGCCGGGGCAGCGCGGCGCGGATCAGGCGGAAGGGGCCGAACAGATCGACTTCGAACAGCCGGGCGACATCGGCATCGCTCGCCTGCTCGATCGCGCCGAGCAGGCCGTAGCCGGCATTGTTGACGATCACGTCGATCCGTCCGGTCTGCGCGAAGGCCTGTTCGACCGTCGGGGCGATCGCCGCCGGATCGGTCATGTCGAGCTGTAGGACGTGCAGCGTGCCGCTGCCCTGCTCGAGTTCGGGCACCGCGCCGCGCACGGTGCCGATGACGGTGTCGCCGCGCGCCAGCGCCGCCTGTGCCAGCGCAAGGCCGAGCCCGCGCGAAATGCCGGTGATGAACCAGGTCTTCATGATGCAATCTCCTTCGCGACAGGAGATTGGTGCGGGCAGCCTCCAGGATAATGGCGCGGTTTTGCCATGGACTTGTAAGTCCTGCTAAACAGTCGGGATGGATACCACCCTGCTCTCCGCCGACTACCAGCAGCTGCGCGGCTTCGTCGCCGTCGCGCAGGTGCTGAGCTTCAGCCGCGCCGCCGGGGCGATGGGGGTGACACCCTCGGCACTGAGCCAGCTGGTGCGGGGGCTGGAGGCGCGGCTGGGCACGCGGCTGCTCAACCGCACCACCCGCAGCGTCTCGCTTACCGAGGCGGGGGCTGCGCTGCTCGCGCGCACCGGGCCGGCGCTGGCCGAGCTGGGCGAGGCGATGCTGCAGGCCCGCGCCGGGCGCGAGGGGATCGCGGGGCGGGTGCGCGTCCACGCCTCTCGCTTCGCCGGCGAGCTGCACGTGCTGCCCATCCTCGCCCGGTTCGGGCGGGACTATCCCGATGTCGTGCTCGACATCTCGCTGGACGACACGGTGATCGACATCGTCGCGGGCGGATATGACGTCGCGATCCGCATCGGCGAGCTGGTCGAGCGCGACATGGTCGCGGTGGCGCTGGGCGCGGAGATGCGCCAGCTTGCCGTCGCCACGCCGGACTATGTCGCCGCGCACGGCGTACCCGAGCATCCCCGCGATCTGCTGCGCCACCGCTGCATCCGCTGGCGCTGGCCGGGCAATGCCGCGCCCTATCACTGGGAGTTCTGGGAAGGCGGCTGGTTCCAGGTCGCGGTCGACGGGCCGCTGATCCTCGACGACAAGCAGGCCTGTCTCGAAGCGGCGCTGCAGGGCGCCGGCATCGCCTTCGCGATCGAGCCCAAGGTGCGCGACCACATCGCGGCGGGCCGGCTGGTGCCGATGCTCGAGCGCTGGTCGGCACCATTCCCCGGCCATTATCTCTGCTACCCGCAGCAGCGCCACATGGCGCCGGCGGTGCGGGCATTCATCGATGCGGTGCGCCGCGGCGCCTAGCGGGCGGTGCTCATCGAATAGGGCCGCGCCGCCTTGCCCGTCGCCCAGCTCTTGTTGGGCTTCGAACTCATGGTGAAGCGCAGCTCGCCGCCGGCGATGATCTCGTCATGCTTCAGGTATCCGCGCGCCAGCGGCTTGCCGTTGAGCAGGACCTTGCCGACATATTTGTTGGCGTCCGACAGCCCCTCGGCGACGATCGCGAAGCGCTTGCCGTTGGGCAGGTTGAGCGTCGCCCGGTCGAGGAACGGCCGGCCGATGACATATTCGTTCGAGCCCGGCGCTACCGGATAGAAGCCGAGCGCGGTGAACACGAACCAGGCCGACATCTGGCCGAGATCGTCATTGCCCGACAGGCCGTCCGGGGTCGGCTTGTACTGGCTGTCGACGATCTGCTTCAGCCGCTCCTGGGTGCGCCAGGGCTGGCCGGCATAGCTGTAGAGATAGGCGACGTGGTGGCTCGGCTCGTTGCCATGGATGTACTGGCCGATCAGCCCGGCAATGTCCTCGGCATGGCTGTAGTCGATCTTGGAATTGTCGAAGTCGAACATCGCATCGAGCTTCTTCACCGCAGCGGCGTCGCCGCCGAGCAGCTTGAACATGCCGGCCTGGTCCTGCGGCACGAACCAGGAATATTGCCAGGCATTGCCCTCGGTATAGTCCGAGCCATAGTTGATCGCGGTGGGATCGAAGGGCGTGCGGTAGGTCCCGTCCGCCTTGCGGGCACGCAGGAACCCGGTCTTCACGTCGAAGCTGTTGCGCCAGTTGCCGGCGCGGGCCTCGAACGGGGCGGCGAGGTCGGTCTTGCCCATCGCCCGGGCCATGCGGGCGATGGTCCAGTCGTCATAGGCATATTCGACCGTCTTGGAGGCGGCTTCCGGCTCCTTGTCGATCGGCACGTAACCGAGCTTCATATACTGATCGAGGCCGCCATAGGGGCCATAGGTGGCGCTCTTCACCATCGCGTCGAGCGCGGCATTGGGGTCGAAGCCCTTGATGCCCTTCATGTAGGCGTCGGCGATCACCGGCACGGCGTGATAGCCGATCATCGTCCAGGTCTCGCGGCCATGGAACTGCCAGACCGGCAGGATGCCGAACGGGCTGACCTGCTGGCTGGCGATCAGCGAGTTGACGAAATCGGCGTTCTTCTTCTCGCTCTGGGTGAGCAGAAGCAGCGGATGCTCGGCGCGGAACGTGTCCCACAGCGAAAAGGTCGAGTGGAAGGTGAAGCCCTTCGCTGCGTGGACCTGATCGTCCGGCCCGCGCCAGCGGCCATCGGCATCGGAGAAGACGCTGGGCGCGATCAGGCTGTGATAGAGCGCGGTGGCGACCATCTTCTTCATCGGCGCCGAGCCTTCCAGCTCGACCGCGCCGAGCGCCTGTTCCCAGGCCTTGCCGGTCGCGGCACGGACCGCGTCGAAACTGCCGGGTTCGCTGTCGAGATTGGCGATCGCGCCGTCCTCGTCGACCGCCGAAATCGCAACCTTCAGCTCGAGCGGACCGTCGATCTGGCCGAAGTCGAGCCGTGCGACCAGCTCCCGCCCGGCGAGCTGCTGGGCATCGTCGGCACCGCGGTTCGGGCCCTGAAAGCCCTTATACTCCACCTTCTCCTCGCGGTTGAGGAAGGCGTGGCCGGTGATCTGGTGCGAGGGGCGGATCGCGAAGAACAGCTTGCGGGCGGGCGCCCAGCCGCGGGTCTCACGCGCACCGGTGATGGTGCCGTCCGGGCGAATGCGGATCGACGACCAGAGAATCTTGCCGGGATAGTTGTAGAGCGAGCTGCGCAGGTCGAGCAGCAGCTGCGCGGGCTTGCCGGCGGGGAAGGTGTAGCGCTGGACGCCCACGCGCGTGCCCGCGGTCATCTCGGCGCGGACGCCGGGCTTGGCCAGGGTCACCGCATAATAGCCGGGCACCGCCTGCTCGGTGGCATGGTCGAAGGGCGAGCGATAGTCGCCGGGCTCCAGCCCGATCGTGTCGCCCGAGACCGGCTGGATCAGAAAGTCGCCCAGGTCCGAATGGCCGGCACCCGAGAAATGGGTCATCGAGAAGCCCTGGATGGTCGGGTCCTCATAGCGATAGCCGGCGGCATGGTCGTAACATTTGCGGATCTGGCAGGTCGTGTCGGTATCCGGGCTCAACTGGATCATGCCGAAGGGCGCGACGGCGCCCGGGAAAGTATGCCCCTCGCCACCGGTGCCGATCATCGGATCGGCCGAGGCCGCGGTCGGCTCCGGACTCGTCTGCGCCAGGGCCGGCGCGATGGGGGTGAACGACAGGGCGGCGAGCGCGGCGAGGCCGGTACGGAACGGGGCGATCATGGGGGCGGGTTAGAGCATGGCTTGATGCCGCTTGCCAGCCGCTTTCCCCGACCCGTGCTTCGTGCCAGATTTGCGGCACGGGAAGAGGAAGGGGAGCGCGGTGCAGGCAAGTCTTTCGGATCGTCGGGCGCTCTGGGCCTTCGCGCTCGGTTGCGTGATGGTCACCCTCGGCGTGCTGCTGCATATCCCGATGTTCCTGATGGGCCGCGATATGCACTTCATGCTCGCCGGCATGCCGATGGGCTGGGACATGGTCGCCGGCATGGGGCTGATCATCGGCGGCTGCCTGGTCGCCGCCTATGGCCTGCTTCCCCGCAACGTCGCGGAGCAGCGCGCGGCGGGCGCGGGAATCGAAGTGGCCGCGCCGGAAGACGCGCCCCTGGGGCCGGCGCATTGGGGGCTGATGGCGGTGCTGGTGATCGCGCTGATCATCGACACGATGAAGCCGGCCTCGCTGGGCTTCACCGTGCCGGGCATGGTCGGCGAATATATGGTGCCCAAGGAGACGGTCAGCCTGGTCCCCTTCTTCGCGCTGATCGGCACCGTGACCGGATCGGTGGTGTGGGGCGTGCTCGCTGACATCTATGGCCGCAAGGCGACCATCCTGCTCTCCGCGGTGATGTTCGTCGGCACGTCGATCTGCGGGGCGATGCCGAGCCTCGCCTGGAATATCGGCATGTGCTTCATGATGGGCGCGGCGGCGGGCGGCATGCTGCCGGTCACCTATGCGCTGCTCGCCGAGATGATGCCCAACCGGCACCGCGGCTGGAGCCTGGTGCTGGTCGGCGGGCTGGGCGCGGGCGGCGGCTATTTCGCCGCGAGCGGGGCATCGACGCTGCTGGTGCCCGAATATAGCTGGCGCATCCTCTGGTTGCTCAACCTGCCGACCGGGCTGACGCTGGTGCTGCTCGGCGCGCTGATCCCCGAAAGCGCCAAGTTCCTGCTGGCACGCGGCCGCGTGGTGGAAGCGCAGGCGGTGATGCGCAAGTTCGGCGCAGTGGTCCGCAAGGTGGACGCACCGCCCGCTGCCGCCGCGGCCCAGCCCGGGCATGGCGCGCTGAAGGGCATGCACCTTTATGGCAAGCTCACCGCGCTTTCGCTGACCGGGATCACCTGGGGCCTGATCAATTTCGGTTTGCTGCTGTGGCTGCCCAACCATTTCGTCAATGAAGGCTATTCGATGGAAGTGGCGAGCCGGCTGCTTGCCGAGAGCGCGCTGATCGCCTTCCCGACGATCTTCGTCGGTGCACTGCTCTACAGCCTGTGGAGCACCAAATGGGCGCTGGGCGCCTCGATCGCGGTGACGCTGCTGGGGCTGGCGGGCGTGCTGCGGACGGAATTGTTCGGCGGCGGCAGCCCGGTGCTGCCGGTGGCGCTGCTGATCATCGGCATCAACGGCATCATCGCGATCCTGCTGCCCTATACCGCCGAGAGCTTCCCCTTGCGCGTCCGGGGTCGGGCAACGGGCTGGGTGGCGGCCTGCACCAAGGCCGGCGGGGTGATCGCGCAGGCGCTGTTCATCGCCAAGCTGGTGCCTTCGATCGGCGTGGTGGCGGGCGCGATCATGGTGCCCATGCTCGCGGCCCTGATCCTGGTGGGCTGGTTCGGACGCGAGACGCGGGGCAAGGACCTGCGGCATCTCGACGAGGCGATGGATTAGCCAGGCTCGGGCCGAAAAGCCTTTGATCCAAGTTAGTTGCCGGAACTCTCCCAAATGTTTGCCGGTTCAGACGGGCAAGCAGGAGAGACAATCGACATGGCAACCCGCGCCCGCGATTTCGCGAACGACCCCGGCTCGCAATTTCTGAAGCACAGTTTCCAGCGCGGGCTCGCGCACTGGAACCGGGAACGGCTCGAGCCTGGTTTTCCCGATGACGACTGGCAAAAGACTTTCGAGCGTGACGTGAAGATGCAGCGGCTCGAAGGCGCGTTCCTCGAGGAACTGCGCAGCGAAGTCGCCGAGGAGGCTGCCGCGGCGCCGACCGATGTCGAGGGCTTCATCGCATGGTTCGAAGACCTGAAGGCGAGCGGGCCGGGACAGGGCGATCCGCTCTTCCCCTGGCTGGCCGAGCAGGCCGAGCGGGACCAGCTGCGATGGTTCTTCGAGCAGGAGGCCGCGGGCGAGGCGGGGTTCGACGATCTCGTCGCGATGACCCAGGTCAAGCTGCCGGTGCGCCCCAAGCTCGAACTCGCCCGCAACTATTGGGACGAGATGGGCCATGGCACCGCAAAGGGCATGCACGGTCCGATGCTCGACGCGCTGGTCGAGACGCTGGCGGTCGAGCCGGTGATCGAGAATACGGTGTGGGAGAGCCTGTGCCTAGCCAATGCGATGACCGCGATGGCGACCAACCGGCGCTATGCTTGGCATTCGGTGGGCGCGCTCGGCGTGATCGAGCTGACGGCGCCGGGCCGTGCGGCGCTGGTCGCCGAAGGGCTGAAGCGTGTCGGGCTGAGCCCCAGGGAAGCGCGCTATTTCACGCTGCACGCGGTGCTCGACATCAAGCATAGCGAGGACTGGAACCGCGAGGCGATCCGCCCCGCGGTGGAGGAGGATCCGGCCCGCGCCACGGCGATGGCAGAGGGCGCGCTGATCCGGCTCAGGTGCGGCGCGCGCTGCTTCCAGGCCTATCGCGACCATCTCTGGGGCTGACGCGGCGCACGGCTGCGCATAGGCTGGGCGGATGAAGCTCGCCGTCCTTGGGCTGCTGTTCGCGCCGCTCGCCCTTTCCGCCGCCCCCGTCCCGGAGGGCAGGGTGCTCGACGTCCATATGGGCGGCCGGGTGGTCGTCCAGGGCAAGGCGATCCGCTTCGGCTGGCCGGGCGTCTATGTCGAGGGGCGGTTCCGCGGCACCGAGGTCAGCGCCCATGTCGAGACGCAGGGCGACTGGCTGCGGGTGAGCGTGGACGGCAAGCCGTTCCAGACGCTGGTGACGCCGGGGCCGGCGGTGGTGAAGGTGGCGCGGCTCAGGCCGGGGATCCACAGCATCCGCATCGACAAGCTGACCGAGAGCCAGTCGGGCAGCAGCCGCTTCCTGGGCTTCTTCACCCATGGCACGCCGCTGGCGCCGCCGGTGCGGGCGCAGCGTATCGAGTTCATCGGGGACTCGCACAGCGTCGGCTATGGCAACACCTCGCCGACCCGCGACTGCGACGAGAAGAAGGTGCACGACACCACCGACACCAGCCAGGCGTTCGGGCCGGTGCTGGCGCGGCGGCTGGGTGCTGATTACCGGATCATCGCCTATTCGGGCTACGGCGTGGTCCGCAACTATGCCGGCGGCAAGCCGGGCGAGAACCTGCCCTTCCTCTATCCCCGCGCCATTCCCGGCGAGCCGGCGCCGGCCCGGGCGGATGGCTGGCGGCCGGGGATCATCGTGATCAACCTGGGCACCAACGACTTCTCGACCAAGCTCCATGCCGGCGAGGCCTGGGCGGACGATGCGGCGCTGCGGGCCGATTACCGGGAGCGCTATATCGCCTTTGTCCGCGCCCGGCAGGCAGCGCAGCCCAGGGCGCGGATCCTGCTGATGGGTGCCGAGAATTTCTACCCAGACGTCGCCGCGGTGGCCGAGGCCACCGGGGTCAAGGCGGTGAAGGTGCCCACCCTGGAGATGACGGGGTGCAACTGGCACCCGTCGCTCAAGGACCACCGCGTCATGGCCGACCTGCTCGCCGCAGCGCTCAGAACGCCGGCGCGTTGAGCTTCACATCGGCGCGGGTCCAGGCGGCGGCGAAGTCCTTCTCCGCCGCGCGCGCGTCCTTCTTCTGCGCCTTGAGCGCCTGGGCCAGTCCGAGCAGCGCCCAGCCATTGTGCGGGTTGCGCTTCAGGTCCTCGACGAACACCGCCTCGGCCTCCGCAGCGGCGCCACTGCCCAGCAGGGCAGCGCCGAGCAGGTGGCGGGTCGGGAAGAACTCGTCCGAGGGCTCGTTGTAGGACAGGCCGTCCTCGACGGTGACGGCTTCGCGGAGCAGCGCGATCGCCCTGGTGGCGTCCTTGCGGGCCAGCGCGATGCGGGCCTCGGCGCGGAGCGTCGCGATCCGGAAGAGCGGGGTGGCGAGGTTCATGCCGGCCAGCGCATCCGCGGGCGCGGCGGCGACCTTTGCCTTGAGCCTGGCCAACTCGGCATCGGCTTCTGGCAGCTTGCCGGTGGCGGCGAGCGCGATGGTGCGGGCCGAGAGCCAGTTGACGGTCAGGTCGAGCAGCCGGGCATCGGGCTGGGGCTCGGCGAGCACCGCGTCCCAACGACCGAAGCGGACCAGCGCCTGGTAGAGATAGCCGATGCCCCAATCCATGCCGGGCATGCCCGCCGCCATCTCGTCGGTGAAGACGGCGCGCACGTCGCGCAGCGCCTTGATAGTCTCGGTGCTGCGCCCCTCCATCGAAGCGGCGGCGGCGAGGAACTGGAGATTGTGCGCCGAGTACATCGGGTAATAGTCGATCGCCGCGGTCTTCGCATAATAGGCCTTGTCGGCGGCGTCGGCGAGGCGGTTGGCCTCCGCCGATTCGGCATAGCGGCCGACGCGCTGGAGGATGTGCGACGGCATGTGCACGACATGGCCGGCGCCCGGCATTGCCGTCTTGAGCCGTTCCGCGGAGTCGATTGCCTTGCCCGGATCGGTCGAGGCCTCGACCGCGTGGATGTAATAATGGTTGGCGCCGGGATGGTGCGGGTTGCGGGCGAGCACGGTCTCCAGCGCGGTCACGATCTCGGGCGTGTCCTTCGCCGGGGTGCCGTCGGCATTCCACAGCTTCCACGGGTTCCGGTTCATCTGCGCTTCGGCGAAGAGCGTTAGGATGTCGTCGTCCTGAGGGAAGGTCCTGGCGGCACCGCGCATCGCGTCGCCGAACGCGGCGAGCAGCGGAGCGCTGTTGGTCGGGTCGACCGGCTGGGGGCCGATATAGCGCTTGGTCAGCGCGAGGATCAGCGCGCGGTTGGCCGGGGTGGCGGACGGTGCGAGCGCCTGGGCCTTTTGCAGCGACTCCCAGGCGACCCGGGCGCGGGCCTCGGCCATCATCGGCATGTTGTAATTGGGGCCAAGGGTGAGCGCGACGCCCCAATGGCAGATGCCGCACCCCGGATCGGCCTGGGCTGCCCTGGCGAAGCTGCGCGCCGCCTCGTCATGGTTGAACGCCCAGAGCAGGCGCATGCCCTGATCGAAATAGGCCTGGGCCTGGGGGATCTTGCTGCCGCTGTCGCGGTGGAAGCCGCCGAGATCGGGGAAGAGCTGCGCGCCCGCCGCCCAGTCGGCGAGGGTCTGGGGGAAGGTGGCGTGACCGGCGTGCATGCCGGCCATCGGGTCCGCTGTCTGGGCGATGGCGGGTAGTGCGAGCAGCGGTGCCGCGAGCAATGCGATGGAGCGCGAAAGTTTCATGGCCGAGTCTCCCCGGACGAGCAGATTACCCGTTTCGTGGTTTAACCTCAATCAACACCCTTTTCCCCGGTGAAGGCCGGGGCCCAGACTTGAAAGTCACGCGCCTTGGCGCGTCTGCGACGCGCACGCTTAGTCTGGACCCCGGCCTTCGCCGGGGAAATGCTATCCTCAGACCGCTTTCAGCGCCTCCTCGAAGTCCGCGATCAGATCGTCGGCATCCTCGACGCCGATCGAGATGCGGACGAGATTGTCGGTGATGCCGAGTGCCTGCTTGCGAGCATCGGGTACCGACAAATGGGTCATGCCGGCCGGATGGCTGGCGAGCGTCTCGGTGCCGCCGAGCGACACGGCGAGCTTGGCGATCTTGAGGCTGTCGAGGAAGGCGAAGGCCTCCTTCTCGCCGCCCTTGAGGTAGAGCGAGAAGGTCGAGCCGGCGCCGGTGCAGTGGCGCTTGTAGATGTCGGACTGGCGCGAGCCCTCCTCGAGGAAGCCGAGATAGCCGACATGCTCGACCTTGGGGTGGGTGCGCAGGAATGCGCAGACCTTGGCGGCATTCTCGCCGGCGCGGCTCATGCGCAGTTCGAGCGTCTCCAGCGAGCGGAGCAGCATCCAGGCGGTGTTGGGATCGCAGATCGTGCCGATCGTGTTGCGCATCAGCCGGATCGTGTTGATGTGCTCCTTCGAGCCGAGCACGCCGCCCGCCACCAGGTCCGAATGGCCGCCGGCATATTTGGTCAGCGAGTAGACGACGATATCGGCGCCTTGCTTGAGCGGCTGCGCCCAGAGGGGGCCGAGGAAGGTGTTGTCGATCGCGATCGGCGGCTTGCTGGCGCCCTTGAAGATAGCGTCGCGGCTGGCGGCGACGGCCTCGACATCGACCAGCGCGTTGGTCGGGTTGGCCGGGCTCTCCAGATAGATCAGCGCGACATTGCCGCTGGCGGCCTTGGACAGCACCGCGTCGATCTCCTCGCGGGTGGCGCCGGCCGGGAAGTCGAGCCAATGGACGCCGAAGCGGCCGAGGATGCGGGCGATCAGCGTCTCGGTCGCCGCATAGAGCGGGCCCGAATGGACGATCGTGTCGCCCGGCTTGACCATCGACAGGAACAGGGTGGCGATCGCCGACATGCCGCTGGAGAAGGCCAGCGCGTCCTCGGCGCCTTCCCAGATGCCAAGCCGGTCTTCGAGGATTTCCTGGTTGGGGCCGTTGAAGCGCGAATAGACCAGCCCGTCGGCGCCGCCCGGGCGCTTGCCGGTGACGCCTTCGAAATGGCGCTTGCCGGCGGCGGCGTTGGGGAAGACGAAGGTCGAGGTGAGGAAGATCGGCGGCTTGAGCGAGCCTTCCGAGAGCATCGGATCATAGCCATGGCCCATCATCATCGTGCTGGGCTTGAGCTTGCGATCGCCGACCTTGTCCGCCGAAGGCTTGGGGCGGCGGCGCGGGGTGCCACCGGTCAGATCGGCTTCGGTCTCGTCGGTCATGCTGTCTCTCCGGGTATATTTCGTATCATCTGTAACGATTCGGCCGGGCTTGGGGGAGCCCGAAACGCGCGGAAGTTCACTAAATTCACGACCTCCACGCGCGAGGCCAGCGGGCACTTCAGCCGGGGCGCGGCACGACGTGGCGCCGGGATGGGCGCGTGGGATATGGAGTCGGCGGACTGCGCATGCTTCCGAGGGAAACATGGAAAATCCTACATTGGAAGCGTGTTCTCCCGCTCCCATTGGGAGCGGGAAGGGGCCTGCGAGCGTAGCGAGTGGGAAGGGTGAGGGTCGAACACCCTCTCGACCCTCACCCTTCCGCCGCCTTTGGCGGCTCCCTCCCTCTCCCGGAGGGAGAGGGAATTTAGAGCCCGATCAAGCTGATCTGGCGGCCATAATCCGGCTCCTGCCGGTGCGTCGCGCGGCGGAAGCTGTAGAAATGCTCCTCCCGCGCATAGGTGTCCTGGCCGAGCATCTCGACGGTGCGGATGCCGGCCGAGGCCAGCCGGTGCACGACATAGGCTTCGAGGTCGAACTGCCAGTGATCCTCGCGCCGGCCCTCGGTGAAGAAGCGTTCGTTCTCCGGGTCCGCATCGGCGAAGCGGGCGAGGAAGAGGACGTCGACTTCGTAGGAGGCGCGGGCGATGCAGGGGCCGACCGCAGCGGTGATCCGCGCGCGCTGCGCGCCCAGCGCCTCCATCGCGGCGAGGGTCGAATCGGTGACGCCGCCGAGCGCGCCCTTCCACCCGGCATGGGCGGCGCCGACCACGCCGGCCTCGCGATCGGCGAACAGCACCGGCGCGCAATCGGCGGTGAGGATGCCGAGCGCGAGGCCCGGGCGATCGGTGACCAGCGCATCGGCATGCGGGCGCAGCCGTTCCTCCCAGGGCTCGGCGACGGTGACGCAATCGGCCGAATGGACCTGGAAGAGCGAGACGAGCCGGCCGCCGGGCAGCACCGCCTCGACCGCGCGGCGGCGATTCTCGGCGATCAGCGCGGGATCGTCGGTCGAGCCCAGCCCGACATTGAGGCTGGCCATCGCGCCGGTCGAGACGCCGCCCTTGCGGCCGAGAAAGCCATGGGCGATCCCGTGCAGCGCGCGAGCGCGGAAAACTTCGACTTCGCTCGTCATTTCGTCACTCATAATGCGCGGCGCATCAGCCGGTCTTCATCCTCATGGTCGCCGACCAGGAAGATATAGGGGCCGCGATCCTCGAACCCGTTCTTCTCGTAGAAGCGCTTCGCCCGGTGGTTGTCGATATAGACCGACAGCCAGAGCTCGTCGGCGCCGCGCGAACGGCCCTCTTCCACTGCCCAGTCGAGTAGCGCCTGCGCGGCGCCGCTGCCCTTGGCGCGCTCGTCGAGATAGAGCTGGCGGAGTTCATGGGGGCGCGAGGTCACCGTTGCGGGCAGGGTAAGCGCGCTGGTCTTGGCGAAACCGGCCAGCCCCTGCTCGTCCTCGGCGAGGCGGAAGCGCAGGTCCGGCTGGGCGAACTCCGCGGCCCAGGCCTCGGGCGTGAAGCCGGCGAAGAACGCGGCGAGATTCTCCGGCGTGTAGAGATGGCCGAAGGTCGCGGTGAAACTGACGCGGAACAGCGCGTCGATCGCGGGGAGGTCGGCCGGGGTGGCGTCGCGGTAGTTCATGTTCACTTCGTCATCCCCGCGAAAGCGGGGACCATCTCGTGCCCTCGCCAGATGGAACCACAGCCGCCGTATCTGCGGCTTCTCTCCGAGATGGGCCCCGGCTTTCGCCGGGGTGACGGCTCGGAGCGCCTGTCATTCGCCGAACCCCGCCGGCACCGGCCAGCCCGGGGCGGTGAAGGCGATGACCTTGAACAGCTCGCCCATCTGCTCGGGATGGGTCAGCCGCTCGCGATCGGTGGCGAGTTGTCCCGCGCGCTCGGGTGATGCGAGCGACAGGCTGGCGGTGCGCTCGGTGATGCCGAGGCGGGTGAGGAACTCGCCCTGGGTTACGGGTCCGTGCACGACCAGGCCCTCGGCGCGCGCGGCCTCGGCCAGCGTGGCGAAATCGACATGCGCGGTCAGGTCGGCCTCGCCGGGCGTGTCGAACGGGTTGGTATAGGCGTGGCCCTTCACCGCCTGCAGCGTGTCGCCGATCGCCGGGCCCATATAGCCATAGTCGATGACCAGGGCCGCGCCGCCCTGGTCGTTCAGGCGCTTGGCGAGCTGGCGCAGCACCGCGACGCTGGCGGGCGAGGTCTCGAGGATCGATCCGGGCTCGGCCTGCTTGAAGTCGCGCGGGATGATCATGTCGAAGCTGCGGTCGCCGGCGATCGGCAGGAACAGCGTGTCCTGGCAGGCGACGAGCCGCTCGCGCCAGCCCTCCTGGGTGGCGATGAGCTGGCGGATCGGCAGCGCGTCGAAGAACTCGTTGGCGACGAAGACCAGCGGCGCATCGTCGGGCAGGCCGACCAGGTCGAGATGAAATTCGGCGCCCGGCACGCGCTCCGCCTGGACGGCGCGCAGCGTCGGGCTGGTCTCGACCAGGTCGACCGGCGGGGTGAGCCCGACCTTGGCCATGGCGCGCAGCGCGTCGGCGGCAAGCGTGCCGCGGCCCGGGCCGAGCTCGACATAGCGGACCGGCGGCTGTTCGGCGCGGTGCCACAGGTCGGCGACCCACAGGCCGATCAGTTCGCCGAACATCTGGCTGACTTCCGGTGCGGTGGTGAAGTCGCCGCGCGCGCCGAGCGGATCGCGGGTGCCGTAATAATGCGCGTTGGCGGCGCCCATGAACTGCGAGAGCGGGATCGGCCCGGCCATGGTGATGGCGCGGGAGAGCCGCTCGGCGAGCAGGGGTTCGGCAGCGTTGGCGGCGCGCTCCTGCTGCCCGGCGTCGAGGGGGTTCTCGCTCACGTCAGGCCACGCTCTCCGTGCCCGCGATCGGCTCGACCCGCTCGCGGCGCCCCTTGGCGGTGGCGATCAGATAGATGCCGCCGACGATCATCGGCAGGCAGAGCACCTGGCCCATATGGATGACATGCTCGAAGATCGTGCCGGCGAACTGCGCATCGGGCTCGCGGAAATATTCGACGAAGAAGCGGAAACAGCCATAGCCGAGCAGGAAGATGCCGACGAGCTTGCCCGGCTCGTAGCGGGCCTTGGTCCGCCAGAAGGCGTAGGCGAGGATGACGAAGAGCAGCAGGCCTTCGAGCAGCGCTTCGTAGAGCTGGCTCGGATGGCGGGCGAGCGGGCCGGCGCCGGGGAAGACGATCGCCCAGGGCAGGTCCGCCGGCTTGCCCCACAGCTCGCCGTTCACGAAATTGGCGAGGCGGCCGAAGAACAGGCCGAAGGGCGCGCAGCAGGCGACATAGTCATGGACGCGCAGCCAGTTCAGGCCCTGGCGGCGGCACATCAGGATGATCGCCAGCGTGGTGCCGATGACGCCGCCATGGAAGGACATGCCGCCGTCCCACAGCTTGAAGATGTCGAGCGGGCGGGCGAGGAACCGGTCGAGCCCGTAGAAGATCACATAGCCGAGCCGCCCGCCGACGATGATGCCGAGCGTCGCGTAGAAGACGAGGTCGTCGGCATGGGCGCGGCTCATCGGGGCGCCGGGCTGGCGGAGCAGGCGGGTGAGGTACCACCAGCCGACCAGGATGCCGGCGATATAGGCCAGCGAATACCATTTGATCTCGAAGAAGCCGAGATTGAGCGCGACCTTGTTCAGGCCGAGATCCGCGAAATGGATATGGTCTGCCGCGGCGGCGGCAAGGGTGGCAAGCAGCACGTATTTCCCTCCAGGGTGTGCGACCCCGATAGAACAGGCTTGTTGCAAACCCAAGAGCTATGACTTCCCGCGTCATCCCCGCGAAAGCGGGGACCCATCTCGTGCCCTCGCCCGATGGAACCACAGCTGACGTACACCATGGACTTCTCTCCGAGATGGGCCCCGGCTTTCGCCGGGGTGACGAAGTGGCGTGGGATGACGCAAGGAGCGGATGGCGATCGGGGCGGCGGGGTGACAGCCTCCAGCCCGCAGGATAGAGCAGTCCCGATGAAGGTCGATTTCGGCAAGCTCCAGAAGCTGGATCGGCGCACGCTGCTGGTCGGCGGCGGCGTGGGCGTGGGGCTGGTGGTCGCCTGGGCAGTATGGCCGCGCACCTATCTCCCCAATCTCAGCGCGGCGCCGGGCGAGAGCCTGTTCGGCGCCTGGATCAAGATCGGCGCCGACGGGCATGTCTCGGTCGCCATCCCGCAATGCGAGGAAGGGCAGGGCGTGTTCACCGCCATGCCGCAGATCATCGCCGACGAGCTGGGCGCGAACTGGAAGCTGGTCGGGGTCGAGCCGGCGCCGCTCAACCCGCTCTACGCCAATCCGCTGGCGGCCGAGGAGCTGTTCGAGCTCGCCCTGGGCGGCCTGCCCGAGCAGCTGCGCCGTACCCATGCCGCGCGCACCGGGCTGATGCTGACCGGCGGCTCGACTTCGATCCGCAACTTCGAGGACCAGCTGCGCCATGCCGGTGCCACCGCCCGGGTGCTGCTGTGCAAGGCGGCGGCGCGACGCTGGGGCACCGAGTGGCAGAGCTGCGACACGGTCGGCGGCCAGGTGGTCCATGGCAATTCGAAGCTTGGCTTCGGCGAGCTTGCTGCCGAGGCGGCGGACGAGAGCGTGCCCGGAGACGTGCCGCTGCGCACCGCCGAGACCAACCGGCTCTACGGCCAGCCGCTGCCCCGGCTCGACGCGCCGGCCAAGGTGGACGGCAGCCTCAACTTCGCCGCCGACATCCGACTGCCCAACATGGCCTTCGCCTCGATCCGGATGGGGCCGATCGGCGAGACCGAGCTGGTCAAGCTCGACCGGGCGGCGGCGAACAAGATCCCCGGCATGCTCTCGATCGTCACCACAAAGGACTGGGTCGCGACGATCGCCAATAATGGCTGGGCGGCGGAGAAGGCGATCGACGCGATGCGCCCGCGCTTCAAGACGCCCGAGGACGTGATCAACAATGATTCGATCGCCGATGCGCTGGGCAATGCGCTGAACGCAGATGGCGCGCGGCTGCACGAGGCGGGCGATCTCGCGGCGGATTTCCGCGGGGCCAAGGTGGTTTCGGCCGAATATCGCGTCGATGTCGCTCTCCATGCCGCGCTCGAGCCGATGACCTGCACGGCCAATTACCATGACGGCTATCTCTCGCTCTGGCTGCCGACCCAGGCGCCGGGGCTGGCGCGGGCGGCGGCGGCGCGGGCGATCGGCATCTCCGAGAGCGCAGTGACGGTGCATGCGACGATGGCGGGCGGCTCGTTCGGCGCCAAGCTCGAGCATGAAGTGGCGGCGCAGGCGGCTTTGCTCAGCCAGAGCGTCGGCCGGCCGGTGCAACTCACCTGGCCGCGCGGCGAGGATATGCGGCACGACCGCTACCGTCCGCCGGCGATCGGGCGGATGACCGGCAAGCTCAATGCGCGCGGCCAGGTCTCCGGCCTGCTCGCCAAGATCGCGGCGCCTGAGACGGGACGCGAGCTGGCGACGCGGCTGCTGGGCGGCGATCCGGTGGTCCAGGCCTCGCTCGCACTGCCGGGCAAGGGCGATCCTTCCGCGGTGGCCGGCGCGCAGCCGGTCTATGCCATTCCCAATTACGCGGTCGATCATCACCCGGCGGTGATCGGCGTGCCGACGGGCTATTGGCGCTCGGGCGCGCACAGCTACAATTGCTTCTTCGTCGAGAGCTTCATGGACGAGCTGGCGCATGTCGCCGAGCAGGATGCGGTGTCGTTCCGCATGGCGATGCTCGGCGGCGAGACCCGGCTGGCGCGCTGCCTGCAGACTGCGGCGCAGCTGGGCGGCTGGCAGGGCGGGCAGCCCGGCAGCGGACAGGGCATCGCCTGCCACGCCTTTCGCGGCTCCTATATCGCCGTGATGGCCGAGGCCCGGCTCGAGGGGCGCAAGGTCAAGGTCGAGCGGCTGGTCGCGGCGGTCGATTGCGGGCGGGTGGTCAATCCCGACCTGGTGGCGCAGCAGATCGAGGGCGGGTTGCTCTTCGGCATGGCCGCGGCGATCGCGGGATCGACCGGCTTCACCGAGAATGTGGCGGACGTGCGCGACATCTCCGAGCTCGGCCTGCCGACTTTGGCCGATGCGCCGGACATCACCGTCGAACTGATCCGCAATGGTGCCGATCCCGGCGGCGCGAGCGAGCTCGCCGTGCCCCCGGTCGCCCCTGCCATCGCCAATGCGCTGCAATCGGCGAGCGGCGTGCGCTTCCGCGTATTGCCTCTGCTTTCGGACGTCGAATGAGTATTCCCGACGGGCATCCGCCCCTTTTTCCGCCCGACAAGATCGGCGTGCTGCTGGTCAATCTCGGCACCCCGAGCGCGCCCGATCCCGCTTCGGTGCGGCGCTATCTGGCCGAGTTCCTGTCCGATCGCCGCGTGGTCGAGATCCCGCCGCTGGTCTGGCAGCCGATCCTGCGCGGGATCATCCTGCGCACCCGGCCGAAAAAGTCGGCCCATGCCTATCAGCAGGTCTGGCGTCCCGACGGCTCGCCGCTCGCCGCGATCACCCGGGCGCAGAGCGATGCGCTGCAGGGCGCGTTCGGCGAAGGCAATTTCGTCGACTGGGCGATGCGCTATGGCGAGCCGAAGATCGCCGACCGGCTGATTTCGATGAAGGCATATGGCGCGAACCGTATCCTGATCGCCCCCCTCTATCCGCAATATTGCGCAGCGACGACCGCGACCGCCAACGACAAGGCGTTCGAGGCGCTGGCGAAGATGCGGTGGCAGCCGGCGATCCGCACGCTGCCGCCCTATCACGACCATCCCGCCTATATCGCCGCGCTCAAGGCCTCGGTGGAAGAAAGCCTGTCGAGGCTCGATTTCGAGCCGGACGCGATCCTCGCCAGCTTCCACGGCATGCCGCAGCGGACGCTCGAGCTGGGCGACCCCTATCATTGCCACTGCCGGAAGACCGCGCGGCTGCTGAGTGAGGCGCTGGGCCGCGAGCTGACCGTCACCTTCCAGTCGCGCTTCGGCCGGGCGAAATGGCTGGAGCCCGCTACCGACGCGACGCTGGCCGCGCTGCCGGGCAAGGGCGTGAAGAAGGTCGCGATCGTCGCGCCCGGCTTCTCGGCCGATTGCCTGGAAACGCTGGAGGAACTGGCGATCCGCGGGCGCGAGACGTTCCTTGGCGCAGGCGGCACTCACTTCGGCTATTTGCCCTGTCTCAACGACAGTCCCGCTGGCACCGAAATGCTGCAGACAATTTTGCGCGAAGCGCTTGCGGGCTGGACGCAGCCTGCCTAGCGTTTCGGCTCACCGACGAAGGAGAGATACAGCATGGCACGCGTAGCGATCGTGACGGGCGGCACCCGCGGCATCGGCGAGGCGATCAGCCTTGCCCTCAAGGATGCCGGGATGATCGTCGCCGCCAACTATGCGGGCAATGAGGAGAAGGCCAAGGCCTTCACCGAGCGCACCGGCATCGCGTCGTACAAATGGGACGTGGGCGACTACGATGCCTGCCATGAAGGCGTAGCCAAGGTCGCGGCCGAGCTGGGCCCGGTCGATGTGGTCGTCAACAATGCCGGCATCACCCGCGACGGCACGATCCTGAAGATGAGCCGCGACATGTGGGAGGATGTGATCCGCATCAACCTGGGCGGCTGCTTCAACATGGCGCACGCGGTGTTCCCGGGTATGCGTGACCGGAAATGGGGCCGCATCGTCAATATCGGCTCGATCAACGGCCAGGCCGGCCAGTATGGCCAGGTCAATTATGCTGCCGCCAAATCGGGCATCCACGGCTTCACCAAGGCGCTGTCGCAGGAAGGCGCGCGCTTCGGCGTGACGGTCAACGCGATCGCGCCGGGCTATATCGACACCGACATGGTCGCTGCCGTGCCGCCGGAAGTGCTCGAGAAGATCGTCGCCAAGATCCCTGTCGGTCGGCTCGGCCAGGCGCACGAGATCGCGCGCGGCGTGGCCTTCCTCTGCTCGGACGAGGCCGGCTTCGTCACCGGATCGACGCTGTCGATCAACGGCGGCCAGCACATGTACTGAAAACGACGCCCTGAAAACGACGAGGGCCGCTCCAACGGGAGCGGCCCTCAGCCCTCGATACGCTACGCGAGGGAAACTCGTAGTCAGATAACTAACGCAAGTTACTCTGGTTCCCTTTATTTTCTTCTGAACGCGCTGGTCATCCGGCGTTCATCTTTCGGGCGCTGGTTCTTCGCCGCCCAGCCGCTATGAGCGAGGGCGATGTTTTTCCGCTCCGCAACCGCGCTGTTCTCGCTGATTTTCATCCTGCTGCTCTCCGCATCGGGGCGTGACGGGCGCGACGTGCTGGGCAAGGTGCCGCGCATGACCGTGGAGCGCGTGCCGCTCGACCGGCGCGACCCCGGGCGCACCCGGGTGGGGGCGCTCACCTATCTGGGCGGGATAAGGCTGAAGAGCCCCGACCGCGCGTTCGGCGGCTTCTCGTCCATGCGGATCCTGGGCGATGACTTCACCCTGCTGAGCGATGGCGGCACCTTCATCCGGTTCCGCATGGGAAGCGACTGGATGCCGCGCGACCTTCGGTTCGGCGACCTGCCGGACGGCCCGGAATATGGCTGGCTGAAGTCCGAGCGCGATGCCGAATCGATGACCAGCGATCCGGCCACCGGGCAGGTCTGGGTCGGCTTCGAGAACTATAATGCGATCTGGCGCTACGATGCGGACCTGACCCGCGCCGAGCGCAGTGCCCGTCCGGCGGCGATGCGCGACTGGTCGAAGAACGGCGGGCCCGAATCGATGGTGCGCCTGCACGATGGCCGGTTCCTCGTGCTGGGCGAGACGACGCGGCCCAAGGGCAGCCGGACCGGACGCGTGGGGCTGGTCTTTCCCGGCGATCCGACTGCGCCGGGGACCACGCCGATCCGCTTCACCTATATGCCGCCCGACGAGCGCCATGACCCGAGCGACGCGGTGCAGCTACCCGATGGCCGGCTGGTGGTGCTCAACCGGCGGTTCTCGGTGCCGGGGCTGTTCTCGGCCAAGCTGACCCTGATCGATCCGCGCGCGATTCGTCCCGGCGCGGTGGTGCGCGGCATCGAGATCGCGACGCTGGCGGCGCCGCTGCTCCACGACAATTACGAGGCGCTGGCCGTGACCCGCGAGGGCGACGACACGATCCTGTGGGTCGCGTCGGACGACAACCAGCAATTCTGGGAATGGTCGCTGCTGCTCAAGTTCCGGGTGGAGTTCGCGAAACGCTAGGCACGCGTGCGCGGCGCCAGCCAGTGTGTTCCCCGCGCGGAGATATCGAGCATCTCGGTATACCTTATTTGCCGCCACCGCGTTCCGCTGTCGTCATATTCGACCAGTACATAGCGCCGGCCGCAATCTTCCCAGCTGGTGCAGGGGGCTTGGTTGGGCTGGGCATCCCAGGGAAGGGTGGCGAGGCGCTCAAGTTCGGCCAATGCTTCGCGCTCGGTCGCGAAGGAAGCGCCCAATTCGCAATGGTGCTCGTCTTCAATGGCGAATATCATATGCTTTCCACGGGCAGCATGCGCGCATGCGAAAAGCCCGCCCTCCGCTGTGGAGAACGGGCTCGCATTGAGCCGCCGAAGCAGCGCGGCTTGTTAGGCCGCGGTCTTCTCGACCGATGCCTTGCGCACTTCGCGCTTCAGGCGACGGGCGCGCAGCGAGAGGTCCTCGTCGCGGGTCTTGAGCAGCCAGTTGTCGAGGCCGCCATTGTGCTCGACCGAGCGCAGGCCGTGCGTCGAAACGCGCAGGCGGACGCTGCGACCCAGCGAATCGCTGATCAGCGTGACGTTCTGCAGGTTCGGCAGGAACGTACGCTTGGTCTTGTTGTTGGCGTGGGAAACGTTGTTACCCACCTGCCGGCCCTTGCCGGTCAGCTCGCAAATGCGCGACATCGTTTGATATCCTGGTTTGAGCCCTGGCGAACCACGGCCGGAAAGGCGGCGCGAATAACCGTAATGGGACGGAGCGTCAACCGATTCGCTCCAAGAAACGCCTTGTCCCCATGCAACCGGCATGGTTGATGCGACGTTGATTACGCAAACGATTCAAATGGGGAGATGAAGCGATGCGTGGAATTCTCGTGCTGATCGGTCTCGTCGCGCTTGCCGTCGTGGTGCTCATGTCGGTCGGCATGCTGCGCATCGAGCAGCAGCAGGGTGCGACGATGCCGTCGATCACTTTCGACGCCAAGGGCGGTCAGCTGCCCAAATTCAAGGCCGAAACGGGTTCGGTAGGGATCGGATCGACCAACACGACCGTTGCAGTCCCGACGGTCGAAATGAAGAACACCACGGTCACCTTGCCCACCATCGAAGTGAAGCAGGCCGGCGCCACTCCGACGCCGACGCCCGCCGCGAAGTGATGGCAGCGCGCCCCGGACCCATCGTCGCGGCGATCCTGCTGCCGCCGCTGGGAATGTACCTGGCCAGGGGTGCGGGGCGCGACTTCTGGATTGCCACCGGGCTGACGGTGCTGGGGTTCCTGCCCGGCGTCGGCTTTGCGCTGTGGAGCGTGCTGGGCGATCTGCGAGGGACGACCGCCGAGCCCGTAGCCGCCTAGTCTACATCGTCATCCCGGCCTTGTGCCGGGATCCACCGCGCCGCACCAGCTGCCCTCTCTTCTTCACTCCGATATCCGCCTCTCGGTGGACCCCGGCACAGAGGCCGGGGTGACGGAAGGGGGCGTGTGGGCTACGCACCCTCCCATGTTCCCGCTCCCCGAACCGATGCGCCTGGCGCTCGACGCTGCCCGTGCGGCGGCGGAGTCCGGAGAGGTACCGGTGGGTGCGGTGCTGATCCATGACGGCAAGGTCATTGCCACCGCGGCCAATGCGCCGCGCATGCTCCACGACCCCACCGCGCATGCCGAGATGCGGGTGATTCGCGCCGCTGCGGAGAAGCTCGGGCGCGAGCGGCTCGAGGATTGCGACCTGTGGGTGACGCTGGAGCCCTGCGCGATGTGCGCCGGCGCGATCGCCCATGCCCGAATCGCCCGGGTCTATTATGGCGCTAGCGATCCCAAGGGCGGCGCGGTGGAGCATGGCCCGCGCTTCTTCGGACAGCCGACCTGCCATCATCGCCCGGAGATCTATCCCGGTATCGGCGAGGCGGAGGCGGGCGAGATCCTGCGGGATTTCTTTCGCGAACGGCGCGTTTAGCACGCTTTCCGTTCCGTTGGCGCAACGCCAGTTGCCGTCCGCCCCCCGGTGCGGATATGAGGACCACACATCATGTTGGCGCCTTTCCCCTGGATAGACGTAGCGATCATCTTCGCGCTGATCGTTCTGAACGGCCTTTTTTCGATGTCCGAACTCGCGATCGTCTCGTCGCGCACGGCGCGGCTGGAGGCGATGGCGCGCGTCGGGCGCAGCGGGGCGGGGGCGCGGACCGCGATCCAGCTCGCCGCCGATCCGGGCAAGTTCCTCTCCACCGTGCAGATCGGCATCACGCTGATCGGCATCATCGCCGGCGCCTATTCGGGCGCGAGCCTGGGCGAGCCGACCGCGCAGCGGATCGCGCTGCTGGGCGTGAACGACGAGCTGGCCCACACGCTCGGCATCGCGATCGTCATCGGCCTGACCACCTTCGGCTCGCTGGTCGCGGGCGAGCTGGTGCCCAAGCAATTCGCGCTGCGCTCGCCCGAGCCGATCGCCGTGCTGGTCTCGGTGCCGCTGCTGTGGATCAGCCGGCTGACCGCGCCGCTGGTCTGGCTGCTCGATTCGACCACCAAGCTGATCTTCCGCCTGATCGGGCTGGATCGCGAATCGGAGAACCGGGTCACCGCCGAGGAGTTGCACCTGCTCGTCGCCGAAGCGAGCAAGTCGGGCGTGATCGAGGAGCATGAGCGCTCGATCATCTCGAGCGTCGTCCGCCTGGCCGACCGGCCGGTGCGCGAAGTGATGACGCCGCGCACCGATGTCGACTGGGTGGACGTCAACCTGGACGCCGACGGCATCCGCGAAGCGCTGCTGCTCACCCCGCATACCCGCCTGCCGGTGGCCGAGGGATCGGTCGACACGGTGATCGGCGTGGTCCAGGCGCGCGACATCGCCGCGGCGCTGTTCCGCGGCGAGGCGCTCGACCTGCGCAAGCTGATGCGCGAGGCGCCGATCCTGCCCGACACGGTCGACGCGATGGACGCGCTGGGCGCGCTGCGCCGGGCCGAGGTGCCGATGGGCCTGGTCCATGATGAGTACGGCCATTTCGAAGGCATCGTTACCCCGGCGAACCTGCTGGCGGCGATCGCGGGCGAGCTGGCGTCGGACGTCGAGCCGGGCGACAACCCCAATGTCGTGACCCGCGAGGACGGCTCGCTGCTCGTCTCGGGCCAGATGCCGGCGGACCTGCTCGCCGACAGGCTCGGCCTCGATCTCGACGAGGACCGCGACTATGCCACCGTCGCCGGCCTAGCGCTGGCGGTGCTCAAGCGGCTGCCGAACGAAGGCGACTTCTTCGTCGAGCAGGGCTGGCGCTTCGAGATCGTCGATATGGACGGGCGCAAGATCGACAAGCTGCTGGTCCAGCGGGCGGAGAAGTAACGGGCGGTTCCAACAGGCTGTCCTGGCGCCACTCGCCAAAGTCCACGAAGTACACGCCAAAGGCTGGTTTTGCGACGCGCCATTCCCCTGTTTCCTGGGGAGCGCGGCGCATCGCGCAACTTTCTTGCGTCTGTGTGGTCCTATTTTTCCAACAGATCGCAGAAGGGCCGGCTGAGGCGGAGGAAATCCTTGCGTGGAACTGCTCCCCGGCGAAAGCCGGGGCCCAGGGTCACAGGCGGGATGGCATAGAAACCCTGGGCCCCGGCTTTCGCCGGGGAACTGAAGGGGAATTCTCGACGGGCTTCAGAGCTTTCCGAACACGCCCTCGAAGCCGGCAATATCTTCCTTGGCCAGGAAGCTTGCCTGCTCGATCCAGCGGTCGCGGTGGATGCGGCCCTGGAAGTCGCCGAGCTTCGCATCGAGCGCATCGGCTTCCTCGGGGGTGAGCGCGGCGAGCTGGGCGAAGCTGGTGATGCCGACGCTGTTGAGCTTTTCGCCGAGACGCGGGCCGACGCCCTTCATCCGGGTGAGGTCATCGGAGGCCGGGGCAGCGGGCGCGGGCTCCGGCGCGGCGGCGACCGGCTCGGGTTCGGGTGCCGGTTCGGGCGCTGGTGCGGGCTCCGCGATGTCCGAGGCGAGCGAGGCGGGCGACGCCTCGAGCGGCGCGGCTGCGGCGATCGGTTCGTCCGTCAGCGGCTCGGGGGCCGGGGCTTCCTCGACGACCGGCGGCAGCGGCGCGGGGACGATCTCGGGCTCGGCTACCGGCTCGGGTGCTGGGGCCTCCGCTACCGGCTCGGGCTCCGGGGCCGGTGCCTCGGCGATGGGCTCCGGCTCGGGAGCAGGCGTCGGCGCAAGCGGGGCCTCGGCGATCGGCGGGGGCGGCGGGGCTACCGGCGGGGTGATAGGGCGCGACGGGGCCGTCTCTTCCCGATACTCCTCATTATATTCCTCGATCTCCCGGCGTGCGCTGCGGCGGCGGCCGGCGAGGCGGGCACCCCAGAACAGGATCAGGAGCGCGAAGACGACTCCCGCCGCGATCAACGCGAACGGGAGTGTCAACCAAATCGGCGCGCCTTCGTAGAGCGGTTCCGTGCTGTTCATCTGCGCCAACCCCGTCCGTGCTATTGTCGATTCTCGCCAATGCATAACGTGGTGCGGCGCAGCGCGACAAGCTAATCGCTGGAACTGCCCGCCGGTTGTCCCGAATCGGCAAGTTTCACCAGCCGGGCGAACTCGCTGCGCCAATAGTTCTGGGAGGCCGGGGCGAGCGCGCCGATCTGGGTGTAGCTGTAGCCGTTGAGATATTTGTCGCCGCGCAGATGCTGGCCGAAGGCGGCGACCGAGGTGACGAAGGCCATGTCGCCGCGCGGGGCGGCGGCGCTGCGCATCAGGCTGGCGGAGACCGGGCGCTCGATCAGCTTCGAGGTCTCGTTGCCGGGCAGCTTGTAGCGCAATTTGACGAAGGCCATCTCGTCGCCGTTGCCGGCGGGTGCGGCGGTGCGGTTGGCATCGTAGCGCCGCTCCGAGGTCCAGCCATTGGCGCCGGCGGGGACGACTTCGTAGAGCGCGGTCACCTGATGCCCGGCGCCGATATCGCCGGCATCGACGGTGTCGTTGTTGAAATCCTCCTCGGCCAGCGCGCGGTTCTCGTATCCGATCAGGCGATACTGCTTCACCTGGGCCGGGTTGAATTCGACCTGGACCTTCACGTCCTTGGCGATGGTGAAGAGCGTGGCGGAGAGCTCGTCGTCGAGCACCTTGGTCGCCTCCATCGCGCTGTCGATATAGGCATAGTTGCCGTTACCCACGTCTGCGATGCGCTCCATCATCGCCTCGTTGTAATTACCCGTGCCGAAGCCGAGCGTGGTCAGGGTGATGCCGTCGTCGCGGTTCTTCTTGACCAGCGCCTCGAGCGCCGACTTGTCGTTGATGCCGACATTGAAGTCGCCGTCCGTGGCGAGGAAGATGCGGTTGATCCCGCCCTGGACGAAGGTGGCGCGGGCGACCGAATAGGCGAGCTTGATCCCGTCGCCGCCCGCGGTGGAGCCACCGGCGGAGAGGCAGTCGAGCGCGGCCTTCACATATTCCTTCTTGTTGGTCGGCTCGAGCACCATGCCCGCGGCGCCGGCGTAGACGACGATCGAGACGCGGTCCCGGGGAGTCAGCCGGTCGGCGAGCTGGGTCAGCGCCTTCTTGACCAGGGGCAGCTTGTCCTGGCTCTCCATCGATCCCGAGACATCGACCAGGAAGACGAGGTTCGCCGGCGGGCGGCCCTTCGCGTCGACGTCATAGCCGCGCAGGCCGATGCGCAGCAGCCGCGTCTCGGCGTTCCACGGCGTGGTCGAGACGTCGGTGGTCACGCTGAACGGCGCGTCGCGCGAGGCAGGGCGGGGATAGTCGTAGCGGAAATAGTTGATCATCTCCTCGGTGCGTACCGCCTCGGCGGGCACGTCCTGCCCCTGGCTGAGGAAGCGGCGGACATTGGCATAGGCGCCGGTATCGACATCGACCGAGAAGGTGGAGACGGGTTGGTCGGTGACCGACTGGATCGCGGCGACGGGCCTGCCGTCATAGCGCTCGGTATTGCCCGGCGTGCCATAGCCGGGGGTGGCGACCTTGGCCGCGGGTGCGGCGCGGAACTCCTGCATCACCACACCCGCGCTGGATGGCGGAGGCGGTGGCGAAGGCAGCGGCGCGTACATCGGCATGGGTGGGGGCGTCGGCACGGGCGCGGATACCGGGCCACGCCCGCGCCGTACGACGGTGCCCGAAGTATAGACCGGCGCCTGCTTCACGCAGCGGACGGGCGAATGGCGGTCCTGTGCAGCGGCGGGCGGTACGGCGCCGGGCAAGGGCGGCTGTGCGGCCGAGGTGGTGAGCAGGGCGGTGCAACCGAGCAGCAAGGCGGAACGCGACATGGCAACTCTCCCCTTCAGAGTGCGGCGCGCGAGTCGCTGCGCGCCCATGGGATGGAATGTTGCTCCCGCGCGATGAGCGGCAGATGAACGGATGTAACTTTATATCATTTGTCCGGGCTTAGGTAGATTCCCCAAGGCCCGGATACCCGGCCTTAACTTCGGCGAAACGGTGCGTTCCTAAGGCTTGTGCCGGGGACTGCGAGAATGGATTGCTGAAACGAATTCCGCCAGGAGAGGCAAAGCTCGGCATGTTCATCCACGGCTTCGAAGGCTCGTGGATGGCGCATCCGTTCTGGCGCACCCGGTTCCTGCTGGAACGCCCCGCCGATCTCGCCCTGCTGAAGGCGAGCGACGTGGCCGCCGTGCTCATCGACGTGTCGCGCGGCGTCGCGCCCGATCCCGCCGCGACGCTGCCCGAAGCCGTTGCGGAGCCTGTACGGGTCCTCTCTCCCGAGACCTTGCGCGCCGACCGCGAGCATGCCCGCCGGACCATCGCGCACGCCCGCGACGTGGCGCAGGAAATCTATGACAATGCGCAGAACGGCCTGTCGATCGACGCGCGCGATGCCATCCCGGTGGTCGCCGAGATCGCCGAATGCGTCGCCCGCAATCCGGCGATGTTCGTCGACATGGCGCGGCTGAAGACCAAGGATCAATATACCTATCTCCACTCGGTCTCGGTCTGCGGGCTGATGGTCAATCTGGCGCGCGAGATCGGGCTCGACGACGAGACCGTGCGGGCGATGGGGCTGGCGGGCCTGCTCCACGATGTCGGCAAGATGACCGTGCCGGCCGAGATCCTCAACAAGCCGGGCCGGCTGGAGGCGGAGGAGTTCGCGCTGATCAAGCAGCATCCCGAGACCGGGCATGCGATGCTGCACGGCGCCGAGGGCATCAACCAGCAGGCGCTCGACGTGGCGCTGATGCATCACGAGAAGATGGACGGCAGCGGCTATCCCTTCGGGCTGAAGGGCGAGGCGATCAGCCTGGCCGCGCGGATGGGCGCGATCTGCGACGTCTATGACGCGCTGACCTCCGACCGGGCCTACAAGGACCGCTGGACGCCGCTGCGGGCGGTGACCGAGATGCATGGCTGGAAGGGCCATTTCGATACCGAGCTGCTCTTCGCCTTCTGCCGCAGCATCGGCGTAGCGCCGACAGGATGGCTGGTCCGGATGCAATCGGGGCGGCTGGGCGTGGTCCTGCCCGACGGCACGCAGGAGACGCGCAGCAAGATCCGCGCTTTCCATTCCGCGATCACGCGCCGGCCGGTGCCGCTGGAGGACCTGTTCCGCGGGCCCGGCGACCGTGTGGTCGGCACCGAGGATCCGGCGCATTGGGGCTTCACCAACTGGGACGCCGCGGTGCGCAGGCTCATCGAAGGCCATGGCGTGCTGCCCGATACGCCGCATGCATGATATCTTGTATCATTGATGGGCCACGGCTAGGCTTCTCCGAAAGGGGAAAGCCATGCGGCTGCTGGGATGGACGGGCCTTGCGCTTCTGATGACGGGTGTGGCGGCGGTGGTCGCGGGCACGCTCTGGTATCGGCATGACCGGACAGCCGCGCTGGCTGCGGCTTGCAGGATGGGCCTGCCCAATTTCTCCCACCCGGCTCAGATCCGTGCGGACGGGCTCGGCTGCACCATCCTTGGCCCCAGGCGACGGGTGCGGGGCGTGCTGGTCACCGGCTTCGAGGAATCCAGCCTGCATTCGCCCGACCTTGAGCGCGCGCCGGAGCGGGGCGGGCGGGGCGGCGTCTGGTATGAAGCCAGCGAGACCCGCAAGCTGGATCCTGCGCTCGCCCGCAAGCTGAAGGGGCTGGACTCAGGGGCGGAGGATGCCGTCGCCACGCTCACCGTCGAGGGCTGGGCGACGGTCATGCCGGGGGAATATGGCCATCTTGGCCAATATTCGCGGATCTTCTACGCCGACCGCGTGGTCGCGGTCGATCCGGCGCCCCGGGATTTCCTGCTGCGTCACTTGGTGGTCGAGGCATGCAACCACCCCGACAGCGGGTGCGGCCGCCCCTAGCCTTCGCGCGCCACTTCGCGCCAGCCGATGTCGCGGCGGCTGAAGCCGGTCGGGAAGTCGATCGCGTCGACGGCGCGATAGGCCGCTTCCTGCGCTTCCTTCACCGTATCGCCCAGCGCGGTCACGTTGAGCACGCGACCACCACTGGCGACGAGCGTGTCGCCCTCCATCCGGGTGCCGGCATGGAAGACCTTGGCGCCGGTCGCCTCTGCTTGCTCGATGCCGGCGATCGCGCCGCCGGTCTCCGGCGTGCCGGGATAGCCGTTGGCCGCCATCACCACGGTGAGCGCGGTCTTGGCGGCAAAGGTCGGCGCCGGGTGGCTGGCCAGCTCGCCCTTGGCCACCGCGAGCATCAGCTCGAGCAGGTCGCCGGTGAAGCGCAGCATCAGCACCTGGCATTCGGGATCGCCGAAGCGGGCATTATACTCGATCAGCTTGGGGCCGGTCGGGGTGAGCATCAGCCCGGCATAGAGCACGCCCGAATAGGGGGTGCCGACCCGGGCCAGCGCCTCGATCGTCGGGCGGACGATCTCGTCGATCGCCTGGGCCTCCAGCGCGGGGGTGAGCACCGGGGCGGGGCTATAGGCGCCCATGCCGCCGGTATTGGGTCCGGTATCGCCGTCGCCGACGCGCTTGTGGTCCTGGGCCGAGCCGAAGGAGACGAATGCCTCGCCATCGGTCAGCACGAACAGGCTGGCTTCCTCGCCTTCGAGGAACTCCTCGATCACCACGCTGGCGCCGGCCTCGGCGAAGATCGCCTGCACCGCGCCCTCGGCTTCCTCATGGGTGAAGGCGACGGTGACGCCCTTGCCCGCGGCCAGGCCATCGGCCTTGATCACCACCGGCAGGCCGAAATCCTCGAGGCTGGCGAGCGCGCCGTCGCGGCTCTCGCAGCGGACATAGCCGGCGGTGGGGATCTTCTCCCGCGCGCACAAATCCTTGGTGAAGCCCTTCGAGCCTTCGAGCTGGGCCGGCGCCTTGTTGGGGCCGAACACGGCGATGCCCATGGTGCGCAGATTGTCGCCCAGCCCGGCGACCAGCGGCGCCTCGGGGCCGATCACGACGAAGCCGATCGAGTGGCGCAGGCAGAAATCGATCACCGCGCGGTGGTCGTTCACCGCGATGTCCACGATTTCGGCATGCTCGGCTATTCCCGGATTGCCCGGGGCGGCGTAGAGCCGTTCGAGCAGCGGCGATTGCGCGAGCTTCCAGGCCAGAGCATGTTCGCGGCCGCCCGAGCCAAGCAACAGGACATTCATGAGCGACCCCTTCTTCGATACGCCAGCGCGGCTCGTAGCCGAGCCGATGGCGGGCGACAACGCACCGGCGCTATCGGTCAGCGAATTATCTCTTGCGCTGAAGCGGATGGTCGAGGGCGAGTTCGGCCATGTCCGGCTGCGCGGGGAGATTTCGGGGTGGAAGCGGGCGGCTTCCGGTCACGCCTATCTGGCGCTCAAGGATGCCGATGCGGTGATCGACGGGGTGATCTGGCGCGGTGCGGCCAGCGCGATCCCGTTCGCGCCGCAGGACGGGCTCGAGGTGATCGTCACCGGCAAGCTGACCATCTATCCGGGTCGCTCGAAATACCAGATCGTCATCGAGCGGATGGAGCTGGCCGGCGAAGGCGCGCTGATGGCGCTGTTCGAGAAATTGAAGGCCAAGCTGGCGGGCGAGGGGCTGTTCGATCGTGAGCGCAAGCAGCCCTTGCCCTATATGCCGAAGGTGATCGGCGTGGTCACTTCGCCTACCGGCGCGGTGATCCGCGACATCCTGCACCGGCTGGCGGACCGTTTCCCCAGCCATGTGCTGGTCTGGCCGGTCAAAGTGCAGGGCGACGGCGCGGCGCAGGAAGTCGCCAATGCGATCCGCGGCTTCGATGCGCTGGGGGAGGGCAGCGCGGTGCCGCGGCCCGACCTGCTGATCGTCGCGCGCGGTGGCGGTTCGATCGAGGACCTCTGGGCGTTCAACGAGGAAGTGGTGGTGCGCGCGGTTGCCGCCTGTCGCATCCCGGTGATCTCGGCGGTCGGCCATGAGACCGATACGAGCCTGTGCGACTATGCCGCGGACCTGCGCGCGCCGACGCCGACGGCTGCCGCGGAGATCGCGGTGCCGGTGCTGGCCGATGTCCGCCACACCATCGCGACGCTGGCGCACCGTACCGAGCGCTGCGCGCGCCGCTATCACGAGCGCGCCGGCGAGCGGCTCGCGGCGCTGGTCCGCGTGCTGCCGCGGCGCGATGCGCTGCTCGGACCGCAGCGGCAGAAGATGGACGATCTCGGCGGTCGGCTCGACCGTGCGCTCGAACGGCGGGTGACGGTGGCGCGGGGCGTGCTCGATCGCTCGGCCGGCGCGCTGCGCCCGGCGATGCTCGACCATCGGCTGGCCGCGGCGAAGCAGCGGCTCGACGGGATCGGGCGGCATCTGGATCTGGTCCATCCCAACCGCCCGCTCGAAAAGGGCTATGCCTGGGTCGAGGCGCGGGGGACCAAGAAGGTGATCGGCACGGCCGAGGGCGCGCGCGCCGCGGGGGCCGTGACGCTCCACTTCATCGATGGCTCGGTGGATGCGCGGGTTGAGCGGCCGGCCGGCAAATCCTATGATGCGCCCAAGCCGGAACAGCCCAGCCTGTTGTAGAAAATGAACGTCCCGAGGATGCCGTCATGCTGATGTCGAACCCCGTCGCCCGCGCGGCGCGCCTCCATTTCATGGCGAACAGCTTCCGCGTGCTGGTGCCGGGCGATCATGTCGTCTGCGCGGTGAGCGGCGAGAAGGTGCCGCTGGCGCTGCTGCGCTACTGGAGCGTGGAGCGGCAGGAACCCTATGCCTCCGCCGCGCTGGCGATGCAGGCGATGCGCGGTTGAGGGGGCGCCGCTGATGGGACTCGCTGCCCGGCTGCCTGCCGCGATCCTCGGCTTCACCCTGCTGGGCAGCGCGCAGCTGCCCGCCGTGCCGGGCGTCGCGGTGCCCGAAGCGATTGCCGCGCCGATACCGGCCGCGCCCGATGTCGCCGGGCCCTTCACCTTCCAGGGTCAGCTGATCCAGGGCGGCGCGGTGCTCGGCACCGCGCCCAGGGGCACCAGCCTGCTGACGCTCGACGGCGAGTCCGTGCCGGTCACCTCCGACCGCCGTTTTCTGATCGCCTTCGACCGCGATCATGGGCCCTCGGCGACCTTGGTCGCGACACTGGGCGACGGGACGCAGCAACGCCAGGTGCTGGCGATCGCGCCGCGCGCCTGGGACATTTCCCGGCTCAACACGCTGCCCAAATATCCGGTGCCGCGCCCCGAATTCGATCGCGTGCGACCCGGTGAACTGGCCCAGATCAATGTTGCGCGGAAATTGCAGACCGATGCGCAGGGCTGGCGGCAGATGCCGTTCTTCTGGCCGGTGATCGGCCGCATCTCCACGCTGTTCGGCTCGCAGCGCATCTATCGCGGGGAGCCTGGCTCCTATCATTCGGGCATCGATATCGCCCGGCCGACCGGCACCGTGGTGCTCGCGCCCGCCGACGGCGTGGTGATCCTGGCGGCGGCCAGGCCCTTCACCCTCGAGGGCAATCTGCTGATGGTCGATCATGGCGCGGGGCTCAACAGCGCCTTCATGCACCTGTCGCGCATCGATGTGCGCGTGGGCGAGCATGTCCGGCGCGGCCAGCCGATCGGCGCGGTGGGGATGACCGGGCGCGCCACCGGGCCGCACCTGCACTGGAGCCTCAAATGGCGTGACGCGCGGATCGATCCGTTGCTGGTTGCAGGGGCGATGCCGGTCACCGATTGAGACGCAAATGTTTCGCGCTGCAACATAAAGAAACATATATCCGCATTGCTGCGCAATATTCGGATTGTGCCTGTGATATTTCCGCTACAGTCGGCTTGAAAGCGCGCGCAGCATTCCTATGCGCAGTTTACAGTATCAGGCTCTCAATTCACGATCCCGCCAAGCTTCCCCATCCCGACACGTGAGTTGCACACGAATGGATGGCGAAGTGGGCAGACAACGCGGCGGAGTGCGCAAGTACAACCGTCGGAACAAAGAGGGATCAACATGAAGAGTACGCAGATCAATCTGCGCGGCGGGACGGCGTTTACGGCGCTGGCGCTCGCAAGCGCGTTTGTAGCAATGCCTGCGATGGCGCAGGACACCGGCAGCAGCACCACGGTTCCGGCGGCGACCGCCCAGGACGAGCCGCAGGGCCAGGAAATCATCGTCACCGGCTCGCGCATTCCGCAGCCGAACCTGACCTCCACCGCGCCGGTCACCGTCGTCAGCTCCGAGGACATCAAGCAGCAGGGCACGACCCGTGTCGAGGACATGCTGAACTCGCTGCCGTCGGTCACCGCCAGCCAGGCGAGCTCGCTTTCGAACGGCGCGGACGGCACCGCGACGGTCGATCTTCGCGGCCTCGGCACCAGCCGCACGCTGACCCTGGTCAACGGCCGCCGCCTGATGCCGGGCGACCCCAGCCCGACCAGCGGCTCGGCGGCTGACATCAACATCATCCCCGCGGCGATGGTGAAGCGCGTCGAAGTCCTGACCGGCGGCGCGTCGTCGACCTACGGCGCGGACGCCGTCGCCGGCGTCGTCAACTTCATCCTCGATACCGATTTCGAAGGCTTCCGGGTCGACGGCCAGTACAGCCTCTACCAGCACAACAACCGCAACACGGTCACGCCGAAGCTGCTCGACGCGCGTACAGCCTCGGGCCAGCCGGGCTTCGACTATCCGAAGGGCAACATCTCCGACGGCGGCACCTTCGACGGGACGATCGCGTTCGGTACCTCGCTCGGCGACCGCGGCCATGCGATGGCCTATTTCGGCTACCGCAAGGTCAACGCCGTCACCCAGTCGCGTCGTGACTACAGCGCCTGCACCATCCAGAACGGCGGCACCGGCGCGCTGCAGTGCGGCGGCTCGCTGACTTCGGGCAACGGCACCGCGATCCTGTTCGACCCGACGCTGAACACCAACTCGTCGACCGTCTACACCTTCATGCCGAATGGTGGCTTCGAGAACACCACGACGCGCTTCAACTTCGCGCCGACCAACTATTTCCAGCGGCCGGACGAGCGCTTCACGGGCGGTGCGTTCGTGAACTACGACGTCAGCGACTCCTTCAAGCCGTATCTCGAATTCATGTTCATGGACGACCGCACCGTCGCCCAGATCGCGCCGTCGGGCGATTTCGGTAACACGCTGGTCGTGAACTGCGACAACCCGCTGATGTCGGGCGCCCAGCGCGCGGTGATCTGTGCCCCGGGCAACCTGATCAACGGCAGCCTCGGCAACTTCCCGCTCGCCGCGGCCGCTCCGTACAACCCGAACCCGGGTGCGGCGCCGCTGACCTTCTTCGATCCGATCACCGGCACGCCCTACAATCGCGCCTTCATGCAGCTCCTGCGCCGCAACACCGAAGGCGGCCCGCGTCAGGCGGACCTGCAACACACCAATTTCCGAGGTGTGATCGGTGCGAAGGGCGACCTGTCGTCGGCATGGAGCTATGACGCATCCTATCAGTACGGCCGCGTCAACTATTCGCAGGTCTATTCGAACGAATTCTCGGCCGCTCGCCTGGCGCGTGCGCTCGATGTCGTCGACAATCCCAATGTCGCGGGCGTGAACCCGGTCTGCCGCTCGGTGCTCGACGGCAGCGACCCCGCCTGCGTGCCCTACAATGTCTTCGCGGGCCCGGGCCAGATCAGCGCGGCGGCGATCAACTATCTGAGCGCCACTGGCTTCCAGAAGGGCAACACCACCGAGCAGGTGGCGAACGTCTCGTTCACCGGCGATCTCGGTGAATATGGCGTGAAGTTCCCCTGGGCGGCTGACGGCATCGGCGTGAACATCGGTGCGGAATGGCGCCGTTCGTCGCTCGACCTCCAGACCGACAGCGCCTTCCAGGCCGGCGACCTGACCGGCCAGGGCGGCGCGACGCTGCCGATCTCGGGCAATTTCCGCGTCTTCGAACTGTTCGGCGAGGCCCAGGTGCCGATCGTGCAGAACAGCTTCATCGACATGCTGGCGCTGAACGCGGGCTATCGTCACTCGTCGTACAAGACCAGCGGCGGCAACAAGTTCGACACCGATACCTACAAGATCGGCATCGACTTCGCGCCGGTCTCGGACATCCGCTTCCGCGCTACCTATAACCGCGCGGTCCGAGCGCCCAACCTGCAGGAACTGTTCTCGACCGCAACGGTCGGCCTGAACGGCACTGTCGATCCCTGCGCCGGTCTTACCGACGTCAATGGGAATACGCGTCCGGTGGCGGCAACCGACTATGGCTGCCGTGCGCAGGGCCTCGCAGTCGGGCAGGGCACCACCCCGAACCCGGCCGGCCAGTATAACGGCCTGATCGGCGGCAATGCGAACCTCGATCCGGAAATCGCGACGACCAAGACGCTCGGCCTCGTGTTCCAGCCGAGCTTCATCCCGAAGCTGGCCATCACCGTCGACTATTTCGACATCAAGGTGAAGAACGCGATCCGTTCGTTCGGCCAGGACGCGATCCTGCAGGACTGCGTCGACAAGGCGACCGCCACGTTCACGCCGGTCTCCTGTTCGCTGGTGCACCGCGACGCGGCGGGTTCGCTGTGGCTGACCCCGGGCGGCTATGTCAGCGATCTGCCGAACAACGTCGGCACGCTGCAGACCAAGGGCATCGAAGTGGGCGCAAGCTACTCGATCGGCCTCGGTTCGCTCGGCAAGCTCTCGCTGAACATGCAGGGCACCTATCTCGACAGCTATCGAATCAACAATGGCCTGAGCGATCCCTATGATTGCGCCGGCTATTATGGCTCGACCTGCAGCATCGGCGGCACCACCGACGCCGGCGCGCCGCTGCCCAAGTGGCGGCACAAGCTGCGTGCGAGCTGGCAGGCGAACGAGAGCATCGGCCTTTCGGCGCAGTGGCGCTATGTCGGCGCCATCCAGTCGCAGGCGCGGAGCCCTGACTCGACGCTGTCCGCACCCAATGTTTACAACCCGGGTGCGCGGATCAAGCCGTTCAATTATATCGACCTGACCGGCACCTTCAATGTCGGCAAGGCCTATACGTTCCGGCTGGGCGTCAACAACCTGTTCGACCTCGAGCCGCCGCTCGTGACTTCGGGCAATGCCAACCGTCCGGGTTCGAACCAGTGCCCGACCGGTCCGTGCAACGGCAACACCTATCCCGCGACCTATGATGCGCTTGGCCGCTATCTGTTCGTGGGTGCGACGCTCAACTTCTGATCTTCGCGGATCGAAGTGACGAGGGGGCGGTCGGCAGCTGCCGGCCGCCCTCTCTTGTATCTGGCGTATCTAGCGGACCATAATCATCGCCATGAACCAGGCTTCCACCGCGGCTCGCACGAGCCGGGAGATACTTGCCACCGCGATGCCGCGCGCCCAGGCCGGTGACTTTGCCGGTGCCCAGGCGATCGTCGAGGCCGGGCTGGCCCAGGCCGACGATCCCGCGCCCTTGCACGCCTTCCTCGGCATGGTCTGCGCCCGCCGCGGCGCGCTCGCCGATGCGGCGACCCACCTCGCAGCGGCGCTTCGCCTGCGCCCGGACGACGTCACCATCGCCTGTAACCGCATTGCCGTGGCGATCGACCTCAAGGACCACGAGGCCGCGCTCGACGTGGCGACCATGGCCCGCGCCCAGGCCGATCCCAGCCTGCGCATTGCCCGCTACCGCGGCTTTGTCGCGCAGGAGCTCGCTCGGTTCGACGAGGCGGCGGAAGCCTATGACTTCGTGCTTGCCCGGGTGCCCGACGATTTCGAGAGCTGGAACAATCTGGGCAATGCGCGCTCGGCGCTCGGCGATTTCGATGGCGCGATCGCCGCGCTCGAACGCGCGGTGGCGCTCGATCGCCAGGCTGCGCCGACCCGGCTGAACCATGCGCTGACCCTGCGCGCGGCCGGCCGCGCCGAAGCCGCCGAGGCCGCGCTGCGCGACGCTGCGCGCGACTTCCCCGCGGATGCACGTCCGCTGCACGAGCTCTACATGCTGCTCAAGGAACTGGGCCGGCATGCCGAGGCGCTTGAGACACTCGAAGCCGCTGCCGCGCGCGACGGCGACGACATGGTCGTCCAGCTCAAGCTCGCCATCGAATATGGCCTGGTGATGGAGTCGGACAAGGCGGAGACCGCCTATCGCCGCGTGCTCGCCGGGCGTCCGCAGGAGCAGCTCGCCTATCTCGGCCTGGCGATCCATTACGAGCATGCCAATCGCGAGGACGAACTGGCGCCGCTCGTCGAACTGGCCCGGGCCAATGCTCTCGATGCGGGGACGCTGAACTTCCTGTCGGCGCTGGAGCATCGCCGCACCCGGCGCTTCGAGGAGGCGCTGGCCTGCCTGGACCAGGTGCCCGAGGATATCGAGCCGGAGCGCACCGCGCATCTGCGTGCGACCTTGCTCGATCGCCTGGGGCGCAGCGACGAAGCCTTTGCCTGGATCGAGGAAGCCGGCCGGCGCCATGCCGCCCATGTCTCCGATCCGCTCGGCCGTGCCGCCGAACTGCGCGCCGAGGTGCGTGAGGAGATCGGGCGGATGACGCCGGAATGGGCGCGGAGCTGGACTCCGGACGCCGCGCCGGCGGCTACCACGCCGGTATTCCTTCTCGGCTTCCCGCGCTCGGGCACGACGTTGCTCGACACGATATTGATGGGACACCCCGATACGGTGGTGCTCGAAGAGAAGCCGACGCTGCTGGTGGTGGACCAGGAGATCGGTGGTTTCGATGCGCTCGCGGCGATGGATGCCGGCGCGATCGAAGCGGCGCGCACGCGTTATTTCGAGGAGGTCGCGCGCCATGTGGATCTGACCGAGGGGCAGATGCTGGTCGATAAGTCGCCGCTCTATCTCTACAAGCTGCCGCTGATCCGCCGTCTGTTCCCGGAGGCGCGCATCATCCTGTCGCTGCGCCATCCGTGCGACGTGCTGCTCAGCTGCCTGATGAGCAATTTCCGCCTGAACCGGGCGATGTCCAACTTCCTGCGCCCCGAAGACGCGGCGGCCCTCTACGATCTGAGCTTCCGGCACTGGGAGGCGGCGCAGGCGCTTTTCGACATGCCGGTGCACCAGATCGTCTATGAGCAGCTCGTCGTCGATGTCGAGGCGGAAGTGCGGCCGCTGTTCGACTGGCTGGGGCTCGACTGGCGGCCGGAGGCGCTGGACCACACGCGTACCGCGCGGTCGCGCGGGCTGATCACCACCGCCAGCTATTCGCAGGTCACCGAGCCGATCTACACCCGCTCGGCGGGGCGCTGGCAGGCCTATCGCGAGCATCTTCGCCCGGTGCTGCCGATTCTCGCGCCATGGGTGGAACGCTTCGGCTATTCACTGTAGTATTCGACCGATACACGGCCGGAAGTTCCGCGGCCGCAGTCTTGTTGGGAGTGGTTGCAATGATCCGTTCTGCCTTGATCGCCTGCGCGGTCGCAGTGGCGCTGTCCGGCTTCTCGCCGATTTTCGCCCAGGAAAAGCCCAAGAAGGACGGCGCCCCCGATCCGAACGAGGTCATTTGCCGGAAGGAGCCGACGCTGGGCAGCCGGCTCCAGTTTCACAAGACCTGCATGACCCGCGCCCAATGGGCGGAGCAGCGCATGCTCGACCGGCAGAATATCGAGCGCGCCCAGGTCGGCGGCTGCCAGAAGCAGGGCGGCTGCTGATTCCCGTGTACGACTGACGAAGGGGCAGCCTTGCGGCCACCCCTTCGCCGGGTCAGGCGACGCTGAGCTTCAGCGCGCCGTCGCCTTCGTCGATCTGCACCGTCGATCCGTCCTTCACCTCGCCGCGCAGGATCATGTCGGCGAGCGGATCCTGCAGGTAGCGCTGGACCGCGCGCTTCAGCGGGCGCGCGCCATAGACCGGGTCATAGCCGACCCGGCCCAGCCAGGCGCGGGCGGCGTCGGTCAGGTCGATGGCGATCTTGCGATCCTTGAGCAGCTTGCCGACGCGGCCGACCTGGATGTCGACGATCGGCGCCATATGCTCCGCGCCCAGCCGGTGGAACAGGATGATCTCGTCCAGCCGGTTGAGGAACTCCGGGCGGAAATGCGCGCGGACGACGTCCATCACCTGTGGCTCGACGCTCTCGACCGGCTGGCCCTCGCCCAGATTGGTGAGGAACTGCGAGCCGAGGTTCGAGGTCAGGATCACGATCGTGTTCGAGAAATCGACCGTGCGGCCCTGGCCGTCGGTCAGCCGCCCGTCATCGAGCACCTGGAGCAGGATGTTGAACACATCGCCATGCGCCTTCTCGACCTCGTCGAACAGCACGACCTGGTAGGGACGCCGCCGCACCGCCTCGGTCAGCACGCCGCCTTCCTCATAGCCGACATAGCCGGGAGGGGCGCCGATCAGCCGCGCCACGGCGTGCTTTTCCATGAACTCGCTCATGTCGATGCGCACCATCGCGTTGGGATCGTCGAACAGGAATTCGGCCAGCGCCTTAGTCAACTCGGTCTTGCCGACGCCCGTCGGCCCGAGGAACAGGAAGCTGCCCAGCGGCCGGTTGGGGTCCTGCAGGCCGGCGCGCGAGCGGCGCACCGCGGTGGACACGGCCTTCACCGCATCGGCCTGGCCGATCACCCGCTTGCCGATCACTTCCTCCATGGCGAGGAGCTTCTCGCGCTCGCCCTCGAGCATCTTGTCGATCGGGATACCGGTCCAGCGGCTGACCACCGCGGCGATGTCGTCCGCGGTGACTTCCTCGCGCAGCATCGCGCCCTTGGTGGTGTTCTGCGCCTCGGCGAGCTGCTTCTCCAGCGCGGGGATCGCGCCATAGCTCAGCTCGGCCATCTTCGCGAGATCGCCGGCCCGCTGCGCCTGGTCTAGCTCGCCGCGCGCGGCGTCGAGCTGCGCCTTGATCTGCGCCTCGGCGTTGATCTTGTCCTTCTCCGCCTGCCAGCGCGCGGTCAGCTCGGCCGATTGCTGCTTGAGATTGGCGAGCTCGCTCTCGAGCGTGGCGAGCCGGTCCTTCGACGCGGAATCGGTCTCCTTGCGCAGCGCCTCGCGTTCGATCTCGAGCTGCATGATCCGGCGATCGAGATTCTCGATCTCCTCGGGCTTGGACTCGACTTCCATGCGGATCCGGCTGGCGGCTTCGTCCATCAGGTCGATAGCCTTGTCGGGCAGGAAGCGGTCGGTGATGTAGCGGTTGGAAAGCGTCGCGGCGGCAACGATCGCGCCGTCGCTGATCCGCACGCCGTGGTGCAGGTCGTACTTCTCCTTGATCCCGCGCAGGATCGAGATCGTGTCCTCGACCGTCGGCTCGCCGACGAACACCGGCTGGAAGCGCCGCTGGAGCGCGGCGTCCTTCTCGACGTACTTGCGATATTCGTCGAGCGTGGTGGCGCCGATGCAGTGCAGCTCGCCGCGGGCGAGCGCGGGCTTGAGCAGGTTGCCCGCGTCCATCGCGCCCTCGGTCTTGCCCGCGCCGATCAGCGTGTGCATCTCGTCGATGAACAGGACGATCTGGCCCTCGGCGCCCTTCACTTCGTCGAGCACGCCCTTGAGGCGCTCCTCGAACTCGCCGCGATATTTCGCGCCGGCGATGAGCGAGCCCATGTCGAGCGACATGAGCGTGCGGTCCTTGAGATTGTCGGGCACGTCGCCATTGGCGATGCGCAGGGCGAGGCCTTCGGCGATCGCGGTCTTGCCGACGCCCGGCTCGCCGATCAGCACCGGATTGTTCTTGGTGCGGCGCGCCAGGATCTGGATGGTGCGACGGATCTCCTCGTCGCGGCCGATCACCGGATCGAGCTTGCCGTCCCGCGCCGCCTGGGTGAGGTCGCGCGCGAACTTCTTGAGCGCATCATAGCGGTCCTCGGCACCCGCGGTGTCGGCGGTGCGGCCGCCGCGCAGCTGGTTGATCGCCGCATTGAGTGCCTCCGGCCGCGCGCCGGCGGCCTGCAGTGCCTTGCCCGCGGCGGTATTGAGCGAGAGGGCGAGCGCGACGAGCAGCCGCTCGACGGTGACGAAGCTGTCGCCGGCCTTTAGCGCGATCTGCTCGGCCTGGTCGAGCACGCGCACCGTGTCATTGTCGAGGCCCGGGGTCTGCTGCGCGCCCGAGCCGGAGACGGCGGGAATCCTGGACAGCGCGAGGTCGGTCTCGCCGAGCGCGCGCTTGGCATCGCCGCCCGCGGCCTGGATCAGCCCGCTCGCCATGCCCTGCTCGTCCTCGAGCAGCGCCTTCAGGATATGCTCCGGCGCGATCCGCTGGTGGTTCATCCGGATCGCGACGGTCTGCGCCGACTGGAGGAACCCCTTGGCGCGGTCGGTGAATTTCTCGAGGTTCATGCTGGCCCCTTGTTTCGGTCAGAGCCAAAGTAGTGTTGCCATTGTGCAACACAAGAGGGCCTCTCGCTGCGCTAGAGACCGGTTCTCCTGACGACCCGTTCGCGGGACTCTACGATGGTGAAGATGTCACGCAAGGAGGTGACGAGGCGATCGGCGGACACCGCGACCTCATCCTTCGTTGCCGCTGCCTCCAGCGGATCCATGGCGTCGGCGCCTCGCAGCTTTATCAATGCCGTCACCTGCGCGTTGAGATCGGCATGCATCCGATCCTCGACGAACTTGCGGGGAAGCCCCTTGTTGGTGAGCCCGAGCATCTCGTCGATCCTGGTCTCGTAATGGGTGACAAGCGCCTGGCTGTCGTGGCTCTTGTCGGCGAAATAGCGCTCGATCTGGAAGAAGGTGAAGATGCGTTGCTTGAGCTCCCCGATCTGATCGAAATCCAGATGGTCGACGTTGTAGAGCGCGGCGCTCGCGCTTGAATCGACGCTCGGTTGTCCCAGCACGGTAACCGGCGTGCTACCGAAACCCATCCCCTTCCAGAAGTCATGGAACGTCTTCCCTGCGCTGGTCTGCGCATGGGGGCGGCCATACATCTTGAAGTCCCAGCGCTCGTTATGGGTCTCGTTCCCCACCTTGTGCGAGGCATGCGCCTCCATCGTCACATTGTCGGTGGGGGTCTTCATCACCACGGATGCCCAGTGCCAGTTCCACCGGCCGCCATCCATGCTGTAGCCGCCGCCGATGATGCCATAGGCTTGGCCAATCTGTGGATCGACCGCCCGGTTGCGGTTGCCGACTGTGCCGAACCGATCATCGCGGCGCGCCTCCAGCCGGACGATCGTGGCGTCGAGCTGCCCGACGATCTCGTTGACCAGGCTCTTCATCCGGTCACCCGCATCGACCCACAGATTGTGCTGATAGGCGGTGTTGTCCCCCTGCTTCGGCTTGAAATAATAGCCGCGGTCGGTTCGTCCGACGATGCGGAATGCCTCGTCGACCACGGCCTGCGGATAATCGTTGGCGCCGTACAGCGCGCGCAGCTGCGTGCGTATCCGCTGGGCGTTCGTCACGTCCCGTGCATATTGGGCATAGGTGTTGTCGACGGTCGACATCACGTTCCGTTCGATGCGGTTCACGCGTTCATCGATTACCCGGATCATGTCGCCCAGCACCTTCTGCGCCGCCGGTTGCGTCGTCCTGCTCCGGTAGTGATCCTGGGCGTCGGGACTGTCCGGGTCCAGGTCCGGAACGCCCGCCCTGAGCTCGAAATTGGCGTCGAATTCATCGTCGGCGACTTCGGGGTCCGTCTGGCGAACCAGGTTCCGCACCCTGTCGAGCCTGGCGGCATCGACCCTTTGCGAACGGTTCAGCTGGTTGTAGTTCGCGGCGGCATCGTCCCGCAGTGCGTCGAGGTTGCTCCAGCTGTCATAGGCCGCCTGCTTGCTCACGTCGGATGCCGGGCTGATCGCGAGGAGATTGGCGATACGGGCGTTGTTGTGCTCGTGCCGCCCATGGGCATAGGGATGGGGCTGCTCGACTTCGTCCTTGAGATAGGCGCCGACGATCGAGATCGCTCCCTTTTCGCAGGCAGACGGCAGTTGCACGCCGGTGACCGATTGCGCGCTGGCGTCCGCTCTGGGCGACACGTCGGCGCCCAGGCTGTTACGGTCACGGCTTGTCTCGTCGATTGTCGGCTTGATCTTGCGCAGCGTCTTGTTGCCGAAGTTCTCGGTGCCGGCAACGGCATCGAGCCGCACATTGGCATCCCGTGCAGAGAGCATGCGGTTGGACTGGTCGATGCGCGTCTGCGTGGCGTAGAAATCCTTGTTGTTGACGACGTCGACGGTTGCGGCGGTGTCATCGTCGGATACGTTCCATTTCTTGCCGCCAGCATTGACGATGCGGAAGCGTTGCACCGGTGCGACGCCGCCGGGCATCTGCTGCCGGATCGGCGTGGCGGCAGGGGAAGCATGGGGCATCCCGGCGGCGGGCGTGCCCACCGTGCCGGCGGCGCGCATGCCCACCGTGCCGGCGGCGCGCGCGCCCATCGTGTCGGCCTCGCGCTCCAGCCCGGCATCGTCGTTGATCGCGGTGCCGCCAAGCGCCATCGTGGGGCGGACCCGGCCCTGCTTCTGCTGGACGACGTGCCACGCCTCATGCGCGAGATGCCGTTCCTGCCCCGGACCGAGATGGATATCGCTGCCCTGGGTATGCGCCAGTGCCTGAAGCTGGGCGGGCCGGGCGGAATTGCGGTGGACGCGGACGTCGTCGAGCGCGATGCCCGACAGCGCTTCCATCCCAGTCTTCAGCCCGTCGGGCAGGCCGGTACGGTTGGGTCCTGCAGCCGCACGGGCCATATTCGATGCATGCGAGGCGGCATAGTTGGCGATCGACTCATGCCCCGGCACCGGGTGCGCTGATGCGGCACGCTGCGCTACCGGTTGCGCGGTGGCCAGGGGCTGGCGTGCCTGCGGGTCTTCCGATGGCCGGCTTGGCCTGGCCTGAAGGCGAGCGTGCATGCACCTTCCTCTGCGCCGTCTCGTCATGACTATGACCCAGGCCGTCGCAAAGTGGAACGACGATTAGCTTCGTTATGGCGGTTGCCGCTACGGCGCTCGTTGCATGTCCGAAACCTGTAACTTCACGGTCGCGCAACTGCCATCGCCGCTACGCGATGTTGCAACGCACAAATCCTAGCCCCTCGCCGCCGGGCACAGTGCCCGAGCCGATAATATCCCGGGGGGAACACGCCCAATGCGCACGCTTTCCATTCTGCTCGCCGGCACCTCGATGCTGGTTTCCGGTGCCGCTTTCGCGCAGGACGCGCAGACGGTCGCGCCGGCTCCTGCCGCCGACGAAGGCTCGTCGGAAGAAAACCAGATCGTCGTGATCGGCCGCGGTGAGACCCGCCAGGTCCAGCAGATCTCGGCCAGCGACATCGCCGAACTCGCCGCGGGCACCAGCCCGCTCAAGGCGATCGAGAAGCTGCCCAGCGTCAATTTCCAGTCGGCCGATCCGTTCGGCGCCTATGAATGGGCGCAGCGCGTCTCGATCCGCGGCTTCAACCAGAACCAGCTGGGCTTCACGCTCGACGGCATCCCGCTCGGCGATGCCAGCTATGGCAACGTCAACGGCCTGCACATCAGCCGCGCGATCAGCAGCGAGAATGTCGGCGAGGTCCGCGTGTCGCAGGGCGCCGGTTCGATCGGCACCCAGGCGACCAACAACCTTGGCGGAACGATCGAGTTCTTCTCGCGCGATCCGTCGGATCAGTTCGGCGTGCATGCCGAGGGCACCTATGGCAGCGAGAACACCGTGCGCCTGTTCGGCCGCATCGAGAGTGGCGATATCGGCGGCGGCGTGAAGGCCTATGCGTCCTATGTCTATTCGGACATGGACAAGTGGAAGGGCTGGGGCTCGCAGCGCACCAACCAGGCCAATGGCAAGATCGTCGCGCCGGTGGCCGACGGCGTCCGCCTGGTCGGCACGATCAGCTATTCGGATCGCCGCGAGAACGACTATCAGGATCTGTCGCTCGGCATGATCAACCACTTCGGCTACAAGTGGGACAATATCTCGAACGATTATGCGCTGGCGGTGCGCCTTGCCGACATCGCCAACAATATCGACAATGTGAACAACAGCACGGGCGCGCCTGGTGCCGATGGCCTCTCCGACATCACCGGCCTGGCGCCGAGCAACCCGGCTGCCGGCAAGGTCTTCCCGGCGCCGTTCCAGACCATCGACGATGCCTATTTCAACGCCGCAGGCCTTCGCCGCGACTGGATCGGCTCCTTCGGGGTCGAGGGTGAGACCGGCGGGCTCAACTTCGCGCTCAAGGGCTATTACCACAACAACCACGGCCAGGGCCTGTGGTACACGCCCTATGTCGGCAGCCCGGGCGCCGGCGCCTCGCCGATCTCGATCCGCACCACCGAATACGACATGGACCGCAAGGGCGTGTTCGGCCACACCGGCGGCCAGTTCGGCGAGCACAACGACGTCACCGTCGGCTTCTGGTACGAGCGGAACGACTTCCAGCAGGCCCGCCGCTTCTACGCGCTGAGCAGCCGCACCGAAGTGACCCGCGACAGCCTCGACTTCCAGTCGAACCCCTTCGCCACCCAGTGGGACTTCGACTACGCCACCGACACCTTCCAATATTATGTCCAGGACAAGCTGACCTTCGGCGACCTCACGCTGAACCTCGGCTGGAAGGGCTTCAAGGTGAAGGACAAGGCCAGCCCGAACGTCTCGGGCGGCCTCGCCTCGGGCGAGATCGACGTCACCGACTGGTTCCAGCCGACCGCGGGCTTCAACTACAAGATCGGCGGCGGCGCCGAGCTGTTCGGTGGGTTCAGCCAGGTGACGCGCGCTTTCGTCGCCTCGGCGACCACGGGTCCGTTCGCCACTACGCAGGCCGGTTTCAACGCGCTGCTCTCGGGCTCGACCAGGCTCAAGCCCGAACAGTCGGACACCTATGAACTCGGTGGCCGCCTGCGCTCGGGGCCGTTCACCGGCTCGCTCGCCGGCTATTATGTCAACTTCCGCAATCGCCTGCTCGGCGTGACCACGGGCGCCGGCATCGTCGGCAATCCGGTGACGCTGCAGAATGTCGGCGATGTCCGCTCGATCGGTTTCGAGGCGACGGGCGACCTGCGTCTCGGCAGCGGCTTCGGCGCTTTCGTGTCGTACAGCTACAATGACTCGACCTATCGCGACGATGTTCGCAACGCCGCGGGCGCGCTGCTCGCCGCGACCAAAGGCAAGACCGTGGTCGATGCGCCCAAGCACCTGCTCAAGGGCGAGCTGACCTATGACCTGGGCGGCTTCAACGCCCGCATCGGCGCCAACTATATGAGCAAGCGCTACTTCACCTACACCAACGACCAGTCGGTGGGTGGCCGGGTGCTGGTCGATGCCACGCTCGGCTACAAGTTCGACCTGGGCGGCCACGACCTGGAGATCCAGGCCAATGCGACCAACCTGTTCGACAAGAAGTATGTTTCGACGATCGGCACGAACGGCTTCGGCAATTCGGGCGACAACATGACGCTGATGGTCGGCGCGCCGCAGCAGTTCTTCGTGACGCTCAAGGCAGGTTTCTAAGCCACACCTCCCCACGGACGGCAGGGGAGTAAAGGGGAAGGGCCGGGGCGCAAGCTCCGGCCTTTTTCGTGGCTATTTCCTCTTGGGGATGCCCGGGACGAAATGCCCCTCATCGCCTTGCGTGAACAGGCCGACATAGGCGGTGGGGCCTGCGTTGCCATAGGTCATCGCATGGGTCACCAAGAGCAACGCCAGATCGATGGTGACGAGCCGGACCCGAATCGTCACCCCACGATCCCTGAGCGCGTCGAGCAGCGGTGCGAGCTTCTGGACGTCGACATGCGCGTCGACGGTCACACCTGCCGCCACCGCGGCCTCGCCAAGCTTCGTATCGGTTACCCCCAACCGGCGCAGCGTATCCCACAGGCACTCGCCGAGATCGCGCACGCCTTCGACATTGGGCGCGAACAGATGGCCTTCGAACTCCACCGCATCGCGAAGATCGGAGATCCGCACGCCTCGCGGCGTACGCGCCTCCTTGAGCACGGGTTGCCCCTTGGCCGGTACTTCCATGTCCCGTTCACTGCGGCTCCGCTTCGCGCTCGACGACGAGCGCCTGAGCGGCGGTGTTGCCGACAGGGGCGGCTCCTCTTCCTCCTCTCCCAGGTCGATCACCGAGGTGCCGGGATCGGATAAGATATCGAGCGGCGGCGTGCCCGGCAGCATCGGTCCGGGGTCATGGACCGGAGTGCTCGATGTGCCTGGATCGCGCACCGGCACGCTAGATGCCGCCAGGGACGAGGACGGCAGTCTCTTGAAGCTGCGATGCTCCTCCGGGAATATCTTGGAACGTGCCGCTTCCAGGAAAGCGGTGAGCTTCTTCACGAACGCCGTGAAACCCTCAGGCGTGCTGACATCATGGCCGAGACTGGCACCGAATTTCGCCATCGCATCATATTCGGCGACCGCGATGCGGCTGAATACTGCATTGCTGCGGTCGAACTTGACCTCGCCACGGTGGTGCTGGCTCATTTTAGAGCCGCCAAGGCCCTTGTTGTCGTCCTCCGCCATTACGAACAGCACCGTGTTCTGGAGATAATGGAACAGGCCTTCGGGATCCTTGGAGCGCCCTGCGGCAAAATTGCGGAGTGCAGCATACATTGCCGTGGGATTGATCGCCGCACGGGCCAGCTCCGAACTGTGCACGATCGCGACGAACTTGCGCACCACGTCTCGCGCGCCTTCCGGATAGTCGCCGCCGATCAGTGCGTCGGCCAGAATCCCGGCGATCTGCTGTTCGGTTCTCTCGGGTGATTTCAACTTGTTGATCAGGCCGAGATAGGTGTGATCGCTGGCGCCGCCCTCCAGCTTGTGGCCCCAGGTTTCCACGCGATATCTCAGTGCAGTATCGTCCTTGTGTCGAAAGCTGCGGGTGGCGGCCGTGCGCAGGCCCTCGGTATCTTCGACGGAAAGCGAGGCGCTGCGGCGCAGCTCTGCACTCTGCTTGACCTTGGAGACGGCCTGGCTTTCGAGCATTCTGCCAAGGTCGAACGGGTCGCCGACCGGATCGAAGTTGGTGACGGGTGCCGAAGGTCCTCGTTCCGCCTTCTTCCGTTCGAGGATCGCGCCGACGGCAGCCCGGAACAGGGTTTCGTATTTGCGGTAATAACGCCGTTCCGTCACGTCGTCCGCAGCCCATGTCTCGAGCTGGGTCATGACTTCGTCGAAGGTGACCTGCGATCCCGCCAGCCTGCGCGCCGATGTGCCGGCCTTGCTCAGCCAACGCGCCTCCACGGCGGACTTGGTAAGGCCGATCGGCGTGTCCATCATGTAGAGCTTGCCCTGCACCACGCCGCCGGATGCGGGCAGGGCACGGGAAGCGTCGCCCGTGCCGATGCCGGAAGGCGAAGGGTTTGCCAGCGCCCGATCGCCCATCCGGTCCGCTTCACCCTCCAGCCCGGCATCGTCGTTGATCGCGGTATCGCCGAGCCGCATCGTGGGCGCGACCCGTCCCTGCTTTTGCTGGACGACGTGCCAGGCCTCGTGGGCCAGGTGGCGCTCCTGGCCGGGGGCGAGATGGATCTCGCTGCCCTGGGTATAGGCATGCGCCTGGATCGTGGCGGGCCGGCTCGAGCCGCGGTGCACGCGGACATCGTCCATCGACAGGCCGGAGAGCCCCTCGATGCTGCTCTTCAGCCCGTCGGGCAGGCCGGTGCGGTTGGGCTGGGTCAGGCCGACCGAACCGGGCAGGCTGTGATAGGGCGTCGGCGCCGCCGCTCGCTGCACCGGCGCACGTGCAGCCGGCCCCGCACTGGCTCGCGGGTCCGCCTTCGGCTTGCGGTTCGCGCGGTCGTACACGGCGGTTCCTCGCAGGGCTTCGCTGCGAGATTGCCGGCTTTGGCCGCCGCGCGAAAGCGCAAATGGCCCCGGTCCGGGGGCGTCAGTTCTTCGCGGGCACCGGGATGGTGATCACCGCCGGCGACCGCGCCGGGGCGGTGGCGGGGGCACCCGCGGGCCGCGGCGCCTTGGGGGCATCCTTGGCATAGCGCTCGCCGAAGCTGTTGCCGGCATACCAGCGCGGCTCCTGGTCGGCATCGGCGATCTCGCGGGCGATCAGATAGTTGATCTTCGCGAACTTGGCGCCGGCCTTCCAGTCGAAGGGCTGGCGGATGTCGTCGGTGACCTTGTGGTAGTTGGTCTTGAGGAAGTCACGGAACGCCTTCTCGCCGCCATTCTTGAAGCCGGTGACCAGGAACACCGAGGGCACGCCCGCCTTGACGAAGCTGTAGTGATCGGAGCGCAGGAACAACTGCTCCTCGGGCATCGGATCGGGCGACAGCGTGACGCCCATCTTCGCCGCGGCGCGCTCGACGATCGGGCCGAGCGTCGAATGCTCGGCACCGAAGGCGACGACGTCCTGGAAGTCGTAGAGCAGGATCGGCATGTCGAGATTGACGTCGGCCACCACCTTGCCGCTGCCGGTCACCGGATAGCGGGCGAGATATTCGGAGCCGATCAGCCCGTCCTCCTCGGCGGTCAGCGCGACGAACAGGATCGAGCGGCGCGGGCGCTTGCCGGTCTGGGTGAAGGCGCGCGCGGCCTCGAGCATGCTCGCCACGCCGGCGGCATTGTCCATCGCGCCGTTGAAGATCTTGTCCTCGCCCTCGATGTCGGGCTGGGTGCCTTCGTGATCTAGGTGCGCGGAGAGCACGACATATTCATTGGCCAGCCTGGGGTCCGATCCCGGCAGCACGCCGATCACGTTGCTGCTCTTCTTGATCGTGACGATGCTGGTCCGCTGCAGCGTCAGCCGCTGCTTGAGCGCGAAGCTGCCGGTCTTGGCCTCTGGGGTGGCGAGCGCGGCGTAGAGCTGGGCGGCGCTCATCGGGGCGCCCTTGAACAGTGCCTCGGCGGCGGCGCCCTTCACATAGGCGCCGATCTTCAGGCCCGGATTCTCGCCCTTGGGGAAGCCCTTGGCGTCGAGCCAGTTGCTCTGCGGCTGCTGGAAATAGCCGACCGCCTGCGCCCAGGGGAAGGCGCCCTTCAGATTGTCGGGCGTGATCAGGTAGATGGTGCCGAGCGCGCCATGCTTGCCGGCGATCGCGGCGCGGTCGAGCGCGCCGGTGGGCGTGCCCGGCGGGTTGCCGATCAGCGTGACGACGAACTTGCCGGTCACGTCGAGCCCGGCATAATCCTCCTCGCGGCCATGGCCGACGAACACTGCGTCGGCGGTGAGAATCTGGGTCTCGTCGCCATAGAGCGGGCTCGGTCCGAACAGCACGTCCTCGCCGCCTGCGAACGCCTTGGTGCCCACGGTGATCGAGGCCGGCTTGTCGGCGTCGAGCACATAGTCGGCGATGTCCACCGGCTGGTACCAGCCCTGGGTCCCGCCGGGCTTGAATCCCATCGCATCGAAGCGGCTGGAGACATAGCGCGCCGCGATATCGAATCCCTCGGTACCATTGTCCCGCCCGCCGAGCAGGTCGTCGGCGAGGAACTCGACATGCGCGCGCACTTCGTCGGGGCTGAACACCGGCTCCGCCGTCGCCGTCTGGGCCAGCGCCGGAGCCGGGGCCAGGCCGAGCGAGAGCGTGATGAGAAACGGTGTCAGGCGCATGGATTCTCCCCGAAATGGCGCAGTTTCCGGCAGGCTAGAGCAATTGGTAACGCGCGCAACTGACTTGCGGGGCTGATACACCGCGTTATGCTCCCGCCATCCAGTCCGTTCGGGGGAATCAGATGAAGTCGTTCAAGATGTTCTGCAGTGCGTCGATCTGCGCGCTGGCAGTCGGCGCCGCGATGCCGGCGATCGCCCAGCAGGCGCCCGCCACTGCGTCCGCCTCGGCCCAGGCCAAGCCGGTTCCGGTCTCGGAGCTCGTGAAGAAGGTCGACATCCCCTATGAGGCCTTCACGCTCAAGAACGGCCTGCGCGTGCTGGTCCATACCGATCGCAAGGCGCCGATCGTCGCGGTGTCGACCTGGTACGATGTCGGCTCCAAGCACGAGCCGACCGGCAAGACCGGCTTCGCCCACCTGTTCGAGCATCTGATGTTCAACGGTTCGGAAAACGCTCCCGGCGATTTCTTCGAGCCCCTGAAGCAGGTCGGCGCCACCGATTTCAACGGCACTACCAGCTTCGACCGCACCAATTATTTTGAGACCGTGCCCCGCCCGGCGCTCGACCGCGCGCTGTTCCTCGAGAGCGACCGCATGGGCTATCTGCTCGGCGCGATCACCCAGGACGTGCTCGACGAGCAGCGCGGCGTCGTCCAGAACGAGAAGCGCCAGGGCGACAACCAGCCTTACGGCCTGGTCTATTACTCGATCCTCGAGAATCTGCTCGGCAGCACGCCCTATGGCCATAACGTGATCGGCTCGATGGCCGATCTCGACGCCGCCAGCCTCGACGACGTCAAGAACTGGTTCCGCTCGCACTACGGTCCGAACAACGCGATCCTCGTCCTTGCCGGCGACATCGACGCCAAGGAAGCCAGGCCGCTCGTCGAGAAATATTTCGGCGCTATCCCGGCCGGCCCGAAAAGCGTGCTGCCCAAGGTGACGGTGCCGACGCTGCCGGCGCCCAAGACCGTGACGATCAAGGACAGCGTCGCCGCGACGCTGATCGTGCGCAGCTGGGCGGTGCCCGGGCTGAACGACAAGGACGCGACCCCGCTCAATGTCTTCGCCTCGGTGCTCGGCGGCCTTGCCAGCTCGCGGCTCGACAATGCGCTGGTCCGCCAAGACAAGACCGCGGTGCAGGTCTCGGCCAACATCCAGTCGATGGCGCAGCTCGGCATCTTCACCGTCCAGGCGGTGGTGAAGCCCGGCAGCGATCCGGCGGCGGTTTCGAAGCGCCTCGACGAGGTCATCGCCGATCTCCTCAAGAACGGCCCGACCGCGGATGAAGTGACCCGCGTCGCGACCACCAAGGTCTCGGGCCGCATCGGCGGGCTGGAATCGGTTGGCGGCTTCGGCGGCAAGGCCGTGGCGCTGGCTTCGGGCGAGCTCTATTCGGCCGATCCGCTCTTCTTCAAGAAGGAGCTGGAAGCGACCGCGAAGGTCACTCCGGCCGAAGTGAAGGCCGCCGCGAACAAGTGGCTGAACCGTCCGGCACTCACCGTGATGGTCGTCCCCGGCCAGCGCGAGGCCTATCAGGAAGCGACCGCGGTCGCCGCCAAGCCGGCAGCGGAAGGCGCCAAGGCCGAACCGTTCAAGGGCACCCGCGGCGCGTTGCCCGCAGTGGCGCCGATCGGCGACCTCGTCTTCCCGAAGGTGGAGCGCACCAAGCTCTCCAACGGCATCGAGATCGTCTATGCCAACCGCACCGCGGTGCCGGTCACCCAGGTCGAGATGAGCTTCGATGCCGGCATCGCCGCCGATCCGTCGGACAAGCTCGGCACCCAGCGCCTGACGCTCAACATGATGGACGAAGGCACCACCAGCCTCGATTCGGTGGCGCTGGCCGAGGCGCGCGAGCGGCTTGGCGCGGGCATCAGCTCGGGCAGCTCGGCCGACCGCACCTATCTCAGCGTCGATGCGCCGAGCCCGAACCTAGCCGGCGCGCTCGATCTGTTCGCCGATGTCGTCGAGCATCCGTCCTTCGCCCCGGCCGAGCTGGAACGCGTGCGCGGCCAGACGCTGACCGGGATCGCGCAGGAGCTGACCAGCCCGCAGGGCCTGTCCGGCCGCATGACGCCGCGCGTGCTCTATCCGGCGAACAGCCCCTATGCGAAGCTCGGCGCGGGCTCGGGCGATCCGGCGGTGGTCAAGACGATCAGCCGCGACGATCTGGTCGCCTGGCACAAGGCGTGGATCCGCCCGGACAAGGCCAAGATCTTCGTGGTCAGCGATCGTCCGCTCGCCGAGATCAAGGCGGCGCTCGAGTCGCGCTTCGGCAGCTGGAAGGCTGACGGTGCAGGCGGTACCAAGAGCTTCACCGCCGCCACCCAGGCGATGACGCCGAAGATCATCCTGATCGACCGTCCGAACTCGCCCCAGTCGCAGATCATCGCGACGCAGCTCACCAATGTCGATCCGTTCGCGGATACGCTGGCGGTGGCGACGGCCAATCAGGCGCTCGGCTCGGGCTTCCTGTCGCGCATCAACATGGACCTGCGCGAAGCCAAGCACTGGTCCTATGGTGCCGGCGGCGGCTTCAACTTCATGGAGCACGCGGTTCCCTACACGATCAGCGCCCCGGTCCAGGCCGACAAGACGGGTGATTCGATCAAGGCGATCCAGCAGCAGGTGAAGGACTTCCTCACCACCAAGGGCGTGACCAGCGAAGAGCTGACCCGCGAAGTCAATGGCTCGACTCGCGAGCTGCCCGGCCGCTTCGAAACCTCGGACGCGGTGCTCAACGCGATGCAGCAGAATGACATCCGGCGCCGTCCGGACGACTATTTCAGCACCATCGCGCAAAAATATCGCGGGCTCACCATTCCGCAGCTTGACGCTGCGGCACGCGCGGCTCTCGACCCGAACAAGTTCGTTTTCGTGGTCGTGGGCGATGCTTCCAAGGTCCGGCCGCAGCTTGACAGCATCGGCCTCCCCGTCGAGGTGGTCCCCGCAGCGTCGCTGGCAAGCACCAAGCCGGCGGCCAACTAATCAGGAGAGCTCTCATGGCGAATGTGGATGGCAGCTGGAACACGGTCGTGAAGTCGCCGCTCGGTGACCAGGCGGCGGTGTTCACCGTGACCAGCAACGGCGACACCTTCACCGGCACCTTCGCCGGCGCGATGGGCAATGCCGAAGCCAAGGACGGCAAGGTGAACGGCGATACGCTGACCTGGTCGATGGACGTCTCGGTCCCCATGCCGATGACGCTGACCGGCGAGGCGACCGTGGACGGCGACACGATCACCGGCACCGTCACCGCGGGTGCGTTCGGCGCCTTCCCGCTGACCGGCACGCGCGCCTGAGCGCATAGCTTTCGAGCAGATGAAGCGCCCGTCCCGCATCGCGCGGGGCGGGCGTTTTGTTTTGGGGGTGGCGTTTCATCCCCTCCCCTGACCCCTCCCGCAAGCGGAAGGGGAGCGATTGGGGCAAGGGCTATCCACTCATGTTCCCCTTCCGCTTGCGGGAGGGGTCAGGGGAGGGGATGGCCCGATCCCGGCCGCCGGGGAGAAATGGCGCAGGCGCGGGCGTTGCACCGCGCAACGGCTCCGCTATGGGCTGAACCACAATTCACAAAAGGGGATCACATGGCGGGCGGTCTGGTTGCATTGCTGGATGACGTTGCCGCACTCGCCAAGCTGGCGGCGGCCTCGCTCGACGACGTGGCGGGTGCCGCGGGCCGGGCGGGGACCAAGGCGGCGGGCGTGGTGATCGACGATGCCGCGGTCACCCCGCGCTATGTCGTCGGCCTCACGCCGGACCGCGAGCTGCCGATCATCTGGAAGATCACGCTCGGCTCGCTGCGCAACAAGCTGCTCTTCATCCTGCCGATTGCGTTGCTGCTCAGCGCCTTTGCGCCCTGGGCGGTCACCCCGCTGCTGATGCTCGGCGGCTCCTATCTGTGCTTCGAGGCGGCCGAGAAGATCCTCGAGGCGCTGGGCGGCCATCATGCCGAGGAGGAAGTCGCCGAGATCGACACCCCGGCCGAGCTGGAGAAGCGCCAGGTCGCCGGCGCGGTGCGCACCGATTTCATCCTCTCGGCGGAGATCATGGCGATCGCGCTGGCCGAGCTGCCCGACGCCACGCTCGGCATGCGCGCCGCCGCGCTGGCCGCGGTGGCGGTGGCGATCACCGTCGGCGTCTACGGCGTGGTCGCGCTGATCGTGAAGATGGACGATATCGGCCTGCACCTGAGCAAGCGCCCCTCGACAAGCGCGAAGCGGACCGGCGAGTTCCTGGTCAAGGCGATGCCGGTGCTGCTCCAGGCGCTGTCGCATATCGGCGTGGCGGCGATGGTCTGGGTCGGCGGCGGCATCCTGCTGCACGGGCTGGAGGTGTTCCATTTGGGTGCGATCCCGCACTTCGTCCACCACCTCGCCGAGGTGGCGGGCCATGCCGTGCCCTTCGCCCAGGGCTTCGTGGAGTGGCTGGTCGGCGCGATCGGCGCGGGCATCTGTGGGCTGATCGTCGGTTCGGTGATCGCCGGGGCGCTGCACCTGGTGCCGAGGAAGGCGGCGCACTGAGCTTGCCTCCAACCTCGTCACCCCGGCCTTGTGCCGGGGTCCACCGGGAGGCGAGTCATGGACAAGAGGCTCAACGCGTAGCGCGAGAGGCTTAGTGGACCCCGGCACAAGGCCGGGGTGACGGATTGGAGCGCTGGCCTCAGCCCCGCTTCACCCGCGTGACATGCCCCATCTTGCGCCCCGGCCGGGCATCGCCCTTGCCATAGAGGTGCAGGTGCGTTCCCGGCTCGGCGAGCAGTTCGGCCCAGCGGTCCGCATCCGCGCCGATCAGGTTTTCCATCTCCACCTGGGTGCCGGTCAGCGCCGTCGATCCCAGCGGCAGGCCGCAGATCGCGCGGATATGGTTCTCGAACTGCGAGCATTCGGCGCCTTCGATGGTCCAGTGCCCGGAGTTGTGCACGCGCGGCGCCATCTCGTTGAACACCGGGCCTTCGTCGGTCGCGAAGAATTCCAGCGTCAGCACGCCGACATGGCCGAGCGCCTCGGCGACGCGGCCGGCAAGCGCCGCCGCCTCGGTCCAGTGGCGCGCGATCTCGGCGGGGGCGGGCACGGTCGATTTGTCGAGGATGCCGTCCTTGTGCTCGTTCCAGGGCGGCGGATAGCTCGCAAGGCTGCCATCGACGCCGCGAACCGTGATGATCGAGAATTCATGGCTGAAGGTGACGAAGCCTTCGAGGATCGCGGGACGCTCGCCGATCTCCTCCCAGGCCGAAGCTGCCTCGGCGACGTCGCGGATGCGCACCTGGCCCTTGCCGTCATAGCCGAGCCGCAGCGTCTTCAGGATCGACGGTGCGCCGATCTTGGCGATCGCCTCGTCGAGCTGCTCGCGCGTCTCGACCAGCGCCCAGGACGCGGTGCGGCCGCCAAGGGCTGCTACGAACGCCTTCTCTCGCGCGCGGTCCTGCGCGATCGACAGGCTCTGCGCGCCGGGGCGCACCGGGACCTTGCCGGCGAGATGCTCGACCGGGCCGATCGCGATATTCTCGAACTCATAGGTGATCACGTCGCACTGGGCGGCGAGCTCGTCGAGGACGATGCGGCTGTGATAGTCGGCGCGGGTGTAGCTCGACGCGGTCTGCGCGGCGACGCTCTCCTCGTCGGGCGCCAGCACATGGGTACGGTAGCCGAGCTGGGCTGCGGCGACGGCGAGCATGCGGCCGAGCTGCCCTCCGCCGAGGATGCCGATCGTCGATCCGGGGGGCAGGATGTCGCTCATTCGGGGTCGGTCGCCACGCTCTCGGTCTGCGCCGCGCGCCACGCCTGGAGGCGCTCGCTCAGCGCTTCGTCCGACGTCGCCAGGATCGCGGCCGCCAGAAGCCCGGCATTGATCGCGCCGGCCTTGCCGATCGCCAGCGTGCCGACGGGAATGCCGCCGGGCATCTGGGCAATCGAGAGCAGGCTGTCCATGCCCTTCAGCGCCTTGGACTCGACCGGCACGCCGAGCACCGGCAAATGCGTCATCGACGCGGCCATGCCGGGCAGATGCGCCGCGCCGCCGGCCCCGGCGATGATCACCTTGAGCCCGTGCTCCGCTGCGCCGGTGGCATAGTCATAGAGCCGCTGCGGGGTGCGGTGCGCGGAGACGACCTTGGTCTCGTGCGGCACGCCGAGCTTTTCGAGGATCTTGGCGGCGTGGTGCATCGTCTCCCAGTCGGAGGTGCTGCCCATGATGATGCCGACCAGAGGTGCCACGTCTTGCCCCATGCTGTTGGAAGCGGGCTGACTAGAGGGAAGGGCGGGAGAGGGCAACACTTCCGTGAGAACACGAATGATGCAGTTGTCGTGATACCAAAGCGCTCGCGGACGAATGCGCTTGGCGGTCGATCGAGAAGGTAGGTTTGCCATGAGTGCTCTCCAGAAAGTGAGAGACACCCATTGGACGGGTGATTCGATGGGGGTTACCGCCGTCAGTTTAAATGCGGGCTCCCGCCTACTACCGTGGATAGTTCAGCGTTTCCGCTACCGGCAGCCATGTACCTTCTTCCCCTCCACCGGCGGGCAGGGCGCGAAATATTGCCGGTCCAGCGCGATGTCGTGGAGGTAGGATTCGATCCCGCTCTCGCCGATCGCCCATTTGCCGTCGCGGTACATCACCAAGTCGCGCGCGACATGCTCGCGGGCCAGCGCCTCGTTCATGCCGGCGAAGCTGCGGGTGATGCGCGGATCGCGGGCCCAGGCCGGGGCGTCGACGATGCGGAAGCGATAGAGCAGCTGCGGAACGGTATCGCCCGCGTCCCGCGGCTTCATCTTCAGCCCGGTGACCACGCGCCGGCCATAGCAGAGCTCGACCGGCTTCTTGTCCGCCCCGATCTCGCGCAGTTTGAGCTGCGGCTGGGCAAGCGCGGTCGGCGCGTAGCCCATGCCCGCCGGGCGGATCAGCCCGAGCTCGACCAGCGCCGCCACGCCCGGCAGCGGTGTCGCGCCCTTGTCGACAGGGATGTCGAGCGGCAGGAAGCCGTTCAGCAACCCGGCGCATTGGCGATAGCCGTCCAGCTGCTTCTGGATGGCGGCACGGGCGGAGCCGTCGTCGATCGCGCGCTGCGCATCGGCGAAGGGATCCCGCCCGCACCCCATCAGTGCGAGCGCGGCGATCAGGGCCGCGCCGCGCATCTCACCGCTCGTCGAGGTAATAGCGGTCGAGTGCGTTCAGCTGGTCGTCCAGCTCATAGACGATCGGCTGGCCGGTCGGGATCTCCAGGCTGACGATCTCGTCGTCGGGGATGCCCGACAGATGCTTGACCAGCGCGCGCAGCGAATTGCCGTGCGCCGCGATCAGCACGCGCTTGCCGGCCTTGAGCTCGGGCGCGATCGTCTCTTCCCAATAGGGCAGCACGCGCGCGATCGTGTCCTTCAGCGATTCGGTCTGCGGGATCGCCACGCCGTGATAGCGGGTGTCCTTGGCGAGGTCCCAGGGCGAGCCTTCCTCGGGCAGCGGCGGCGGCACGTCGAAGCTGCGGCGCCAGATCTTGACCTGCTCGTCGCCGTGCAGCGCCGCGGTCTCGGCCTTGTTGAGCCCGGTCAGGCCGCCATAATGGCGCTCGTTGAGCTTCCAGCTCTTCTCCTCGGGCAGCCACAGCCGGCCCATCGATTCGAGCGCCAGGTGCAGCGTCTTGATCGCGCGGCTCTGGAAGCTGGTGAAGCACAGGTCGAAGTCGAGCCCCTTGTCCTTCATCAGCGTGCCGGCGTCGCGCGCTTCCTGCACGCCCTGCTCGGTCAGGTCGACGTCCCACCAGCCGGTGAAGCGGTTCTCGAGGTTCCAGGCCGACTGGCCATGGCGGATCAGGACGAGCTTGGGCATGCGAACTCCTTGCAACCGGTTGCGAGCGTCCTTAGCGGCAGGAGCGAGCGGGACAAGGGAGACAGGCGATGGCGATCGTTCGGCAGACTCTGGTGTACCAGGGCCCCGGCGGCCCGTTCGAGGGCGTGATCGCCTATGAGGACGAAGTGACCACCGCCCGCCCGGGCGTGCTCGTCCTCCCCAATATCCTCGGCCAGAAGGAGGCGGACAACGTCCATGCCGAGAACCTGGCCAAGCTCGGCTATGTCGCGCTGGCGGCGGACATTTATGGCCAAGGCAAGCGGGTGACCCACGATTCGCCCAACCGCAGCGAATATATGGACGCGCTCAACGCGGATCGCGGCCTGCTGCGCGACCGGCTGGCCGCCGCGCTCGAAGCGCTGGCCGGTTTCGGGCCCGTGGATTCGGCCAGGCTCGCCGCGATCGGCTTCTGCTTCGGCGGCAAATGCGTACTCGACATGGCACGCAGCGGGTTGCCGATACTCGGCGGGGTGTCGTTCCACGGCGTCTATGACCGGCCGGACTATGCCAATACCGATCCGATTCGGGCCAAGCTGCTGGTCTGCCATGGCTGGGAAGACCCGGTCGCCCCGCCCGAAAAGACCGTGGCGCTGGCGCAGGAGCTGACCGAGTCGGGCGCCGACTGGCAGATCCATGCCTATGGCCATGCCGGCCACGCCTTCACCGATCAGGACCGCAAGACCTCCACCATTCCGGGCGTGGTCTATGAGCCCAAGGCCGATCGCCGCAGCTGGCAGGCGATGACGCATTTCCTCGAAGAGGTCTTCGCCTGAGAGGAGTCCGCGAGTCGCGCGGGATGGTTAACGAAATGTCTCCCGCCCAGCCCCGGATTCATCCGTAAGGTGCGACTACCATAAGGGTTCCCGCCGAATATTCGCCGCCTGAGTCGCCGTTCATAAACCCCTCACGACAGCAGCCGAGGGGCTGCAGAAGCAGGGGATTGCAGACATGTCGAAGACCACGATCGCGCTCGAAGCCGCCGTTGCCATCGTCCTCGAGAACACGCCGAAGGATGCGCCGCAGACCAACCGCCAGCGCGTCACCGTCGATCGTGCCTTCGCCCAGATCCTCAAGCTGATCGCCCCGCGCATCCGCCACTTCGTCCGCCAGTATGGCCTCACCGCGCACTGGGAAGATGCCGAGCAGGTCTGCGCCATCGCCGTCCATCGCGCGATCGAAGGCTATGACCCCACCAAGGCGCAGTTCACCACTTTCGTGAACTGGCAGATCCGCGGCGAGCTGCAGAGCCTGCGCTTCCGCCTGATGACCGACCAGCGCCCGTCGGCGAAGAAGGTCGAGGCGACCACCGTCTCGCTCTCCGCCCTCGCCACTTCGCCCGACGGCGACGAGATCAGCCCCGAGGCGATGATCGAGGACGAATATGCCCTGGCCCGCACCGAGGCCGCCGCATCCGACTATCTCGCCGAGGGCGCCGTTTCCGAGCTGATCGACGCCTATGTCGACCAGCTCCGCAAGGTCGGTGTCGAGGCGCTGCGCCGCCGTCCCCGCACCAAGAAGGCCGATGCCCCGGTCCGCCGCGAAGGCCCGTTCAAGACGGTCGATCCGGTTGCTCTCGAGCAGCTCGAGGCCAAGCTGGTCCGCGATCGCCGGATCGTCGAGCGCCGCCTGTTCGACAGCGCCACGCTCGACGAGGTCTCGAACGACACCGGCGTGACCAAGGAGCGTATCCGCCAGATCACCAAGCAGGCGACCAAGCTGCTCACCGAGATCGCCGCCGAGACGCCGCGCTTCGAGATGATGGCCGACGATGCCCGCCGCGCGATGCCGCCGGCCCGCCCGCGCCGCAGCATCGCTGCCGCCAAGCAGGTCTCGCTGCTCCCCGATCCCAGCGCGCTCCACAACCGCCTGTCGCACATCGAGGCGATCGAGGCCGAGCGCATGGCCTATGTCACCCCGGCCCTGCCGGTCGCCCAGCTGGTGATGCACTGATCCCCTTTCCGCAAGGGAAGGGCTGACACGCGAAATCCTACATTGCGGGCATTCCTGTTCCCCGGCGAAAGCCGGGGCCCAGGGTTTCTCTGCCGTCTCGCTTGTGACCCTGGGGCCCCGGCTTTCGCCGGGGAACTGAAGGCCCGATAGCGTTATCCCCTAGACCACCCGAGACAGAAACCGGCTGAACGGGTCCTCGCGATAGTCGCCGAACGGGCCGCACTCGGTGAAGCCGAACTGGCGGTAGAGCGCATGGGCGGCGTCGAAGGCCTCGCCCGATCCGGTCTCCAGGCTCACTCGCTTGTAACCCCGCGCCCGGGCGGTGGTTAGAATGTGCCCGACCAGCCGGGCGCCGGTGCCGCGGCGCAGATGCTCGGAAGCGGTGCGCATCGACTTGATCTCGCCATGCTCCGGATCGAGCTGGCGCAGCGCCCCGCAGCCGAGCAGCTCCTCCCCGTCCCACACACTCCAGAAGGTCACGTCGGGCGCGGCCAGACCGGACAGGTCGAGGAAATGGCAGCTGTCCTTGGGCGAACTGGCCAGCATCCCGGCGAAATGTTGCTCGAGCAGCGCCCGGACCCGGGCATCGTCGAGCCCGCCTTCGCGAATTTCGGTCATGAATAGAAGCTCAAGGAGGTCTGTTGCCTGCCCTCGAGCTTGCGGCCGAAGATATCGACCGGCGGCAGATAGGGCTGGCTTTCGAAATATTGGCATGCGGCGATATCGGCGGCGTCGTTGCCCGCCGATCCGGTCACCCGGCAGACCGGCTGCTTGCCCTCCGCCGGGAAGCGCAGATCGACCCGGACCGTGCCGCTCAGGCCCGGCCGCCGGTTCCGCGTGGCCACGACGAAGCTCAGCGGAGTACCCCGCGTGCGCTTCGGAAGCTCGACGCCGGCCTTCCTGCCCTTCCAGCGGACCAGCAGCGTCATCCTGCCGGTCCGCTCCGCGCCGGCGGGCCTGAAGCCGGCCGAGGCGAGCGCACGGCAGGTGGCGTCCTCCAGCGCGCTGTCCTGGCGGACGCCGAGGATGTTGCAGACCAGTTGGTGGCTGCCGTCCGCGCGGAAATTATAGGCGAACAGGCTCACCGCGACATCGCCCTTGCGCGCCGGCGCGGGCACGAAGCTTGCCCAGTCCGGCTCGCGCGTCAGCGCCATGCTCTGCCGGTTCTCGAGCAGCTCGAAGCTCGTCCCGTCTTGCCACCCCATCGCGGGCGGTGCCGGGGGCAGCTGTTTGGGCTCGAAGCGCAGCCGCAGCGCGATCCGGTCGGCCACCGGCCTGCCGCTGCGATCGAGCGCGTAGCGGAAGCGCGCGCTGCGCTTGAGGACCGGGCAGATCACGCCGGCAAAGGGCGCGGGGGAGGGGTCGGCGATGCACTCGACCATCGCGCCCGACGCATCGACACGCACCACCGCGCGCGCCTCGCCGCGTTCCCCGGCGGCGAGCGCGGCGGCCGGATAGTCGGTCGCGGACGTCCAGTTGAGGATATCCTCGGGCAGCGCGCCGCGCAGCAGCGCCGGATCGCCGTCCGCCGGCTCGGGGTAGAAGAAGATCATCGGCGGAGTATAGGCCGGCGCCGCCTGCCCAAGGGCGAGCGCCAGCATCATTGCAACGGACATCGATTCCCCTCCCCGAAATCGCGGCTTTCCTCAGACTTGGTCGATAAATCCTGCCAAAGTCTCAAGACAGCTATGCGCCAGCGTCTTGCAGCGCGCGGGCGACCAGGCGAACTCCGGATCGGCGTTCGCCTCGTGATCCTTGAACGGCATCTCCAGCGTCATCGACACTGCGCCGAAGCGCTCGGCGAGCTGGTTGGTCGACATGGACAAATTGGCCTGGCCCGGCGCCGACTTCTCGTAGCCGAGGTCGAGCTGGAAGTCGGGCGTCGCCCTGGCGAGGCGGCGGGCATATTCGTAGAATTTCTCGCCCTGTTCGTCGGTCCAGGAGGGGATGCCCTCGAAGCCGGCGAGGAAGTTGGCCGGGATCGCCTCGTCGCCATGGACGTCGATCGCGAAGTCGCAACCGGTCTCGTCCATCGCCGCCTTGACGAGGAACACCTCGGGGCTCTTCTCCATCGTCGGCGCATGCCATTCGCGGTTGAGGTTGATGCCCGCGGCGTTGGTGCGCAGGTGTCCGCGGCGCGAGCCGTCCGGGTTCATGTTCGGCACGATGTGGAACACGGCCTTTTCGCGCAGGGCGAGGGCGGTCTGGTTGGTCGGATCGGTGAGGAACTCGAGCGCGCCTTCGGCCCACCACTCGGCCATGCTCTCGCCTGGATGCTGGCGGGCATAGATCCACACGGTCTTGGGGCCGGTGCCGAGCGTCAGCAGGTCCAGCGGCTGGCCGTCGAGCGTCTTGCCCAGCTCTCGGTGCGACACGCCGGGCATCAGCGCGATGCGGCTGACCAGGTCGTGGTGGCGCTCCATCGAGTAGGGCGCGAAATAGGCGAACCACACCAGGTCGGTGTCGATCGTCTTGGTGAAGCTCAGCACGCCATCGGCATAGGACGACTCGGCGGTGCGCCACGCCTCGCGGTCGGTCGACCAGCGCGCCTTGTAGCCCGGCCAGCCGAACGCATAGGCCGCTCCGCCCGCATTGAGCAGGCGGAAGGTGAGCGTACGCCCCTTCGCGCCCGCCACGCGGAAATGGAACCACTGGTAGAAGTCGGACAGGTGATCGGTGACGATCTCGAGGTCGACGCGGTCGCCCTCGATGCCGACGAGGCGGATGTTGCCGGAGTCGAAGCCGGAATTGATCTGGATGGTCATTTCACCGTGATAGTGATGCCGGACTCGCCGGGGAAGTCCTTGAACAGCGCCTTGGCCATGCGCGCGGCGGCGACGGACGGCTGATCGGGATCCGTGCCGCTCACGCTGCCGCTCTGGGCGCGGCCTTCCCATACGGTGGTGTTGTCGCTGCGGCGGCGCAGCTGCACCCACAGCTCGGTCTGGTAGAGCTCGCGCACCTTGCCGCCGATGCCGAAGCCGACATCGCCGCCGACGCCCACGCCGCCGCGGCGCCCGCCGCTGAAGCTGCCCCCGCCGACGCCGATGGTCACGGGCGGCGGCTCCTTGAAGGCGCCCTTGCTCGTCCGGCGGAAGGCGACCGCGGCGATATAGCCCGAAGGCGTGCTGCTAGTGGACTGGACATAGCCCAGCCGCTCCAGCTCGGCGCGCACCGCGTCCGAATAGGCCTGGTATTCGGGCCCGAACGAATCGGTGTTGGCCATCGGCTCCACCGCCACCGTGGTGCGCTCCATCGGATTGCCCAGATGGTAGCGGGTCACGTCGATCGGCTGGGGGCGATAGGTGGGCGCACAGGCCCCCAGTGCTACGAGCAGGGCGATGCTGAGCGGCTTCTTCACGCGGGCGTACTCCTGTTTCGCGAACGGAACGTCTCCCGTTTGCCCTCCAACACGGATCAGGTCGAGTCGGTTCCGCACCGCGACAGGGCGACTCCTGCCTTGACTTGGCGGGGATCGGTCACTAGGCGAGCCCCTCTTTCCGGCATTCCATAATTGAGAAGCGAATCGGTCATGAAGATCGTGAATTCATTGAAGTCGCTCAAGGATCGGCATCGCGACAACCGCGTGATCCGTCGTCGCGGGCGCATCTACGTCATCAACAAGACCCAGAAGCGGTTCAAGGCCCGCCAGGGCTGATCCTGCGCGTGGAGGCGCCGGCTGCCGTCATCTTCGACGTCGGCAACGTCCTCTACGACTGGAATCCGCGGTACTTGTACGAGCGCCTGATCGGTGACGATCGGGCGCTCGACGCGTTTCTAGGTAACGTCGCCACCAAGGCGTGGCATTTCCAGCACGATGCTGGCCGCCCCTTTGCCGAGACTTCGGCGGAGCTGGCCGCCGCGCACCCCGAGTTCGCCGAGATGATCGCGCTCTGGGGCCCGCGATTCGACGAGCAGATCCCGCATGCGCTGCCGGGCATGACCGAGCTGGTCGCGCAGCTCGACGAATCGGGCGTGCCGCTGTTCGCGATCACCAATTTCTCGGGCGAGTTCTGGCCGCAATTCCGCAATCGCGAATCGGCCTTGTTCGATCGTTTCCGCGACGTGGTCGTCTCGGGCGACGAGAGACTGGTGAAGCCCGATCCCGCGATCTACGCACTGGCGCTCGCCCGATTCGGGCTGGAGGGGCCGGACGCGGTGTTCGTCGACGATCGCGAGGACAATGTCGCCGCGGCGAACGACGCGGGGCTGCGCGGGCTGCTTTTCACCGATGCCGACAGGCTGCGCGCGGATATGCAGGCGCTGGGGCTGCTTTAAACCCCTGTCGTCATCCCCGCGAAAGCGGGGATCCATCTCCCGGACTATCCTCGAGCACAACCGCCATATTCGCGGCGCGCGCTCGAGATGGGTCCCCGCTTTCGCGGGGATGACACAGTGGAAATCAGATCGCGTCCGGGCCTTCCTTGCCCGGGTGGTTCTTCAGCTCGTCGCCGACCAGCGTCACCACGTGCAGCACGTTGGTCGATCCCGGCGTCTTGAACGGCACGCCGGCGCACAGCACCACGCGGTCGCCCGCCGCGGCGATATGGTGGCGCAGCGCCATCCGCTTCGATTTGGCGACCATCTCCTCGAACGAATCGACGTCGCGGGTGTGCACCGCGTGCACGCCCCAGAGCAGGCCGAGCCGGCGGGCGGTGTCGATATGCGGGGTCAGCACCAGGATCGGCACCGGCGGGCGCTCGCGGGCGATGCGGCGCGCGGTCGAGCCCGAGGTGGTGAAGCAGGTGATGCCCGAAGCCGAGACGGTGCGCGCGATGTTCTTCGCCGCTTCGGCCAGCGCGTCCGCCGTGGTGGGATCGGGGCGCAGCACGGTGAAGTGGACGCGGTCGCCATGCGCCGGATCGCGCTCCACCGCATCGGCGATCGAATTCATCATCGCCACCGATTCGACCGGCCACTTGCCCGCGGCGCTCTCGGCGGAGAGCATGATCGCGTCGGCGCCGTCATAGACCGCGGTCGCGACGTCCGAGACCTCGGCGCGCGTCGGCGACGGCGATTCGATCATCGATTCGAGCATCTGCGTCGCAACGATCACCGGGCGGCCCATGCGGCGCGCGGTCTCGACGATGCGCTTCTGCATCGGCGGCACGGTCTGCGGCGGCAGTTCGACGCCCAGGTCGCCGCGGGCGACCATCACGCCGTCGCACTGCTCCACGATCTCGTCTAGGCGGGCGATGGCCGAGGGCTTCTCGATCTTGGCGAGCAGGGCCGCCTTGCCGCCGATCAGGCGGCGGGCCTCCATCAGGTCCTCGGGGCGCTGGACGAAGCTGAGCGCGATCCAGTCGGCGCCCTGCTCGACCGCGAAGGCGAGGTCGCTGCGGTCCTTCTCGGTGAGCGCGGCGAGCGGTAGCACCATGTCGGGCACGTTCAGGCCCTTGTTGTTCGACAGCGCGCCGCCGACCTCGACGATCGTGGTCAGCCGGTCGGGCGCGACCGAGAGGACGCGCAGCACCAGCTTGCCGTCGTCGAGCAGCAGCCGGGCATTCTCGTGCGCCGCCTCGAATATCTCGCGGTGCGGCAGCTCGACGCGAGTCGCGTCGCCCGGGGTCTTGTCGCGGTCGAGGATGAACTCGTGGCCGGTGACCAGCTGGACCTTGCCGTCGGCGAACTTGCCGACGCGCAGCTTCGGACCCTGAAGGTCGGCCAGGATCGTGGTCGGGCGGCCGTACTTCTTTTCCATGCCGCGGATCGCCGCGAACAACGGGACCTTCGATTCCTGGTCGCCATGGCTCATGTTGATGCGGAACGCGTCGGCGCCGGCCTCGTACAGCTTCGCGATCATCTCGGGCGTCGCGCTGGCCGGACCGAGCGTGGCGAGGATGCGGACCTTGCGCGTGCGGGGGCTGATTGCCTTTGTCATCGTTGTCATATCCTCGGCTTGTGCCCGGCTGGCTCTAGCCTCATATCGCGGAGGATCAACCGCTGAGGTGTGATAAATGGACGATCTCGACAAACTGGACGACGCTACGGCCGCCAAAGCGTTCCGCACGCTCGTCCGTCACCTCCGCCATCGCACCGATGCGCAGAACATCGATCTGATGGGCCTGGCGGGCTTTTGCCGCAACTGCCTGGCCGACTGGATCGCCGAGGCCGACTCTTCGATCGCCAAGGACGAGGCGCGCCGCATCATCTACGACATGCCCTTCTCCGAGTGGAAGGCGCAGCACCAGGGCGAGGCCACGCCCGAGCAGCTGGCGCGGATGGAAGAGAGCCTGAAGAAGAACCAGGTGCTCGACGACGAGCTGGACGAGGCGCTCGACGAGAGCTTCCCGGCTAGTGACCCGCCTTCGATGACCGAACCGGGCCGCTGACCGGCTTGCCGGTGCCGTGCGCCGGAGGGCGGGCGGGCAGTGGCGGCAGCTTCCACTTCATCGCCTTGGCCACCGCCGCGCGCCAGATGTCATAGCCGGCGCGGGTCATGTGCAGCCCGTCGCCGAGGAACAGCTCCGGGCGGGGCTTGCCGTCCGGACCCATCATCCCCGGCACGATGTCGACATAGCCGAGCAGCGGATCGGTCGCGACATGGTCGCGCACCAGCGCATTGGTCGCGCGGATGCCGTCGATCAGCCGCCAGCGCGACAGGCTCGGCTTGATCGAGACGAACAGGATGCGCGTCTGGGGCAAGCGCAGCCGGATCTTGCCGACCAGCACCTGGAAGTCGGAGAAGACCTCCTCGGGCGTGTGGCCCGCCTCCAGGTCGTTGTCGCCGGCGTAGAAGACCACCGTCTTCGGCGCATAGGGCGTCACGATCCGGTCGACATAGCGGACGCTGTCCGGGATGGTCGATCCGCCGAAGCCGCGGTTGATGACGTTATGGCCCGGGAAATCCTTCGCCAGGTCGGTCCACATCCGGATGCTCGAGCTGCCGAGGAACAGCACCCCGCCCCTGGCCGGCTTCGCCACCCTGTCGCGGGCCTCGAACGCGGCGATCTCGGCGGCGAAGGGCTGCTTCTCGATCGGGATCGGCGCTGGCCGGATCGGGGCCGGCGCCGGCACCCGCATCGCCGGGGGCAGCTGGACCGGCGGCGTCGGCCGGGTCTGGGCTGGCGCCGTGGCGGGCAAAAGGGCAAGCGTGGCGGCGGCGAGAAGCGCGATTCGGCGGAAAAGGGGCATGACTTCCGGATAGCGGCGGCTGTCGCACGGGGCAATCGAGGGAAGGCACGGACCCGCGCCGTATCGCGTATGGGGGTTGAGCGTCGCCGCGCGCTCCGATAATCGCGCCCCTTTCCGAACAGATTCTTCCAGGAGCTTTCCTTTGTCCGATTCGATTTCCGCCGAGCAGCTGCGCCTTTTCATCGAGCGGATCGAACGCCTCGAGGAAGAGAAGAAGGGCATCGCCGACGACATCAAGGATGTCTATGCCGAAGCCAAGTCGACCGGCTTCGACGTGAAGACGATGCGCAACATCGTCCGTCTGCGGAAGATGGAGAAGCACCACCGCGACGAGGCGGAGATGCTGCTCGAGACCTACAAGCAGGCGCTGGGCATCTGACGTTGACGTCATCCCGGCGAAAGCCGGGATCTCAGGCGGCAAGCGAACGGCCTGTGGCACGAGATCCCGGCTTTCGCCGGGATGACGTATCTGGCCGGGGTGACGATATTCGGGGCAAGCATTGCCCATCCCCCCGCGCCTGGCCTAAAGCCGCGCGACCAAATTCAAGAGAAGCGCAATGGCAGGCCATTCCAAATTCAAGAACATCATGCACCGCAAGGGCGCGCAGGATAAGAAGCGCTCGAGCATGTTCTCCAAGCTCAGCCGCGAAATCACCGTCGCCGCCAAGATGGGCTTGCCCGATCCCGACATGAACCCGCGCCTGCGCGCCGCGATCGCCGCGGCCAAGGCGCAGTCGATGCCCAAGGACAATATCCAGCGCTCGATCGACAAGGCGAGCAAGGGCGACGGCGAGAATTACGAAGAGATCCGCTACGAGGGCTTCGGCCCGGGCGGCGTCTCGCTGATCATCGAGGCGCTGACCGACAACCGCAACCGTACCGCCACCAACGTGCGTACCGCGGTCTCGAAGAATGGCGGCAATCTCGGCACCGCCGGCTCGGTCAGCCACGGCTTCGACCGCATGGGCCTGATCAACTATCCGGCCAAGGTCGGCGACGCCGAGAAGGTGTTCGAAGCAGCGCTCGAGGCCGGCGCCGAGGACGTGACCAGCTCCGAGGACGGCCATGAGATCTGGACCGCCCAGGGCGACCTCCACGAAGTCGCCAAGGCATTGGAGCCAGTGCTCGGCGAAGCCGAAGGCGCCAAGCTCGCCTGGCGCCCGCAGACCATGGTCGACGTGAACGAGGACGACGCGACCAAGCTGTTCAAGCTGATCGATGCGCTCGACGACGATGACGACGTCCAGACTGTCTGGGGCAATTACGAAGTCTCGGACGCGGTGATGGAGAAGCTGGGCTGAGCTGCTACTCTAAAGCCCCTCCCCTTTAGGGGAGGGGTTGGGGTGGGGCAGTGATAACCGAACGCGAACTTCTCGACAGAGCCCATGAAATGCGCCGCAACCCCACCGAGCTGGAGGTGCGGGTCTGGCGCAACCTCTCCAATTCGCAGCTCGGCCACAAATTCCGCCGCCAGCATGTGATCTTCCCGTACATCTGCGACTTCTTCTGCCCCTCGAAGGGGCTGATCGTCGAGGTCGATGGCGACACGCACGACGCAGCATATGACGATCGCCGCGACACGCGGCTCGCCGCCAAGGGGTTTGCGACGCTGCGGTTCACCAACCATCAGGTGTGGGACAATCTGGACGGTGTCGTCCTGACGATCGCCAGCGCATTGCGGGAGCGGTCCGATCGCTGGTCCGGCTTGCCGCACCCCAACCCCTCCCCTGAAGGGGAGGGGCTAAGCCAGCCGCACTCAAAGCCCCTCCCCCTCGGGGGAGGGGTTGGGGTGGGGCCTGTCCAAAAGCCCGGAACCTGCGAACAATGATCATCCTAGGCCTCGATCCCGGGCTCGGCACCACCGGCTGGGGGCTGATCCGTGCCGAGGGCAATCGCCTGTCGCACCTCGCCAACGGCAAGCTGAAGACCGACACCCAGGCGCCGTTGCCGCGCCGGCTCGCCCATCTCGATGCCATGCTCGCCGCGCTGATCGCCGATCACGCGCCGGAAGCCGCCGCGGTCGAGGAAGTGTTCGTCAATTCCAACGCCCAGTCGACGCTCAAGCTCGGCCAGGCGCGCGGGGTGGTGCTGTGCGCTGCCGCGCGGACCGGCATCGATGTCGGCGAGTACAAGCCGAGCACGGTCAAGAAGTCGGTGGTGGGTGTCGGCAATGCCGAGAAGGAGCAGGTCCACGCCATGGTCTCGCGGCTGCTGCCCGGCGTGAAGATCGACGGCCCCGATGCCGCCGACGCGCTCGCCGTGGCGATCTGCCACGCCCATCACCTCGCCAGCGCGCGCCTGGGGCTGCGTTAGGGCATCCTTCTGTGTCACCCCGGCCCTGAGCCGGGGTCCCGCTATCGTGTTCCGAAAGAAGAAGCGGGATCCCGGCTCAAGGCCGGGATGACGGAAGAGATGTTAAGCAGCAAGCAAGAAGCCCGCTCCTTTCTCGTCGTCGTTCGCCGCCCAATCGGCAGTCGCGAATTGGGGCGCCCCTCGGCATTCCGCCAGAACCCGCGGGGTGATTTCGCTTTCCTACGCCCGGCTGTTCCGCTTATGTACCGGTGGTGAGCCGGCATATCTCTCGACCCTCGATCTTGCCTCGCCCGCGCATGCGTGGCGATTCAAGGGATTCAACATTTTTGCCCAACCGGGCGGTCGAACGGCGGAGGCGAACGGCATGATCGCGCATCTGAAGGGCCGCATCGAAGCGACCGGGATCGACAGCGTGGTGATCGACGTGAACGGCGTCGGCTATTTCGCTGGCGCCTCGGCCCGCACGCTGGCGGCATTGGGCGCGGTCGGCGAGTTCGCGACCCTGCACACCGAGATGCTGGTCAGCGAGGACTCCATCCGGCTGATGGGCTTCGCCACGGCGAGCGAGCGCGACTGGTTCCGCCATCTCACCAGCGTGCAGGGCGTCGGTGCCAAGGTGGCGCTGGCGATCCTATCGATCCTCTCGCCCGAGGAAGTGCAGACCGCCGTCGCCCGTGCCGATGCGGCGATGATCGCCCGGGCCAATGGCGTGGGACCCAAGCTCGCCCAGCGCATCGTCAACGAATTGAAGGACAAGGCCGGCGGCGTGGCGCTGGCCGGCGGCGCCCCCGGCGCGGCCCCGGCGAGCGGGGCGGCGCAGGATGCGGTGTCGGCGATGCTCAACCTCGGCTTCAAGCCGGCCGAGGCCAGCGCCGCGGTCAATGCCGCCGCCGATGAGCTCGGCGCGGGTGCCACGCTCGACGCACTGGTGCGCCTCGCGCTGCGCAAGGCGGCCAAGTGACCGCCCGCACCGCCACCTGCCGCTGCGGCCAGCTCCGGGCCGAATGCGCGGGCGAGCCGGTGCGCATCTCGGTCTGCCACTGCCTCAACTGCAAGCAGCGCAGCGGGTCGGCCTTTGCGGTGCAGGCGCGCTTCCCCTCCGACAAGGTGACGATCTCCGGCCGGTCGACCGAATGGGTCGCGGCGTCCGAAAGCGGCGGCGTGCCGGCCAGCTTCCACTTCTGCCCGGTTTGCGGCGGCAATGTCTGGTATGTCGGCGGCGGCATCCCGGACACGATTGCGGTTCCTGTCGGCCTTTTCGCCGATCCCGGTTTTCCGGCACCGAGCATCTCGGTGTTCGAGGAGCGGCAGTGCGACTGGCTGCGCATCACCGGCACGGTCGAGCATTATGACTGAGCGACTGTCGCCTCGGTTGCCAGCCCGGTTTGCGGGCGGGCGGGGGGACGCTGCCGGCGGCGCAAGGGCGGCCACATGAGTCTGGAAGATTATCTCACCGAGCGGTGGAGCTCGTACCAACTCTCCTGGATGGGCCTGGTGCTGCCGCTGGTCTTCTTTGCGATCGCATTTTGCGGCTTCTTTCTCCTGCCGTGGTCGCTGCTCATTCTGGTGTTCTTTCCGCTGCTCGTCGCAGTCGCCGGCTCGGCATGGCTTTCGCTGCTATCGGCCTGCCCGAATTGCGGGAGGCCGAACGGCACGCGGAGCGACGCACTCCCCACCCGCCGCTGCAAGCAATGCGGCGAGGATCTCAGCAGGCCGCTCGGCGATGGTTGAGCGCCGTTCAGAGCAACGGGGTCACCAGCGGCCGGCCGGCGAAATGCGCGTCGAGATTGGCGAGGACCAGCGCGCGCATCTCGCCACGGCCTTCCTCGGTGGCGCTGCCCTGGTGCGGGGCGAGCACCACCTGCGGCATCGTCTTCAGCGCCTCGGGCACCTGCGGTTCATGGGCGAACACGTCGAGCCCGGCACCGGCGATACGACCTTCGGCAAGCGCCGTGACCAGCGCCGCCTCGTCGACCAGGCTGCCCCGGGCGATGTTGACAAGCACGCCGTTCGGTCCAAGCCGGTCGAGCACTGCCGCATCGACGATCTTCTCCGTCTCCGCTCCGCCCGGCGCCGCCAGGATCAGCACGTCGCTCGCCTCGGCCAGCGCGGCGATCTCGGGGACGAAGCGCCACGGCACCGGCTTCTCGCTGCGGGCAGTATAGAGCAGCTCCCGGGCAAAGGGTGCGGCGCGCAGCGCGATGGCATGGCCGATCCGGCCCAGCCCGAAGATGCCGATCCTGCGCCCGCTCGCCCGGCGCCCAAGCGGGGCCGCCCAGCCGCCGCTGCGCACCAGCGCATCGTTCGCCGCCACCCGGCGCTGCACCGCCAGCATCAGCGCAATGGCGAGATCGGCGACATCCTCGGTCAGCACGTCCGGAGTCAGCGTCAGCCGGATGCCGCGGGCCCGCAGCGCGGCGATGTCGATGCCGTCATGGCCGATGCCGTGGATCGCGACGATCTCCAGTGCCGGCAGCCGGTCGAGCAGCACGGTGTCGAGCTTCGCCATCCCGCCGCCCACCACCGCGCGGATGCCGGGTACCGGATCGCCCTCGTGCAGGGTGAAGCGCTCGGCCAGCGCCGCGCGGAGCGGGGCGGGGACGTTCGTGATCAGCAGCAGGTCGGGGCGGGGCATGCCCGGGACCTAGTCGCATCGCTGCGGGCAGGATAGGGCGGGACCATGGAAATCGAAGTCAGCGCCGAGGCGAAGGACAAGTCGCTCAACCGCAAGGTGGCGATCACCGTGGTCGTGCTTTCGGTGTTCATGGGGCTGTGCGGGATCAAGGACGGCAATATCGTCCAGGCGATGGCACAGGCCCAGTCGGCCTCGGTCGACAAGTGGAACGAATATCAGGCGACCAAGACCAAGCAGCATGTCGCCGAGGCGAGCCGCGTGCAGATCGCCGCGCTCGCGGAGCCCAGGCGCGCCGCGCCGGTGCTCGCCGGGCTCGACCGCGACATCGCCAAGTACAAGGCCGAAGCGCCCCGCCTCGCCGCCGACGCGAAGGCGCTGAGCGATCAATATGACGCGCTCAACGTCCATGACGACCAGTTCGACGCGAGCGACGCCGCGGTCTCCACCGCCATCTCGATCGCCGCAGTCGCCGCGCTGGTCGAGAGCGCATCGCTGCTCTGGGCCGGCTGGGCGTTCGGCGCCTTCGGGCTGTTCATGGGGCTGTGCGGGTTCCTGGGCTGGGGCTTCCATCCGGCATTGCTGAGCGGGTTGCTGGGATGAAGAGGAGGCAGGCCCCATGAATGATACGATGACCTCGCGTGCTCTTGCGTTGATCGAGAGCACGAACGACCCCGACGGTCTCAGGAAGATCGCTGTGAATGCCCGACGGCAGGGGAATGAGGTCGTAGCGCGCGCGGCGAAACTGCGGCTGTATTCGGTGCTACCTTCGGAGGAGCCGGGTACGCTCGAATATGACGTTTGGCAGAGCATTTTTGCGTTGGAAGGGACTTTGAGCGAGGAGCGAGGCAAGACCATTCGCCTCGCAAGGACGCGGCAGAAAATCTCGCGGGATATGGAACGGCAAACCGTCGCCGATCTTGTCCTTGGAAAACAGTCGGAAGGTTTCGATCTGCTGGTTGATCGCGATATGGGTGAGCTGACATTTGAAGCCTTGGCGCTCCGCCATCCTGATCGATTTGAACCTGAGATACTCGAAGCGGCGAAGTTGCGGCTGACCACCGCCGGTCTCAACGAACAAGGTAAAAAGTGACCGACACCGATCGCCTCCTCTCCTCCGCTCGCCGCGCCGATGACGTGGATGCCGCGCTGCGCCCCAAGAGTCTCGACGAGTTCGTCGGCCAACGGGCGGCGCGCGAGAATCTGCGGGTGTTCATCGATGCCGCCAAGCAGCGCGGCGATGCGCTCGACCATGTCCTGTTCTTCGGCCCCCCGGGCCTGGGCAAGACCACGCTCGCCCAGATCATCGCCCGCGAGATGGGCGTCGGCTTCCGCTCGACCTCGGGCCCGGTCATCGCCAAGTCGGGCGATCTCGCGGCACTGCTCACCAATCTCGAGGATGGCGACGTCCTGTTCATCGACGAGATCCACCGGCTGAATCCCGCGGTCGAGGAAGTCCTCTATCCAGCGATGGAGGACCGTGCGCTGGACCTGATGATCGGCGAAGGCCCGTCGGCGCGCAGCGTCCGGATCGACCTGCCGCGCTTCACCCTGGTCGGCGCCACCACCCGCCAGGGGTTGCTCACCCAGCCGCTTCGGGATCGCTTCGGCATCCCGGTCCGCCTCAACTTCTACGGGGTCGACGAGTTGGAGAAGGTCGTCACCCGCGCCGCCCGGCTGCTCGACCTGCATGTAGCTCCCGATGGTGCGCACGAGATCGCCAGGCGCTCGCGCGGCACCCCGCGCATCGCCGGGCGGCTGCTGCGCCGGGTGCGCGACTTCGCCAATGTGCTGGGCGAGGAGACGGTGCACGCCAGGGTCGCTGACCAGTCGCTGACCCGGCTCGAGGTCGACGCGCTCGGGCTCGATGCGATGGACCGGCGCTACCTCATGATGATCGCCGATATCTACAAGGGCGGCCCGGTCGGGGTGGAGACGCTGGCGGCGGGCCTGTCCGAGCCGCGCGACACGATCGAGGAAGTGATCGAGCCTTATCTGATCCAGATCGGGATGATCGCGCGCACCGCCCGTGGCCGGTGCCTCAATGCGGCGGGGTGGAAGCATCTCGGGCTCAATCCTCCGTCCACCGCGCAGGAAGGGCTGTTCGACTGAGGCTGGGGGTTCCCCCATGGAAAACGCTGCGTTAGGGGCCGGGCATGGACGTCCGTTTCGCCCCTGGCCGGTTCGAGGACCTCGAGCATCATTTCGTCCTGCGTGTCTATTTCGAGGACACCGACCTCAGCGGGGTGGTCTATCACGCCAATTATCTGCGGTTCATGGAGCGCGCGCGCTCCGATATGCTGGCGCTGGCCGGCATCGACCAGCGCGCCGCCCATGAAGCAGGCGAGGGCGCCTATGCGCTCCGCGAGGCGAACATTCGCTACCGGGCGCCGGCGCGCCTGGGTGACGAACTGGTGGTGGTCAGCAAGCTGGTCCAGCTGCGCCCCGCCGCAGTGGATATTCATCAACGAGTCATGCGCGACGTTACCATAGTGGCCGAAGCGGAGATCGAGGCGGTGTTCGTCGCCCCGTCCGGCCGTCCACGCCGCCAGCCGGCTGGGTGGATGGAACGTTTCGCGCCGCTGGTCTTCAAGGGAAACTGAACCGATCATGGAATTCATCAGCACCGACGCCGCAACCATGTCGCCGATCGGCCTGTTCCTGCAGGCGGACTGGGTGGTGCGCGCCGTGATGATCGGCCTGCTGCTCGCTTCGCTCTGGACCTGGGCGATCATCCTGTCGTTCGGCTTCCGGGTGAGCAGCGTGAAGAAGGCGATCGACCGGTTCGAGAGCGAGTATCGCGAAGCCGACGACATCGACGAGTTCCACCGCCGCGCCGCCGGCCGCGACCAGCCGATCGCCCGCGTCTTCGCCGCCGGCGTCACCGAATGGCGCCGCTCGACCAGCGGCAAGTCGATCGACCGCGAAGGTACCCGCGAGCGCCTCGCCACCGCGATGGGCGCGACGATCGCGCAGGAGATCGACCGCCTCGCCGATCGCCTCAACTTCCTCGCCACCATTGCCTCGGCGGCGCCGTTCATCGGCCTGTTCGGTACGGTGTGGGGCATCATGCGCAGCTTCACCGGCATCGCCAAGGAGCAGAGCTCGTCGCTCGCCGTGGTTGCGCCGGGCATCGCCGAGGCGCTGTTCGCCACTGCGATCGGCCTGTTCGCCGCCATCCCCGCGCTGATCGCGTACAATCGCTATTCGCACGCCGTGAACCGCGTCGAGGCCCGCCTCAACCGCTTCGCCGACGGCTTCCATGCGACGCTCAGCCGTCGCCTGGAGATGGAGGCCTAAGCCGGTGGCGATGCATCTCCCTTCGAACAAGTCGCGCGGCCGCCGCGCGCCGATGGCCGACATCAACGTCACGCCGCTGGTCGACGTGATGCTGGTGCTGCTGATCATCTTCATGGTCACCGCACCCCTGCTCACCGCCGGCGTGCCGGTGAACCTGCCGGAGAGCCGGGCCAAGCCGGTCGACCAGGATCAGAAGCCCGTCCAGATCTCGATCGACGACAAGGGCCAGGTCTTCGTCGACAACGAACTGACCGCGGATGCCGCGCTGCCGGCCAAGCTCGAGGAAATCGCCGGCCGCGCGCCGGGTCCGGACGGCAAGCCGGCCGCCGTGTTCCTGCGCGCCGATCAGGGCCTGGGCTATGGCAAGGTCATGAAGGTGATGGGCGAGCTCAACCATGCCGGGCTCAACCGCGTGTCGCTGATCACCGACGCGAGCACCAAGCCGTGAACCGGACCGAGGGAGCAGGGCTGACGATTGCGCTGATCGGGCATGTCGCCCTGTTCGGCATCCTGTCGGTCGGCTTCCTCGCCACCCCCAATCCGCTCAAGCTGAAGCCGACCCCGATCGAAGTCGCGCTGGTTGATCAGGTCGCGCTCGAGAGCACCTCGCCGACCCCGACCAACGAGGAGCCGGCGGCGAAGCTCTCGCCCGTGGAAGCGCCGATCGAGCCGGAAAGCGCACCGCCCGAGCCTGCGCCCAATCCCCAGCCCGTCGCCAAGCCGCAGCCGGTCCAGCCCAAGCCGGCGCCCGCCCCCGATGCGGTCAAGCCCGCGCCGAAGACGCCGCCCAAGGCAGCACCGGCCCAGGCGCCGTCGCGTCCGTCCACCCGACCGACCGCGCCGACCGGCCGGCTCGACGGTCTGCTCAACGGCATCAACGATAAGCCGGCCAAGAGCAGCTCCACCACCCCGCCCGCCGCAACCGTTGGCCCCGAGCAGAAGGCCGCGCTCAGCGCCGCGATCATCCGCCAGATCCGTCCGCACTGGGCCCCGCCCAGCGGCGCGGATTCGGACAAGCTGCGCACCACCGTGACCGTGCGTCTCAACGAGGACGGCTCGCTCGCCGGCGAGCCGCGGGTCACCGCGCAGACCGGCGTAACCGACAGCAACCGTGCCCAGGCGAGCCTCGCCCGGGATCGCGCGATCCGCGCGGTGAAGCTCGCCGCCCCCTTCAAGCTGCCGCCGCAATTCTACAGCGCGTGGAAAGTGATAGCCCCGGTTTTGTACGAGGACCTGTGACGATGAAATTTGCCCATCTGACGCTCGCGGCCCTGTTGGCGAGCACCGCGGCCACCGTCGCGCAGGCGCAGGACGTGCCGGCGCCTGCGCCGGTCCCGACCCAGGACCAGGACACGCCGCTCAGCGTCGATGTCAGCAACACCGCCGCCAAGGACCTGGTCATCGCGATCCCCGCGATGCCGACCTCGCAGGCGGTGGATACGCCCGCCGGCCCGACCGATCAGCTCGGCGCCAAGCTCGCCCAGGTGGTCGAGGACGATCTGCGCAACACCGGCCTGTTCAAGACGCGGGGCCCCGCGGCCAGCCGCGGCATCGCCTATAGCGAGGTCGCTGCGCCGAACTACGGCAGCTGGAACGGCAATCAGGCGATCATCCAGGGCTATGTCCGCGCCAATGGCAATGGCTCGCTCACCGTCGGCTGCTATCTCTACGACGTGCTGCTGCAGAGCGAACTGGTCCGCCAGGGCTTCGTCGTCTCGCCGGGCGACTGGCGCCGCGCCGCGCACAAATGTGCCGATGCGGTCTATTCGAAGCTCACCGGCGAAGGCCCCTATTTCGACAGCCAGGTCGTGTACGTCGCGGAGACCGGCCCCAAGAACAAGCGCCGCAAGCAGTTGGCGATCATGGACCAGGACGGCGCCAACCACCGCTTCCTGACCAACGGCCAGTCGATCGTGCTGACCCCGCGCATGTCGCCGAAGCAGAACGCGATCGTCTACATGAGCTACACCCAGCGCAAGCCGTCCATCTATGTCTATGACATGGCGACGCGCGAGAACCGGCTGCTCGTCTCCAATGTGAGCCTGAGCTTCGCGCCGCGCTTCTCGCCCGATGGCCGCAACATCCTCTTCTCGATGGCGCAGGCGGGCAACACCGATGTCTACCGCGTCGCCACCGCCGGCGGCGCGCCGCAGCGGCTGACCACTTCGCCCGGCATCGATACCGGCGGCAGCTATTCGCCCGATGGCTCGAGGATCGTGTTCGAGAGCGACCGCGGCGGCACGCAGCAGCTCTATGTGATGGACGCCGACGGCTCGAACCAGCACCGGATCAGCTTCGGCGGCGGCCGCTATGCCACGCCGGTATGGAGCCCGCGCGGCGACCTGATCGCCTTCACCCGCACCGGCGGCGGCGCTTTCCGCATCGGCGTGATGAACCCGAGCGGCGGAGGCGAGAAGCTGCTGACCAACAGCTGGGGCGACGAGGCGCCGAGCTGGTCGCCCAATGGCCGCGTGCTGATGTTCTTCCGTTCGGCCCAGGGTTCGGGCCGTCCGGACCTCTGGTCGGTGGACCTCACCGGCACCAATGCGCGGCGTATCCCTACGCCGCTCGACGGATCGGATCCCAGCTGGGGACCGATTCGCCCCTGAAACGTTACCGCATCTGTGCTATGGGCCCGGGCAAGCGGGCTCGATGCGACATCTAGGAGGAAATGACCATGTCCAAGATCACGACTGGCCTGGTGCTCGGCATCGCGCTGATCGCCACTGCGGGTTGCACCAAGAAGCGCAATGTCACCGATATCCCGCCCGCGCCGTCGGAAACTGGTCCGGTCAATGCGGGCGAGGGTGACAGCGACACCGTCGCCGCGCCGATCAACGAGCAGTTCCGCCGCGAAGTGTCGAGCGACACCGTGCACTTCGCCTTCGACCAGTATGACATCGATCCGGAGGCGCGCGCGATCCTCGACAGCCAGGCACAGTGGCTGACCGCGCACCCCAACACCCGGATCACGATCGAGGGCCACTGCGACGAGCGCGGCACCCGCGAGTATAATCTCGGCCTTGGCGATCGCCGCGCCAATGCTGCGAAGAACTATCTCGCCTCGCGCGGCATCTCGCCGACCCGCATCACCACGATCAGCTATGGCAAGGAGCGCCCGATCGCGCTCGGCTCGGATGACGCCAGCTGGGCGCAGAACCGCCGCGCGGTGACTATCGTCATCAGCTGAGGCGTTCGCTGACAAGGAAAGGGGCCGCCGGGAGCAATTCCGGCGGCCTTTTCCTTTTCATGATACATGGTATCATCGGTGCCATGTCGATCAAATTCCTGTCAGCCCTGTTCGCCTCGGCACTGCTCTCGGGATGTGGGGCAACGCCGGATGCCGCACCGAAGCCCCGGCCGTCGCCAACGGCCACGGGCACCTATGCCCAGCAGCAATGCGGCGGTGTGTCGGTGGGCTGGGCGCAGCCCGGCGCCGAACGGGGAGAGCAGGCGGACTATAACCGGGTGACCGTCTCGCCGTCGGGGATCTTCTGGAACATGGCGCCGATCGATGCGCAGACGCTCTCGGCCTATGCTGCCCAGGTGCGGCAGATGCATCCCCAGCCATTTACCGCGCTCGTCCCCACGCCGGATGCGGATTGCGCGACCGTGGTGTCGGTACGTCGGATCCTGGACGACAAGTTGCAATGCCGGAGCACTTCTTCCCGCTGCGTCGAATATTCGGAGGACGCATGGGCCAAGGCACATCCTCCGGTGGCGGCGCCCGCAAATACCGCGCGAAAGTGATACGTAGCGCCGGGAGCGTTCAGGGATCGCCAGTGCGCGGAAGCGCAAGGGCGGGCCCTTCGCCGCGGGCCAAATAGTCGAGCCGGATCACCTTGCCCGTGCCGTCGCGGACCGGGGTGAAATAGCTGAGCTCGTCGGGCACGAAATGGATGTTGCCCGCAGCATCGAAGGTGACGGGCAGCGCCGGGCGGCCCGGCCGCGCCACGGTGAGGTGATCGCCGGCCATGGCTATCGTGCGCGCCGTCGCCGGATCGCTGCCATAAGTGCCGGCGAGTGCGGCCGCCCCGGCTGGCAGCGCCTGCCCGGTTGCAAGCAGTGGGTAGGGCTTGCCGATCACGATGGCGGCCATCCGCCGGGCGAGCGTCTGCGCATCGAAGCCGTCATTATTGGCCAGCACCACCACCGTGGCATCCTCCGCCGGCAGGTAGAACAGCGCGGAGGTGAAGCCGTTGATCTGGCCGGTATGGCCGATCGCATCCTGGCCGCGCACCTGCCAGCGATAGAGCCCCAGCCCATAGCGTTCCTGCACGCCGACACTGGCCAGCGCCGGCCTGCTCATCTCGGCAAAGCCTTCGGTACCGACCACCCGCCCTTGCGACAGCGCCCGCATCCAGCGCAGCAGGTCGGTCGCGGTCGAATGCAGCGAGCCGGCGGTCTTGGGGATCGAGACGTTGAACGGCGTGGCATTGCGCAGCGCGCCCTTGTCGTTCGCATAGCCGCTCACCCGGCGCGGCACGACCAGGTCCGCCCGGTCATAGGCGGTGTCGGCCAGCTCCAGCGGCGCGAACAGCCGGGTGCGCATCGCCTCGTCCCAGCTCTGGCCGGTCACCTTCTCGATCACCGCGGCGAGCAGGATATAGCCGGCGTTCGAGTAACGCTGCGCCGTGCCGGGTTCGAAGTCGAGCGGCCGCGCGGCGATCCGGCGGACCTGCTCGGCGACCGGCACCTCGCCATTGCCGAAGGGTGGCTGGGGTGCCGCGTCACGCTCGCTGACGCCGGCGGTGTGGCTGAGCAGCTGGCGCAGGGTGATGCGTGGATCGAGCGGCAGGTCGGGCAGATAGCGCACCGCCGGCGCGTCGAGCGAGACTTCGCCGCGTGCCGCCATCTGGACGAGCAGCGCGGCGGTGAAGCTCTTGGTGATCGAAGCGATGCGGAAGACCTGGTCGGGCGACAGCGGCACGCCCAGCTCCACCTCGGCCATGCCGCGGGCCTTGCGATAGAGGACGGTGTCGCCCCGCGCGATCAGCACCACCGCGCCCGAGCCCCTGGGGTCGATCGCCGCCGCCATCGCCGCATCGGCATCGCGGGCGATCGTCGCCGCGGAAGGCTGGGCCAAAGCCGGGACCGGGAGCAGCAGGACGGCGCACAGGGCGGGCAGACTGGATCGCATTCTTTCCCCCAAATCGATCGGCGCGGCGCACTCTCTCCGGCGCGGATGAGCGGAAGATGAACCGGCCTCCGATTCCACTTGCGGGGTCCTCCGACTCGATATAAATACGATATCATAATTTAGGGAGGTAAGAATGACCGACGTACGTGGCGCCGCGCCGGCACTGCGCCAGAGCAGCGAGAAGCCTGCAACCACGACGAGCGGCTATGGGATGCTGCTCGTACTGCTGATCGCGCTGGCCGCGACGGCGGGCGCGCTCACCCAGATCGACCGCATGGAAGACTGGATCGTGATCTCCTGGCTGCTCGTGTCGATCCTGGTCGAGCTGTTCGTGCTGTGCGGCTTCTACCTGCTCCAGCCCAACCAGGCGGCGGTGATCACGCTGTTCGGCGACTATCAGGGCACCGATCGAACCACCGGCCTGCGCTGGGCATGGCCGTGGCTGATCAAGAAGAAGGTCTCGGTGCGCGCCAACAACATCATCTCGGAGCGCATCAAGGTGAACGATCTGCGCGGCAATCCGATCGAGATGGCGGCGCAGGTGGTGTGGCGCGTGACCGATACGGCGCAGGCGCTGTTCGACGTCGACGACTACAAGGCGTTCGTGAACGTCCAGATCGAGGCGGCGGTGCGCACCATCGGCTCGCGCTATCCCTATGACGATTTCGAGCACCAGGAAGTAACCCTGCGCGGAAATCACGACCAGGTCGGCACCGAGCTTCGCGGCGAGCTGATCGAGCGGCTGCGTGTCGCCGGCATCACCGTCGACGAATGCGGCTTCACCCATCTGGCCTATGCCCAGGAGATCGCCGGCGCGATGCTCCGCCGCCAGCAGGCCCAGGCGGTCGTGGCGGCACGCCAGACCCTGGTCGAGGGTGCGGTCGGCATGGTCGAGATGGCGCTGGCCCAGCTCTCCGCCAAGGACGTGGTGCATCTCGACGACGAGCGCCGCGCCGCGATGGTGTCGAACCTGATGGTCGTGCTGTGCGGCGAGCGCGATACCCAGCCGGTGGTCAACACGGGCTCGCTGTACCAGTAAGGCGAACCCCGTGTCCGACCAGCCGCCCCAGAAGAAAGCCTTTCCGTTGCGCCTCGATCCCGCGCTCTATGCGGCGATCGAGCGCTCGGCGGCGGCCGACCTCAGGAGCGTCAACGCCCAGGTCGAGTGCCTGCTGCGCGAGGCGCTGGGGAAGCGCGGGGTGAAGCTGGCGGAGCCGGTGCGGCCGAAGCGCGGTCGCCCGCCCAAGGCGAAGGAAGGCGAGGACTGAACGGCATGCGGCGCGGCCGCATCGCTGTCCCGCCCCGCAGACTGAAGGAGGAAGACCGATGTTCCTTGCTGTTCATGCCCGCCGCGAGCGGATCCCGCTTCTACTGACCCTCGCCGGCGTGGCGCTGCTCGCCGGCATCGCGGTGGCGCTGTCATGATCGGCGCTCGTTTCCGCGAGCGTGCCGGTGTCCGGCCCGGCTATTGGTTCCGCCCGAAGAAGTTCGGCCTGGGCGCGGTGCCGGTGACCTGGCAGGGCTGGGCGGCGACGATGCTGTTCGGCGGGGCCGCGGGACTGATCGTCCATGCCGGCCTGCATCGCGGCCGGATATGGTTCGTGCTGCTGGTGCCGCTGGTCGCGGCGCTGCTGTGGCTGCTCGCCAACAAGACCGACGGCGAATGGCGGGTGTTCAACTGGGGAGGCGATGCGTGATGCCGGTCCGATCGAACAGCTGCCCGAAATGCCAGGCCTCGATGGAAGAAGGCTTCATCCTCGCCGATCGCGACACCTATCGGCGCCCGACCGGCTGGGTCGCCGGCCCTCCCCGCAGGCAGTTGTTCCTCGGCCTGAAGCTTCCGCACAAGCCGATCGACATCCAGAGCTGGCGCTGTTCGCGCTGCGGCTTCCTCGAGCATTACGCCAAGGGCTGACGCCTCAGCCCAGCGCCTCGTCGAGCAGGCGGGCGAGGCGCAGGCCGCCCTTGATCACCTGGTTTCGCGCCTCGGGCACCCATTTCTCGATCATCGGCTCGGTGATCGCGATGCGGGTCGTGATCGGCTTGCAGGTGTCGCCGCCGTTCAGGTCGGCATAGATGGTCTTGGAAAGCTCCCAGCTGTCCTTGCCCCAGTCCTGCACGGTGCCGCCGCCGAACTTCGCGCGGTCGGCACGGCTGTAGCTGCGCACGATGTTCGGGCCCGAGGTGATCGCGCGCTCGGCGAGCAGTCCATCCCACACCGAATGGAGGTTCAGCCGGTCGGTGGTGTAGATGCCATAGCTCACCATCGCCTTGTTGCCGCCGGCGTCATGGTCGTGCTCGGCGCCGTGCAGCGGCTGGCCGATATCGCCGACGAAGTGGACGAGGAAGAGCAGCGCCTTCACCCGCTCGACCTGCGGCGCCTTGCGGTCCTTGAGCAGCTTCACATCGCGCTCGATCTGGGCGGAGACGCAATTGCCGTCCTTGCATTCCGCGGTCACGTCGAACGGCTTGCAGACGTCGGCGTCCTGGTAGTGCCAGACCGAGGCGTAGCGCCAGTCCGCGCCCAGCTTCTTGATGCAGTCGGCCCAGACCGATGCTTCCTCGATGTTGGTGGCGGGGCAGCCTTCGGTCTTGAGCAGGTCGGTGTGGCGGAGCAGCTGGGTGATCTTGTTGCGGGTCGCCGGGGTGACGTTGCGCCATGCGATCGCGGCGACGGTCTGGTGGCCATATTCCCAATAGGCATTGGCGGGCGCGGCGAAGCCGATCAGGGCCGCGAGGATCACGAGAAGGCGCATCAGACTACTCCAGAGGCAGGCGCCGTCTCCCTAGCAGGATGTTCGGGCTTCGCCAGCCGGTTGAGTCCGATCAGCGGCCGCAGCCAGCCGATCCGCCGGCCGACCAGATAGGTCGCGGCGCAGACGCCCGCGGTGCCGCCGAGCAGCAGCGCGAAGTCGAGCGGGGCGCTCAGGTGCAGCGGCAGCGAATACCAGGCGATCAGCAGGATCGCCGGGTGGTGGACGATGTAGAAGGGGAACACCGCCTCGGCGAGCGGCTTGCGCAGCGGATGGTCATGGTTCCAGCGCGTTTCGGCGATGTGGAACAGGGCGAGGATCATGCCCCAGGCCATGGCGGTGCGCGCGGCGCGGTCGAGCGCCATCACTTCGTGCGGGGGCACGCCGGCGCCCGGCCAGCTCAGCTCGACCGTGACGACCACCGCCCCCGCCAGCGCCGCCAGCGCCGCGCCCGGCTTCCAGTTGCGCGCGATCGCCGGCCACAGCCCCGGCGCGCCGGCCAGTGCGAAGCCGAACAGGAAGATCGGCACATATTGCGCATGCCCGCCCCAGTCGCGCAGCAGTCCCTGGCGCTCGGGTGCGACAAACAGCAGCGCCAGCCGCAGCATCGCAAGCAGCGCCACCGGTGCCCAGAGCAGCCGGCGTCCCGTCGCCAGCCATGCCGCCACCCCGTCGATCGCCCGCATAACCTGCTGCCCGCGCAATGCCAGCGCGCCGGCGAGCAGCAGCGTGTAGGCGGCGAGATAGGCGACGAACCAGAGATGCTCCCAGCTCGGGAACTCGCGGCCCCAGAAGATGCCGCTGCGCCAGTAATCGAGCGCCCAGAAATGGAGATACCCGTGCGGATAGCCATTCTCCATCACCCGCACCCACATCTCCAGCGGCACCAGCACCGCCATGCCGAAGGCGAGCGGGACGAGCAGCCGGAGCGCGCGTGAGCGGGCAAAGTCGGCCGGCGCCCGGTCGTAGAGCTTGCGCGAGGCATAGCCGGACACCGCGAACAGCAGCGGCAGGCGCCAGGGGGTGAGCAGCGCCATCGGCGGGATCAGCCAGCCAAAGGCATATTCGGTCTTGATCACCCAGTCCCAGGGCGAGAAGGCCATGGCGATGTGATAGAGGATCAGCAGCCCGAACGCGGCGATCCGCAGCCAGTCCATGCCGTAATGGCGCTGGCTGGCGCGAGCCGTGGCAGCAGGGATCGGGTCGTGCCGCAACACAGGCCTCGCAGTTCGGAACAGCCGCCAAGCCTAGCCCGGCTTGCTTAGCAACGCGTAAAGCAGCGCCTATGCATTTCTGCATGGAATCTCGACATCGTCGCGGCTGGCCCCGCGGAGGCAAAGCGCCTATATGGCCGCCATGTCCGTACGTCCCTGGCGCGATATCGTCCGGCGGCCCAGCCGTCAGATCATGGTGGGCAATGTCCCTGTAGGCGGCGATGCGCCGGTGACGGTGCAGACCATGACCAATACCGCCACCTCCGATGCCCGCGCGACGATCGACCAGATCCGCCGCTGCGAGGATGCCGGGGTGGACATCATCCGCGTCTCCTGCCCGGACGTCGAATCGACCGCGGCACTCAAGCAGATCGTCCGCGCCAGCCGCGTGCCGATCGTCGCGGACATCCATTTCCACTACAAGCGCGCCCTCGAAGCGGCGGACGCCGGCGCCGCCTGCCTGCGCATCAACCCGGGCAACATCGGCAGCGCGGACCGCGTGAACGAAGTGGTCAACGCCGCCAAGGCCAATGGCTGCGCGATCCGCATCGGCGTCAATGCCGGCTCCCTCGAGAAGGACCTGCTCGAGAAATATGGCGAGCCCTGCCCCGAGGCGCTGGTCGAATCGGCGCTCGACCATATCAAGCTGCTCCAGGACCGCGACTTCCACGCGTTCAAGGTCGCGGTGAAGGCCTCCGACGTGTTCCTCGCCGTCGCCGCATACCAGCAGCTCGCCGACGCGGTCGATTGCCCACTCCACCTCGGCATCACCGAGGCAGGCGGCTTCGTCGGGGGCACGGTCAAGTCGGCGATCGGCATCGGCTCGCTGCTCTGGTTCGGCATCGGCGACACGATCCGCGTCTCGCTCTCGGCCGAGCCCGAGGAGGAAGTCCGTGTCGGCTTCGAGATCCTCAAGGCGCTCGGCATCCGCAACCGCGGCGTCCGCGTCGTCTCGTGCCCCAGCTGCGCCCGCCAGGGCTTCGACGTGATCCGCACCGTCCAGGCACTTGAGGAGCGCCTCCAGCATATCCGCACGCCGCTGTCGCTCTCGGTGCTCGGCTGCGTGGTCAACGGCCCGGGCGAGGCGCGCGAGACCGATATCGGCCTCACCGGCGGCGGCAATGGCAAGCACATGGTCTATCTGTCGGGCGTCACCGATCACACGGTGAACGACGCCGACATGCTCGACCATATCGTCAAGCTGGTCGAGGCCAAGGCGGCGGAGCTCGAGGCGGCGAGCGAGGCCGCTGCAGTGGCGGCCGAATAGGTCCTGTGCTAAAGGTCAGGTCCTGGAGGGCCTGACATGACCTATCACGCCAAGGTGATCGCCGGCGGCAAGATCGTCATCCCCGCCGAGCTGCGCCGCGAGCTCGGGATCAAGGACGGCGATGTGCTGGTGCTCGATCGCGCCGCCGACGGCTCGCTGGCGGTCAGGACGCACGATCAGGTCATCCGGGAAGGTCAGCAGAAGATCCGCGCGATGATCACCCACCCCGTCACGGTGGACGACTTCATCGCCGACAAGCGTGCAGAGGCCGAACGCGAATAATGTTCGTGCTCGACGCTTCGGCGCTCCTCGCCCTGCTGCTTGGTGAAACCGGCACCGAACAGGTGGCGGCGGCGATCCGCGGCTCCGAGATATCGATCGTCAATCTGTGCGAGGTGGTGACCAAATTGACCGAGAGTGGCGCCGATCCGGACGCGGTATATGGCATCGCGGTTTCCTATGGGGTCCGCGTCCAGGCCTTTCGCGAGGCGCATGCGCTGGAGGTCGCGCGACTGCGCCCGATCACAAAGTCCCTCGGCCTGTCGCTCGGCGACCGGACTTGCCTGGCGCAGGGGCGACTGAGCGCATTACCGATCCTCACGGCAGACGCCCGCATGGCCGCGGCCGATATCGGCCTAGACATCCGCATGATCCGCTAGCCCATGCCGCGCGCCACTCCGATCTTCGCGGCCCTGCTCGCCGCTTCCGCCGGCATCGCGCTCTATTCGATCATGGACGCGGTGATGAAGGGGATCGGCCTCGTCATCGGCGCCTATGCCGCGATCTTCTGGCGGCTGGTGGCGGGTGCGGCGATCATGACGCCGCTCTTCGCCTTCAACAAGCCGCGCCTGCCGGAGCCGCGCGTGCTCAGGATCCACGCCATCCGCAGCTTCGTGATCGCGGTGATGGCGATCGCCTTCTTCTGGGGGATCGTCCGGGTGCCACTGGCCGAGGCGATCGCGCTGACCTTCATCGCCCCGCTGATCGCGCTCGCGCTCGCCGCGATCTTCCTGAAGGAGAAGATCGGCGCGCGCTCGATCCTCGGCTCGCTGCTCGGGTTGGCCGGCGTCGGGATCATCCTCGCCGGACAGCTAGGTGCGCCGCACCGGCCCGATTCGGCGCTGGGCATGGTCGCGGTGCTCACCTCGGCGGTGTTCTACGCGGTCAACCTGGTCATCGCTCGCCACCAGGCGCAGCAGGCCAAGCCGATCGAGATCGCCTTCTTCCAGAACTGGATCATCCTGGCGATCTTCTGCGTGCCGGCACCCTGGCTGCTCGTCATGCCCGCGCCCGGCCAATGGTGGCTGGTCCTGCTCGCCGCCAGCCTGGCGATCGTCTCGCTGCTGCTGCTCTCCTGGGCCTATGCCCGGGCCGAGGCGCAGGTGCTGCTCACCGTCGAATATACCGCGTTCGTCTGGGCGGCGATCATGGGCTGGCTGTTCTTCCACGAGCCGCTGACGCTGCTGACCGTCGGTGGCACCTTGCTGATCGTCGCGGGATGCCTGATGGCGGCGCGCAGCAAACCCGGCATCGCCGAGCCTGAAGTGGAGTCCGCCCTTTCATGATCACCATCCGCACCGCCGCGCCGCAGGATGTCGCGCTGATCCTCGACCTGATCCGCGAGCTCGCCTTGTACGAGCGCGAGCCCGACGCCGTGGTGGCGACCGAGGCGATGCTCCACGACGCGCTGTTCGAGCGCCGCGTCGCCGAGAGCCTGATCGCCGAGCTCGACGGCAAGCCCGTCGGCTTCGCGCTGTTCTTCCACAATTTCTCGACCTGGACCGGCAAGCCCGGCATCTATCTCGAAGACCTCTACGTCACCCCCGATGCGCGCGGCTCGGGCGCGGGCAAGGCGCTGCTCCGCCATCTGGCGGGGATCGCGCTCGACCGGGATTGCGGCCGCTTCGAATGGGCGGTGCTCGACTGGAACACCCCGGCGATCGATTTCTACCGGGCGATGGGCGCGCAGGCGATGGACGAATGGACCGTGCAGCGCGTCAGCGGGGATGCGCTGGTGGCACTGGCCGGGCGCGGCTGATGGCGATTGACGAGGGCCTGGCCGACTGGGTCGCCGAGGCCCTCGAACCGCTCGGCACGGTCACCCGCAAGCGGTTGTTCGGCGGCGCCGCGCTCTATTTCGACGGGCTGGCCTTCGCGATCCTCGCCTTCGACGCGCTGTGGCTCAAGGCGGATGCGGAAAGCGCCGCCGAATGGGGCGACACGCCGCGCTTCTCCGTCACCCGCGAGGACGGCAGGGTCCAGTCGCTCAACTATCGCCGCGCGCCCGACGAGACCTATGACGACGCCGACGAACTGCGCCGCTGGGCGCTGCTGGCGATCGAGGCGGCAAGGCGCGCGCCGCCGAAGAAGGGGAAGAAGCGTTGAATCCTTCTCCCTTTGGGAGAAGGAAGGGGCCCGCCGCCGAAGGCGGTGGGAAGGATGAGGGTGAGCGCGCCTCGAACAGCAAGGCCAGCGGATAGCTCGCCCTCACCCAACCCTCTCCCAGAGGGAGAGGGCTTTTAGCTCATCCCCCCAGCACGTTGATCGTGAACGCCAGGATTCCCAGGTTGAACACGAACGCCGCCAGGCAGTGCGCGGTCACCACGCGGCGCAGGCGGCGGCTGGAGATGGTCACGTCGCTGGTCTGGAAGGTCATGCCCAGGCAGACTGCGAAATAGACGAAGTCCCAGTAATCGGGCTCCTTGGTGTCCGGGAATTCCAGCCCGCCCGCATCGGCACCGTTCCGCCCGGCGGTGTAGAAGATATGCGCATAGTGCAGCGCGAAGATGATGTTGCTGAACGTCCAGCTCAGCGCCAGCGTGCCCAGGATCGCCGGCAGAGCCCAGGGATTGGACTTGATCCCGCTCATCAGCTCGGCGGCGATCGAGGTGAACACCGCCACGCCCACCATCACCGTGATCAGCAGCAGCATCGGCCGGTTGGCATCGTTGCGGCAGGCGCTTTCGCGCATCCCGCCGGCGCGGTGGCCGAGCAACGGCAGCGCCGAGAGCAGGAACGCCGCCGCGCCGACATCGAATGCCAGCATGATCCCGAAATGCACGCCGAGCGCCGGCAGCAGGAACCAGCCCGCCGCCAGCGTCGCGGCGAGGAACAGCAGGAAGCGCGGAGGCGCGACGACGTTGCCGATGCCTTTGCGGTGCGGCCTGCTCATGCCCGGCGTACCCAGCGCGGGTTGATCGCTCCGACCAGGGCGAGGGCCAGCAGCGCCATCCAGCCATAGCTGTGCGCCTGCATCATCCAGGGATGGTGTGGCTCGCTCAGCAGGAACCAGAGCGAGACCAGTCCGCCGGCCGCCAGCGGCACCGCGCTGAGCCTGGCGATCAGCGCCCCGCGCCAGGCCAGCAGCGCGAGCAGCAATTCGCCGATCCCGAGCAGTGCGAACTTGGCGCGGACCGCGACGAACAGCATGTCGAACAGGCTCTGCGCATCGGGGCCGACCGGCAGGATCTGGAGCAGGATCGCGCCTTCGATCTGGTCGAGCAGCGCGGCGGCGAACAGCACGGCCATCGCGATCCAGCCGAGCGTGCGCGCGTCGCGCCGCAGCGCCAGCGCGCCGAGGATCAGGAAGGTCGCATAAGCGGGGATGAAGACCAGCGCGTCCCACCAGCTGGCGCTCAGCTGGGCGACACGGAACTTCTCGGAACAGGGCGGGGCGCCGAACAATTCGGCGAGCTCGGCGGGACTGCGCACCAGCTCGAGCGCGATGATCGGCCCGGCGCCATGGGTCGGGCCGCAGGCGACGAGGTCCGGGATGCGCCCGAACCCCATCGACGCGGCCAGCGTCGCCAGCCCGGCTACTGCGCACAGTCGCCAGGCCAGCGCGCGGTTCAGGCGGCCGCGGCCTCCTTGGCCTTCTTTGCGGCTTCGATCGCTTCGAGCACGATCTTGCGGGCCTCTTCCGCATCGCCCCACTGGCCGATGCGCACCCACTTCTCGGACTCGAGGTCCTTGTAGTGCTTGAAGAAGTGCTCGATCTGCTGGAGCACGATCGAGGGCAGGTCCTGCCGCTCGCCGATGTCAGAATAGTATGGGAAGGTGCTGTCCACGGGCACGCAGATCAGCTTCTCGTCGCCGCCGGCCTCGTCCTCGAGCTTGAGCACGCCGATCGGGCGGGCACGCACCACGCAGCCCGGCACGAAGGGCGAGCGCGCGATGACCAGCGCGTCGAGCGGATCGCCGTCGGGCGACAGGGTGTGCGGCACGAAGCCGTAGTTGGCCGGGTAGCGCATCGGCGTGTGCAGGATGCGGTCGACGAACAGTGCGCCGCTTTCCTTGTCGAACTCGTACTTCACCGGCTCGCCGCCGACGGGCACTTCGATGATCACGTTCAGGCTGTTCGGCGGATCATCACCCACCGGAATAAGATCGATACGCACGCTAGTATTTCCTTAGCTGGGCGGTTTGGCGCCCCTCTGCCGTCACTTCGGCTGGAGGAGTTTATCCAGGCCAGCCTCTCCTTCGGTTGTTTTCTCGAGGTGCGGATAGCGCAGGCCATCGTGATAGTCGATGGCCACGTCGCGGTAGCGCGAACCGCGCTTCACGGTGAGCTTGATCGGGTCCTTGCCGCCCTTGGCCGCCTTCACTGCGTCCTTCAGCTTGTCGCCGGTGAAGGCCGTGCCGTTCACCGCGACGATCTCGTCGGCCAGGGTGATGCCCGCGTCGAAGGCCGGGCTGCCCCACATCACGCCGGAGATGCCCTTGGGTCCGATCGCCACGCCGATCGAATAGGACAGGTCGGTGCTGGTCTTGGGTGTCGCCTTGTTGGGGGTGTCGTTATAGACCAGCTTGTAGCCGTTGCGCTCGAACCCGCCGAGCGGCGCATTCTGCGACGTGCCGTTCACCCGCTCGTCGAGGAACTTGCGCCAGTCATAGGGCACGACCTGGTTGAGCGTCGCGACCACGTCGTCGAAATTATAGGTCAGCTCGCCATAATCGCCGTCGCGACCGCCAAAGAAGATATGGGCGAAATCGTCGATCGACTTGGTGCCGCCGCTCTTCTCGCGGATGATCGAATCGGCATCCAGCCAGATCAGCAGGCCCTCGTTGTAATAGTCCTCGCTGCGCTGCCAGCTCACCCAGCCCTTGGGCGAGCGCGGCGTGATCACCGGATCGTTGGTGGTGTCGCCCATCGGGCGCCAGGTGCGGCCCTTCCGGTTGTCGAGGCTGGCGGCGATGTTGGCATATTGGTCGAGCGTGTCGGCCTTGCTGACCAGCCCCGAACGCGCCTGGAAGACATAGCCCCAGAACTGGGTCTGGCCCTCATAGACCCAGAGCAGCGAGCCGCGCATCGGGGTGCGGAAGTCCGGGGTCCACAGGTCGGCGCCGCGGCGGAACTTGCCGTCCCAGCTATGGGTGTATTCGTGCGGCAGCAAGTTGCGGCTGGTCGCCTTCTCGTCCCATTTGGTGAAGAAGCCCAGGCCCGTGCCGTTCTCCGAGCTGCGGTGATGCTCCACGCCGATCCCGCCCAGCTCGTCGCTGATCGAGAACAGGAAGCGGTAATGGTCGTAATGCTCGACGCCGAAGGTCTTCACCGCCTGCTCGACCAGCTTCCTGAGCGCGTCGACATGCTCGGGCTTGGCGGCGAGCTCCTCGGGGCTGTCGGCATAGGTCTCGACCGAGACGCGGTCGGTCAGCTTGAGCTGGCGGTAGTAGCGGCCGGCGAGCACCGGCGAGTCCATCAGCACGTCGTAGTTGGTCTTGTCATAGGTGTAGACGTTGCCGGCCACCTTGGCATCGACCGCCGAGCTGGCGGTCCAGCCCGCGGGGTAGGTCACCTTGGCTTGGATCGGGATGCGGCGGGTGAAATAGCCGGCCGGATAGAGGCTGAGCGAGAAGAACTGCAGGCTCATCAGGTTCGGCGTCATCACGATGCGCCCCTGATCTCCCACGGTCGCCGAGACGAAGTTGAAGCTGACGTCGAGCTTCTTGGCGCCCGCCGGCACGTCGATGTGGAAGGCGAAGACGTCGACGGGATCGCGCTTCCACGGGATCACCTTGCCGTTCGCCTTGATGACCAGGCCGCCCAGCTTCTCGATCTCGCCGCGCGGGCCGTGCTTGCCGGGGATCCACTTCGGATAGAGCAGCACCAGGTGCCCGCTCTTCGCGACGGGGATCGTCTGCTTCACGTTGAAGATGCCGCGGGTGATGTCGGTCGCGTCGATGTCGAGCGTCAGCGTGCCCGGATAGGCGACGTCCCGCGCATCGGGGATGGTGTTCGGATAGGGCGCGGTCTGCGCCGGCGCCGAATTCTGGACCGCCGCGTTCTGGGCGATTGCCGGGGCGGAGACGGAAGCGAGCAGGGCAGCTGCGGCGAGCGCGCGGATCATCGGGGGAAGCGACCTCATTCTTAGGATTGCAGGGTCATAGGACCCTGCGGGCGGGCAGGTAAAGGGCCGCGCGGAGGCGCAATCCTTCACGGGACGCTAACCATTGCGCGCTACTCGTTTCCGCCATGTATCACGATCCCAAGCTGGCCGCCGATGCAAAGGCCGATCCGCGCCCCCGCTCGGCGGTGAGCACCGGGGTGGGTATGGCCGGCCTGGCGGGCATGGCGCTGTGGACGATGTTCGCCACTTTGTACCGGCTCGACGGCCCCTATTCGGCATTGGTCAACGTCGTCGCCTGCGCGGTGCCGATGGTCCTCTGGTCGGTCCTCGTCGACAAGGTACACCGCAGCCCGAGCACCGGCATCGACTGGTCCTCGTCCCGCACGCTCAAGGACACGCTCGACATCTCGGTGACCAAGCTCACCGGCCTGTGGCTCACCTGGGGCGGCATCGCCCTGATCTACGCCACCTTCCGCTTCTGGTGGAGCGGCCGCTACGCCAATTTCGCCTGGTCGATCTGGTGCATCGAGATGGCAGCGCCGGCGCTGTTCCTGCTCTCGATCCCCTATGTCCTCTGGCTCGATCGCAAGCTCGTCCAGCCAAAGGACGGCGCCTGGCATCTCGGCGCTTGGCTGATGGGGCTGAAGGAGCCGATCGACACTTCGGCGATCCACAATCATCTGCGCAGCTGGGCGGTGAAGGGCTTCTTCCTCGCCTTCATGCTCTCGATCGTGCCGCCCAATTTCGGCGACTTCGTCGGCTGGAACTTCGCGCACATGTTCGACAGTCCAGCGGTGATCGCGAACTACTGCATCAGCTTCATGTTCGTGATCGACGTCGCTTTCGCCACCGCCGGCTATATCCTGACGATGCGGCCGCTCGATTCGCATATCCGCACCGCCACGCCCTATGCGGCGGGCTGGACCGCGGCCTTGATCTGCTACCCGCCCTTCGTGCTGATGAACGAAGGCGGTGTGCTCGACTATCATCCCGGCAGCGCCGACTGGACCTGGTGGTTCGCCGGCCATCCCTGGATCCTCGGCGGGCTCGGCGTGGTGCTGGTGGTGCTGACCGGCATCTATGCCTGGGCGACGATCGCCTTCGGCATCCGCTTCTCGAACCTCACGCACCGCGGCATCCTGACCCATGGACCCTATGCGTGGAGCCGTCACCCGGCCTATCTGTCGAAGAACCTGTTCTGGTGGCTCTCCGGCCTGCCCTTCCTCGCCACCACGACCTGGGTCGAGGGGCTGCGCAACGCCGCGATCATGGCGTGCGTGAGCGGCATCTACTACTGGCGCGCGCGTACCGAGGAACTGCATCTCGGCAGCGACCCCGCCTATCAGGAATATAGCGCCTGGATGCAGCGCAATGCGCCGGTGCCGCGGTTCTTCGCCTGGGCGGGAAGCAAGATCCGCGGCTAATCCGTCACCAGTCCCCCGCAGCCCCCATCCACAATGCCACCGCGGCCGCCGCCGCTGTCTCCGCCCGCAGAATCCGCGGCCCCAGCGCGATCCCGATAGCGTGCGGATGCGCCTTGATCGCCTCGCGCTCGGCATCGTCGAAGCCGCCCTCGGGCCCGATCAGGATCGCCGCCGGGCCCGGATTGGCCCGCATCGCATCCACCGCCGGCACGCCGCCGGTCTCGTCGGCGAAGAACAGCACGCGCTCCTCGGGCCAGTCGCGCAGCAGCGCGGGCAGCTTCACCATCTCGTCGAGCCGGGGCAGGGCGGTGCGCCCGCATTGCTCGGCCGCCTCGATCATGTGCGCGCGCAGCCGCTCGAGGTTGAGCTTGTCGACCACCGCGCGGCGGGTCAGCACCGGCACCAGCCGGTCGACCCCCAGCTCGCAGGCCTTCTCCGCGATCCAGTCGATCCGCCCCTTCTTGATCGGCGCCGCGCACAGCCACAGGTCGGGCACCGGCTCGCGCTCGCGCAGCTGGTCGGTCACTTCGAGGATCAGGTCGCGCTTGCCGATCTGGCGCGCGACCCCGGCCCATTCGCCGGTCCTGTCGTCAAACAGCTTGATCGCCTCGCCGAGCTTTATCCGCATCACCGAGATCAGATAATGCGCCTGCGGCCCGTCGATCCTGATCTCGCCGGGCGAGAGGGTGGTCTCGACGAACAGGCGCGGGGCGGACTGGGGCGGCCAGGCGGGCGTAGCGGGCATGCCCCGCTCTAGCGCGTGCTCCGGCTCGCCGTCACTCCCCCATGCCGCCCATCCCGCCGCCTGGGCCCATTCCGCCCATGCCGCCGCCGAAGCCACCGCCGCCATGCCGGCCACCGCCACCGCCACCGCCGCGCCGGCCCATGCCACCGCGACCGCCACCCTTCCTGCCCGGCTTGAAGCTCGGCGTGTCGAGCTTGGGCAACTCGCTCTTCTCGATCTTGCCGTCGCCATTCTTGTCGAGCAGCGCGAAGCGCTTGTCGGCGGCGATGCGGAACTCGCGCGCATCCACGCCGCGATCGAAATTGGTGTCGGCCACCACCACCGGTTCGGGATAGTCGAAATAGCCGAAGCGCGCCGCGCCCTGCGCGACATAGGTCGCCTTGGGCCGGGGCGAATCGCTGTCACCGCTCCCCTCGGTCGATTCGGGTTCGGTGCCCATATAGCCGCCGACCCGGATCATCGGGGCGACCACCGTTTCGTAATTCTCGATCTCGTCGGGATCGATCTCGCCGTCCTTGTTCTTGTCGAGCGTCGCGAAGAAGCGCGCGGCATCGGCTTCCATCTCGTCCTGCGTGAGGATGCCGTCATGGTTCGTGTCGGCCTTGTCGAACCAGATATTGGGCGCATCGGGCCCGCGGAACGGCTCGCCCATCGGGCTGATGAAGAAATTGGGCGTGCTGTCGGCCAGGGCGGGGCTGGCGATTGCGGCAAGGGTCAGGCTGGCAAGGATAAGGCGCATCGGATGTTTCCGGAATGAAAGGATCCGATCCTGCCCTCTGCGCAGTTTGTCGCAGAATTATGCCAGATTGTTGCGGGCTTGATCTTTCCTCCCGCCGCGCGGAGACGGGACGCATGGCAGAAGCGCAGCAGATCGTTCCGGATACCGAGCATCGCGGGCTGGTGGGCCTGCTCCCCAGCGGCTGGCGGCCCTATGCGCTGCTCGCCCGCTTCGACCGGCCGATCGGCTGGTGGCTGCTGTTCTGGCCCGGCGCCTGGGCGGTCGCGCTGGCCAAGGGTGCGGTCGAGCGCTGGGATCTGATCCTCTGGCTGCTGGTCGGCAGCATCGCCATGCGCGGCGCGGGCTGCGTCTTCAACGATATCGTCGATCGCGACCTCGACCGCCAGATCGCCCGCACCCGAAGCCGCCCGGTGGCGAGCGGCGCGGTGTCGGTGAAGGCCGCCACGCTCTGGCTCGCCGCGCTGTGCCTGATCGGGCTGGTCGTCTGGTTCCAGCTCCACTGGCCCGCGCGCCTCGTCGCGCTGGCCAGCATCGCCCCGGTTGCCGCCTATCCCTTCATGAAGCGGATCACCTGGTGGCCCCAGGCCTGGCTCGGCCTGGTCTTTTCCTGGGCGGCTTTGGTCGGCTGGGTGGAGATCGGCGGCCAGCCTTTGCTGCCGCTCGCACTGCTCTATGCCGGCTGCATCGCCTGGGTGATCGGCTACGACACGATCTACGCGATCCAGGACATCGAGGACGATGCGCTGGTCGGCGTCCGCTCCTCGGCGCGGGCGATGGGCAGCCATGTCCGGGGCGGCGTCACTGCCTTCTACCTGATCGCGCTGGCCTGCTGGGGCGCCGCCTTCTGGCAGATGCGTCCCGATCCTCTCGCGCTGGCGGCGCTGCTGCCGATGGCGCTCCACCTGCTCTGGCAGGTCGCCACGCTCGATCCGCAGGACGGCACCAACGCGCTCGCCCGCTTCCGTTCGAACCGCAATGCCGGCCTGCTGATGTTCGCCGCCTGCTTTGTCGTCGGACAGACGCTTTGACGTTCCGCCTCCGGCTCCCTAAGTCCCCTCGATGCTGACCATCTCCGAAGCCTGCGAACGCGCCGCCGATGTCGTCGCCCGCGCGCGTGCAGCCGGCGCCGATGCCGCCGATGCCGTGTTCGCCGCCGACAGCTCCCAGTCGATCTCGGTGCGCATGAGCGAGCTCGAGGATATCGAGCGCTCGGAGAGCGAGGAGCTCGGCCTGCGCGTGTTCGTCGGTCGCCGCTCGGCCAGCGTCTCCACCTCGGACCTGAGCGCCGCCGCGATGGACATGCTCGTCGAGCGCGTTGTGGCCATGGCCAGGGAAGCGCCCGAGGACAAATGGGCCGGCCTCGCCCCCGAGGACCGGCTGCTCCGCGGCAGCCCGCCGATGCTCGACCTCGACGACGGCGCCCATGTCGATCCGCCAACGCTCAAGGCCCGTGCGCTGCTGGCCGAGGAAGCCGCGCGCGCGGTCGTGGGCGTGACCAACAGCGAAGGCGCCAGCGCCGGCGCCTCGCGTTCGGTGATGACGCTCGCGACCAGCCATGGCTTCACCGGCGGCTATGCCCAGACCAGTCATGGCATCTCGGCCAGCGTGCTCGCCGGTACCGGCGGCGGCATGGAGCGCGACTATGCGCATCACTCCGCACGCCACGCCGCGATGCTCGAAGCGCCCGAGGCGATCGGCCGGCTCGCCGGCGAGCGCGCGGTGGCGCGGCTCGATCCGGCGAAGATTCCCAGCGGCGCGATGCCGGTCGTCTTCGATCGCCGCGTCTCGTCCGGACTGATCGGCCATTTCCTCGGCGCGATCAGCGGCTCGGCGATCACCCGCAAGACCAGCTTCCTGCTCGACAGGCTCGGCCAGCAGGTCTTCGCCAAGGGTGTGACGATCTGCGACGATCCGCATCGCCCGCGCGGCCTGCGCTCGCGCCCCTTTGATGGCGAGGGACTGCCGGTCCAGCCGGTCAAGCTGGTCGATGCCGGCCTGCTCGAGACCTGGCTGCTCGAAAGCGCCTCGGCCCGCCAGCTCGGGCTGGAGCCGACCGGCCATGCCTCGCGCGGGATCGGCGGCGCGCCGGGCGTAGCGCCGTCCAACCTCTATATGGAGGCAGGCCATATCCCGGCCGAGACGCTGGTCGGCGAGATCGAATATGGCATCCTCGTCACCGAGCTGATCGGCCAGGGCGTCAACGGCGTCACCGGCGACTATAGCCGCGGCGCGGCGGGCTTCCTGATCGAGAAGGGCGAGATCACCCGTCCGGTCTCGGAGATCACCATCGCGAGCAACCTTAAGGACATGTTCCTGGCGATGACGCCGGCGAACGATCTCGAGTTCCGCTACGGGATCAACGCGCCGACCCTCCGCATCGACGGGATGACCATCGCCGGTGCCTGAGGCCGGTCTCGCCTCCGAAGTCGCGGCGATCGCCGCGGAGGCCGGGCGGCTGGCGATGGCGCGCTGGGATACCGACTTCAAGCGCTGGGAGAAGGTGCCGGGAAGTCCGGTCTGCGACGTCGATCTCGAGGTCGATTCGCTGCTCCGCATCCGGCTCGCGGCGCTGCTGCCCGACGCGGGCTGGCTGTCCGAGGAGACCGCCGACAATGCCAAACGGCTGGCCGCGCGGCGCATCTGGGTGGTCGATCCGATCGACGGCACCCGCGACTATCTGCGCGGGCGCCCTGGCTGGGCGGTGTCGATCGCGCTGGTCGAGGACGGCCAGCCGGTGATCGGCGTGCTCGACGCGCCGGCACGGGGCGAGGTCTGGATCGCCGAGGCAGGAAAGGGCGCCTTCCGTAACGGTACGCGCCTCGGCGTCGCCCCGCGCGACATGCTCGCCGGAGCCCGGGTACCCGCCGACCAGCTGCCCAGGGTCGACAGCGATCTTGTGATGGTCGCCAAGCCCAATTCGATCGCGCTGCGCATCGCGATGGTCGCGGCGGGCGAGGCCGACCTGCTCGCCACGATCCGCTGGGGCAATGAATGGGACGTCGCCGCCGCGGTGCTGGTCGCGCGCGAGGCGGGCGCGGCGATCACCGACGCGCTCGGCCGCCCGCTCGGCTTCAACACGCCGAGCGGCCAGGCCTTCGGCGTGCTCGCGTCCGCACCGGGCATCCACGCCGCCGCAGTCGAGCGGCTGGCAGATCGTGCAAGGGAAGTGCTGGAGAAATGAGCATGGCCGATGGCCCGATCGTCCTGATCAACCGGTTCGACATGGCGCCCGAGCATCAGGCGCGGGTGCTCGCGCTCCTCACTGAAGTGACCGAGCAGATCGTCCGTCACGCATCCGGTTTCCTCGGCTCGACCCTGCACCGCGGCCTCGACGGCCAGTCGGTGACGATGGTCGCGCGCTGGGAGAGTCAGGCCGCGTACGAAGCGATGCGCGCCGATCCGCGGCCCTTGCCGTGGTTCCAGCAGGCGCTGGAAGTCTCCACCTTCACCCTCGGCATGTACGAAGCCGTCGAGGAATTCCGCCCCGCCTAGCGCACCGCCACCGCGATCAACGCAGTCGACGGAATTGGCAGGATCGCCCGCCCCTCCGCCATCCGCCGCACCTCGGCAACCACTTCCGCCCGCTGGCCCTCGTCGAGCGCCACCCAGTCCGGGCTCATCCCGAACAGCTCGTCCGGCGTATCGAGCTGGCTGGTGCCGAGCGGGAAGTCGTGCACCACCATTTCGATCTTCGGCGGCTGGAACCCCGCATCGACCATCGCTGCCGACAACCATTCCGGATCGCCCAGCGCCACCGCGCCCTCGGGCAGTTTAGTCTTGCCGTCGAGCCGGGGGAACAGCCGCCGGCGGATCTGCGAGAGCAACAGGAAGGTCGCCGCGCCTTCGCTCTGCCAGGTGGCGAGCACCCCGCGGCCGCCCGGCCTGGTCACCCGCGCCATTTCGGCCAGGCCCTTGCGCCAGTCGGGGAACATGATGACGCCGAACACCGAGAAGCTGACATCGAAGCTCGCGTCCGGCAGGTCGAGCGCCTGGCCGTCCATCACTTCCGCATCGACATTGGGCAGCCCCGCGGCGGCGATCCGCGCGACCATGCCGGGGGAGAAGTCGGTGGCGAGGACATAGGCACCGCTCCGTGCCGCCGCGAGCGCCAGCGCACCGGTACCCGCCGCCACGTCGAGCACCTGCATGCCGGGCGTGAGCGTCACTCGGGCCAGCGCCTCCTCGGCGAATTGCGCGGTGAAGGGATGGGCGGTGCGCTGGTAATTGGCCGCCGCATCGTCCCAGTGGGCGGGGTTCTCGTGCTTGTTCTCGGTCATGGGCAGCCTTTCGCGAATCATGTAACATGATAAGTATCGTGAAAGGCCGCGCTTGCCAACCGGCCGCGCGGACCCGAGGAAGGATCGATGCGAAAGGACAGCCGCCTATCCCGGATGCTCCATGTGCTGCTCCACATGGCGCGGCACGACGGGCCGATGACGTCGGAGCACATCGCGAAGATGCTCCAGACCAATCCGGTGGTGGTCCGCCGGACGATGGCCGGGCTGCGCGACGCCGGCTATGTCCGTTCGGAAAAGGGTCATGGCGGCGGCTGGGCGATCGCCGCCGACCTGGAGAAGGTGTCGCTGCTCGACATCCACCGCGCGGTGGGCGGGCCGACGCTGTTCGCGATCGGCAGCGAGCAGGAGAGCCCGGCCTGCGCGGTAGAGGCGGCAGTCAACGAGGCGCTGGACGACGCGTTGCGCGAGGCGGAGGCTTTATTGGTGGCCCGGTTGGGCGCGGTCAGCCTGGCCGAACTGGCCCGCAGCTTCGATGCCCGCTGCGTGGCGGGCGGCTGGCCGCATCCGGGCGGATCCTAGGGCGAAACGCCGAAACCGGGTCAATCGGCAACCCCCTCATGCCGATCAGGTACAAGGACATGTCATGACTGCCTCCGTCAGCCTTGCCCGCGTGACACGTGCGGATGCGCCGCTGCTGGACCGGATCTGGCAGTTCTACGAACTCGAGTCGTCGTCATGGTCCGAATGTGACCTCGACGAGACTGGGCGATTCACCTCGCTGTCCGGCTTCCTGGAGCGACTGGGAGACCCCGATTCCTTCGACTGGGCATATCTGATCCGTCACGGAGGTCAGCTTGCGGGCCTGTTGCTGGTCGGTCGTCAGAATTTTCGCGGCCGCGAGATCATGGAATTCGCCGATCTGTACGTGCTGCCAAAACACCGCGGGAAAGGGATCGCATCCGAGGTGCTCCGTCAGACGGTGCTGGCCTCGGAAGAGCCATGGCTGATCTGCGTATTCCGGAAGGATCAGGCGGCACTGACCTTCTGGCGCCGAGCGTTCGAGCGCCTGCCATTCTCGTCGGTGCGCGAGAGCGTGCCGCCGGAGGTCCTCGATCTGCACGAGTTCATCGTCAACGAGACGATCTAGGGGCGCCCCACAAAGGTGTCGGACGCTGTCGCGCCTTACCCGTCTTCGCCCTGATACTTGATCTGCAGATACCGCCCGCGGGTCGCCAGCGCGTCGAGGTCGCCCTGGGCCAGTTGCGACGTCATCTCGGCGATCTCGTCGTCGATCAGCTGCAGGCCCTGGGCGAGCTGCTGGTCCGGGGTCAGGCCGTTGCGCTCCACCCGGCGCAGCGGCTCGGGAACGCGGGCATAGCCCTTGACCAGCTCGGGCAGCTGCTCGCCGACCAGCTTGCGCACTTCCATCGCCGCCGGGCTGTTCTCGTCGAGCGTGGCGAGCTGCGGGGTGAGCGTCTCCAGCTTCACCCCGATCGAATCGACCAGCCCGCGCACCGGCGAGGGCAGGGCAGGGCGCTGCGTCTCCAGCCAGCGCTCGGTCGAGCGCGGCAGTGCCTTGAGCGGGATCTCCGCCAGCTTCTCGACATTCACCGGCGCGCTCGCCGGCAGCACCGCGAAGAGCATCGTCGCCGCGATCAGCAGCAGCCCGACCAGCATCGCGCCCATGATCCCCAGCGGCGAGACGATCAGCGCAAAGGCGATCGCCCCGGCGATGATCGCGCCGTCCGCCGCTGCGATCCGCCCGAGCCGGCGGACCACTTCGGCCTCGCGGTGCTGGCGGTTGCGACCGGAGACCGCCACATCGGTGCGGCTGCGCACCCGGTTGAGCGTATCCCCGATCCGGTTCAGTTCGCGATCGACATCGGTGGGCACGGCTTACATCGCCTCCAGCTTGAACGTCTCCGCCCCGCTCGAGACCTGATTCTGCGACGCCCCCTCGGCGCGGGCGATATAGCCCTTCGACTTCTCGACTTCGTTCGACAGCGTGTTGACCGTGGTCTTCATGCTGTCGAGCGCCTTGAGCTTGAACGTGTCGATCGCGTCCATCGTGTCGTAGATGTTCTGGAACGCGCGTTGCAGCGTCTCGACCGGGATCGTCGAGTTCGCCGCCTGCTCGTGGATCGCCGCCGACTGGCTCTTGAGCAGCGCGCCGGTCGAATCGATCAGCCCCGCCGTGGTCGAGTTGAGCGCGGTGATCTGGTCGAGCACCAGCTTCTGGTTGGTCAGCGCCTGCGCCACGGTCACCGCGGTGCGCAGCGCCGATACGGTGGTGGTCGAAGCGCGGTCGACGCCCTTCACCAGCTCGACATTGTTCTTCTTGACCAGGTCGAGCGCCAGGTAGCCCTGAACCGTCACCGCCATCTGGGTGAGCAGGTCGGTGGTGCGCTGGCGGACGTAGAAGAGCGCGGTCTCGCGCAGCGCCTTGGCCTTGGCCGGATCGGTGTGATCGAGCTCGTTGGCCTTGTCCTCGATCTTCGCGTCCATCGCCTTGGACAGATAGATCATCTGCTCGAGCCGGCCCATCGAGGCCCACAGGTTCTGCCGCTCGGTGTCGATCGCGGCATTGTCCATCAGCAGCTCGTCCTTGCCGTTGGCCAGGCTCTTGAGGATGCCGTTGATGTGCGTCTGCGACGACTGGTACTTGCGGAAATATTGCTGCATCCCGCCGCCGAAGATCTTCGACAGAAAGCCGCCGCCCCCGCCGATCAGCTTGCCGTTCTGGCTGGGATCGAGCTCCTCCACCTTCTTGCGCAGCGCGAGCAGATCGGCGCCGACGCCGTCATTGCCCATCGCCTTGACCGGCCGGTCGAGGAAGCGGTTGGACTGGCCGGCCGCGTCGCGGATTTCCTTCTGGCCCATCGCCGCGATCGCATCGACGCGCTTGCCGAACTCGGGCGAGTTGACATCCTGCGCGACGAGATCGTCGATGAAGCCGTCGACCCGCGCTTCCAGCTCGGTCTTCTTCTTGTCGTCCACCGGCACCAGCCCGGCCGCCTTTTCGGGCGCGACGACCTTCACCGGCTCGGGCGGGGTGAGCACCAGATCCTGATCGGCCACCAAGGTCTCGCTTGCCATGCGTACGTCTCCAAAGCTGTCCGGTGCCCAGCATAGGGACATCCGGACCGCAGTCCAACTGTGTCGTTTATGTAATACACCAACGCGCCCGCGCCAAGGGCCGCTATCCTCAGCGGGTTTCGCTTTTCACCTGGCTCGACCGGTAGATCTGCTCGCCATTGCGCAGCACGGTCAGGCTGCAGCCATTCTGCGGCACCGAGGTGCCGGCGCAGAAGCGGGCGCCGTCCTTCGCGCCGTCGCCCTCGCTGGTCGTGCCCTTGGCGGCGGAGAGGAACACCGGCTCGCCCGAACCGGCGACCAGTACATGGCAGGTGCCGCTGCTCGAATCGCGGCAGTTGAGCAGCAGCTTGCCGGTGGTGAAATCGGCGTCGAGCACCAGGCTCACGCTCTGCTTCTCGGTCTTGGCCGCCGAGCAGCCCGCGAGCAGCACCAGCGCCAGCAACAGACTCTTCTTCATCGCCTTACTCCTTCGCCGCCAACATTGGCGCGGCTGGCCGCAGGAATAGCGGCACGAAAGGATCGTTGAACAGCCGTTCCGTTCATCCGCCGGTCAGCCTCCGCCCCGATAAATCGCGTCCGGGTTCGAAAAGGGGGAGTTCCATGCATCATCGGTTGCGCGTTGCGGCATTGCCGGTCCTGCTGGTGCTTGGCGGCGCCGCGCCCGCGCCCGATCCTGCGATATCCTATGAACTCGCCCCCGCGATGCAGGGCGACGCGATCGCCGCGCTCGACGTCACGATCCGGCTGAAGGCGGACAAGTCCGGCACCACCATGATCGACTGGGTCGACAGCTGGGCCGGCGAGCGCAGGCTCGGCCAATGGGCGCGCGACATCCGCGTCGAAGGCGCCAGCTCGACCGCACCTGCCCCCAATGGCGGCCGGATCGTCCGCTCCGCTCCCGGTGCCGCACTGGTGATGCGCTACCGGATCGTCTCGGCCTATGATGCCGATCCCACCGCCGGCAACAGCGAGCAGGCGCAGCCGGTGGTTCGGCCCGGCTGGTTCTATTCGGTCGGCGAGGTCCTCTATGCCCGCCCGGTCGATCGCGACGAGGCACCTGCCAGCTTCATCTGGAAGGGACCGAAGAGCCTCGGCTTCGCCTCGGACACCGAACATGCCACCGGCCTGGGCGGCCACCCTCGCACCGTCGGCGACATCCTCGAGAGCATCGCGATCGGCGGGCGCGACCTCTCCGTCTCCACCGTCACGCTCAACGGCGCGCCCGTCCGCGTCGCTCATATCGGCAGCTTCAATTTCGACGTGCAGGCCTTCGACAAGCTGGCCCAGCAGGTCGTCTCGGTCGAGCGCGATTTCTGGCGCGAGGACAAGGCCGGTCCCTTCCTGATCACCGCGATCCCGCTCGCCTCGGTGCCCGGCCGGCTCAGCTATGGCGGCACCGGCCGCAGCGATGCCTTCGCCACCTGGATCGATCGCGACGCGCCGCTCTCCGGGCTCGCCTGGCTGCTCGCGCATGAGTATTTCCACAGCTGGAACGCCCGCCAGCTCGGCCGCTTCCCGCAACAGGCCGAGCCCGAAGCCTATTGGCTGAGCGAGGGCTTCACCGATTTCTATGCCCGCCGGCTGATGCTGCGGGCCGGGCTGTGGACGCCGGAGCAGTTCGTCACCGACTGGAACGAGATGCTGCGCGCCTATGCCGCCTCGTCCTACCGGGCGACCGGCAATGTCGCGGCCGCCGCCAAATTCTGGAGCGGGGACTATGATGCGGAGAAGATCCCCTATCAGCGCGGGGCGATGCTCGCGGCACTCTGGGACCGGCAGCTCCAGGCGAAGGGCCTGGGCGACCTCGACGCGGTGCTGCGCGCCCAGCTGGCCCGCACGCGTGCCGCCAAGGAGCCGCCCCAGCTCACCGACGGGTTCGTCGCGGAGATCGGCCGCGCCGGCCTCGACATCCGCCCGGACCTCGACCGCTACCTCACCCGTGGCGAGCCGCTCCTCCTGCCCGAGGACGCGTTCGGCACCTGCGCCCGGCTGGTCACCGCTGATGTGCCGGTGTTCGAGCGCGGCTGGGATCCCGATGCCGTGTCCAAGGCGGGCAATGTGCTGACCGGCCTCGATCCTGCCTCCAACGCCTATGCCGCGGGGCTGCGCGACGGCATGAAGATCCTGCGCCGCGTCGCCGGCGAACCGGGCAATTCGGCGGTCGATTATGTGCTGGAGGTGCAGGACGGCGCGGAGAAGCGCAGCTTCACCTTCCGCCCGGCGGGCAGGAAGACGCTGCGCACCCAGCAGATCGTGCTCGACCCGGCCCGCTTCGCCGCCGAGCCGGACACGTGCAAGGCGGCGCTGGCGGGGTAGCGCCGGCTAGCGCGCAGTGAATGCGCCGAACGCCAGCCAGCCGGTGCCCGACGCCTGTACGGCATAATTCTGTCCGGGCTTGAGCCTGAGGCCGGCCGGGGTGTCGTCGGCCTGCGAAAATCCCTTGGGGACCTTGGCGAACTCGACGCTGGCGATGCAGCCTTCGTCCCCGCCGGCGATCTGCCACAGGGGCTGGCCTCCTTTCGGCTCGCCTTCATAGACTTCGAGGTTGCGGATGCAGGCTGGCTTGTCGCTGGATATCCGCGAAAGCGAGAAGGTCGCGTGCCCGTCCTTCTGGTCGATCCGGATCTCCGCGCCTTGCTGGCAGGCGGCGAGGACGAAGCTCAAAAGGATGAGGATCGGCATTCGCTTACTGCGCATAGATGCCGGTGCCCTTGAGCTTCGCGCGCAGCCTGTCGGCCAGTGTGCGATTCTTCGGCACGTTCAGCGCACGCTTCGCCGAGCCGAATTCGCCGACGATCTGCGCCTGGCCTTCCAGCGTCTCGTGGAACCAGTCATTGTTGCGCGAGCCATAGTCGTAGAGCTTGTCGGGATCATAGCCATGCGCCTTGAGCTCGGAGGCATAGCGGGTGCCGAACCGGGCGAAGCCGAGCGTCGCGTACTGCACCACATGCGTATATTCGTGCAGCAGCATCTCGATGCCGCGCAGCGAGTTCGAAAGGTCGCTGTGCGTGAGATATTTCAGATCCGACTTGATGTAGATGGTATTGCCCAGGGTGATCGCCGGATTGCCCTTGCGGAAGGCGATCGCCGCCCAGGCGGAAAGGCCCGCGCCCTTCACGATCCGCACATCGGCCGGATTGACCCGGCTGCCCCAGGCTTCCTGCACCAGCTGCGTCTCGACATGGGTCAGCCGCCGGGCGTGCCAGCCGCGATCGAGATCGAGGATCCAGTTCGCCGTGGCGTGCGGCAGCTTGCCGAGCGTGGTCATGAACTCCTGGAGCGCGGAGAGAAAATAGCCGCGTATCTCGCCGGCCGCCGCCGCGGCGGCAGAGCTGCCGGCGGCGATGATCCGCTCGACCAGTTCCTTCTCCGCCCTGTTTAGCAGCCGCCGGGCGATCGCGATCGGATCGGGGTTCATGCCGGCTAAACGCCGCCGGGTCGTTTCGGTCGCATCGTTCCTGCGAAAAAGAGCAGGTTCCGGCCGGATCCGCTCAATCTGCGGCGTCGCGTCCGGCCTTCAGCGTGCGGCCCCACCACTCCAGCTCGTCATACAGATGCCCGATCCAGCGCGTGTCCTTGCCGTCGGGGATGAAGCTGCCGCCCGCGGCCTTGCTCCATACGCTCATGATGTGGACCGACGCTTCCAGCGGCGCCATCCGCAGCTCGCGCGCCACCATGGTCAGCTGCTCGATCGATCGCGCTCCGCCATTGCCGCCATAGCCGACAAAGGTCACCGGCTTGCGGTGCCATTCGGCATAGACGAAATCGAGCGCGTTCTTCAGCACCGCCGGGATGCCGTGATTATATTCGGGGCAGATCAGGATATAGCCGTCGGCACCCGCGATCTTCTCCGCCCAGCGCAGCTGCAGCGGGTCCTGGTAATCGCCCACCGCCGGCGGCCTGGCGAAGGGATAGAAGGGCAGGTCCCAGTCCTTCAGGTCGATCAGTTCGAGGTCGAGCGCCGCGCGGTCCGCGGCGCCTTCGATCACCCAATGGGCCACCGGCTCCGCCATCCGTCCCTCGCGGACGGATCCCATGATGACGAGGATCTTCAGCGGCTCGGCCATGTTCTTCCCTTCATGCAATCGGCGCTGTCCTACACGGCGCTTTTGTGGTTCAGAATGACCGATGCGCGCACTTGCTCCAATTACCCTTTCGGCGGCCCTTGCCGGCCCACCGTCTCACGCCCATCTGGCGGGGAAGCGCCACGCGCGTGGATGTCGCGAACTTTGTGAACTTCCGCGCCGCGCACGCGATGGCGATTCAAGGGATTCAACATTTTCGGGACGCGGCGCCTCGAAGCCGGCGGCGAATCACCGGGCTTCCCGCAACGCACAAATTGCTGTACGGGCCCGCCAACTTACTTCCAGGATAGCATCATGAACCTCCGCAACGTGGCGATCATCGCGCACGTCGACCACGGCAAGACCACGCTCGTCGACCAGCTCTTCCGTCAGTCCGGCACCTTCCGCGACAACCAGCGCGTCGAAGAGCGCGCGATGGATTCGAACGACCTCGAAAAGGAGCGCGGCATCACCATCCTGGCGAAGCCGACCTCGGTCGAGTGGGCGCCTCCGGGTGGCGGCGAGCCGGTTCGCATCAACATCGTCGATACCCCGGGTCACGCGGACTTCGGCGGCGAAGTGGAGCGCATCCTCTCGATGGTCGACGGCGTGATCCTGCTCGTCGACTCGTCGGAAGGCGCGATGCCGCAGACCAAGTTCGTCACCGGCAAGGCGCTCAAGCTCGGCCTGCGCCCGATCGTGGTCGTCAACAAGATCGACCGTTCGGATGCGCGGGTGCAGGAAGTGCTCGACGAAGTGTTCGACCTGTTCGTCACGCTCGAAGCCAATGACGAGCAGCTCGACTTCCCGGTGCTCTACGCCTCGGGCCGCAACGGCTATGCCTCGGACGATGCCGATGCCCGCGAAGGCACGCTGCAGCCGCTGTTCGAGAAGATCGTCGAGCATGTGCCGCCGCCCGCGCTCGACCAGGACGCGCCGTTCAGCTTCCTCGTGACGCTGCTCGACCGCGACAACTTCCTCGGCCGCATCCTCACCGGCCGCGTCCAGTCGGGCACGGTCAAGCTCAACCAGCCGATCCACGCGCTCGACGCCGACGGCAAGGTGATCGAGACCGGCCGCGCCTCGAAGATCATGACCTTCCAGGGTCTGGAGCGCGTGCCGACCGACGAAGCCAAGGCGGGCGACATCATCTCGCTGGCCGGCCTCACCGTCGCCACCGTGTCGAACACCATCGCCGACACCACCGTGTCGACGCCGATCCAGGCGCAGCCGATCGATCCGCCGACGCTGTCGATGCGCTTCGCCGTCAACGATTCGCCGATGGCGGGCCGCGAAGGTTCGAAGGTCACCAGCCGCATGATCCGCGACCGTCTCGAGCGCGAAGCCGAGTCGAACGTCGCGATCAAGGTCACCGAGAGCGAGGACAAGGACTCGTTCGAAGTCGCCGGCCGCGGCGAGCTTCAGCTCGGCGTGCTGATCGAGACGATGCGCCGCGAGGGCTTCGAGCTCGGCATCAGCCGTCCGCGCGTGCTGTTCGGCACCGATGACGACGGCAAGAAGACCGAGCCGTACGAAACCGTCGTGATCGACGTGGACGACGAATTCTCGGGCACGGTCGTCGACAAGATGAACCAGCGCAAGGCCGAGATGACCGACATGCGTCCCTCGGGCGGCGGCAAGACCCGCATCACCTTCTCGGCGCCGTCGCGCGGCCTGATCGGCTATCATGGCGAGTTCCTGTCGGACACCCGCGGTACCGGCATCATGAACCGCCTGTTCGAGAAATATGGTCCCCACAAGGGCCAGATCGAAGGCCGCAAGAACGGCGTGCTGATCTCGAACGGCAATGGCGAAGCGCAGAGCTACGCCCTGGGTCCGCTCGAAGAGCGCGGCATCCTGTTCGTCGGTCACGGCGAGGCCCTGTACGAGGGCATGATCGTCGGTGAGAACGCCAAGACGGAAGACCTCGAGGTCAACCCGATGAAGGCGAAGCAGCTCACCAACTTCCGCGCCTCGGGCGGCAAGGACGACGCCGTCCGCCTGACCCCGCCGAAGAAGATGACGCTGGAGCAGGCGATCGCGTATATCGACGACGACGAGATGGTCGAAGTCACCCCGACCAAGATCCGCCTGCGCAAGCGCCACCTCGATCCGCACGAGCGCAAGCGCGCCAGCCGCGCGAAGCACGCTGCGTAAGCAATTCCCCCGTCATCCCGGCCTCGAGCCGGGGTGGCGAAAGGGCGTAGAGGCCGGAGGCCTTTCCTACAGGCGGCTATCTGTGATTAGCTCCGTCTAGTCCCCAGTGGACCGGGCGGAGTTTTTTCATGTTGCTGACGATGCTGGCCCTGATTGCCGCGCAGGATGCGCCGGGCACGCTCAACCAGCCGAAACAGGCGGCGGACGGCAAGCAGAGCTGGTCGATCCTCAACGATCCCTGCGCCTCGGCGCGGACCAGGGACGAGATCGTCGTGTGCGGCCAGGGCGCTCCGCCCGATCCGCGGCTGCCGCTGCCCGGCGAGCGCGGCCCGCCCGACCGGCCGATGCCGAGCAACCCGGACGTGACCGGCATCGGCGCGCTCAACGCCTCGATCGCACCCTGCGCGACCCGGTCGGAGGGTTGCACGACCGGCATCAACATCCTCGGCATGGGCACCGCCCTGATCCGCGGCGTCGGCAAGGTGATCGATCCGAACAGCTGCTGCGAGGAACCGGGCGAGTCGACCAACCCGGTCAAGCTGGTCGGCGACGCGATCAGCGGGGTCGGGCGCACCTTCAAAAAGAAGCCCGACAAGACCGGCCGCGTCGCCATCGACCTGAACGGCCTCCCGCCGCCCGAGACGCGGCAGATGCGGGACCTAGAGGTGCGTCTCCCACTGCCCTGATTGTCATTGGCACCGGTGTCATCTAGCCTCGGTCCAAATAGATTCGGGAGGGATTGGATGCGCAAGGCTGTTGTCGTCGGATGGGTTCTGGCGCTGTCGTGCGGCATGGCGCAGGCGCAGACCGCGGCGCAGGACCGCCCGCCGGCGGTGCCGATCAAGGCCTCGAAGATCATCCTGGTCGGCGATTCGACCACCCAGGTGCTGTCGGGCTGGGGCGGCAGCTTCTGTGCCACCCATGTCACCAGCTTCGCCGCCTGCGTGAACCTCGCCCGGGGCGGGCGCAGCACGTACAGCTACCGGGCCGAGGGCAGCTGGGACCTGGCGCTGGCCGAAATGAAGACGCCGGGCTTCGTGAAGACCTATGTCCTCATCCAGTTCGGCCATAACGACCAGCCGGGCAAGCCGGGCCGCTCGACCGACCTCGCCACCGAATTCCCGGCCAATCTGAAGCGCTATGTCGAGGAGACGCGCGCCGCCGGTGCCGAGCCGATCTTGCTGACCCCGCTCACCCGCCGCCAGTTCAAGGCCGGCAAGCTCGACCGCGATCTCGATGCCTGGGCCGCGGCGATCCGCAAGGTGGCGGCGGAGATGAAGGTGCCGCTGGTCGATCTCAACAAGCGCAGCGCCGATGCCGTCGAAGCGCTGGGCCCGTCGATGGCCAACCGCTTCGCTCAGGTCGCGCCGGCCCGCGAAGTCTCGGCCGCAGCGCTCACCGGCACGACGATCGCCAACCCGGCTGCCGCAGCCGCCGCGCCCTCGGCGCCGCAGCACAACGCCGCGGTCGAGCCGCTCGGCGATGCCAAGCTTGCCTTCGACTATACCCATCTCGGCCCGGTGGGCGCCGATTTCTTCTCGAAGATGGTGGCCGACGAACTGGCAGTGGCGGTGCCGAAGATGCGCCCGCTGCTGGTGCCGTGATCGGCCTTGCAATGTAGGATTTCGCCTGCTTGGCTCGGGCGGCCGGGGACTTGTCCGGCCGCTCTTTGATTTCGTTGGAAAGATAGGATCAGGCGGCAGCAAGCGAGTTGCGTAAAGCCGCCGATCGAGGCGCTTCAGGGGGTGCGCTACGCCGCGCAGGTCATGAACTTAGTGAACTTCCGCGAGTCGCCCGGCGGTGCGCTGTTGGACCCGGGTCCTAGCTGCCCAGTTCCAGGATCACCGCCCATTCGTCGTCGCGGACGGGGGTGACCGAGAGGCGGGACTGGCGGAGGACTTCGAGCTTGGCCAGCCGGGGCTCGGCCTTGAGCATGGCGAGCGTCACCGGCTTGCCCAGCTTGCGCACCGGCTTCACCGCGACGCTGGCCCATTTGCCGTCATCGCCGTCCGCCTGCCAGGCGCGGGTGATCTCCATGATCCCGACCGCGGCCTTTTCGGTGTTCGAATGGTAGAAGAGTGCCTGGTCGCCCGGCTCCATCTCCTTGAGGAAGTTGCGCGCGGTATAGTTGCGCACGCCGTTCCACTCGGTGGCGCCCTCCTGGATCAGGTCATCCCAGCCATAGACATCGGGTTCGGAGCGGAGGAGCCAGTAGCGCATGCCGGGTCCTTAACCAGCTAAACCGCCGCTTAACAGCCGATTCCGAACCAGTTCAGGCTCCGGGCGTTATCTCCCTGACCTCAGCGCCGCGACTCGTCCCTCCTCGGGCAGCCGAAGGCGCCAGCAGTTGAGGAGGATATGATGTTCAAGTTCGCGCAGAGGGTCGTGCTGGGCTTCGCAATGGGTGCCGCGGCGCTCACTGCCTTCGCCCCGTCGGCCGAGGCACAGCGGTATCGCGGCGGCTATGGCCACCATTATCGCGGCCATGACGACACCGGCACCGCGATCGTCGCGGGCATCGCCGGCCTCGCCATCGGCGCGGCGATCGCCAGCAGCAACAACGACCGCCGCTACGACTATGATCGCGGCTATTATCGCGATCACGGCTATTACCCGACCGACGGCTATTATTATCGCAACCACTACCGCTCGTATCGCGGCTATTGCGAGACCCGTCGCGTCTGGGATCCGTACCTCGATCGCCCGGTGCGGGTGCGTTACTGCCGCTAACACTTTCGGGGGGCTGGCCTAGGGTCGGTCCCCCTCGTTACGCTGGGGCATGGGCACCGATTCGCACTTCCAGCCGCAGCTGACCGCCGATCCTTCCGATCCGTACAAGCGGGAGGCCCAGACCTTTCCCGAGCTCAACGACGACATGGCCGGGCGGGTCACCGCGTTCGGCACCGTCGAGGAACTGCCCGAAGGCGGCCCGCTGTTCGACCGGGGCGACCGCAGCGTCGATTTCTTCCTCGTCCTCGAGGGTGCGGTCGAGGTGCTCGATGTCGATGCCAAGGGGCATGAGCATGTCGTCCATGTCCATGGCGCCCGCCAGTTCACCGGCGAGCTCGACCTGTTCAACGACCGCAAGATCCTGGTCTCCGCCAGGGCCAGGCCCGACACCCGGGTCGTCCGGGTCGGCCGGCTCGAGTTCCGCCGGCTGATCTCGGCCGAGCCGGACATCGGCGAAGTGGTGATGCGCGCCTTCATCCTGCGCCGGGTGGGGATGATGCTCCACGGCGAGGCGGGGATCGCGCTGATCGGCCCGGCCCATGCCGCCGCCACCGCGCGGATCGAGAGCTTCCTGCGCCGCAACGGCCTGCCGCACCGCCAGATCGACACCGAGACCGACGCCGATGCCGGCGGCTTCCTCGAATGCTTCCGGCTCAGCCCCGAGGACCTGCCGGTCGTCGTGGTCCGCGGCCAGACCTTCCGCCGGCCGAGCAACGGCCAGGTCGCCGATGCGCTGGGCCTCACCGTCGATCTTGATCCGGACCATGTCCATGACGTCGCCGTGGTCGGCGGCGGGCCGGCGGGGCTGGCCTCGGCGGTGTACGCCGCCTCTGAAGGCCTCGACACGATCGTGATCGAATCGATCGCGCCGGGCGGTCAGGCGGGGACCAGCTCGAAGATCGAGAACTATCTCGGCTTCCCGACCGGCATCTCGGGCCAGGCGCTGGCCGGGCGGGCGCAGGTGCAGGCGCAGAAGTTCGGCGCGCGGCTGCTGGTATCGCGCGGGGCGGTGGGGCTCGACTGTTCGGGCGTGCCCTTCACCGTCCGGCTCGACGACGGCACCGAGATCAGGTCGCGCGCAGTGGTCGTCGCCACCGGCGCGCGCTACCGCAAGCTCGACCTGCCGCGCTATGCCGAGCTGGAGGGCAACGGCATCTATTATGCCGCGACCAACATGGAGGCCGGGCTGTGCGCCGGGCAGGAAGTGGTGGTGGTCGGCGGCGGCAATTCGGCGGGGCAGGCGGCGATCTACCTCGCCCGCAGCGCCGGGCACGTCCACATCCTGGTGCGCGGCAAGGGGCTGGCCGACACCATGTCGCGCTATTTGATCGAGCGGATCGAGGCATCGGACCGGATCACGCTCCATCCCTTCACCGAAGTGACCGAGCTGGAGGGCGAGCGGCACCTGGAGGGGCTGCGCTGGACCGACCGCCGGACGGGGGAGAGCAGCCGGCGCAGGGCTGGAGCGCTGTTCGTGATGATCGGCGCGGTGCCCTCGACCGACTGGCTCGACGGCTGCCTGGAGCTCGATCCGACCGGCTTCGTCCGGACCGGCAGCGGCGAGACCTTCTTCTGCTCGTCCAAGCCGGGGATCTTCGCGGTGGGCGATGTCCGATCGGGATCGGTCAAGCGGGTCGCGTCCGGGGTGGGCGAGGGATCGGTGGTGGTCTCCTCGATCCACCGCTACCTTGAAAGCCTGCGCCAATAGCGGCAAAGGGCTGGGCCATGAGTGACACGCCTCCCGACCGCCTGTCGGTCAACCAGAACAGCCCCTATTTCCAGCGCGAACTGCTGGAGCGCGGCATCGGCATCCGCTTCAAGGGCGTCGAGCGCCGCGACGTCGAGGAATATTGCATCTCCGAAGGCTGGATCCGCGCCGCGCTCGGCAACAAGGTCGACCGCAAGGGCAATCCGCTGACGATCAAGCTGAACGGCCCGGTCGAGGCATGGTTCGAGCGTCCGGCGGCTGGCGGCGAGGCGGAAGAGGGCGCCGAGGGCTGATCTTCGGCGGATCGTCGGTTGAGCGATTCATTGAATCTCTTGAATCCCTGACGCGTGCGCGGGGCATCGGTCTCGCGCGCTCGGGATGGGGTTCGACGGTGAGAAAGAGCCTGTCGAGGGTGACAGGCGGAATCCTATTTTGGAAGCTCGATTGCCCCTTCTCCCTCTGGGAGAAGGAGGGGCCCGCGCCCTAAGGGCGTGGGAGGATGAGGGTCGATATGCCTCTGGCCGCGTCATTCGCGGACAGGCCGCCCTCACCCAACCCTCTCCCAAAGGGAGAGGGCTTTATGGACTCACGCCGAAAACGCCGCCCTTGCCGCGTCCTCGAAGGCCTTGAGCGCGGCCATGTGGGGGAAGGGGCCGTGGCTGATGCGGGCCACGCCGGTCTGCGCCACGGCCTTCGCCTCGGGCGCGCCGGGGAAGGCCATGAAGTTTACCGGCAGCGGCACCGCCTTCGCCACGCGCTCGAGTAGGGCGAGGTCGGCGAGGCCGGGGACGAAGAAGCCGCTGGCGCCGGCATCGGCATAGGCCTTGCCGCGCTCGATCGCTTCGTCGGCCATTGCCGCGTCATGGGTGTCGCCCGGCGCGATCAGGAAGATGTCGGTGCGGGCGTTGAGGAAGAAGTCCGGGCCCACGGTCCAGCGGATCGCGGCGATGCGGGCGGACTGGTCTTCGATGCTGTGCATGACGCGCGCGGGCGTGCCGTTGCTGGCGACGACCTGGTCCTCGAAATTGCAGCCGATCGCGCCGGTGGCGGCGAGCTTCTCGACATTGGCGGCGACCGCGTCGGGGTCGACGGCATAGCCGCCCTCGAAATCGACGCTGACCGGCAGCGCCACCGCGCCGACGGTGCGGCGGGCATTGGCGAGCGCGAGGTCGAGCGGCAGCGCCTCGGCATCGTCGAAGCCGTGCGCGGTGGAGACCGAGGCGCTGCCGGTGGCGATCGCCTTCGCTCCGGCGCGTTCGGCAACGCGGGCGCTGCCCGCGTCCCAGACGTTGAACAGGATGACCGGATCGCCGGGAACGTGCAGCGCGGCGAAGCTCTGATACTTGGACATACGGGAACCCCTCTCGTTCCCGGATTGTTCTAAAGAGGTCGTGGCGCCGGGGCAAGGGGGCCGTAGCGTCGCTTTGCAAGCTGCTGCCAAATCCCGCCATTTCGACATGTGTCCCACGACATACCCCCGTTTCGGCGCAAGCTTGCTTTGCCCGGACTCGCCGGGCTGGGGCAGCTTCGCGCCGGCGGGGAGGGCGCCGGGCTGCCGGTCGCTCCGTCCTCGATATCCGAACGGAGGGGCACATATGGCGAGCGATACCAGTTCGGCCGCGCGGCCGAATATCCTGCTGATCACCTGCGACCAATACAGGTTCCCGCGCTTCTCCTATGGCGACGAGGCCGGGCTGCTCGACTCCCTGAAGCAGATCCTCGGCTTCCAGGGCGAGATCGACCCGGCGACCAACGCCTATGCGCAATATTTCCCCGGCCTGCTCAAGCTGCGCAACCGGGCCGCGGTGCTGCGCAACCACACGATCGCGGCATCGGCCTGCACGCCGAGCCGCACGGTGATCTACACCGGCCAGTACGGCACGAAGACCGGCGTCACCCAGACCGACGGGCTGTTCAAGAACGGCGATTCGCCGAACTTCCCCTGGCTGGCGCCCGACGGCATCCCGACGCTGGGCAGCTGGATGCGCCAGGCGGGCTACACCACCCATTATTTCGGCAAGTGGCACGTCTCCAATCCGCCCGACCACAGCCTGGATCGCTACGGCTTCGACGATTGGGAGCCGAGCTATCCCGAGCCCCACGGCGCCCAACCCAACAATCTGGGCGTCTATCGCGACTTCGGCTTCACCGACACTGCCTGCGCCTTCATCCGGCGCAAGGGACTCGCGCTCGACTATGACCGTGTCTATGCCGCGATGAGCGCGCGCGACCCGGCATCGACCGGGCCGGACACGAACGACATCCCGCCCTGGTTCGCCGTCGCCTCGTTCACCAATCCGCACGACATCGCCACCTATCCGGGCGTGATCGCCCAGGCGCTGCCGGGGGATGGTCCGCGCGGGACCCAGTCGATCTTCGGGCCGCTCACCGTGCCGACCGCCGACGAGCGGGCGATGCAGCCCAAGCCGGGGACGATGCAGCCCTGGCTCAACCCGGACGGCTTTCCCCAGGAATGCAGCTACGACAAGGCGTCGCTCACCCAGGACGAGGACCTGTCGACCAAGCCCACCGCGCAGCATGAGGCGGCCTACAAGGTCGGGCTGGCGCTGGCGGCCAAGGGCGGGTTCAACCTGGTCGCCAACCTTGTCCCCGCCTTCGAGAGCAAGGGCTATGACCCGAGCACGGCGGAGGCGTTCGAGGCGGCGGTCGAGTTCTCGCTGCGCAGCTGCATTCCCTTCCAGCTCTCCGGCGATGCCGAGGGAGGGATGCGCGCCTTCCTGCAATTCTATGGCTGGCTGCACGCGGTGGTGGACGTCCATATCAACGCGGTGCTCACCGCGCTCGAGGAATCGGGCCAGGCGGGCAATACGATCGTGATCTTCCTGTCCGATCACGGCGAATATGCCGGCGCGCATGGCGGCATGATCGAGAAATGGTACACCGCCTATCAGGAGGCTCTGCACGTGCCAGTGGTGGTGCAGTTCCCCGATCCCGACGGCACGGCGTCGGCGAACCCGGGCGGCATCGCGCCCGAGCCGGCGCAGATCGACGCGCTGACCACGCATATCGACATCGTGCCGACCGTGCTCGGCTTTGCAGGCGTGACGCCCGAGCAGCGTCATGCGATCGGCGACCGGATGGCGGGCAGCCGGCCGGTGCCGCCACTGCCGGGCGTCGACCTGTCCGGGCTGATCGTCAACGCGGTGGACGGCGCACGGGCGGAGGAGGAGCCGCTCATCGAGCCCGACGGGCAGGTGCGCGAGGGTGTGCTGTTCATCACCGACGACGAGATCACCGCGCCGCTGCCCTTCGAGCGGACCGCGCAGGAAAAGCACAGCTACGAGGAGTTCGCGGTCTACAAGGCGGTGGTCGACAAGGTCATCCGCGGCGTGCGCGGGCACCCCGGCGTGACGCTGTCGCCGGGATCGGTGCACCAGCCCTGCCATGTCCGCTGCGTGCGGACGCTGCACCACAAGCTGGCGCGCTATTTCGATCCCTCGGGCCAGGTGCCGCAGCAATGGGAGATGTACGACCTGCGCAGCGATCCCAACGAAGCGGTGAACCTGGTCGAGGTGATGGCCTCGCCGCCGACAGCGCGCGCGGACCTGCCCGATCGCGAGGCGGTGCAGGCGGATGCCGACCGGCTGGCGAAGCTGCTCGAAAGGCTGGAGCGGCGGGATTTGTGAGGTTGTGGCGGAGGGGTGGTGCGCGGCACTGCCCCTCTCCCCGGCCCTCTCCCCGCGAGCGGGGAGAGGGAGATGGGGTTAGTGCACGAAGCGGGCGACGACGTCCCGGTACGAGCGGCTTACCTTCACCTGCGCGCCCGAATCGAGCACCAGGAAGCATTCGCCATTGGTGTGCGGCTTGACCTGGCGGACCAGGTCGAGATTGACGATGGTCGAGCGGTGGACGCGCTGGAAGCGGCGCGGATCGAGGCGCTTCTCGAGATCCTTCATCGTCTCGCGCAGGATCAGCGTGTTGTCGCCGGTATAGATGCACATGTAATCGCCGGCCGCGTCGATCCGCTCGATCGTGTCGACGTCGACGCGGAAGATCTGGCCGCGGTCCTTGATGTTGATCAGCTTCTCGAAGCGGCTCGACGCCATCTCGCCTTCGACGGACGAGGCAGCGATCTCGTCGGCCGCATCGGGGGCGACTTCGGCGAGCACTTCCTTGAGCTTCTCGATCTCCTCGACGCCGCGCTTCTCGCTCAGGCGCTGGCGCACCCGGTCGAGCGTGTCGGCGAGCCGGGCGGGTTCGACCGGCTTCATCAGATAGTCCATCGCCTGCGCCTCGAAGGCGCGGATCGCATGATCGCTGTATGCGGTCACGAACACGAACAGCGGCGGTTCGACTTCCATCAGCCCCTGGACGACGGAGAACCCGTCGAAGCCGGGCATCTGGATGTCGAGGAATACAAGGTCGGGTTTGTGGGTCTTGATCGAACGGATCGCCTCGCGTCCGTTCGAGCATTTGTCGATGATCTCGACATCTTCATGTTCCTGGAGCCTCAGCTCGAGCCCCTGAATTGCCAGGGATTCGTCGTCTACCAGGATGGTCCGAATGGTCATGCGGCCTCTCGATTAGGTTCCTCGATCTGGAACGGTATCTCGATCTCAACGCTGAACCCCTTCCCTGGGTCCGAACGCGTCTCAAATCGATGGTCAGGCCCGTAAGCCTGGGCCAACCGCTCCTTGATATTGGCGAGCCCCACGCCGGTTGAAAGGGTCGGCCGCTGCTTGACTTCGATCAATCCCGGACCCGTATCGGATACGGCGATCTGCACTCGTTCTCCGGCGAGCCGAGCGGAGACGGTGATATCGGCGCCCTCTTCCTGGGGCGTGACGGCATATTTGATGGCGTTCTCGACGAGCGGCTGGAGCAGCAGCGACGGCAGCCGCGCCTTGGTGACGCGCTCGTCGATCTCGAAATGGGTGCGCAGGCGATCGTCGAAGCGCATCTTCTCGATCTCGAGATAGAGCTTGAGCGTCTCCGCCTCCTGCTGGAGGGTGACGTGCGCGGTTGGCTCGTTGGCCAGCGTGTAGCGGAGGAACGAGCTGAGGCGGGACAGCATGATGTTCGCGCGCTCGGTCTGCTTGAGCAGCACCAAGGTCGAGATCGAGTTGAGCGTGTTGAACAGGAAATGCGGATTGAGCTGGTAGCGCAGCATCGCCAGCTGGGCCTGGCTGGCCTGCATCTCCAGCGCCTGCATCTGGTCGATCTGATCCTCGACGACGAGGTAGAAATTGACCGCGAAATAGAGCGCCGACCAGCCGGCGAGCACGGTGAAGTTGATGAACACCGTGCCGGTGACCAGCGACAGGGTGATCCCCGGCGTGCCGCGGACGAAGGAATAGGTGAAGGCGTCGAGCATCGCGTAGATCGTCGTGGCGATGCCGAGCGTGGCGAGGGTCAGCAGGATCGACGGGACGCGCGGCAGCTTGCGATAGGTGCGGTAGAGCGCCGAGAGCAGCAGCGTCAGGCAATAGCCGATGATCGTCTCGACGATGCCGGCGATCGCGCTCTGGATCGGCTGCGAGTTCGACACCACCGAGACGGTGCGCAGGAGCAGATAGCCGGTCCAGCCGCCGGCCTGCAGCATCCAGAAGGCACGGTTCTTGTCCTCGAAGAACGGACGCGACAGCGCGGCCGGCGGCTTCGACGGCTGCGCGAGGAAGGGGGATCTGGGGTCCAGGGTAGCCACGACCTGCCTCTAACACCGCTGACAGGCGGGGGCAAAGAGGGGTAGGATCGCAAGGGCCGGCCCCAGATCGGCAGCGAGAGGGAGAGCGAGATGGAAACCGGCGGCGAGCGGGCGAAATTCCATGCGATGGCCGAGGGCACGGCCGAGGACTGGGCGATCATCGGCGGCGCGTTCCGCGGCTTCGCGGCCGGACTGCCCGACCGGGTTCTGACCCATCTCCGGCTGCTCGACGGCGATTTCGGCGGCTTCGCGATCGACCGGCTCCAGCATTCGCTGCAGACCGCGACGCGGGCGCACCGCGACGGGCGGGGCGAGGATTATGTGGTGATGGCGCTGCTCCACGACATCGGCGACACGCTGGGGAGCTACAATCATCCCGAGATCGCCGCGGCGATCCTTCGGCCGTTCGTCAGCGAGGAGCTGCACTGGATCGCCGACAAGCACGGCGCCTTCCAGGGCTATTATTTCTTCCATCATCTGGGGATGGACCGCGACATCCGCGAAGGGTTCCGCGGGCATCCGCATTTCGAGGCCTGCGCGGAATTCTGCGCGCAGTACGACCAGGCGGCGTTCGACCCGGCCTATGACAGCGCGCCGCTCGACTTCTTCGAGCCGATGGTTCGCCGGGTCTTCGCGCGGCCGGTCAACAGCATCTACGCGAAGGCTTGATTCCCCTTCCGCTTGCGGGAGGGGTCAGGGGAGGGGCTGTTCTCTTTTGGCGCCACGCCCTCCCCCGGCCCCTCCCGCAAGCGGAAGGGGAGATCTTCCCCCAAACGAAAACCGCCGCCCCGGTTGCCCGGGGCGGCGGCTTCGTTTCGACGGTTGGCGTGCGGCTTAGAAGCCGATCACCAGCGTGCCGGTCAGCGAGCGCGGCGTGCCGATCACGACGTTCGGAACGCTGAAGCGGTTCGAGCCGCCACCGAAACCACCAGCGTAGAACTCGTCGAACAGGTTGCCGACGTTCAGCTGGAAGTAGGTGCGGTCATTGGCACCGTCGATGATCTTGCCGAGGTTCACGCGGATGTCGATGTCCACGATGTTGTACGACGGGGTCTTGGCGCCATAGACGGTCAGGAACTGACCGGTTGCGGTGCCGGTCGAGCCGTTGAAGCAGCTCACGCCGACGATGGTGCCGCCGCCGGTGCCGGCGCCGTTGAAGCACTGGCTGATCGGCAGGTTCTCGTCGTTGACGTAGCGCGGACCGGTGCGCTTGGCCTGGACACCCAGGTCGACCGGGCCGAGCGTGCCCTGGACACGACCGCCGAAGGTGTAGACGGGCGCGCCGCTCTCACGCTTGCCGGCGGTCTGGTAGTAGACGTCGACGCCCGGGGTCGCAGGATTGCGATCGGTGTCGAGGTTACGACCGACGAGGGTGTTGTCCTTGATCTTCGAGTGCAGGTACGAACCGAAGACATAGACCAGCAGGTTGTCCATCGGCTTGTACGACAGGCTGCCGTCGAAGCCCCACTTGGTCACCGAACCGAGGTTGCGGGTGATGACCTGGTCCAGCTCGGGATCATAGGCGCTGGCGATACGATCCTTGTAGCTGGTGTACCAGCCCGAGAGCACGCCCTGCACCTTGCTCGACGAGTAGCGCAGGCCACCTTCGAACGTGTCGGTGATTTCCGGACGCGGCTTGGCGCCGTCGGCGGTCGTCGGGAAGTAGAAGGCGTTGTACAGGATGTCCGTACCCGGAACCGAGATGCCCTTGTTGTAGCTGGCATAGGCCTGCAGGTGCTGGGCGATGTCGTAGGTGACGTTCACGTCCGGCAGTGCGCGGCTGTACTTGTAGGTACGATCCTGCGGCGCCGCGAAACCGGTCACCACACCCGTGGTTGCGTTGTAGCTGTACGGGTTGGCGGCGGCATAGGCAGCAACCTGCGACGGCGCGACGCAGGCGACGTTGCCGTTCGCCGCGACGGTGAAGCAGTGCTGGTTCAGGTCGCGCTGGAAGAACTTGCCGGTCAGGCCGAGGTTGACGGTGACCGGACCGAACTCGCCGCGATACTGACCTGCAACCAGGTTCAGCGTCGCATAGGACAGACGGTCACGCTTCTCGAGCGGAGTACCGTCGGCCTGCAGGATCGGGCTGTTCACCGGGAACACGTCGCTCGGCTCGCCATTGCCCAGGACCGTGCCATGCTCGCCAGTCTGGCGGTGACGGCCGCGATCGAAGGTGTAGCTGAGGCGCAGGCGGTGACCCTCGGCGATGTCATAGACCAGCGACGAGCTGACGATGTAGCGACGGGTCTGGGTCTGGCTCGGGTTGGTGATGTAGACGGTGTCGAGCAGATCGCCGTCGCCGTTGAGGTCACGGCCCACCCAGGTGCCGAAGCCGCTCGGCGAGGTGTTGCCCGGGTTGTTGCCGGTGTTCAGCACGCCCGTGTAGCCGCCGCCGCGGCCGCCGCTGAGCGTCGCGAAGCCTTCGTTGGCCGCAACCACACCGCCGCCATTGGCCTTGGTGTACTGGTAGCTGGGGTCGATCGTCAGGATCAGACCGTCGGCCAGGGTCAGGCGGAGGTTACCGCGGATGTTGCCGGTGTTCGACGGGTTGTAGCGTCGGTCGAATTCCGAACCGCAGCTCGCGCCGGCGGTGGGAGCGGCCGGTGCGGCGGCAACGCCGTCGGCGATGCCCGGCCGGCCAACGGCCATCGTGCACGGATAGTTGATGTCGTAGAAGCGCTCTTCGCGGGTCAGCGGGAAGCGGTTCGCCGTGTTCGGGCCGACGATGCGCGGGGTGGTGCCGGTCGTGGCCGGGCCCGAGCGCAGATCGGTGCGGAGCGGAACCGAGCCGAAGAAGTTGTTGCGGTTCTCGTTATAGTGGCCGGCGATCGCGATGAAGTCGCCGTTCGAGCCCAGCGGCTGATAGATGCGGGCATTGTACTGCTGCTTGCGCAGCTTGCCATAGTTGTTGAACGGCTGGCGCGCATCGATGTTCGAGGCCGAGAAGAAGGCCTTGGTGCCGAAGCTGGTGAACACGCCGGTGTCGACCATGCCGAACACGCGGTAGATCGGCTGGGTGCCCGAACCCTCGGCGAGATAGTCGCCATAGGTGCCGCTCAGCATGACGTGGAATTCGTCGCTGGGCACGCGGGTGCGGATGTTGATCGTGCCGCCCGAAGCCGAGGCGGTCGGGCTGTCGACGTCGGTCGAACCCAGGCTGACGCTGATCGAGTCGAGCGTTTCCGGATCCTGCTGCTGGTTCGAGTAGATCGCGTAGTTGCCGGTGTCGTTCAGCGGAATGCCGTCGATCGTCTGCGAGATGCGGGTCGAGTCGAAGCCGCGGATCGTGAAGGTGCCGCCAGCGGCGCCGGTCGCGTCGTTGTTCTGGAAGCTGACGCCCGGCGACAGGTTGACGATTTCGTTGACCGTCTGGCCGGGGCGCTGACGACCGATCAGCTCGCTGTTGATGACGACCTTGGTCTTGCCGGCGTCCGGGACCTGGATGCCGCCGACGCCCTTCTCGACGCGGCTGCCGGTGACGACGATCTCTTCGCCTTCGAAGTCCTGCGTACCGGTCGACTGCGCGAAGGCAGCGCCCGGAATCAGCAGCGCGGCGAAAGCCACGCCAGCAAAAAGCTTGGTGCGCATTGGAGGTGTTTCCCTTTCGGTGTGTGCTTGTCGTCTGCACTGACGCGGTGTGGTTCACCGTCGTCGCCGCCCATGCGATTAATTTATGTCGGTCCTGTGACAGTCAATCCGAGTCAGGATGGGCAGGGCTGTTAATCCACGATTCAGGATTGTTGCGTTGCAAAAAAGTCACTCAGTGTTTCCGACGATTTGCAGCCAATCGCTCTCCGTAATTACGCGAATTCCGAGATCTGCGGCCTTTTTGAGCTTCGAGCCCGCGCCCGGCCCCGCAATGACCAGATCGGTCTTCGCCGACACCGATCCGGCGACTCGGGCGCCCAGCGACTCGGCCTGCGCCTTGGCTTCGTCGCGACTCAGCGCCTCCAGCGTGCCGGTGAAAACCAGCGTCTTTCCCGAGACTTCGGATTCGCGCGTCTCGACGATGAAGGGCGGCGGCGCGACTTCGCCGAGCAGGTCTTCCCACACTGCGCGATTGTGCGGCTCGTGGAAGAAATCGGCGAGCGCCTGACCGACCGCGCCGCCGACATTCTCGACACCGATATGCTCGGCGACGGCCTTGTCGAGCCGGGCCCGATGTTTCGCCTCGGTCTCACCGATCTGTGGTGGCGTTGCATCGCGCATCGCGATGATCTCGTCGGCCAGCGCCTGGAGCGCCGGCAATGTTGCATAGCGTTTCAGCAGGTCTCGCGCGGTGATCGCGCCGATATGGCGGATGCCGAGGCCGAACAGCAGGCGCGCGGCATCGGGCGCGCGCTTGGCCTCGATCGCGGCGATCAGCGCGTCGACCGACTTTTCCTGCCAGCCTTCGCGGCCGAGCAGTTCCTCGCGGTGCGCGGCGAGGCGGAAGATGTCGGCGGGCTCGGCGATCCAGCCGAGATCGAGGAACTCGGCCAGGGTCTTCTCGCCCAGCCCCTCGATGTCGAGGGCGCCGCGGCTGACGAAATGCTTGAGCCGCTCGAGCCGCTGGGCCGGGCAGATCAGCCCGCCGGTGCAGCGGATATCGACCTCGCCCTCCTCGGCCACCGCCTCGGACTGGCAGATCGGGCAATGCGTCGGGAAGGCCCAGGGATCGCGGGCCTCGTTGCGGGTGAGGTTCTCGACGATCTGCGGGATCACGTCGCCGGCGCGCTGGAGGACGACGCGGTCGCCGGGGCGCACGCCGAGCCGGGCGATCTCGTCGGCATTGTGCAGCGTCGCATTGGTGACGACGACACCGCCGACGGTGACCGGCTCGAGCCGCGCGACGGGGGTGAGCTTGCCGGTGCGGCCGACCTGGATGTCGATGGCGCGCAGCGTGGTCTGGGCACGCTCGGCGGGGAATTTGTGCGCCATGCCCCAGCGCGGAAAACGGCCGACAAAGCCGAGCCGCGTCTGCCAGTCGAGCCGGTCGACCTTGTAGACCACCCCGTCGATGTCGAAGGGGAGGTCGGCACGGACCGCCTCGATCTTCCGGTACTGGGCCAACGCCGCGTCGAGATCGACCGGTCCGGCGAACAGGTCGGAGACCGGGAAGCCCATCGCCTGGATCGCGCGGATCACCTCGACCTGGGTCTCGCCCGGCAGCGAAGTGACCTCGCCCCAGCCCCATGCCCAGAAGCGCAGGGGGCGTGACGCGGTGACCGCGGCATCCTTCTGGCGCAGCGAGCCGGCGGCGGCGTTGCGCGGATTGGCGAACTGGCGCGCTTCCTTGCCGCTCTCCTCCGCCTCGGCGAGCAGCCGGGCGTTGAGCGCGGCGAAGTCGTCCTTCGCCATGTACACCTCGCCGCGCACCTCGAAGATCTCGGGCGCGCCGGCGATCTCCTCGGGGATGTCCTTGATCGTGCGGACATTGGCAGTCACGTCCTCGCCGATCTGGCCATCGCCGCGGGTGAGCGCCTGGACGAGCTTGCCGTTCACATAGCGCAGCGAGCAGGACAGGCCGTCGATCTTGGGCTCGGCGGTGAGCGCGACCGGCTCGGCATCGCCCAGCGCGAGGAAGCGGCGCACGCGGCCGAGGAAATCGGTCACGTCCTCGTCGCTGAACGCATTGTCGAGGCTGAACATCGGCCGGGCATGGGCGATCTTGGCGAGCCGGCCCGACGGCGCGGAGCCGACCAGCTTCGACGGCGAATCGGCGCGGACCATGTCCGGGAAGGCCGCCTCGATCGCGGTGTTGCGCCGCATCAGCGCATCATAGTCCGCGTCGCTGATCTCGGGCGCGTCCTCGGCATGATAGAGGCGGTTGTGGTGCGCGATCTCGGTGGCGAGCTTCTCGAGCTCGGCGGCGGCCTGTTCCGGAGTCTGGGGGAGCGGATCCATGGCGCCGGGGTTAGGCTGGAGGCGGCTCGACGATCAAGCGTCTTGAAGCGGTGCGGGCGCGTAACGACATTGTTGATAATGCGCCTGGTCCGGATCGTTCTTGCCGTCTTGCTCTGGGCCGTAGTCGTGCTGTGCCTGGTCGCGACGGCCGCGCCCTTCTTCCTCGATCGCGTCTATTATCGCGGGCCGGTGTCCGGCCATTTCGACGGGAAGCGTTTCTTCAATCCCGATGGCGATGCGCTCGATATCTCCGCCACGCGCCGCAACCGGCTGCTCTGGCAGCAGGTGTTCGGCGATCCGACCCGGCCGACATGGCCCGAGCGGGTGGCGGTGACGCCGGGCAAGCCGCCGGCGCGCGTCGAGGGCGGGGAGATGCGGGTCACCTGGATCGGCCATGCCACGGTGCTGGTGCAGGCGGACGGGGTGAACATCCTCACCGATCCGGTGTGGAGCGACACGGTCGGCCCGTTCGGCTTCGGCCCGCGGCGCGTGGCGGAACCGGGCGTGCGCTTCGAGGACCTGCCCAGGATCGACCTCGTCCTCATCAGCCACAATCACTACGACCATATGGACCTGCCGACGCTCAAGCGGCTCTCTGAGCGCGACCATCCGCTGGTCGTCACGTCGCTTGGCAACGACAAGGTGATCGCCGGCGCCGGCGTGGCCTCGCGCGCGCTCGACTGGGGCCAGCAGATCGTGTTGCGCCCGGGCGTGGCCGTGACGGTGACGCGCAGCCATCACTGGGGCAGCCGCTGGTTCGCGGATCGCAGCCGGGCGTTGTGGTCGAGCTTCGTCGTGCACCTGCCGCACGGCAATTTCTTCTTCGCCGGCGATACCGGGCTGGGCGACGGCAAATGGCCCGTCGAGGCGGCGGCGCTGGGGCCGGTCCGCTTCGCCGCCATCCCGATCGGCGCCTTCCGCTTCGAGGAGGGGCAGATGGCGAGCGGCAGCCATATCGGGCCGCCGGATGCGATCCGGGTGTGGGACGGGCTTGGCCGACCGGAGGCGCTGGCGGTGCACTGGGGCACCTTCCGCCTGTCGCGCGAAGGCTATGCGACGCCGCCGGCGATGCTGCGTGGGATGCTGCGCTGTGCCGGCGAGGATCCGGCGCGCTTCGCCGCGCACCGGATCGGCGAGACCTTCGCCGTGCCCGCGCTTGGCGCGATCCCGCCGCCGCCCGATTATCCCGGGCTCGACGCCTGTATCCGAGACCGGCGGTTCGCCGCGCTGCGCTGATGCGCCGAAACGAGCCGGCGCCCCGCTCCCAGACGCTTGTCGGGACTCGCTCGCGCGGTTTATCCTGCGCGGAATCGGGAGGGGTCCCCTGTGAACGACAGCGCGAAAGCTGCGCAACGCTATGACACGTCCATCGACCGGGCCGGGCTTGCGCTCGGCGTCGGCAGCGCCTTTGCCGGGCTCATCGTGCTCGCGCTGCTGCTGCTCGGCGGCAAGCGCGATCCGCTGAGCCTGGTGAGCGGCTGGCTGATCGGCAGCCTGATCGCCGGCATCGCGATCACGGCGGTCGGCGGGCCGCTATGGCTGGTGATGCATGTCGCCGGGCTGCGCCGGGCGCATCACGCCGCGCTTGTTGGCGCGCTTACCGCGCTCGCCGTCTTCGTCGGCGCGCAGACCTATGGCTTCGGGCTGTTCGAGATGCCGCCGATGGACAATCGCGCGCTGCTGTTCCGCTGGATCAGCGCGATTGCCTCGAGCGGGATACTCGCGCTGTTCGCGGCGGGTACGGCGGCGCTGATGTGGCGCATCGCCTATCGTCCTGAGGCCTGATTACTTCGCGCATTCCCCGGTGCGGTGGCCGCTGAGCGCCATGGTCATCTTGGCCCGCTGCGCCGGGTCGCCGGGCTGCTGATCGATGTCGAGGCGGATCGCGAAATCCTCGGCGGCGTAGCTGCCGGAGACCGCGACATCGACCTTGGCACCCGGCTCGCTGCCCTTGCAGCTGAGCTGGCCGTCGAACTTGCCGCCGCCCATCGTCAGGCGCTGGTAATGGCAATCGCTGCCGAGCATCTCAAAGACTGCCGCCGGCTCTGGCGCGGCGAGATCGGTGCCCATATGGCAGACGCTCTCGGTCTTGTGCATCGCCTTGGCCGCCGCGACCTTGGCGTCGCGATCGGGCCCCGGCGCCATGCCGGGCAGCTCGAACGCGGAGATCGCGATCGTGCGGTCCCACTGGCCCATGTGCATCGGGCCGCCGGGCTTCGCCTTGGCATAGGCGGCAGCGACCTGCTCGGAGGTCGCGTCGGTCACGCTGAAGCCGTCGCCGGCCTGGCCCGCGCCGGTGAGCAGCACCAGCGCGGCGGCGGCTCCGAACGGGGCCAGGCGGGGGATCACGCCTTGCACTCGCCGACGCGCTTGCCGGTGACGCGGAAGGTCATCGAGGTTTCCTTGGTCTGGCCGGGGACGGTCTGGCTCTGCTTCATCACCAGGTCATAGGCCGCAGGGGTCTGGGTGCCGGTGATCGACACGCGCGACTTGCCGAGCGGCGTGTCGCAATCCATCGCCGCATCGACCTTGCCGCCGGCGGTGACATATTTGGCGAAGCGGCAGGACTTGGCCATTGCCGGGAATTTCGAGACGTCGAGCGGCTTGCCGTCGCGCTCGGTGCGGCAGCCGCGCTGCGTCTGCGGCGGCTTGCCGACCTGCGCCTTGAGCGGGGCGACCTGCGCCTCGGGCGCGCCGCCGGGCTCGAAGCCGGTCAGCTGCATCGTCTCTTCCCACATGCCGGGCTGGCTGGGCGCCTTGCTGTCGGCCGCGGCGCTCTGCTTGGCGACTTCCTCCATCGAGGCGTTCTCGAGCCGGACCTCCCCGGTCCTGCGCGCGCTCTCCTCGGTCGAGGGACCCTGATTGCAGGCGGCGAGCGGGAGCAATGCTCCGGCGGCGAGAATCGTCAGACGCATGATGTTCCCCTGGGGTTGGCGTATGTGCCAGCCACACCCCATATTCCCCGCGATGGCAATCCAGATTCGCACCAGCCTGGCCGAGCCCGAGACCGGGCAGAGCTTCGTCCCGCACCGTCCCCAGCGCCCGGAGAAGTCCGAGGGCGGGAAGCTGTTCAAGCTCGTCAGCGAGTATCAGCCTTCGGGCGACCAGCGCTTCGCGATCCCCGAGCTGGTCGAGCAGGCGCGCCAGGGCGAGCGCGACCAGGTGCTCCTTGGTGTGACGGGTTCGGGCAAGACCTATACCATGGCCAAGGTGATCGAGACGCTGCAGCGCCCGGCGCTGGTGCTGGCGCCGAACAAGATCCTGGCCGCGCAGCTCTATGGCGAGATGAAGTCGTTCTTCCCGGAGAACGCGGTCGAGTATTTCGTCAGCTATTACGACTATTACCAGCCCGAGGCATACGTGCCCCGGTCCGACACCTACATCGAGAAGGAAAGCTCGGTGAACGAGGCGATCGACCGGATGCGGCACTCGGCCACGCGTTCGCTGCTCGAGCGCGACGACGTGATCATCGTGGCGTCGGTGTCGTGCCTTTACGGTATCGGCTCGGTCGAGACCTATTCGGCGATGATCTTCGACCTGAAGAAGGGCCAGGTGGTCGACCAGCGCGAGATCATCCGCAAGCTGGTCGCGCTCCAGTACAAGCGCAACGACGCGGCCTTTGGGCGCGGCGCCTTCCGGGTGCGCGGCGACAGCCTGGAGATCTTCCCGTCGCACTATGAGGACAGCGCCTGGCGGGTGAGCTTCTTCGGCGACGAGATCGAGGAGATCACCGAGTTCGACCCGCTGACCGGATCGAAGGTGGCGAGCCTCGACTATGTCCGCGTCTTCGCCAACTCGCACTATGTCACGCCCGGGCCGACGATGAAGCAGGCGATGGAGGGCATTCGCCACGAGCTGACCGAGCGGCTCAAGGAGCTGGAGGCGGAGGGCAAGCTGCTCGAGCATCAGCGGCTGGAGCAGCGCACGAACTTCGATCTCGAGATGATCGCGGCGACGGGCAGCTGTGCGGGCATCGAGAACTACTCGCGCTTCCTCACCGGCCGCCTGCCCGGCGAGCCGCCGCCCACCTTGTTCGAATATCTGCCCGAGAACGCCCTGCTCTTCGTCGACGAGAGCCACCAGACGATCGGCCAGATCAACGGCATGTCGCGGGGCGACCATCGCCGCAAGGTGACGCTGGCCGAGTACGGCTTCCGGCTGCCGAGCGCGATCGACAACCGGCCGCTGCGCTTCAACGAATGGGAAGCGATGCGCCCGCAGACCGTCTATGTCTCGGCCACCCCGGGGGGCTGGGAGATGGAGCAGACCGGCGGCGTGTTCGTCGAGCAGGTGATCCGCCCGACCGGGCTGATCGACCCGCCGGTGGAGATCAAGCCGGTCGAGGAGCAGGTCCAGGACCTGATCCAGGAGTGCAAGGCGACGACGGCCAAGGGCTATCGCACGCTGGTGACCACGCTCACCAAGCGGATGGCCGAGGATCTGACCGAATATATGCACGAGGCGGGGGTGAAGGTCCGCTACATGCATTCGGACACCGAAACGCTGGAGCGCATCGAGCTGATCCGCGACCTGCGTATGGGCGTGTACGACGTGCTGGTCGGCATCAACCTGCTGCGCGAGGGCCTCGATATCCCCGAATGCGGGCTGGTCGCGATCCTCGATGCGGACAAGGAGGGGTTCCTGCGCAGCGAGACCTCGCTGATCCAGACGATCGGCCGCGCCGCGCGCAACGTCGAGGGCCGGGTGATCCTCTATGCCGACCGGATGACCGGCAGCATGGAGCGCGCGCTCGCCGAGACCGGCCGCCGCCGCGAGAAGCAGCAGGAGTACAATACCGAGCACGGCATCACGCCGGAGACGGTGAAAAAGAATATCGGCGACATCATCGCCCATGTCGCCTCGAAGGACCAGGTGACGGTGGAGATCGATGCCGATCGCCCGCACATGGTCGGCCACAATTTGCGCGCCTATATCGAGGAGCTCGAGAAGAAGATGCGCGACGCGGCGGCCAACCTCGAATTCGAGGAAGCCGGGCGGCTGCGTGACGAGATCCGCGGGCTCGAGGCGGAGGAACTCGGCCTGCCCGAGGACCAGCGCAAGGCGCCGGTCATGGGGCGCAGCAACGAAGGCAAGCCGGGGACGCGCAAGACGCGCTATGGCAAGACGCAGCGCAAATGGGGCGGCGGGCGCTGATCGCGCCTGCCTGCTCTGCAATATTGAGCCGATGCCAGAATTGCGGCATGGTCGAGCGATAATATAAACCGCGAGTCCCAAATATTCCGGTCGCTCGTCGACCGCGGGATATCTGGAACACCGTCGGAACCATCGGGCCGCATCCACGCCAATATTGGGGGAATCGGCCAATGTCTGACACGATCGAAAAACAGCCCGGTGCCGCCTTCGACCTGACCGTTGATGTCGCGCGTCCCGTCGAAGCACATGCCGATGCGCCGGGCCTGCGCGCAGCGGGGCCGGTGCATCTCGAGCTTTTCCACGGCATGAGCCGGCTCTTCAGCTATGCGCAGGTGCCGGGGCTCAATTCGGGCGAACTGGCGGTGGCCACGATCGTCGATTTCTGGGCCGGCAACGGCCCGAGCCTGGGCTTCGGGCGCTCGGTGCAGGGCATGGGCGAAGCCAATGACGGCCGGCTCCATTTTCCGCCGCAATATGCCGTGACGGTGGCGCAGCAGGTTCCCACCGGCGGGCTGTTCGGCGCGCCGATCCCGAACAAGGAGGAGATGGCGGGCGCGTTCCAGCATTTCGGGTTGAGCACGATCATTTCCCATTCCGCGGCCTTTGGCGATGGCGAGGCCGAGGTGACGGGTCTGCGCGACTGGCTTTCCCGCTATCGCATCCCGGTGGCGTGCCTGCTCGATGCCGCGCAGATCTTCGCGCAGGGCCAGTTGCGCTGGGGCGTGGTGTGCGGCTGGTCCGATGCGCAGGTGCTGCTGGCGGACGAGGGGCAGGTGCATCGCCTGAGCTGGCAGCAGTTCCGCGCCGCCTGGCATTGCCCGGGCCTGCCCTGGCCGAACAATTATATGGCGGTCTCCGCCTATCTGCCGGCGGGCGGATAAGTCGGGCCTGGAGCGTGCGGCGGCGCGGCGGTGCGCCGTTTCGTCGCCGCAGCGGTTGAGCCGCCCGGGCACTTCGCCCATAAGGCCGGCCATGCATCGCAAGCTGCTCGTCTTCGCCTCCGCGCTCGCCATTGCGGGCTGTTCGGAAACGCCGCGCATGGTGCCGCCGCCGGCGCCCCGGCCGGTTCCCGCGCCGGCCCCGACTCCGGCGCCCACGCCTGCTCCCGCCCCCGCACCGACGCTAGGTGCCGATTGGCGCGACTGGCCGCTGACGCCGGGCAACTGGGTGTACAAGCAGGACGGGCGGGGCTCGGCTGCGCTCTATGGCGTGGCGGGCGGCGAGGCCGAGCTGATCCTGCGCTGCGATGCCGGGCGCGGCCGCGTGGTGCTGTCGCGCAGGGGCGAGGGCGTGGCGAACCTGACGGTGCGCACCACCAGCACGCTGCGCCAGCTTCCCGTCCAGCCGCTTCCGGCGGGTGCGACGCCCTGGCTGGCGGCCGATCTGGGGCCGCGCGATTCCATCCTCGATGCGATGGGCTATAGCCGCGGGCGCTTCCTGGTGCAGGGCAACGGCCTGCCGACGCTGGTCGTGCCCGCCTATGCCGAGATCCTGCGCGTCGCCGAGGATTGCCGCGGATAGATCGCCCGCCCTCGCGCATTGACTCGTGCGAGAGGAGAGAGGCGATGATCCGCAAGCTCAAGTCGGGCGAATACCGGCTCTATTCGCGCAAGGTCGATCCCGACACGCACAAGCGGCGCAATCTCGGCACGTTCGACACGCGCGCGGCCGCCGAGAAGCACGAGCGCGAAGTGCAGTATTTCAAGCGCCATTGAGTCGGGCCCGGCGACGGGCCCGAAACGATCTGGCGGATGCTGTGGGAAGGGCGGTGCGACGGTTTCCGGCCCAGAATTCCAGAATCGCTCAGAAAAAGATTTTATACAAGACTTGTTCTGCGACTCGCGGTGATTCAAATAGTTGGCGTACCCTTCGAGGGTACGGGCTTCTTCAACTAGCGAAAGGAGGTGATCCGATGTCTCATGGTTCAGCAATGGGGTCGGTTCAGTTCGTTCGGGAGACGCACCGCTGAGCTTCTGGGCGCGATCGGAAGCCCTCCGATCGTAAGGCGCACGGGAGGTATTCTCCTCCAATCAACGGCGCCGGTCCGAAGCAAAGCGGTCCGCATGGTCTCCCGGGCTGGAGCAACCGGCCGCTGTGACCATGTCGGAGGTCGCCGGGTCGTCGGGAGACGCCCCGGCGGCCTCTTTCAGTTTCGAGGAAGCGCGATGCGCGTGGCCCCTGCGAGAGCGGGGGCTTTTTCATGTGGCGGCTAGCCGATCCGGTCGAGCCAGCCGGGCAGTTCGGCGAAGCGATCGAGCTGGGTGAAGCGCGGATGCTCGCTCGGCACCGCGGCGCGCTCGTGCGACCAGGACAGTTCGGGCGGCAGGAAGGCGGCCCAGCCGCCGGCGGCGAGCACCGGCGCGATGTCCGAGCGGATCGAATCCCCAGCCATGCCGGCGCGGTCGGGCGCGACGCCATAGCGCTCGAACAGGCGGACAAAGGTGTCGGGGGTCTTGTCGCTGACGATCTCGACGCCGTGGAACAGCTCGCCGAGCCCGGAGGCGGCGAGCTTGGCCTCCTGGTGGAGCAGGTCGCCCTTGGTCACCAGCACCAGCCGCACGCGCTCCGCCAGCGCGGCGATCGTCTCGCCGACCCCGTCGAGCAGCTCGACCGGATGCGAGAGCAGGTCGCGCCCTGCCGCGAGCATCGCGGCGACCGTGTCGCGGTTGAGCGAATCGCCACACAGCTCGGTCGCGGTCTCGATCATCGAGAGGGTGAAGCTCTTGGCGCCATAGCCGTAGAGCCGGAGATTGGCGCTCTCCATCGCCTCGAGCCGCTCGCGCGTCACGCCCTCGGCCGCAAACGGCGCCATCATCGCGACAAAGGCGCGTTCGGCGGCATCGAAGTGGCGCATGTTGTGCCAGAGCGTGTCGTCGGCATCGAGGCAGAGCAGGTCGAGTGGCATGGACGCTGCTCTAGCCCTGCCGGATCCTCACGGCCACGCATAAGATATGCGTGACCGCGAGCGTCCGCGGCTTTCGTCTGGTCAGGTGATCAGATTGTAGCAGATGGTGGCGAAATCGTCGTAAAAGCCGGAATAGTCGAGCAGCAGGACATTGGGCTGCTGGACGTTCTGCGTGACACCCGGGATCGCCGACTTGCCGGCCCACCAGTGGCCATAGGCCGTCTCGAAGACCGGGTTGAGATGCGAGGCGCCCTCCTTGTTCTGGCTCCCGCCATTGGGCGTAGTCATGTTGGTATAGCCGAGCACCGCCTGGCTCACCCAGAACAGGCCGGGATCGCGACCGTCCGATCCGGTATCGGCGAGATAATTCTGCTGATCGGCAAGTGTGTCGTCGACCAGCGTGTTCCAGGAATGCAGCGCGTATTTATAGTCCGAGAAGCGCTCGCGCAGCGTGGTAGAGGTAGGCAGCGCCCAGTTGCTCCACTCGCCCGGCCATGCCTCGTCGTTGATCAGCAGGATGATGCGCTGGCCCAGGTCGATGCACCTTCCATAGGTGGGGATGTCGCCGGGGACATAGAGCAGGTCGTTTTGCGACGGGACGGCGCCGAAGTCCCTGAGCAGGCAGGTCATGAAATCAGCGGCGTCGGTCGCGGTGAAATCCTGGCCCGTGACCGCGGTAAAGTCCTTGAAATTGAGAACCACCACTTCGCCGATATGCGCCCGCAGGAACCGGGTGATCTCGCCGAAGAGATAGGTCGTTCCCGTCTGGATCGAGTTCGCGGTGTAGGGATTGTCCCGCGATTCATCGGCGCCGTGGTGCGAGAAGAACACGCCCCTGTCGACGCGCACCCGGAAATCGAAATAGCGCACGCCGTGTTCGAGCTGCTCGTAGATCGAGAAATGCTGCGTCTTGCTCTTGACGTTGATGCCGCCATAGGAGCCGGCATCGTGGCTGCCGGGCAGGGGAAACTGGCACATCGGGATCTGTCTGACGCCGCTGTTGTGTAGAAGGGCCTGGCCCATCCAGTCGGCTGTGTTGATGCTCATCGGGTCGGCCCCTGCTACATGGAAAGCGGCAATTCATTGCGCGCGTGCAACCTAGCATGGGCGATCGGCGCGAAAGCGGGTCGCGCCGATCCGGACGGAAAAAACCGGCTGGCGGGCGGGGCGGCTAGCGGCCGGGCTCGAACCGTATCGCCCGCACAGCGCCGTCGAAGCTCTTCGCGCCGAGCACCAGCAGGTTGTTGCCGTCGAGCAGGGTGGCGGGTGCGGTGACGCGCAGCTTCTGCCAGCCGGGGCCGGCGGGGACGGCGAGCGTCAGCGGCGTGCCGCCGTTGATCGCGACGGTCAGCGTGCCGGGCTTGTCGGCCTTCGCCTCGACTTCGATCGTGTAGCGGCCGCCGCCCTCTGCGGAGAGCGAGTAGCGCATCCATTCGCCGGGCTTGAAGTCGCTGACGTACAGGCTCTCGTCGGCCGCGCGGGCGATGTCGACGCCGTCGTTGCGCCAAATGCGGCCATTGTTCCACTGGCTTCGGGCCTTGCCGGTGGAGACATGGTAATTGGCATCGTCGCTGTCGTGATAGGCGACGCCGGCCGGGCCGATGTCATAGTCGACCGCGTCGAACGCGCCGCCCTCCGCGGTGACCTGCAGGGGCGCCGAGGGGCGCGGGCTCGGATCGTGCGGCTGGCGCAGCATCGCGTCGACCACGTCCTGGTGGAAGACATTGTTCTCGTGGCGGATGTCGTGCCGGGCGAGCTGCATCAGCGTGGCATAGGCCTCATTGGCGCCCGGGCGCGGGCCCTTGCCGGTCCACCAGGCGACGAGCTTCGGCCAGCCCGGATTGGGGGCGATCTCATAGGGATTGTTGAAGCCGATCTTCTTGAGCGGCCAGAAGGCCCAGCCGATGTCGTGCTTCTCGACCAGGCCGATCGCGTCGCGGAACCAGCGGTTGGAGTTCTCGCCCGATTCCCCGAGCCAGAGCGGCATGTTGTACGTCTCGCGCAGCTTGAGGAACGGGGCGATCGCCGCCTCGTCGTTGTAGTTCCAGTATTTGTGGAAGCTGAGCGCGGTGTTCTTGTCCGCGAAGGGCAGCAGGCCCTGATAGTTGTTGCCCCAGCAATTGCCCTCGATGATGAGCATGTGGCGCTTGTCGACCTGGCGGATCGCGGCGGCGATGTCGGTGTAGAGCTGCTTGAGCGGCGCGTTGCCCGTCTCCTTGCAGCCATGCTCGCCGCCGGGGGCGGAGAAGTCCCAATTGGGCTCGTTGAGCAGGTCATAGGCGCCGATGCCGGGCTCGTCGGCATAACGCTCGGCGAGCTTGCGCCAGGTCGCGATCGTCTTGCGGCGGTTCTCCGCGCTCTGCCACAGCGAGGGCTTGGCGGGATCGCGGTCGGCGATCGGCAGGTCGGTGCCCTGGCCGCCAGGCGCCGCGTGCAGGTCGAGGATCAGGTACATGCCATTCGCCTTGGTCCAGGCGAGCAGCGCGTCGATGCGGCGGAAGCCGTCCTCGAGCCAGGTATCCTTGCCGGCGACCGGCTCCTTCTCCGCGGGCAGGGTGAGGAGGTTGTAGTGCATCGGCAGGCGGACCGAGTTCATCCCCCAGCGCGCCATCATGTCGATGTCCGCCTTGCGCGTGTGGTTGTCGAGCCAGGCGCGGTAGAACTCCGCCGTCCTCTCCTCGCCGATCAGATCGGCGATCGCGGCGCGGATGCGATATTGCTGGCCCGAGCCGAGCTGGCCGAGCTGGAGCATATAGCCTTCCTGCAGCATCCAGCCGCCCAGCCCCATGCCGCGCAGCAGGACGGGGTTGCCGCTCTCGTCGACGATGCGCTGGCCATCGGCGCGCAGGAAGGTCTGCGCCGATGCTGGCAACGTTGTCATGCAGGCGAGCAAGGCGAGCGCGAGCTTCTTCATCCGGGCGGTCCTCTCTGTCTGGTTTTGGCGGGAGGGTAGCGTGGGGAAGGCTTGAGATCGATCACAATCGTCATCCCGGCGGAAGGCTCTCCTGAGCGAAGTCGAAGGGCCGGTATCTCGTGCGGCTCTTGTCCCTGTGCCCGCGCCATCGCCTGAGATCCCGACTTTCGTCGGGATGACGGTTTGGGAGAAATGGCTTCAGCCCGGCGTGCCTTTGGCACCCGGGGGATGGGCAGAAGGAAAGGACCGGGGCGTTCCACTTCTCGATCACGCTCGGGCTCGACGACGATTGGCAGTTGGTATTCGAGTGTGTGTCGCGTCGAGACTTAACTTATCCGCGGCGTGCCTCCCCCTGTATTGCAGCCAAAAGAGAAGCCAGGGGTGTATTTTAAGGCGAGGGGCTCTGCGGTTGCTCTGGCGAAGCTTCGACTTACGCTGCCGAACGATTCCGCCACCGGTCCTCCGGCGTTGCCACGTGCAAGCGCCGGCCTTCGTGATCCTTCGTGCTGGCCTGGTACGAGGGATGGCGAGGCTCGTAACCCATATGGTTCGCAATGTCAAGCCCCATTCGTCATCCCGGCGGAAGCCGGGATCTCGTGCGGTTCTTTCTCCCGCGGCCCGCGCCTCCGCCTGAGATCCCGGCTTTCGCCGGGATGACGGTTTGGGTGGGACGGGGTTTGGAACCGGGCGACGATTACGGGGCGCCGGCGGTTCGGCACGGCGACCGACTCAGTCGATGATCGGATATCTGTCGCGCAGGCGGTCGGCGATGCGCTCGACGGCGGCGTTCTCTTCCGCTTCGCCGCCGGGGGTGATCGACCAGTTGCAATGCGGGTGGGTCGCGGCGCTGTAGCGCTTCACAGGGCCGATGACGTTGCGCCAGCGGCGGCGGGTGCCGCCGACCTCGCGCAGCAATATGGCGAGGAACTGGTCGGTGAGGTCGAGCGCGGTCATGCGCCTTCCGCCGCCAGGCCCTTGAGCCGGTAGAGGACTTCGAGCGCCTCGCGCGGGGAGAGGCTGTCGATGTCGAGCGTGCCGAGCTCGCTGCGCAACGTGTCGACCTGCGCCTCTTCCTCGACCGCCATGGCGGCGAAGAGGGGGAGGTCGTCGAGGCCCGCGGCAAGCCCGCCGGTTGCGGCGCGGCCGGCTTCGAGCTTGTCGAGCACCGCCTTGGCGCGCTTGATCGTCACCGGCGGCAGGCCGGCGAGGCGGGCGACGGCCAGGCCGTAGCTGCGGTCGGCGGGACCTTCGGCGACTTCGTGGAGCAGGACAAGATCGCCCTTCCACTCGCGCGCGCGGACATGGTGGAGGGTGAGCGCGTCGCAGCGCTCGGCCAGCCGGGTCAGCTCGTGATAGTGGGTGGCGAACAGGCACCGGCACCGGTTGTCCTCATGGATCGCCTCGACCACCGACCAAGCGATGGCGAGGCCGTCATAGGTCGAGGTGCCGCGGCCCACTTCGTCGAGGATCACGAAGCTGCGCGGGGTGGCCTGGGCGAGGATCGCGGCGGTCTCGACCATTTCGACCATGAAGGTCGATCGGCCGCGTGCGAGATTGTCCGAGGCGCCGACCCGGCTGAACAGCCGGTCGACCAGCCCGAGCGTGGCGCGGGCGGCGGGGACGTAGCTGCCGGCCTGGGCCAGCACGGCGATCAAAGCGTTCTGGCGCAGGAAGGTCGACTTGCCGCCCATATTGGGGCCGGTGACCAGCCAGAGGCGGCTGCTCTCGGAGAGGTTGCAGTCGTTCGCGACGAAGCGCCCGCCCGACTTGGCGACGGCTTCCTCGACCACCGGATGGCGGCCGCCCTCGATCTCGAAACAGGCATGCTCGACGAGATGCGGCCGGGCCCAGCCGCCCTCGGCGGCGCGTTCGGCGAGGCCGGCCGAGACGTCGATCCGGGCCAGGGCATCCGCAGTGCGCGCGATGGGCTCGCGGGCGGCGAGGGCGCGGGTGGTGAGGTCCTCTAGATGCGCAGCCTCGGCGGCGAGCGCATGCGCGCCCGCCTGCGTCACCTTGACCGCGACTTCGTGCAGCTCGGGTGCGTTGAAGCGGACCACGCCGGCTAGGGTCTGGCGGTGGGTGAAGCCGCTGTCCTGCGCCATCAGCGGATCGGCATTCTTCGCCGGCACTTCGATATGATAGCCGAGCACGCCGTTGTGGCGGATCTTGAGCGAGCCGATGCCGGTGCGGCTGCGATACTCGGCCTCCAGCGCAGCGATGGCGCGGCGGCCGCCGGCACCGGCGTCGCGCAGGTCGTCGAGCGCGGCGTCATAGCCTTCGGCGATATAGCCACCATTCGCGGCATCGACCGGCGGCTCGGGGACGAGCGCGCGGCTGAGCAGGTCGATCAGCGCGCCGTGGCCGCGCATCTGAGGGAGCAGCTCGCCGAGCAGCGGCGGGATGCCGGTCGCTTCGAGCCGCTCGGCGAGACGCCAGGCGCCGTCGAGGCCGTCGCGGAGCTGGCCGAGATCGCGGGGACTGCCGCGTCCGGCGGCGAGGCGGCCGAGCGCGCGGCCGATATCGGGCATGGCGCGCAGCGCGCCGCGGACCATGTCGCGCAGCAGCGCATCGTCATGGAAATGGGTGACCAGATCGAGCCGCGCCTCGACGCCCGGGCGGTCCATCAGCGGCGCGGCGATGTCGCTGCCGAGCAGGCGCGCGCCGGCGCCGGTGACGGTGCGGTCGACGCTGTCGAGCAGGCTGCCTTTTCGGGTGCCTGCGCTGCTGACGGTGAGCTCGAGGCTCTCGCGCGTCGCCGCGTCGATCGCCATCGCGGCTTCGGTGCGGGTGACGCGGGGCGGGCGGAGGAAGGGGAGCGCGCCCTTGGCATTGTGCTCGAGATAGGCGGCAAGGCCCCCGGCTGCGGCGAGCGCGGCGCGGGAGAATTGCCCGAAGCCGTCGAGCGTCGCGACGCCGAACAGCCGCCTGAGCCGGTCCTCGCCGCCGGCGCTGTCGAAGTCGATGCGCGGACGCGTGACGGTGGCGAGCTCGTCGAAGGGCGAGCCGTCGCCGACCACCGTCTCGGCGGGGGAGAGGCGGGCGATCTCGGCGCCGGCGCGGTCGGCGGTGGTCTCGATGATCTCGAAGCGGCCGGTGGAGATGTCGGCGCAGGCGATGGCGACCGCGCCGCCGGCCTCGCCGATCGCCGCGCACCAATTGGCGGTGCGGCTGTCGAGCAGCGACTCCTCGGTCAGCGTGCCGGCGGTGACGACGCGGACGATCGCGCGGTTGACCAGTGCCTTGGAGCCCATGCGCTTGCGCGCTTCCTCGGGCGTCTCGGTCTGGTTGGCGATGGCGACGCGGTGGCCGGCCTTGATAAGGCGGGCGAGATAGCCCTCCATCGCGTGCACCGGCACGCCGCACATCGGGATGCGCTCGCCGTCATGCTCGCCGCGCGCGGTGAGCGCGATGTCGAGCACCGCGCTGGCGATCTTGGCGTCCTCGAAGAACAGCTCGAAGAAGTCGCCCATCCGGTAGAAGAGCAGGCAATCCTCCGCCTCCGCCTTGAGCGCAAGATATTGAGCCATCATGGGGGTAGGGGCGGTCGAGGACATTGACGTGCGGGTAGCCGAGTGATGTGATTCCCACAACGCGCGACAACGACAGCGCACGGGGGGATATGACGGAAGTTCTTCGGCTGCTGAAGCAGACCAGCGCGCGGCAGGCAAGCCGTGCCAGCGCTGCGCGGGAGCGGCTTCCGCGAGATCGGCCGGATTTCAACCCCCTTGCAATCGTCGGCCCGGGAGAGAACCAGCTCTCCGCAATATTCGCCTGGATGCTCAGCACGGACGAAAGCCATGGTGCGGGGGATAGGTTCCTCGCTCTGTTCCTGGCGCTCCTGGGTGCGGCCGATGCAGAGGTGCCTTCCGTGACGATATGGGCCCCTGCTTCCTGCGAAGTGCCCACCCGGGACAAGAAGGGGCGGCTGGATATCCTTCTTCCTTCGGCGAATGGCCGTGTGTGCATCGCGATCGAGAACAAGCCCTGGGCTATCTGGCAGCCCCGTCAGATACGCCGCTACCTCGCCGATCAGGCCAGCCACCGCGAGCATGCGCTAGTCGTGGCGCTGATCGGCTATGCGGATGACGCCGGCGAGGCGCTGCGCCGGCACCTTGCCGCTTCGCCCCCCGATCGCCCGGCCGCGGGATCGTGCAAGGCCGTTGCGCTGGGGTACGGAGCCGTGGCGGACTGGATAGATGCCTGCGCGGCCGCGGCCGGGTCCAGTCGCGTGTCCGATTTCCTGATGGCGCTCGCCGCCTACTGCCGAACCGCAATAGTGGGAGTATCCTCCATGTCCGATCCGCGCGCGCTCGCAACCGATATCGTGGCCGCAGGGCCGGACGTGATCCGCGCCGCGATCGAAATCGCGAATGCCGGGAGCGCCCTGCCCGAAGCGATCGCCCGCGCGGTCGTGGACGAGATGCGGCGCCTTGACCCCGCCATCCATGCCGTCGCCGAGAGGGTGCAGGGCAAGTGGTGGGGCCCGACGGTAACGATCGATGGCGTCACGCAGAGTTTCGCCCTTTTCGGCTATCCAACGGCATATAGCTGGATCGGCGTACGCGAGCGGCGCCAAGCCGCGCGGATCACGTTCGCCTCCAATGCGGAAAATGACGGCGATTGGCCCTGGTGGGAATATCTGCGCAAGCTCGCCGTGACGGAAGTGCGCGAACTTGCGCGCGCGGTCGAAGCAACGGACCCAATCGCGACGGCGCATGCGGTTCTCGCGGTCAGCCACCGGCTATTGAAAGACTGACGCCGCCGCATTTCCGGGGGAAAAGCCCGATGTGCGGGATTTCGCACGCTTCGGTAATTAGTCAGACTAGAAACCTGGCCCAGTCGGTGCCATTTGCGGGATTCGGCACATTGCGGCGTCGGAATGGTCCTCCTAAAGGGTAGGGCGACGCCCGGGAGAGAAGAATGTCTGAGGAAGCGAACGTCCAGTTTTCGGAGCGCGAGGCGCTGCTCTACCATTCGGAGGGACGTCCGGGCAAAATCGAGGTCATCGCCTCGAAGCCGATGGCGACGCAGCGCGACCTCGCGCTCGCCTATTCGCCCGGCGTGGCGGTGCCCGTCCTCGCGATCGCCGAGGATCCGGCCAAGGCCTATGACTATACCGCCAAGGGCAACCTGGTCGCGGTGATCTCCAACGGCACCGCGATCCTGGGCCTCGGCAATCTCGGCGCGCTGGCCTCCAAGCCGGTGATGGAAGGCAAGGCCGTCCTCTTCAAGCGCTTCGCCGACGTCGACTCGATCGACATCGAGCTGAAGACCGAGGATGTCGACCGCTTCATCGACGCGGTCGAGCTGATGGAGCCGAGCTTCGGCGGCATCAACCTGGAGGACATCAAGTCCCCCGAATGCTTCGTGATCGAGCAGACTCTCCGGGAACGGATGAACATCCCGGTGTTCCATGACGACCAGCACGGCACCGCGATCATCGCCGCTGCCGGCCTGATCAACGCGCTCCACCTGACCGGGCGCGATATCAAGACGACGCGGGTGGTGATGAACGGCGCCGGTGCCGCCGCGATCGCCTGTGCCGAACTGATCAAGGCGATGGGCCTGCCGCACGACAATCTGCTGATGCTCGACCGCACCGGCGTGATGTACCAGGGCCGCGAGGGCATCAACCAGTGGCAGTCGGCGCACGCCGTCGCCACCGATCGCCGCACCCTGGCCGATGCACTGGAAGGCGCCGACGTGTTCATGGGGCTGTCGGCCGCCGGCGCGCTGCCCGCCGCGCTGCTCAACCACATGGCGCTGAAGCCGATCATCTTCGCGATGGCCAACCCGGATCCGGAGATCACCCCGCCCGAGGCGCGCGCGGCCCGCCCGGACGCGATCATCGCCACCGGGCGCTCGGACTATCCGAACCAAGTCAACAACGTCCTCGGCTTCCCGTTCATCTTCCGCGGCGCGCTCGACGTGCGGGCGACGACGATCAACGACGAGATGAAGATCGCCGCGGCGACCGCGCTCGCCGAGCTGGCCCGCCAGCAGGTGCCCGAGGAAGTGGCGGCGGCATACGGCGTGCAGCACAGCTTCGGCCCCGATTACATCATCCCGGCACCGTTCGATCCGAGGCTGATGGAGCTGGTCCCCGCCGCCGTCGCCCAGGCGGCGATGGATTCGGGCGTGGCGACCAAGCCGATCACCGACATGGCGGCCTATCGCCAGTCGCTGCGCGCGCGCCTGAACCCGACCACCTCGGTGCTCAGCCTTGCCTATGAAGGGGCGCGGGCCAATCCGAAGCGCGTGATCTTCGCCGAGGCCGAAGAGGAAGTCGTGCTGCGCGCGGCGATCGCCTTCAAGGATGGTGGATACGGCACGCCGGTGCTGGTGGGCCGCGAGAGCGTGCACGACCGCTTGAAGGCGCTCGGTGCCAATCCGGACGAGTTCGAGCTGCACAACAGCGTCAACTCGCCGCTGGTCGATCAGATGGTCGACTTCCTCTATTGCCGCCTGCAGCGCCGCGGATACCTGCGCCGCGACTGCGAGCGGATGGTCAACCGCGACCGCAACATCTTCGGCGGCCTGCTGCTCCAGCTCGGCCATGCCGATGCGATGATTACCGGCGTGACGCGGACCTGGGCGGAATCGATGCGCCAGGTGAAGCGCGTGATCGACCACCGCCCGGGCCAGACGCCGTTCGGCATGCACGTGCTGGTCGGCCAGTCGCACACGGTGTTCATCGCCGACACCACGGTGAACGAACGTCCGAACGCCGAGGAACTGGCCGACATCGCCGAGGGTGCCGCCGCGGTCGCGCGCCGCATGGGCCATGAGCCGCGCGTCGCCTTCCTCAGCTACTCCAACTTCGGCAATCCCGAGGGCCAGTGGCTCGACAATGTCCGCGGCGCGATCAAGGTGCTCGACGGGCGTGCGGTCGAGTTCGAATATGAGGGCGAGATGTCGCCCGACGTCGCGCTCAACGCGCGCCAGCTCGCCAATTATCCGTTCGCGCGGATCAAGGGGCCGGCAAACGTGCTGATCATGCCGGGCCTGCAATCGGCGAACATCTCGGCCAAGCTGCTGCGCGAGCTGGGCGGTGACTCGACGATCGGCCCGATGCTAATCGGCATGGAGAAGCCGGTGCAGATCGCCCCGATGACCGCGACCGCGAGCGAGCTGGTGACGCTGGCGGTGCTCGCGGCGGGCGGGATCGCGCGCTAGCCGAATAGTGGGGCGAGCTCGCGCTGTGCGCTGATCACGCGCAGCACGAGCGCCGTTCCGCCATCGACCCGGTAGGCGATCAGCAGGCGCCGCTCGAACGAGAGGGTGCGCAGGCCGGGGGCGAGATCGTCCCGCGGCGTGCCGCGATCCGGAAACTGGGCAAGCGCGGCGATCCGGGTCTCGATCCGGTCGATATAATCGTCGGCAATCGCGGCGTCGGCCTCCTCGGCGATCCACCGGTGGATCGCGACCAGATCCGATATCGCAAGCTCGGAGAGCCGGACCTCGTGGCTCATTCTCCGGCGGTCGTCGCCGCGCGTATCCTTGCAAATGCCTCGGCAAGCGGGACGCTGGGGCGAGGGTCCTCGAGAGCTTCCTGGACCTTGGCGCGCATCAGCGCATCGAGCGCGGCTTCTTCCCGGTCAAGCGCGCGCAGCCCGGCGCGGACCACCTCGCTCATCGAGGAAAAGCGGCCCGAGGCGAGATGCCGCTCGGCGCGCTCGGCCATTTCGCCCAACGTCACGCTCACTGCCTTGGCGGCCATGTCGATCTCCTCGGATATGATTTAATCATATCGTGCGGGCTTTTCTACCCGTCGATGCTCACGCCCAGCGAGGCGTTGACCAGGCCGCCATCGACGGTGATCGTGTCGCCCACGACATAGTCGCCGGCGCGGCTGGCGAGGTAGATGGCGGCGCCGGCCATGTCCTCGTCGACGCCGATGCGCTTTGCGGGAATCGCCTTGGCCACTTCGCCGCCATGGTCGCGGGCGGCGCGGTTCATCTCGCTGGCAAAGGCGCCGGGGGCAATCGAGGTGACGTTGATATGGTCGCGGATCAGCCGCGCGGCCATGCGCTTGGTCAGGTAGATCAGCGCCGATTTGGAGGCGTGATAGCTGTAGGTCTCCCAGGGATTGAGCCGCTGGCCGTCGATCGAGGTGATGTTGATCACCTTGGCCGGGCGCTCCGTCGAACCGCCAGCCTTGAGCAGGTCGAACAGCGCCTGGGTCAGGAAGAAGGGCGACTTGACGTTGAGGTCCATCACCTTGTCCCAGCCCTTCTCGGGGAAGGCCTCGAACGGCTCGCCCCAAGCGGCGCCGGCATTGTTGACCAGGATGTCGAGCCGCTGCTCGCGCTCGGCCAGGGCGGCGGCGAGCGCCTTGCAGCCATCGACGGTCGAGACGTCCATCGGCAGCGGGATGCAGTTGGGGCCGAGTTCGGCGGCGGTCTCCTCGCAGGCTTCGGCCTTGCGGGAGGAGACGTAGACCTTGGCGCCCTGGGCGATGTAGCCGGCGGCGATCATCTTGCCGATGCCGCGCGAGCCGCCGGTGACCAGGGCGATGCGGCCATCGAGGCGGAACAGGCTGGTGGTGTCCATTCTAAAACTCCCTCTCTCCTTCAGGAGAGAGGGGCAGGGGAGAGGGGCTCTCTTTGCCCGCTCTTCCATGCCCCTCTCCCCGGCCCTCTCCCCGCTGGCGGGGAGAGGGAGATTGTTTACCCGCCCCGCTTCAGCGTTTCGCGGGCGATGATCAGTTGCTGGATCTGGCTGGTGCCTTCGTAGATCCGGAACAGGCGCACGTCGCGGTAGAGCCGCTCGATGCCGTAATCGGCGATATAGCCGGCGCCGCCGAAGATCTGCACGGCGCGGTCGGCGACACGGCCGACCATCTCGCTGGCGAAATACTTCGCCGCGGCGGCTTCCATCGTGGTGTTCTTGCCAGCGTCCTTGGCGGCGGCGGTTTCGAGGACGAGGGCCTTTGCCGCCAGTGCCTCGGTCTTGGAATCGGCGAGCATCGCCTGGATCAGCTGGTGCTCGGCGATCGGCTTGCCGAACTGCTTGCGCTCGCTGGCATAGGCGACGCAGTCGGCGATCAGCCGCTCGGCTACGCCGACACAGACCGCCGAGATGTGCAGCCGGCCCCGGTCCAGCACCTGCATTGCGATCCTGAAGCCTTCGCCTTCGGCGCCGAGCCGGTTGGCGGCAGGGACGGGGGTGTCGTCGAACACGACGTCTGCCACCCGCGCGCCCTTCTGGCCCATCTTCTTCTCGGGCTCGCCGATGCTGACCCCGGGCAGGTCGCGCGGCACGAGGAAGGCGGAGACGCCGCGGCCGCCGGGCTCGTCGCCGGTACGGGCCATCACCGTGAACAGCTCGGCCCTGTCGGCATTGGTGATGAAGCGCTTGGTGCCGGTGAGGCGGTAGACATCGCCGTCCCGCACTGCCCGGGTCTTCACCGCACCGCTGTCCGAGCCGACATCGGGCTCGGTCAGGGCGAAGCTGGTGACGATCTCGCCGCTGGCGATGCGGGGCAGCCACTCGGCTTTCTGCTCGGGGGTGCCGGCCATGACGAGGCCCTGCGAGCCGATGCCGACATTGGTGCCGAAGCTCGAGCGGAACGCCGGGGTGGTGCGGCCGAGTTCGATGGCGACCCTGCACTCCTCGAGCATGGTCAGCCCCAGGCCGCCATAGTCCTCCGAGATCGACAGGCCGAACAGGCCGAGCGCCTTCATCTCGTCGATGACTTCCGCCGGGATGGCGTCGGCGGCCTCGACCTCGCCCTCCAGCGGGCGCAGCCGCTCGGCGACGAAGCGGCGGATAGTGTCGATCAGGGCATCGAAGACTTCGGGGTCGAGCGCCATTGCTTCACGTTCCTCGGGTTCGAAGCGGGACGCTATACCGCCCTCAGGGCGTTGGGCAAGCCATACCCGATGTTCCAATCTGTTCCGGTTGACCCCTGGGGTTCGGCACCTATGCTGCGCGCCAAATCGGTGGAGAGGGAGCGTACCGGCATGGAAGCGAACCAGGCGGCAGTGCCCCCGACGCGGCGAATCCGGACCCCGATCATGCTCGCCTATGGCTTCGGCACGGTGGCCTATGGCGTGAAGGATTTCTGCTTCTCGACCTTCCTGCTGTTCTTCTTCAACCAGGTGCTCGGCCTGCCGGCGACCGAGGTCGGCTTCGCGATCATGTGCGCGCTGCTGCTCGACGCGGTGGCCGATCCGGCGATCGGCTTCCTGTCGGATCGGACCCGCAGCCGCTGGGGGCGGCGCCATCCCTGGATGTATGCCTCCGCCATTCCCATCGCGATCGGCTGGTTGCTGCTGTGGAACCCGCCTGCGCTGTCGCACTCGGGCATGCTGCTCTGGGTGTTCGCCATGTCGGTGCTCGTCCGCACCGCGGTCTCGGCCTATGAGGTGCCGAGCCAGGCGCTGACCCCGGAGCTGTCCGCCGATTACGAGGAACGGACGCGGATCATGGCGTATCGCTTCCTGTTCGGCTGGGCCGGCGGGCTGGGGATGATGATCCTCGCCTATGCCTGGCTGCTCGGCCCCACGCCGGGCCATCCCAACGGCCAGCTGGTGCGGGAGAACTACCCGGGTTTCGCGTTGGCGAGCGCGCTGCTGATGGTCTTCGCCATCCTCGTCTCGGCCGCGGGCACGCATGGCGAGATCAAGCGGCTGCCCCGGGCCGAGGCGACGAAGCGTCAGTCGCTGGGCAAGCATTTCGCCGAGCTGGGCGAGACGGTGCGCAACCGTGCCTTCCTGATCCTGATGGCGGCGGGGCTCTGCTATTATTCCGCCCAGGGCGTCAGCTTCGCGCTGTCGAGCTATCTCTACGCGCATGTCTGGCGCTTCGAGGGGCAGGACTTCACGATCATCGCCTTCTCGCTGCTGGTCGGTGCCTTCTTCGCCTTCCTGCTCGCGCCGCGGATCTCGCGCCGCATCGGCAAGCCGCGCGCCGCGACCTGGCTGATGGCGGCGGCGGCCTTCTGGGTGGCGCTGCCCTATGTGCTGCGGCTCATCGGAGCATTCCCCGAGCCGGGCTCGCCCTGGCTGCTGCCTTCGCTCTTCGCCATCTATGCTGCGAACGTGACCTGCAGCATCGCGGCGACCATCCTCGGTTCCTCGATGATGGCCGATGTCGTCGAGCAGTCCGAGATCGAGACCGGGCGGCGCAACGAGGGCGTGTTCTTTGCCGGGGCCTTCTTCATCCAGAAATGCTGCAGCGGCCTGGGCATCTGGGCGACCGGACTGCTGCTCGACCTGGTCGACTTCCCCGCCGCCGCCAGGCCGGGGCAGGTGCCGGCGGCGACGGTCGACCGGCTGACGGTGCTGTTCTTCGTCCTCTACGGCGTGCTCGCCTTCGCCGCGGCGGGCTTCTACCGCTTCTTCCCCTTCGGCAAGGCCGAGCATGAGGCCCGGGTCGCCGCGCTCGCTGGCCGAGGTACGGAAATGTCCGCCGAGGGCTGATCCCTCGGCGGACATCCTTTCCTCCCCAGGAAATTCGTACTTCAGGCGGCGGCTCCTTATCCGTCATCCCGGCGGAAGCCGGGATCTCGTGCGGCTCTTTCCTCGCGCCTTCGCCTGAGATCCCGGCTTTCGCCGGGATGACGAGGGCTCAGGCCACGCGGCCCAGGCGGTGATAGAGGTTGGCGTATTTCACGCTCTCCGGCGCGTCCTTCACCTTTTCGAGGTGAGTGGCGACCGCATCGCGGATCAGGCGGAAGTCCTCGGTCGAGAAGACGGCGCGGCTGCGCTGGGGTTCGGTCATGGCAATCACTCCTTTCTCAGGTTTTCAGGCGGCTTGGGTGACGAACTGGGCGGCTTCGGTGCTCTCGGCCAGCGCCGTGGTGCTGCTCGATCCGCCCGCCAGCGTGGTGGCGATCGCATCGAAATAGCCGGTGCCGACTTCGCGCTGGTGCCGGGTCGCGGTGTAGCCGTTTGCCTCGGCGGCGAACTCGGCCTGCTGCAGCTCCGAATAGGCCGCCATGCCGCGATCCTTGTAGCCCCGGGCCAGCTCGAACATGCCGTAGTTGAGCTGGTGGAAGCCGGCGAGCGTGACGAACTGGAACTTGTAGCCCATCGCCCCGATCTCGCGCTGGAAGCGGGCGATGTCGTCCTTGTCGAGATTCTTCTCCCAGTTGAAGCTGGGCGAGCAATTGTACGCCAGCATCTTGTTGGGGAATTGCTTCTTGATCGCCTCGGCGAAGCGGCGGGCATCGTCGATGTTGGGCTTCGAGGTTTCCCACCACAGCAGGTCGGCATGCTCGGCAAAGGCCAGGCCGCGCTTGATGCAGTGATCGACGCCGGTGCCTTCCTTGAGGCGGAAGAACCCCTCGGGGGTCCGCTCGCCGGTGAGGAACTCGCGGTCGCGCTCGTCGACGTCCGACGTGATCAGCCGCGCGCTCTCGGCATCGGTGCGGGCGCAGATCACCGTGGGCACGCCGGCGACGTCCGCCGCAAGCCGCGCCGCATCGAGGTTGCGGATATGGGCTTGCGTCGGGATCAGCACCTTGCCGCCGAGGTGCCCGCACTTCTTCTCCGAGGCGAGCTGGTCTTCATAGTGCACCCCGGCGGCGCCTGCGGCGATATAGGCCTTCATGATCTCGAAGCAGTTGAGCGGCCCGCCAAAGCCGGCCTCGGCATCGGCGACGATCGGCATGAACCAGTCGCGCTGGGCGCCGCCCTCCATATGCTCGATCTGGTCGGCACGCTGGAGCGTGGCGTTGATCCGCTTGGCGAGCTCGGGACCCGCGTTTGCCGGATAGAGCGACTGGTCGGGGTACATCTGGCCGGCGGTGTTGGCATCGGCCGCGACCTGCCAGCCGGAGAGGTAGATCGCCTTCAGCCCGGCGCGGACCATCTGCATCGCCTGGTTGCCGGAGAGGGCGCCGAGGGCGTTGATGTAGTCCTCGGTCTGCAGCAGCTCCCACAGCTTGAGCGCGCCGCGGCGGGCCAGGGTATGCTCGACCGCAAGCGATCCGCGCAGCCGCTGGACGTCCTCCGGCGAGTAGGGACGGACAATACCGTCGAACCGGCCGGTGGGGGCGGGGATCAGGTCTTCGAAGCGGGTCGACATTGTCATTTCCTTGACTGGATTGCCCAGTCTGTGTGCGGATTCGTTGAGTATCTTGATAGCCGGGGAATGGTCCTGCGAGGGTTGGGGTGTCGTGTGGGCTTTCGCTTGTGTTGAAAGGGTGTAAATTCTTTACAAGATGGCTCGACTCGTTCGGTGTGAACGTATCGGGAACATTGCGTGTAGGACAGGGCTCTATTCCGTCATCCCGGCCTTGTGCCGGGATCCACCGGGCGGCTTGGCATCCGACTGGAGGGCGAGAGGGCAAAGCGCGCGGCACAGTGGACCCCGGCACAAGGCCGGGGTGACGGTTGGGGAGTCGGATTAGGGTGGCCGAACAGAAGCTCTTCGCTGGCCATGCCGTCCGCCGTCTCCGGCGGCAGCTGGCGCTGACCCAGGCGGCGATGGCCGAGGCGCTGGGGGTGTCGGCCTCCTATCTCAACCTGGTCGAGCGCAACCAGCGGCCGGTCTCGGCGATGCTGATGCTGCGGCTGTCGGAAGTGTACGACTTCGATCCGCGCAAGCTCGCCGCGGCCGAGCCCGGCGGCGGGATGGAGGCGCTGCGGCGGCGGCTGGCGGACCCGTTGTTCGCCGATCTCGAGATCGACCGGCAGCAGATGGAGGAATGGCTGGCGGGCGCGCCGGGCGGGGCCGAGGCGTTTGCGCGGGCCTATGACCGGATCGGCGCCGGCGGGCCGGTGGCGGAGACGGGCGCGGGCGATCCCGGCCGGCAGGTGCGCCGCGAGATCGAGCGCTGGCGCAACCATTTCGCCGATCTCGATGCGGTGGCCGAGGCGCTGGCCGACGAACTGCGCCAGACCGCCGGGGACCCCTATGGCGCGATGGCCGAGCGGCTGCGGGTGAAGCATCAATTGTCGGTGCGCATCCTGCCGGCGGACGTGATGCCGGGGCTGCTCAAGCGGCTCGACCTGCACGCGCGCCAGATCCAGCTTTCCGAGCTGCTCGACATGCCGGGCCGCACCTTCGCGCTGGCCGAGCGGCTGTCGCAGGAAGCGCGGGGCGAGATCGACGCGCTGGTGCGCGGCGCCGGGCTCGATCGCGCGGGCGAGCGGCTCTACACGCGCCACCTGGTCGGCTATTTCGCCGCGGCTTTGGTGATGCCCTATGGCCGCTTCCTGCGCGCCTGCGAGCAGAGCGGCTATGACCTCGACACGCTGCAGCGGCGCTTCGGCGCGAGCTTCGAGCAGGTGGCGCACCGGCTGACCACCTTGCAGCGGGTGGGCGCGCGGGGGCTGCCCTTCTTCCTGATCCGGACCGACCGGGCGGGGCAGGTCTCCAAGCGCTTTGCCGGGGCGAGCGGCTCGCCGCTGGTCGAGGGGCCGGGGCTCTGCCCGCTATGGAACCTCACCGAGGCGTTCGGGCGGGCGGACGAGACGCTGGCCCAGCTGGTCGAGACCGAGGAGGGCGGGCGCTGGTTCACCCTGTCCCGCGCGCGGACGCCGCAGGGCGCGCAGGGGGTGAAGGCGCGGTTCGCTTTGGGCATCGGGCTGGCGGCGAGCGAGGCACGAGCACTGTCGGCGGCGCGCGGGGTCGACCTGGCCGGCGAGGCGGTGCCGGTGGGGCTGGGCTGCCGCGCCTGCACCCGGCCGGACTGCCCCCAGCGCTCGGCCCCGCCGGCGGGCCGCGCGGCGCTGGCGAACGAGCGCGAGAGCGGGGTCACGCCGTTCGGGTTTGCGGGGGATTAGCGGGGGCTTCTATTGGAATGCGGACATGGCCGGTATGCGCCCCAAGATCGGTCGCTTATGCGCTTATAAAAGCGGTCGTTCAGGCCGCCGCCCCTCGAAGGCTGCCGTCGCCGCGGGACCATTGGCGACGCGCCTGTCGACCTACTTCAGTTCGTGACGCCCCTGCGTATGATCGATCAGGTTGCCGCGTAGCTTTGTCACCGCAGACTGGAGTGCCTTAAACTCCTCTGGTTCCAGGCCGGTGGCGGCGACAAGGTCTCTCTGCACACCCCGGTCCCGCAACGCACGCCCGGCATCGGTGAGTTGCACGATGACCTGGCGCTCGTCTGCGGCTGCGCGGCGGCGCTCCAGATAGCCCATGGCTTCGAGTTTCTTCAGGATCGGCGTCAACGTGTTCGATTCGAGGAACAGCTTCTCACCCAAAGCGCCCACCGTGAGCTCACCGGACTCCCATAGCGCCACGATGGTGATCCACTGGGTGTAGGTGATTCCAAGATCCTCGAGGATCGGCTTGTAAGCGCGGCCAAAAGCCAGGTTCGCCGAATAAATGGCGAAGCAAAGATAGTCGGCCAGTTTCGGCGCTTCCTGGGTCTCGTTCACGGCGTTGCAGTCTCCATGTGCGCGCGATCCGCGTGCGGCCCTTCATTTAAATCGTATGCGATAGTTTCGCAACCGCTTGACTCGTTCTCAAGAACGAAACATATAGATCGCATCCGATTCAATCGCGTCCGATAAAAAGGAACCGTGTCATGACCAAGATCGAGAACGTGCTCTACACCGCCTCCACCCACACCACTGGCGGCCGCGAAGGTGCTGCGCGCAGCAGCGACGGCAGGCTGGACGTCAAGCTTTCGGCGCCGGGATCGAGCGCGCCCGGCACCAATCCCGAACAGCTGTTCGCGGCTGGCTGGTCGGCATGCTTCATCGGCGCGATGGGTATCGCGGCGCGTGCTCTGAAGGTGACGCTTCCTGCCGACTCAGCGGTCGATGCCGAAGTCGATCTCGGCACGGGCGAAGGGGGCTATCTGCTCCAGGCTCGCCTGATCGTCAGCTTGCCCGGGCTGGATCGCGAGACCGCGCAGCACATCATCGACCAGGCGCACCAGACCTGTCCCTATTCGAAGATGACCCGCGGCAACATCGACGTGACCCTGACGCTCGCCTGAGCGCCTTTGCGGCGCCCGAGCGCCGCGCCTCCAAAGTACCGAGATGACCCGATCGATCCGCGGCACGCGGAGCCTCCCGTGCGCCCGGTCCATACCGAACTTCAAACCAGGAGAAGAAACATGAAGATCCACAGCGTTATCGCAGCCGCCTCGCAGGGCCGGCGCCGTCTGGTTCGCCTTGCCGCGATGAGCACGGCTATCGCGTCCATCGCGGCCCTGGCGCCGGTCCAGCCCGCAGCCGCCCAGGCCACCGAGCAGACGACGGCCGCGACGAACGACAGCACCGCCATCCGGCCGTTCCGCGTCCATGTCTCGGATGAAGCGCTCTCCGATCTGCGTCGCCGCATCAAGGAAACCCGCTGGCCGACCCAGGAACTGGTCGCGGACGACACGCAGGGCGTGCGCCTCGGGACGATGCAGAAGCTCGCGGACTATTGGGCAAACCAGTATGACTGGCGCAGGGCCGAGGCCAACCTCAACCAGTATCCGCAGTTCGTCACCACCATCGACGGGGTCGATATCCACTTCATCCATGTGAAGTCGAAGCACAAGAATGCGCTGCCCGTGATCATCACGCATGGATGGCCCGGCTCGATCATCGAGAATCTGAAGCTGATCGACCGGCTCACGAACCCGACCGCCCATGGCGGCACCGCAGCCGACGCGTTCGACGTCGTCATTCCATCGCTTCCTGGCTACGGATTTTCCGGCAAGCCGACCCAGACTGGCTGGGATCCACAGCATGTCGCGCGCGCATGGGCCACGCTGATGGATCGGCTCGGCTACAAGAAATACGTCGCGCAGGGCGGGGACTGGGGCGACGCGGTGAACGAGCAGATGGCGGTCCAGAAGCCTGCCGGGCTGCTTGGCATCCACACAAACATGCCGGGCACGCTACCCGACTCGATCTCGGCCGCGTTGGCTGGCGGGCCGAAGCCGGAGGGACTGAGCGGCGACGAGGAATATGCCTGGAAGCAACTCGATTTCTTCTACAAGAACCGCGTCGGCTATGCCCTGGAGATGGGTTCCCGGCCGCAGACTCTCTATGGCCTCGACGACTCGCCGATCGCGCTTGCCGCGTGGATGATCGACCATGATCCCGAGAGCCAGAAGCTGATCAATCGTGTCTTCGACGGGGCTTCCGAGGGCCTGTCGCGCGACGATATCCTCGACAATATCTCGCTCTACTGGCTGACGAAGACCGGCCTGTCCTCCGGCCGTCTGTTCTGGGAAAGCAAGCTCGCCTTTTTCGCGCCGAAGGGCGTGACCATCCCGGTCGCGGTCAGCGCCTTCCCGGATGAGATCTACACCGCGCCGGAAAGCTGGTCGCGCAAGGCATTTCCGAACCTGATCTTCTACAAGCGTCACGCCAAGGGCGGCCACTTCGCCGCCTGGGAACAGCCGGACCTATTGACCGACGATATCCGCGAAGCCTTCCGGCCACTTCGCAAGTCCCGGTAATCCCAGTCCCGCGATGCGCCCCGGCGCATCGCGGCCAACTTTGTGTCAGCCCACGATAGGAACCTGCCATAGCGTTCGCCCGGCCGCTTTCCTTCTTTGCTGCCCGAAAGCTGCTGTTCCGCAATCGGCCCAATTCCAGTCGTTTGTTCAGGTACGCCGCTGGTGCCCGAGCGTCGGGTGGTTCCTGCCTGCGTTGCAGTTTAAGCTTCCGCCGCGAAGGCCGGGGCCCAGTTTCGGTGCATTGTCGATGGCGCTGGAGCCTCACGAATGAAATTACAGCTGGGCCCCGGCTTTCGCCGGGGAACAGTGGTGGTGTTCTGGGGAGCGTTACGCCCCCATCTCCCCCAGCAGCTCCGCCAGCTGGGCGAACTGTTCGGGCAGGCCTTCCGCGGCGCCGATGCCTTCGTCGAGTGCCTCCTTCGACGGATAGCGTTCCTGGAAAGTGACCAGGGTCTTGCCGTCCCGTTCCTCGAAGGTGACCGAGGAGATCGGGCCGGCGTCGCCGCCTTCCTCGTTGGTCCAGACGATGCGCGCGTTGGGCTCGACTTCGAGATATTTGCCGAAGAACGCCCAGACCTGGCCGCCTTCGCCGTCGAACTCGATGCGATAGCCGCCGCCGACCCGGACATCGAGCTCGCGGACGTGCATCGGCACGCCCATCGAGCGGGGCGCCCACCAGCGCTGGAACAGCTCGGGCGTGGTCCATGCCCGCCAGACGAGGTGCGGCGGGGCGTCGAAGAGGCGGGAGGCCGCCACCTCGGTGTCCGAGACGCGCTCCACCTTGGTGGCGCCGAGGTCAGTGGCGTTCAGGCTCATCCTTGTTCTCCATGGCTTTGAGTTCGGCGATCACATCGTCCAGCGCGTCGAAGCGGGCGTGCCAGCGCTGGTGGTAATTGGCGATCCAGCCCGCTTCCTCGGCAAGGCCCTGGGCGCCGAGCCGGCAGGTGCGCACGCGGCCGACCTTCTCGGTGACGACCAGCCCGGCGCGCTCGAGCACGCCGACATGCTTCTTCATGCCGGTGAGGGTCATGTGGAAGCGCTCGGCAAGGTCGGTGATCGATGCCTCGGCCCAGGCGAGCTGCTCGAGCACGCCGCGCCGCGTAGCGTCCGACAGGGCGGCGAAGGAAGCGTCGAGGCGGGTGGCGGCGGAATAGTGAACCATATGGTTCAGTGTTAGCGCAGTACGGACCTGCATGCAAGTGCAGGGAACCTCTCGCGCGCGCTGCCGGTTGCCTTTGGCAAAGAGGAGCGCTTGCCATGGAACTGCATCGCGGACGATTGATCGACCATATCCAGCTCGTTGTGCGCGACCTGGCGGCAAGCCGGCGCTTCTACGGCACGGTGTTCGAAGTGATCGGGGTGCCGATCGCCGGCGAGGGCGACGACTATTTCTGGGCGGACGAGCTGTTCATCTCGACCGCGGACAGCGCGGCGGCGGCCGGCAAGCTGACGGGCAGGCATCACATCGCCTTCCAGGCGAAGGACCGGGCGATGGTGGAGCGCTTCCATGCCGAAGGGCTGGCGGCGGGCGGCGTGGATAACGGCGCGCCGGGCGAGCGGCCCTATCATCCGGGCTATTATGGCGCGTTCCTGATCGACCCGGACGGGAATAATATCGAGGCGGTGTTCCATGGGCCGGCCGAGATTTCGGCGGATAGCGTGGTGGTGACGTTCTAGGGGTACCAGCTCCCCTCCCTGCAAGGGAGGGGCTGGGGGTGGGTGGCGAGCGTAGCGAGCGCAGCTACCGGCTCGCGATAAAAGGCCGGGCGTCGAGCCCGCCTTTTTCTAACCCACCCCTTACCCCTCCCTTGCAGGGAGGGGAGTATGAGGTGCGCGCTGCGACGCCTGATCCTTCTCCCGCACTTCCTTGAGCCAGCGCGCCCGGAGTTGCGCGGTGCTGCCGGGGATCATGTCGTCGAGGAACGCCGCGGCGGCGATGCGGTCGAGGCGGAAGGTGCGGAAGCCGGTGCGCAGCTCGCACCAGGCGACGACGACGCGGGTGGTGTCGGCATAGCCGATCATCAACGGCCAGACGGTGCGCTGGGTCGCGCGGCCTTCGCCATCGGCATAGTCGAGGCGCAGCTTGCGGCCGGCGCGGATCCAGGCGCGCAGCTGGCAGGCGTCGATGCCGTCGACCGGCCGGTCCCAAGCCGGCACGGCGCGGGCAGCGGGATTGCCGAGGAAGGGGCGCATCTCCTCGGGCAGCACCGCGGCGATCTTGGCGAGCAGGTCGGTGGCGGCGCGGCCGAGGCCCTCGTCTGCATGGCCGGCGACCCAGGTGGCGCCCAATGCGACTGCATCGATCTCGTCGGCGGTCAGCATCAGCGGCGGTAGGTCGAAGCCGCTTTCGAGGACATAGCCCACGCCTGCCTCGCCGCGGATCGGCACGCGCTGGCCGATCAGCGCGGCGATGTCGCGATAGACCGAGCGCTTCGAGGTCTCGAGCTCGGCGGCGATCGCATCGGCGGTGATCGGGCGCGTGCTCCGGCGCAGGATCTGGACGATCTGGAAGAGGCGGTCTGCTTTCCGCATTACTTTATCCCTGGCGGCACCGGCCCGTCGGCCGGCACCGCAACTCCTACTGCCATGCTGCTGACACCATGCTGGCAGCAGCATGGCAGTAGGTCGAGTCCCGTCAGATCAAACGGGAGCCAGGAAATGACGACCAAGACCTATCATGGCAGCTGCCACTGCGGCGCGGTGACCTTCGAGGCGGACATCGATCTCGCCGCAGGCACCGGCAAGTGCAACTGCACCTATTGCCGCAAGCGCCGCAACTGGGGGGCGCTGCTCAAGCCCGAGCAGTTCCGGCTTTTGTCGGGTGAGGAAGCGCTGGGCGAATATCAGTTCGGCACGAAGAGCGGGCATCACCGCTTCTGCAGCAAGTGCGGCATCGCACCGTTCGGCACCGGCTATGTCGAGGCGATCGGCGGGGCGTTCGTGTCGGTGCAGGTGCTGTGCCTCGACGACGTGCCGCTGGAGGAACTGGAGGCGGCGCCGGTCAACTATGCCGACGGACTGCACGACGCCTGGTGGCAGGAGCCGGCGGAGAAGGGGATTCTGTGAGGCGGCCTGCTTGCTCCCCTCCCTGCAAGGGAGGGGCTGGGGGTGGGTTGCGAGCGTAGCGAGCCCAGCGAAACGGGGGAGAGATAAAGAAAAGGCCGGGCATCGAGCCCGGCCTTTTCTAACCCACCCCTAACCCCTCCCTTGCAGGGAGGGGAATTTCGGGAGCTTGCGGCTTCAGAAGCCGGCGCTGAGCGTGACGAACGCCTGGCGCGGGGCCGAGGCGTGGAACACCAGCACGGTGCCCGCCGCATCGTCCGGCGCGAAAACGCTGCTGTCGAAGTTCGACGCGTAGCGCTTGTTGGTGAGGTTGGTGACGTTCAGCGACAGTTTCAGATCCTGCACATAGGCGAAGGAGCCGTAGTCGTAGCTGAGGCCGAAGTCGAAGGTGGTGACCGGGCCGAAGCTCTGGTCGTTGGTGTAGGTATAGTAGCGGCGGCCGGTATACTTGCCCTGGAGCGAGGCGGAGAAGCCGCTCTTGTTCACGGTCAGCACGCTGGCGAGCATCGTCTTGGGCGTGTCCACCTGCTGCTTGCCGGCGGTCAGCTTGACCACGCAAGTCGTGGTGCACCAGTTGAGATTCTCGTCATAGGTCGACTTGTTGTACGAGGCCGAATTGTACCAGCTCAGCCAGGGCGCCGGCTTCCACAGCACGCCGAGCTCGGCACCCTTGCTGGTGACGCTGCCGGCATTGTGGAAGCTGTTGCCGCAGCCCGGGTTCTGCTGCTGGTTGGTCGGGCAGGGATTGTACTGGAGCAGGCGGTTGTCGAACTTCACGTAATAGCCGGACAGCGCGATCTGGAGCGGGCCGCTGACATAGCGATAGCCGCCCTCGACGCTCTTCGAGGTCTCCGGCTTCAGATACTTGCCCTGCGCGTCCCAGACGGCCTGCGACACCGACTGCGGGCCGAGTTTGAAGCCGCCCTGGAACATCGCCATGTTCTCGGCATAGCTGGCGAACAGCTCATGGCCCGGCGCGACGTTCCAGTGGACGCCGACCTCGGGGAGGAAATTGTCCTTGGCGACCAGCACGCCGCTGGCGAACTGGCTCGAGGCCGGCGGGGCCGAGGCGGCGACGCCGCGGATCGCCCGGGCGTCCGACTTGGAATAGGTGCTCTTGAAGCCGAAATCGACGCTCAGCGCGTCGTCGAACAGGCGCACCGTGTCCTGGACGAAGAACTGCTGGGTCTTCCAATGGGTCTCCTGCACCCATTGCGCGGTGTTGGGCTGGCCCTTCAGATACTGGGCGAGGCTGAACGGGCCGGTGACGTTGGTCCAGATGTAGCGCGCGGCGCTGCTGGTATTGTCCTCGACCCACAGGCCGGCCTGGAGCTCGTTGAAGCCGAGCTGCCAGTTCAGGCTGGCGAGCACGCCGGTGCGGTCGATCGTGTAGCGGGTGTCGCGGATCTGGACCGGCACGTCGTCCGCGGTGGAGCTGGTGCCCTGGTTGGACAGGCCGGCGATGAAGTTGTTGCCGGCGCCCTTGTCATTGTGGTGGTAGACCTGGGTGTGGACGCTGAGGCCCTTGGCCAGCTCGAAATCGCCCGACAGGTAGAAGAGGTTGTCGTTGCGCAGGATCTGGCCGTTGGTGAAGGTGACGTCGGCATTCTTCTGCGGCGCGGGTGCGGCGGCGCACTTGGTCGGCGTGGTGGTCACCGTGCAGGCGGCGACGCCGAGATAACGCTGCCAGTTGGGCGCATAGCCGCCCCAGTCCCAGCCCAGCCGGTTCAGCATGTCCTTGGACAGATAGGCGTCGTCGGCCTGGTTGGTGCGCGAGACATCTGCGAAGGCGGTGATCTTGATGCCGTCGGCCTTGTACTGGACTTTGGCGTTGAGCTGCTTGCCGGTCGACTTGTTGTACGCGGGCTGGTTCACGAACAGGTCCTGCTCGACATATTGGCCCGAGACATAGGCGGAGAAGCCGCCATGCTCGCCGGTGTCGAGGCGGACGAAGGTGCGCAGGCTGCTCTCGCTGCCCAAAGTCTGGCTGACCGCCAGCGCCGCGTCCTTGCTCGGATCGCGGCTGACATAGGTCAGCGCGCCGCCCAGATTGCTGGTCGAGGGGATGGCGAGGCCGGCGATGCCGGTGGCGAGGTCGGCGCGGCCGAGATTCTCCGAGATCAGCGCGCGGCTGATCGTGAGGCCGTTGTAATTGTTGTAGGCGCCGTCGCCCAGCGGCATGCCGTCGAGCGTGTAGCCGAGATGGGTGGTGTTGAAGCCGCGCACCTGGAGCGAGAGCGACTGCTCGTTGACGCCGAGCGCGTCGATCGACTGGGCCATCACGCCCGGCAGGAAGTTGAGCGCCTTCTGCACGCTGGTGCCCGGCGGCAGCGTGTCGAGGTTCGACGGCAGCAGGGTCGAGACTGAGCGGGTCTGGCCGCTGCCGACCACGACGATGGTGGCGTCGCTGCCGCTGTCCGTATCGGCGACGGCGCTGGTGCTGTCGGCGGTCTGGGCGTGCGCGGCGGGCGCGAGCGACACCAGCGCGGCGGAGGCCATCAGGAACGCATAGGCGTGGGCGTGGCGCAGCCGGCGGCGCGAAAATTCGGTCATGTGATCTTTCCCATCCCGGCGACCGGCTGGCCGCCCTCGACCGGGCGGCTAGGCAGGGTTGGGGACGGTACCGTTACGGAGGCGCGACAGTTTGATGACGCAGCGGCGGTTGGCCATGTTGCGTTGCCAAATGGCAACAATCCGCAACGTTCGGACCGGCATATCGCCTTGTCGGTCCCCTTTGCCGGGCGACCGAAGTTGCAAGCAATCGCGCCCAAGCGTCGGTTTTTGTTGCTGCAGCACCGTGAACATGCAGGATGCCGCCTGAAAGAGGGGAGAGCGTTTCATGCGTCGAGCGATGCGTTTCGGACTGGTGGGGCTGCTGGCATTGGGAGCCGCCGCGCCGGCCGTGGCCAAGGGGCCGGACATGGATGCGGCGGTAAAGGCGGCGATGGCCGAGACCGGTGCCAAGGGCGTGGCGGTCGCGCTGATCGACAAGGGCAAGGTCGTCTCGGTCAAGACGTACGGCGCGCGCAACGCCAAGGGCGAGCCGCTGACCGCCGACACCATTATGTACGGCGCATCGCTGACCAAGGCGGTGTTCGGGTATCTGGTCACCCAGCTGGCGGCGGAGAAGAAGCTCGATCTCGACGCGCCGATCGCGGCGATGCTGCCCCAGCCGATCCCCAGCTATGGCAATCTCGACGCCTATGGCCATTGGGGCGACCTGGCCGGCGACGAGCGCTGGCGGAAGATCACGCCGCGCCATGTGCTCAACCACGCCACCGGCTTCGCCAATTTCGCGGTGCTCGAGCCCGACGGCAAGCTGCGCTTCCACTTCGATCCGGGCAGCAACTACGGCTATTCGGGCGAGGGCATCTCGCTCCTCCAGTTCGGGGTCGAGAAGGGGCTGGGGCTGAGCGTCGAGGCTGAGCTGCAGCGCCGCTTCTTCCAGCCGCTCGGCATGACCCGGACCAGCCTGATCTGGCAGGACAGCTTCGGCACCAACCTGGCGGACGGCTGGGACGAGAATGGCAAGACCGAGCCGCATGACGACCGCAGCCGGGTGCGCGCGGCGGGATCGATGGACACCACGATCCACGACCTGGCGATCATGGCGGCGGCGATGGTGCGCGGCCAGGGCCTGCCGAAGCAGTGGCGGGTCGAATATGCCCGCGGCACCCAGAAGATCCCGAGCCGGACGCAGTTCCCGACGCTCAACAACCCGGCCGGTCCGGGCGAGGGGACGGACGCCAAGGCCGCGTTGGGCGTGATCGCCTTCACCGGGCCGCAGGGGGCGGGCTGGCTGAAGGGCGGGCATAACGAAGTGACCGCGAACACGCTGGTCTGCCTGGAGAAGGGCCAGCGCTGCGTGCTGATCCTGGGCAATGACGTGCGGATCGAGAAGGCTTTCCCCAAGCTGGTCAAGGCGGCGTTGGGCGAGACCGGCGTGCCGTATCGCTGGGAATATGGGTTCAAGGACTAGGTTGCCCCGCCGGAGCAGGCCGAGGGGGTCTGTGCTGGCGGGCGGACTCCGTCCTCGCGGGACCAGCCGATGACCAGCTGCCCCCATCCGATGCCGATCATCTGACTGCGATACGCGATCGTGCCGCTACGAGGCGCGCGCGTGACGCTGCCCGGCCCTGGCGCGAGCAGTCGGGTGGCGGCTGCGACATCGATCGCCATGCACGCGGCGGAGAGAAAACCCGCGCAGGTGCACAGCAGGGCGATGCGCAGGCGCGTGTTTCTTGCCGCACGCAGGGCCGCGGTTTCGGGTTCGTCTCGATAGGGCATCGGCATTCCTCCCCGCGCCTTCAGCGCATGCCTGCGCCGTGCGTCTCCGGCACGGCGCGGGGCACGCGGCGAAGCAGCAGGCAGAAGGCGAGGATGTGGGTGATCATCAGCAGCGGGACATAGAGGACGGGGATCGCATAGGCCGCGCCCAGCTGCCCGGCGACTTCGGGAAGGCCGAGCCGGACCGCATGATAATAGTTTCCGAGCAGGTCGCCGATGCCCACCAGGTTGAAGGCGACGACCAGGGCCCGGAACAAGGAGCGCACCCGGAAGGTCGCGAGCGCCAGCAGGGCGAGCAGCCCGGTCGCCAGGTCTCCCCAGGCGGCGAAGGTGGCGAAGCTTCCGGGCAGGCCGGGGCCGACCACGCCGGGCACGATGAACACCAGGCCGAAGAAGCGGAAGGCGTGGACCATGGCGATGGCACGGTGCACGGCGTCCGGTGCCATCGCGCGGGCGCGGGGCAAGCCATAGCTCAGCAGCCAGGCGAGCCACGCCGCATAGCCGAGGAGCATCTGCAGCTGAAAGATGAGGGCGACGGGCATGTTATGGCCTTTCTGCTTGGGGCGGGCGTGGGCGGCTATTTCAGCGGCAGGAACAGCTCGGCGACCGGCGCATGGATCGCCACTTCCGGGAGGAGCGACAGCCAGCGCTTGCTGTATACCGGGAAGTCGCGGGCTTCCTCGCCGCTGGCCGGCAGCCAGTCGCGATAGAGGTAGAGCACTTCCGGCTCGAGATTGTTGGACGAACCATTGGCGGCGCGCAGCACCGCGCAGCGTCCCCCGGGGATCGTGCCGGCCTTCACCTGCAGGTCGTTCGCCTCGATCGGCTGGTCGGTCGCGACGCACAGATCCATGCTGTAGTCGGCCGGGTTTGCGGGCGTCCGCTCGGAGCGGAAGACCATGAAGGTCGGGCTCGTCTCCGGCGACAGGCCCGCCGCCTTGCGCCAGGCGATGAAGCGCTGGATGGTGTCGCCGAGCGTCGCCCGGTCGCCGCGATGCTCGAGCATCGCCACCGGGGTGGGCGCCACCTCGCGGATGGTCACGTCGTCCTGATTGTAGATCGTCTGCATGAGCTTGGTCCTCGCATTGTCGAAGGGCCCGAAGGCCGCGAGCCACTGCACCCAGTCAGGAGACTGGCGGAAGGACGAGGGCGATTGCCCCAGCCGTTGCCGAAAGGCGCGGGCAAAGGCGTCCGGCGCGTCATAGCCGGCGTCCATCGCGATCTCGGTGACGCTGTCGGCATCCCCGGAGGCCAGCTGGTGCGATGCGCGCTTCATGCGGGCGAGCTGGACATAGCGATGCACGGACAGCCCGAAGGTGGCCGTGAACTGCCGGTGGAAATGGAATTTGGAGAAGGCCGCGATACGGCTCATCGTCTCCAGGTCCAGATCACCGTCCAGATGCTGGTCGATATGGTCGAGTACCCGCTGCATCCGGCTATGATAGTTTCGAAGCGCCGCCGTCATCTTTCCTTCCTTCGTGGCGCTGCCAGCTAGCCGCACCGGCCAGTGCCGCGCTCGACCGATCTTGCGGTTCGGATGCGCCGGGTCGATTTCATTTCGGTGGCAAATTGAATCGCCAGCGGACGGCCTTCCCCAATATGTAAGGCGGGTATTTTCCGGATTCGTTTCAGTGTGAGGGGGAATCATGTCCAATTACGACGACGATTCATATTTCCAGCCGGCGAACACCAACAATCCGGAAGCGGTGACATATTGTCCCAATGACAATCCGTTCATCACTTTTGCCGGCAGGCAATGGTGGATCAACTATCACTGGACGCAGAACCAGGGCACCTATGTCTGGGAGCCGTTCCAGTCGATCTTCGATCCGACGATCATCCAGAACGGCGCGGACGGCATCCAGCTGCAGATCCTGCCCAATGCGGATCCGACGAAGGCGTGGCGGACCTCCGAGGTCGTGCTGATGGACAAGCTCGGCTATGGCAAATACCTGATCACCGCGCGCGCCGATGGCGGGTCCTTCTCGGACCTCGATCCCAATGCGGTGTTCGGGGTGTTCCTCTACCAATATTCGGATGCGCCGCCGAGCAACGGCCCGAACGTCCACCGCGAGATCGACTTTCTCGAGGTGCTGCGCAACGCCGGCGGGAACGCGCAATTCACGCTGCAGCCCTATGACGCCTATGATCCCCACCCGGTGGAGTTCTTCAAGATCCCGTCGGGCACGAGCATGATCACGATCATCAACGACTGGTATGTCGATCAGGGCGGGAACCGCATTGCGGCCTATTCGCTCTACAGCGGTGATTGGTCGTTCGAGAATCCGCCGCCGGCGGCGAACCTGATCGCGCAATGGGCGCCGGCGACGAATTCGACCTTCGCGACGCTGATCCCCGATCACACCGACACCAGCTGCGAGCGGCTGCACCTCAACCTGTGGCTGATGCACGGCGCGGCGCCCCAGGGGCCGCAATCGGTGACCGTGACGCGGTTCGAGTTCCAGCCGGCTTCGTAGCCGATTGGCGGGCGCGGGGGCTCAGGCCCCCGCGGCGGTCAGCCGGTCGAGCTGTTCGCGGCTCAGCGCCACGTTCCAGCAGCCGAGCAGCTCCTCGGCCTGCGCGACCGAGGTGGCGCTGGCGATCGGGGCAGTGACGCCGGGCTGGGCGGCGAGCCAGGCCAGGGCGATCTGGGCGAGGGTGGCGCCGGTCTCGGCGGCGATGTCGTCCATCGCGGCGAGCATCGCCGGGCCCTTGGCTTCCATGAAGGCAGTCATCCGGCCGCCGCGCACGCTCTTCCCGAGGTCCGCTTCTGAGCGGTACTTGCCGGTGAGATAGCCCGAGGCGAGGCCATAGAACGGCACGCAGCCGATATTATACTCGACGCACAGGTCCTGCAGTTCGCCTTCGTACTTGTGGCGGCTGAGCAGGTGGTACTCGTTCTGCAGCGCACGGTAGCGGGGCAGGCCCTCGCGCGTGGCGATGTCGAGCGCCGACTTGAGGCGCATCGCATGGAAGTTCGAGGCGCCGATCGCCTGGACCTTGCCGGCCCGGATCAGCTTGTCGAACGCGGCGAGGACTTCCTCCTGCGGTACGTCCTCATCGTCCTGATGGGCGAAATACAGGTCGATCCTCTCGACGCCGAGGCGCTTGAGGCTGGCGTCGCAGGCGGCGGCGATGCGGGCCGGAGCGAGCTTGGTGCCGCCTTCGCCGTCGAGCATGCCGACCTTGGTGGCGATCTTCACCTGGCCGCGCTTGCCCGACTGCCGGAGCCATTCGCCGATGATCGTCTCGGACTCGCCGCCCTGATGTCCCGCCACCCAGGCCGAATAGACATCGGCGGTGTCGACCAGCGCGCCGCCGGCTTCGGCGAAGCGGTCGAGCACCGCGAAGCTGGTCGCCTTGTCGGCGGTCCAGCCGAAGACATTGCCGCCGAGGATCAGCGGCGGCGTCTCGATGCCGCTCGCGCCAAGGTCCCGCTGGTTGCTCATTGCTGGTTTCCGTTGCTGGCGTTGATGTCGGTTGCGGCCGCCGCCGCATCGAGATCGCGCGACTGGCTGGCGCTCAACCCGCCATGGCTGTCATCGGAGCCTTCGCCGCCGCCACAGGCCGCGAGTGCGAGGAGCAGGAGGAGCGGGGCCAGGCGCATGGGCTTATTCGTCGCCCGAGCCTTCGTCGCCCGAACCCTCGCTCGCGGCGTTGCCGACTGGCACGGCCTGGTCGTAATTGCTCTCGGCGGCGCCAAAGGCTGCATTCTCGGCGGCGTTCACGTCGCTCACCGCTTCGCCCATCGTGTTGCTGTCGCCGGCGACCGATTCATTGGCCTCGGCGGCTTCGTTCTTCGCCTTGTTGCCGCAGGCCGACAGGCCGAGCAGCGCGACTGCCGCGAGCGGGAGGAAGATCTTGCGCATGGATGCGTCCCTTTTGCCGTAATTGCTCCCGCGCAGGGCTAATCGGGCGCGGAGTCGCGTGCAAGGCGCATGCGATGCGTTGACCTCATATAAAGATATCTTTATATCTATAACCGCCATGCAGCAGGCCCTCGCCATCTTCCGTGCCCTCGCCGATTCGACGCGGTTGCGCATCCTTGCGCTCGTCCGCTCGATGGAGCTGAGCGTGGGCGAACTGGCGCAGGTGCTCGGGCAGAGCCAGCCGCGGGTCAGCCGGCATGTGAAGATACTGTGCGACGCCGGGCTGCTCGAGCGGCGCAAGGAAGGCAGCTGGGTGTTCGTCGGCCTGGGTGCCGAGCGCAAGGTGGATCCGGTGCTGGCCGCGCTCGACCGCTGGGACGAGGCGGACCACTGGATGGTCGCCGACGAGGCCCGGCTGGCGGCGGTGCGCGCCGATCGCGCCACCGCGGCGGCGGACTGGTTCGAGAGCAATGCCGGCGAATGGGACGCGATCCGCTCGCTCCATGTCGCGGAGAGCGAAGTCGAGGCGGCGATGTCGCGGGCGCTGGGCGATGCCGCGGTCGGCTGCCTGGTCGATATCGGCACCGGCACCGGGCGGATGCTCGAGCTGTTCGCGCCGCGGGCGGAGCGGGCGCTGGGGATCGACCGGTCGAGCGAGATGTTGCGGCTGGCGCGCGCCAAGCTTTCCGAGCGCGGGCTGGCCAATGCCGAGCTGCGCCAGGCCGACCTTTATGCGCTGCCGCTGCAGGATGGCGGGGCGGACCTCGCCATATTGCACCATGTGCTGCATTTCGCGCAGCAGCCCGGCGCGGCGATCGGCGAGGCGGCGCGGGTGCTCGCGCCGGGCGGTCGGCTGCTGATCGCCGATTTCGCGCCGCATGAGCGCGAGGAGCTGCGCAGCAAGGACGCGCATACCCGCCTCGGCTTCTCCGACGAGCAGGTGCTCGGCTGGTTCGAGGCGCATGGACTCGCGCCCGTCCAGGTCGAGACGCTGGAGGGCGGCGAGCTGACGGTGAAATTGTGGCTCGGTCGCAAGACCGGGCAGGTGAATGAAAAGGTGAGGGCCGCATGACTATCCTTGACCCGCTGGCGGCGCCGCTCTTCGCGGACGTGGCGGGCGATATCGACGTAAGCTTCGAATTCTTCCCCCCCAAGACGGAGAAGATGGAGGAGACTTTGTGGGAGTCGATCGAGACGCTGAGCCCGCTGGGGCCGCGTTTCGTCTCGGTCACCTATGGCGCCGGCGGCTCGACCCGCGAGCGGACGCACAACACGGTGGCGCGGATCGCGCGCGAGACCGGCATCCCGGCGGCGGCGCACCTCACCTGCGTCGAGGCGACCAGGGAAGAGATCGACCAAGTCGCGCAGGAATATTGGGCGGCGGGCGTGCGGCACATCGTGGCGCTGCGCGGCGATCCGCCGCGTGCGGGCGAGAAATACGCGACGCATCCGGGCGGGTACGAGAATGCCGCGGACCTGGTGGCGGGGCTGCGCAAGCTGCATCCGTTCGAGATCTCGGTCGCGGCCTATCCGGAATGCCATCCGGACTCGCCGAATCCTTCCGCCGATATCGAGAACCTCAAGCGCAAGATGGATGCGGGCGCCACGCGCGCGATCACCCAGTTCTTCTTCGAGCCCGAGACCTTCTTCCGCTTCCGCGACGATTGCGCCAAGGCGGGGATCGACGCGGAGATCGTGCCGGGGATCATGCCGGTGATGAACTTCGCCAGCGTCCAGCGCATGTCGGCGATGTGCGGCACCGATGTGCCCGCCTGGATGGGCCGGCTGTTCGAAGGGCTCGACGCGCATCCCGCCGCCCGCCAGCTGGTCGCGGCGACGCTCGCGGCGGAACTGTGCCGCAAGCTCTATGCGGGCGGGGTGCGGCAGTTCCACTTCTACACGCTGAACCGGGCCGAGCTGAGCTACGCGATCTGCCATCTGCTGGGCGTGCGGCCGAAGGTGCCGGCGCTGGTTGGGGTGTAGATTTCCTTATTCCCCTCCCGCTTGCGGGAGGGGCTAGGGGAGGGGCTGTCCCTCCCGCCTAAGAGTACAGGCCCTCCCCCGACCCCTCCCGCAAGCGGAAGGGGAGGAAGAAGGAAGTTATGATGACTGCACGCGAGAAACTGCTGGCCGAGGCCGCCAAGCGCATCCTGATCACCGACGGGGCGTTCGGCACCGAGATCCAGAACTGGAAGCTCGACGAGGCCGCCTATGCCGGCGATCTCGGGCTCAGCCACGACCAGAAGGGCAACAACGACATCCTCGCGCTGACCAAGCCCGAGGTGCCGGAGAGCATCCACCGCGCCTATTTCGAGGCGGGTGCCGACATTGCCGAGACCAACACCTTCTCGGCCAACCGGATCAGCCAGGCCGATTACGGCGCCGAGCATCTGGTGCGCGAGATCAATGTCGAGAGCGCCAAGCTCGCCCGCCGCATCGCCGACGAGTTCGAGGCCAGGGATGGCCGTCCGCGCTTCGTCGCCGGCGCGCTGGGGCCGACCAACAAGACGCTGTCGCTGAGCCCGGACGTCAACGATCCGGGCTATCGCGAGATCGACTTCGACTACCTGAAGGACGTCTATCGCGAGCAGATCGACGCGCTGGTCGAGGGCGGGATCGACTTCGTGCTGATCGAGACGGTGTTCGACACGCTCAACGCCAAGGCGGGCATCATGGCGGCGATCGAGGCGGCCAATGATCTCGGCCGCGACCTGCCGATCATGCTGTCGATGACCCTGACCGATCTTTCGGGGCGCAATCTTTCGGGCCACACCGTCGAGGCCTTCTGGCACGCGGTGCGCCACGCCCGGCCGGTGACGATCGGGCTCAACTGCTCGTTCGGCGCCGAGCAGCTGCGCCCGCACGTGAAGACGCTGTCGCAGAATTGCGACACGCTGATCATGGTCTATCCCAATGCCGGTCTGCCCAACGAGCTGGGCGCCTATGACGAGGCGCCGGCGACCACCGCCGGGCTGGTCAAGGAATGGGCCGATGCCGGCCAGGTCAATGTGCTGGGCGGCTGCTGCGGCTCGACCCCGGCGCACATCAAGGCGATCGCCGATGCCGTTGCGGGGCTGCCCGCGCGGCCGATCCCGGTGCCCGAGGTGCGGACCAAGCTGGCCGGGCTCGAGCCGTTCACGATGGCGGCCTAGTCCCCCTTCCGCTTGCGGGAGGGGTTAGGGGAGGGGCTGTCCTCCTCTACACCGCCCGAGATTTTGACACGCCCTCCCCCGACCCCTCCCGCAAGCGGAAGGGGAGCAGAAGAAGAAGATCATGACCACCGCCTCCTCCACCAGTTTCGTCAATATCGGCGAGCGCACCAACGTCACCGGCTCCGCGCGCTTCAAGAAGCTGATCATGAACGGGGACTATGCCGCCGCGGTCGAAGTGGCGCTGCAGCAGGTGGAGGCCGGCGCGCAGGTGCTCGACGTCAACATGGACGAGGGCCTGCTCGACGCGCACGAGGCGATGACCACTTTCCTCAAGCTGATCCAGGCCGAGCCCGACATCGCGCGGATCCCGGTGATGGTCGACAGCTCGAAATGGGACGTGATCGAGGCGGGGCTGAAGTGCGTCTCGGGCAAGCCGATCGTCAACTCGATCAGCATGAAGGAAGGCGTCGACCAGTTCCTCGATCACGCCCGCAAGTGCATGGCGTACGGCGCCGCCGTGGTGGTGATGGCGTTCGACGAGACCGGCCAAGCCGATACCCAGGCGCGCAAGGTCGAGATCTGCGAGCGCGCCTACAAGCTGCTTGTCGGCATCGGCTTCCCGCCCGAGGACATCATCTTCGATCCCAACGTCTTCGCGGTGGCGACGGGCATCGAGGAGCACAACAACTACGGCGTCGACTTCATCGAGGCGTGCCGCGAGATCAAGGCGCGCTGCCCGCATTGCCACATCTCGGGCGGCCTATCGAACCTGAGCTTCTCGTTCCGCGGCAACGAGCCGGTGCGCAAGGCGATGCACTCGGTGTTCCTCTACTATGCCATCCCCGCGGGCATGGACATGGCGATCGTCAATGCCGGCCAGCTCGACGTCTATGACCAGATCGAGCCCGAGCTGCGCAAGGCCTGCGAGGACGTGATCCTCAACAAGGATCCCGAGGCGGGCGACCGGCTGGTCGCGCTCGCCGAGAAGTTCCGCGGCACCGATGCGGCGGCGGAGAAGCAGGCGGCCGAGTGGCGCGGCTGGGCAGTGGAGAAGCGGCTCGAGCATGCGCTGGTCAAGGGCATCGACGCGCATGTCGTCGAGGATACCGAGGAATGCCGCCAGGCGGTGTTCGCCGCTGGCGGCCGCCCGATCCAGGTGATCGAAGGCCCGCTGATGGACGGCATGAACGTGGTCGGCGACCTGTTCGGATCGGGCAAGATGTTCCTGCCGCAGGTGGTGAAGTCGGCGCGCGTGATGAAGAAGGCCGTCGCGCACCTGATGCCCTATATCGAGGCCGAGAAGTCGGAAGGTTCCAAGGCCAAGGGCCGCGTGATCATGGCGACCGTGAAGGGCGACGTGCACGATATCGGCAAGAACATCGTCGGCGTCGTCCTGCAGTGCAACGGCTTCGAAGTGATCGACATGGGCGTGATGGTGCCCTGGTCCGACATCCTCAAGGCCGCCAACGAGAATGACGCGGACATGATTGGCCTGTCCGGCCTGATCACCCCGAGCCTCGATGAGATGGTGACCGTCGCCGAGGAGATGCAGCGCTCTAACATGACGATGCCGCTGCTGATCGGCGGCGCGACCACCAGCCGCGTCCACACCGCGCTCAAGATCGAGCCGATGTACAAGGGGCCGGTGGTGCATGTGCTCGACGCGTCGCGTGCGGTGGGCGTGGCGACGGCGCTCGTCTCGGACACACAGCGCGACGATTATGTCGCCAGGGTCGCTGCCGAATATGAGCAGGTGCGCCAGGCCCGCGCGGGCCGCGGGCAGAGCGAGCTGCTGCCGATCGACAAGGCGCGCGACAACGCCTTCGAAGCGGACATGAGCCTCAAGCCCGGCAAGCCGCGCATGCCGGGCGTGCATAGCTTCGACGACTGGGACCTGAAGGACCTGCGCCAGTATATCGACTGGACGCCCTTCTTCCGCGCCTGGGAACTGGCGGGCAACTACCCGGCGATCCTGACCGACGAAGTGGTCGGCGAGAGCGCCTCGTCGCTGTTCGCCGACGCGCAGAAGATGCTCGACACGATCATCGCCGAGAAATGGCTGACTGCGCGCGGCGTCGCCGGGCTCTGGCCGTGCCGGCGCAAGGGCGACGACGTCATCGTCCATGTCGGCGACGAGGAGCATGTCACGCTGCCGATGCTGCGCCAGCAGATCGCGAAACGGGAAGGCCGGGCGAACATGTGCCTGGCCGACTTCATCGACACCCAGGGCGACTGGATCGGCGGCTTCGCGGTCTCGATCCATGGCATCGAGCCGCATCTGGCGCGCTTCAAGAACGCGATCGACGATTATTCGGACATCCTGCTTAAGGCGCTGGCCGACCGTCTCGCCGAAGCCTTTGCCGAGCGGCTGCACCAGTTCACCCGCACCTCGCTATGGGGCTATGCCGAGGGCGAGCAGCTCGACAATGAGGCGCTGATCCGCGAGCAGTATCGCGGCATCCGCCCGGCACCGGGCTATCCCGCCTGCCCCGAGCACAGCCTCAAGCCGATCCTGTTCAAGATGCTCGACGCGCATCACAGGACCGGCATCTCGCTGACCGAGAGCTTCGCGATGCTGCCGACCGCGGCGGTCTCGGGCTTCTATTTCGGGCACCCGCAGGCCGAGTATTTCGGCGTGGCGCGGATCGGGCAGGACCAGCTCGAGGATTATGCGGCGCGGCGCGGGATCGATGTCGCGCTGGCGACGCGCTATCTGCGGCCGAACCTGGATTGAGATCGGATCGGGGAGCGCCGTGTTCCTGCGAAAGCAGGAACCCAGGGCCGTTCGGTACTTCGCCACCCTGGGCTCCTGCTTTCGCAGGAGCACATGGAATGGGCGGGGAGAATCACGGCTGCGTATACGATCCCTTGGTCCAGCCCGCAGTGCCGGGATCGCTGCAATATTCGGTCGTGACGTTCTCATTGGTCACATAGAGGCGGATATGCTCGCCAGCCGAATCCTGCCACACCGTGACCGAGGACTGCGAGCCCGGGAAGGTGGCGCCGGCGACCCAGCCCTGGCCGTCGTTGCAGCGCTCGCTGATCGTGTAGCCGTCGCTCGAATAGACGCGGATGTGCAGCGCGTGGCTGCTGTCGAACCAGCTCGCGGCGCTGGTGCTGATCGGATAGCTCGGATTGTCGCTGGACATGTGCCTCTCCCCCTTTTGCGGTGGAGAGGCTCTCCGGTTCCGCGAAACGGTGCAATCGGCATTGGGTCCGGATCGGTGCGGCGTGGGTGCTAGCACTTTAATCTGGGTTGATCCGGGAACGTCGGGCAATCGATAAGGTTGTGCGATCGACACGATCCCCGGAGCCCGCATGACCGAGAAGAACAGCGAAAAAACCTCGGTAACCAAGCAACTTGGCCCCGGGCTGATCACCGGGGCGGCGGACGACGATCCCAGCGGCATCGCTACCTATTCCCAGGCCGGCGCCCAGTTCGGCTATGGTCTGATGTGGACGATGCTGCTCACCTATCCGCTGATGTCGGCGGTGCAGCTGGCGAGCGCACATATCGGGCGGGTGACCGGCAAGGGCCTGGCCGAGAACATGCGCGAGGTGATGCCGCGCTGGCTGCTGACCCTGCTCGTCGCCATCCTGTTCGTCGCCAACACGATCAATATCGGCGCGGACATCGCCGCGATGGGCGATGCGGCGCAACTCGTCGCCGGATGGGGCGATCACTGGTTCACGATCTTCTTCGCATTTGTGAGTCTGATGCTGCAGGTGTTCGTGCCCTATCACCGCTATGCGCGCGTGCTGAAATGGCTGACTCTGTCGCTGCTCGCCTATGCCGCGGTGGTGATCGTGGTGAAGGTCGACTGGGCGGCGGCGGCGACCGGGCTGGTGGTGCCCAAGCTCAGCGGGCCGCAGGCGGTCGCCACGGTGGTCGCGATCTTCGGCACGACGATCAGCCCCTATCTCTTCTTCTGGCAGACCGCGCAGGAAGTGGAGGAGATTGAGGACGACGACGAGGCGAAGCCGCTGAACGAGGCGCCAGACCAGGCGCCGCGCGAGATCAAGCGGATGCGGATCGACACGCTGGTGGGCATGGCCTTCTCCAACGTGATCGCGCTGGCGATCATGATCGCGGCGGCGGCGACGCTGCACCAGCAGGGCGTGACCCAGATCGACACCGCCGCAGATGCCGCCAAGGCGCTGCAGCCGGTGGCGGGCGACTTCGCCTTTGCGCTGTTCGCGATCGGGATCATCGGCACGGGTCTGCTCGCGGTGCCGGTGCTCGCCGGATCGGCGGGCTTCGCGGTGAGCAATGCGCGCGGCTGGCGCTGCGGGCTGGAGCACAAGGTAGCCGATGCGCCGGGCTTCTACGGCGTGATCGCGCTGGCGACGCTGCTCGGCATCGCGCTCGACTGGTCGGACATCCCGCCGATCCAGGCGCTGTTCTGGAGCGCGGTGGTCAACGGTTTCGCGGCCGTGCCGATCATGGCGGTGATGATGATCATTGCCACCCGCAAGAGCCTGATGGGCGAGTTCCGGATCAGGGGTCCGATGCTCTGGCTCGGCTGGGCGGCGACGCTGGTGATGGGCGCGGCGGCGGCGGCGATGCTGATCTGGCAATAGGACCTTTCCGGACCTGTCTTGCCGCCTAGCCCTGAGCCGCTAAGCTTGGCCCCAAATTCAGGGGAAGAGGGCACCCAAATGGCGGACGGCGCGAGCGAGCCGACGAACAAGGACATCCGGCTGGTGATCGGCGCGTCGTCGCTGGGCACGATCTTCGAATGGTATGACTTCTTCATCTGGGGGACGCTGACCGCTACCGGCATCCTGCAGCATACCTTCTTCCCGGCGGGCAACGACGTGCTGGCGAGCCTGCTCGCCTGGGCCGCTTTCGCGGTCGGCTTCGGCTTCCGGCCGCTGGGCGCGGTGCTATTCGGCTATCTCGGCGATCGGATGGGGCGGAAATACACGTTCCTCGTCACGATCACCGTGATGGGCCTGGCCACCGCCGGGATCGGGCTGGTGCCGGGCTATGCCGCGATCGGCGTGGCGGCGCCGGTGCTGATCCTGATCATGCGGGTGGCGCAGGGGCTGGCGCTGGGCGGCGAATATGGCGGGGCGGCGATCTATGTCGCCGAGCATTCGCCGGGCGGGCGTGCCGGCTTCCACACCAGCTTCATCCAGGCGAGCGTGGTCGGCGGCTTCATCCTGAGCCTGGCGGTGGTGCTGGCGTTCAAGACACCGATGCCCGCCGCGACCTGGGAAGCCTGGGGCTGGCGGCTGCCCTTCCTCTTCTCGATCCTGCTGCTCGCCGTGTCGCTGTGGATGCGCCTCAAGCTGTCCGAGAGCCCGGTGTTCAAGGCGATGAAGGAAGCCGGCGAGACCGCGAGCAATCCCTTCCTCGAGAGCTTCACCTATCCGGGCAATCTGCCGCGCCTGTTCGTCGCCCTGTTCGGCATCGCGGCCGGGCTGACGGTGATCTGGTACACCTCGATGTTCTCGGTGCTGTCCTTCCTCACCGGGCCGATGCGGATGGACCCGACGACTGCGCAGCTGATCTGTGGCGGATCGGCGCTGGTGGGCTGCTGCTTCTTCGTGCTGTTCGGCCATCTCTCCGACCGGATCGGGCGCAAGAAGCCGATCGTGATCGGCTATGCGCTGACCCTGGTGCTGCTCTTCCCGCTGTTCTGGACGATCGGCGGGGCGGCCAATCCGGGGCTGGCGGAATCGGCCAAGCGGGCACCGGTCGTGGTGCGCGGGCCGAACTGCAACTACGATCCCTTCGCCGCGAAGCAGGCCGATGCCTGCGGCCAGATCCTCGACCATCTCTCCAAGAAGGGCATCGCCTACAAGACGATGAAAGCCGATGCGGTGGTGGTCACTATCGGCGGGGTCCCGGTCCCCGACATGCGCCCGGCCGGGCTCGACGCGACGCTGGAGGCGGCGGGGTACCGGCTCGAGCGGATCGTGCCCTCGGCGGGCAACATCGCGGTGATCGTGCTGGCGATGCTGGGGCTGATGGCGCTGGCCGGGGCGACCTATGGCCCGGTGGCGGCATTGCTCAGCGAAATGTTCCCGAGCCGCATCCGCTATTCGTCGATGTCGATCCCCTATCACCTGGGCACCGGCTATTTCGGCGGCTTCCTGCCCTTCATCAGCCAGTATGTGGTTGCCCGCACCGGCGATCCCTATGCGGGCCTCTGGTACACGATCGCCGTGGTGGCGATGGCGCTGGTGGTGACCGCGCTGGGATTGCAGGAGACGGTGAAACCGCCGCGCAAGGTCCATCACCATCTTTGAATGGGTCGGGGCCATTGCGGCCCGGGGGCGCACCCCGTAACCGCAGGCACATGACTGCACCCCTGCGCCTGCGGCTGGACAGCGCCGCGCTCGTCTCGAACTGGCGGCATCTGGCGAAGCTGAGCGGCACGGCCGCGTGCGGCGCCGCGATCAAGGCGAACGGCTATGGCCTGGGTTCGCGCGGCGTGGCGCAGCGGCTGGCCGGGGCGGGGTGTCGCGACTTCTTCGTCGCGACCTGGGCCGAGGCCGAGGCGCTGGCCGATCTCGGGCTGACGGTCTCGGTGCTGCACGGGCTGCGCGCCGACGATCCGCTCGACGCCACTTATGCCCGGCCGGTGCTGAGCACGGCGGAGCAGGTGATGCGCTGGAAGCCGACCGGGCGGCCCTGCGACGTGATGGTCGATACCGGCATGAACCGGCTCGGCGTCTCGGCCGAGGAGATCGGTGCCGGGCTGCTCGACGGGCTGGTGATCGAGACGCTGCTGAGCCATCTCGTCTCGGCCGACGAGGACGTGCCGCTCAATGCACGGCAGCTTGCGGCCTTTGGTGCCCTGAAGGGCAGGACCCAGGCGAAGCGGATGAGCCTGGCCAATTCGGCCGGCATCGCGCTCGGCGCCGACTATGCCTTCGATCTCACCCGGCCGGGCATCGCGCTCTATGGCGGCTGGCAGCGGCCCGGGCATGACGCGATCCGCCAGGTGGCGACGCCCGAGGCGCAGATCCTCCAGCGCCGCACGGTGCGCGTAGGCGAGAGCGTGGGGTACAACGCGACCTGGACCGCGCCGGCGGATACCGAGGTGGCGATCCTCAACCTCGGCTATGCCGATGGCTATCTGCGCTGCTTCTCGGGCAAGGGGCTGGCGCGGGCGGAAGGCGTCACGCTGCCGCTGATCGGCCGCGTCTCGATGGACCTGACCGCGATCGACGTGACGGCGCTGCCGGGGCTTCGCGAAGGTGACTGGGTGGCGATGTCCTATGCGCTGCCCGAGACGGCGGCGCTGAGCGGGCTGTCGCAATACGAGCTGCTGACCGGGCTCGGCCCGCGCTACGACCGGATCTGGCGCTGAGCCGCTCTGCGGCGTTGCCCTGCCGGGCGGGCATGGTAAGCCTCGGCGATGACCAGCATAGCCGAAGCCGAGAAGATCGTCCGTCAGGGAGCCGCTGCGCTTCAGTCCGGCAACCTGCAGAGCGCCCGTGAAGCCTTTCGGCAGGTCACGCGGACCGGAATGGCCAATGCACAGATCTGGCTGTTGCTGGCGCACACTGCCGCGCAGCTCCGCGATTGGGCGGAGGTAGAGCAGGCGAGCGATGCGGTGCTGGCGCGCGACGGCTCGAATCTGCGCGCGCTGGTGCTCAAGGGTGACGCGCGCGACGGGCTGGGTGACGCGCGGGGCGCATCGAGCTTCTATCTGAAGGCAACCCGGCTGGCTGAGGCGACGCAAGGGATTCCAGCCGATCTGGCAGCGGAGGTGCGCCGCGGAGGCGAGCGTGCGCGCGCGATTTCGAGCGAGTTTCGGCAGCGACTGGCCAGCCGCCTCGATGCCGCCGGGCTGGATGCGGCCCGCCGGTCGCGCCGGTTCGAGGAATCGCTGGGCATTCTGAGCGAGGAGAAGCAGATCTATCTCCAGCAGCCGAGCGCCTATTATTTCCCCGGTTTGCCGCAAATCCAGTTTTACGAACGCGAGCAGTTCGCCTGGGCGGCGGCGCTGGAAGCTGCAGCGGGCGCGATCCGCACCGAGCTTGACGCCGCGCTGGCCGGAAAGGACGGCTTTCGCCCGTATCTCCAGTCACGCATCGACCGGCCGAGCTATGATTTTCATGGACTGCTCGACAATCCTGCCTGGAGCACGCTCTATCTGTGGGAGAATGGTGCAGCGACGCCGGGTGCACGCGACCGGTTTCCGCAGACCTTTGCCGCACTCGAGCAGGTGCCGATGCCGCACATCACCACGCGCGCGCCGTCGATCCTGTTCTCGCTGCTCCAGCCGGGCGCGCGGATCGAGCCGCATCACGGGATGATCAACACGCGACTGATCTGCCATCTGCCGCTCATCGTGCCCCCGGGTTGCGGCTTCCGCGTCGGCAACGAAGTCCGCGAATGGGAAGTCGGCAAGCTCCTGATCTTCGATGACACGATCGAGCATGAAGCATGGAATGACAGCGGCGAGGATCGCGTGGTGCTGATCTTCGACATCTGGCGTCCCGAGTTGGACGAGGGTGAGCGCCGTGCCGTGACTACCATGTTCGAAGCGATCGACGCCGGCTGACGACGGGCTCGCTATTGCCGGGCGGCATCACGCCTTCATGCACGGATACGGGACAAAAAAAGGGGGCTGCCGAAGCAGCCCCCTTCCTTTTTGTGTCGTAGCGGATCGGCTTAGAGGCCGATCTTCACGCCGGCATAGAAGTAACGGCCGATCGCGTCGAACGGCGAACCGCCCGCCACACCGAGCTCGCCGAGCGGCGGCTTGGTGTCGAACAGGTTGTCGACGCCCAGGTAGAAGGTGAACTGCTTGTTCGCCTTAATGTCCAGCTTCACGGCATGGTAGAACACATCCTGATACCAGATCGGGAAGTTGGCGTCCGCATTCTGCGGCGGACGGCCCTGGAGCGGGAAATAGTTCTCGTACGCGCCGATCGTCTGCTTGCCGATATAGTTGACGTTCCAGCGGAGCGTCGCCGGGCCGGCACCGACGAGGAAGGTGGCATTGGCCGCCCACTGCGGATCGCCCAGCTCCTGGAGCTGCTGATCCTTGATCGTCGGGTTGGTCGGGCTGACATAGTTGTCGCGCTCGATCACATAGGTGAGCACGCCGTGGAAGTTGAACGACCAGAAGTCGTCGAACTTCTTGGCGTAGTTCATCTCGAAGTCGATGCCGCGTGCGGTGCCCTTCGCGAAGTTGATGCCGGCCGAGGTGAGGGCCGGATCCTGGAAGGTGAAGTCCGCGTTACGGGCAGTGAGCAGGCCGCAATACTCATTCGGCTGCGGCAGATCGTAGCACTGATTGAGGATGGTCTGCGCACCGAGGACTTCGATACGGTTATTCAGCGTGATGTTGTAATAGTCGGCGGTGAAGGTGAAGCCCGGCATGAACGACGGAGTGAACACGCCGCCGATCGTCCAGCTGCTCGACTGCTCTTCGCTCAGGCTCGGGTTGCCTGCCGAGAGATAGCCGGTGCTGGCCGCGCGCGCCGGAGCGTTGATGAACCCGACCGGAATGCCCTGCGCCGAGCAGTTGGTGGCGCGGTTGGTGGTGCCATTGCCGATGTAGAGGGCATCACACGGATCCTGCAGGAACGCGAAGTTCTGCGAGGCCGACGAGTAAAGGTCGTCCAGCGTCGGCACACGCACCGAGCGCGAATAGTTCACGCGGAAGCGGAAGTCCCGGACCGGACTCCAGGTGCCGCCTGCGTTCCACGCGAAGGTGCTGCCGGCGCTGGTATTGTAGTCCGAGTAACGGGCCGCGCCGGTGATCGTCAGTTCGCGCGCGAACGGAAGGTCCTTGAGGAGCGGGATCGAAAGCTCGCCAAAGACTTCCTTCACTTCGAACGCGGGCGGATCGAACTCCGAGAACGCGTTGAAGAAGGTGCCGCCTGCGGCCGAGCGCGGATCGGCAACCTGGTACGCGGTCTCACGGCGATATTCGCCGCCGAGCACGAACGCGACCGGACCACCCGGAAGCTCGAACACCTGCGAGCTGTCGCCCGAGACGTAACCGAGGATATCGAGTTCGCTCGCGTTGCTCTTCACCCACGAAGTGGTGTTGACGAAGTTGAGCGCGGCAGCACTCGGAGCACCATAGCCGAACATGTTGATCGGCACGCAGTCCGAACGCGTCACGGTCACCTGGTTCACGCGGCAAACGATCTGGCCAGCGCCATTGCGGACCGCATCGTAAGCGAGCGAGAAGCCGTCGAGATTACCGGCGGTGTCGGCGATCACCAGGTCGTTGTGCTCGTCCTGGCGGATCTTGACTTCGCCATAGGTTGCCGAGAGCTCATAGTGCCAGTCGTCGTTGAAGTTGCCGCGGAGGCCGGCGACGATGCGCCAGGTATCGCGGGTGACGATCTCGCTACGGCCACCGAAGTCGACGTTGAAGCGGCCCAGCGGCAGCGACTGGGTGTTGGTCGCACCAGCCGAGCAATAGCCGATCGCCTGGAGCGAGGCGAGGTTGGCCGCCGTCAGGAAGGCGTTGTCGCAGGTGAGATTCGGCAGGCCGATCGTGTTGGCGATCGACTGGTAGAAGCTCGGCTGGCCTTCCTGGATCGATTTCAGGTGGACGTACTTGCCTTCCGCGAAGACCTCGAGGGCCGGCGAGAACTCGAACTTGAACAGCGCGTTGGCGTTGTAGCGATCGAGGCCCGGAGCCAGCTGACCGGTTTCACGCAGCGTGGTGCCCGGCACCGCCGAGTTCGGGTTGCTGATGACGTTGCCCGAGCCGTAGGGACGGAAGTCGAGCGAGGGCACGTCTTCCAGCAGCTGCCCCGACGGGCTGAAGCGGAAGGTGCGCGGCTGACCGTAGATCGTGCCGGGATTGAGGCAGCGTGCGGCGCCGATCGCGGCGTTCGCGCCATTCGGGCCATAGGCTGCGTTCTGGCAGTTCGCGGCCGACAGGTTGGCGAGCATCGTGCCGCCGGTCGAGATGTTGTTGTTGCGGACGCCGCATAGATAGATGCTGTCCGGCACGCCGTCGCCGCTTTGCGGTTCGCCCGTGGTGAAATCGTTCAGCTGCATCTGGCAGCGGCCCGAATAGGCACCGGTGATGTCGTCGCGCTGGTTGTTGTAGAGCGCATCGGCGTGGGTATATTCGAAGTTGGCGGCGATGTTGCCACGGCCACCGGCAAAGTTGGTGCCGGCGGTGCCCGAGACGAAGTAGATGTTGCGGTCGCCGTGGTTCGAGATACCGTTCTGGGCGTTCAGCTTGATGCCCTCGAAGTTATCCTTGAGGACGAAGTTGACCACGCCCGCGATCGCGTCCGAACCGTAAACGGCCGAGCTGCCGCCGGTGATCACGTCCACGCGCTCGATAAGGTCGCTGGGGATGGTCTGCACGTCGACAAGGAAGCTGCCCGGAAGCGCCGTGACGTGGCGACGGCCGTTGACGAGCACTAGGGTGCGCTCGATGCCGAGGCCGCGAAGGTCGAGCAGGTTCAGGCCCGTGGTGCCGATGAAGCGGGTCGAGTTCGCCTGGCTGTAGGTCGAGCGAAGCGCCGGAAGTTCGTTGAGCTTGTCGCCGATGCTGGCGCTGCCGCTGACCGCGAGGTCTTCAGCGGTCATCGTGGTGACCGGGCTGATGGTTTCGAGGTTGGGCTGGCGGATACGCGAACCGGTAACGACAATCGTTTCATCGGTCGGCGGGCAGTTCTCGGTGCCGGGAGTGCAGGCTTCTGTGGTTTCCTGCGCCCAGGCCATGCCCGGCACGGTAAGAAGGGAGCCCGCGAGTGCGGTCGCGCCAAGTAGGCGGGTGAGTTTCATTGATATGCCCCTCCGGGCGGGATGCCCGAAGGACACAGTGAGACGGACATGTTTCCGCACTGCAAGAGAGGGAAACATTGCCCGGCGTAATTCAATTGTCACTGTTGCAGAAAAGAGACTGTCAGGCGCGCTAAATTTCAAGCATGGCCGGGTTAATGTAACATTCAGAATGTGCCCTAGTGCATCAACACACTAAGGCATGCTGCGTCAGAAACATTTCGATACAGAGCGAAAGCCGCTCAGCGCTCGACGCACATGGCGATTCCCATACCGCCGCCGATGCAGAGCGTGGCGAGGCCCTTCTTCGCATCGCGCTTCTGCATCTCGTAGATCAGCGTGGTCAGGACGCGTGCGCCCGAGGCGCCGATCGGGTGGCCGATGGCGATCGCGCCGCCATTGACGTTGACCTTGCTGGCGTCCCAGCCAAGCTCCTTGCCGACCGAAAGCGCCTGCGCCGCGAACGCCTCATTGGCTTCGATCAGGTCGAGATCGGCAATGCTCCAGCCGGCCTTCTCCAGCGCTTTCTTCGACGCCGGGACCGGGCCGATACCCATGATCGAGGGGTCGACGCCGGCGGTCGCCCAGCTCCGAATCGTCGCCAGGATCGATGCGCCGCGCTTCTCGGCTTCGTCGCGGCGCATCACGACCAATGCTGCAGCGCCGTCATTGAGGCCCGAGGCATTGGCGGCGGTGACGGTGCCGTCCTTCTTGAACGCCGGGCGCAGGCCCGAAACGCTGTCGATCGTGGCGCCGGCGCGGATATATTCGTCATCGGCAACGACGGTGTCGCCCTTGCGGCCCTTGATCGTCACCGGGGCGATCTCGTCCTTGAAGCGGCCCTCGGCGCGCGCCTTTTCCGCCTTGTTCTGCGAGGCGACGGCGAACTCGTCCTGCTCGATGCGGGTGACCTGATATTGCTCGGCCAGGTTCTCCGCGGTGATGCCCATGTGATAGCCGTTGAACACGTCGGTCAGGCCGTCCTTGATCATCGTGTCGACCAGGGTGACGTCGCCCATCTTCGCACCTGCACGCAGCGCCTGGGCGTGGTTGGCGAGCGACATGCTCTCCTGGCCGCCGGCGACGACGATGGTCGAATCGCCGGTCTGGATCGCCTGGGCGGCAAGCGCCACGGCACGGAGGCCCGAGCCGCAGACCTGCTGCACGCTCCAGGCCGGCACTTCCTTGGGCACGCCGGCGGCCATCGAGGCCTGGCGGGCGGGGTTCTGGCCCTGGGCGGCGGTGAGCACCTGGCCAAGGATGACTTCGCTGACTTCCTCGCCCTTCACGCCGGCCTGCTCGAGCGCGGCCTCGATCGCGACACGGCCCAGTTCGTGCGCGGGGGTGCTGCCGAAGGCGCCGAGGAATGCGCCCACCGGGGTACGCTTGGCGGCGATGATGACGACGTCGTTCGGGTTGGCCATGGCTCGGGACTCCTGCGGGTGGTTCTGTCGTTTGGCGGCTATTTAGGGTGCGCTGCGGCAAGAAGCCAGTCGCGCAAGGGCTCCCACACCATTGCCCGCGCCCGCCCGCCGACGATCATCCCGACATGGCCGAGTGCGAGGCTCCTCCGCTCGGGCAGGTTCGCGGCGGTGGCGGCGGGGACGATCCGGTCGGTGGTCGAGAGCAGTTCGAGCGCGGGGCAGGCGAGGCGGGAGGGCAGGACGCGCGTTCCCTCCACCCACCAGCGACCGCTTCCGGGGCGATCGGTCTTGAAGAAGCGCTCGAACATCTGCGCGCCCGCAGCATAGGTCAGCGGCGCGCCGGCATTGGCCCAGTCCTCCAATGCGATGAACGCGCGGGCCTGGTCGCTGTCCGGTTCGATTCGGGCGAATCGCTCGAACTTGGCGATGGTGCGGGCGGGATCGAGCTGCCAGAAGCCCGCCTGGAGCACTTCCATCGGCACCAGCCCGAGCTGCGCACAGGCGGGCTGGGCGGCTTCCCATTGCGATGCAATGGCTGCGCGCGCGAGATCGCCATAGCGGCGGAAGCGCCAGGGCGCCGCGATCGTCACCAGCCCGCGCGCCGGCCGCAGCGCCGCGGCGGCCATCGCCAGCGTGCCCCCCAGGCAATAGCCGACGAGCAGTGGCGGTTCATCGAGCGCATCCAGCAGCGGGAGCAGCAGCGCGGTGATATGCGCGTCCACGCCCTGGCCGCGATCCGCCGGCACCGGCGTGCCCCAGTCTACAAGAAGCGGCCGAAGCCCTTGAGTCGCCAGCCATTCGAGCAGCGAATTGCCCGGCGCGAGATCGAGGATGAAGGGCGGATTGATCAGCGAGGGGACGAAGACGACCGGCGGCCCGTCGCCGCCATAGTCGCGCAGGGACGCGCGGCCGGCCGTGGCGATTGCGGGCTTGAGCGCGCGCTCGGGCGGCCTTTCCGCCTCCTGATAGGCCTTCAGTCCCGCCAGTGCGGCGGCGCGCCGCTCGGGCGATGCTGCGGTCTCGCTGCGCAACAGCGAAAGGAACAGCGGAAGGGGGCGCGGTCCGTGTTGCGCCGCAGAATGAAACGATGATAGATATGTTTCACTCACCTGGGGGCCTTAGATGAAGAAAAGCGCTGCTGGTACGGGACCGGTCATCATCAAGAAGTACGCGAACCGGCGTCTCTACAACACCGAAACCTCGTCCTACATCACGCTGGACCATCTCGCCGCGATGACGCGCGAGGGGCGCGATTTCAAGGTCGTCGATGCCAAGACCGAGGAGGACATCACCCATAATGTCCTCACCCAGATCATCATGGAAGAGGAGCAGCGCGGACAGACCATGCTGCCGGTCAACTTCCTGCGCCAGCTGATCGCGCTCTACGGCGATTCGATGCAGGCGATGGTGCCGGGCTATCTGGAAGCCTCGATGGAGAGCTTCCGCCGCAACCAGCAGCAGTTCAAGTCGGCGGTCGAGGGCGCCTTCGCCAACTCGCCCTTCGCCGAGATGGCCAAGCGCAACATGGAGATCTTCGAGGCGGCGACCCAGGCGTTCAAGCCTGGCGCGACGCCGGGTGCTCCGGGCGCGGCTGCCGCGCCGACCGCTGCTCCGGCTGCTGGCGAAGGCGACGACGTCGCCGCGCTGAAGGCGGAGCTGGCCCGGCTGCAGGACAAGATCGAGAAGCTGGCGAAATAATCATCGCTTCCCCTCCCTTCCAGGGAGGGGAGCTTTCTAGAACTAACCCCGTCCGTTCAGCCCGCCCAATGCCGCGCGGATTTCCTCCAGCGTCGGCATCTTCTGCTCGATCACGCAGCGCAGTCCGAGGCCGGTGAAGCCGTGATAATCGGTGGCACTGGCGAAGGCGATCGTGCTGTCGCCGCGCACTTCGGCGCCGCGCACCGCATTGGGCGGAAGCGCGACATGCTCGCCGTGGCGCTTGCCCGAGGAGCTCGCCACGATCCGATCCTGCTCGTCGACGATCGAGATGCTCGTCCTCCCCCAGTCGCGCTCGCCGAACAGCGAGCGGTCGGAGATGATGGCGGGGATGTGCCCCTCCCAGTCGAACTCGAGATAGAAGGCGCCGAGCGGCCGGCCGTCGCGGCCGCGCGGACGCACGCCGTTGACGAACACCAGCACCGCGCGGTGGTCCGAATAGGGATTGAGCCACACTTCGTCGGTGAACCATTCGTCGCGCCGGTGGCTGCGCATCGCGTTCAGATATTGCGGCGCGTTCGCCAAGTCGACGCCGCGTACCCGCGCATGCGGATCGGACGCGGCGATCACCTTGCCCTCATGGTTGGCGAGGAAGGCGTTGACATAATAAGGCGAGATGCCGGTCAGCATCGCCAGCCGCGCATCGGCGGCGGCGATCGTCTCGGGCGAGGGATCTTCCAGCGCGGCGATCACTTCGGAATCGGATGCCATCACCCGCAGGTCGATGCTGCGGCCATAGAGATGGCGGCTGACATTCTGGATCAGCGCCTGGGCCAGCTCGACCAGGCGGGTGCCCTCGATCTCGCTGACCATCTCGTCGGCGATGCCCGCGCCCATGGCGAGGCGCTCGCGCACTTCGGAGCGGAATTCGATCGAGGCGCCGCGCGCCTGCTGGGCCAGCGCCTTCACTTCCTGCGCCACCACCGAGAAGCCGCGCCCGGCCTCGCCCGAGCGGGCGGCCTCGATCGCGGCGTTCAGCGCGAGCAGATTGGTGCGCGCAGCGATCTCCTCGCTGGTCGCGGCATAGCTGTCCACTTCCTCGCGGAGGACCGACAAAAGGGTTCGAATTCGGCGCGGCACGTTCCTGTGCCTAATCCGAATTGGTTAATCCTGCGTTGAGTCGAAACCGCTTCGGTGGAATCTGCTCATGGTTTCCGGAACTTGAGCGTCATCCGGTCGCTCTCGCCGATCGCCGCGTACTTGGCCCGGTCGACCTCCTTGAGCGTGTAGCTCGGCGGCAGCGTCCACACGCCCTGCGGCCAGTCCGCGGTATCGCGCGGATTGGCGTTGACCTCCGACGCGCCGACGAACTTGAAGCCGGCTTGCTCGGCCAGCCGGCGCACGGTCGAGACCTTGATGTAGCCGCTGGTCTTCTCGCGCTCGGCGCTGGCGCTCTCCGGCAGGCGGTGATCCTCGATGCCGAGCGTGCCGCCCTTCTTGAGCATCGCGAACATCTGGGCAAACGCCTCGGGCGAGTAATCCACGTTGCCGCGCTTGTAGCCCATCCGCCAGTTATGGACGTTGCGGAAGGTCAGCACGACGTCGGCAGTGCCGTCCGGTACCTTGGGCTGGCCGGCCTGGGCAGGGAAGGCGACGAGCTGGGCATGGCCGTAGAGCGCGGCGTCCTTGGCCTTGAGTGTTTCGACCGCCTTGCCGCCATTGGGGAAATCGGGGCCCACTGCCGCGTAATAGCTGCCCTTTGCCCGGGTGAGCGGGGCGAGGATCTCGGTGTACCAGCCGCCGCCCGGCCAGATCTCGACCACGGTGTTGCCGGGCTTCACCCCGAAGAAATTGAGCGTGTCGACCGGATGGCGATACTGGTCGCGCGCGACATTGGCCGGCGAGCGGGTGGGCGAGGCGACCGCTTCGGCGATCGTCTGGCGCTGCATCTGGGGAGCGCCGGTGGCGACGCTGGCCACTGCGGCGGCGGTGGTGAACACGGCAAGGATGGTCAGGGTCTGGCGCACGCGAATTCCCTCCCTAGATGTCGTCCGCGCATTTGGGGGATTTTTGTGACGATGCAACTACAATTATGGCTCGGGGCGGCGGGCGCGGCGGTGATCGCGGTGGTCAGCGGTCTGGGCGAGCATCGCCGGCGCAAGCGCAAGCGGATCGACGATGTCGGTTTCGTGCCCTGGCAGTTCCTCCAGGTGATGGCGATGCTGGGCGCGGTAATCCTGGCGAGCGTTGCGCTGAATTTGCGGTAAGCTGCACCCGTCAGCCACGGGAGCGCGCGATGATCACATTATGGGGCGAAGGCCGGGGGTTCCGGGTGGCATGGCTGCTCGAGGAACTGGGCCTGCCCTGGCGGCTGCGGCCGGTGGACATGCTCGCCGGGGTGGAGAACGACCCCGAATTCCTGGCGATCAACCCGGCCGGGTTCATCCCGGCGCTGCAGGACGGCGAGGTTGTCCTGGTCGAATCCATCGCGATCCTCGAATATCTGCTGGGGCGCTACGGACCCTCGCCGCTGGCCCCGCAGCCGGCCGATCCGGCATTCCCGCTCTACCAGCAGTTCCTCCATCTGGGCGAAGCCGGGATGGCGACCTTCATGTTCGTCTTCGTCGCCACAAACATCCTCGCGCCCGAGGGCGAGAAGGACAATTGGAGCGCCCGTGCCAGCCTCGACTGGTTCGAGAGCCGGCGCGGGATCGTCGCGCGGCAGCTGACGCAGGCGCCGTACATGGCGGGCGAGGCCTTCACCGCCGCCGACATCTCGATCAGCTACGCGCTCCAGTTCGCCGAGCGGACCAGGGGCGCGGTGCTGCGCGAGGACGAGCTGGCCTATCTCGCCCGCACCACCGGGCGCGCCGGCTACAGGCGGGCGATGGACAAGTGCACCGATACCAAGGCCTGGGTAGCGGCGCTGGCGGAGGCGGATGCCTAGCCGGAGCCGACCTGCCACGCTTTTCCCCGGCGAAGGCCGGGGCCCAGTACTTGAAAGTCACGCGCCTTGGCGCGTCTGCGCCGCGCACGCTTAGTCTGGACCCCGGCCTTCGCCGGGGAAAAATGAGGTGGCGCAGCCAGCCCTAATAGAACTTTCGCAGCGTCAACTGGCGCTCGCGGCCGTCACACAGGGTGAGTGTCACCACGCGCCCCGGCGTCCCCGCGCTCCAGTCGACCGGGCGGCCCGCGACCGCCACGCCATCGGCGGCGCAGATCGTCTCGCCTTCGCGCCAGCCGCCTGCCTCGGCGGGCGAGCCGCGCATGACGTGGAGCACGCGCAGATGCGCATCCTCGGCGCCAAGCAGCAGCCCGCTGGTCGAGCGCAGCACCGGCGTGGCGGGCGCGCCGGCGGGCTGGAGCACCATCCGCCCCGCGCGCGGATCGAGCAGCACGCGGTAGCGCAGCAGCAGCCCGGTGCCGATCCGTCCGGCGGCGCCGGCGGCGGTGGAATAGCCGCCTTCGCCTTCGATGCGGACCTCGGTCTCGGGCAGGGTGCTGCCGCCCAGGGTGAAGCCGGGGATGACCGCGGCCTCGCTGACCAGCGCGCCTCCGATGCCCCAGCCCAGCGTGGTGGTTAGGGTGGCGCCGCGATAATTGGCGCTGGTCCAGGCGGCGCGGCTGAGCGTCACCGCCGCGCCGTCGCCGGTGTCGACGATCATCGGCCGCAGCCGCGCGCCGCCCAGCCGGATCTCGGTGACCGGCACTTCGGAGCCGTGCTGGAGCGACAGCGGTGCGGTGTGGCCCGTGAAGGGCATGCGGCCGCTGGGCAGGATGCGGAAGCGGCGCACCGCATAGTCGATGTCGAGCGCGCAGCAGCTCAGCACGTCGCTGCCGATCAGCAGGTCGGCGCCGAACCGGTCCTGCCCCGGCGCATCGGGAATGACGATACGCCCGCCGCGCCTTGTGAGCCCGCCCATCACCAGCGTCCCGCCCGGCGCCCAGGCGACCTCGACCCCGCCGCCGATCGCCAGCGCGCGCTGGCGCCGGCCGATGGCGAGCCGGGCGCGAGCGGCGAAATCCTGGGTGGCGAGCGTGTTGGTCAGCCCGGTGTCGAGCACCGCGCGCACCGGCCGGCCGTTGAGCACCGCCTCGAAGCGGATCTGGTTGGAGGGCGTCAGGTCGAACGCGATCCAGCGCGCCTCGCTGTCGGGCGCCAGGGTGATGCCGTCCTTCGCCTCCTCGATTGCAGGCGGGGAGGCGAGGCCGAGAAAGACCGCGAGGGGCAGGAGAAAGGACAGCACCGACCCAGCCTAGCCGGTCAGGCGATCAGAGGCACGCCTCGAGCAGTGCCTGGTCGAAGCCGTACTGCTTGGCCTTGTCGAGCGTATAGGGGCGCAGGCCCATCGAGCGATACTCGCCGATGATCTTGCCGTCGGCGCTCTCGTCGAGATACTCGAACTTGAACAGCTCCTGGGTGACGATCACCGGGCCTTCCATGCCGATCACCTCGGTAACGTTGGTCACGCGGCGCGAACCGTCGCGCAGGCGCTTCACCTGGATGATCAGGTCGACCGAATCGGCGATCTGGCGGCTGATCGCTTCCTTCGGCACCTTGATGTCCGACATCATCACCATGTTCTCCATACGGGCGAGCGCCTCGCGCGGAGAGTTGGAGTGGAGCGTACACATCGAGCCGTCATGGCCGGTGTTCATGGCGGCGAGCATGTCGAAACACTCGCTGCCACGGATTTCGCCGAGGATGATGCGATCCGGGCGCATACGCAGCGCGTTCTTCACCAGATCGCGGATGGTGATCTCGCCCTGGCCTTCGAGGTTGGGCGGGCGGGTTTCGAGCGGCAGCCAGTGCGGCTGCTGCAGGCGGAGTTCGGCGGCGTCCTCGATCGTCAGCACGCGCTCGCCCGGGTCGATCATCTTCGACAGGGCGTTGAGCATCGTCGTCTTGCCCGAGCCGGTACCGCCCGAGATGACGATGTTGAAGCGGCTGGCGCCGGCGATCTTCAGCGCGGTCGCCATCTTCTGCGACATCGACCCGCCCTGGGCCATCATGTCGAGCGTGATCGGCTTGGCCGAGAATTTACGAATCGAGATCGCGGTGCCGCGCAGGGAGAGCGGCGGCACGATCACGTTGACGCGGCTGCCGTCCTTGAGGCGGGCGTCGGCGAGCGGCGTGGTCTGGTCGACGCGGCGGCCGACCGAGTTGCAGATGCGCTGGGCGATCTGGAACAGATGCTCCTCGTCGCGGAACTGGATGTTGGCGAGTTCGAGCTTGCCCTTGCGCTCGACAAAGGTCTGCTCGGGACCGTTGACCATGATGTCCGAGATGGCCGGATCGGCCAGCAGTTCCTCGAGCGGCCCGAGGCCGAGCAGCTCGTCGACCAGCACCTTCTCAAGCGCGAACTGCTCGCGCCGGTTCAGGGTCAGCTTCAGCTCGGCGAGCACTTCGCCGATGATCGGGCGGAATTCCTCGGCCAGCTCGTCCTTGCTGAGCGTGGCGGCGGCCTCGGGGTCGACGCGCTCCAGCAGGCGCGGAAGCACCTGTTCCTTGATGCGGTGGATCGAAGCTTCGAATCCCTCGACGCGCGAATTGCCCTGCTCGCCCGCGGCGGCCTGACGGTCGGCGAGGCGCTGGAGCGCTTCGGCGCTGGCGACGCTGGGGCCGTTCGGATCGCGCTCGGCCATCGGGTCGGGCATGGCGCCCTGGCCCGGAAGCGGCACGGAATTGATCGGCGGGAACTGGTCGCCGCCCAGCGGGGCGGGATCGACCGGGCGGGGCAGCGGTCCGCCGCCCTGCATCGGGCGCGCAACGCCGAACGCCGGCCGGCCTGCCGGTCCACCACCCAATCCGCTGCGTCGTCCGAAAGCGCTCATCAGAACCCAATGTCCCCTCGACCGAGAGGTGTTACCCGGCAAGGCTTGATATTTACCTAACCCGGTAACCCCGCTTGTTACGGAGATGGACCGGCAAAGGTGCAGACCGGGTAAACGCGTGCGCCTAGAGGAACGGTCCCTTTGCCCTGATGCGTGCCCCGCTGGGCGGCATGCCGGCGAGTTCGCGGAAGTCGCGCGCCATGTGCGCCTGGTCGGCATAGCCGCGCGCCGCGGCGGTATCGGCGAGATTGTCCCCGCCCTGCTGGACGTCTTGCAGCGCCTCGCGGAAGCGCAGCAGCCGCAGATAGGTGCGCGGCGCCAGCCCCAGCTCGCGCGCGAAGATGCGCTGCAGCCGGCGATGCGGCAGGCCGGTGGCTGCCGAAATCTCCGCGACGCTGGAGGAGGCGAGGATGGCGCGGGCGAGCGGCGGCGGATCGATGCCGGCGAGTGCCTGGACGAGATTCGCGACCGGGTCGCCCCGCAGCAGGGCGGCGAGCGGCGAATCGGGCGCCACCGCGACCCAGTCGTCGGCGAAGCCGGGGCAGGGCGCGCCGCCCAGCGCGCGCCAGGCCCAGGGCCAGAGCTTGATCGCGGTGAAGCGCGCATCGCCGCTGAAGCCGAAGCGGATCGGATGGGGCGAGAGGCCGGTGGCGAAGAATTCCGGCTGGTCGCGCCGCCATTCGGAACGGCCGGCGGAGCGGTGGATAAGCTCGACGCAGCCGTCCGGAGTCGCCTCATGCTCGACCCAGCCCGGCTCGCTCGCCGCGAGCGTCCATATCGCAGCGACCAGGCCGTCGAGCGCGGGCGGCAGGGGCAACTCGGCATAGTCCATTTGCCGAGCCTCGCATGTCGCGTGCGTTCAAGCCAGTGTCGCCGGACGGGCATAGCGTCGGGCGAAACAGGGAGGATCGAGGATGATCGCGAACATCATGCTGCTCGCCGGGCTGGGACTGTCGCCGGAGCCGCTCGACTGGCTGGTCGGCAAATGGTGCACCGAGCCGGTCAATGGCCGGACGACCTGCGAGACCTGGCAGCCGATGGGCGCGGATCATGTCATGCACGGCGAGACGGTCACGACCTCGGCCAAGGGCGAGCGGCGCGAGCCGATGCGGATCACCGACGAGGCGGGCAAGCTCGTCTTCCATGCCGAGCCGCCGGGCCAGGCGGCCACCGATTTCGCGGGAGCGGCCTCCGCGCCGCAGAGCGTGGCGTTCGTCAACGCCGCGCACGACTATCCGCAGCGCGTCCGCTACTGGCGCGAGGGAGAGCTGCTGATGGCGGAGATTTCGCTGGCCGATGGCAGCAAGCCGATGCGGTGGCGCTATCGGCGCGCGGGCCAGTAGTTCGTCTGGGGTGAAAGCCGGGACCCGGGCCGCGAAAGCGGGACGAGAGCTTCCCGGGTGGATCCCGACTTTCGTCGGGAGACGGAGCCGACGGGGCGAACCCGTCGGCATTTCGTCGTATCAGCCGGCCTTTTCGGCGAGAACCGTCAGGCCCTTCTCGTTCACTTCGGCGAACCCGCCTTCGATGCGGATCGTCTCGGGCGTGGTGGCGCCGGCCTTGTAGATCTCGAGATCGCCGTCGCGGATGGTCGACATCAGCGGGGCATGGCCTTCGAGCACGCCGAAATCGCCCTCGGAGCCGGGGACGACGACCATGTACACTTCCTCCGAGCGGAGGAGCTTTTCGGGCGTGACGAGTTCGAAGTGCAGGGACATTTTCTTAGCCTTCTCTCCCTCTCCCCTTCAGGGGAGAGGGCAGGGGAGAGGGGAAAGCGGCAAATGCCCCTCTCCCCGGCCCTCTCCCCGCGAGCGGAGAGAGGGAGTAGTTCTTCTTACGCCTCGCCGGCGAGCTTCTTGGCCTTCTCGACCGCCTGGTCGATGCCGCCGACCATGTAGAAGGCCGCTTCCGGCAGGTGGTCATACTCACCGTTCACCACCGCCTTGAACGACTTGATGGTGTCCTCGATCTGCACGAACGCACCCGGGATGCCGGTGAACACTTCGGCGACGTGGAAGGGCTGCGAGAGGAAGCGCTGGATCTTGCGGGCGCGCGAGACGGTCAGCTTGTCCTCTTCCGAGAGCTCGTCCATGCCGAGGATGGCGATGATGTCCTGCAGCGACTTGTACTTCTGCAGGATCGACTGGACCGCACGGGCCGTGTCGTAATGCTCCTGGCCGACGACGCGCGGCTCGAGGACGCGGCTGGTCGAGTCCAGCGGATCCACCGCCGGATAGATGCCGAGCTCCGAGATCGCGCGGTTGAGCACGGTCGTCGCGTCGAGGTGGGCGAACGAAGTCGCCGGCGCCGGGTCGGTAAGGTCGTCCGCGGGGACGTACACCGCCTGCACCGAAGTGATCGAGCCCTTGTTGGTCGAGGTGATGCGCTCCTGCAGCGCCCCCATGTCGGTCGACAGGGTCGGCTGATAGCCCACGGCCGAAGGAATACGGCCGAGCAGCGCCGACACTTCCGCGCCCGCCTGGGTGAAGCGGAAGATGTTGTCGACGAAGAACAGCACGTCCTGGCCTTCGACGTCGCGGAAATACTCGGCGATCGTCAGGCCCGACAGCGCGACGCGGGCACGGGCGCCCGGCGGCTCGTTCATCTGGCCATAGACCAGGGCGACCTTCGAGCCGTCCGAGATCGCGTTGCCATCGGCGTCCTTGGCGATGACGCCCGCGTCGAGGAACTCGTGGTAAAGGTCGTTGCCCTCACGGGTGCGCTCGCCGACGCCGGCGAACACCGAGGTGCCGCCATGGCCCTTGGCGATGTTGTTGATCAGCTCCTGGATGAGCACGGTCTTGCCCACGCCGGCGCCGCCGAACAGGCCGATCTTGCCGCCCTTCGCATAGGGCGCGAGCAGGTCGATGACCTTGATGCCGGTGACGAGGATCGAGCTCTCGGTCGACTGGTCGATGAAGAGCGGGGCCTCGGCGTGGATCGGCGCGCGCAGGTCGGTGGCGACCGGGCCGCGCTCGTCGATCGGCTCGCCGACGACGTTGAGGATGCGGCCGAGCGTGGCCGGGCCGACCGGAACGCGGATCTGGCTGCCGGTGTCGGTGACGGTCTGGCCGCGGGTCAGGCCCTCGGTCGAGTCCATCGCGATCGTGCGGACGGTGTTCTCGCCGAGGTGCTGGGCGACCTCGAGGACGAGCTTGTTGCCGTTGTTGTCGGTCTCGAGCGCCGAAAGGATCGCCGGCAGCGGGCCTTCGAAGGCGACGTCGACGACGGCGCCGATCACCTGGCTGATGCGGCCGCCATTGTTGGTCGTGGCCGGCACGGCGCCCGGGGCATCGGCCTTGGGCTTCGCGGCGCGCGGCTTGCGCGCGGGCTTCTCTGCGGTCGGGGCTGCGGTGGCCATCTTACTTTCCTTGGGTCTGATTGGCGGGGGCACTAGCCCCGACGCGGGTGAAAGTCACGGTGATGTGGCGATCCTTGGCGTTGCCGCCGCTGATCGGGTTGGCGTCGACGATGATGGAGACGCCGTGCTGAACGTCCTTCGCCGATTCGCGGCGCTGGAGGGCGCCGTTGATCGTGTCGCCCGGCCCCACCTCGAAGCGGGCGAGGAAGCCGAGCACGATGCGACGGACATAGCCGTAGGAATCGCGGGCACGGCCATCGAGCTTCTCGGCGTGCTTCACATCGAAGGTGAAGCGGATCGTCTCGATCGTCTCGGCCTTGGCGCCGGTCGCCTCGAAGGCGCTCTCGACGGCGATGCCGTTGGGCTCTTCGGGCCAGGTGACCTTGCCGGTGGCGGCAAAGCCCTTGCCCGCCGGCTTATAGCCTTCGACCTTGAAGCCGAAGTCGTTGGCGGCGGCGACCACGGCGGCCGGATTGCTGAAGATCTGGCCCCAGCGATCGGCCATGACCTTGTCGCGGTCCGGTGCGCGGTTCTGCGCGGCGGCGGCCTGCTGCTCGTTGAGCGACGGATCATGCGCAGCCCCGCAGCCCGCGAGCGGGGCCGCAGCCACGATCAGCAGGAGGGGGACTGCGAAACGCATCAGAGCGCCTCGGCGCCCGAGATGATCTCGACCAGCTCGGTGGTGATCGCGGCCTGGCGCTGACGGTTGTACAGCGTGTTGAGGCGCTTGATCAGATCGCCGGCGTTGCGCGTGGCGTTGTCCATCGCGGTCATCTTCGAGCCCTGCTCCGACGCGGCGTTCTCGCGGATCGCGCGGAACAGCTGGATCGCGACATTGCTCGGCAGCAGGTCGGCGAGGATCGATTCCTCGTCCGGCTCATAGGTGACGGCGGCGATGCCCGCGGTTTCGGCTTCCGCGCCGGCTTGCGGGATCGCGACCGGGATGATCTGCTGCGCGGTCGGCTCCTGGGCGAGAACCGACTTGAAGGTCGAGTAGAACAGCGTGGCGACGTCGAACTCGCCCGCCTCGAAGCGCGCGATCAGGTCGTCGGCATAGCCGCGCGCATCGGCGAAGCTCAGCTTGCCCAGGTCGCCCGGCTCGATCGAGTGGATGATGTTCTTGGGGAACTGGCGGTTCAGCACGGCGCGGCCCTTGCGGCCGATCGTGTAGATCTTCACCGTCTTGCCCTGCGCCAGCAGCTCCTGCGCATGGCGGCGGGCCAGGCGGGCGATGTTGGTGTTGAACGCGCCGGCCAGGCCCTTGTCGCTGGTCGCGACGACGAGCAGGTGCACGTCGTCCTTGCCGGTGCCGGCGAGCAGCTTGGGCGAGCTCTCGCTCACCGTGACCTTGCTGGCCAGACTGGCGACGACGCCTTCGAGGCGCTGGGCATAGGGGCGCCCGGCCTCGGCCGCTTCCTGCGCGCGGCGCAGCTTGGCGGCGGCGACCATCTTCATCGCCTTGGTGATCTTCTGCGTCGACTTCACCGAGCCGATGCGGATCTTGAGGGCCTTCAAACTTGCCATTTACGAATTCCGAGCAAGGGCCAGACGGCCCGCGAGACCAACAAATGCGACGCCGAGCACGCCCTCGATCCAGCGCATCGCGCTGCTCTGCTTCGCGGCGCGGCCCGCACGGGCAGCGACGAAGACGATACCGGTGAGCCAGAAGCCGCCGAGCAGATAGGGCACTGCGATCAGCAGCGCGCCCTTGAGCGGGGCATCAGCGCCGGTGCCGACGAACTGCGGCAGGATGGCGAGGAAGAACAGTGCGACCTTGGGATTGAGCGCGGTGGTGAGCAGCCCCTGCCAGAAGGGCTTGCCCAGGGCAGGCGCCTCGGCAGTGGCGGGAGCCGGCTGGATCGCCCCGCGGATCAGCTTGAAGCCGAGCCAGGCCAGGTAGATCGCGCCGGCGGTCTTCACCACCGTGAACAGCGCCGGGAAGACCGACAGGACGCTGAGGAAGCCGAAGCCGCACAGCGCCATGTACCAGAGTCCCCCGAGCACCACGCCCGAGACCGCCGCCAGGCCGGCCCGCACGCCTCCGCGCGCCGCGTGACCCGCGACGAGCATGGTGTCCGGCCCGGGCGTCAGCACGAGGCCGACGCTGAGCAGCGTCCACGCGAGGAGGGAGTGGTCGGCCACCGGCTGCGGATCAGGCGAAGGTCTTGGCGAACGCCTCGAGGGCGGCCTTGAGCTTCGCCTTGGCGTCGTCCGACAGGTCCTTCGACTCGCGGATGTCCTTCAGCACATCGGCATGGTTCGCGCGCAGGTCGGCGAGCATCGCCGCCTCGTAGCGCACCACGTCCTGCACCGAAACGGCGTCCAGGAAGCCCTGGGTGCCAGCGAAGATCGACGCCGTCTGCTCCTCGAAGGGCAGCGGGTTGAACTGCGGCTGCTTGAGCAGTTCGGTCAGGCGCGCGCCGCGGTTGAGCAGGCGCTGGGTCGAGGCGTCGAGGTCCGAGCCGAACTGCGCGAACGCGGCCATCTCGCGATACTGGGCGAGGTCGAGCTTGATCGAGCCCGAGACCTTCTTCATCGCCTTGGTCTGGGCCGAGGAGCCCACGCGCGACACCGAGAGGCCGACGTTGATCGCCGGGCGGATGCCGGCGTTGAACAGGTCGGTCTCGAGGAAGATCTGGCCGTCGGTGATCGAGATCACGTTGGTCGGGATGTACGCCGACACGTCGCCCGCCTGGGTCTCGATGATCGGCAGCGCGGTCAGCGAGCCGTTGCCGTTGGCGTCGTTCAGCTTCGCGGCGCGCTCCAGCAGGCGGCTGTGGAGATAAAACACGTCGCCCGGATAGGCTTCGCGGCCCGGCGGGCGGCGCAGCAGCAGCGACATCTGGCGATAGGCGACGGCCTGCTTCGACAGATCGTCGAACACAATGAGCGCGTGCATGCCGTTGTCACGGAAATACTCGCCCATCGCGGTGCCGGTGTACGGCGCGAGGAACTGCAGCGGGGCGGGATCCGAAGCGGTCGCGGCGATGACGATGGAATATTCCATCGCGCCATTCTCTTCGAGCGTGCGCACCAGCTGGGCGACGGTCGAGCGCTTCTGGCCGACGGCGACGTACACGCAGTAGAGCTTCTTGCTCTCGTCGGTGCCCGCGTTGACGGTCTTCTGGTTGATGAAGGTGTCGATCGCGACGGCCGACTTGCCGGTCTGGCGGTCGCCGATGATCAGCTCGCGCTGGCCACGGCCGACGGGAACGAGCGCGTCAATCGCCTTGAGGCCGGTCTGCACCGGCTCGTGCACCGACTTGCGCGGGATGATGCCCGGCGCCTTCACTTCGACGCGGCTGCGCTTCTCGGCGACGATCGGGCCCTTGCCGTCGATCGGGTTGCCGAGGCCGTCCACGACGCGGCCGAGCAGGCCCTTGCCGACGGGGACGTCCACGATGGTGCCGGTGCGCTTGACGGTGTCGCCCTCGCGGATCTCGGCGTCCGAGCCAAAGATCACGACGCCGACATTGTCGGCTTCGAGGTTGAGCGCCATGCCCTGCACGCCATTGGCGAACTCGACCATCTCGCCGGCCTGGACGTTGTCCAGACCGTGGATGCGCGCGATGCCGTCACCGACGCTGAGCACCTGGCCGGTCTCCGAGACCTGGGCCTCGGTACCGAAATTGGCGATCTGGTCCTTGATGACCTTCGAGATTTCTGCGGCGCGGATATCCATGTTCAGCCTTTCATCGCGTGCGCGAGGGAGTTCAGTCGGGTCTTGATCGAGCTATCGATCATCTGGCTGCCGATCTTCACGACCAGCCCGCCAAGGAGCGAGGGATCGACCGAAAGGTCGACGGCCACTTCACGGCCGACGCGGGTGCGCAGCTGCTGCTTGAGCGCGTCGACCTGATCGGCGGAAAGCGGATGAGCGGAGATCACTTCCGCCGTCGTCTCGCCGCGATGCGCGGCGGCGAGCTGGCGGAAGGAGCGGATGATCGCCGGAAGCTGGCCCAGCCGGCGATTCTCGGCGAGCACGCCGAGGAAGTTCGCCGTGGTGGCGTCGAGCTTCAGGCTCTTGGCGACGGCGGCGACGGCCTTGGCGGCGTCGTTGCGCGACACCAGCGGGCTGGCGGTCAGCGCCTTGAAGTCGGTCGATTCGGCAAGCGCCTTGGCCACGGTGGCGAGGCTGGCCTCGACCTGGCTCAGCGCCTTCGAATCACGCGCGAGCTCGAACAGGGCGGTAGCGTAGCGTCCGCTTAGGCTTGCCTGGATACCGGCGGAATTCTCCACGCGATCGGGTTCCTCTCGGAGGTTCGGGTTCAGCCCCATATGAATTGGGGGCCGATTTCCGGCTCCATCAAAGTATTACTCTGACGGACACCCCATACGGCCCCCTATGGGTCGCGGCGCGGTTAGCATCGGTGTCACAGGGATGCAACCCGAGTCCGAGTCGCTCTCCGCGAACACTCACCCAAACTGGTCGTGACACGGCGTGTACCGAATCGTTTCGTATGGTAAACGGCGCCCGCAACATCCTTTTGGGGGAAGGGTTGGGGGAATGAACAAGCGGATTCTTGGCGGCGTCGTGCTTGCCGCTCTCGTCGCGGGCATCGCGCATGCCGAAGTGCTGAAGATCACCGGCGAGTTCGCCGCGCCGAACCGCGAAGCGAGCCTGCTGCGCTCGCTTTCGGTCGATCGCATCGCCGGGCAGGACGGCCCCGCGCTCGCGCGAGCGATCGAGCAGGGCCTGTCGGGCACGCATTTCGACCTGATGGGCGGCTATACCGGCCAGGGCAATGCCGAGGGCTCGCTGACCGGCGGCGTGACCACCGGGGTGGACGAGCAGCCCTTCAAGCGGCGTGAGAAGCGCTGCGTCGAGAAGGACAGCGCCGACCAGAAGAAATGCGTACGCGAGGAAGAGGTCGAGCTGCGCTGCCGCCGTCGCACCGTCAGCGTGAAGGCCGATCTGCGTATCGTGCGCAACCGCGATGGCCGCATCGTCTATTCGGCGACCAAGCCGTTCAGCCAGGAAAGCAGCTGGTGCGAGGGCAAGAATGATCGCCCGGGGCCGGTGGAGGACGTGATCGCCGATGCGGTGCGCAGCCTCGGCCAAACGGTGCGCGAGGACATCGCGCCGACCATCTCGACCTATGACATCCGGGTGCGCGAAAGCGACAAGGGGCTGAGCAAGGAGCAGGCGAAGCGCTTCAAGGACCTGGTCAAGCTCACCAAGCGCGACGTGCGCGGGGCGTGCGACGGCTGGGCGCAGATGGCGGCGGAGGTGCCGAATCACCCGTCGATCACCTTCGACCTGGGCCTCTGCGCCGAGCAGGCGGGCGATTATCCGCGCGCGCTGCAGCTCTATCACGCCGCCCAGCGCGCCGGTGCGTCCGAAGGCGGCGTCGGTGTCGACCGGGCGATGCGGCTGATCGCCGGCAAGGAAGATGCCGCGATCCGGGCGCGGCGGCGGTAGGGCAGCCTGCTCCCCTCCCTGCAAGGGAGGGGTTGGGGGTGGGTTGCGAGCGTAGCGAGCCCTGACCGTCGGCTGGTGGCAAAAAGAAAAGGCCGGGCATCGAGCCCGGCCTTTCCTAATCCACCCCTAGCCCCTCCCTTGCAGGGAGAGGAATTGGGACATGTCAGCGCCCGCGGTTACCGCCCTGGCCACCCTGGCGCTGGCCGCCATTGGTCGGACGGGGCTGCCACTTGCGCTTGGGGCGGGCATAGTTGCGGGGCTGCTCGCCCTGCGGCTGCGCGTCGAAGCGGCGCGGACGCGGCTCGCCCGCGGCGGCACCGGCTGCCTCGGGGCGCGGGGCATGGCCGTCGCGGCGCGGCTGATCGCCACGCGCGCGGTCATCGCGCTGGCCACCGGGGCGACCGCGCTGCGGCTGGCCGCCCGGACGACGACCGTCGCGCTGCATCGCGCGGCCGTTGCGGCCATTCTGCTCGTCGCGGCTCGGCGCGACGTTGACGCGGGTCGACTTGATCTTCTCGGCAGCCGCCACGAAGCCCTCGGGCAGCGGCACCACGGTGAGCTTCTGGCGGATCAGCCGCTCGATGTCGCGCAGATAGGGGCGCTCGTCATCGGCGCAGAAGCTGATCGCCATGCCGTCATTGCCGGCGCGCGCGGTGCGGCCGATGCGGTGGACATACTGATCGGCGACGTTCGGAAGCTCGAAGTTGAAGACATGGCTGACGCCCGATACGTCGATGCCGCGCGCGGCGATGTCGGTGGCGACCAGGATCTTCACCGCGCCGGCGCGGAACTCGCCGAGCGCGCGCTCGCGCTGCGGCTGGCTCTTGTTGCCGTGGATGGCGTTGGCCTTGATCCCGTTGCCCTGGAGCAGGCGGACGACGCGGTCGGCGCCGTGCTTGGTGCGGGTGAAGACCAGCGCGCGATCGATCTCGGTCTCGCGCAGCATCATGGTGAGCAGCGCCTGCTTCTCGGCCTGCTGGACGAAGGTGACGCGCTGCTCAACGCGCTCGGCCGTCGTCGCCTCGGGGGTGACCTTCACCTCCACCGGCTCCTTGATGAACTGGCCGGCGAGCTCGCGGATCGTCTTCGGCATGGTCGCCGAGAAGAACAGCGACTGGCGCTTGCTCGGCAGCTCGCGGACGATGCGCTTGAGCGCATGGATGAAGCCCAGGTCCATCATCTGGTCGGCTTCGTCGAGCACGAAGATCTCGAGGCCCATCAGGATCGCGTAGCACTGGTCCATCAGGTCGACGAGGCGGCCCGGGGTGGCGACGAGGATGTCGACGCCCTTGGCGAGGTCGGTCTTGTTCTTGTGGATCGAGGTGCCGCCGAAGATGGTGGCGACGCTCAGCCGCGTGCCCTTCGAATAGTGGCGGGCTTGGTCGGCGATCTGGCTGGCCAGCTCGCGGGTCGGCGCGAGCACCAGCATGCGGCAGCCGCGCGGCTGGGCGCGCTTGCCGCTGGCGACCAGGCGGTCGATCGAGGGAAGCATGAACGCGGCGGTCTTGCCGGTACCGGTCTGCGCGATGCCGAGCAGGTCGCGCCCTTCGAGCAGCGATGGGATCGACTTGGCCTGGATCGGCGTCGCCTCGCTATAGCCCTTGGCGGCAAGCGCGGCGAGAACGGTCTCCGAGAGACCGAGTTCGTTGAATTGCATTATGTGTCCTGTACATACGGCCGGGCGCACCGGACGGAATCCAGGCGCAAGGCGGGGTCAAAAATGACGACCCGCGTGACTAGGGAAGCCGGGAAAACAAAGAGGCGGAGCCTGGGCCCTTGGGGATAAACCCGCATGCCCGATCACGCTGCATTACGCCTCGATGGCCGCGCATATGGCGATGAAATCGGTTTCCGTCAAGGAAGCCGCCGATCGCTGCCATTGCGCACGCGAAATCAGCGCCGGCCGGGCCATTCGCAAATCACTCGTTAACGCATGGCGGGCTAGGCTCGGGGCGCCAATCATGGAGCCCCAAATTGCTCGTCGCCAAGCTTGAGATCCTCGGAGATATCGACCGCCGCGGCGCGATCCGTTTCGATGCGGATTCGCCCTCGACCCTGCGCACCCCCGATGGCGCGCCGATCGACGTGCAGGTCGAGGATTTCTCGCGCACCGGCTTCCGCTTCGGCTCGGAGATCGACCTGCCGGTGGGCACGCTGGTCTCGCTGGGCCTGTCGGGCGCGGGCTCCCGTGCCGCCAAGGTCGTGCGCCGCTCGGGCAACTCCTATGGCTGTGCGTTCATGAAGGCGCTGACCGAGGAAGAGATCGCGCACGCGTTCCGCGGGCAGGAGCAGATCCTGGCCGATCTCTCGGCCGCGCTCGCTGCCCGCTTCGGCACCGGCAAGGCCGGAACCCGCCCGACCATTCCGCCGCTTCGCCGGCTGATCAGGCGTCCGACGCGCGAGGACTGAAGTCCCGTTCCCGGTAGGCGAACCAGTCGAAGTCCGCGTGGAGCCCCGCGCCGGACAGGTCCTGGCATGCCATGCCGATGAACGCGCCGGTGAAGTTGGGCAGGCCGGGGGCACTTGCCTCATCGGACAAGATCGAGGCGTCGAACTGCTCCGGCAGCCATTGCCAGTCGTCGCCGGGCACGCGCCAGGCGAAGCGCAGGCGTTCGTAATCCACTTCGACGCGCAGCTCGACCGGCCCCTCGGGGATCGCGATCGGCGCGGTGAAGCTGTCGGCCTGGGGCGAATCGGGCAGGGCCGACATCACGCGTAGATGGCGGCCCGCTTCCTCGTCATGCGAGACATGGAGGTAATGGAATTTGGAGGCGTTGTAGTACGCGACCAGCCCGGCGGCCTGCTGGAAGTGGCGCGGCGCAGTGTCGAGCGCGCAGCTCGCCGAATAGCAGAAGGCCTGTTGCCGCCGCGCGACCAGCGCCTGGGTGAACAGGCTGCCGATCGTCTCGCGGCCATATAGCCGAAGGGACCCCGGCCGGGCGGCCAGGCTGAAGATCGTCTCCGGCTCGGGCGTACGCAGCCATTGGAAGTCGATCGGCAGCATCGGGCCATCGAAATCATCATGAGCGTCGACCGGGGCGCGGCCCTCCGGCCCCGGCACCTCAAGCATCGGCATGCCTGCTTCGCCGGTCGTGTAGAGCCAGCCATCCGCGCCCCAGCGCATCGGCTGGATCGCCGTCTCGCGTCCCAGCACGCAGCGCCCGCGATTGGGCAGCGGCCGGCCGCAGAGATAGACCAGCCAGGGCTCGCCTTCGGGCGTTTCCACAAGGTCGGCGTGGCCGGCGCGTGCAAGCGGTGCGTCGGGCCGGGTGCGGCTCGAGAGAATATAGGTATCGGGGTGCAACTCGTACGGGCCGGTGAGGCTGCGCGACCGCGCCATCGTCACTGCGTGGTTCCAGCCGGTGCCGCCCTCGGCGGTGAGCAGATGATACCAGCCATCGCGCTTGTAGAGGTGCGGCGCCTCGGTCAGCCCCAGCGGCGTGCCGGGGAAGATGTTGACCCGCTCGCCGATCAGCTTCCGCTCGGCCGACGAATATTCCTGCGCCACGATCCCGGCGAAACGGTTGCGGCCGGGGCGGTGGTCCCACAGCATGTTGAGCAGCCATTTCCGGCCATCGTCATCGTGGAAGAGCGAGGGATCGAAGCCGCTCGAGTTCAGGTGGATCGGATCGGACCAGTCGCCGTCGATCGTATCGCAAGTGACCAGGTAATTATGGAAGTCGCGCAAGCTCGCGCCCGATGCACCGCCCACGGTAGTGCGGCCATAGCGTTTCACATCGGTGTAGATCAGGTGGAAGCGCTCGCCATCGTGCGAAAGGCACGGCGCCCACACCCCGCAGCTGTCCGGATCGCCGCGCATGTCGAGTTGGGCAGCGCGGTTGAGCGGCCGGGCGATCAACTCCCAGTTCGCCAGGTCGCGGCTGTGGTGGATCTGCACCCCGGGGAACCATTCGAAGGTCGAGGTGGCGATGTAATAATCCTCGCCGACGCGGACGATCGAGGGATCCGGGTTGAAGCCGGGCAGGATGGGATTGCGGGTCATGCGGGTTTGCGCACCAGGGTCCAGAGCACGGCCGCCGCGATCAGGTCGAGCAGGCCAAGGGCGATGAAGAAGGGGTTGTAGCCGATCGAGGCGACGAGGCTCCCCATCAGCAGCGAGAAGATCAGGATCGAGGCATTGGCGAGCGTGCCGGCCATGCCGGCAACAGTGCCGAGCTCGTCGCGGCGGAACAGGTCGCTCGCCATGGTGATGCAGGTGACCGACAGCGTCTGGTGCGCGAAGCCGCCCAGGCAGAGCAATGCTACCGCCGCCCAGGCGCTTTCGACGCTGCCGACGAACAGCATGCCGGTCATCAGCACGGCGCCAAAGGTGAAGGTCCAGCGGCGCGCATCGATCAGTTCGATGCCGCGGCGCTGGAGCCACAGCACCAATGTGGGGCCGAACAGGCAGCCCAGGTCGGCGGCGACGAAGGGCAGGAAGGCCGAGATGGCGATCTCGCCCAGGTCGAAATGGCGGACCTTCACCAGGTAGAGCGGCAGCCAGAAGGTGAGCGTGCCCCAGGTCGGATCGGCCAGGAAGCGCGGGATCGCGATGCCCCAGAAGTTGCGTTGGCGGAGGATGGAGAGGATCGAGGGGCGGGTGCCGGTGGCTTGCGTATGCGCTTCCTGCCCGGCGAGGATATGGGCGCGTTCCTCCTGGCCGATCTCGGGATGCTCGGTGGGGCTGCGATAGAAGCGCAGCCACAGCAGCACCCAGAGCAGCGCCAGTGCGCCGGAGATGACGAAGGCCGCGCGCCAATTCCACATCCAGATCGACCAGGCGACCAGCGGCGCCGCCAGTGCCGATCCGGCCGAGGCGCCGAGATTGTAGACGCCGCCGGCGAGGCCGCGCTCCTTCGCCGGGAACCATTCCGAGACGACCTTCAATCCGCCGGTGTGCGAGGTGCCCTCGGCAAAGCCCAGCGCGCCGCGCAGGCCGAACAGCATCTGCCAGTTGAAGGCGAGGCCGTGCGCCATGGTCAGCAGCCCCCAGCAGCTCGCGAAGACGGCGAGCCCGGTGCGCAGCCCTATGGTATCGAGGATATAGCCGACCACCGGCTGGAGCATCACGCCCCCCTGGAAGGCAGCGGTGATCCAGCCATATTGACGCTCGTCGATGCCCAGATCGGGCATGAATACCGGCGCGGCGACGGCCAGGGTCGAGCGGGTGAGATAGTTCACGATCGTGCCCAGCATCACGATCCCGATGATCCACCAGCGCAGGGCGCGCGTGCGTCGCCAGAAGGACATTGCTCTCTCCCGCCGGGCGTCGACGCGCCCGTTAGCGCTAACAGTGGCGGGTTTCGGGGCAGGGGGCAAGGGGGCTATTGTATGAGTTATTGTTCAGGGCGTCATCCCGCGCCCCCTTCCGCCATCCCGACCCATATTCGTCATCCCGGCAAAAGCCGGGATCTCAGGCGAAGGCGCGGGGATGGAGCCGCACGAGATCCCGGCTTTCGCCAGGATGGCGCTCGTGTTCGTTTGGCCGCAATCCCCGGGATGTGGGGCAGGCACGACAAGCCTATATCCCTCCCATGACCCACGAACTCCTCCTCTCCGAAGATGCGGCCTGGGCCGCCTTCGAAGCGCGTGACCGCGCATTCGACGGGCGGCTGATCGTCGCGGTCACCACCACGCGCATCTATTGCAAGCCGACCTGCCCGGCGCGGCGGCCCAAGCGCGAGCATGTCGAATTCTACAATGACGCCGAAGCCGCCCGCGAAGCCGGCTATCGGGCCTGCCTGCGCTGCAAGCCCGACGAGGTCGGCCGCGACCGGATCGCAGTGGCCCGTGCGGTGGCGCTGATCGAGGCGGCGGAGGAGAGCGTCTCGCTCGACGAAATCGCGTCGGCGGTCGGCTATGCCCCGCATCATTTCCACCGGCTGTTCAAGCGCGCCACCGGCGTGACGCCCGCCGCCTATGCCCGCAGCCTCAAGGCGAAGCGCGCGGCGGCGGCGCTGGGTGAGGGCAGCGTGACCGAGGCGATCTACGAGGCCGGCTATTCGGCGCCGAGCCGCTTCTACGAGACCGCCAATGCCCGGCTCGGCATGTCGCCCAGCGTGTGGAAGCGCGGCGGGGCCGGCGTGACGATCCGCTGGACCATCGCCGAGACCAGCCTCGGCCCGCTGCTGATCGCGGCGACCGACAAGGGGCTGTGCCGCGTCGCGTTCGACGAGAATGCGCTCGGCCTGGCCAGGCGCTTCCCTGCGGCGGAGATCGTCCAGGGCGGTACGGCATTGTCGGCGCTGGCTGCGCGGGTGGTCGCCGAGGTCGAGAGCCCTGGGCGCGATACCGACCTGCCGCTCGACGTGCAGGGCACGGCCTTCCAGGAAGCGGTGTGGCAGGCGCTCCGGGCGATCCCGCCAGGCGAGACGCGCAGCTATGCCCAACTGGCCGCAGCGGTCGGCAGCCCCGGCGCGGTCCGTGCGGCGGGCACGGCCTGCGGGGCCAACCATGTGCCGGTGATCATCCCCTGCCACCGCGCGCTCCGCTCGGACGGCAGCATGGGCGGCTATGCGTACGGCGTCGATCGCAAGCAGGCGCTGCTCAGGCGCGAGGGCGGTGACGCATGAGCTATGTCATCCAGGGCATCGACCCCGAGCCGTTCCGCCGTCTCTACGGCCTGTCGGACGAAGCGCTCGCCGCCGAGCAGGTGGTGCGCTTCACCGTCGAGAAGAAACCCGATGCGCCGTGCCGCGTCGAACTGGTCGATGTCGAGCCGGGCGGGACCGTGCTGCTGGTCAATTACACGCACCTCCCCGTCGCCTCACCCTATCGGAGCAGCCATGCGATCTTCGTGCGCGAAGGCGCCGAGGTGGCGGCGCGCTTCGAGAACGCCGTACCCGAACCGCTGGCGATCCGCCTGCTCTCGGTCCGCGCCTTCGATGCCGCAGGCATGATGACCGATGCGGATGTGATCGAGGGCCGCCACCTCAAGCCGCTGATCGCGCGGATGTTCGCCGATCCGGCGGTGGCGTATCTGCACGTCCACAATGCCAGGCGCGGCTGCTTCGCGGCACGGGTGGATCGCCTCTAACTCCCTCTCCCCTCCGGGGAGAGGGCGGGGGAGAGGGAGATTACTCCGCCGCTTCGCCCCCGGCCGCCGCGCACCGATACACCAGCTTCTCGTTGTACACCGCCGGCAGCGCCGTGCGGATGTTCTGCTGCTGGGTCGCCAGCTCGGCGCGCTTGGCCTGGTCGGTCGAGCATTCCTTCAGCGGCACGCCCTTCCGCAGCGCCCGCGCCTGCTTCATCTGCTCGGACGAGAGCAGATAGCGCGTGTTGGTATAGGTGCCGGTCGCCGGATCGAAGTCGAGCACCGAGACATTGGCCTCCTGGTCGGGGACCAGGATCCGCTGCCAGTGCGTGCCCGATTCGGCATATTGGGTGCGGCCGTTGATGCAGCCGTCATTGCCGATGTCGAGATCGACCTTGTCGGTGGCCGAGACGATCACCCGGCTCCGCTCGGGCACCAGCGTGCAGACCAGCTTGCCCTGCGCCAGCATCGCCGCCGCGCCGCTCGCCGCCGCCTTGGGCACCGGCAGCACCGAATTCTCGTTGAAGCCCGGCCGGCTGAGGAACAGCGCCACCGCGCCGAGCATCAGCACGCCGCCGCCCGCCGCGACCCAGATCGCCTCGCGCTTGCGCTCGCGGGAGAGCAGCAGCCCGCCGCCTCCTACCGCCAGCGCGCCGAGCACCAGCAGCACCGCGGCGCCCGCCATGTAGTTCTCGCGGGTCGTCTCGGCGCGGTTGCGCGCCTGGGCGATCGCGTCGTCACGCTCGGCCGCAGCCTTGGCGGCATCGGCGCGCGAGACCTCGTCGGCCGCCAGCCGCGCCTTCTCGTCGGCGCTCCGCTCCTGCGCCATCTGCTCCTCGACCGAGGTGCAGGGCACGTCGATGGTCGAGACCGGCTGCTTCGCCTCGGCGAGGAACGCCGCCAGCTCGCTGCCGGCAATGGCGAAGGCGAAGGTCGAATCGCCCTCGTCATTATGGGTGATCGCCGAGTTCACCCCCAGCACCCGGCCGCAGCGATCGAGCAGCGGGCCGCCCGAATTGCCGCGCGCGATGCTGGCGGTGTGGAGCAGCACGCTCACCCCGCTCAGCTGGCGCAGGCCGGCGAACCCGCCCTGCGAGCGCACCGGCGATTGCGGCTTGATGAAGTCCGCCGCCGAGCGCGCCGTGGCGATGTCGACATTGCCGGGATAGCCGAGCGCGATCAGCGAATCCCCGTCGGAGATCTTGCCGCCGAACAGGGTGAGCGGCGGCAGCCGCACCCCGGTGAACTCGATCAGCGCCAGGTCGCGCGCCTGGTCGATCTTGATCACCTTGCCCTGGTAGGACTTGTCGCCTTCGGACGGGACGACGCCGATCACGACATTGTCGGGATAGCGCGAGGCGAGCTCGACGACATGCGCGTTGGTGACGATCCGGTTGGGCGCCACCGCGAAGCCGCTGCCATGGCCGAAGCCGACCACCTCGTCATCGACCACCGCGATGGTGACGATGCGCACCACGCCCCGCGCGGAGGCGGAGATGTCGTCGGCATGCGCGGGAGCCGCCCAGGCAAGGAGCAGCGCCACCACCATCAGCAACCGACGCATCATCGAACCCCGACCTCCATTTGTGCCGGCAGCTTTCGTGCAAAAGCAGCGGCGGTTCAAGCCGGGTGCGTCACTCCTCCCCGGCCTCCGCGTGCTTTGCCGCGTCACCGTCCAGCGCCGCCTTCGCCCCGGCCGCATCGCCTGCGTCGATCTTGGCGACCAGCAGGGCGGCGAACTGGGCCAGGCCCTTGCCGTGCGGCTGATAGGCGAGCGGCGCGAGCAGGCTGCGTGCGCGCGCCGTGTCGTCGTCCTTCAGCAGCATCGCGGCGGTGGTCAGGCGCAGCCCGCTGTCCTGCGGCGCATAGCTGAAGGCGTCGTACAGCGCGTCCTTGGCGATCGCGGGCGGCGGAAGGCCCTGTTCCACATAGCTGCGATAATAGAGGATCAGCGGTTCGGGGTCCTTGGGATCGAGCCGGTTGCCGCTGGCGATGATCTTGCGGATGGCGGACCAGCTTTCCTTGCCGAAGTCCTTTGCCTTGTTCGCCAGCGCCATCCGGCACATCGCCTTGTAGACATAGCCGTCCACCGCCTTGGGATCGGCGGCGATGGCGCGGTCCGCGGCGGCTTCGGCCACGGCATAATCGCCCGCGTCATAGGCCGCCTCGGCAAGCACCAGCTGCGCGCCGCGGTCATTGGGATAGGGCGCGGCGGCCTTCTTCGCGGCGGCGTAGACGCCGGGCGCCGTCTTCTCGTCGACGCCATTCTTGGAGCGGATGCGTACGTCCATCGTCGCCGCCTCGCCGGGCGTGAGCGGGCGGATTTCGACGCTGCCCACCTTGGTCTGCTCCGCCTCGACGCGGCGGGCCTGGAGCTTGCCATGCTTGTAGCTCTCCAGCTCGCGATCGAGCTGCTTCAGGTCGCCGAACGTCGCGGCGGCATCCTTGGCCGATTTGCCGGCGTTGAGCGCGTTCAGATAGGTTAGGAGCTGGCCCTGTCGCTTGTCGTTGAACAGCAGATAGTGGTTCAGCAGCCAGCCGCGTCCGTAGAGCCCTTCGCGCTGGGTATCGTTGAGCTTCAGCGTATCGGCCATCAGCAGCTTGTCGGCGGGCAGCCAGTTGCCCTCCAATATGCCATAGCCGCGATATTGCGGCGGCAGGCCGACCACCATGCTGCCGTCCTTGTCGTAGCGGGTGGTGGCGAAGAACTCCGCGGATCCCTCGATATACCAGGACGGAAAGACGATGTTCGGGGTGAGGCTCCACATCAGGTGGTGGGCATATTCGTGGAGCAGGATCTGCAGCGGGCCGAGATCATTGGCGTCGCCGTCACCGGCGCTGCGCGGGACGATGGCGAGCGATCCGCCGGCGCGCGGGCGATAGAAGCCGGCGACGAAGCTCTCCCCGGCCAGCTTGGCGACGTCGCTGGTATCATCGACGACATAGACGGTCAGCCGGTTGGCCGGGCCGATCGGCTCGTCCTTCACCTTGCGGATATAGCGGATCAGCTTGTCGAACCGCTCGAGCTTGGTGGCGAAGTCCCTGAGCTTTTCGGGCTTCTGCTCCGAATAGACGATGAAATGCCCGGTGCTGGCTTCATACCAGTCGGCATGCGCCGTCACGGGCAAGGCGAGGAGAGAGGCCGCGAGCAGCTTGCGTAACATCTGGAAATCCCCCGTTTTCACCCAGATGCTTATCGCGGCGCGATCCGCGCACAAGCCGCAATTTGGACCGGATCAGACGAAGCTGTACGGGTCCACGTCCACCGCCACGCGCACCTTCTGGCTCCAGGCGAGCCCGCCCAGCCAGTCGCGCAGCACCTGCTGCACGTCGAAGCTGCGCCGCGCGTGCACCAGCAGCCGGTAGCGGTGCCGCCCGCGCAGCATCGCCAGAGGGGCGGGGGCGGGGCCATAGACGTGCATGTCCTCGCCGATCTCGGGCGCGGTGCGGCCGATCATCCGCGCGGTCTCCTCGGCGGCGGCGCGGTCCTCGCTCGAGACGATGATCGCGGCATAGCGGCCGAACGGCGGGGCATCGGCATCGCGCCGCGCCTCGGTCTCCGCCGCATAGAAGCTCTCGGCATCGCCCGAGACCAGCGCCCGCATCACCGGCGCGTCGGGCGCATGCGTCTGGATATAGACCGTGCCCGGCTTCTCCCCGCGCCCGGCGCGCCCGGCTACCTGCATGATCTGCTGGAAGGTTCGCTCGCTGGCGCGCAGGTCGCCGCCGTCCAGCCCGAGATCGGCATCGACCACGCCAACCAGGGTGAGGTTGGGGAAGTGATAGCCCTTGGTCACCAGCTGGGTGCCGACGACGATGTCGATCGCGCCATGCTCCATGCGGGCAACGAACTCGGCGGCCTTGGCCGGCGACCAGAGCGTGTCCGAGGTGACGATCGCGGTCCGCGCCTCGGGCCACAGCGCCGCGACTTCGTCGGCGATCCGCTCGACGCCGGGGCCGCAGGCGACGAGCGTGTCCTCGCTCTTGCACTCGGGGCAGATCTCGGGCGCGGGGATGGTGTGCCCGCAATGATGGCAGGACAGGCGCTTGAGCAGCCGGTGCTCGACCATCCAGGCCGTGCAGTTCGGGCATTGGAAGCGGTGGCCGCAATGCCGGCAGAGCGTCAGCGGGGCATAGCCGCGCCGGTTGAGGAACAGCAGCGACTGCTCGCCCCTGGCCAGCGTCTCGTCGATCGCCTTGACCAGCGGCGGCGCCAGCCAGCGGCCGCGCTCGGGTGGCGCCTGGAGCATGTCGATCGGCACGATCTCGGGCATCTCCGCTGCGCCATAGCGCCCGGGCAGCTTGAGCTCCTCGTATCGGCCGAGCTCGACCTGGTGGCGCGTCTCGATCGCCGGCGTGGCCGAGGCGAGCAGCACCGGGCATTCCTCGAACCGCCCGCGCATCACCGCCACGTCGCGCGCGTGGTAGTGTACGCCGTCCTCCTGCTTGAAGCTGGTCTCGTGCGCCTCGTCGACCACGATCAGACCGAGATTGGGATAGGGCAGGAACAATGCCGATCGCGCGCCTACCGTCACCAGCGCCTCGCCGCTGGCGATCGCCCGCCAGGCGCGGCGGCGCTGCGAGGTGCGCAGGCCCGAATGCCAGGCGACCGGATCGCAGCCGAAGCGCTTCTCGAAGCGGGTGAGGAAGGGCTCGGTCAGCGCGATCTCGGGCAGCAGCACCAGCGTCTGCCGGCCCGCCGCCAGCGCCGCGGCGACCGCTTCGAAATAGACTTCGGTCTTGCCCGATCCGGTGACGCCGTCGAGCAGGAAGGGCTGGAACGCCTCGGCACCCACCGCCTGGCGCAGGATCGACGCGGCATCGGCCTGTTCGGGGTTGAGCTGGGGCGGCGCGAAGTTCGGGTCGGGCAGCGGATAGGGCGTGTCGGTATCGACCACCACCGCCTCGATCGCGCCGACCTTGACCAGCCCGCGGATCACGGCGTCCGAGACATCGGCGACCAGTGCCAGCTCCTTGACCAGCCCCTGGCGCTCGCCGATCCTTTCAAGCGCCTGGGCACGCTGCGGGGTGAGGCGATCCGGCACCTGGCCGGTCGCGCGATATTCGGTGATCGTCGGCGCGCTCTCGAACGCGGCCGAGGTGCGCAGCGCCATCGCCAGCACCGCCGAGGGCGGGCTCAGATAATAATCCGCCGTCCACTCGACGAGCCGGCGCACCGATGCCGGGATCGGCGGGGCGTCCGCAACAGCGAGGATGTTGCGCAGGCGATTGTCGCCGATCTCCTCGGTCGGCAGCCGCTCGGGCTCCCAGACCACCCCGGCATATTGGCGAGGCCCGATCGGCACGACGACGATCGACCCCGGCGCGACCTGCATGCCGGCGGGCACGCGGTAGTCGAGGGGGCCGAGCGCGGGATGCAGGACGAGGACGCGGGCGCGGGACATGAGCGCCCCTCATATGGGCTTTTGCGCCGGAAACGGAATCCCCGTATCGTCTCGCTGTCCATTCTGCTTTTTCGTCATCCCCGCGAAGGCGGGGATCCAGAGTCGCGAGGGACTGCGCTCTGCCACCCTGGATCCCCGCCTTCGCGGGGATGACGATTGTAAGATGATCGGGAGAATTTGATGCTGTTCGCCGCCGCCCTGCTGCTCGCCCAGACTGTGCCCGCCACCCAGACCGCGGCCTGCAAGGCGACCGATGCCAGCCTGCCGACCGGCCTGCTCGGCTGGGTGAAGCCCGGCGACGAGTTCACGCCCGGCAAGGCAGTCGAGCTCGACACGATCGACGCGGCGGCGCTCAAGGGACTGCCGGCCGGCAGCAAGCCGGGCAAGGCGGCGACGATCGGCTTCAAGGTCGAGACCGCGGGCATCTATGGCGTCGCGCTCGACCAGGGCGGCTGGATCGACGTGCTGCCGGGCACCGAGGGCGGCGCGGCGCTCACCTCGGTCAAGCACGGCCACGGCCCCGAATGCTCGAGCATCCGCAAGATCGTCCGCTTCGATCTCAAGCCGGGCCTCTACCGGCTCTACGTCTCGGGCCTGCCCGGCGCCAAGGTGAAGGCGATGCTGGTCGCGGGGGAGTAGGCGAAACGGTTCGCCCCAATTTACTTCGTCACCCCGGCCTTGTGCCGGGGTCCACCAGGAAGCGAGTGCTAGCGAGGAGGCTCTATCGTCAGTCCGGGAGGCTTAGTGGACCCCGGCACAAGGCCGGGGTGACGATATGCAGTTACTCTCAAGGCCGCAGCGTCAGCCCGATCGTCATCGCATGATCCATCTGGTCGCGCGCGCCGCCTCGGCCGAAGCGATACTGGTTGAGGTAGCCGATCTCGCCGCGCAGTTGGCGGCCGATCGGCACGCCCAGCCCGATATTGGCGCGCACCCGTTCGATCCCGCTGCGCTGGCCCCAGCCGGTGGTGTTGAAGTTGAGGAAGGTCTCGTGCGTCGCGAACAGGCCGAGTCTGCCCCGGATCAGGTCCGTGTTGAAGCGCAGCTGCCCGCGAATCCGGTGGCCGATCTCCGGCCCCGAGCTGTTGAAACGCTGCTCCAGCCGCACCCGGGTGGCGAAGCCCGCACCCAGCGACACGATCACATGCTGGCGGATCCGCTCCTCATTGGGCAGCGTGCGGTCGCCGACGAAGTCCTCGACATGGCGATAGCCGATCGCCAGCTCGACCTTGCCGAGCTTCCAGGCGAACAGCCCGCCGATCTCGGTGTGGGCCAGGCCCTTCGCACGGTCGCCGAATCGGGCGATGCTCTCCACCGTCGCCTCTTCATGCGCGCCGACACGCATCACGCTGCTGGCCTGGAGCCAGAGCTGGTCGTCGGTCTGCTGCGCCCATGCCGGGGTACCGGCCAGCAGCAGGGGAAGGGCAAGCAACGCGCGCATCCCGCCTAAACGCATCGTCTTCATTTCGGTGCAAGCTTTTGTTGCTGAAACGAGAACATTCGTGGAACATCAATACATCCAAGGGGAGGGGCGGCGATGATTCTCACGGCACTCGCGATCGGCATGGCGGCGCAGGGCCGCTGCATCGCGCTCGACACGCGCCTGCCCCGGCCGCTCGCCGGCTGGACGCGCGACGGGCGCGGGCTCGATACCGGCCATGCGGTGACGCTGCCGGCGCGCGGCGGCAAGCTCGAGACGCGGATCGCCATCCGCAAGGCCGGCACGGTCGGCATCGCGATCGACCAGGACGGCTGGATCGATGCCTGGCCCGCCACCGGCCACCGCGCGCTGCGCATGGCGTCGGAAAGCCGCGGCCCGCGCTGCTCGACGATCCGCAAGATCCTCTATTACCGGATGCGTCCCGGCACCTATCGCGTCACGGTGAATCGGCTTAAGGGCGGTCGCGCAAAGCTCATGCTCACGCACGACTGACAAGGATTCCCAATGAAGTTCTTCGCCGACACCGCCGATACCGCCGACATCCGCGACCTGGCCGATACCGGCCTGCTCGACGGCGTCACCACCAACCCCTCGCTGATCCACAAGGCCGGCCGCGACTTCCTCGAAGTGGTCAAGGAGATCTGCGAGATCGTGCCGGGCCTGCCCGTCTCGGCCGAAGTCGTCGCGCTCGATTTCGAGGGCATGATGCGCGAGGCGGAGATCGTCCGTAAGGTCGCCGACAATGTCGCGGTCAAGGTGCCGCTGACGATCGAGGGCCTCAAGGCGTGCAAGGCGCTCACCAGCGACGGCACGATGGTCAACGTCACTTTGTGCTTCTCGGCCAACCAGGCGCTGCTCGCCGCCAAGGCCGGCGCGACCTTCATCTCGCCCTTCGTCGGCCGCCACGACGATATCGGCTATCCGGGCATGGACCTGATCGCCGACATCCGCACGATCTACGACAATTACGCCTTCGACACCGAGATCCTCGTCGCCAGCGTGCGCAACCCGATCCATGTGCTCGAGGCCGCCAAGATCGGCGCCGACGTGATGACTGCCCCGCCGGCGGTGATCCGCCAGCTCGTCAAGCACCCGCTGACCGACGCCGGCATCGCCGCGTTCATGGCCGACTGGGCCAAGACCGGCCAGAAGATCGGCTGATGGACGGAATGCTCTGGAGCGCGGTCGCGCTGCTGCTGTCCGCGCTCCTGAGCATCGTCGTCGCGTCGCGCGAGCTGCGCGGCCGCAATTACACGCTCGGTGGCTTCGCGGTCGTTTGCCTGGTGCTGTGCCTCATAGCCCTCTTCGCTCCGGTCGAGACGCATGCGGTGAAGGTCGACGTCCCGGTCAGGGCCGATGCCAACTGACGAGGCGCCGCTCCCGCTTCTCTACGCGCAGCATCTCGCCCGCGACCGGCGGCGCTCGGCGCACACGGTGCGGGCCTATGGCGCCACCGCCGAGCGGCTGGTCGCCTTCCTCCAGGCCCATTGGGGCGGCCCCGTCACCCGCGACAGCCTCGCCAAGGCGACTGCGACCGACCTGCGCGCCTATCTCGCCCATCGCCGCGACCAGGGCCTGACCAACGCCTCCGCCGCGCGCGAGCTTTCCGCGGTCCGCGGCTTCCTCAAGTTCGCCGTCGGCGAGGATGCCGAACTGCCCCGTCTCAAGGGGCCCCGCGTCAAGAAGGGCATACCCCGCCCGATCGCCCCGCACGAAGCCGTCGCGCTGGCCGAGACCGTGTCCGAGGATGCTCGCGAGCCCTGGATCGCCGCGCGCGACTGGGCGGTGCTGCTCCTGCTCTACGGCGCGGGCCTGCGCATCGGCGAGGCGGTGGCGCTCACCGGCGCCATCCTCCCGCTCGGCGAGGCGATGCGCGTCACCGGCAAGCGCGACAAGACGCGGATCGTGCCCCTGCTCCCCCAAGTCCGCGAGGCGATCGAGGCCTATGCTCGGCAATGCCCGTACGGCGTCTCGCGCGACGCGCCGCTGTTCCGCGGCGCCAAGGGCGGGCCGATGCCGCCCGGCGTGATCCGCAAGTCGGTCCGCGCCGCGCGCACCGCGCTCGGCTTGTCCGACCGCACCACCCCGCACGCGCTGCGCCACAGCTTCGCCACCCACCTGCTCGGGCGCGGTGCCGATCTGCGCGCGCTGCAGGAACTGCTCGGCCATGCCAGCCTCAGCTCGACCCAGGTCTATACCGCGGTCGACGCCGCGCACTTGCTCGACGTCTACCGCAACGCCCATCCCCGCGCCTGATCAGCCTCGAGGCTTCCAGGTGAACACCCGCCACAGATAGATCGCGACCACCGACCCGATGATCGCGAACACCATCGGCGCGACCCAATGCTCGATGTCTGCGATCGTGGCGCCCAGCGCATAGCCCAGGCCGACGAGCAGCGTGTTCCAGATCGCGCTGCCCACGGCGGTATAGCCGACGAAGCGCCAGAACGGCATGTGCATCAGGCCCGCGGGGATCGAGATGATCGTGCGGCCCACCGGCATGAAGCGGAAGATCAGCACGGTCGGCCCGCCCCATCGGTCGAAATAGGCCTTGAGCTTCTCGATCTCGTGCCAGTCGAGCGTCAGCCAGCGGCCCCAGCGGTCGATCATCGGCTTGAGGCGCTGATAGCCGAGTCGCCGGCCGATCTCCCACCAGAAGAGATTGCCCAGCACCGTGCCGGCGGTGCCGACCAGCACGAGCAGCGTGAAGTCCATCTGTCCGCGCGCGACGGCGATGCCGCCCACGCTCATGATCGCCTCGGAGGGGATCGGCGGGATCACATTCTCCAGCACCATCAGCCAGAAAATGCCCCAATAGCCCCAGGAAACCGCGTCCCACATCTACGCTGCACCGATCATTTGCTTACGCGGCTTTCCCCTGTCGGTTCCCCGGCAAAGGCCAGGGCCCAGTTGCACTGTCGTTGGAGAGGCGCCTGCCCCTCGCCTGGTTCGCCGATGCCGGACCCCGGCCTTCGTCGGGGAACACGCATGGGTGATATCTTGCCCTAGCCCCGCTCCGCCACGCGGCGCTCGATCGCCTGCCAGATCACCGCCCCGGTATCGCTGCCGTTGAACCGGTCGATCGCGACGATGCCGGTGGGGGAGGTGACGTTGATCTCGGTCAGCCATTCGCCGCCGATCACGTCGATGCCGACGAACAGCAGCCCGCGCTTCTTCAGCTCCGGCCCGAGCACGTCGCAGATCTCCTGCTCGCGCGGCGTGAGCTCGGTCTTGGCCGCACTTCCGCCCACCGCCAGGTTGGAACGGATCTCGCCCTCACCGGGGATGCGGTTGATCGCGCCGGCCACCTCGCCGTCGACCAGCACGATCCGCTTGTCGCCCGCCGCCACCGAGGGGAGGAAGGCCTGCACCATGTGCGGCTCGCGATAGGCGGTGTTGAACACTTCGATCAGTGCCGAGAGGTTGGCGCCGTCACTGCCCACCTTGAAGATCGCCTTGCCGCCATTGCCGTGCAGTGGCTTGATCACGATCTCGCCGTGCACCGCCAGGAAGGCACGTGCCTCCTCTAGGCTGCGCGTCACCAGCGTCGGCGGCATGAACTGCGGATAGTCGAGGACGAAGACCTTCTCCGGCGCGTTGCGCACCGATGCGGGATCATTGACCACCAAAGTCCGGTCGGCGATCCGCTCGAGCAGGTGCGTCGCGGTGATATAGCCCAGGTCGAAGGGCGGGTCCTGGCGCATCAGCACCACGTCCGCTTCCTCGCCCAGGTCGAGCTGCACCGGATCGCCGAACTTGAAATGATCGCCGGCAACGCGCTGCACCGTCACCGGATGCGCCTTCGTCCATACCCGCCCGGCCGAATAGTTCAGGTCCCCGGCGGCATAGTGGAACAGCCGGTGCCCGCGCTCTTGCGCCGACAGCATCAGCGCGAAGGTCGAGTCCCCGGCGATGTTGATCGCATCGAGCGGGTCCATCTGCACGGCGACAATGAGCGACATTCGGCCTCCTTCGGGAAACGCTGTAGGTGACTTATCCGTATAAGTCACCCCATCCAGGCGTTTTCGATATGGCGAGGCAGGGTGCGGGGGGCAATGAGGATTACGTCGACCCGGATATCGTCGCCCGGCCCGGCATAGCGCGGCATCAGATATTCCGCGGCGGCGGCGACTCGGGCGAGGCGATATTCGTCGATGGCATGGTCGAGATCGGCGGCAGTGGCGCGGGTCTTGACCTCCACGAACGCGACCAGGTTGCCGCGGCGCACAACCAGATCGACTTCGCCGGCGGGCGTGCGGACCCGGGAATCGAGGATTTTCCAGCCCTTGAGCCACAGCCACCACGCCGCCCGGCGCTCGCCTTCGCGGCCACGCGTTTCCGCAGCGCGGCGATCCGTTGGTCTCTTACCCCTCACGACTCGCACCTGTGGATAACTTTGGTTACCATCGCCAGACCGAGTCGCACCGAACCGGGTTCATCGGTGCTTCCGGGGGGTCTGCATCCAATGGAATCGAACGAACGCTATTATCGGCGTCGCGCCGCTCAGGAACTTGCAGCTGCCAAACGCGCCATGACGGAAGCCGCCGCGCTCCGCCGGCGCCAATTGGCCGAAACCTATCTCAAGCGCTTGGCCGAACTGACCGGCGCCGACGAGATGCGCCTGCTCGAGCAGGAATACGCCTGAGGGCTTCAGCGATACGGTGTCCCAAAGCCGTCACCCCGGCCTTGTGCCGGGGTCCACTGTGCCGCGCCGACTGAACTTAGAGCTCCTGTCCATTGCTCGCCTCCCGGTGGACCCCGGCACAAGGCCGGGGTGACGAAGGAAAGCTTGCGCTTCCCCTAATCGCTACCCCTTCATCTCCATCGCCCGCGCATAGAGTGCCTTGCGGTCGAGCCCGAGCTTCTTTGCCACTTCGCCCGCCGCCTTGCTCGCCGGCAGCCGGGTCAGTGCCTCGGCGAGCGCGGCATCAGCATCTTCCTCGCTCGCCGGGGCCGGCGCGCCCGGCGGCGCCACCACCACCACGATCTCGCCCTTGGGCGGCGCCTCGGCATAGCGCTCGGCGAGCTGGGTCAGCGAGCCGGTCACGCATTCCTCGAACTTCTTGCTGATCTCGCGCGCCACTGCCGCCTCGCGGTCGCCCAGCCCCTCGGCCAGCGCGCTCAGGCAGGCGGAGAGCCGCGGTCCCGATTCGTAGAGCACCAGGGTCGCCCGCACGCTCGCGATCTCGGCGATCGATTCGGCCCGGGCCTGTTGCTTGCTCGGCAGGAAGCCGAGGAACAGGAACCGGTCGGTCGGCAGTCCCGCCAGGGTCAGCGCCGCGATCGCCGCGCAGGGGCCGGGGATCGTCGTCACCGCATGGCCCGCCTCGCGCGCGTCGCGCACCAGCTTGAAGCCGGGGTCGGAGATCAGCGGCGTGCCCGCATCGGAGACCAGCGCGATCACTTCGGTCGCCATCCGCGCGACCAGCCCCGGGCGCACCGCATCGGCATTATGGTCGTGATAGGGGGTCATCTTCCCCTTGGCGCCAAGGTGGCGAAACAGCCCGGCTGTCACACGGCTGTCCTCAACCGCAACCAGATCGGCGTTCAGGAGTATCTGGCTGGCGCGCGGTGACAGGTCACCGAGATTGCCGATCGGGGTGGCGACGATATAGAGGCCGGGCGTGAGAACAGTGTCCATCGGGGAGAGTAAATGGCAGACGCGACCGTGAATCCGCAACGGGGCATCCTGCGCTGGGCCGCTTTGGGCCTCGCCGCGCTCCTCGCCGCCTGCGCCAGCGGGCCGCGGGTAGTCCCCGAATCGCGCCCCGCCCCGACGGTCGAGGTGCCGCGCGAGCGGCCGTCGACGCGTCCGATCACCCCGGGCCTGCCCCAGGATGTCGAGCGCCACCGCGTCGCCCTGCTCGTGCCGATGACCGGGCCGAACGCCGGCGTCGGCAAGTCGCTGGCCAATGCGACCCAGCTCGCGATCCTCGACACCCGGTCGGACGTGCTGCGCATCACCACCTATGACACCGCCGGCGGCGCCGCCAATGCCGCGCGCCAGGCGATCGCCGACGGCAACAAGCTGATCCTCGGCCCGCTCCTCGCCGAGGAAGCGCGCGAGGTCGCGCCGATCGCCCGCGCCGCGCGCGTGCCGGTGCTGAGCTTCTCGAACGACACCTCGGTCGCCGGCAACGGCACCTATCTGCTCGGCTATTCGCCGGCCCAGTCGATCGAGCGCGTGGTCGATTATGCCCGCGCCCAGGGCGTCACCAACTTCGTCGGGCTGATGACCTCGGGCGTCTATGGCGAGCGCGCCTCGACCAGCTTCCTGCGCGCGGTCGAGGACCAGGGCGGCAAGGTGCTGGCGATGGAGAGCTATGACGGCCGCCCGGGCTCGATGACCACGGCGATCACCAAGCTGTCGCGCACCCCCTATCAGGCGATCCTGATCGCCGGCTCGGGTGCGAGCGGCGTCACGGCGGCGCCGATCATCCGCAAGTCGGCCGGCGGAAAGACCTCGCGCATCCTCGGCACCGAGCTGTGGAACACCGATTCGGCGATCGGCGCCAACGCGGTGCTGAGCGGCGCCTGGTTCGCCAGCGTGCCCGACAATTACTACCGCACCTATGCCACCAAGTACCGCACCCGCTTCGGTGCGGCCCCGTACCGGCTGTCGACGCTCGGCTATGACGCGGTGCTGCTCACCGTGCGCATCGCCCGCGAATGGCGTCCCGGCGACATCTTCCCCGAACGCCGCCTGACGGCTCCCGATGGCTTTGGCGGCTTGGACGGCGCCTTCCGCTTCGGCCGCGACGGCATCGCCGAGCGCGCGCTCGAAGTGCAGGAAGTGAAGGCCGGCACGACGGTGACGATCTCGCCGGCACCCACGGGCTTCGGGAACTAGGACCTCTTCTCCCTCTCCCCTTCGGGGATCATCAGGTCGGCCATGCCCCCGGCATGGCCTAAACAGCGCGGGGCGCTGTTTACCTGATGATGGTCGGGGAGAGGGGCAGTGCGTCCTGACCCATAGCCGTAGGAAAAATAGGATCGCGCCCGCGCAACTTTATTACGAGATCCGGCGCATTCTCAGGAACCAGGCCAACCCAAGCCCACGAAAACCCGCTTCAGGCGTGTACTTCGTGTACTTTGCCAGGCCGCCGCGCCGCGCGTGGTAGGAAGCTCTAGGCCAGCACCAGCTCGCGCAGGATCGCCTCGAGTACCGGCATGCCCGCGTCGGTCGCGACCAGCCGCGTGCCAGCCCGGGTCACCAGCCCCTGCGTCTCCAGCAGCGCCAGCGCCTTCAGGTCGAGCGGTGCATCGGGGATGCGGGCCAGGTCGACGCCCTCGGCCAGCCGCAGCCCCATCACCAGCGCCTCCACCCCCCGGTCGTGCAGGTCGAGCGGGTCCTCGCGCTCCATGCCGTGCCCGTTGCGGCCCAGCGCGCTCAGCCAGTTCTCGGGCTTCTTGTGACGGACGGTGGCCATGCCCCCGCGCCGGCCATGCGCCCCGGGGCCGACGCCGGCATAGTCGCTGTAGCGCCAATAGGTCAGGTTGTGCCGGCTTTCGGCACCTGGCCGGGCATGGTTGGAGACCTCATAGGCCGGCAGCCCGGCGGCGCGCGTCATCGCCCGCGTGACCTCGAACAGGTCGGCAGCCGCGTCGGGGTCATAGGCCTTGAGCTCGCCCTTCTCGAACAAAGTGGCGAAGCGCGTGCCCGGCTCGATGGTCAGCTGGTAGAGCGAGAGATGCTCGGTGCCGAACGAGAGGGCGCGGGTGAGCTCCGCCTCCCAGTCGGCCAGGCTCTGGTCGGGCCGGGCATAGATCAGGTCGAAGCTGACCCGGTCGAACGCCCGCTGCGCCGTGTCCAGCGCCGCCAGCCCCTCGTCCTCGCCGTGCGCCCGACCAAGGAAGCGCAGCGCGTCGTCGTCCAGCGCCTGCAGCCCCAGCGACACGCGGTTCACCCCGGCCGAGGCGATATCGGCGAAGCGCGCCGCCTCCACCGAAGACGGGTTGGCCTCCAGCGTGATCTCGATACCCGGCTCGAAGCCCCAATGCCGCTCCGCCGCCTCGATCACCGCGGCGACCGTCTCGGGCGGCATCAGCGAAGGCGTGCCGCCGCCGAAGAAGATCGAGCCCAGCCTGCGCCCCGGCAGTTCGGCTGCCTCATGCGCCAGGTCGGCGAGCATGGCGGTGCGCCAGGCAGCCTGGTCAACGCTCTCGCGGACATGGCTGTTGAAGTCGCAATAGGGGCATTTCGACACGCAGAACGGCCAGTGCACATAGAGTGCGAGAGGGGGCGTGTCGGTTGTCATGCGCTTGGGAAGGCTGGAGCGGGTAACGGGAATCGAACCCGTGTATTCAGCTTGGAAGGCTGCTGCACTACCATTGTGCTATACCCGCAAGAGCCTGATTGTTCGTCAGTTTCCTGCGTCGTTGCCGGCCTGCCCGGCAAGCCGTGGAGCAACGATGCGCTCGCCCCCTGCCACGACCTTGGGGCGATGGTCAACCTGCTCCCGGCATCGCGCGCAGATGCCCGCCGCTTCCGCCATGTGCTTCGGCCGGCTCAGCCCGTGCCGCTCGGCCAGCGCATCGAGCGCGTCGAAGGCCTCGGGGCAGTCGATCAGCGTCACTTCGCCACAGCTGCGGCAGAGCAGGGCGATGCTGCGCGTGCCGTCTCCGGCGACATAGCCGCGGGCGATCTCGACCTTGTGGATCGCCCGGCGCGCGGCGAGCTGGCGGATGGCGCGGAAGATCAGGCTCGGCGCGGCGATCTCGCCCTCCTTGTCGAGCCGTGCCCGGATCTCGACCACCCTGAGCGGCCGCCCGGCATCCTGAAGCAGGCGAAGGATCGCCTCGTTCAGCTGCCCGGCGGGGCGCCGCTGCTCAGCCATGGCGGTGGTGGCGGTGCCGCAGCCGCCAGTTGCGGACATGGCCGAACACCAGGAACAGGCTCCCCGCGATGGTCAGCGGGACCTCCTGCGGCGTCTCGGGGAAGAGCAACGCTCCCGCCGCCAGCAGGGTCAGGCCGATGCCGCCGGCGAGGAGCGGCTGCCACAGCCGGTGCCGCCAGGTCCCGACCAGCAGGGCAAGCCCCGAACTGGGCACCGCCAGCACCAGGATCCACAAATGCAGCGCCTCGGGCAGCGCGACCAGCCGCGACAAAGCGGGCAGCGCTGCCAGCAGCAGCGGCAGGCCGGCGCAATGGATGAGGCACAGGACCGAGGCGCCGACCGCCATCCGCTCGACCCAGTCGATAGCGGAAGGCGCGGCCGCCGGTTGTCCGCAGCGCATGTCTTTTACTCCAAAATACTCGCAGTCGAGGGGAGCGGCGGCGCGGTTCCCCGGCGCCGCCGCTCCCGCTTCCCGGCCTTAGAAGCCGACGCGTACCGTCGCGCGCAGGTCGCGTCCCGCCAGCGGGGCGAAGTCCTTCAGGAAGCTCGAATGGCGCCGCGCATCGACATCGAAGATGTTGTTGGCGCTGAGCAGCAGCGAGATCTTCTGGTTGCCCGGGATCGGCCGGAAGGCGATCGAGGCATTGACCAGGGTATAGTCGCTGGTCGGCGTCTCGAACGCGGCGATCCGGTCCTGCTCGAAGACATGCTCGGCCTCGACGCGGCCGGTCACCTGGTCCGACTGCGCCTCGATCCCGCCGAGCACGCGCATCGGCGGGATGCGGGGCACCGGGCCCTCGTCGACGATGTTGGCGTGGACATAGTCGCCCAGCGCATCGACGTTGATCGAGGTGCCGCCGATCTTGGCGACGCGGAACGAGGCATCGGCCTCGAACCCGTAATAGCGGGCCGCCGCCTGCTGGAACTGGAAGCAGGGCAGGTCGACGTCGCGCCCGCTCGGAGCTGCTGCCGCCTGGCAGATCGCCGGGTCGACCTGGTTCTCGGAGATATAGTTGGAGAACCAGTTGTAATAGGCCGATGCGTCGAGGCTGAAGCCTTCCTTGTGGACGTGCAGCGAGCCTTCCAGGCCCCAGGACTTCTCCAGCCGGAAGTCCGGGCTGCCCAGCTCCCAGCTCTGCGTGCCGGCATGGCCGCCGCGCGCGAACAGCTCCTCGGCCGAGGGGGCGCGCTCGGTGCGCGACAGGTTCACGCCGATCCGCACGCCGTCGCCCAGCGCATAGGACAGGCCCGCCGAGCCGGAGAGCGCATTGAAGTCGCGCTTGCCCGAGAAGAAGCGCAGGTCGCCGTCGATCGGGTTGGCCTGCTGGGTGGTCATCTCGTAGCGCAGCCCGCCCTCGGCCCTGAGCGCGCCGAAATCGAACTGCTGCAGGGTGAAGAGGCCGATCTGCTGGGTCGAGTTCTTCGGCAGGAAGGCCTCGTCGCCGACCACGTTGAAGTCGCGGTTGAAGAACTGCACGCCCGATGCGCCGCTCCAGCCGCCGCGATTGGCCTGGACCAGCTCGAGCCGGCCCTCGATGCCCTTGTTGTAGAAGGCGGTGCCGATCGAGCCGTCTTCCTCCAGCTCGAAGTGGCGGTAATTGGCATAGCCGGCGCGCAGCCGGATCTGCTTGAGGAAGCCGCCGCCGGTATCGACTTCGCCGCGCAGGTCGAAGCGGTTCTGGACCAGGCTCAGCCGCGGCGCCTCCTGCTCCTCGCCCGAGGCGAGCGCATAGCGGATCGGCACGCCGTAGAAGCTGTCATAATGGCTGTACGAGATGCCCAGGCTGCCGGTGTCGGTGATGATCGACGCGCCGACCCCCGCCGTCCAGGTCTTGGCGAAGCTGTTGGGCAGGGTGTTCTTCAGCGCGGCGGTCGCGGCGAAGTCGGGATCGTCCGGCGTGGTCGGGCCGGCGGCTGCGGCCAGCGCCTGGGCGCGTGCCTCGGGGGTCAGCACATAGCCGCCGACATGCAGGTCGTCGCTCTTGAGGTAGGAGCCGTCGGCATGGAGCACGAGCTTGTCGGTGACCGCGACGTCACCGGCGCCGCCGATCGAGCGCTCCTTCGCCGCCGAGCCATAGCTGCCGATCGCATCGAAGCGGTAGCCATTCTCCGGCACGCTGCGCGGGATGCGCGTGTCGATCACATTGACCACGCCGCCGATCGCCGAGGAGCCGTAGAGCAGCGCGGACGGGCCGCGCAGCACCTCGACGCGCTCGGCGAGCAGCGGGTCGATCACCACGGCATGGTCCACCGAGGTGTTCGACACGTCGATCGATCCGATGCCGTCGGTCAGCACGCGGACGCGCTCGCCCTGGAAGCCGCGCAGGATCGGGCGCGAGGCGGTGGGGCCGAACGAGGTGGCGGAGACGCCCGGCTGACGCGCCAGCGTCTCGCCGATGCTCGGCCGCAGGTCGCGGGTCAGCTCCTCGCCGGAGACGATCGAGGTGCCGGCCAGCACGTCCTTCTCGCTCTGGTTGAGCAGGCCGGTGACGACGATCTCGTCGCCATGGTTGCCCGTGGTGCTCTGCCCGTCGCCGGGCGCATCGGCAGGGGCCGCCTTGGCGGTGTCGGCAGGGGCGGCGGTGTCGGGGCCGGCGGCATGGGCGACGGCGGGGAGGGCGAGCGCGATCGTGGCGGCGCTCAGCAGAAACAGATGACGCATGAAAACTTGCTCCAGGAACCTTGGTCTTTGGGGATCAGGGACTCCACGGCGCATGGGCGCGCGAATACGCGCCTCTCTTCGCGAGCGGAGTCCTCAGGCCTGGAAGGGGAGCGGGGGTGCGCGGCTTTGCCAGCCACGGGCCGGCGGCAGCAGCGTCAGGGCGTCGAGCGACGTCGGTGTGAAGTGGAAGCTGGTCGCTTCCGGTGCCGCGAGCGCGATGGGCGTCGGCAGCAGATAGGCGCCGGCGGTCGCCATCTCGCGGCAGAGCGGGCAGTTGGCCGGCAGGTCCGCGGGAACCTGCTTGCCAGGCGCCTGCACCTCTTCGGATGCGGTGAGCGCCAGTCCGGCCAGGCGGACCGGATCGAGATGCTGGTGCGTCTGGACGACCAGGCTCTGCCAGCAGAAGGACAGCAGCAGCGCGAGGAACAGGGCGCGCACGCGACCGGACAGGTGGCGCAACCGCCACCCTCCGCTTTCGCGCTGCCTGCTACCCAACACCAGAAACTACCCTCTTTCGTCTATCGGGGCCTGATATGTTACATTGTAACGTCAATCAAGCGCGGATCGCGGCCGAGGGCCGCACTCCCGGGGTTTATTTGCCGGTGAAGCTGGGCTTCCGCTTCTGGAGGAAGGCCAGGCCGCCCTCCATCGAATCAGCGGTGCCGCGCGCGCTGCGCTGGTGGTTGGCTTCCATTGCCAGCGCCTCCTCGAGCGACAGCTCGAGCGCCTGGCCGATGCCGCGGCGGATCATGCCGAGCGCCTGGGTGGGACCGGCGGCGAGGCGGGTGGCGAGCGCCAGCGCCTCATGCTCCAGCTGCTCGTCGGAGACGACGCTGTGGACCAGTCCCCAGTCGCGCGCCTTCACCGCGGGCAGCTTCTCGCCGAGCATCATCATCTCGGCGGCGCGGGCACGGCCGACCAGGCGGGGGAGCAGCCAGGTCGCGCCGCCGTCGGGGACCAGCCCGATATTGACGAACGCCTGGAGGAAATAGCCCGTGTCGCTCGCCACGCAGAAATCGGCGGCCAGCGCCAGGCTGCAGCCGATGCCGGCCGCGGCACCACGCACTGCGCTCACCACCGGCACGCCGAGCCGCGTCACCGCCAGGATCGTCGGGTTGTAGTGATCGGTCAGCGCGGCATGGGTGGCATTGCCGGGATCGGCCGACGCGAGCGCGCCACTCGCCACATCGGCACCCGAGCAGAAGGCGCGGCCGGCGCCCTGGAACAGCACCGCACGGGAGTCGCCCAGATTACCAAGCGCGTCGCGGATTTCGTCGAACATCGCCGGCGGCGCGGCGTTGAGGCGATCGGGCCGGTTGAGCGTGATCACCAGCACATCGCCGGCGCGCTCGGTCAGGATCGTCTCGTAGGCCATGCTTCCACTCCCGTTTCGCTTCGCAACCGATAGCGGGGTGTGGTGAGGGGGAAAAGGGTGGGCAAAATTCCGCTAGGGCAGCGGCGGTCGCAGCCAACCAGCTCCCCGGCGAAAGCCGGAGCCCAGGGTTTCTCTGCCGAATCGCTTGCGCCCCTGGGCCCCGGCTTTCGCCGGGGAACTGCAGGGTTTCAGAGTTGGGGCCTAAGGCGCGGGCGCCACCGGCTGCGGCCCGTTCGCCGTAGCCGTCAGCAGCGAATCGCCCCCCAGCGTGCGGTACAAAGTCACCAGGTTGGTCGCCTCGACCAGCCGCGTGTTCACCAGTCCGCGCTGCGCGGTGTAGTAGGAGCGCTGCGCCACTAGGTTCGCCAGGAAATTGTCGATCCCGCCGCGATAGCGCGCCTCGGACAGGCGATAATTGTCCTGCGCCGCGGCCAGGTTGGCGGTGTCGGCCTTGAGCTGGTCGTCGATCGTGCCGCGCCGCGCTAGCGCATCGGCGACTTCGCGGAAGGCAGTCTGGATCGACTTCTCATAGGTGGCGAGCGCCGCGTCGCGCTGCGCCTCGCTCGCCTGCACGCCCGCCCGGCCGGCGCCGGCGTTGAAGATCGGATAGCTGCCGCTCGCGCCGCCCGACCAGTGGAAGCCATTGCCGGAGAACAGGCCCGTCAGCGCATCGCTGGCGAAGCCGAGCAGCCCGGTCAGCGAGATGCGCGGGAACAGGGCGGCGCGGGCCGCCCCGATCTCGGCATTGGCGGCGCGCAGCGTGTACTCGGCCTGCACCACGTCTGGCCGGCGGAGCAACACGCCCGAATCGACGCCGGCGGGCAGCTCGGCGACGGTGGGCGCGGCTTCCTCGATCGCCGGGGAGAGCAGGCTGGGATCGATCTCGGCGCCGACGAGCAGCCGCAGCGCATTGACGTCCTGCGCCACCGCCGTGGTCTGGGAGGCGACGTCGGACTGGGCGCTGGCCAGCGTCTGCTGCGCCTGGGCCAGGTCGGTGCGCGGGGCGATGCCGCCTTTCAGCCGCAGGTCGGTGAGCTTGACCGAGCGCTCGGCGTTGGCGGCGGTGTCCTGCGCGATCTTGAGCAGGCTGGCGTCCGCCGCATGGTTGAGCCAGGCCGAGGCGATGTCGCCGATCAGCGTCAGCCGCGTGGCGCGCGCTGCCGCTTCGGTCGCGAACCAGCGGTCCTGCTCGGCGCGGGTGAGCGAGGCGACGCGGCCGAACAGGTCGAGCTCGAACGCCGGGATGCTGAGATCGCCCGAGAAGCTGGTGCGCGTCCCGCTGCTGCCCGCGGTCGCCGCGCCGGTGCTGCTGCCGTGGGACACGGTCGCGCCGGCACCGGCGTCGAGCTCGGGCAGCCGGTCGGCACGCTGGATGCGGTACTGGGCGCGTGCCGCCGCGATATTGGCGGCGGCGATGCGCAGGTCGCGATTGTTGGCCAGCGCCGTTTCGATCAGCTTCTGCAGCCGGGGATCGCGGAAGATCTCCTGATAGGTCACCGTCGGCAGCGCGGCTTCGTTCGCCTTCAGATAGGCGTCGCCCACCGGCCAGCTCGGCGGCACCGGCGCGGCCGGCATCTCCAGCTTGGGATCCATCGAGCAGCCGGCCAGCGCGCTGCCCAGCATCAGGGTGAGGACTGCGCGCTTCATGCCTGTGCCTCCGGCTTGTTGCGGCCCATCCGCTCGCGCACCGCCTTGAGCGAATCGCGCACGCCGCGGCGGACGAGCACGAAGAACAGCGGAATGTAGAAGATGGCGAGGATCAGCGCGGTCAGCATGCCGCCGATCACGGCAGTGCCGATCGCGATGCGGCTGTTGGCGCCGGCGCCGGTCGAGATCGCCAGCGGCAGCACGCCGAAGATGAAGGCGAGGCTGGTCATCACGATCGGGCGGAAACGGATGCGCGCGGCTTCGAGTGCGGCGTCGATCACCCGCTTGCCTTCCTTCTCGGCGCGCTCGGCGAACTCGATCATCAGGATCGCGTTCTTCACTGCCAGGCCCATGGTCGTGAGCAGGCCGATCTGCAGGTACACGTCGTTCTGCAGTCCGCGCAGGCTCACTGCGAACACCGCGCCGATCAGGCCGAGCGGCACGACGAGCATCGCGGCGACCGGGATCGACCAGCTCTCGTAGAGCGCGGCGAGGCACAGGAACACGATCAGCAGTGACACGCCGTAGAGCAAGGGTGCCTGCCCGCCCGCGAGCCGCTCCTGATAGGAGAGGCCGGCCCAGGAGACGCTGGTGCCCGGGATCTGCGAGGCGAGCTCTTCCATCCGCCTCATCGCGTCGCCCGAGCTCTTGCCCGGGGCCGGCTGGCCTTGGAACTCGAAGGCCGAGATGCCCTGGAAGCGCGAGACGGTGGTCGGCGCGGTCGACCAGCCGATCGTCGCGAAGGACGAGAAGGGGGTCATCTTGCCGTCGCTGCCGCGCACGAACCAGTCGCTGAGGTTCTGCGGCTCGGCGCGGTAGGGCGCATCGCCCTGGACATAGACGCGCTTCACGCGGCCGCGATCGATGAAGTCGTTGACGTAGCGGCCGCCCCAGGCGGTCGACAGCGTGTTGTTGACGTCGGCCTGGGTGAGGCCGAGCGCCGCCAGCTTCTCCTGGTCGATCTGGATGTTGAGCGTCGACACGTCGGGCAGGTCCGACAGGCGCACCGCCTGCAGGTCCGGATCGGCATTGGCGGCCGCGAGCAGCTTGTCGCGGGCGGCGACGAAGTCGTCGCGCGACATGCCGCTGGCATTCTGCAGCTCGAGCGTGAAACCGTTCGACTGGCCGAGCCCGCGGATCGCGGGGGGCACCAGCGCGAAGACCTGGGCGTCGCGGAAGTGGCGGAAGGCGCCGGCCGCGCGCTGGACGATTGCGTCGGCACCGTTCTCCTTGCCCGGGCGGTCGTCCCAGGGGACGAAGTTCACGAAGCCCTGGCCGGTATTCTGGCCGCTGGCGCCGCCACCCCCGCCGCCGCCGGTCACCGTGAACAGCGTCTTGACGTTCTTGCCCTCCGGCCCGGTCAGATACTTCTCGACCGCCAACTGCACCTCCTGGGTGCGCGCCTGGGTCGCGCCGGCGGGCAGGCGGAACTGGACACTGGCGGCGCCCTGGTCCTCGGTCGGCAGGAAGCCGGTGGGCAGGCGGTAGAACATCAGCACCAGCACCGCGCAGACCAGCAGGTAGATCAGCAGGAAGATCCACTTGCGATCGACGACATAGGAGATCGTCCGCGTGTAGCGATCGATCGTCCACTCGAAGCCCTGGTTGAACTTCTGGGTCCCGGTGCGAAACGCGTTGCCGATGAACGGCACGCGGCGCGAGAACCAGCCGCTGCCGGGCTTGGCCATGTCCTGCTTGCGCTTGAGCACGGTGGCGGTGAGCGCCGGGCTGAGGATCAGCGCGACCAGCACCGACAGGATCATCGCCGAGACGATGGTGACCGAGAACTGGCGATAGATCACGCCGGTCGATCCGCCGAAGAACGCCATCGGCAGGAACACTGCGGACAGCACCAGCGCGATCGCCACCAGCGCGATCTGGATCTGGTCCATCGACTTGATCGTCGCCTCGCGCGGGGTGAGTTCGGGATCCTCCTCCATCAGCCGCTCGACATTCTCGACCACGACGATCGCGTCGTCGACGAGCAGGCCGATCACCAGCACCAGCCCGAACAAGGTCAGCGTGTTGATCGAATAGCCGAGCGCATAGAACACCGCGAAGGTGCCGAGCAGCACCACCGGCACCGCGATCATCGGCACCAAGGTCGCGCGCCAGCTCTGCAGGAACACGAACATCACGATGACGACGAGGATGATCGCCTCGACCAGCGTCTTCACCACTTCCTCGATCGAGAGCTTGATGAACTCGGTGGTGTCGTTGGCGTAGGCGTAGTTCAGGCCTTCGGGGAATTCCTTAGCCGCTTCCGCCACGGTCGCCTTGACCAGGTCGGCGGTCTTCAGCGCGTCGGCGCCGGGCGAGGTGCTGATCGCGATGCCCGAGCCGGGATGGCCGTTGACGCGGCTGACCGCGTTGTAGTTCTCCGCGCCCAGCTCGATCCGGGCGACGTCCTTCAGCAGCACGTGCGCGCCGTTGGTCTGGGTCTTCAGGATGATCTTGGCGAACTGCTCGGGCGTCTGCAGCCGCGACTGGGCGGTCACCGTTGCGTTGAGCATCTGCGTGCTCGGCTGGGGCTGGCCGCCGATCTCGCCCGCCGCGATCTCGGTATTCTGGTTGGTGATCGCCGTCACCACGTCGCTCGGCATCAGGCCATAGCTCGCCAGGCTCGCCGGGTTGAGCCAGATGCGCATCGCATAGGGCGAGCCGAACACGTTGACGTCGCCGACGCCCGGCAGGCGCGACAGCGTGTCTTGCAGGTTGGACGAGAGCCAGTCGGAGACGTCGCGGTTGGTGCGCTTGTCGGTCTCGTCATAGACGCCGACGAGCAGCAGCGTGTCCGGGTTCGACTTGGTGACGCGCACGCCCTGCTGCTGCACCTGGTTGGGCAGGCGGGACAGTGCCTGCTGCACCTGGTTCTGCACCTGGACCTGGGCGATGTCGGGATCGGTGCCCTTGTCGAAGGTCGCGCTGATCGTCACCTGCCCGCGCGAGGTCGAGGAGGAGCTGAAATAGAGCAGCCCGTCGATGCCGGTCAGGTTCTGCTCGATGATCTGCGTCACCGAATTCTGCACCGTCTCCGCCGACGCGCCGGGATAGGTGGCGCGGATATTGACCTGGGGCGGGGCGATGTCCGGATATTGCGCGATGGGCAGCGAGAAGACCGCGCCCAGGCCCATCAGCATCGTGATGATCGCGATCACCCAGGCGAAGATCGGGCGATCGATGAATACGCGGGACATAGTGGCTTAGCCGCCCTTCGACTTGGATGCGCCGGTGCCCTGGCCCTTGCGGGGCGCCTCGATCTTCTGCGGCGTGTCGGCCGGGACCGGGCGGATATCGGCATTGGGCTTCAAATTGGCGATGCCCTGGGTGATCACCTTGTCGCCGGGGTTGAGCCCCTTGGTGATGACCCAATAGGCGCCCTGGGTGCGGTCCGCAGTCACGTTGCGGCGCTCGGCCTTGTTGTTGGCGCCGACCACCCAGAGCTGGGCGTCGCCCCTGCCGTCGCGCGACACCGCCTGCTGCGGCACCAGGAAGGCACGGGTGTCGATCGCCTGGGTGAACACCGCGCGGACGAACATGCCGGGCAGCAGCAGCCCGTCGGGATTGGCGAAGCGGGCGCGCAGCGTCACCGTGCCGGTGCTCTGGTCGACCACCACTTCGGAGAATTCGACGGTGCCGGTCGTGCCGTACTCGCTGCCGTCCTCCAGCTTGACGCGCACGCTGGCGCTGCCCGGGACGACGCCCTGCTGGGCGAGCGCGCGGCGCAGCGCGAGCAGCTCGGTGCTCGATTGCTGGATATCGACGAAGATCGGGTCGAGCCGCTGGATCACCGCCAGCGGATCGGCCTGGTTGTTGGTGACCAGTGCGCCTTCGGTGAACAGCGAGCGGCCGATGCGGCCGGTGATCGGCGCGGGCACCCGGGTGAAGTTCAGGTTGATCTTCGCGGTCTGCAGCTGCGCGCCGCTCTGGGCGATCTGCGCGTTCGCCTGGCGGGCGGCGGCGACGGCGTCGGTATAGTCCTGCTTCGAAACCGCCTCGGCCTCGGCCAGCGGCTTGTAGCGATCGGCCTTGATCCGCGCCGCCTCGGCATTGGCACGGGCATTCTGCAGGCTGGCCGATGCCTCGGCGACGCTTGCCGCATAGAGGCTCGGGTCGATCTGGTAGAGCGTCTGGCCCTGGCGGACGATCGAGCCCTCGGCGAAGAAGCGTTTGCGGATGATGCCGGCCACCTGCGGGCGGATCTCGGCGACCTGATAGGGGTTCACCCGGCCGGTCAGCTCGGCGACCACCGGCACCTCGCCCGGCTGCACCACCACGAAGCCCACTTGCGGCGGTCCGCCCGCGCCCTTTTTCTGTGCGGTCTGGCTGCCGCTCCCGCAGGAAGCGAGAATCAGCGTGGCGGAAAGCAGTGCGAAGGCAGGAAGGCGGGAGCCGCCAGGGGTGATTCGGTGCAAGTGTTCAACCCGGATCAAGGCGCCGACTCGGGCGCGGTTCTGTGCGGAAACGCTCTTGGGCAGCGCCCTGAACAGGCGCAACACAAGAAATATCCGGGAAACGCGAAACTAAGTCCCGGTGCAGGGCAGGTTTCCACCATATGCTTGCCCGGTGCAACAATTGCCACGTTATGACGCTGTTCCCTATCGCCATGGGCTTTCGCGTTGCGACGGCGAGGGAAGAGGCCTATTGGCGCGCGCCAATATGGCACGCATCGAAACGCCCAACCGCATCCGCGGCACCCAGGACATCTTCGGCGAAGAGCAGCGCAGGTTCGCGCATGTTCTCGAAACCTTTGATTCGGTCCGCAAACTCTATTGCTTCCAGCGCGTCGACATCCCGGTGTTCGAGGCGACGGGCGTGTTCGCCCGCTCGATGGGCGAGACCTCGGACGTCGTCTCGAAGGAGATGTACACCTTCGAGGACAAGGGCGGCGATCTGATCACGCTGCGCCCCGAATTTACCGCCGGCATCTGCCGCGCGTACATCACCGAGGGCTGGCAGCAGTACGCGCCGATCAAGCTGGTCACCTCGGGCCCGGTGTTCCGCTACGAGCGTCCCCAGAAGGGCCGCTTCCGCCAGTTCCACCAGCTCGACGCCGAGATCATCGGCGCGGCGGAGCCCGCTGCGGACGTTGAGCTGCTCGTGCTCGCCGACCAGCTCCTGCGCGACCTCGGCATCGAAGGCGTGACGCTCCAGCTCAATACCCTGGGTGACGCGGAAACGCGCGATGCCTGGCGCACCGCGCTGGTCGCGCATTTCGAGGCGCACAAGGATCAGCTGAGCGAGGACAGCCTCGTCCGGCTCGAGAAGAACCCGATGCGCATCCTCGATTCGAAGGATGCGAAGGACCGCCCGATTGCCGACAGCGCGCCGGACATCGACGCGTACCTGACCGAGGAGGCCGCGGCCTTCTTCAAGGCGGTCACCGACGGGCTCGATGCCGCCGGGGTGCAGTGGACGCGCAATTCGCGCCTGGTCCGCGGGCTCGACTATTATCGCCACACCGCGTTCGAATTCGTCACCGACCGCCTCGGCGCCCAGGGCACCGTGCTCGCCGGTGGCCGCTATGACGGTCTGGTCGGCAATCTCGGCGGCCCCGAGACGCCGGGCGTGGGCTGGGCAGCGGGCGTCGAGCGGCTGGCGATGATGATCGAGGAGCCAGTGGCAGAAAAGCCTTGGATTGTTGTCGTTCCGGACAAGCCGGAACTTGAGCGAGAAGCGATCGAATTGGTCTCGCTTCTTCGAAGAGCAGATATCTCTACAGATATCCAATTGCGTGTCGAACAGCCGTCTTTCGATATCGCGTTCCGGGGAAATGCGAAGAGGCGAGTTGAGTTGGCTCGCAAAGCTGGAGCGTCAGCGGTTCTTTTCCTTCGCGAAGCCGGAAATGATTCGTATGGCCCTGCTGGCCGCCTGAAATTGATGCACCTCAACGGTAGCCCTGATCAGCGCCTCGGGCTGCTGAGCGACATTCTCGGCGCCGTGGCAGAACGCTTTGGCGGTATTGAGGGGCACGGATTGTAATGAAGATCCCCGCCGACCGCATTGCCGCGATCGAGGCGCGGCGCGACGAGTTGCAGGCGCAGATGGCGACCGGCGACCTGTCGGGCGACCGGTTCGTCGCCGTCTCCAAGGAATATGCCGAGATCGAGCCGGTGGCGCTGGCCGCCGGCGAAGTCCGCCGGCTGCGCACCGAGGCCGAATCGCTCGCGCTGATGGCGCAGGAGCCCGACGAGGAAATGCGCGCGATGGCGGCGGAGGAGCTCCGCGCCAATGAGGCAGCGCTCGCCGCGGCCGAGCGCGGGCTCGCGCTGTCGCTGCTGCCGCGGGATGCCGCGGACGCACGCCCGGCGATGCTCGAGATCCGCGCCGGCGTGGGCGGCGACGAGGCGGCTTTGTTCGCCGGCGACCTGCTGCGCATGTACCAGCGCTATGCCGACCGGATGGGCTGGAAGATCGAGCTGATCTCCGCCTCCGATTCGGAGTTCGGCGGCTACAAGGAAGTCGTGCTCAGCGTCACCGGCACCGGCGTGTTCGCCAAGCTCAAGTTCGAGAGCGGCGTCCACCGCGTCCAGCGCGTGCCGGCGACCGAGGCGGGCGGGCGAATCCACACTTCGGCGGCGACGGTGGCGGTGCTGCCCGAGGCTGAGGACGCCGACATCAAGATCGACGACAAGGACCTGCGCATCGATATCTTCCGGGCCTCGGGCCCGGGCGGGCAGGGCGTCAACACCACCGATTCGGCGGTGCGCATCACGCACCTGCCCACCGGCACGATCGTCATCCAGCAGGACGAGCGCTCGCAGATCAAGAACAAGGCCAAGGCGATGAAGGTGCTGCGCACCCGCCTCTACGAGCGTGAGCGCGACCGGCTGGCCTCCGAGCGCTCGGGCGCGCGCGCCTCGATGGTCGGCTCGGGCGACCGTTCGGAGCGCATCCGGACGTACAATTTCCCCCAGGGCCGGGTGACCGATCACCGCATCAACCTGACCCTCCACCGCCTGCCCGAAGTGATGGAAGGCGAGCTCGACGAACTGATCGGCGCGCTGATCGCCCAGGACGAAGCCGACCGGCTGGCGCAACTCGACGGCTGAGGCCTTTCTGTTCCCCTCCCTGCAAGGGAGGGGCTAGGGGTGGGTTAGAAAAGGCCGGGCTCGATGCCCGGCCTTTTCTGTTTTCCACTGACCGTCTTGCTGGGCTCGCTTCGCTCGCAACCCACCCCCAACCCCTCCCTTGCAGGGAGGGGAGTACCGGATGCCAATGCCCCGCCTCTGGCAATGTTGGAAATCTTCTGCTTCTGCTTCCGGCATGGCCTGCGCTGCGCAAATCCGGATCGACCCGCTGACTCCGCGCCACTCGCGCACCCGCGTGGAGTATCAAGAGATTCAACATTTCTCGGCCGGGCGCCCCGGGGAGGCCCGGTGGTGAGCGACAACGTCCGCGCCGCCCTCAGCGAAGCCGCCCGTCGCCTCGAACCCGTCTCCGACTCCCCCCGTCTCGATGCCGAGCTGCTGACGGCCCATGCCCTCGGCACCACCCGCGAATCGATGATCCTGCGCCATCTCGACGCTCCGGCGCCCGAGGCGCTGGAGGGGCTGCTCCAGCGCCGTCTGGCCCATGAGCCCGTCGCCTATATCACCGGCAGCCGCGCCTTCTGGACGATCGAGCTGGCGGTCGGCCCCGGCGTGCTGATCCCGCGGCCCGACAGCGAGACGCTGATCGAGGCGGCGATCGAATATTTCGGTGCGCGCGCGCCGGCCCGCATTCTCGACCTCGGCACCGGCCCCGGCACGCTGCTGTTTGCGGCACTCGCTGAATGGCCTGAGGCGCACGGGTTGGGGATCGACGAATCCGAGCAGGCCTGGGACTATTTCGAAGCGAACTGCGCCGCCCTCGACATGCACGAACGGGCACGCTTCAAGTTCGGCGACTGGACGAGCGGCCTCGACGGCCGGTTCGACCTGATCCTCGCCAACCCGCCCTATATCGGCACCGACGAGCCGCTTCCCGAGCAGGTCCGCGCCTATGAGCCCGGCTCGGCGCTGTTCGCCGGCCCCGAGGGGCTCGACGACTATCGCCGGATCATCCCGGATCTGCGCCGCCTGCTCGCACCCGGCGGCGCGGCGGTGCTCGAGATCGGCTGGACCCAGGCAGAATCGGTATCCGCGATTGCCCGTAATGGAGGTTTCGCGGTGACACTCTATAAAGACCTTGGAGGGCGGCCGCGCGCACTGCTCCTCTCTTGAAATGACGCGAAAACGACACATATTTCTGCTTGGACATTGGTGCTGCACCGGCTAAGACAGCGACGGGGTAGGGCACTTTCAACCAAGCCGTTGAAACTTGGGCCGTGAAAAGCACAGCCCCAATTCAGGTCATGATAGCCGCTGCAGTCCGGTGGCCATGGCAGGCGAGTTGCGCCTCCCGAGGCGTTGACGCGCATTTGTAAACTGCATCCGGGACCCAGGAATTGGACCGACGGACAGCGTAAACAAGACAGGACATACAGACCTTGATGAACAATCGTCAGGCCGGCCGCCGTCGTGGTCGTGGCGGGCAGCAGCAGCGCCAGGGTGGCAACGCCGGCCAGGGTAACGGGAATCGCATCGACAACCGTGCCCGCGGCAACGCCGCCCAGCTGCTCGAGAAGTACAAGAATCTGGCGCGCGACGCCCAGATGCAGGGCGATCGGGTCAACACCGAATATTATCTCCAGTTCGCGGACCATTATTTCCGCGTGCTGAGCGAGAGCCGCTCGCGCTTCGAGGAGCAGAACCAGCAGCGCCGCCAGCGCGACGATTTCGACGGCGACGACGAGGATTTCGACATCGAGGCCGATGGCAACCGCGCCGAGGATGGCGAGGACCAGCCCGAGCAGCGTGTCCAGCAGCAGCCGCGCCGCGACCGTGACGAGCGCCAGGGCCGCGATCGTGGTGACCGCGAGGATCGCCAGGAGCGTCAGCCCCGCCGCGAGCGCCAGGAGCGCAACGGTCACGCCAATGGCTATGCCAACGGCCATGCCGCCGAGGCTGAGGGCGAAGCGACCGACGCGAGCGAAGAGCAGGCGCCCCGCGAGGCGCGTGCACCCCGCGAAGCTCGCCCGCCCCGTGAGGAGCGTGCCCCGCGTGAAGAGCGTGCGCCCCGCGCCCGCCGTCCGCGCCGCGAGGAAGCCCAGGCCGAGGAAAGCCATGCGCTCGACGCAGCGGTGCTCCCGCCTGCCATCGGCGTGAGCGACGCAGCTCCTGCCGCGGAAGCGGAAGAGCCGGCCAAGAAGCCGCGCCGCACCCGCGCCCGCAAGGACGCCGAAGCGACCGCCTGAGCGCGCCGCTCGCGACTATGGAATAAAGCAACGGGATCGGCGGCTGGGCGAGAGCTCAGTCGCCGATGTCTATTTCGGGGCTGACCCGGTCCTCCACCTGCGCGTCGTGCCCGGTGCCCGAGCTCAGGAACATCAGCCCCATCAGCGCTGCGCCGAGCAGAATGGTGAAGAACACCCCCAGTCCGGTGGCGAAGGCGATGGTGAAGTTGAGCCAGCCGAGCCAGTGCCAGAGGATCAGCACGCAGAGGATCGCGGTCGCCAGCGCGACCAGCGCCATCCAGCCCAGGATGCGGCGATAGCGCGCCCAGGCAAAGGCGGCATAGTCGGGATCGTCGAGGCCCTGGGGCGCGTCCATTCTTTTGCAATTGGGGTGTTTGTGTGGGAGACTCAACCGCCTCAACCCGAATGAGGAGTCGAGCGGTGACCATCGCAGCAATCCTGGGGGGAAAAGGGCGCGAGGTGATCTCGATCGAGGGCGACGCGACCGTCGCCGATGCGGTCGCATTGCTCTCGGCCCGGCGCATCGGCGCCGTGCCCGTGATGTCCGGCAGCGCAGTGGCCGGCATCTTTTCCGAACGTGACGTGATCCATTGCCTCGAACGCGACGGCACCGCCGCGCTCCAGCGCAAGGTCAGCGAGGTGATGACCGCCCCGGCGATCACCGTCCCGCCGAGCGAATCGGTGCTCGGCGCGCTCGCGCTGATGACGCGGCGGCGCATCCGACATCTGCCGGTGGTCGAAGGCGGCACCTGTATCGGCCTCGTCTCGATCGGCGATCTGGTGAAGTACCGGATCGAGCGCATCGAATCCGAAGCCGATGCGATGCGCGCCTATATCCAGGCGGTCTGACGCAGGAAGGCCGCCGCCCGTAGGAAGTCGGACGGCGGCCCCCTGGGAGGCGGGTGATCAGGGAACCGTCACGCCCGCAAAGTTGACCAGGTCGGCGACGGTGAAGTCGCCCGGCGTTGCCGCGGGCAGGCCGGGCGTGAAACCGCCGCTGACATTGAGGAACGAGTCCGGATTGCGCTTCAGCATCCGGACGAACGTCTCGGCGACCACCCGCGCGCCCACCGGGCCCAGCTGGTTGCCGCCATTCAGCACCGCCGCTTCGCGCAGCACATAATACCAGAGCGGCGTCTTGCTCAGCAGGATGCCGCCATTGCTGTCGAGCAATGCCGCCTCGCCCGCGGGCAGCCCGGTCTTGATCTGCGCCGCAGTCATCGGGGCGATGCCGTAATGCTGCGCCACGCCCTGGCCGCTCGGCATGCCGAGGGCGAGCCCGCGGCGCAGGTTGCGCGTCGCCAGCATCGCCATCAGCCCGCTGAAGCCGGGCAGCGTGTCGAGCCCGGGCGCCATCACGCTGTCGATCTTCTTGGCCTTGTTGTTCACCGGCACGCTGAAGCCGGTGGTGAAGAAGGCGTTGAAGTCGACCACCCAGCTCGATCGTACCGGCAAATTGGGGCTGCGGACGAACGAGAAGACCTGACCCAGCGATGCGTTGATCTGGACGAAGTTCACCCAATATTGCTCGCGGATCATCGAGTGGCCGAAGCGATAGGCGCCCACTGCGAACTCCACCGGCATGGCGAAGGCGCTGTTGGGGGCCGCCGATATGGTGGCGAGTGCATTGCTCACCGCAGCCGCACCGCAGATCCGCGCCAGGAAGTCGTGGACCACCGCCCATTGATAATGGTGGGTCACGATCTTCTTCGCCTCGACGAAGATGTCGCCGGAGAAGCCGGTCGCCACCAGCCCGTCCACCACCTGGTTGTGGAACTTCAGCATGGCGTGGTGGAACTGCGAGACGATCAGGTTCTCGTCGTTGCGCGGATCGCCGATGATCGCGGTGTTGGTGGTGAGCGACGGATCGAGCGGATTGACGACCCGCGGCACATCGAAATTGCGCTGCTTCTTGATCGCGCCGATCCCGCCGGCGCCGCCGGGCCCTCCGTCACTGTCGATCAGGTTGGAGCCGAGCTGCATCTTCACCGCAGTGGGCGGCCCCGAAGTGGGGAAGGCATATAGGAAGGAATCGAGCGCCGGTCCGCGGGCATAGACCGAATCGAGGTCCAGCGAGGGCGTGCGCATATTGTGGATCTTCGTCGCGTCGACCGGGGTGTCGAGCGTCGAGGCGATGTCGAGCGTGATGTCGTGATCCACGAACTGGCCGAAATAGGTGTAGCCGGCGGGGATCGTGGAATCGGCGCCTGGGCCGCGTCCGACATCGGCCATGAAGTCACCGAGCTTGCCGAGCAGCGTCTGGGTGGCCAGGTCGAAGGGCAGCTTGGTCGCGTCGCGGATCGCCTTGGAGGTGAGGTAGCCGAACTTGTCGGCGCAGGGCGGGCGCCACAGCGATCCGGGGAAATAGGCGAGGGTCAGCTTGGCGCCGTGGAAGCGCTTGGTCTGCGGGCGCAGCGCGTCGATCGAGATCTTGCGCTCGGGGATCGGCGGCGCCGCTTCCGGATCGGGTTTGCGCGCGATCAGCTTCAATGCGGTGTCGCGAGAGGCGATCGAGAAGGTCTTGAGCTGCTGCTTGGCCAGCTTGGTGTCCTGTACCGTCTGGGCGGTGGACTTTTTCGGGCGGGCGGGCGTGAGGATATCGTCGGGCATGCGCGTCTCCATTCGCCATTCAGGGAATGGCGTTCATGAGAGGAAGTGCAGGTGCGGCCCCGCACGGGGATCCTCGGGCCAGATGGCCGAAGTCATGCCGTGCTGGGTAAATTAGGCCCTTGTATCGTGCCCGGAGTCAACCGGGCTATATTATCGTAATTCAGACGGTGACTTAGATGGGTTAACTTATACGTCGAAGTCTTGGCGACTCGACGCCGGTCATCCGTTGCGATTACGAACCAGGTCTATCGATCCGACCAGCATCCGCCGCGCGAACAGGAACAGCAGCGCGCCATAGGCAAGGCCGCCTGCGCCGACCAGCAGCGCCAGTCGCGGAAGTGCGGGGAGCGGCGGGAGCAGGGTGTCGAGCCCGGTGACGAGCAGCGCCATCGCCGCGGCGGCGAGTATCGGCGGCGCGATCGCCTCGATCAGCGCGCCGAGCCTGACCCCGATCACCGGCAGCGTTCGCCAGGTCGAGATCGCCAGATAGACGGGATAGGCAACGAACCAGGCAGCGACGAGCCCCATCACGCCCCAGTGCACCCCGACCAGAAAGGCGATCGGCAGGCAGAGCGCGCCGGTCATCGAATTCTGCGCGCTGATCCCCGGGCGGCCACAGGCGTCGCTCGCCGGTGCGAACAGCACCTGCAGCGTCATCATCGGCATGGCGAGGGCGAGCCAATGGACGACGGGCACGGCCTCCAGCCATTTCGGGCCGAGCGCGACCGCGACCAGCGGATCGGCGGTGGCGGCCATGCCGAGATAGAAGGGCATGGCGACCAGCATCACCAGCTGCGCCGATCGGGTGAAGGCGGCGGCTACCGCCGTCTTGTCGTCCTTCAGCCGTGCATAGGCCGAGAAGGCGACTTCGTTGAGCGGCGGGACGAACTTCGAGACGAAGATCTGGGTCAGGAACAGGCTGGTCGTATAGATGCCCAGCATGTGCGGGTCGAACAACCGGCCGGCGATGAACACGTCCGCCTGGCTCTGCGCGAACCAGAAGATCTGACCGGTCGCCATCACGCCGCCATAGCGGGCGATGTCGCCGGCGCCGCGGAAGTCGAAGCTCGGCCACATATAGGAGCGTGCCGCAATGGTCATGCCGATCGCGCGGGTGGCGAACAGCGCGATGGGGGCGGCGACCAGGGTCCATACGCCCATGCCGCCGAGCGCACCGGCGAGCGCGGTGATCGCCCCGGCCAGGGCGGAGACGAAGTTGACCAGCGCCTGCTTGCGGAAGTCCATCTCGCGCGAGAGCAGGGCCTGGGGCAGGGCGATGAACGGCGTCGCTATATAGAGGAGTGCCTGGACGCGGAGCAGGTCGGCGACCTCGGGCTGGCGGTAATAGGCCGCGGCGGCGGGGGCGGCGAGGAACTGGATCGCGCCAAGGGTCAGGTTCAGCAGCATCAGCATGCCGAACAGCTGGCGCTGTGCATGGCGGCCGGCATCCGCGCGCTGGATCAGGGCGCTGGCCAGGCCGTAGCCGTTGAGCATGTTGAGCAGCACCAGGATCACCTGGGTCATGGCGAACAGGCCGTATGCGGACGGGCCGAGCAGGCGGATGACGATGAAGGTCGAGGCCCAGGTCAGCAGCTGGCCGAAGATCTGCGTGCCCGAGCGCCAGATCACGGCGCTGCGTACCTGCTGGCGCAGGCTGGTGTCTTGGGTGTCCGGAGTGGCCAGCACGGGTTCGCTCATGTGCGCGCTATGCGCCCGTGCCTCTTTATGCGCCGTAAACCGCCGATAGCCGCAGGTTTGCGCAGTTTCGCGGGTGGAAATCGTATCCAGGATTCGGCGATTCGAATCGCTTTTCGGGGCTGATTCGGGGTGATTCGGGCCTGAAAGGTCATCGAAGCGTCATTCTGGCTACCTGCACGAAAAGCCAGAAGCCGCGGAAAAGCTGGGGTTTTTTGCTCTATTTCCAAAAAAAGACAGAAAGTTGCGAATGGCTGTTGACGGGTGGGGTGGCCGGGCATAGAAGCCACTCCACCGACGCGGTGCTCCTCACCGGAACGCTTCGCCGGTCACCAAAAGCAAGGCGCACAGGTCGCCCCTAGAAAAAGGGGTTGGACGGTGCGTCGGTTTTTGTCGCTCTTTGACATAGTGATTTTGATGAAGGGACATGTGGGCGGCGGCCCCGGGTCTTGCAGCTTCTAGGTGCAGGATACTCGGTAAACCAAGCCGTTCCAATGGTCTTCCAGCTTCGGGGCTTCGGCTTTGGGGTGGGGATCATAACATGTCCTACACGTTTCCATACGTGAAGAATTGTGCAGGAACGGCTCCTAGAAATGAGCTGTATCTGTCGGGACATTCCGCCTGGCAGGTATGGAACATCAAACTTGAGAGTTTGATCCTGGCTCAGAACGAACGCTGGCGGCATGCCTAACACATGCAAGTCGAACGGACCCTTCGGGGTTAGTGGCGCACGGGTGCGTAACGCGTGGGAATCTGCCCTTGGGTTCGGAATAACTCGCCGAAAGGCGTGCTAATACCGGATGATGTCGTAAGACCAAAGATTTATCGCCCAAGGATGAGCCCGCGTAAGATTAGCTAGTTGGTGGGGTAAAGGCCCACCAAGGCGACGATCTTTAGCTGGTCTGAGAGGATGATCAGCCACACTGGGACTGAGACACGGCCCAGACTCCTACGGGAGGCAGCAGTGGGGAATATTGGACAATGGGCGAAAGCCTGATCCAGCAATGCCGCGTGAGTGAT